>Ga0334895_1000007_pt1 | contig 593477 bp, 516 predicted proteins | sample GraSluR3_MG_7_FD_207229 | JGI IMG/M metagenome (GOLD analysis project Ga0334895, IMG submission 207229) | Sludge microbial communities from methane-producing bioreactor in Wageningen University, Netherlands - Granular Sludge_31_05-R3 | ecosystem: Engineered > Bioreactor > Anaerobic >... | reverse complement strand
ATCGGAGCCAACTCTGATCCAGATCAGAACACTCTTGATATCGGTACTGTTCTGGCAAGATCAAGTGCCTCTGCACTGGGCATTACAAATGGTACTATCGTATCTGCTACTGCTGGGGGTATCTACGGAAGCAACACAAATGCAAGAGCGTTCCTTGATCTGGTTGATACTGCCCTCGAAAATCTCTTCACAAGACGATCTGAAATAGGGGCACTTCAAAACAGACTGCAAAGTACTATCGAAAGTTTATCTATCGCTGTTGAAAACCTGCAATCAACTAACTCAAGAATCAGAGACCTGGATATAGCATCTGAAAGTGCCATTCTGACACGAAATCAAATACTGCAACAATCTGCACTAAGTGTATTATCACAGGCTAACCAGGGTCCAACACTCGCACTACAATTATTACAGTAAGAAACAATTATACTAACCTTTAACATGGAAGTTAAAAAAGGAAAGATAAGGAGATCTAATAATGGGATTAATACTTAACACAAACGTTCCATCACTCATTGCACAACGAAATTTACTTAACAATTCACATGCCGTTCAGTCGTCCTTTGAAAAACTATCATCAGGCCTCAGAATCAACCGGGCCGCAGATGACGCCGCAGGCTTAAACATCTCTGAAACATTAAAAACACAGATCAGGGGCAACCAGAAGGCAGTTGCTAACGCCCAGGACGGGGTCAACATCTTACAGATCGCTGAAGGAGCCCTCTCTGTTATAGGTGAAAACCTGCAAAGAATAAGAGAACTAACTGTACAGGCTGCTAACGATACTAACTCCAGCGTTGAAAGAAGAGCAATAGTACTTGAAGTTCAATCACGACTAAATGATATTGACCGTATTGCTGAATCTACAAGAAGCAATAACCTTAACCTCCTTGACGGCAGTCAAACAACATACTTACTACAAATCGGAGCCAACTCTGATATTGATCAAAACACTCTTGATATCGGTACTGTTCTAGCAAGATCAAGTGCCTCTGCACTGGGCATTACAAATGGTACTATCGTATCTGCTACTGCTGGAGGCATCTACGGAAGCAACACAAATGCAAGAAACTTCCTTGATCTGGTTGATACTGCCCTAGAAAATCTCTTCACAAGACGTTCTGAAATAGGGGCACTTCAAAACAGGCTGCAAAGTACCATAGAAAGTTTATCTATAGCAGTTGAAAACCTGCAATCAACTAACTCCAGAATCAGAGACCTGGATATAGCATCTGAAAGTGCCATATTGACACGAAATCAAATACTGCAACAATCTGCTCTCAGCGTATTATCACAGGCTAACCAGGGTCCAACACTCGCACTACAGCTACTTCAGTAAAGAAGCAACAATGTTTACCTTTAACATGGAAGTTAAAAAAGGAAAGATAAGGAGATCTAATAATGGGATTAATACTTAACACAAACGTTCCATCACTCATTGCACAACGAAATTTACTTAACAATTCACGTGCCGTTCAATCGTCCTTCGAAAAACTATCATCAGGCCTCAGAATCAACCGGGCCGCAGATGACGCAGCAGGCTTAAACATTTCTGAAACATTAAAAACACAGATCAGGGGCAACCAGAAGGCAGTTGCTAACGCACAGGACGGGGTTAACATATTACAGATCGCTGAAGGAGCCCTCTCAGTTATAGGTGAAAACCTGCAAAGGATAAGAGAACTCACTGTACAGGCTGCTAACGACACTAACTCCAGCGTTGAAAGAAGAGCAATAGTACTTGAAGTTCAATCACGACTAGATGATATAGACCGTATTGCTGAATCTACAAGGAGCAATAACCTTAACCTCCTTGACGGCAGTCAAACAACATACTTACTACAAATCGGAGCCAACTCTGATCCAGATCAGAACACTCTTGATATCGGTACTGTTCTGGCAAGATCAAGTGCCTCTGCACTGGGCATTACAAATGGTACTATCGTATCTGCTACTGCTGGAGGTATCTACGGAAGCAACACAAATGCAAGAGCGTTCCTTGATCTGGTAGATACTGCCCTCGAAAGTCTCTTCACAAGACGATCTGAAATAGGGGCACTTCAAAACAGGCTGCAAAGTACCATAGAAAGTTTATCTATCGCTGTTGAAAACCTGCAATCAACCAATTCAAGAATCAGAGACCTGGATATAGCATCTGAAAGTGCCATTCTAACTCGAAATCAAATACTGCAACAATCTGCACTAAGTGTATTATCGCAGGCTAACCAGGGTCCAACACTCGCACTACAGTTATTACAGTAAAAACATGGAAGTAACAATTAAATAAGATAAGGAGATCTAAACATGGGATTAATACTTAACACAAACGTTCCATCACTAATCGCACAGCGAAACCTGCTAAACAACTCTCGTTCGGTCCATTCATCTTTTGAGAAGTTATCGTCAGGCCTCAGAATCAACCGGGCCGCAGATGACGCCGCAGGCTTAAACATTTCTGAAACATTAAAAACACAAATCAAAGGTAACCAGAAGGCTGTCGCCAACGCACAGGACGGGGTTAACATATTGCAAATTGCGGAAGGGGCCCTCTCTGTTATCGGTGAAAACCTTCAAAGGATAAGAGAACTCACTGTACAGGCTGCTAACGATACTAACTCATCCACTGAAAGGAGAGCCATCGTTCTCGAAGTGCAATCACGACTCGATGATATCGACCGTATAGCTAATTCTACAAGGAGCAATAACCTCAACCTCCTTGACGGCAGCAAAAGTACCTATCTGTTACAAATCGGAGCCAACTCTGATATTGATCAAAACACTCTTGATATCGGTAGCGTTCTGGCAAATTCAAGAATTTCTGTCCTTGGTATCACAAGTACTGCTGTCTCTATCTCTGCAGCTACTGGAGGTATTTACGAAAGTAACACTTCTGCTAGAAACTTCCTTGATCTGGTAGATACAGCACTCGGTAGTGTCTTCACAAGAAGATCCGAAATAGGGGCACTTCAAAACAGGCTGCAAAGTACCATAGAAAGTTTATCTATCGCTGTTGAAAACCTGCAATCTACCAATTCCAGAATCAGAGACCTGGATATAGCATCTGAAAGTGCCATTTTAACACGAAATCAAATACTGCAACAGTCTGCTCTCAGCGTATTATCACAGGCTAACCAGGTTCCTACTATGGCGCTACAGTTATTACAGTAAAAGCATGGAAGAAACAATTAAATAAGATAAGGAGATCAATATGGGATTAATACTTAACACAAACGTACCATCGCTAATCGCACAGCGAAACCTGCTCAACAACTCTCGTTCGGTCCATTCATCTTTTGAAAAGTTATCGTCAGGCCTCAGAATCAACCGGGCCGCAGATGACGCAGCAGGCTTAAACATTTCTGAAACATTAAAAACACAGATCAAAGGCAACCAGAAGGCAGTCGCCAACGCCCAGGACGGGGTCAACATCTTACAGATCGCTGAAGGGGCCCTCTCTGTTATAGGAGATAACCTGCAAAGGATAAGAGAACTAACTGTACAGGCTGCTAACGACACTAACTCATCAACTGAAAGGAGAGCTATAGTTCTCGAAGTTCAATCACGAATTGAGGATATCAATCGTATTGCTGAATCTACAAGGAGCAACAACCTCAACCTCCTTGACGGCAGCAAAAGTACCTATCTGTTACAAATCGGAGCCAACTCTGATATTGATCAAAACACCCTTGATATTGGAAGTGTATTAGCTGACTCAAGAGCCACAGCACTGGGTATTACAAATGGTACTATCGTATCTGCCACTGCTGGAGGCATCTACGGAAGCAACACAAATGCAAGAGACTTCCTTGATCTGGTTGATACAGCACTCGGTAGTGTTTTCACAAGACGTTCTCAAATAGGGGCTCTTCAAAACAGGCTGCAAAGTACTATAGAAAGTTTATCTATCGCTGTTGAAAACCTGCAATCAACCAATTCAAGAATCAGAGACCTGGATATAGCATCTGAAAGTGCCATTCTGACACGAAATCAAATACTGCAACAGTCTGCTCTCAGCGTATTATCACAGGCTAACCAGGTTCCTACTATGGCCCTACAGTTACTACAGTAATCGAAAATAGGCTGCAAAATACTGTCAATAGAGCATCTAAAACTGTTAGAAATCTATCCTCAAATAACCACAAAACATAGACCTGGATATCACACCAAAAGTGCCATCCTGACTCAAAACTAAATACTGCAACAGTCTGCACTCAGTGTATTATCACAGGCAAACCAGGTTTCTACTATGGCACTACAGTTATTACAGTAATTACATACAAATTAAAAAGGAGAGCTTAATGGGATTAATATTAAACACAAACGTACCATCACTAATCGCACAACGAAACCTGCTAAACAACTCTCGTTCGGTCCATTCATCTTTTGAAAAGTTATCGTCAGGCCTCAGAATCAACCGGGCCGCAGATGACGCCGCAGGATTGAACATTTCTGAAACATTAAAAACACAGATCAAAGGCAACCAGAAGGCAGTTGCTAACGCACAGGACGGGGTCAACATATTACAGATTGCTGAAGGGGCCCTCTCTGTTATCGGTGAAAACCTTCAAAGGATAAGAGAGCTCACTGTACAGGCTGCTAACGACACTAACTCATCAACTGAAAGGAGAGCCATCGTTCTCGAAGTGCAATCACGACTCGATGATATCGACCGTATAGCTGATTCAACAAGGAGTAATAACCTCAACCTCCTTGACGGAAGCAAAAGTACCTATCTGTTACAAATCGGAGCCAACTCTGATATTGATCAAAACACCCTTGATATCGGAAGTGTTCTGGCAAGGTCAAGAGCCTCTGCACTGGGCATTACAAGCACAGCTATCTCTATCTCTGCTGATACTGGAGGTATTTACGAAAGTAACACTTCTGCAAGAAACTTCCTTGATATGGTAGATACAGCACTCGGTAGTGTATTCACAAGAAGATCCGAAATAGGGGCACTTCAAAACAGACTGCAAAGCACCATAGAAAGCTTATCTATCGCTGTTGAAAACCTGCAATCAACCAATTCCAGAATCAGAGACCTGGATATAGCATCTGAAAGTGCCATTCTGACAAGAAATCAAATACTGCAACAGTCTGCTCTCAGCGTATTATCACAGGCTAACCAGGTTCCTACTATGGCACTACAGTTATTACAATAGATTATAACCCTTTCAAAAAGGATAACTTTAAATAAACAAAGGTATATATAGCACTATGTTTCACTGGAAAACTAACAACAGAATAATAGTAAACAATAGAACTGGCAATCCCTATCTCTTCAGGGTTGCAGAAGAAAAGAAATGTATGAAATCTGCCAGAATAATGCAGAGCATCATAACAATACGCAGATATTTCAAACATAGTGCTGCAAGAAACCTTAAATATGGCAAACTTAAATTAAAACTCATACAGTTAAACAAACCTGATATAGGCTTTAAACTTCCTCCTGTAAACTTAAAAACAGGCTGGAATAGATACAACACCACAATTAACAAGAAACAAAAGAATAACTGCAAGACTGAATCAAATGTCAAAGAGATGTCTACAGACTCCAATTCAGGAATAATACACTACATCTTATGCTTAATACTCTATACGCTTTTCATTCCGCTCTTATTATTCTTAAAAATAATTGTAAATCATCTGTATAATACCAGTAAAATAGTATTAATCCCTCTCCCTTTCTTTAAAACAATCAAAGAATCTCCATATAATGCTCTTAAACAAGTATTAATCCCTCTCCCTTTCTTTAAAACAATCAAAGAATCTCCATATAATGCTCTTAAACAAGTATTAATCCCTCTCCCTTTCTTTAAAATAATCAAAGAATCTCCATATAATGCTCTCAAACAAGTATTAATCCCTCTCCCTTTCTTTAAAACAATCAAAGAATCTCCATATAATGCTCTCAAACAAGTATTAATCCCTCTCCCTTTCTTTAAAACAATCAACTGTAAAATATATAACACACCTGCTAAAGTCCTGATAACTGTAAAAGATAATTAATCACTCAAAACAATAACTAAAAACAGGAGTTATCAATGTCCATACGAAACATTAAACCTGATAAAGCTGATATAAAAGACAAAACAGAAACTTCTGTTACTGCAAGCCAGCTGTTAAAAATCATCACCCTGATAAAAACAAAAAATATCAACGTCAAAAACAGAATCTATGAGCTGAACCACTATATCACTTAGATCTGCCAGTGTTACTGGATGTATTATACCTGAATTAGTTTAATTACAAAAGTTTATACTAAAAAGAAACCGAAAGGAGCTTATTAGACGAAACAGTGTACCTTTAAAAATTAAATCTGTAAGCTATAAAAAGTGTTTAATCTGATCAACCTGAAAAAGTACTGTCATAACTGAAATACTGATTTAATAAACCCCATAAAACAACTATATGTGTTACAAGGAAGTAACTAAAACGGATAAGGAGATCATTATGGGTTTAATAGTCAACACAAACGTTGCATCACTCGTTGCCCAGCGAAACTTACTTCAGAATAGTAATAAAGTAAACTCGTCCCTGGAAAAACTATCATCAGGGCTGAGAATAAATAGAGCCGCTGACGATGCTGCTGGATTAAGCATCTCTGAAACCCTCAGAACACAAATTCGAGGTAACAAACAAGCCGTAGCTAATGCTCAGGACGGCGTAAACATACTTCAGGTCGCTGAAGGAGGTCTATCTGTAATCGCTGAAAACCTTCAGCGTATTAGAGAACTCACTGTGCAGGCTGCTAATGACACTAACGCAACTAACGAAAGAGAAGCCATTGCTAGAGAAGTACGTCAAAGAAGTGACGATATAAGTCGCATAGCTTCCACACTCAGATTCAATACCATTGTGTTACTTGACGGTAGTGCATCTCAAGCAACCCTTCAAATCGGAGCTAACTCTGATTTCAGCGAAAACGCTCTTGTCATTGGATCAGTACTTCAAGATTCAAGAGTCACAGCCCTTGGGCTTGTCACAAGCAGTATTACTGTTGCCGCAGGCGGTTATTTTAGCGACGGCACAAACGCCAGAGGCTTTCTTGCAACAATAGATAGTGCTATTGGCACACTCAGCAGCACCAGAAGTGAAATAGGAGCACTTCAAAACAGGCTGGAAAGCACCATTGAAAGCTTAACCATCGCTATGGAAAACATAACTGCCGCTGAATCACGAATACGGGATCTCGATATAGCCCGTGAAAGCTCTGAACTAACTAAAAACCAGATTCTGCAACAGGCTGCCCTCGGAGTACTATCACAGGCTAACCAAACTCCAATGCTTGCACTAACTCTACTACAGTAATAAATAACTTATTAACACGGATGTTAAAAGTAATTGATAAGGAGATCACTATGAATATCATTGTTAAATTCAACATTAATAATCCAAATAGCCAGCAAAAACTTCTAGAACTCAACCATAAATCAAATAAAACTTCTTTAACCAAGCTTAAATATATGTTTAAAGGAGAATATATTGAATCAAAAAGAGATAACAACTTGATAATAAACAGTATTAACACTACTCAAGATATAAACAATAGTTTCTTAGAAACTATTGACAGCCAAACACACAAATTAGCAAGAGAAACAAACGTTGCAACACTTCAACAAAAGCTAAATACAAGTCTGGAAGAAATGAATATAACATTAGAAAACATGAATGCCGTTAAATCCAGTATTCATGACATCAAAGACGCTACTGAAACAATCAGCATTACAAGCAAACAAATAATTAAAGAAGCACAAAAATGTTTATCTGCACAGGCAAAGCAGAACCCTATTTTTGCAAAAGCACTTCTTTTATAGATTTAAGTCAATTATTTCTTCCCGTAACAAAACTCACAAACAAATTAGCATATTAATAAGAACCAATTATGCAAATTACAAGGATGTAATAAAGCTAAGATAAGGAGATCACAATGGGCTTAATAGTAAACACCAACGTAGCATCACTCGTAGCACAAAGAAACTTATTAAACAACAGCAACAAAACCACTAAATCCTTGGAAAAACTGGCTTCCGGATTAAGAATAAACCGTGCAGCAGATGACGCAGCTGGCTTAAGCATTTCAGAAACATTAAGAACACAGGTAAGAGGCAATAAACAGGCTGTCGCCAATGCACAAGACGGAATAAATATACTTCAGGTAGCAGAAGGCGGCTTATCAGTAATTGCCGAAAACCTTCAACGCATTAGAGAATTAACCGTTCAAGCCGCTAACGATACCAATGCAACAAACGAAAGAGAAGCCATCGCAAGAGAAGTACGCCAGAGAAGCGATGATATAACCCGTATAGCTTCAACACTAAGATTCAATACCATTGTATTACTTGATGGTACTGCATCTCAGGCGACCCTTCAAATAGGAGCTAACTCTGATTACAATGAAAACGCTCTCGTAATCGGATCAGTACTTCAAAACTCAAGAGTAACAGCACTCGGTCTTGTGACAAGCAGTATTACAGTTGCCGCAGGAGGTTATTTTAGCGACGGAACTAATGCCAGAAGCTTTCTTTCAACAATAGATAGTGCTATCGGCACACTTAGCAGCACTCGCAGCGAAATAGGAGCACTTCAAAACAGACTTGAAAGTACCGTTGAAAGTTTAACCATCGCTATGGAAAACATTACTGCAGCAGAATCAAGAATACGGGATCTCGATATAGCCCGTGAAACCTCTGAACTAACCAAAAACCAGATTCTACAACAGGCTGCCCTCGGAGTACTGGCACAGGCTAACCAGACTCCAACACTAGCACTATCACTTCTCAGTTAAATAATTACTACCAAAAGAAAGGATATAAAACAATGAAGAAGTTTTCAAGCCCCCTGAAAGAAGTAGAGCACAGCATAGGCGTATTATACGAAACCGTGTTGCAAAGCAACATAAGACTAACAGGATCTGTTAATAATCTAAAAGTAACTGTAGAAAACCTTATGGCCGCAGAAGTAAAGGTAAAAGACATCGTTATGGCACAGAAAGAAATCGAACAAAAATACAAATTACTTGCAAACAGCTAAAAAAACAACCGTTATTACACTCAATACAAGGATGTATTAGATAAAAAAAGATAAGGAGATCACTATGGCTTTAATAGTAAACACCAACGTAGCAGCAATGCAGGCACAAAGACAACTAACCCTTAATTCAAGACAGGTTAACCTTTCATTTGAAAGACTTTCATCAGGGTACCGGATCAACCGTGCAGCTGATGATGCTGCAGGGTTAAACATCTCAGAAAACCTCAGAACTCAAACACGTGGACTTTATATGGCCCTCAACAATGCCCAGGATGGCGTAAATCTTCTCGAGGTTGCTGAAGGCGGTTTATCAGTTATGACCGAAAACTTACAAAGAATTAGAGAATTAACCGTACAATCAGCTAACGATACCAATGCTTCTAATGAAAGAAGAGCAATAGCAAGAGAAGTTAACCAGAGATTACTTGATGTAACAAGAATAGCAAACACCCTCAGGTTTAATGATATCGAATTGCTTACCGGCCAATCATCTCAAGCTACACTTCAAATCGGTGCTAACTCAGATCCTTCTACAAACGCACTGACAGTTGGCGCAGTACTTAATAGAGCTACAGCCTCTGCTTTAGGTTTCGACATGACAAGCATTACAGCAGGTGCTGGCGGAGCCTATGAACTCGGTACTACTGCCAGACAATTCTTAGACACAATCGATACAGCAATTCAAAACCTTTTCCAAAGAAGATCTCTCATCGGTGCATACCAAAATAGACTCCAGAGCACTATACAAAGCTTATCTATCCAGAGAGAAAACCTCACTGCCGCAGAATCACGAATACGGGATCTTGATGTAGCCTCTGAAACATCAAATCTCACTAAATATCAAATCTTACAACAGGCCGCAGTTAGTGTTCTATCTCAGGCAACACAAGCACCTCAGCTGGCATTAGCCCTGCTTGCGTAAACCATGTTTCACTTACACCAGATAGAAAGGATAGCACTACATTAGAGAGGTAACGAATCATGGAATTAAGCTTAAAAACAAATATTCAATCAATGTTTGCACAAAATCAATTATATATACACACACAAAAACTTAATAAAAACATCAATCAAGCTGCAACCGGAAAAAGAATCAATTCCGCTTCTGATGACGCCGCAGGTGTCAGCGTTTCTGACGGCATAATGACTGAAATAAGAGGTAATAAAAGAGCTGTTCAAGCTATCGAAGACGGTATCAATATACTTAAAATAGCTGAAGGCGGCTTAGTAGGCATCAATGACCAGATACAACGCATAAGAGAATTAACTGTTCAGGCTGCCAACGGTATCAACACTTCTACCGAAAGAAGAGGCCTGATAAGAGAAGTCAGTCAACGTCTACAGGAAATCAATCGCCTGGCTGACGCCACAAAATTCAATCAAATTTCCTTATTAGACGGCTCTGCCAGCAATTTAAGGCTTCAAACAGGATCAAACTCTGATGAAAGCATCAATACAATTAACATTGGTGATGTTTTAATCGATGCAACTTCAACTGCAATAGGCTTCAATGGCCTCAACATAACAGCTGCAGCTGGTGGTGTCTTTGAAAACGGAACTAGTGCAAGATCATTCCTCAACAATATTGATACAGCACTAAACAATCTCAACGATAGAAGAGCACAAATAGCCGCATATCACAACAGATTAGACACATCAGCTCAAGCATCAACAAGGGCTATGGAAGGTTATACACGATCATATTCCAGTATAATAGATGCTAATATTGCAAGTGTAAATACAAACATCGTCAAACAAAACATCTTAAGAGAATCCACGTTAAATATTATGATGCAAACCAACATAAAATCTGAAATAGCACTACAATTATTAGCAGCCTAAAAGATACAAAAGGATTTAAAGGTACTAACAAAAATAGAAAGGAGATCTATGTAGCAAATTAACCACTAGTTTAGTCTCTATACACTTTAAAACAATTCTTACAAACAAACATGGAAGTAAAAACTAAGATAAGGAGAATCACATGGGTTTAATAGTTAACACAAACGTAGCAGCAATGACTGCTCAACGAAACTTAAAAATGAACACAAGAAATGTCACTGAATCTTTAGAAAGATTAGCTACCGGATATCGTATCAACAAAGCATCTGATGATATAGCCGGCTTAAACATATCTGAAATCTTAAGAACTCAAATCAGAGGTTATCAGGTAGCCATAAGAAACGCCCAGGACGGCGTAAGCTTATTACAAATTGCTGAAGGAGGTTACCAGACAATCACTGAAAACGTTCAACGTATACGTGAATTAACTGTACAGGCTGCTAACGGAACCTACAGTACCACTGAAAGAACAGCTATCGCCAGAGAAGTCTATCAAAGGATGGAAGATATAGACAGAATAGCAACAACAATCAAGTTCAATAATACTGAACTATTAAGCGGTAACACATCAGAAGCAGTATTACAGATAGGAGCAAATAACGTCGCTGTTGACACTCTAGACATTGCACCAGCTCTTCAAACCATGACCAGCGGAGCACTCGGTTTATCCGGGCTTGTAGATGCTACAGTAGCTGCAGGTGGTGCTTATGAAAATGCTACCGCTGCCAGAACATACCTAGATACACTGGATGCTGCACTTGAAACTATTTTCGAAAGAAGAACACAGGTAGGTGCATACAGTCAACGACTTGACAGTGTAATAAACAACCTTGAAATAACTGTAGAAAACCTGACCGCTTCGGAATCCAGAATCCGTGACCTTGATATAGCTGAAGAAACAACCCGACTTACCAGAAATCAAGTACTGCAACAGGCTACCACAAGCGTACTCGCCCAGGCAAATCAATTACCACTTCTGGCATTATCTCTACTGGGATAGAGTAAAATCCTATAATAATCTTTATAACGTTGTAGTAACTAATTTCTTAAGATTGGAGTAGATTAAGTATGGCTAAATCTATAACTATACGGCTATTGCCGCCTAACAAAAACAACCTCTACAAACCAAAACCAGGCTTCACGGATCTCTATATACTAATGAATAAGCTACATTTGTCAACTGTCAATGAAGCTATAGAAGAAGAGAAAGAAACCATCAGCGAACTGGAACTCGAAAGGCACAAAATAAAACAAACTATAGACATAAATCATCAAGAAGAAAGTACCATGACAGTTATTGAAAATTGTCTTGAAAAGGTAGACAAATCAATAAAAAAAGAACACCTGAAACAAAAAATGCCTGATATCAATAACTCTCAAATAGAAGAAATCAATAAAATCATTGAAGAGTCTGAACTTGTCATAAAAGACAAACTAAAAAGGCTGAATCTGGAAGACTTAAGGAAAAACCCATCAAAGTTTATTAACGATATTAAAAATAATCTAACACTCATAAACAAAAGGAAAACGAGTCTTAAAGAAACAAACAACAACTTAATGTTGTATATGTCAAAGCTGGAAATAGTTAAAGAGAATTTAAGCTCCTCTAGCACTGATATAGACACATTAGAAATAGCAATTAAAACCTTAAAGTAACAAAAATAAAATAAAGGGGTGAACTATGTTAAACAAAACCAGCCTTGCATTAGCAATGGAAACATCATACAATAGCAAAAAGTTGATTAAACCTATCATAAAACCAAACGTTTCTGATTTCAGCAATAACCAGTTTATTAAGCATACAAATAGAGCCATGATAATGCGAGAAAATATACTGGCTTCTGGAATGGAAATCACTGATATAGAGTTAGCAAAAAATCTGGTCAAAATAAAGAAAAGGAGTTGACATCTTGGAAGATAAAGACGAACTTCAAATTCTTGAAGAAGATCTATATGGAATAAATAATACTGTTTCAAAGGTCAATGAACGCCTGGAAATTGTTGAAGAAACAAACAAACTGTTAAACCAGGTAAAAGACCGGCTGATCGAAACAAAAGAAATCGCAATGCAGAACTATGACACTCAATATAACCTGATTACTGAAAATATAATAGAAATTAAAAATATAGCCAAAAATATAAGCTATGAAGATCTAAGCGATTTCACCAGAGATGTAATAATCCCACAGGGAGCTATTTCATACAATTTTAACAATATAAACTACAATTCACTGATTATGTCACTGCCCAAAACTCCACCTATTAGCCAGGAAGAGCTTAAGGAGTTTTTAAAAGAAATAAATTCCAAACATAGCAATGTATTACTTCAAATTTCACAGCTAAAATCTTACAAAACAAAACTTGAAATGATTAAAGAAAAACTAAGCATAACAGCTTTAGCGTGTTATTTGAGTAGTTAAGTTTCAGTGACAGTGTTAGGTGAGGAAATTGAGTCGCTTTACCCCCGGTATCCGGCACCGGGGTTTTCTCTTTGCTTCAAATACAAAGAGACTGCTATCAAGCAGCCTCTTTTATATCAATCAACAAGCTATTCAATAGTGAAATCAGGTGATCCAAACATCCCTTCTATTTCTTCAAGAATAGCAGAAGGTTTTCTCGATGAAGTCTTGGGTGTTTTTTCTTCTATAACTTCAGGTGTCTTATCACCAGCAAAATTTAGATGATAGAAACCCGTGCCAGCAGGAATTAAGCGGCCAATAATGACATTCTCTTTCAGGCCTCTCAACAGATCTTTCTTTCCTTCAACAGCCGCTTCCGTTAAGATTCTGGTAGTTTCCTGGAAACTTGCCGCTGATATAAAGCTATCAGTTTTCAAGCTAGCTTTTGTAATACCCAGCAGTACCGGGTGATATTGAGCAGGCTGCCCACCAAGTTCTTCAAGTTTCACGTTTTCCTGATCAATAACATAATTTTCAACCAATTCGCCAGGAAGCATCTGTGTTCCACCAGAATCATCTACCCTGACTTTCTTTGTCATACGGCGTACAATTACTTCAATATGCTTATCCGCAATATCAACACCCTGTGAACGATACACACGTTGAACTTCATCAACCAGGTACTGTTGTACAGCCTCTACATCTCTTAATCTCAAAACGTCATGAGGGTTTAAAGGCCCATCTGTCAGTGGTTGACCTTTTATAATACTTTGTTTATCAGAAACAATTATGTTTGAGCCCAGCGGTATTTTAATTTCTTTGCGGCCTGAATCATTTACAATAAAGAGTCTGGCGATATCTTCATCATATTCAATTTCTGCAACGCCCTCATCTTCAGCAAGAATAGCACTTTCTTTCGGCTTCCTTGCTTCTAGAAGTTCTTCAACACGTGGCAGACCCTGTACAATATCACCTGTTTTTTGTCTTTCAAAGATCAGTGTTGCAATCAGGTCTCCACGTAATACCAGGTCTCCTGTATTAATCTGAAGTTGTGTTCCCTGACTAATCAGGTATGGACGACCTTTTCTTAAAACAATACCATCTTTCTCAATTTTAACGACCTGTCCTGAGATATCAGCTATTTTATTCTCTTCTGTCACAGGCTGATCAAGACGTATAAGGTCTCCAGCATTCACTATTGCTTTTTGGCCATCTGTTAGCATTCTGGTTATATGCTGAGATGACATAATAAGCAACTTTCTCAGACCTCTGGTTTCTTCTTCAGAAAGGTTAAATGAAATTTTACCAGTATGTTCAGCCAGAACCTGTGTTTTTGCAACCGCAGTTTTAGGCTCAATAAAGTCTCCATCTTTGACAAGCAATTGTGTTCTGGTTGCTGTTGTAACTCTGGTCGGGTCAACAACCTCTCTTCTAACGATAAGATTTTCTAATACTACTATCTTAAGGTTTTGCTCTTCTTCTGAAGCTTCCTTGGGATCAAGTTCTACCATACCTTTTAAGTGTGATAAATAGCCATGCATCTGCAATACAAGAGAAGTTCTTGTCAGTGTTGCACCCGTCAACTGTCTTACTCTATCTCCATCTCTATATTGAAGTTGAGTAACTGGAACTATAGAGATCATATTATCTTCAGGTTCTGTAGAATTGAACTTTATCGCAACATTTTGAGGTTCAATAAAATATTCCTGAACCGGTCTTAAAAGAACTTCAGCGTATTTTCCAGATACATCAACATTTTCATCGTCATCATCGTCTTCCAGAACCAGTTCATCGTCTTCAACATCGTGTTTAATGGTAATGCTTATAAGCCTTTTATCCTGTGCTACAATTCCCGGTGCTACATTAGTGCCTGCTTCAACAATCTCACCATCTTCCACTTCAATCTTGGCTATATCATCAACACGATATAACTCACCAGGACGCACAATAACTTCATGAATGATGTCATTATCAACAACAATATCAACAATACCATCAATATGGGTTTTCAGATCTTTAACAACTTCAGTACCGGCTTCAACGAATGTTCCAGAATCAACAAGCTGTAAAGCAACGTCTTTACTTATCTGATGAACTTCTTCAGGTATAAATAGTACTTTGCCAGGATGTGTTACTATTCTTCGTTCATCAACTTCTATATCTTCATAACGTATTTCACCACTGGATTGAACAGAATACTTATCATCTATAAGCTCAGCAATAATCATGCCATTTTCAACAACAGTGCCAGCAGGTGATTTAATAATGTATGTTTCTTCTTCTTCTTCACAGATCCACATTTGCTCTTTTTTAGTTGTTTCGAGAAGAGCATTTTCTGGCTTAATAGAAGCAATAACAACGGTCAATTCTTTACCAACATTAATAACATTAATATCTTCGCCGTCTTCTTCTATCAGTTCGGTTTCCATATCAGGGTTAACACGTACTTCTCCGCCATGTTCACTAACTGTAACCGTTTCAGCCAGAATATCACCATTAGTGACTTCATCTCCATTTTCGACACGAAGGGTTGCACCAGCCGGTAAATTATAGACATCTCCTGCCAATATCCAGATAATACCACCTCTCGTAGCTGTCCTGCTAATGTTACCCTGCCTGTCACGTTTTTCATCAGCTACAAACCCTTCAAACAGTATCTGCCCACTAATATCTGCTTGAATATCTTTCTGGGCTTTCTCCGTAAGACGACCGGCATCACCTCTTGCAGCTGTAGGGTCAAATTCAGCGATAACAGCACCCTCTTCGACCTGATCACCTTCTTTAACAAAGATTACAGCATTGTAAGGTACGTGATAAACCTTTTCATCATCTTTAGTTTTTACAACAAGGTTGCCTTCTCGAACAGCCGTATTAACTATATCACCGTGCCGTGTTCTAAATTCACGTGTTTTAACAACTTCAACAACTTCTCCATTAAAATTCGTTTTAATCTGCTGGTTAGCAGAAGAGCCTCTAAACACACCACCAGTATGGAATGTTCTCATTGTAAGCTGGGTTCCAGGTTCTCCAATACTTTGAGCTGCAATAATACCTATTGATTCACCAACATCAACAAGTTTATTATTTGTTAGAGCCCAGCCATAACACATCTGACAAATACCATAATCAAGAGCACAAGTCAGAGGTGAACGTACTTTTACTGATTTTATGTTATATGCTTCAATTTTTTTGACATTACTTCTGTCAAAAAGCTCGTTTTTAGCGATAATAAGCTCACCATCATCTGTATATATATCTTCAAATGAGGTTCTGCCTACCAGGCGTTCATTAATATGAACGATTTCTTTATCACCCTCATAAATAGGTGTTAACTCAATATATTTGTCTGTCTGGCAGTCTTCGCTCTGAATAATAACATCCTGGGCAACATCAACAAGCCTTCTGGTAAGATAACCAGAGTCTGCAGTTTTAAGGGCTGTATCAACAAGGCCTTTACGGGCTCCATAACTGGAAATAATGTATTCTGTAACACTCAAGCCTTCTCTAAAGTTTGATTTAATAGGAAGGTCAATAATCTGTCCCTGTGCATCAGCCATCAAGCCACGCATACCTACCAGCTGTGAAACCTGACTGATATTACCCCTTGCACCAGAAAAAGCCATCATATATATCGGGTTTAAGCGGTCAAAATTTTCTACTACTGCACTTGTTAAGCTGGCTGTTGTGTCACTCCAGGTATCAATAACCTTGGTATATCTTTCTACTTCAGTTATTTCACCTTTATAATAACGGTGCATAGCTTTTTCAATTTCTTCTTCAGCTGCTGATAAAAGTTCTTTTTTGATTTCAGGTACCTTAAGATCTTCAATAGAAATGGTTACACCTGCTTTTGTAGCATATTTAAAACCAAGATCTTTTAATGCATTGGCTAAAAATGCTGTCTTAGCAGCCCCAAATTCTGAATATATTTCAGACAACAGGCGATTTAAGGCCTTTTTATTAACTGTAGTATTTATAAATTCTAAAGATTTTTTTTGTGTTTTTGGAATCATGCTCATTGAAACAGTCCTCTTTTATCTGTATTATCTGACAACTAAAAAGGTTTTAAGAACTTAAAACTGCATTTTTAACAGTTTGATTAAAAATAATCCTGCCTGGAGTTGTCTCGACTCTTTCACCCGTTTCTGTACGGACAATTATTTTGCTATGAATAGAAATTACCCCGGCTTCATGAGCTGCAAGAGCATCTTCAAAACTGAAGAAATACTTGGGATTATCATCAGCATAAACTGGATTATCAATTGTCAGATAGTAAATACCCAGAACCATATCCTGCGTTGGTGTAATAATAGGTGCTCCCGTTGCAGGAACGAGTATATTATTTGTAGACATCATCAACATTCTTGCTTCTGTTTGAGCCTCAATAGATAGCGGAACATGTACTGCCATTTGGTCACCGTCAAAGTCAGCATTAAAAGCAGTACAAACAAGAGGATGCAACTGTATCGCTCTACCTTCAACAAGAACAGGTTCAAATGATTGAATACCCAGCCTATGAAGAGTAGGTGCACGGTTAAGCAATACCGGATGGCCTTCAATGACCTCTTCTAAAATATCCCATACAACTGTTTCAGCCCGCTCTATCTTTTTCTTGGCTGACTTAATATTTTGAACGATACCTCTTTCAATAAGCTTATTTACAACAAATGGTTTAAACAATTCAATAGCCATCTCTTTAGGCAAACCACACTGATGTAATTTAAGTTTGGGGCCAACAACAATAACACTTCTACCTGAATAGTCAACCCTTTTACCTAACAGATTCTGTCTAAACCGGCCTTGTTTACCTTCTATAATGTTACTCAACGATTTTAGAGGTCTATTATTAGGCCCTACAACAGTTCTGCCACGACGACCATTATCAATAAGTGCATCTACAGCTTCCTGAAGCATACGCTTTTCGTTTCTAACAATAATTTCAGGAGCCCCCATCTCTAACAACCTTTGCAGACGGTTATTTCTGTTAATAACCCTTCTATAAAGATCATTCAGATCGCTGGTCGCAAATCGTCCACCATCCAGCTGAACCATCGGCCTTAAATCTGGGGGGGTAACAGGTAATACGTCAAGCACCATCCAGGTAGGATCTGTATTGCTATTAACAAGAGCCTCTAAAAGCCTTAAACGTTTGATTAACTTGGCTCTTTTTTGAACTGAGCCACCTGTAGAATCAAGCTCATCTCTAATTTCTTCAGCTAATTGAGACAAATCTATTTCAGATAACAGCGTTTTAATAGCCTCAGCGCCTATTCCTACTTCAAATTCAGCTTCTTCGTTTTCTTCATAAACATTATCATATTCTTCTTCTGAAAGAAGTTGTTTCTTTTGTAGAGAAGTATTTCCAACATCAACAACAATGTAAGCATTGAAATAGATAACCTGTTCAAGATCTCTTAAGGACATATCAAGCAACAGACCTAGATAACTTGGTATACCTTTAAGGTACCATATGTGAGTTACAGGTGCTGCAAGCTTTATATGCCCCATCCGGTGGCGTCTTACTTTAGAATCAGTAACTTCAACACCACAACGTTCGCATATAATGCCTTTATGCCTGACACGTTTATATTTTCCACAGTAACATTCCCAGTCTTTAGAAGGTCCAAAAATTCTTTCACAGAACAGACCATCTCTTTCAGGCTTTAAAGTACGATAGTTTATGGTTTCAGGTTTTGTCACTTCACCGAAAGACCACTTAAGTATTCTTTCTGGGGATGCAATGCCAATCCGTATATAATCAAAATAATCTATGCTAGTACTCACCGCTTATTTCTCCTTCTTAATCTCTGCCCTGAAGTAGTTTCACCAATTTATTCACCTAAAGTAGGGGGTGTTGGGAACAGATCAATCTTCAAAAGCTCAGAGTCTATATCACTCAGGGTTCTCTTCGGTGCAGTTTTCTTAACTTCTTCAGTATCAGACATAAGGTCAACCTCGACACCGCCTTTTTTGGCTACAGTAATGTCAAGGCCTATACTTTGAAGCTCTCTCACCAGAACCTTGAACGACTCAGGTATACCTGGCCGTTGCAGGTTTTCACCTTTAACAATAGCTTCATAGGCTCTACTGCGGCCCTGAACATCATCTGACTTAATGGTAAGCATTTCCTGTAAGGTATATGCAGCTCCAAAAGCTTCAAGAGCCCATACTTCCATCTCTCCGAAACGCTGACCACCAAACTGAGCCTTACCACCAAGCGGCTGCTGGGTAACAAGACTATAAGGACCTGTACTTCTAGCGTGGATTTTATCATCTACAAGGTGTACTAATTTCAGCATATAGATATAACCAACAGAAACCGGATAGTCAAATGGTTCACCAGTTCTACCATCATATAATACAACCTTACCATCATCGTGTATCCAGTCTATGTTTGTTTGCTCTTTGGCTTTTTTAAGCTCTTTGTTGACCATATTACGTGAAGCTTCTTCACCAAACATCTCATCAAACGGTGGTACTTCATAACTAATACCACGTAAATATGCAGCCAGACCAAGCATTGTTTCATAAGTCTGACCTACATTCATACGGCTGGGTACACCTAACGGGCTAAGAACTATATCTACAGGAGTACCATCAGGCAAGAAAGGCATATCTTCTTTTGGTAATACCTGAGAAATAATACCTTTGTTACCATGTCTGCCTGCTATTTTATCGCCTACACTGATTTTTCGTTTTTGAGCAATATACACTCTAACAACTGTATTTGCGCCAGGAGGTAGCTCATCACCTTTTTCTCTGTCAAATACTTTAACATCCAGCACACGCCCGCCTTCACCGTGAGGAACTCTTAAACTGTTATCCCTTACGTCTCTAGCTTTTTCAGCAAATATTGCTCTTAAGAGCTTCTCTTCAGGTGGATGTTCAGATTCACCCTTCGGTGTAATCTTTCCTACCAGGATATCATCTGCATAAACTCTGGCACCTATTCTTACAATTCCAATCTCATCAAGATGTCTTAAGCTATCTTCTGAAACATTAGGAACCTCACGGGTAATTTCTTCAGGGCCAAGCTTTGTAGTTCTTGCATCTATTTCAAGTTTTTCAATATGAATACTTGTAAATACATCATCATGAACCAATCTATCACTGATTAATATTGAGTCCTCATAGTTAAAGCCTTCCCAGGGCATAAAAGCAGCCAGTATATTACGTCCGAGTGCCAGTTCACCAAGATCTGTAGAGGCACCATCAGCAATAACATCTCCGACTTTTATTTTTTCACCCATTGATACAATAGGACGCTGATTCAAACAGGTATCCTGATTGCTGCGTACATATTTCATTAATGGATATTTAGAAATACCCATCCCTGTGTCGATATGGATTTCTTCACCTGTAACTTTAATTATTTCGCCTTCGTCTCTGGAGACAATAACCATCCCTGAATCTTGAGCAGCTCGTTTTTCAAGACCTGTACCAACTAGAGGCCTTTCTGAACGCAATAATGGAACTGCCTGACGTTGCATGTTTGAGCCCATCAGTGCACGGTTAGCATCATCATGTTCCAGAAATGGTATTAATGCTGTACCCACAGAGATAATCTGAATAGGAGAAACACCAACATAGTCAACCCTTGAACTTTCAGAAAGTGTAAACTCAGATTTATAGCGACTTGGTACAATGACATCAGCAAATGTCTTGTCATCATTGAGTTTTACATCACCGGGTGCAACCCTGAAGTTATCTTCTTCATCAGCCGCAAGATAATGAACTTCTGCAGTTACAATACCATCTTTAACCTTACGATAAGGAGTTTCAATAAAACCATAAGGGTTGACCCTTGCGTGAGTACCAAGACTACCTATCAAACCGGCATTTGGACCTTCAGGTGTTTCTACCGGACATATTCTACCGTAATGACTGGGGTGAATATCTCGAACAGCAAACCCTGCTCTTTCTCTAGCAAGACCACCAGGCCCTAAAGCTGATAACCTTCGTTTATGTGTCAACTCTGCCAGCGGATTTGTTTGATCCATAAACTGTGAAAGCTGAGAAGATCCAAAAAACTCTTTAATAGCTGCAACTAAAGGCTTAGTATTCAACAAATTACCTGGTGTCAATGTATCTGAATCTTGCAGTGTCATTCTTTCTTTGACAATACGCTCAAGACGAGTTAAACCTATACGAAACTGGTTCTGTAGAAGCTCACCAACTGAACGTATACGACGATTGCCAAGGTGATCAATATCATCAACATAACCATCATCATAATAAAGGCCAATCAGATAGTCTATTGAAGCAACAATATCCTGAACAGTAAGCGTTCTTTGAGTTTCAGGGAGGTTAAGCCCAAGTTTTTTATTTACCTTGTAACGTCCAACTCTGCCAAGGTCATAACGTTTATCATCAAAAAATCTGCTCTCAATAATAGTTCTTCCACCGCTTACAGATGGAGGATCACCCGGTCTTAGTTTTTTATAAACTTCAATTAAGGCATCATCCATTGTCTCTGTAGCATCTTTATCAATGGTTTTATTAAGAAACTCAGAATGACTGAACAAGCTACCCATCTCTGATGTACTGATACCAAGAGCTTTAAGTAATGTTGTAGCAAGAATCTTGCGGTTTTTATCGATTTTAACAAAAACTACATCATTAACATCTGTTTCAAACTTAAGCCATGCACCTCTGTTAGGTATAAGAGTTGCATTAAAGATACGTTTACCATTAGGTGCAATATCCTTTTTATAGTATATACCAGGAGAACGAACAATCTGACTGACAACAACCCTTTCAGCACCATTAATAACAAATGTGCCTTTATCAGTCATCATAGGTATATCACCTACATAAACTTCTTGATCTTTAATTTCACCAGTATCACGGTTAACCAAACGCATCATTATCCTGAGTTGTTTGGTATAACTGGCATCATGCAATCGAGCTTCTTCAATAGAATACTTGGGATTATCAAAAGTATAACTGGGCAAGAAGTGGAGTTCTAGCTTACCTGTATAGTCTTTAATAGGTGAAAATGAAAGCAGTTCTTCTTTCAGGCCTTCAGTCAAAAACCAGTTGAACGAATTCTTCTGGATTTCAGCCAAGTCTGGTAATTCTGAAATATGAGAAAATGTAATACCTTCATAAGGGTTTACACGGGGTTTAAATTTAGTAGACATTACCTACCTCGCCTATATGTGCTGCACTATGTTCTATGTAACTGATTATAATCCAATTAAATAACTAATTATTAAGTAAAATTCGACTAATTTACATACTATAGCATCAAGCAAAAGAGTCAATGCATGGGAATAATAAATTATTCCCATGAATTATAACAGGCACGGTGCATATAGCAAGCATTAATTGGATAAAGCGCTTTCTAAAACTAGGATTTTATTGACAAGAATCCATTTAAACAAAATTTAACATAAAGAATAAAGAGTATTGACTCTACTTAATCTCAATAGTTGCGCCCAATTCTTCAAGTTTTTTCTTAATTTCTTGCGCTTCTTCTTTCTTAATAGCTTCTTTAATTGGCTTAGGAGTATTATCAACAAGTTCTTTGGCTTCTTTAAGTCCGAGGCCAGTCATTGCACGGATTTCTTTAAGAACCGGTATCTTCTGTGAGCCGACAGAAGCCAGAATTACATCTACATCTGTCTCTTCAGCTTCTTCAGCAGGGGCTCCAGCAGCCGGGCCAGCCATCATCATTGGTGCAGCAGCAGCAGCACTAACACCAAACTTGTCTTCCATTTTCTTTACTAAGTCTGCAGCTTCTAATAGTGTAAGTCCTTCAATTTTTTCTAGGATTTCGTCTACAACTGGGCTCATTATTTACTCCTCTCTTATTATTTATCACATGTCTTACTTTTTATTCACAGATTTTACAGAGATTTTAACTATCCCTGTGCTTCTTTTTGCTTTCTCACTTCATCTATACAAACAACCATATTTCTCATAACGTTGTTTATACATGTAGCAATACCAGTAGCAGGTGAGTTAATACTTCCGAGCATCTTGGCATAAAGCTCTTCAATAGATGGAATATCTGCAAGTTGCTTAACCTGATCTTCATTAAGCACACTTCCATCAAGAACTCCACCTTTTATAGAAACTTTTTTTGCTTTTTTGATAAATTGTGTAAGTACTTTAGCTGGTGCAACCTGATCTTTACGCCCAAGCACTAAAGCCGTAGGACCTGTTAAAAAGCCCTGAAGAGCTTCATAATTTGTATCTTTTACAGCTATATCAGCTAAAGTATTTTTAACCACTGAATATTCAGCATCTACTTCTTGAAGGCTACGTCTTAAAGCGGTAATTTCTTCTACTGTTAAACCACGATAATCCGTTACTATAGCTACTGAAGATTTACAAATCTCTTCTTTAATTTTATCAATCTTATTCGCCTTTTGTTCTCTGGTAATGGGCATTCAGCTAATCACCCTCCTTTCATAAAAAATTTCTGTGAAAAGAAAAGCTCACAGAAACACAGAATTCAAGGATTAAATTTTAAAATTTACCTCGGCAGGCTGCTTGGAAACCAATTAAACTTTTAGTACCTGCTGTCTGCGGCTTTTCCTGTTTATTTGCGTAATATTAACAAAGAGAAAAAGACCATGCAAGTATTACCTGTCAATTAAGAATCATTTTAGTTATTAATTGTTACGATGTGTAATGTTTCTTAAAGGTAAATCAAGACAGCACAAGAATTTTAAAAAATTAACATCCCTAAATAAAAAACCCAGGCAAGAATTTAAGCATATCAAAACATGGTAAGTAAAACACTATTATTGTTTTAGTAAAAATTACATTTACAGGATTGACCACGTCGATACAGAAGCGTATTGCATTAAATTTAATGTAATGCGGATTGTGTTATTATTGATATACTCAAAAAATACAAAATGACTTTCAATCACATACAGAAGGGAATTACAACATGCAAACTAAAAAAAGACACCTGCTTACAAGTATTTTAAGTTTATTAATTGTATCCTGCTTAACCATTAATAACACTATAGCAGAAACAATTACCCAGAAATCTTTAAAAGAGACTATTACTACCGATCAAAAAATCTCTATTAACCCATCTGCCGAAATACCAGACCAGCTAAAAGAGAATATTAAAAGCTCTCTGACTAAAATTTACGGAGAAAACCAGGTTGATGAAATCTACCCAAAAGTACTGGAAATCATTAATAACGCAAAAGATAAAAGACCGGTAAAGCTTCATCAAAACGATATCAACAGAATTTCAGACTGGTACAAAGATGAAATTGTATATATGTTTTACACCGAACACTTTGGCCGGACCAATAATAAGCCCAGCACTTTTAACGACCTGGTTGAAATGCTTGACTATCTGGAAGAGCTTGGCATAACAACCATTTACATGCTGCCTTTTATGGATTCACCTATGGGTGACGCAGGTTTTGACGTTAGAGATCCCAATAATGTACGTGAAGAACTTGGCGGAATGGAAGAATTCAGAAATTTCATTTATCAAGCACGCAAAAGAGGGTTCAAAATTAAAGCAGATCTCATTCTGAACCACTTTTCTGACCAGCATAAATGGTTCCAGGAAGCACTGGCCGGAGACCTTGACAAGCTAAATTATTTTGTTTACAGAGAAGACCGTCCGGAATATAAGAAATATCGTGATGAACAGAAAGGTATTATCGTTGATTATTATGAGGATGATGGTAAAGTATCATCAAGAAGACTTATATTCCCTGATATTGCTGAAAGCCACTATAGAAAAATAATGATCGGCGACAAAGACTACTATGTGTACCACACTTTTTATCCATTTCAGCCTGATATCAACTGGAAAAACCCTGAAGTAATGTATGAAGTACTCAAAATAGTTGCATTTTGGAATAACCTTGGGGTAGATATATTCAGAGTCGATGCTATACCTTACTTTATAAAGAAAGAAGGCACTAATGCAGAGAACTTACCGGAAACACATGAAGTAGTTAAGCTTATCAGCTCTACATTACAGGCTACAGGTCCTCGTTCAATTATGCTGGCTGAAGCCTGTCAGTGGCCTGAAGATATTCTTCCATACTTTGGAACAGAAAATACACTGCCTCCAAGAAACATTCAAATACAATACGGAGAAGATAATTCGATACTTGTGCAGCCCGATAGAAAGCTTGTTCGAACAGATGAAGTACAAATAGGATACCACTTCCCATATATGCCTGCCATATGGGCATCATTAATAACAGAAAATAACGAACCTTTCTGGAAAGCTGATGAAATAACACCTGAAATACCTCCATCTGCTACCTGGGCAATGTTTTTAAGAGTTCATGATGAACTTACTCTTGAAATGGTCGATATTGAAACACGTAAAATCATTTATGACAAGCTCATTTCAAAAGGTAAAGAATTCAGAAAAGGCCTCGGTGTTAGTGGAAGAATGGCAGATTTTCTTGATAAAGACCCCAGCAGAATAACTCTGGCCTACTCTATTTTATTATCACTGCCAGGTATGCCTATAATCTATTATGGCGATGAAATCGGAGCCCAAAACAACCTTAAATACGCTGAAATGGCAGCTGAAGAGCGTGAACGTGTTCAAAGAGAAAAAGATAAAGATATCGAAGTCATTAGCTTCTATGACAGCAGAGATATTAACCGAGGCCCTATCGAAAAAGATGAATTCTACAAAGTTCTTGAAGAAAAAGATACCTATAAAGCAAAAATTTTCTATACGGTTAAAGACATGATCAAAGCCCGAAAAGACAATATAGCTTTAAGAAGAGGCTCATTCAACAAAGTAGAATCTGATAAACCTGAAATACTTTCTTATATAAGAGTAAAAGATGATGATAAAGTTCTGGTTATAAATAATCTGTCTGATCAAAAACTAGAAGCATGCTTTAATGTTAGCCCTGACAACCTGAAAAACCTTAAAAAGAATAATAACAAAGCAATTGATCTTATAACAAAGGAACAAATAGGCATCACATCAGATCAAAACAGCCTTAAAATTATGCTTAAACCTTACCAGAAAATGTGGTTGAAAATATAATTTCTGCAAATGAGGGTTATAATAAGAAAAGCCTCCTGATTTACAGATGAAGGAGGCTCTATTATTAATATTATTCATAAATTATGGTAAGATAGTGAATTATATTAATCAATGAAAACACCTGATAAGATCATAAAGACCTTTAAATAAAGGAGATTTGAAATTTGAACAGACAATATAAGCATTATACAAAGCATCTAGACCTTAGTATATTTGATAAAACAGCACAAAAAGCGAGAGAGGTTTTAAATAATGCAACTATCTTCACTAAAAACGGTAATTTTCAGGGATATATGGCACTAGGTACTAGTGAAATCAAACATCCTGACTATAAGTTTTTATGGACAAGGGATAACATATACTCTTTGCTGTATGACCTGACAGCAGGAACGTACGAACATCCTGAAAACTACCTCCTGATGTTATCAAAAAAAATTAACCAGTGTGGAAGAGTTCCTATTTCTATTAATCCAGATAACGATAACCTTATTGAAGGTACAACCAGTACTATAGGACATATACATTCTATCGATTCAACTCTTCTTTACCTGATTCTAACTGGTGAATTTCTTAAAAAAACCAGTAACAAAGATTTTTATGACAATATCAAAACCGCCTATAAAGCCGCATTAAACCTTTCAATAGAAAATAATCTGTTTGATCCATGTCCTCTTATAGCTTCAATAGACTGTACTACTCATATTGACAGGCCGCACAAGCTTTATGGATATGTTGCATATAACCAGGTCTTACTCTACGGAGCTTTACGAATTGCTTCAGACCTTAAAGAGTTTTTTTCTGAGGATAGCAGAAAAATATACCAGGATTATGCCTCTAAAATTAAAGCTCTTATTAAAGAATACTTCTGGATCAACCAGACAAAACTGGATAAGTTAAATACCATAATACCAAAAAGCTTTCACCGCAACGATGAATTTTCATACAGACAGAAAAACCCCTTTAACATCAAAACAACAGAAAGTGAACACAGAGGAACACTCAAAAATAGTGGCTATTTTATAGCATCAGTCAGAACAGGCTATTATGATTACAGGTTTGACAGTCTTGCCAACCTCATGGCTATAGCATTTGGTATTACAACAGATAAAGAAACTGAACAAATACTAAATTATATAGAAATAAACGATATTGATAAGCCATATCCAATGAAGATACTATGGCCAGCACTATCAAAATATGAACTGCAAGAGCTAGTACCAGCCGATGAAACCTCCGATCCATATTATTACCAGAACTGCGGGATCTGGCCATTCATCGGAAACATATACATAACTATTCTAATAAAAAACAAGAACACTAAAGACGCATACGAAAAGCTTAAAGTAATTACAGAAAGCTTAAAAGATAACATGCCCGAATGGGTAGATGGGAATAGCGGTCAATTCGTAGAAAATATCTCTAACGCTAATCAAACATGGAGCGCAGCAACCTACCTTATGGCACTGGAAGTTTTTAAAGATACACAAAAACCTTTTTTCTACCTTGAATAAAGTGTTTTAACACTATTGAATAAAAATGTAAATTTCTCAACAAGCTTACTTTCATTCCAGAACAGCAGGTGTTAGTGTTAATAAGGAATATAAAATAGATTTCGTTATGGGCATAAACAAAAAGCCCTCTGTAAAAAAGTAACCAGAAGGTAATTTTTAAAATGAGCGATTCTAAGGAGAAAGAAACCAGGCTTCCACGTCTAACAACTTTTCAACTCTTTAATTTATGTGCTGGCATCATAGGTATCCAGTTCACATGGAGCATGCAAATAGCACTATCTAACAGAGTCTTAGAACCACTAGGAGCCAACCCATTTTTATATGGCCTTATATGGTGTGCAGGACCAATTACAGGCTTGCTGGTACAACCAATAGTAGGGGCTATATCAGATAAAACCTGGACACGAATAGGCAGAAGACGACCATTTCTGCTTGTTGGTGCATTTTTAGGAGCTATAGCACTTATATTCTTCCCCTTTTCGCCTTATCTATGGGTCGCTGTTCTCTTCATATGGATCATCGACGCATGCGTAAATATCTCACAGGGCCCATACAGAGCCCTTGTGCCTGATAACGTTCCACCTGAGCAGCACCCTGTAGCCAACGCTTATATAAACTTTGCCTTCGGCGCAGGAAGCGTTATCGCTCTTTCAGTAGCACCAATCCTCCGTTTTTTCGATATTCAGATGACTATTGGCCAGCAATACATAATGGCTGCTATTGCTTTCCTATTCTTCATTATATATACTTCACTAACAATAAGAGAATATCCAAAATCAAAAGCTATTCAAGACTCAAAGAAAAAAGAATCAATATTAACATTCTATAAAAAGTTTCTCAAAGCTGATAGAGAGATACATAAAATATGCCTGATACAGCTATTAACATGGATGGGTATCATGTGTATGTTCATATACCTTACGCCATATACAGTTCACTATGTATACCACATACCAGATCTATCTACTAAAGAATATAAACAAATTGAACACCAATATGAAACTTTAAACCCGATAATTAACGAGATCAATTCATCTGATAAGCTGTCAGATAATACTTTTAAGCAGTTAAACACCATAACAAACAGATTCAATAATGTACCTGATGTAAAACAAACTATCAAAACCACTCTATCAAAAGGCAAAATATCAGAAACGCAACGTAAAATGATTAATTCAGAAGAAACAACACTTAATAATCATAATAAAGAGCTTAATATACTGATAAAAGGATTATTAACCGATCCTGAAATCTACCAGAATAAGTACCGACAAGAAATTAAATCTCTGGCTAAAAAGTCCACTGAAAAATCTACACTCACCAATAAGATACAAACATCAACTCTGGACAATAAAACACAAAAAAGTCTTCTGAATCTAGTTGAAGCAAAAGAACTTTTCGACTACCAAACAATGCTAATCCAATATTCAGCACTGAGCAACACTTTTAAAAATAATAATATTACTTTGGCAGGAAAAATAAATTTTGAAAGCGAATCCAGTGATCTTCAGAAACTTTCAACAATGAACAGAACGCTAGAAAAAGAGATGAAGGAAAAAATCAGTGAAAAATTAGTCAAAAAACAGATCTTCAAATACCAGAAAGATTCAATAACAACCCTGCCAGCCATATTTAAAAAGTTTCTCACAATAGATAACTACAGAAAAATCAGAATACTGGATCTTGAAGCAACAAATACAGCTCAATCAGGCCTGGTAGCCTTTAATCTGATAAGCCTTATCCTGTCAATACCTATAGGATACATTTGTTTACGAACAGGTAAAAAGATTGTCTATTCTGTATCATTGCTTTTCATGGTTGGTGCCTTTGCATGCGCACCACTGGTACAAAGTCACACAGGAGTTATAACGATGATGGCTTTCGCCGGCGTGGCCTGGGCAACTATACTGTCAATACCTTACTCATATCTATGTGATCACATGGTCGAAGGTGAAGAAGGTGCCTTTATGGGTATATTTAACCTATTCATAGCAGGGCCACAACTCATATCTGCAACCATTGTAGGATGGATAATATCACAGTTACCAATGATGACACCGCTTGGAGAAACACATAACTGGTCAATAGCCTTTTTAGTCGGTGCCGGATCCATACTATTATCCATTATAGCCTTCCAATTCATAAAAGATGAACAGTGCATCCTTTATAAACACTTTAAAAAGAAGAATACCGGGATCAATTCATAGCTTATAGTTCCTGAAACCAGCAAGAAAGACTGCTATTATGGCAGCCTTTCAGCAAACAACACATATGTATTAATTTTAAGTAATTAAATATTGCTTAATTTCATTTGCCAGCTGGTTTGTCTCGATTTTAATACCGGGGCCCATTGTAGTTGTGAGATAAACCGTTTTCATGTAGGTACCTTTGGCTGCTGATGGCTTAACCCTGATAACAGCATCTGTTAAAGCAGCAAAGTTTTTGATTAAAGAATCATCGGTAAAACTCATTTTTCCTATAGGTACGTGGATCATACCCTGTTTATCGGCTCTAAACTCGACTTTACCGGCCTTGGCATCTTTAACAGCTTTTGCTATTTCAAAAGTTAGAGTTCCTGTTTTTGGACTGGGCATAAGGCCTTTAGGCCCCAGAACTCTACCTAATTTACTGAGCTGACCCATAATATCCGGTGTAGCGATCAAAGTATCAAAGTCAAGGAAACCTTCTTTAATTTTTTCGATCAGATCTTCTCCACCCGAGACATCAGCGCCTGCAGCTTCAGCATCTTTAACCTTTTCACCTTTTGCTACAACGGCTACACGTATCACCTTACCGGTTCCTTCAGGCAGGACGACGGTACTTCTTACCTGCTGATCAGCATGCTTAACATTTATACCGAGACGCATATGCACTTCAACTGTTTCATCAAATTTTGAAACCTTTTCACTGATTGCTCTCAAAGATTTAATAGCATCTAAAGGGTTACATGGCTGTTCAACTTCTTCCAGAAGTTCCAGTATTACCTGTTTTCTTTTTGTTAATTTAGACATCTTTCCTCCTCAGGGTATTAACGCCTTACGACTCCCCTTATTATAGCTATTCTGCTAGTGTTACGCCCATACTTCTTGCTGTACCAAGGATCATTTGCTCGGCAGCCTCTTGAGTTGTAGCATTAAGGTCAGGCATTTTAATTTTAGCTATTTCTGCCACCTGTGCTTTGGTCAGTTTGCCGACTTTCTCTGTATTTGGTCTGGAAGATCCTTTTTCAAGGCCGGCATACTTTCTTATTAAAACGGCAGCAGGCGGAGTTTTAAGGATAAAAGTAAATGACCTATCCTCAAAAACAGTTATTTCAACCGGTATAACACTGCCTGCTTGATCCTGTGTTTTAGCATTATACTGTTTACAGAAATCCATTATGTTTACACCGTGCTGACCCAGGGCAGGGCCAATTGGCGGAGATGGATTTGCTTTACCTGCATCTATTTGTAATTTTATTTTAGCCAGTACTTTTTTAGCCACGGTTTTTATTCCTTCCTAAATCAGCTTAGACTTTTTGTATTTGACTGTATTCTAATTCAACAGGGGTATCCCTGCCAAATATAGAAACATTCGCACGTAACTTCTCTTTATCCGGGTATACTTCAGTAACATCACCAACAAAATCAGCAAAAGGCCCGCTAATGATTCTTACTTTATCACCCACCTGTATATCAATCTCTACTTTAGAGACTTTCGTCTGTGAGCGACGCAGAATTTTCTTTATTTCAGAATCTCTTGCAGGTATTGGTTTTCTGGCAGCACCGACAAATTTGGTAACTCCAGGAGTATGTCTGACAACATACCAGCTATCATCATCCATAATCATTTCTACCAGAACATAACCCGGGAACAGTCTTTCTTCTCTGTCAACCCGTTTTCCGTCTTTAACTTTAGAAACAGTTTTTTCAGGCACTTCGACACGAAAAATCTTGTGCCCCATATTCATAAATTCTGTCCGTTTCTCAAGATTGACTTTTACTTTATTTTCATGCCCTGAATACGTATGAACAACGTACCAGCGCTTCTTTTTAGGTTTTTCTTTTTTCTCTCTGGCTTCTTTAGCCTCTTCTTTAAACTTTTTATCCTTGGCCTCTAAATCTGGTTCTTCAAAAGCATCTGGAGATTCAGAGAATTCTTCTTCAAGCATTTCATCCTGATCTGAACGGCTTTCAGCATCATCTACTAGTGTATTATCCAGGTCAGACTGATCATTTATATCATCAACTATGTTTTCTTGCTGATCTTTCTTTAATTCTTCTTCTACCATGCTCATACCTATCTATTAATTAACCGTAATAAACCCCAGTAGAAATCTTAAAATGATGTCTATTAGATAGATCAAAACCGTAACAAAAATAGTAACAGCGATGACTACTAAAGTTTCCCTTAATATTTGTTGTCTATCCGGCCATGTAACTTTATGCCACTCTGAACGCACACCTTTAAAATAAGTTACAACTTGCTCCGGAAAAGAAACCTCCTGCACTTTATCTTTCTTTTGCTTTTTACTGATTGATTGAGAATTATTACTTTTCGCTACCACAGTTATTTTACCTTGATTTTATCATTCTACACAAAGGATCGCGCCCTGGAGGACTCGAACCCCCGACATTCGGTTTTGGAGACCGACGTTCTACCAACTGAACTAAGGACGCCTGCAGGGTTATTACTTTGTTTCTTTATGTACTGTATGCCTTTTATCAAAGGGACAATACTTCTTAACGGATAAACGACCTGAAGTATTCTTTTTATTCTTCATCGTAGAATAATTACGGCGTTTGCAATCTTCGCAAGCTAAAGTAATTACTACTCTATTTTCTTTTTTAGCAGCCATTTTTCTTACCTTTTTGGTCTAATTCAGAACTAAATAATAGCCCTAATATTATCTACTGTCAACAACATGGCGTTTTTAGGGCTTAAAATTTGAAAACTATCTGATTTCTATAAAAAACAGCTTTCAATTGGTATTATTGTATAGCATGACTCTGTTTAAAAGAGCACATAAGATTTTTTTTACAAATTTTTACCAGAATATACGCCATACAATAGTGATAACTCTTTTGTAACAACAATTTACAGATTTAATTCATTTTGTTATCTTTTTTTTCAAATGAATAGACAGAGATATTCTTTTAGCTTAAAATAAGGGCAACCAAGGCCAAACTATTAAATAAATCACCGATTAACATTTAATACAGAGAATTTGAGGCATAGAATAACGTGACGATAGATACATTAAACATCATACCCGCCAATTCACCCCTGAAAGGCTCTGTTGAAATACCATCAGATAAATCATTATCTCATAGAGCAGCCATACTGGGTGCTATATGCGATGGTAAACTTCACATCAAGAACTTTTCTTCTGGTGCAGACTGCCGTAACACTGTAAATATACTGCAAAGTCTAGGCGCAGAAATAGAATTTATAACTTCATCAACTTTACTGGTAAATGGCAAAGGATTAAAAGGACTTAGAGAGCCAGAATTTATACTGGATGCAGGAAATTCTGGTACAACAATGAGACTGATAATGGGTATACTAGCCGGTCAGTCATTTTACAGTGTTCTAACAGGTGATGAAAGCCTTAGAAACAGACCTATGGGAAGGGTAATAAAGCCTCTGAAAATGATGGGAGCCCAGATTAATGCACGCAAAAATAACACTGTTGCACCTATTACAACCTGTGGTGGAAACCTAAATGCAATAGAATATAGTATGCCTCTGGCATCAGCACAGGTTAAATCAGCTATTTTACTGGCTTCGCTATATGCTAATGGCACTTCAAGAATTATAGAACCTGCAAAATCACGTGATCATACTGAAAGATTCCTAAAATACCTGGGTGTCGATATAAAAGTTGACGGTTTAACAATTGAAATAACAGGCCAAACAGAACTTCAACCTAAAGAAATTAAGATACCAGGAGACATATCTTCTGCATCATTCTTTATTGTTGCTGCAACAATAATAGAAGGATCTGAAATAAGACTTACAAATGTCGGTATCAACCCTACAAGAACTGGTCTAATATCTGTATTAACCAGAATGGGAGCTGATATCGTACTTGAAAATGAACGAGAAACCTGCGGAGAAGCTGTTGGAGATATCATTGTAAAATCATCAAACCTTAAAGGCATAACTATTGAAGGAGAAATAATACCTACTCTTATTGATGAAATACCTATCATAGCTGTTGCAGCTGCCCTCGCCGAAGGCAATACTGTCATCAAAGACGCCCAGGACCTCCGACATAAAGAATCTGACCGGCTTAAAGCTACATCTACTGAACTTAAAAAAATGGGAGTTGATATCACCGAAACTGAAGACGGGCTTATTATTAATGGAAAAGAACAAATCGATGGCGGCTGTATGTGCAATAGTCACTTTGATCATAGAATAGCAATGGCTTTGTCTATAGCTTCTCTGGCTGCTAAAAACCCGGTAACTATTGAAAACGCCAGCTGGATAAAAATTTCATTCCCTGAATTTGGTATGATTTTAACAGATTTAAGAGAAAAAGAATATGGCAAGCAAGTATTCTAAAAAAAATATCAATACATATAACTGGTTAAGAAAGATACCACACTATATAACAATTTATTTTTTCCTGTATCCTTTTTATAAGATATGGTTCAGGATTAAAATATATGGAAGAGAAAATATACCTAAAGGAGAAAACCTTCTGATTGCATCAAATCACCTTTCATACTTTGATCCTACAATTATATCATTAACTACATTAGCACCTGTTGCCTATATGGCAAAAGAAGAACTCTTCCAGATTCCTGTTTTAAAACAATTCATCTTAATGTATGGAGCCTTTGCTGTAGACAGAAAGAAATTAGAGATTTCAACCATTAAAACAGCTAAAGGCATAATTCAAAAAGGATGGCATGTATCACTATTCCCTGAAGGCACACGTGGAACAGAAGGTTCTATAGGAAAAATACACGAAGGAATAAGTTATTTAGCAAAGACCACCAAAACAAGAGTACTCCCACTGGGCATTGTAGGGTCATCAACAAAAAGGGGACCAATCACCGTAAAGATTGGCAAGCCTATTGACTATACATTAAAGCCAGAAGAAATGAAAACACAATGGCTTGAAGCAATAGAAGAGCTTACCGGCTTTAAATCAAAAGATTTAGAAGAGACACGAGCAGAATCAGACAATAAAGAAGCTGTATTACAGAACTCCTAACTCTATAAGTGCTTCAGGAATACAATTCATAACATCTGACGCCACTACAGAGTATTCTGTGAGCTTTTTAGCTGCCAGTTCTCCTGCAAGACCATGAATATATACAGCACAAACAGCTGCATCATAGACTGAAAGACCCTGTGCTACAAGCCCTGCTATCATACCAGTTAAAACATCACCTGTTCCAGCAGTTGCAAGAGCAGACGTACTTGTCGGATTAATAAATACTGCATCTTTTGAAACAATAAGCGTCTTTGATCCCTTTAAAACGACACTACAACCGAACCGGTCTGCTGCCTTATTAGCCATACTAAGCCTATCAGCAAGAACATCATCCAGTGAAACATCCAGCAACCTTGACAGTTCTTTTGGATGAGGTGTTAAAATAGCATTATTAAAAAGTTTTACACCTTTAAGCTCAGCAAGACAGTTCAAACCATCAGCATCAATCACCAGTGGAATATCTTTATTCTTTGCCTCAATACAAATATCACTAACCAGTCTTTTTGTTTCATCATCAACACCAATACCCGGACCAATAGCAACAACATCATAGCTTTCAAGCTTATCAATAAGCATACTTGAAGCACTGGAAGCAATAGTCTTTGCAGAAGTTTCAGGCAATGCTACATAGGTTAATTCAGGATAAATACCTGCATAATAAGGAACCATCGACCCCGGACAGGCCAGAATGCTCATACCTGAACCTATCTTGAGAGAACTATAAGAAGTTAAGAGGGCAGCACCAGTCATTGTATAACTTCCAGCAATGGTTAAAACTTTACCATAAGTACCTTTATTGCTTTCGTCAACCCTTATTGGCATCAGATCACAAATATAGTCATCAGTTGTCAGATATACATTACTTTTACTTTGCCTTATCAAATAATCAGGTATACCAATATCAGATATACCAAGCTCACCAGTATACTCAGTACCAGGCATAACAAGAAGACCAAGCTTAGGAGCAGCAAGAGTTTCTGTATAATCAGCCTCCACAGCTATATTATTAACCTTACCTGTATCAGCCTCAACCCCTGAAGGTATATCCACAGAAAAAACAATACCATCAGATTCATTTATTAAGCCAATAACATCATAATAAAAGCCTTTTACCGGGCCTTTAAAGCCTGTACCAAGAAGTGCATCAACTACTATACTGGCTTCTTGAATATCGTTCTCAAGCTCATCTTTAATTTCTTCAGTAATTGTCGTAATTTCACAAAAGTTTTTCAGTGCTTTATAAGTCTTTAAGGCATCTCCTTTATACTCAGATTCTTCTGCTATAGCATAAACCTTAACAGAATAACCTTCAGAAAGAAGGTGGCGGGCAATAACAAAGCCATCTCCGCCGTTGTTTCCTTTGCCTGCTATGATCAAAACATAACTAAACGGCATATTATCTTTTTCTGTCAGGTCTTTTATAATTTCTTTTATACGCTGAAATATCTTTATACCTGCATTTTCCATAAGTATAAGGCCATCTATACCCAGGTCATGTATGGCTTTCTTATCCACATCTGCCATCTGTGTTCCAGTTAAAACTTTCATGTCAATTCTCCTGCTCAATATTTTGACTTTCTGGCTTATACAACTTTAACCCTACCGCAATAGATTGAAGTTCAAAGGGTTGGTGTTTCCAGCTGATATTTTGTGTTTTATTTTTAATAATTTCTGGTACATTTTTTTCTCTCAGGCATTCAAAAAGGAGCTTTGCGGCCTCAGTATTCATAACAGGCGGTGGTAGTAATGTAAGAGAATCTTCAAGGTATTCATAAACTCCTTCTGAAGAGAGAAAATCGATATCACAATTTGTATTTCTTATATATTGTGGCATAGGCTAAGCTTCTATTACAATAGAACTTCGTTCATTATACTATAAACTTTAAGAATACCTGTAATCTGAGCTATAGTAACACAGCTCATAGCTTCTGTCAGGGTAATTATTGCACCAGTTCCTTTTCAAGGTTAGAGGTAGAAGATGAACGCATATGTGTCGGTATAAAACCACTCTGAATACGCTTTCTTCTGACAAGCATATCTGTAAAAGCTTCTATTCTGGTAACTATACCTGCCTCACCTGTATGTTCATCTATAGTAAGGTTAAGTAGTGGTACTTTGCTATACTTGGCATACCTGATAATACGTTCTATTACCAGTGAATCAGGACCACAACCAAAGGCAGTAAGAGTAATAATACCATCAATATTATCAGACTTCAGGAAATACCCTGCGGCACCTGTCATCTCATACTCATTCGACCAGTATAAAACAGTTTCAAGATTCTTAATGCCCTCAAGTTGCTGTTCCCTTGACAAACACAAATGTGTTACCACATTTACATTAAGTTTTTCAAGCTTTTGCAGCAACCTCATACTTAAATATTCGTCAAACAAATTATAATGATGAGATATAACCGCTACCGTTACTGGTTTATCAAATTCTGCCGGTTGAACATCCTGTTTTTTGCCTGTAATAAAATCTATTGCATCATTATATCTGACACCCTGCTGGCATAGCTCATTAAATTTATTATAAGTTGCCCAACCTGCTTTAGAAGCCTTTTTAATACGCTTCTTATCAGTTATACCAAGTGGCTGAACTGTCTCATAGAGATATTCATAAAGGCCCTGGTTTTTCACTGACTTATCAAGGGTTGGTTCAATCAGCATAAAATCACGTTTTACAACGTTTCTAGCCAGATCAGGCAGACCTCTTAGTTTTGAGCAATTGTATATTTTATGTGCTATAGACTGAATACTTGGAGAATAGATATTTTCAGCCTTCTTTTTATCCAGAAGATCTATAACATGACCGATATACACCTTAACAGGCAAACAGGTTTCAGGTACTACCAGTGCACTTCCATTAGCCAGAATTCTTTTAGTAGACCTGTTTGAGAGAATAATATCTATATCCAGGTCTGAAAAGAAGCCATACCAGAATGGATAATACATGTAATAGCCTAAAGCTCTGGGAATACCAATTTGCATAAACTATCCTTTACTTGTGAAACCTAAGATACGACCTGATCCCACTTGCCGCAGGTGCCGCCCCATCTTGCCACAATATGCCCTTTGACTTCTTTAGGTGATTTAGGGGCTTCTTTTTCAAGTTCTCCCTCAACGATTGTAATAATTTCACAGTTATTAGAGCAATCAGCGCATTCGTGAGTCAGCGAAGTAAACTTGAGGTCTCTTATTTCCCAGCCATGAAAATTGGTAGGCTTCTGGGTAAACTCATAATTTTCCAGTGCAAGCAGTGCTGCGCCGATAGCACCCATCGTCTGGAAGTTATCCGGTACTATAATAGGTACACCAAGAGCCTCTTCAAAGGCCTTAACCATTCCTTTATTTGCTGCAACACCACCCTGAAAGGCTACTTCAGGAAGAATTTCTTTGCCCAGAGCAAGATTGCTAAGATAGTTTCTGACAAGTGCCTGACAGAGGCCATATAATAGGTCAGGAACAGGAAAGCCAAGTTGTTGTTTGTGGATTAAATCACTTTCGGCAAAAACTCCACAGCGACCTGCAATCCTTGCTGGTGCAGTTGATTCCAGAGACATGTCACCGAAATCTTCTATAGGCACGTTTAATCTATTGGCCTGTTGATCTAAAAAGCTTCCTGTTCCGGCAGCACAAACAGTATTCATAGCAAAATCCGTAACAATACCATCTCTTAAGATAATAATTTTGCTATCCTGGCCACCTATTTCAAGAATAGTCTGAACGTCATTATTATGCTGGGTAGCAGCAACAGCATGTGCCGTAATTTCATTCTTAATTATATCAGCCCCAACTACAGCGCCTGCAAGCTGCCTGCCGCCGCCTGTTGTACCTACGCCTATTACTTCATAGTCTTCATTTGCATTATCCATAAGATAATTCATACCTTTCTGGATTGCAATCACCGGTCTACCTGACGTACGCAACATATTGCTGTCAACATGCTCTGCTTTCTCGTCTATCAAAGCCAATTTTGTGGTAACACTGCCTACATCTATTCCTAAGAAAACTTTTTTAGACATCTTTTATTCATTCCTCATATTATTGTTTCATTAAGTCGACTTTTAAGTTTCATTTGTGCATAAATCTTTTGGGGGAGTCAGTGCAGATGATTTTATCTTTCTAGAACTAAAGTGTACAGGTAAAAACGCAACTGTCAAATTTAAGGAATATTAAAATAGGCTTGTTTCCTTTTATTTAAACTTAAAAATTACCTCACAAACTTAACTTAAAATTAATTAACAGAAACTGTTCTCAATTTGCTCAATATTCATCATACTTACAGCATGTATGCTCAGAGGTTTTGAAGTCAAATTACTGCAAAGCCAAACACTGCCGGTAAACTTCAACGCTCTTATTTTTCTTGTATCATGTCTTATCACTGTTTATGATGCTTCTTTCTTAAGTACTACTTGCATAGCCCTGACATTGAAAACAGATCCTGCTTAAGGAGTTTCAACCTGCTTAATCTGTAAAAATAAGATAGAACATGGATTTTATATATTCTCAACCTCCTTCATTTGATCAATATTCAGTTATAATCAATACATAAATATAAAATAACATTTAGAGAGAATACTCAGTAGAACTCAACAACATATTACTCTCATAGATAATCTTTTCGACCAAAAAAATTCAAAATACAGATTAAAAAGAGTTTAGATTATTTTAACGCTAAATTACGTAAAAAATATAATAAATTTATAGCTCAAGCAAAAAAAACTAACAACTAATACTATAAACAATAATAAGATAAGTTAAGGAAATATAAAAAGTGCAAACAAGCACACTACAAGGTATTTTCAGAAACCAGAAGCTTAAGTTTCTTCAATAACAAAACTTCAAAGTTGATTGAATTATTAAGCACGCACTGCATTTTATGATAGACTAAAATTTATTCATTGATAGAAGCAAAAAAACACCCCTTTAAAAATTTAAACTTCTTAATTCTATATAACAGGCCATATTCATGCAGGAAAGAGAACAAGTTGACATATTCAACCGGAGCGTACTAAAGCCTCCTAAAAATGAGATCTTGCGTATCATCAAAAAGCAGGGTGGTGCCACGGTTGATGATATAAGTAAAAGCCTGTCACTGGCGCCTACAAGTATACGTCAGCATCTTGCAGCCCTTGAAAGAGACCAATTAATCAAATCTATAACCATTAGACACGGAGCAGGCAGGCCTAAAATACTTTATTCTTTAACAGAGCTGGCCAATAACCTGTTTCCTAAAAGATATGACTTTCTTCTCAGTATGATACTAAACGAAATAGAAAGAATTGACGGCCCTGAAAAAGTAGATCTAATCTTTGACAACATTGCAGAACGTATTTATGCCCTCTGCAAATATGAATTAGAAGATAAAACCCTTGATGAAAAAGTAGATACAATGACTTCACTGGTCAGGGCCTGGGGTTCTATGGCAGAGTGGGAAAAAATCGATGACTATAGTTACGTTATCAGAGAGTATAACTGCGATTTCTATAACTCTATCCTTAAATATAACCTTTTAAGCAAATTTGCACTTAAAATTCTCCACAAAATACTTGAATCTGCTGAACTCGACTGCAAAATAGAAACAAACAAAAGCAGCGGCGTCGATTTCTGCTCATTCTATATTAAATGTTCAAAATAGAGACTAATACTCGTCTTCGAGGTCGTTTTCATCTATTCGTTTCTTATAATCTTTGTATAAATCAGAAAAACTACCTGTAGGAGGTCTTGATCTTCTGTATTTATCGTGCCTTGAAGACTGAGCAGTATGGGTATCAACAGACTTATTATCTTCAACAAATTCATCAAACTCGTCAAACTCTGTCAGTATATTAATACTATTATTTGTGCATCCTATAACAAGCTGCCTGCCCTTTATTTCAACAAGATGAACACTTTTACCCTGGCCGAGTGAAGTAGAAGATATGATCTTAAACCTGTTACCACCGCCTGCGGCAAGTGATTTAAGCCCCATAGGCTCTCCACCTTTATATACCATACTCATAACCCAGATAACTACCAGAATCAAAGGTATAACAATCAAAAGAGCCCAGCCAAATGTTGTAATCATCTGACCATAATCTAATTCATCATCTTTCACATCTATAGACCTGATATTTCTTCCTGCTGGTGGATCATCCCCGAGATTAATCGGTACCTGCTCAATATTTTCAGGGGCAGATGGTTCAGAAGGTTTTGACGATAGTTCAGCAGGCTTTTCTTCTGGCTTTGCCTGCACTATGGTCTTTTTATCTATTGTAAGTTTTGCCTCTGATTTATCCTTAGATTCAGGCTTTACAGGAGGAGCCGAAGTTTTTTCAGGTGTAACAGCTGGCTTATCAGTCTTATGAACTACTACCGGTCCGGATTTCTTTTCAGGTGAAGATTTTACTACAGATAATTCCGCTTTTGCTTGAGGTTGAGATTGAGATTGATTCTCTGGTTCAGGCTTTGTCTCTGGCTTTAGTTCAGCCTTAGGTTGTGATTGTGGTTTTGGCTCAGGCTTTACTGACGGTTTTGGCTCGGGTTTAACAACAGGCTCTGGCTTTGAAGGCTGTACCTGAGAAGCTTTCTCTTCAGGCTTACTTGCTACGGTTGTAGTAGGTAAGCTGCTCTGACTAACAACATGATACCTGACCTCTTTTACATTAATATCAGGATTATCAAGATCAATTAAAACCCTTGAAGATGAGCCTCCAGGAAGGTTACCAATCTTTAAACTTGAACTATTAACGAGCCCTGCTGATCCTGAAGTATCTTTAGTTGCCCCACCCTGATCCTGAACATTGATTAGATCTATAATAAACTTATCTTTAGAATATTTTCTGGAACTTATCTGAGGCTTTGCCACTGCATCACTAGAATTCACATACACATCAACAACAACAGCATTATCACCAGCTGATTGTACCTTAACACTGTTTAACGAATTCACAGATCCCTGTGCCATAACAGCTTGCGGCAAAAGCAACATAACCATTACTACAGATAAAATCGCACTCAGAACCTTGTAATTCACCTCTTTGTTCCTCAAATTTTCAAAACAACCTACTTAATAATCTATTATACAGGATAAATGTTATAAAACTAGGAGTTTACAAACACACACCAATTCAGATTTAAGCAAAATCATTTCATAACAGAGCTTCAAGCACCTGACAGAGCAAAAACATTACCCCAATAGGGATTCCATAAAAAATAAGCCTCACAACAGACAAAAAGTTAACATTTGTAAATTTTATTTGCAAAACAAAAAATTTCAGGTAATTTGACAGCACCATGTGTTTTTATAAAAATAGAGCATTTTAGCATGCTTTTACCGGGTATACCGGCCTAAACACTAAAACAACCACTATCAAAGACTCTGAAAACTGGAGCATATCTGACACATAAGATAAAACTGGTTCAGGGCAACAAACAATTGCCACAATTGTTGGAGTTGGTAGTTTGACAGTACACCTAAACTCTCAAAATCAACAAATGTTAATAACGCAGCAACTCAAAGCTGCTCAATGTCGTGTTGAAAAACTTCAACAACAATTGGCTCCCCGGGAAGCAGACAATGAAAAGGAAAATCAAACACAACAACAGCAGCAACAACAAACACAAGATCCGTCAAAGATCATAAACAATTTAAATAACCTTGCTGCCTATAACCTTTATGCTAACGAATCTTTATCAAAAGATCAAAAACAAACCGCTTTCCAATCACTGCAACCACAAAACAATAACCCACAAAAACCTGATATACTGCCTCAAATAAGTCAGGCACAAGCAGAAATACAGGAGCATGAAAAACGCTTATCTAACAAAAAACCTGACCAAACCTATCTAAAGCAGATACCAGAAGAAGTCAAACAGGATCCACTCTTTAAACAACTTCCACAGGACCTCAAGGACAGACCGGATATCGGAGACCTGATGAAAACAGTTGAGCCAGAAGCCCTCCTGGATCCTCAAAAAGCCGTTGATGCTCTTGTTGAACAGGCTTTAATGGGCAATAAAAAAGCATTTATCAAGTTAAATGACTACAGCAAAAACCCCTTTGAAAAGCTGCAAGAGAACGCAGGAAAAGGTATAGATCAGGTAATTGCCGGAGCAGAAGGTAGACCTCAAGTTCTGGAAATGATAGCCAGCACTCCAACAGAACGATCAGGTGAAGCTGCAACCAAATTGCTACATTTGACAGATAGAAACCCCAGAGCACAGGAAGCCTTTGAAGGCCTGTTAAAGAAAGGTGCCATTAATTTTACTAAAGTTGCCAGCGAAGCCAAGGATAAAGACCCTGCACAAACAGCATCAGCTATTAATACACTGATGAAAAGAGGTAATCTTTCTAAAGAAGACCGCATGGGAGGAGTCAATATACTGGGAGAAATTGCAAAAGAATCTCCAACAGGGGCAGGAAGTAAAGAAGCCGCCAAAGGACTCACCCAGGCAGTCCACTCAGAACCTGTAGAAATTGCAACCAGAGCTGCACAAATGCTCAAAGAAGCTGCCCTTAATGGTAATGGACATGCACTAAGTGGACTCCAGAAACTCTCTAAAGATAATAACCCATCAAGAGCACAGTTAGCCCTTTCAGAGCTTGGAGAAATAGCCAAATCCGGCAGTGCCAGTGCTCAAGAAGGTATGGAAACTATCAGATCAGTAGCCCAGGATCCTGGTACTAACGGTAAAGTAAGAAATAACGCCGTTAGTTTACTCGGCAACATTGCATCAGAAGGAGGTTCAACTTCCAAAGAGGCTGTTAATACTCTTTCTAACATTGCAGTTAACAAAACAAACCCCTCTAATATAAATGCTTTTAACCAGATAGGTAAGCTCAACAACTCAACAACAGGATCAATGAATACAGGTGCAAACCCCAGAGGACAAAATAACCTCAGTGATACAGAAACCTATCAAAAAGTTATGGCAACACAGCAACAACTCAACACTTTTGCAGGCCAAACACCAAATATGCTACAGATGTTTGGTACTCAAATGATGCAGTTTAGCTAATAAAAACATTTTATAATCTCAATGCAATATTTAAACATTCACAAAAGGATGTTAACGCTTTGCAATAGGTATAAACTCAAACGATAATTGCCTCAGAGATAATATAAATCATGGATAGTTAACAAATGTTATAAAAATTTCCCCTGGAATATTTCCATTTAAAAATTTATGTGCAAAAATAAATTCTAGGCCCTGGTAGCTCAGGTGGATAGAGCAAGCGCCTTCTAAGCGTTAGGTCGTTGGTTCGAGTCCAACCCAGGGTGCTTCTTTAAAGAGTATTCACAATCAAAATTCTGAAACAGGTTCTCAACAAAGGGTAAACCTGTTTTTTAGCGACGTGATGCATTATTTTTAATGCGTTCGGACAAATTTAACTGTACAAAAGAGTTAACATGCCCGCAAACAATCAATCACAAAGAATTGCTTTATAAGATAGAATCTGTTAATTTAAAAGTGATTTATATTAAAGAATGCGCCTGTAGCTCAGTTGGATAGAGCGACGGTCTCCGAAGCCGTAGGTCGTGGGTTCAAATCCCGCCGGGCGCAGTTTTTATTATCAAAGTAATCAATTTACAAGAATATAAGTAGTATTTCAACTATGAAGATATTTATAACCGGTGGTACCGGGTTTATTGGTTCAAATCTGGTTAAAGTGCTCAGCCATAAAGGCCATCAAATAAGTATATTGACAAGGCAATACATAAGTATTGGTAGCCAGACAAGCAATATCAATTACATACAAAGCTCCCCTGGCAAGCCTTACAGCTGGCAGGCTGAACTTATCAACCATGACGCAGTAATTAACCTCGCTGGAGCTTCTATTTTTCAAATATGGACTAAAAAAGCCCGACAGCAAATACGAAATAGCCGTATCAACATGACTAAAAATATTGTCAACACTCTTCAGGAAACAAACAGGGATATACATCTAATTAACGCCTCTGCAATAGGGTTTTATGGAACACATGATAATGACCTGATATTAAATGAACAGGCCCCATCAGGTAATGACTTTCTTGCCAGTGTATGTAAAGACTGGGAATCTGAAGCCCTGCAAGCAGAAAAAACAGGGAAAAAGGTAACAATATGCCGGTTTGGCATAGTGCTGGGAAAAGACGGTGGCGCATTAAAAACCATGTTACCGGCCTTTAAACTGGGTGCAGGCAGTGCACTGGGCAGCGGCAGACAGTGGTTCAGCTGGATTCACATAGAAGACCTCTGCGAAATTATCTGCTTTTTAATAGAAAACAGACATATAACAGGGTCCATAAACTGCACAGCACCTGAACCTGTAAGGAACAGAGAGTTCTCAAAAGCACTGGGAAAAGCACTTAATAGACCCGTAATATTACCGGCTATTCCCGGATTTGTTATTAAACCAGTACTTGGCGAACTTGGAGATGTCATTCTTAAAGGTCAAAGGGTAATACCGGAAAAGCTTACCACTGAAAATTATAAATTCAGGTATCCTGCATTAGATCAAGCACTACAAAATCTTTTAAAGAGTTAATGTTTAAGAAACATATCCCACGTAATAATCTCATCTTCAGGTATATCAACTATCGGAGTCTTTCCAATTATTAGCCCATAATATTTAGGCTCAATACCTGATCCGGGACGTTTTATTTCAAGCATCTCTCCAGTAATAATCTGTCCGGCTTTAATATCCTGAGCAGCTACAAGACTTTTTCTATTAAGCACAATTGTATTAAGCTCACATTTAGCAGGTCTTTTTATACCATCACCCAGTGAAGATTCAATATTCCTTATAGATTCAACAAGAAACACAAGCTCATCAGGCTCAATAGAAGACTTATGATCAGGCCCGGGAAAGTTTCTATTCAGTGTATAATGCTTTTCTATAACACATGCACCCATAACAACAGCTGCCATGGCAGCTTCTACCCCCATTGAATGGTCTGAATACCCTACAGGGAGCTTAAAAGTATTATAGAGTGTTCTTATTGCATTGAGATTCAACTGCTCCATCGGCGCAGGATAACGTGAAACACAGTGCATTAAAACAAGCGGAAGGTCCATTAGCTGGGTATTCATCGTATCACTGATCGCCATAAGAGCCTCTTCAATGTCACTTAAATAACCCATACCCGTTGAAAGAAGTATTGGAGAATTCTTTGAAGCAATATGCCTGAGAAGGGGAATATTATTCAGGTCACTGGAAGAAACTTTATAAGCCCTAGCCTGAAGTTTTTCAAGCAAATTAACACTACCAAAGTCAAAAGGAGTAGCCAGAAACTCAATACCCAGATCATCACAATAAGCAATAAGCTCAATATAATGTTGCAATGACAGCTCAAGCTTTTCTATAAGAGCAATATCCACACCTGTAGATTTATAATCTCCGCTTGGTGCTCTGGAACTAATCAACTTATTAGCCTTGAAGGTTTGAAACTTAACAGCATCAGCACCAGCATTGTAGGCTGCATCAATAAGCCTACGGGCAAGACCCACATCTCCATTGTGATTAACGCCTGCCTCGGCTATTATAAACACCGGATTACCGGGGCCTATTCGTTTATTACCTATTTTAATCAATTTGTACCCTTCTTTAACAGAAATTCTGCAAATTGCAGGTCTTCTTCTGTATCAATATCTATTGATCGTGAGGAAGGCATAATATAAGCCAGCCTCTCATTATTTATTTTACTACAGTTTTCTAAAAATGCACTCACGTTATAAATATATATTGCACCATTCAGGAGAAAAATACCTTCATTATCCTGTCTTCTGATGTAAGAAGCCGGCTGCGGCATCAAATCTTTTACAATGTTGTTTTCATTAACTTTTTTAAACCAGTATGGTGAGATATCAGGCTTATACAGGCTAGTTAAAGCATTAGCTGACCTGTCTACAAAAAGTTTTAAGGCATTATCAATATCTTCAGGCAATAAAAAAGGTGAGGTAGGCTGTAATATAACAATAACATCAGGCAAATAGAGCTCTTCATCTCTAAAAAACTCTAATGCATGAATTATATAATCATAAGCTGATGAATCATCCTGAGCTAGACAGGCAGGGCGCATAAATGGAACTTCTGCATCATACTGTTTCGCAACTGCTGCAATCTTTTCATCATCAGTTGATACAATAATTCTATCTATATAAGAGGATTTCAGCGCATTATGAATAGCATAAGATAAAAGTGGTCTGTTATTAAGCAGTGCAATAGATTTATAAGGTATACCTTTTGAACCGCCCCTGGCAGGTATTAAGGCATATACTTTACGGTTATCAATCATTATTAAGAATTTTCCCCTGAAAAATATCTATCACCAGTCTTGCCTGCTCGGAATATTCCTGTGTGACCTGTTTATGAATTGCCTGTTGCATATCCATTGAAGACGTAGCAGATAGCTCTGGTGTTATTTTTTCTTCTTTTTCAGAGACAGTTTCTTGATTTATCTTTTGCTCTGGTTCTTTTACTGCAACAGAAGCAGACAAATTATTTTTCTGGCTGGTTTTTAAAGTTGACGTTGAAGTATTTTCACTGCTAGAAATATCTTTAGCAGCAACTTTTTGTGAGGATTTATACTCTTTATCTGATATAAGTTTATAAACGAGACGTGGAGTTGCCCCAATAGCCTGTTTTACAGCACTTTCCAGAATAGCTTTTCTATTAGATTTATTCATATCAGATATAATCCATTCTTGAGAGAAGCCCAGAACTATCTCCTCAGAGGTTACAGCCATTGGAATAGCAAGACTAGTAAGGATTCCTTTTGTAGATGGACTATCAATAGCATTTACAATAGCCTGCCATGTGGCATCAACAGGATAAGATTTAGTCTCTTCATTGTCTGACAGAGGTTTTAGGTCAGTTTTTACAGCTTTTTCTTTTTCTATAGGTTTACTTAAAAGTTCTGTCTCGTTTTCATTCTTTTCGGTGATACTTTCAGTAACCGGTAATGTATTTTCCTGCTTTACTTCAGGCTCAGAAAGATTCATAGAAGGCTTTAGTGTCTCAGTCCTGGATTTTGAAGGGGAAGTGGCAGTTTCAAGACTCTTATCTGGTACAGGCAGTGTTTTCTCTTGCGGCTGTGCTTTTCTAGCAGGCATTACAGTTGTTTTGCTTACAGTGTCTTTTTGACAGGCAAATGTCATCTCAGGAGGCACTTTACCTGTGGCAACAATACACTCCAGATCATCCACACGTTTTTGCAGTTCTTCTACTGCAAATATTTCATGCCTGTAACAAATAGATACCAAACCTACTTCAAGCCACAGAATAGGCTGTGTTGAGTTTCTTACCATTCTTTCAGAGTATGAGAGTTTATCTATAATCTGTGCTATCTCTACAGTTTTAAACTCTTTAGCAATTCTTTTCAGGTCATCAAAAAACTCTTCAGAAGCATAGATAACATCTTTCAGGTTTTTATCAACCGTTGAGGCAATCAAAAGATTCCGGAAGTGTATTGTAAGCTCTTTTATAATCTGAAGAGGTTCATTACCCATTGACATAAGGTCATTGATAATTTGTAGTACCTGAGAACCATTTTTTTGAGCTATAGCATCAGACAAAGAAACCAGCATATCTTCTGGTAATGCACCTATAAGGTTTAAAACATCTTTAGCATCTATAGTTTGCCCTGCGTTAGAGAGAACACTTATTTGATCAAGAAGGCCCAGAGCATCTCTAAGTCCACCAGCAGAACGTCTTGCTATAAGGTTAAGGGCTTCCTGATTAATATCAATCATTTCTTTTATGGCAATCTCCTCAAGCCTTTTTACCATGGCATCTTGAGAGATTCTTCTAAAATCAAAACGCTGGCAGCGAGAAATAATCGTATCTAAAACCTTATGAGCTTCGGTAGTAGCAAGGATAAAGACCAGATTTGGCGGTGGTTCCTCAAGTGTTTTGAGCAATGTATTAAAAGCCTGTGAAGTTAGCATATGAACTTCGTCAATAATGTAAACCTTATAACGGCCAGCCACCGGTGCAAACTGCACTCTATCAATAAGATCTCTGGCATCTTCTACCTTATTATTGCTAGCAGCATCAATTTCAATAACATCAAGAGCGTTTCCTGTTGTAATATCACGACAGCTAGAGCATATGCCGCATGGTTCTGTTGTCGGTCCATTCTCACAGTTAAGAGATTTAGCTAATATCCTTGCTGTAGAAGTTTTGCCAGTACCACGTGGCCCTGTAAAAAGGTATGCATGAGCCACTCTATTATGATTTATTGCATTAGAGAGAGTTCTGGATATAGCTTCCTGGCCTACCAGGTCTTTAAAGCTTTGAGGACGATACTTTCTATAAAGAGGAACGTAGGTTTGCAGCAATTTTCTTACCTCTCTAAACAATCTATATCTGGAAAATTAATCATAAAAGTAAGATCTCTTAGCAAGGGTTATAACATAAATAGAAATCATTTTAAAAGGAATATTACAGCAAATTTCAAACAGATCAAAAAAACGCTCTATCACTAATCCCACAGGGAATTTAAACATGATTCAAATGGTTTTTCTATCTTAAAAGCACTTTAAGAGGTTAAAATGCCTGAACAATAGCAAGAAAAATAAAATTTAAAAAAAATACCTATAAAAGAACCCATTCAGAGTAAATTCAAGTATTAAACAAAACTCAAATTCAGATAATACAGGGGGAAAAAAGTTTGCATTTATTTAGATTATTTTACTAAACTATTAAACATTACTGCCGATTAATAAAACATACAACCTGAAAGCGTTTCAGAGATCTTTCAAATTTTAACAGGGAGTTGAAAATGGCTAAAATAATCGAAAATCCCAGGGGGCGCAGAATGATTAGACTATCAACTGATGATATACTCTCTATCATCTCTATCTATCAGGAAAAATGCAATTGCAAAGAATATACACACGATGAAGTAAGAAAAATCATCGATACAAATATGTTTTATCTCCCTGAAGAATGTTAAAAGACTCTTTTCTACCATTGAAACTCTTATAAATAAAGTCTATAAAACAACTAAAAGAATCCTTTTAATTATTTAGTATGAATATTAGTCATTTTTTTATCCGGATCTATGATTAATTTTAATAAATGTTGATATATTTTATATTTCAAAAATATTTATTAATAAAGATTATAATATCACCAACAAATAAAATTTTTAAAATTTAGGGATCACTATTTCAAGCTTTTCAAGATATAATAATAATAGTTCTTATTCTCAACCCAGAAATAAATTTGCTTTTAAACTCTAATTGTTAACTTTTATATCTGCTATTTGTTTATTTTTTTATCATCTTCTCTTAAAATATAACAAAGTTTTCTATTATATGGATAATATTAATTAAAAATAAAAAACACTATCATAAAAATTCAACAATAATAATAAAGTAAGGTATTAGGGTAAAGGTATGATAAATACTAGTACGAAAAAAGAACCTATAGGAAAAACAAAACGCTTTACCAAACAGCGACAGGCTATTCTCGAAACATTAAAAACCACTTATACTCATCCTGATGCAAATTGGATCTATAAAAAAGTCAGTAAAAAGGTTCCTAACATCAGTCTGGGCACTGTATACAGAAATCTGAACATACTTACAGAAGAAAATATTATTCGAGAGCTCTCATTACAACCAAACGTCACTCGCTATGATGCCAATACACATCAACATCATCATATTATGTGCTATAACTGTCACAAAATAGAAGATGTAGTTGCTTCTACCGAATGCGAAGTGCAGGAAAAGCTCAAAAATAATGTAGAAAAAGAATACAACTACACTAATATATCCTGTGAAATAGTTTTCACAGGGCTCTGTTCAGATTGTCAAAACGCTAAAAATTAGCCTATTTTTGCTTTAATTTGTATCAAATCCTTTTATGGATTAATAAAAGCAGGTTAGTTTTGTCTTCAAATTTTTAAAAGCTTTAATCATAAGTAATAAAGCTGATGTTTTGCTTAAAATATTTATATAACCTTTAATAGAGTATATTAGACATATATTCTTGCTTTATGTATAATCATAAAACATCCGAAACTAACTTAAACCGTAAACATAAAGCTTATAAGGGATATTGAAAAATGAAAAGATTCTTACCAGCATATATAATTATTACTGTGATAATTATAATGCTTTCAATGAGCTGTTTTAAGTCAGTATATGCACAACAAATGCCACCTGAGCAAGAAAATCAAGAACAAACACATACAGAAGAAACTGAACCTGAAATAAAACTTGAGAAAAAACCCGTCATAATAGACGGTAAAACAATACTTTATATAGGAGCAAAAGACTCTATTGCCTCAGAATACAGGGTATTGAGCATAAAAACAACTATCAATAATACAATCAAAGAAGCTATTAGAAATAACATTGATCCTGTAAAAATAGATATTATAGCTAAAGATGACCACTACCTGTTTACAATAGCAGGAGAAGAAGTATTAAAGGCCACTGACATAGATGCAAAAGTCAATGAGGTTGAACTTGAAAAACTTATAAAAACATGGAAGTACAATATTAAAGAGCTTATAGATACAAGATTAAAAGATAAAGCCATAACACCAGAGAAACATCCACTTATAGATATCGGTATTGCCCTTGCTTTACTGATAATTCTACTAATCATAATAGAAATACTAAAAAAACAAATTAGCAACTTCATTATGCTCATCTCAACCAGAATAATTGAAAAATTTAATAAGACAGTCAAGGAACTCAGCAAAACAAGAGCTATAGAGCAGCCAGAAGAATCTGAAGAAGCCATAAAAACAGCAATAGAAAATAATGAATTAGAAAAGAAAATTATCACCAGTGAATATCAAGAAGAACCAATAGATGAAAAAAAGAAGCAAAAAGAAGATGAAGAACCTGAAAGCGATCGGCTTGATGAAAAAATAAACATTCTGGCCAGTGAAACATCAAAAATTTCAAATATTATTATAGGAACCATTCAAATAATCCTGATAGTTGCTTTTTTTAACTATTCTCTCTATATACTACCTATAACACACCCTTATTTAGTAGACTTAACACACTTTGAAATCAGTGTTTATAAAGTACTTAAAGAATCACTTAAAAGCTGGATTCTCTCAAAACAGACCTGGCAAAGCTTAGGAATAATATTACTTATAATTCTTGCAACTATGTTTATAAATACAGCTATCAATATAATCTCTTCAGCTATTAAAAATATCATTCAGGTATTCCTTGAAAAAGCTCCAGCCAGAGAAAAACGGGTTCAGACTCTCGCTAAAATCATTAAAACAACAGTACAAATAGCTGTAGTAGCACTTGCTGTAATACTGGTACTAAGCGAAATCGGTATTGATGTTACACCAATAATAGCTGGTGCAAGTATCATAGGCCTAGCTGTTAGCTTTGGTGCACAGAGCCTGGTAAAAGACATCATCACAGGTATATTTATACTTATAGAGAACCAGTTTGGCATAGGAGATATAGTCTCCATCGGAGGCACAGGAGGAGTAGTAGAAGATATGACTCTCCGTGTGACTGTGCTGCGAGATCTTTCAGGCAAAGCACATATTATTCCTAACGGTCAAATAACACAGGTTTCTGTCCTCAGCAAAACATGGGCACGAGCTCACCTCGATATCGGCATAGCATATAAAGAAGACATTGATACTGCTATTAAAATTATTAAAGAAACAGCCGATAAGATGTGGCATGAGTTCCCTGAGAAGATTATTGCTGAACCTGAAGTACTCGGAGTTAATGAATTTGCTGACAGTGCAGTAATAATAAAACTTATTATGAACACAGCACCAGCCCAGCAGTGGTTTATAGAAAGACAATACAGGCGAAGAATCAAGTATGCATTTGATCAAAACAACATCGAAATACCATTCCCGCACAGAACTGTCTATATGCCACAATACATCGGATATGATTCTAATCAGCAAAGCAATAAATTTGAATAGAGATACAAATACATATGTATTGTTTTTTTTAAGTTACCTTGCGCATAATATCCGATACGAGAGCTGATAAAGAGGGATCCGACTTTATGTCTTCTTTGATTTTATCGTAAGCATAAATAATAGTGGAATGCTTCTTTCCAAAGGCTTCGCCAATATTGGGGAAACTCTGCCTGGTAATCTCTCTGGTAAGATAAATCGCTATCTGTCTGGCATGTGAAATTTCTTTCATCCTGCTTGAACCTTTTATTTCTGCCGGAGATACTTTAAAATACTCTGATACTGCCTCTATAATCTGATCCGGTGATTGCTTTTTTACTTTACTGGTAGAATCTATAAGGTTTCTAACTGCATCAGCTGTCATAGGGCAGCCTGTTACAGCAACATAAGTTACTACTTTATTGAGTGCTCCTTCAAGTTCTCTAATATTATTCTGATAAGCTGCTGCTATCAGCTCTAGAATCTCATATGGCACATTCATATTATCATACTGAACTTTATTTCTTAATATAGCAATACGGGTTTCAAATTCTGGTGGTTGAATATCAACTGTAATACCCCATTCAAACCTTGATACCAGTCTTTCTTCAAGGCCTTTTATCTGTTTCGGCGGTCTATCACTGGATAATACAATTTGCTTACCCTCTTCATGAAGCGTATTAAAAGTATTAAACAATTCCTCCTGGGTTGTCTGTTTACCCCCTAGAAATTGAACATCATCAAGCAACAAAACATCTATTTCCCTGTATCTGATTCTAAACTCACTTGATGTATTTCTTCTGATAGAGTCAATAAGCTCATTAGTAAACTTCTCAACACTTAGATAACGTACCTTTTTAGATGGGTATTTTTGCAAAACTCTGTGTCCAATAGCACGCATCAAATGTGTTTTGCCCAGACCAACTCCTCCATATAGATAAAGAGGATTATATGCCCTGCCTGGCTTTTCCCCTGCTGCTATTGCAGTATTGTATGCAAACGTATTATTAGGCCCAACAACAAAACTATCAAATGTATATTTAAAATTCTGATTAACTGGTTGATCAGGCATAACTGCCTTATCAGAATGGTTTTCAGAAGATTTAAACCTACTATCATCTACTGATGGTATTTTATGTTCAAGATCAATATCTATTTGAATATCTATCAAAAACTTCTGGCCCGATTCTTCTTCAGCAGCCTCAATAATATTGGCAGAAAGATTTCTTGATATCCAGTTTTTAAAATATTCATTAGGCACAGCCAGATAAATTTTCTGCTCATCTGAACCAACATACTTTATTGGTTTAATCCAGCTCTCATATTGTGGCTGTGTCAGCTTATTTGACAAATTATTTACAATTTTATCCCACATAGTTAAAAAAAGTTGAAATTTCCTGAACTTAATAATAGTATCTTAAAAGTTGCTTTAAATCTTTATTACATTAAGCGGATGTTAATTTTAATTGATGATAAATCATGATTATAGTATAGTAAGAAGCTAAAAGAAACTTCAAAACATGAAAAAGAGGATAAAACAATGAAAAGGACTCTTGAAGGTACCAGAAAGAAAAGACAACGAGTAAGTGGCTTTAGAGAAAGAATGTCAACACCGGGTGGCAGAAGAGTACTGAAGTCCAGAAGAGCCAAAGGCCGCAAAAGAATAGGCATCAGGTAATAACGTGCTTCCAGAACATGAACGCTTGCGAAAAAAAACAGATTTCAATAAAGTCTTCAAGCTGAAATGTTCTGTATCAACACCACTATTAGTCGCTTATATCGCTATAAAAAAGGAGACTAATAACAACACATTACCCCGGATAGGCTTTGTTGTTGGTAAAAAAATCCATAAAAAAGCTACTAAAAGAAACAAGGTTAAAAGGCGATTAAGAGAGGCATACCGATCATTAAGAGACAAGAAACCACACCTGGTTATAAGCTTTAAGGATATAATATTTATTGCAAGGCCACCTATTCTGGAACAAGACTATTTTGAAATAGAGAAAAGTGTTGACAAATGCCTGAAAAAGGCACAAAAATATATAGATAATAACGATGCTTAAAACAATTGCAGTAACATTAATACGTATATATCAGAAGCTGGTATTTTTTAAACCACGTACTTGCAGGTTTGAGCCTACATGCTCAGAATATACAAAAGTTGCTATAATAGAATGGGGCTTTTTTAAAGGATCATGGATGGGTATAAAGCGTATTTGCCGTTGCCACCCCTTTCATCCAGGGGGATATGACCCTGTTCCCATCAACCATAAAGCATAATATGAAAGGTATTTGCTGTGGACTGGACACAATTTACAATTGACATACTGGAATTTCTAAAAAATATCGGCGGAAGCTGGGGAATGGGAATTGTGCTCTTAACAATCATTGTCAGACTTGCATTGTTACCACTAAGCATCTCCCAGCAACGCTCAATGAAAAAGATGCAGGAACTCGCCCCCCGATTAAAACAGCTACAAAATAAATACAAAAATGACCCGCAAAAACTCCAGCAAAAGATGATGGCATTCTATAAAGAGCATAAATTCAACCCGCTGGGAGGCTGCCTACCATTATTGCTCCAGATGCCTGTATTTATACTGCTTTATACAACTCTGATAAGCGTAACATTTCTACAGGTGGCCGGTCAGAGTTCCTTTATGTTTATACACAGGCTGGACGGAACACTGCAATCATACGGTGGCCCTATCGACGATGGTACATTTAACGTCAAAGAAAAAGACAAGTTTATCACCGGTAAAAAAATAAAAGTCAAAATGCCATCAGGTGAAATTCAAGCAATAATAGACAATTACAGAAATGCAATTACCTATGAACCCGAAAAAATAACACCAGGAGAACCTCTAACGCTTGAAATAGCCTTTAAAGAAATTAAATTCCCCGATGAAACAGTGGATAAAAACCAGATCATATCTGCTGTTATACCTGTTTTAAATGATGCAACAAAAGAAATTGAACACCTGACATTTAAGCCCGTATCAGAAAAAGAAGAACTTAGCGTAACCGTAAACACCAAACACGGCAAGACAAAATTCAACTTTGATGTCATACTATTGCTTGTACTATTTGGCGTTACAATGTATGGATCACAGAAAATTATGACAAGCATGGCATCAACTGCTGCCATGGATCCCCAACAAAAAGCCATGCAAGAATCTATGACCAAAATGATGCCCTTTATGATTATGGCTATGTTTATTATAATACCTATACCTGCTGGTGTCTTGCTATATATGGTAATAAGCAACATCTTCCAGGTCGGACAAACTGTAGCTATAAACAAATACCTGGAAATAGAAGACGCAAAAAACAAAACAGCAATAGTACAACCCCTAGAAAAAGAAGATTACTCAGATCAGATAATCGATATAGAAAGCAAAGAAGTTACACAGCCAGACTCACAAACACTTCAAGCAAAACAAAATAAAAACCTGAGCCGCAAAGCACGAAAAAAGAAAAAACAACGAGGCAAAAAACAAAGCTAAAGAAGGTGAAAACAATTATAAAACAGGATACTATAGCTGCAATAACAACACCTACAGGTACAGCAGGCGTAAGCATCATTAGAATAAGCGGCACTGAAGCCTGGAACATAACACTTAAAATATTCAGATCAGCTGACAAAAAAATTGTAAGGTCACTTGAACATTCAAAGTTTTACTATGGCTGGATTATAAACCCACAGGATCAAAGTTTAATCGACGAAGCAATTGTTCTGGCATTTAAAGCCCCTAAAAGTTACACCACAGAAGATGTAACAGAAATTCAATGCCACGGAGGCATTAACGTTACTAAAAAAATACTTGAAATATGCCTGCAACAGGGCGCAAGACAGGCCGAACAGGGAGAATTTACTAAACGGGCTTTCATTGGTGGCAGAATCGACCTGACCCAGGTAGAAGCTGTCCTGGACATTATTTCAGCTAAAACAGAACTCTTTTCTTCAGCTGCTGCCTATAACCTGTCTGGCAAACTTTCAGAAATGATCAATAAAATAAGGATTTCTCTTACTAACCTTCTTGCACAAATTGAAGCAAGCCTTGACTTCCCTGATGAAGTTGACGAAATAAGCCACAAGGAACTTCATAAAAAACTTATGAAAATTAAAAGAACGATTCAAAATGTCCTTATTCAGGCAACAGATGGCAATATACTCAAGCAGGGTATAAAAGTTACAATTATCGGAAAGCCTAATGTCGGCAAATCATCGCTTTTTAACTATCTACTTAAGTCCGAACGTGCTATTGTTACAGATATACCTGGCACAACCCGTGACATACTTCAGGAAACTATAGATATAGATGGTATACCTGTCATACTAACAGATACAGCAGGCATTAGAGATATACTAACAGGGTCAGAAAACGACTATATAGAATCAATAGGAGTGGGACGATCCAGAATAAGCATGACTGAAAGCGATTTAATCTTATTTATCTTCGATGCCTCAAAAGAATTATGTAAAGATGATAACATTATCCTTCAAGAAGCCATAAAAACAGGTAAACCACTCCTTAAGGCAGGGAACAAAATAGACCTGTTAAAGGATTCCATCCAACATGACAGCCAGCAAATAAATATATCAGCCACCACAGGAACAGGAATAGAGTTATTAAAACAAAAAATAAAAGAAACTGTTCTGGGAAAAGATTTCAAAACGAATAAAGACGAGGTTTACATCAACTTCAGACATCAGGAATGCCTTCAAACAGCTTTAAAGCACATTAAATTAGCTATAGAAGCTACAGACCACAAAGAAATGCATGATCTCATATCAATAGACATAAAAGCAGCCCTGATTGCACTCGACGAAATCGTTGGCGAGGTAGTAGCAGAAAGCATCATTGACAGGATCTTTTCACAATTTTGCGTTGGCAAATAAGCTACGCTGCTTTTGTTTTGATAGCATCAGCAAGCTTTCTACCTGCAAATGTAATAGCTTTTCTGGCTGGTGATAAATATTTATCAATGGCTTCACTGAAAACAGGGTTATTTTCTATATTTTCTAGGTCCTGTTCAAAGTCTTTAACCAGTTGCTCTCTTTCATGAGGTGGCAGGAAGACTGATTTAGCACCATTAATAACGAGGTTTTTAATATCATTCCAGTCTGTAACCACCTTATTAGCATAAAGCTCTTCATACTCTCTGGTTAAAGTAGTTGAAGAAATCGTTCTATTATCTGTTGAAAGGCTTACATTAATGCCATCATCCAGCATCTTCTTAATTGGGTGGGCCTGATAAGAATCAACACTACCCAGCTGCACGTTACACCAGGGTGGAGACTCAATTGGAATCTGTTTTTCTTTTATCGTTCTGAAAACTTCAGGATCATCATATATATGAACGCCGTGCCCCAACCTATCTGTGCCATACTGAATAGCTTTTTTCATTGATTCTGAAGGTACATACTGAACATCTATACCTTTATTAACTTTTCTTATATCACTTGCAGCATCATTAGCACCTGCCAGCTCATTTATTGTAGCTACTTCCAGATTACCAAAAGCTTCAAGCTTTTTCTGATCTTTTTCTGAAAGCTCTTCACCAGGTTTTTTCTTTGGTGCAACCAGTTTAGAACCAGGGGTTTCGCCAGCATGAACAGTTACTTTGAGATGTGGACTATTAGCAGCATATTTGATTGCCATTTCGTGGAAGCTAATAGGATATCCATCTTCTGGACCTGCAACATCAAAGCCTACAACAAGGCTGCCCGGTTTTTTCGCCCATTCTTCTGCCAGGACAGCATGTTTCATAGATTCCAAAGGTGAATGATGTCTTTGAGACAATACAATAATCCTGGCTTTCTGATCAAAACCCTTTGCTGAAAGTTCTTTTCTGGCTTGATTAATACCATCAGATACTGCCTGTAAAATATCATCTGCTGGTGCGCCTTTGCCTATTGCACTGGTTCTAATCTCTAGATAGCGTACGTTTTCTTCTGCTGCATCCATACAAATCTGATATGCAGCTTTTTTAAAGTGTTCTGGCTTTTGCACAACCCATGCAACCTTGTAATAAGTCTTTAAGAAATCATCCAAACCTTCAAAATTAGGGTCTATATCTGTAGCTTCTGCGATTTCTTCTTCTGACATACCGTTTTCACGCATTATTTCTCTAATTGTACTCAAGGGAGTAGAGCCACTAAGGTGCATATGCAGCTCTGTCTTAGGCAATTTCTCAAATAACTGGTGCAATTCAGGTGTAATCTTATTTAATTTATCTTTTGAAGAAGCCTTATTAGAAAACTGGACTACGTCACCATCAAGCTGAGGAGTTAAGGAGGGAACACTATTTCCTCTAAATGCAACAAATGAATCATTTTTAGTAATTAACTGACTTCTTTTATTTTGAGAGTTAATCTTTAAGCCATGCACGTTCATTAAACTCAAACTCATAAAGATCCCCACATATGAACTATTTGCTGTAAAACTGATATCATGTACATAATAGAAATTAAATATTTGAAAATAACCTGATTAAGAAAATTATCTGACTTGAAAAAACGTTAATCCTTTAATCTAGTGATAAAAAGTAAATTCAAAAGCTGTATGTTTTTTTCCTCCAGATTAAATTTAAAAAATTACTTCTAAGGTGTTCTATTACAGTTGATTCCCCATTAAAAAACCATAATTAAGTTGATTATAATGGTTTTTATCAGATTTTAAGAACACAAAAACATTGAAAATCTAACTGTAAAAAACATCCAGAAAAGAAATTGTTGCTACATGACGACTTAAACTTAACATTTCTTTAGATAATGTGATATGATAAACAAACCACCAAATCAGGTTTTGAACCATCAACTTACATAAAGTAGCCAGCAAAGGAATAAATCAAGTGAGCACCAAGATACTTGTAGACTATTCAGGCGTTATCAGATCGCACTCTGGTAAAAAGCAAGAATGGATAACAATAGAAGAAAATGCAACTGTAAAAGACCTTCTTACACAGCTCGGATACAAAGAAGATCATCATAAGTTCATACTGGCAACTATAAATGGAGAACGGGCCACACTGGAAACAAAGCTAATAAACAAGGTTGCCATTACATTGTTTCTTCCTGCTGGTGGAGGCTAAATAAACTAAAAGCCCGAACCTCGAAAGCAGTCCGGGCGAACATAACACATATGTATTATTCTTGCTATTACTTTTGATTCAGCGCTTTCAACACCTTATCAGGTGTAAATGGAGCGTCATAAAGCCTTACGCCGGTCGCATGGTAAATAGCATTTGAAATCGCAGGCATAGCACCATTTATAGAAATTTCAGATACACTTTTTGCACCATATGGCCCGGTAGGCTCATACGTTGGAACCATAATAGTCTTTAATTCTTTAATATCATTTGACCTTAGAGTTTTGTAATGTCTGAAATTCGGATTCAACATACGGCCCTGATCATTCAATATGTAATTTTCAGTCAATGCATAACTAATACCATTTAAAACAGCTCCTTCAGTCTGTCCTTCTGCCAGTTTAGGATTAATAGCAGTACCACAATCTACAGCAGCAACATATTTAAGTACCGTTACTTTACCTGTTTCAGTATCTACTTCAACCTCTACAAAGTGCGCAGCAAATGGGGGGGGTGAAGAATGACTTATAGCAGAGCCAATAGCACCAATCTGAAACTGATTCTCTTGATACATTGCCCTTAATGCTACATCTGACATCGCAAGTTCTTTCCCTGAAGTCAGTGACTTGATCATGCCATCATCAAACTCAAATTCAGAGTCAGTTTCATTAAGCATTTCTTTAACAACACTAATAATCTGTGCTTTAACGATATCAGCAGCATTTTTAACTGCCATACCAGAGAGATAGGTAGTTGAAGAAGCATAAGCCCCAACGTCAAAAGGCGTCATATCTGTATCAGAAGAATAAACAATAATATCTTCTTCACTTATACCAAGATTTTCAGCAGCAATCTGCGCTAATACAGTATCACTACCAGTACCAAGATCTGTTGCACCTACCAGCAGGTTGAATGAACCATCTTCATTCATCTTAATAGAAGCTGAAGCCATGTCAATTTCAGGTATTGATGAACCCTGCATCAGGGCTGCCATACCAATACCTCGTTTAATAGTACCGTTATCTTTTGATTTATAGTATTTTTGTTTCCAGTTTATCTCTTCTGCCCCCAGCTTTATGCAATCTGGCAGACCACAAGATTTAACTTTCTGCTCAACGCCTTCTCTTCCTTCTCCTAGAGCCTGAAAAATAGGTGAACCCTGGCCTTCTTTAATGTGATGAGACAGCCTGAAATCAACAGGATCAACACCAAGCTTTTCAGCCATCTGGTCAATTATAACTTCCATAGCGAAAGCAGCCTGTGTAGCACCATACCCTCTGTATGCACCAGCAACAGGAGAATTAGTATAAACTGCATGCCCCCTGAAAGTCAGATTTTCAGCAGGATAAAGCGGTAAAACCTTACTTCCACAGTTACACATAACTGTTAAACCATGTGAACCATAGGCACCTGTGTTACTTAAAACATACATATCAAAGCCTGTTATTTTACCATCTTTATTAAGGCCACCTTTAAGGGTCACATATTGCTCATGACGTATACGAGAAGAAACAAAAACCTCTTCACGTGTGTATTTAAGCATACATGAACGCCCTGTACGCAGGGTCACCATGGCAACAATATCCTCAAAACACATTTCTTGCTTGCTACCAAAAGCACCACCAACACGGGGTTTTATAACCCTAATTTTCTTTATAGGAAGCTGAAGCGTCTGTGCCACAATACGACGAACGTGAAAAGGCACCTGTGTACTGGTAACAATAATTATTCTATCTTTATCATCGAGATGTGCAGATGATACATGAGGTTCAGTAGCACAATGCTGGGCTTTAGGAGCATGAAATTCACCTTCAAAAACATAATCTGACCCTGCAAATGCTTTTTCTGTATCTCCAACTACGGCATCAACGTATGCACAAATATTCTTTTGAGGCTCATAGGCAATTGGAATAATTACCTTGCAGTCATCCTGATCATGAATAACAGGTGCACCATCAGCCATAGCTTTCTTTGGATCTAAAACAGGCTCTAAAATATCATACTCTACATCAATAAGCTTGAGTGCTTCTTCTGCAATCTCTTCTGTTTCTGCTGCTACAGCTGCAACCCTGTCACCAACAAACCTGACTTTATTATCAAACATAACTGAATCATATGGAGAAGGCTCCGGATAACCCTGTCCTGCCGTTGTCCTTGGCACACGGGGAACGTTTGTATGACATAGAACACAATAAACACCAGGTAAAGCCTCTGCTTTAGAAATATCAATATGTTTTATTCTTGCATGAGCCTTTGTTGATGTGAGAATTTTAACACATAACAAGCCTCTTGAGTCCATATCTCCTGCAAATACTGGTTTCCCACAGGCTAAAGACAGGCCATCAACCTTTTTAACGCTTTTATTTACAACTTTAAACTTGTTTAGCATTATTGCCCCCCTCTCATTGTTTCAGCAGCCTTAATAACAGCCTTTATCTGCTTTACATAACCTGTACAACGGCATAGATTACCGCTTAAAGCTGTTTTAACCTCTTCTTCTGACGGATTAATATTCTTATCCAGAAGGACTTTAGCAGATAATATCATACCAGGAATACAGTAACCACACTGCACAGCACCTTCTTCAACAAAAGTCTGCTGGAGTGGATGAGGATTAGAGACTGTTCCAATGCCCTCTATAGTGGTTATTTTTTTGCCCTCAGCACTTGCCGTAAAAACAAGACAAGAATTAACAGCTTCTCCATCCATAATTACTGTACATGCACCACAATCACCAGTAGAACAAGCATGCTTTGGACCATAATAACCATTATTCCTCAATGTATGTAATAATATTTCCCCAGGTTCAATAGTTAAGTCTTTATCAACACCATTAATATTCAATTTAACTTTCATGTTCGAAACCTTTACTTGCTACATTCTTCTAACGTTCTTTTTACAAGAGTTTTAACAGTTGCTTCAATCTGTTCTTGAGATGTTCTAAAATCTTTAACAAGTTTAACATCTGAAAAAGCCTTTTCAGAAGATTCTTTAATAAGCTCAGAAGTTATTTCTTTGCCTTCCAGAATAACACCAGATGTTTTCAAAAGCGAAGCAGGAGACACAGCTGCCCCAACCGCAATACTGGCTTTCTTACATTGTTTGCCATCAAAGTCTAAACCAGCTGCAACTATAGCCATATCGTAGTCATTTTCTGTCGTACTGAATGTTTTATAGCTTGTTTTCATATTCTTAGCAGATTTAGGAATTAATACCTCTTTAATAAGCTCATCTTTTTTAACAAACGTACGGGGGTTTGCTTTTAAAAGCTCTTCCAGAGAGACTTTTCTGGAACCACTCTGTGATGTCAGCACAACTTCAGCACCAAGCACAAGCATTGCCGGAGGCAGGTTCGACCATGGAAACATACTATAAATATTTCCACCAACCGTAACCAAATTCTGCGTTAAAGGAGAACCAATCTTAGAAGCAGCATTCTGTAAAATATCACCAGCAAAGTCTTTCAAAAGATCACAATTGATTATATCAACAGCCCTGACAGCCGAACCAATACATATGTAGTTGTTTTCCTCTTTTATATAGCCTAAACCAGCTCTTTTAATATCTATAATAATCTCATGGCTTGAGTTTTTAACAAGTGCAAGATGAGTTCCTCCGCCCAGGACAAGAGCATTACCCTGATTAATATCCAGAAGTTTCAGTGCATAGTCAAGACTGTTAGGCACCAAAAAGTCTTTAATTCCTCTCATAACAGTTATTCCAACCCTTTCTATAGTATCCATACGTAAAAAAATTATATCATGATTATTACGCTTAACAAACAAACTAATTTTGAGATGCAACGGTATCAATTTTCTCTAATATGTACAGATAGTAGTCTTCAAGAGCCTCACGTGGCCAGTGATAGTACTGGCCAGGATATTCAGGATACTCTTTTACTCCCCGTATGTAAAAATGAGCATATACAGGTACATCAAATGGTTTCAGATATTTTTTAAAGGATGACAACCTGCTAAAATATGGTATTGTATCGTTCCAGCCAGTTTTTATAGCCCAGCTAAGTCTATCAAATCTGTATGGTTTGCGTTGAAAGATAACCTCACTTGTAGCAAGATAATCAGGCGTAATTCTCAAAGAAACAACACCTTGTATATCTTTGCCGGGCAATATTTTAGGATATTTTCTTTTAGTAACAACAAGTTTAAAAGCTTCTTTTGGCTGATAAACAAATGTTTTAGAGCCCTGCTGATGATCTTGCAACAATTTTTCACCCTTTTTTAAATTTACGTATTCCGGGTCATATACCATATCTTCAGCAGGTCTACTGAGCTCAGGAAGCTGTTTTTCAAAGGGAGAAGAGGGTGTTACTTCTATATGAACCTGCCCTTTAGCCGCTATAATAATCAACGGCAAAAACAAAATCAGCAAAACATATTTCCAGAAATGAGAAAACAGTTTTTAACTCCTCAAATTAAACTGTTTAAAAGGTATCAAAAAAAGTTTTTTTCAAATATCATTTTTTAGTATATTATAATGAAGCCCTGAAAAATTAAAGCAGGAAAAACGAAATGCTCAATTATATCTGGCTTTTCTTTATACTCAGCGCAATTATTTTTGGAGCCTTAAACGGACGTATAGAAGAGGTAACAGAAGCCGCCTTTGAATCAGCATCAACGGCAGTCACACTGGCAATAGGGCTGATCGGGTTAATGGCTTTCTGGCTGGGTATAATGAAAATAGCTGAAGATGCAAAGCTCATAACGCTTATAAGCAAACTGGTTAAACCCATTGCTGTTAAGTTGTTCCCCGATATCCCTTCTGATCACCCTGCGATAGGCTCAATGGTTATGAACATCACTGCCAATATGCTGGGGCTGGGTAACGCTGCTACACCGCTTGGAATCAGAGCCATGGAAGACCTTAACAAGCTTAACAAGCATAAAGGCATAGCTACAAATTCTATGTGTACCTTCCTGGCTATTAACACATCCAGTGTTCAGCTAATACCCATTATGGCCATAGGTATTTTGAGACAGGCAGGCTACACAAATCCTACACAGCTAATAGGAGCAACTATTTTTGCCAGTGTAGTTTCGACCATAGCAGCTATTATAGCTGTAAAATTACTGGAAAAACTACCTTTATTTAGCGTTTCAAATTATACAGAAGAAAAAGCCAATGTTTAGAGAAGTATTAAATACAATATCTTTACTTGCCATACCATTCATTATTACTATCGTTCTTATATATGCTTCTTTTATGAAAGTAAAAGTGTATGAATCATTTGTTGAAGGTGCAAAAGATGGCTTTAATGTTGCTGTAAGAATTATACCTTATCTGGTTGCTATACTGGTTGCAATAGGGATGTTTAGAGCATCAGGAGCTATTGAACTTCTTGCCACATGGCTATCACCAGTACTTAGTATTATAGGCATGCCAGTAGATGCTCTTCCTCTGGCGATTGTCAAACCTCTTTCAGGCAACGGATCTTTTGCTATAATGAGCCATATTGTTGAATCTAACCCTAAAGATTCATATATAGGCTGGTTAGCCGCAACTATGACTGGCAGTACTGAAACTACTTTCTACGTTCTGGCTGTTTATTTCGGTGCTGTCGGTATATACAAAACGAGGCATGCTGTTCCGGCCGGGCTTATTGCTGATGTAACAGGCATACTGGCTTCTTTATTCATATGTCAGATACTCTTTCTTTAAACCGCAAAATGTTAAGTTTTTTTAGTTATCACAGGTTCAATGGTATCATATTGAAAACAGAATCAAATAAAAGAGAGGTTTAAACATGTCAGATTCCACGATAAAAAATGTTACAGCATTTCTTGGCTCAGCAAGATCAGGCGGTTCAACCAGCTGGCTGCTCAATAGAGTCATAGACGGTTTCAACGCACATAAAGAAGAACATATGAACCTTAACAGGGTAGATCTTTATAACTTTGAAATAAAGCCACTGGCAAGAAGTTTCGTTGAAAGCACAGAGCAAACAATACCAGATGATGGAATGAAAGAACTTATACCCATGATAATGACCAGTAGAGTAGTCATTCTGGCAACACCGATCTACTGGTTCACCGTCAGTGGAATGATGAAAAACTTTATGGATCGCTGGTATGACTTTTCAGACACCAAGGGTAAACTTAACCTTGATGGCAAAGGTCTTGCTATAGTTACATCACATGCTAACCCCAGTTATTCAATGTCTTATCCTGTGTTCAAAATGATGGAAGAAAGCGCCAAATTCTGTAATATGGTATACCTTGGAGGTGTCGACACCATAACAAATTCACAGATAGGCTCTAATGAATATGAGATATCCTCTAATACTGCTGCATTGTTAGGGAAAAGAATAGTAGAATTCTTAAAAGCTACACAATACTAGCACTATCAAAAGAACTAAGTAAGATTTAAGGCTGTTATAGAATTAATAACAGCTTTTTTGTTGGTATTATCCAGATAGCTCTTTAAGTTTAACCTGTACTTTATCCGGGCTTTAAAAAGAATAATTTTCCAGATAAAATCATCTCTTGCTACCAGAGCCAGCGGATAATGAGAGGTCAAAATGCAGCTAAGCCTTTTAAGTAAAGACTCTGGTTCTATTATAAGTCCATCCACATACTGACTATTGTAATAACTGTCATACGTAGAAAGGCTAACTACAACAGATACAGAACTTTCAGGATACACTGCTTTAATTTCTTCAATTAAAGAAAGAATATCTTTAGCATAAAAAGCTACATCAGGTGGTATAACAAGTATATTCAACATCAGCTTTCAGAAAATCTCTTTTTATACTTATGTTTTGCCTCTCTACGCAGTTCATGTTTAACCCGTGCTCTATGTTTCTTTAACCGGGCAAGACACAGATCACATAGGAATTCTTCTTCCATTTCAAAGTCACTATAACAGCTACATCCAGCTTCTGGATGCTGAATACCCAGTAATAAACTCATTTTGTTAACATAACGCTTCATGTTAACGGTTAATAGCCTTTAAATTGAGTCATAGAAAGAGAACAATAAATAAAAATTATCTTTTATCAAGACATAGAGACTAATGACTTAGCCTCTGCCTGAGTAAAACCCACGCGTTCAGCGCATGAAATCAGGTCTGTAAAATTATTGCGGAAGTATTGTTTAACGAGCTTTTTAATAGCATCCTCGCCAGCTTGTTCACGTGTAATCACAGTACGGTAAAGGTATTTCTTACCATCTTTCATTCTTAGAACCAGTTCTTTGTCAACGAGTCTGTCAAGGACGGTTTTCACCGTAGTATAAGCCCAGCTTTGATCTTCAGTTCTTATTCTTTCCTGAACATCTCTGACATCGATCTTTTCCTGATCTTCTTCTTCCATTAACCAGAGTGCATTAAGTATAATATTTTCAAGGTCGCCCTGTTTAAGCTCCATATTATTATAAACCTCCTAAAAAAATTCAAACCAGTTTGTTTTAAAGAGATTTTCAAAATTATCAAAATTTTGATATCTATATCTAGTATAAAGCCAAATGATCTGAAACGATAATTTCTATTCCACATTTATACAAAATTTTAATTATTTTTTACAAATTTAGTAGATTTTAAGAATAGTAAATTTTTAAACCGTTTTATAAGAGGAAAAATTAAAATATTATTAAATTTTTACCATTTTATATGACAATCTTAGTGCTATTAATATTAAAAATAATGTTTGGGAGGTGAAAAAATTTTCTCAGAAAACAAAACCCGTACAACAAGAACTATAAGATCAATTAAGTTTTAATTGTATCAAAAAAATAGCCACTTTAAAAAGAGATGTATTCATTTTTTCCAAGCATGTTCGCCAATCAATGGAACAAAATAGACACCACATATGTATTCTTTCTTATAGCCATCAGAATGCCGTATAATACCTATAAGGTCCTGTGGTGAGCCTTTGCCTACAGGTATAATCAGCCGGCCATTTATATTTAATTGTTCCAGAAGGGGTGGTGGCACTTCAGGAGAAGCTGCTGTAACAATAATTGCATCAAAAGGTGCTTTTTCTGCCCAGCCTGTTGTACCATCATCCTGCTTAAGATAATAATTAGAGTACCCTAATTTATCTAAATTGATTTTAGACTTTTTGTATAAATTATTTATCCTCTCTATGGAATAAACTTCTGCTGCCAGTTCACATAAAATGGCTGTTTGATATCCACAGCCCGTACCGAGCTCAAGAACCCTTTCATTGCCTTTTAGTTTTAAATATTCAGTCATCAAAGCCACAATATAGGGTTGTGATATAGTCTGTCCGTCTCCTATTGGCTGGGGGGCATCTTCATATGGATCAATCCAGATGCTTTCATCTATAAAAGCATGTCTGGGAACTTTCATCATGGCATCCAGCACAGTTTTATCTCTGATTCCTTTAAGTTTCAGGCTCTTAACAAGCTGTTCTCTTTTGTTTGTAGAGGCTTCTTCTTTCATAACAAATGTTAAAATAAGTTAAAATAACGGGTAAGAATTAACGATTTAGCGCAATTTTTTAGTTTCACAATCATTATATACTTGAAACGAGTAAAAGGAAATTCTCTCTCATATGGTCAGTGTAAGCAAGATACCAGCAGCAGCAGGATTAACTGCCTCCTCACAAACAGTGAGACAGGCAGCATCAGGTCTTTATAACATACCTCCTGGCAGACTTGTCTTGCCTGGGCTGATTATTGGCAATATGGCTTATAAGCTTGGCACTGAGAAGGATCCGCAAAAAAGAAATGATTTACTTACAAACACTCTTGTTAGCTGGGCTGGAGGTGCAGCACTAGCAACAATGCATTTAAATAAGGTACTTCCATATTATTTACTACCTGCTATTGCAGGTACGATAGGGCTTTATCAGGTAGCACAGAAAAATACTCCACAGGAGAAAAGAGATACCGCTATTAATCATGCGACATGGTGGTTCAGCGGTATGGCTGCGCAGGGTGCTGCTAAGCTAATGAACCTTAAAGGGCCATTCCAGAGTATTTGTGCCTTTGCAGTTGGTGCATCTGTAGCAGGTCCACTCGTTTCTCATTTTGTAAAACAAAAGGTGGTACCGCTTTTCACTAAAAATAATTTAACACCAGCTTTAAACAGCTTTAATACAGAATATAGAATAGGTGATTCAACTAGCCCGCACTTCAGTCCATTTGCGGGGACAGCTCCATCACGTGCAAATCAAGCCGCAATGTCTTTAAATCCTGGCCAGCAAAAAGCCTCTTATGATCCTCTTGACCCTTATAGTCTTAATCAATTAATCCCAGGGGGGTTCTTGAAGTAGATAACTCCGCCCGGGAGAAATCAAAAGTTTGTAATAACCTGATTCAAGATAAGCCTTCATTAGCTGATGGCTTACAAAAATTGAGTGTATGACACCGGGTCTCACTTCAAAGTCTCTAAGTTTAAAGTAATCATTGACATCAGACTCCAGCAAAAGCTCTCTAAGCTCGGGATTATCACGTTTATCATTTATAATAATAGGGGCTTTAGTGTTGAGGTCCCTACCTTTAACTCCTCCAAAATATCCAACAGCCCTGTAATCAAGCAGGTAAGCTGGCAAGGGCCAGTATTCTGGAGCTGCTACAGTAATCTCTGTATTATCTCCATCTGGTGATGCAAGAATAAGACTATAAAGAGCCTTAATTTCTTCTTCAAAATCTCTATAAGTATGAACATATGCCATTTTATTGGCTTCTTTATCGTGATCGATCCACTTTACCTTAACAGCTATAAAAACTGTATTCATAGCAAGCAGGGCAATAAAGAATGCCATTAAGTATTTGTATAACTTGTTTTTCATTCTTTTAATTATCATATCCCAGCCAGTGCCAGCAACAATAGCAAAAGGATAAATGAAGTTTATTATGAGCCATGGTGTTTTATAAGGAATAAAAGCATACACTAACCATACTACAAGAGCCCAGTAGACAATAAAAATCTTATATTTATCTTTAGTCATATACAACGTATAAATTGCACCGGTAAAAAACAGGAATATCAGCATAAAATCATATGTCAACAGTATATCAGTATAAAAGCCAAAAGGTTTAACGTGACCACTCTGTGCACCTGTGTTTTTCCAGTACATCCAGCTGGTCAGGCCATCATGAATACCGTGCGGATTAGAGCCACAAGAAGAATACATCAAGACAAAAAACAGGCCAGACAAAGCAAAACACAAAAGAGCAGGCAATAAATAACGCAATATAGAATCAGTATACTTACCTTCAGCCAGATTAAGCACCATATCTTCAAGCTTTTTTAACCATCTTGAAGGTCTTTTAGGCAGATACAGAGTAATATAAGTTAGTATCGTAGCCACAACAATAGCAAACCAGGTCACAAGAGCCGTTTCTTTTATGGTAATCAATGCCAGCAAAACAAATCCAGAACTAAACAATATAGCCGGACTGCGTTTTTTAATACCCATCAAAAGCAACCCGACCCCCAGTATCGACCCGGTCGCAAAATAATTCTCATAGTTAGCCAGATTAGAAAAGTAAATCAGGCCAGGTGAAAGACTAACAAGAAGCAAACTTAATAGAAAGCCCCATTTGCCGAGAGATTCACGAAAAAGAAAAAGACAAAATATAGCCAGAATAGAAGATATTACGACAGGTAACCTTAAAAGGTATAAATTATGATCATTTGCAAGGTTAAAAACCACATCTCCCAGGTAATAAAGAAAAGGCCCATGATAAACAGGGTCATAAACATAAGCAGGATTCTTTATAATATGTTTAAAATAATAATATGACTGAAGGGCATCATTAACCGGCTTCAGAAACAAAGACTTTGTAAGAAATAACCTGTATTTTGTATCATTTATTTCCAGGGAAGATTCTGAATCTGGTGATAACACTATTGAGGAATACAGATTAAGCCCATCGTTTATAAATTCCAGACTTACAGGAGTTATAACATCTTTATATTGATACTTTTGAGTTTCCCAGAGTTGATGAATAAAATTATAATGGACAGCTTCATCTGTAAAGATTGGTCTCAAATTAATACCATAAAGACGAAGAGCCATCGAAGAAACGATTATTAAAATAATCAGGTATATATAAAGTCTTCTTTTTTGAGATTTAAGCAATAATTCCATGCTAATACCACTGTTCAACAAACTCAAACGCCTTTTCTATAATAGTATCCACGTTATAGTAAGAATGTGTAGCAAGCCTGCCAAAGCGTTTTAGCCTTACTTCATTAAGATAATTATTTATAATCTGCTTAAATTCGTTATACTTAAGGCCATACACAGGGTATCCATAGGGAGAAAAATAGCTATCAGTTACGATAACATCTTTCTTATCAATAATTTTACAGGTTTCAAGTGAACTCAAAACCGTATTGACAAGAGTTTCAGATTTTTCAGGCAATGTTTTGGCTTTATATGTAATTTCAGCTACAAGCGAGCCAGCCCCTGCAGGAGCATTGTATTGACTGAAATTTGACAAAAAAGTAACAGTATCACACAAGCCATTTTCTTTATGCGGCAGATAAACCCAACTATAATTATGCTCAAAGGGTTTATTAAGACCAACAAAGACAGTTGCAACTCCGTTATACCACAGTGATTCAAGGGTACTCGTCACAAATGGAGGTGTATTTTTTATTATATGAATCAATTCACGTAAAGGAACCGTCGATATGATATCATCATAAACCTCAGTATCATTTATAATCCATTTATTCTTTTGCCTCTTAAGGTCATTAACCGGTGTAGAAAGATGAATATCTTTGAGATTAGAGGCTGTTTTTTCAATAAGAAACTGAAAACCGCCTTTTTCAGGATAGTAAAGTACAAGCTTATCTGTACAAGCAGAGGTATGAATACCAATAGAGGCTTTAATAACCTCTTCTACAGGTATTGACGGAACTCTGTCTTCAACCCAATCGGTATTTATATGTTTCAGGTTATAATTCCACTTTTTCTGGTTAAACGGAATCATAAAATGACTTGAAATACCTTTGCCAAACATATACAAAAGCCAGTCATAGAAGTTTTTTGGATCTCCCCTGTGATAATATTTGCGCTCATAACTGGCATTAATGTAACCCAGCAAACATTCATAATGCAATTCTTTCGGCAAATCAATTAAGCCTGCCTCAAAAGGATATCTTATATAATCTCCTTCAAAGTATATTCTGGCATTGCAAGAAATTTTATTCCAGTTCTCTTTTCCTGTAAGGTTAAAAATATATTCTAATGTCTTTTCATTCTTTGAATAGAGCATATGCCCACCGGAAAGATCATATATAAAGTTTTTAATACGCTTTGAGCGACACAAACCACCTAAAGATGACTCCTTTTCATAAAGGTGACATTCATATCCTTTTTCCTGAAGGAGCCTGGTTAGCATAACGCCAGAGAAACCCCCTCCTATAACTGCAAGTTTCATAAACAACACCTCATGAATTGCAGATAAAAGCTATATAAAAAGCAAAAAAGAACTTTTTTCTTCACTATCTCCCGTTTAACAAGCTTTTTAGTCATATTAAAAGATTAAGGTTTATACTGACTCTTACAAAAATTTTAGAACGAATAGACTGAAATTGAACCAATTAAATAGAGTAGAATCAATAAAAAAATTTTATAAAGCACTATTTGAATCGATACCAGCCAAGAAGAGCCATTATTCTTATTTTTAAAACAGCCAGAAACATCAAAGGTGAATCAATTAAAAGATTTAACTTGGTTCCTGGTATAGAATTCCAGACAATAGGGACTTCTGATACACTAAAACCCAGCTTTTTAGCCAGAAATAATAACTCTACATCGAAACTAAAACCTCTTAATTTCAATTTATCAAAGATTTTTCTGGCACATTCAGCCTTAAAAAGCTTAAAACCACACTGTGTATCATCATACTCACCAATGACTATTATCTTTATCATTGTATTAAAAGTAATACCCATGATTCTCCTGTACCAGAGATCTTTGACCTGAGAATCTTTTAAAGCTCGAGAACCAATTGCAATATCAGCTCCATCATTTATAGCCTTTAAAAGCTTCTCTAACTCTTCAATAGGAGCAGCACCATCCGCATCAGTATAAATAATATAGTCGCCTTTCGCAACTTCAAAACCTTTTTTTACAGTGTAACCCTTACCATAGTTATTATTAAGCTCTATAAGATTTAACTGACTGCCATAACGTGGATTACGCTTTACAATATCAACCGTACTATCATTGCTTCCATCATCAACAACAATCACTTCATAGTCATAATCTCTTAAATCAAGATAATTAAATATTGAATCAAGAGTTGGAGGCAATCTTAATTCTTCATTATAAGCTGGAATAACAACCGACAGATAAATAACAGAATTATCTCGCATTATTACAAAAACTCATGCACACTTAAAAATACGAAACATTTTGTCTTATATCTATTTTACCTATTTAAAGAGAAAAGAGCCATGAGTTTATTTGTTGACAAGGAATTTTTATGTTGTTATATTAGGTTGCGTCCCTCTGAGAAGGGGATATATTGGTACAATTAATTTATAATCACTAGAAGCAAAGGAATAATACAATGTACGCTGTAGTTGAAACAGGTGGAAAACAGTACCAGGTTCAGGAAGGCAGATATATTGACGTCGATCTCTTAAACGTCACCCCTGATACCAATATAAATATTGATAAAGTTGTTGCCATAATAGCAGGTGAACACTCTCAAATAGGTCAACCTTACATTAATGGCGCAACAGTCAAAGCAAAAGTTCTTAAACACGACAAAACCAAAAAAGTTATTGCCTATAAAATGAGACGTAAAAAAGGCTATCGCCTTAAAAAAGGGCACAGACAGGACTATACAAGAATACTCATCGAAGAAATAGAATTTCCAAATAAAGAAGATACCGTAAAATACGACGAAGAACAGCAAAAACAAGTTGAAAAGAAACAACAGGAAAAAGAAGATAAAATTAAAAAAGCATACGAAAAGAAACTGGCAGCAAAAGAAGCTAAAAAAGAAGCCAGAAAAAAAGTAGCAAAACCTGAAAAAACTAAAAAACCAGAGAAAACTGAAACACCAGAACCAGAAGAACTCGAAGAAACAATTATTGACGAAACAACTGAAACTATAGAAACAGCTGAAACAACCGGAAATACTGAAATAACACAAACACAGGAAACAACTGAGACACCTGAGACCGCTGAGACCACTGACCAAACAGAAGAAACAAAAGAAGAAAAAGAGTCATAACCCGATAACAAGAGGTAAAGATAAATGGCACACAAAAAAGGTGTAGGCTCAACAAGAAACGGCCGTGATAGCGCATCAAAACGTCTCGGCGTTAAAAAATATGGTGGCGAAGTCGTCCGTGCAGGCAACATCATTGTACGCCAGCGTGGAACCAAAATACACCCGGGCAACAATGTTGAAAGAGGCGGAGACGACACACTTTTTGCTCTCATCGACGGTATAGTTACTTTTGAACGCTATGGAAAAGATCGTAAAAAAGTTAGCGTGTACGAAACAGCAGAAAATTAATCTGCTTAATTCAGGCTAATATTGAAAAAATACACTAAAAAATTACTAAAAAACTAATAAAAGCCCTCTCTTTTCAGAAGGGCTTTTACTAAATTCACAATTTCTATTTCCATAACAAAACAGAATCATCTATACTATAAACAGGTCATAGAATAATTTTTTATTATACGGGTTAAAAAAGAATGGATAACATTCCAGAAAAAGTAAACGTCAACTATAACCTTTTAAAAGAGCTTTTCCTCAGCGCAGGAATTAAAAACTCTATACCACCAACAGAAGAAGAATTGCAACAACTCGTATTAACAATAAGAGAAAAATTATCAACCATAGAAAAAGACCATTTTGAGCCTATACGAAACCTTCTCGCACTTGACCCCATCGAAAGAGACGAAAAAGTAAAAAACAACATCCTGGTGGTCGACGACCTGGTAATGGTAACCTATCAATTAAGCATCTTACTCTCTAAAATGGGCTACAAAGTAACACTTGCAAGAAGCGCACCAGAAGCCATCTCACACTTTAAATCACATCTGTTTTCCCATGTGCTGATGGATCTATACCTGCCAGAAAAAGAAGACGGGCTATTTCTTTTAAGCTCACTCAAAAATAAAATCGATATGGAAAACCTGCCAACTAAAATTATTGTTATGTCAGGAACTGCAAATGCCTCCAGTGTAGAATATTGCCTCAACAACGGCGCCAGAACCTTCGTAGAAAAAAATGACGACTGGAAAAAAGAAATTCTCAGGTGTATAGAGAAGTGTTAACACATATGTGTTAGTTTAAGAGAACCTTAAAAAAGCCTCTATCTTGGCCCTCACTGAGACACTCATAAAATCATCAACATCAACATAAAGCCCATCATATTTTTTCGCCAGAAATTTAGCCAGTTGCATCTTGGCACAAAACGTCTGGGCAAAAAATACCGTCGGAAGGCCATCTTCAACATACATTTCAATATCAAGATCAGCAGGTCTTTTCATTTCTACGGCACGTGTCCAGCCAAAAACATGCGTTGTGTCAGGGAATAGCTCCAGAATACTCAGGTCATTTGGAGGCACACCCCAGAAACCATGTGTTGGTATGACCTTTTCTATTTTGTATTCTTTGATGAGTTCCGGCTGTAACAGAGAATCCATAATAAGCAGAAACTTTTTTTTTAAAGGTAAGGAGCTTACAGATATCAAAGGCTCCTGTGGCAGGTTTTTATATTCAGTGTATCTTGTTTTTACAAGGTTAAAGCCTAATTTTTCCAGCACATAGGCGGCAAAACGACCCTGATCACACTTTTCTTCACCTGTAGATGCAACTATAACTTCAATTTTATCCTTTAAGAAAACAGCATTATCAATTATATTAGTAATTATCTGACAATAATTATCTGGAAGTATTTTACTTTCAGGAGCACAATAATCTATATCAATATCAACTACATTACAGCTAGGATATTGAGCCCTAACAGCTGCAAGAACCTCCGGATCAGGGTATCCCCACATAGCAACAATCTTTTGATCTGGCATCAAACCTAACTTATCATACAAAAGGGATAATTCTTTGCCACCAGGGCCTTGTTTTTCTAACTTCATGTTCTAGATATCTTATTCTATGCTGAAGGATCGCTATATCTTTTCTTAACAATTCTTTTTGATAGATTGCCTTTTCAAGCTCTTTTTGAGAGAGAGCATAATCATATTTTAACATAGACTTCTGTGCAGTATCTAAAGAATCATCTTGAAGTAATATTTCTTTTTTATTGACCTCGAAAAAGAGGCTATTAATAGTATTTTTTATCTGCCTATGCTCTAAAGCTAACTCTTTGCAGGTTATTTCAATAGTATTCTTTTCTACTGCCAGGTTTTTTTGATTTACCGGCCGGCTAACGTATGAATTTTGCATAGAAACTGACATTAACCCTCTCAAACTACATGATAATCATATATTTCATGTCTAAAGAGGTCTATTTTTTTATAATTCTTAACAGTCAGAACAAAAAAACCTGAACAACTTAATATTAGCAAGTTTTTGAGTAAATAAAGAGAAACTTTTAAAGAAACACTATCTTTGATAAGCTCCACCAGAGGTATTCATAAGCATTTGTAATTCTGAAACCTTTTCTTCAAGCTTTTTCAGATCTTTTTTGCTGGCAGTATCAGCCAGTGAATCTTTTAAAGCTGAGCCCAGCTTTTTCACTGAAAGTGCAACTTTATTTATATCAGCCTCATAAGACCCTGCATTTTTCTCCAATGAAGACACTCTTGATTGCAGACTATCAATTCTCCTTGCCTGCTCTAGAATTTTCTTATCCAGAGTATCATAAACAATGTTAGTTACTTCTGCTTTAAGAGGAACAGGCTTTAGCATATCTGATACAATAACACCTGCGCAAAAAGCCAGGGATACTATTAAAACAATTTCTCTTTTACTGAGCATTTCATTACCTCAATTCTTTTAAACTGTTAATTAGTTATCTTTTGAAGGTTTAATTTCGGTGTTGTAAAGGTACCATAAATAACTTTGTTTCTTCCTGTCTTTTTAGCTCTGTATAATGCGGCATCTGCTTGCTCTATAAAATCTATTGGCGTGTATTCAGGGTCATACTGGGCAATGCCAACACTGATCGTTACCATTACAGGCATCTCTTCTTTCACAAAGGTATGCTGTTCAATCAGCTGCCTGATTCTTTCCAGCAATTCAGAGGCTTCGATCTGTGTTGTTTCAGGAAGAATAAGTGCAAATTCTTCACCACCATAGCGGGCAGAAATATCACATTCTCTTGTGTTAGAGAGTATCAATTCACCGAGTTCTTTTAATATCTTATCACCGATTGTATGTCCATATGTATCATTAATTCTTTTAAAATGATCAATATCGAATAGAGCCAGGGCAAGATTTGAGTTATGGCGGTTACAGCGGGCTATTTCTTCAGCAAGTCTTCTGTCAAAATAGCGACGATTAATTAATCCTGTTAGCACATCAGTTGTTGCCATAGATTGAAGCATATTTGTTTTCTGGCTGGCCTGTCTGGTAGTACTGAGAATCACACCTGCAAGAAACACTATACAGGCTATTGCTAATGCCTGAATAATTGAAGACGGTTCATAGCTAACATTATTGTTAATTAACAAATCAAAAGTTAAAAGACCTGAATGCTGAAATAATAAAACAAATACAACAGCCATAACACCTACTCTTTTGAGACAAAAATCACCCAGAAAACTACCAATAATTATTGGTATTGCATAAAAGCTGGCAATATAAAGGTTTCCTGTCAGCAGGCAGGTGGATGTTATTACCACTGCAATAGAGATTGTAACTACTTTAGCTATCCAGCTACAAACATCTTCTGTGAGAATAGCTTTTTTTCTTATTATCTGGCCTATTACTTCTATCAAAAGAATATGAAATACAAGCAATACCAGAGCAAAAACCAGCAACACAAAGGGTATCAAGCTGGTATTTTGGTTCAACTGTACTATATAGAGCATTAAACAGATGAACATCGCCATAGAAAAAATCCTGTTGAAGACGACCACCCGTGCCAGGTTTTTTTGAATATTCATTAAAACTTGCAACGTCTTGTCACCACCTTATTGAGGGTATACACAAAAGTTTATTTTTTGTCTTTTTGAAGCTTTTTCTGATATTTTTCAGCTATTTTTTTTGCTTTTTTAGCATAAGAAGCACCGGGTTTTGTGCTGGCAGCTTTTTGATACATTAACATTGCCTTTTCAATATCTTTATCACGTTCATAAAGCAAGGCCAGGTTATAATATGCTTCAGAAAAACCAGTATCAATAGAGATAGCCTGTTTATAGGCATCTTTAGCTTCTTCAAACTTTTTTCTTGACTGATATGCAACCCCAATATTGTAGTAAGCAAGGGCATAATCCGGGTCTATTTCAAGAAGTTCATTCCATTGTTTAATAGCAAGCTCCGGTTCACCCATTCTATAAAGAGCGTCTGCAAGGCCATTAATTGATGTTATATGGCTTGAATTATATGTTAAAGCTGAACGAAAAGCTTCAACAGCTTTTCTATATTTTTTGATTCTGGTATAAGCCAGACCAAGATTACTGTAAGCAGCAAAGAACATCGGATCAAGCTCAATTGCCTTTTCAAATTCACTTACGGCATCTTTATATTTCTTATCTCTGTAATAGTCTATCCCTTTATTATAGCGATCTACAGCTTTCGATCTTTTATTAAGGTCTACCAGTTCAGGGTCTTTCTGATCTGCCTTAGCTGAATCTGCGTTTTTTCTGGATTTTTTCTTATCCGGCTTTTTAGCCTTTTCAGGTTTTTGTGCAAGAACATTTACAACTACATCCTTACCGGGCAACGCAAAACCCTTTTGAGGTAAAAATATTAACCCCAGATTAAGAATTAAAAAGCTGATAACTATTTTATTAAAAGACCGCTTATTAATCATTATTCTCCTTTTAGACCACATCTTTCCAGGCTTCCTGATTACTTAAGAGGTCATAATCCAGCTCGCCTTCTGATGCAGCAATAATTGTTGCAACAACTGTATCAGATGTAACGTTAACAAGGGTTCTAGACATATCAAGGAACCTGTCTATCATCCATATCGCAGCAATACCCTGCACAATCATCTGCGGGCTAAAACCACCTATAGAATTCAGCACCAGAGCCATCGTAACAAGCCCGGCAGAAGGAACACCTGCTGCAGCTATAGATGCAACTATACCCATAATTATAAGCATAAATAGCTTATAGGGGTCTGTTATATCAAGCCCATAAGCCTGTGCAAGGAATATAACCGCTACAGTTTCAAATAAAGCCGTACCATCCATGTTCATCGTAGCCCCTAAAGGTAGAACAAAACTTGATACACGGTTTGAGATACCTGCCCGCCTTTCAGCAGTAGCTATTGTAACAGGCAGAGTTGCTGAAGAGCTTGCAGTACCAAAGGCAACCATCATCGCTTCTACGACAGCCTTGTAGAGTGTTCTGAAATCCACTTTTGCAAGGAATTTCAACAGTAATGGATAGGTAACAAAAAGCTGTATAATAAGCCCTATCAGGATAACACCTATATAGGGCAATAGATCCTTGAAGATATCAAAGCCCACCGCCGCCACCGTATTGGCCGTCAGGGCAAATATACCCGGGACAGCCATAACCATCACCCAGTCCATTATCTTCATCGTCGCTGCAAACACTGCCTCAAAGAAAGCTATAACAGGCCGGTTGGTTTCTCCTACAAAGGTTAAAGCTGATCCAAATATAATGGCAAATATGATAATCGGTATTAACTCTGCATTTGCCAGTGATTTAACAGGGTTAGAGGGAAGCATATTCAGAAACATTTCTTTAATATCACGTTCTTCTTGCTGTATTCGCCAGGCCTGTTCCTGCACTACTTCGACCTGAGTCTTGCTAAACTTTGCAATGTCATCCTGAAGGGCTAAACCGGGTTTTGCAATAAGGGCAAGCACAGTACCGATAATAGCAGCAATAGCCGTTGTCAGGATAAAGAAGAAAATAACTTTACCTCCTAATCGGCCTAATTGCCTGCCATCTCCGAGACTGGCAATACCAACAATCAATGACGACAGTACCAGTGGTATCACTATCATTTCAATCAAACGTATAAAAATCTGACCAATCACATAAAGGATTTGATAGACGACATGTGCGTTTTGAGGCTCAACGCCAGGCTCTATAGGGAATACACGTGCCAGAAGAACACCCACTATAATACCTAATATTAAGGCTGCAAAGATATGCCAGTTTCTCTTTGCACCAAGCCCTAACGCAACAAGTATTTGCCATTGAATTTTCATATGCTTATAACCCTTTTTTAACCCTTTTTAACTCTTTTTATGAAACTAATTCCATGATATTAAAGTGCATTTTTTAAAAGTTTATTATATTTTATTACATTTGGTCTCTTCTGTGGTCAGTAAAATTGCATAAAGTAACCAAATAATAAGCAAACAAAGCCTGTAACAGATAATTAACCATGTTAAAAAATATATCAGTTTTAAACGGGTCTTATAAAAGAATAATCTAACAAAAGGAAGATATTTTCAATTTTCAAAAACCTGATTCGCTATTTCATACAAAAAACTGCAACATTCATTAACAAAAATGAGATTTATTTTTATGCTAGTATAGCAAGACACTAGGAATAACGATGCAATTTAGACTGTATTGACTTGGGAGGGAAATAATGCCATCAGGGAACAGTAACCAACCAGCAAAAGCTGAATCATCAAGCATTTTCAGAAAAAAAGACCCGGAAAAACTAATTCAAGCATCTAAAGCAGGAGACCAGAGCCTTAAAAAGAGTTTAACAGGCTTTGATTTAACAGTTCTGGGGCTTGGTGCTATTATAGGAGCCGGCATTTTCACCCTTTCAGGTACTGCTGCCGCCGGTTCTGCTGGCCACATAGGGGCCGGCCCTGCACTAATTCTATCATTTGTTATATCTGGAACCCTGTGCGCCATAGCAGCTCTTTCATACGCTGAACTTGCAGCTATGATACCTGTTGCAGGCAGTGCATATACATACACTTACGCAACACTGGGTGAAGTTATCGCCTGGCTAACTGGCTGGATACTCCTCCTTGAATATGGGATCGGCTGTATCACTGTAGCCTGTGGCTGGTCAGGATACCTGTTCAAACTACTGGAGGGTTTTCATCAATTTCTACCAGACTGGTTGATAAACCCGCCTTACTGGCTTACACATGAATACCATGCTGCTCTTCATCTATATGAACAGGCCGGTATGACTCCATATTTCCCTGAAATACTGGGTATACCTATAAGTGTTAACCTACCAGCCATTTTCATCATTGCTTTAATGACATTATTTCTTTATATAGGCATACAGGAAAGTGCCCGAATAGCTGCCATAATGGTTATAATCAAAGTAGCCGTTATTTTAGGATTTATCCTTGTCGGTGCCTGGTATGTAGACCCTGCAAACTGGACCCCATTTATGCCAAACGGTTTCCCTGGAGTATTTATGGGGGCATTTCTTGTCTTCTTTGCATATATAGGTTTCGACTCGGTAGCCACTGCCGCTGAAGAAACTAAAAACCCGGCCAAAGACCTCCCTATTGGCATACTTACATCTTTAGGCATCTGTACTATTATCTACATACTGGTTGCAGCTGTCTTAACCGGGATGGTTTACTACAAAGATATTGATGTTCATGCTCCTATTGCAGCAGCCATGCAGTCTACTGGAACATGGTTTGGCAACACCGTTGCAGGAACTATATCACTTGGAGCTGTTGCTGGCCTATCTTCAGTTATTCTTGTTGAACTACTCGCTGTAAGCCGTATCCTTTTTGCTATGTCAAGAGATGGATTATTGCCAAAAATACTCAGCAAAGTTCACAAAAAATTTAAAACACCTCACGTCATCACTATAGTTACCGGAAGCTTAATAGCTATCGGTACATTATTCCTTGATATAAACAAAGCAGCAGAACTCTGCAACGTCGGAACCTTAACTGCTTTTGCTATGGTATGTATAGGAGTTATAATACTGAGATATACAGAACCAGACAGACCACGACCATTCAGAGCACCTTTTGTACCTATATTGCCAGCTTTTGGAGCTATATGCTGTATTGCACTCATACTGTATACATTCTTTAACCCTGAAACACCCCTCATTCTTACACTCATATTATTCTCAAGCTGGATTGCTATTGGCCTGATAACTTATTTCTTATATGGCCGCTCTCACAGTGTACTGAGAAAAGAGCTTGAAGAGACTAAACCACCTGCAAATAATCAAGAATAAAGTTAATATACAAAGAGATAGCAGACACAGGTTACTTAAAGACTAACCTGTGTCTGTATTTTAAAGGATTATTAGTAATAAGATTTAAAAAATACGCTAAAAAACTTCATTATAAATATTTCAAGACATCTATCAGGGTAAATAAATTTCATAATAAAAAACATCACGAAATAACAACCACAAATTATACTATTTAAAGAGGATTGCATAAATTGAAAGATTCATCATAAACTATAGTGAACGCATAATTTAATACCTCTTAAAATAAGTCTTTTATAAATAAGAGCTTGATTTTTTTAAACGTGTTTCAAATGCGTTTACTACAAAAAGAAACATAACACGAATCAAAATTTGAAAATCACTATTAACTTAAAACACAAACTTGATATAATTCTAAAACGGTTTAAAATATTGTCTTAAGGGGCAAAAGAGGAATTCAATCGCATGAAAAACTATTATAATTTCAAAAGCCTAATTGCATTATTTATAGTGTTTTTGGCCATATTATTCTCTGCTGTATCAGCTATGGCAAAGACAGATACATCATCTATTGCAGTTTTAAAAAGTGCTACCAGTGCTAATGAATATGCCACACAACACCTCGGCCCCTACGGAGAACTTTTCAATGATATAACTAACACCCTTAATGAAACCAACATGAAATACGAAATTCTTACAGAAAGTGACATTGCCAGAGGAATCAATTCTGACAGATATAAAGTGCTTATTATACCAATGGCAATAAAATTACCTGATAATGTTATAAGAAACATTCAATCATATGCCTCACAGGGTGGAAAAATTATCGTTAGCGATCCAGGCGGTCAACATGGCTATTCTGCAACCAGCCTGGCCAGCCTAGTAGGTGTCTCCTTAAAAGAAGCAAAACATCTAAACACAGAAGCCAGAGTATTATGGCAATATGGAAAAATCAAACCAAAGGAAAATACATTTCCTCCCAGCTCCAGAATAAGCCTGTTAAAGACAGATTCAAATACTGAAGCATTAGGAACCTGGGATAGCCACGAATTACAGGATATTCCTGCTGTAACAAAAAACAACAAAGGCTGCTACCTGGCCTGGCCATGGGGAACAGAAGGCAACATGGCATTTAACAGATTTGCCATAAAAAGCGCCATCAACAGCCTTATACCCGGTTTGCCAAGCCTTGAAACAGTCAAAATAACTCCTAAAAAATATAATGAATATGTAGAAGAAATTGTAGAACTACAGAATGCAGCTGACGGGGCTCTAGCAACTGTTATTCAGGCTGATCTTGCCGTCCCTCTAACAAAAATACAAGAACAGCTTTATATGTCAGAAGTACACAAAGCCCTTTTCCAAACTTATTATGACGGTAAACAGTATGCCATGGCACAGCAAGAATTTGGCAATGCTAAAAAGTCCATCATCGAAGCCTACGCACGTGCAATACCGTCAAGACTGGTTGAAGGCAGGGCACTCTGGCTTGACAGAGGAACTATCGTCTCCGTAAAGAAACCCGAAGAAATGAAACGCCTGTTTGACAAAATCGAAGAAGCAGGAATCAATGTCGTCTACCTGGAAACCATTAATGCAGGGTTTCCAATATATCCGAGCAAATATGTAGAGCAAAACCCCCTCACTAAAGGATATAACCCATTAAAAACTGCTATTTATGAAGCACACAAAAGAGATATCGAATTACATGCCTGGGCCTGGATCTTTGCCGTAGGAAATACAAGACATAATGACCTTATTAACAAACCAAAAAGCTATCCCGGACCAATTATTTCTAATAACTTCTATGAAGGTGCACTACTCGGCATTAATGGCAATATGCTTCCTCACAACCAGCCTGAATACTGGATAAACCCAGCCAACCCTGAAGCCCGTGCAATAATGATGAACCTGTTAGAAGAAATCGTTAGAAACTACGATGTAGACGGAATACAGCTAGACTATATCCGTTATCCCTTCCAGGGAGGTAGCAACCTGATGGGATTTGACTTTGTTGGCAAAGAGTTGTTTGAAAAAGAAACTGGCTATAGTCTTAATCTCAATAGACCCGGTGTTTTATACGAATGGACTAAATGGAAAACCGACAAAGTATCAGAGTTTGTAGAACAGGTTTCAAATAAACTTAGGTCTTTAAAACCAGATTTACAAATATCAGCTGCGGTTTATGCCGGTGATAGAAGAAAACGCCTGACTACCATACAGCAAGACTGGGAACTCTGGGTAGAAAAAGGATGGGTAGATACTCTAAGCCCTATGAGTTACGCAACTAATACCGAAAGACTCGTAGAGCTTGCCGGTTATGTGCATGAAAAAACCAACAACAAAGCTCTTGTATACCCCGGGCTAGCCATCAGACAGCTTGATACCGCCGGATTCCTTGAACAACTTGATACCGTAAGAAGTCTCGGCATGGTAGGAAATACTATTTTTGCCATGGCACACCTGAATAACGACAAAATGGGCATTCTGGAATACGGCCCATACAGAAGCAAAAGCCTCATCATACCCAATAGAGATCCACTGAAGGCCAGCAGCTTGCTACTTGAAGATTTTCTAGTAAGAGTTCATCGTTTTATCAACAATGGAAAGATATTCAGCCTATCACAGGATCAAGAAACAAAAGTCAAAAACACAGCACAGGATCTCTATGCGTTAATACAAGAAGCAACAGCAAACCCGACATCAGAGAAGTTTGAACTTGCTCATAACAAGTCTATTGAACTTTCAGCCCTTGTAAAAGACTGGCTAAGCTTTGAAAACAATGTAAGGCCGGGAAGAGTCAGGTTACTTACTGACTATCTAAACCAGTTAACCTCTATATTAGCTTATGCCAAGCACAAGCAGGCAACAAAGTTTCACCTGACCCGCAAAAACACTCCCTCACAAATTAACCGGTAAAGCAATACTGCCGTTATCAAAACTTATTACTTATAACGTTTATTATAAAGACTAATACATAACCAGGATGACAGATTTTTTTGTTTTAAGTTATGCACTGACCTTTTATAGCAGTATTAAAGAAACCAGAAGAGGCTAATATTCAGCAAAACTACCGGAGTGCACTAAGTGCACTCCTGAGAGATTTTTATTTTATACTTGTAGGCTTAACAAAATCTTTTAAATCTAAGCTACATGAAGAATTAAACAATTCTAAAACACCCGCACTGTATCTTCTAAAATCTGATTACCTATACCATTCCACGTAAATAATTAATATATGCTGATGGAATTCAGTATATAATCTGGAATCTATACATTACTTTCAAGGATCAGTATAGATATTAAAGATTATTATATTTTGAGTCATACAAGCATTTCAGATCATTTTTATGATAAAAATATAAACTATGGCAGCATTCAGTAAAAATAACCTTTTAAACAGATTTCAAAACATTCTTTATATGGTAGGGCAATCCTATCTCAATCTTTATCGTGCTTTTTGCACTGCATTTAAAGGCAAAGTCAGCTTTAAAGACTTTATGTATCAAGCCTCTGTTCGAGGAGTCGATTCTATAATCATTATATTGATAACCTGTATCTTTATCGGTATGGCACTTGCGCTTCACATGACCAATGAACTAATAGAAACCTATGGTGCTGAGACTGCCGTAGGCGGACTTATTGCTCTTGCTATAACAAGAGAACTCGCCCCTGTTGTAACAGCAATTGTTATAGCAGGAAGGGTAGGAGCTTCTATTACTGCTGAAATTGGCTCTATGAAAGTAACTGAGCAAATTGATGCATTGCGTGTCATGGAAATAGACCCGGTTGACTACCTTGTAGTACCCAGGCTTCTTGCTGGTGCAACCATAACACCTTTAATGACCATCATAGCTACTATAGCTGCCATCTTATCAGCTATGTATCTGAGCTTCTTCTATAAAGAGCTTGATCCTGCTATCTTTTTAGCATCTGTACAGGAAATGCTAAACACCAAAGACGTCTTTGTATCAATATTAAAAGCCAGTTGCTTTGGTATTTTAATCGTTACGATAGCCAGTACATTCGGCCTCAATGTTAAAGGCGGGGCAGATGCAGTCGGAGTTTATACCACAAAAACAGTGGTATGGAGCCTCATTGTAATCTTTATCACAAACTATATCATTACTTCTATATTTTACGGAGCGTAAAATTGATCATAAAAAGACCAGATGCTAAACATGTAATTGAATTCCGCAATATCACCAAGACTTTCGGTAATAGAGTTATTCTGGATAATATCAACTTTACAGTTGACAAGCAAGAAATACTGGCTGTTATAGGGCATTCAGGAGTCGGTAAAAGCACTATCCTAAAACTAGTCAGCGGTCTTATTGACCAGGATGATGGAGAAATAATACTTTCCAGCACCAAAAAAGGTATGGCATTCCAGTTTGCAGCTCTTTTAAACTTTCTAACAGTTAAAGAAAATATTGCACTTCCATTGAGAAAAAAGACACAATTATCAGACATTGAAATAGATAAAAAGGTTCATGACGCACTGGAAAATGTCGGCCTGCTTGGAACAGAAAATTTATACCCTCCAGAGCTTTCAGGTGGAATGCAAAAACGTGTCAGCTTTGCCCGGGCAGTCGTCAATGAGCCAGATATAATCCTGTATGATGAACCAACCTCCGGGCTAGACCCAATGACATCCACTATGATCATTAACGATATCTGTCATCTCAAGAAAAAACTACCGGCTGCCGGTATAATAGTCACTCACGATATGGCTACTATCGACAAAGCTGCTGATAAAGTGGTATTACTTTATGAAGGGCAGCTTGTCTTTAATGGCAAACCTTGTGAAATGAAAGATTCAAACAATCCATTTGGCATACAATTTGCTACTGGAAGTTGTGAAGGACCAATGAAAGTATGTATAAAACATTAGAAAAGGCACTAAAATGAAATTTGAACATGAAATAAAAGTAGGAGCATTTGTTATTACAAGTTCAATAATACTTGTTTTTGTTATATTGTGGCTTCACAGGTTTGACATTTCGACAAACCTTATTATGTATGCAAAATTCGAAGACGCAGGTACACTGGGTATTGGCTCAACAGTCCTTTATAGAGGTGTCAAAGCAGGAAATGTAAAAGATATAGATATTTCTGACGATCAAAAATATGCTCTGGTTAAAATCAGCATCAGCAATAAAGAGATTCAGATTTTCGAAGGCTCTTCAGCCGTAATAGTCGACAAGGGATTTACAGGCACAAAAGCACTGGTAATAGAACCACCAGAAGTTATAACAAATAAAAAACCGCTTAAAGATGGTGCTATAATAGAAGGCAAGCAATCATTTAACTATGAAGAGTTTCAAAAACTGCTAACCAAGCTTTTAGAAGAAAATAAATTTGAACAGCTGGTCGATGACACTCATCTGCTTATACTAAATTCAAATAAAACAAGCGAAGAACTTAACCGACTTATGTTTAAGATAGAAACCATAATTAATGACGAAAATTCTCATAAAGTAAATGTATTCCTGGCAAATACTTCAGATATGTCACAAAGCTTAAAAAGAACCAGTGATAACTTAAACAATATCATATCAGATAAAAAGCTTCAGCAAGAAGTTAAAGAAGCTGTCAGCGCAACAAATAAAGCAATGAACAAGCTGGATAATACTATAACAAAATCTGATGAGCTTGTAAGCAAAGCCGATAAAGTTCTTGACAGAACACAAACTACTGTAAAATCAATGGATAAAGTATTAACAACATTTGACAATGAAATCAACGACAGCATTAAAGAGGCCATGAACTCTATGAATCAGGCATTCAAAGATATACATGAAATCACCAGTGATGAAGAGGTAAAAAAGAACTTTAAAAGTGCTATCACTGAATACAAAGATAATGTCAACTCTTTTAAATGTTTTGGAGAAGAAATGAGCAGAACTTTCAGCAAACCATTTCTGGTTCCACGCATGATAATAGGACAACCAGGAAAAAATCTGAAAGGATGCTATAAGCAACAAGAAAAAGCTGTAACCAATGAATAAACCAGAACTACTTTTACCAGCCGGAAATATAGAAAAAATGACCTATGCTCTGCATTACGGTGCTGACGCAGTATATCTGGGTACAAAAGATTTCAGCCTACGTAACACTGTACAGGGAAACACTATTACACGAGAAAATCTGCCGGATGCCGTTAAAATTGTACATGAACTAAACAAAAAAGTATACATAACAGTCAATATATTTGCTCACAATAACGATATTGATACCCTGCCTGAATTTCTTGAATTTCTTTATGATCAAAAGCCTGATGCTATCATCTTCAGCGACACAGGAGTTGGCAGCCTGATCAAAAAGTATGCACCCGGAATACCTTTACACCTTAGCACACAGGCAAATACCACTAATTATGAGTCTGCAAGAGCATGGCATGATTTCGGGGTCAGCAGAATCATACTTGCCAGAGAACTTTCTCTTAAAGAGATCTCAAAAATCAAAGAAAAAGTACCTTCTTTAGAACTTGAAGTATTTATTCATGGGTCACTGTGTATATCTTACTCGGGCAGATGTATTCTAAGCGATTATATGACAGAGAATCAACGGAAATCCAATCAGGGAGGATGTGCCCAGCCCTGCCGGTGGAAATACCACCTCCTGGAAGAAACCAGACCCGGACAATATTTCCAGATAACAGAAGATGAAAGAGGCACTTATATCATGAACTCTAAAGATCTTTGTCTGGCAGAATACATACCAGAACTAATAAATATTAATGTTGATTCATTCAAAGTCGAAGGAAGAACCAAAAGCCTTTACTATGTTTCAGTTGTTTCTCGTACATATCGTGAAATAATTGACAAAATATTAACAAACCAAAAATATGACATATCAACATATATTGCAGAACTTAAGACCGCCGGAAATCGTGGTTTTACTACAAATTTCATCAACGAAAAACCACAATACATAGACTATGACTACACTACCAGCAAAGGAAAGGCCGGCCTAACTTTCGCTGGAACTTCTCTTTCTGATAAAATGGAAAATGGTAAGTTATTCACCCGAATTAGAAACCAGCTAAAAATTAATGACAATGTAGAGTGGATAACCCCCAAAAATACTTATACTGACCAGATAAAACTGATTGAAACACCAGAAGGTCATAGAAAACAGGTAGCAAATACAAACGATCAGGTTTATTTAAATGTACCAGAAGATCTGGACAACTGTAAGTGGGCAATAGTTAGAATTAAAGGCTAATAATGCTATTCAAACTAAAAGCAGACTATATACTGAAACATGTTACAGATATTGACCTGCAAGAACTTAAGAATAAAGGCATAAAAGGATTTATTTTTGATCTTGATAACACAATAATGGCGCCAAAAACAGGTATACTGACCAGTGACGTAGAAAACTGGCTCTCAGAAGTAAAAGAAGATTTTAAAATAGCTGTTGTATCCAACAACAGAGAACAAAACTACATCGAACTGGCCGCAAAGGTTGTGGGCTGCCCGGTAGAAGGTAAAGCAAAAAAGCCCCAAAGAAAAGTTATTAAAAAAGTCTTAGAACAGTTAAATCTTAAACCTTCTGAAGTTGCTGTAGTCGGTGACAGACCGCTTACAGATATATGGGTCGGTAAAAGACTGGGCTCTATAACCATCCTGGTTGACCCACTTATGAAAGATCACGAAAATACCTTTATAAAGTTCTTAAGAAAACTTGAACGTAGCTTTATAGACAACATACCCGAAGTTTAAAAATTTCCAAATAAAAAATGGAGCGTACGAGAGTCGAACTCGTGGCCTCTTGAATGCCATTCAAGCGCGCTACCAACTGCGCCAACGCCCCATGTCTTATTTATTTATCAAGAGCAATAACAATTTTGCTATTATTAATTATTATACAACCTAAAAATTTTTACAAGGAATTGTAAAACGAAAAATTTTCAGTAATAAGGTTTAAAAAAGGGTTCTATCAGGCTACCAGGTTAAATCCCGGTGAAGGATTATTCATATTAACCCCTGCAAGCGTATTATTTTGCGCAGCAACACTGCTTAAATGCGGGTTAATCTGTGGAGGTTTCTGGATAATAATAGGTTTGTGCGCTACTGGTCGTGTGGTTTGCTTCAATACTACATTAGGAATGCCTGCATGGTGAATTTTTGGAATTAATTCATCTGCTAAAATCTCTACCGGTGTGCTCATATCATTATCGGTATCATTACAAATAAAGTATAACCTGCCATCCTGGCCGACCTTACTTGCTACAATTGTTATTTCATGGCCACCCGTAATCTGTGCATTTGCATCAGTCTCTGTAATTCCTACAATAACGTTAAAACCAGATTTTAAAGAATTTATAATATCCATCAATGTTTCCTGGAAAGTCTTATTATACCCGACAAGAAAAGCATTATCATCAACAATTTGATAGGTTACAGAAGATTTGCCACCATTATCATCAACAATAGCCTCTGCAAAGCTTTTTTCAAATTCTGTTAAACCTCTGTCAGACTGATTAAAACCACCGGTTCTAATGTCATTCAATGAATTATAAGAGTGTGCACTACCCAGTTGCATGAACGCAGATTGCATCAAAACATTTAGAGCACTTCTGCTACCAGGCTCTCTTTGCTGTGTTTGAGAAATAGCCCTATAAATAGCAGCTTCATCAGGTTTTAAAACAACATAACCTGTTTCCATATCTTTTGAGTCATACTGTACCTGAAATTGCTCCAACCAGTACATAGCAGCAAGCTGGTCTTCATCTATATCAGAGAACTTAAACTCTTCCAGCACAGCCATTTTAGGGCTTGAAAGGTCAGCTGCATACCTTGCAAATTCTGCCGGGCGTTTATCAGCAAGATCAAACTCCATACTGGCAGCCACACAGGTTCCACTGGCAGTAACATTATACTCTGCTGGCAATACCTGCTGGGCTGCATTGCTCTCTACTGGCAAATTACGTTTTGGTGAAGCTGCAAAACTCACCCCTATAGCAGAAGATAACTTTGCTGACTGTGCATTATTTAGAAGCATACTGGTAACAGCCGGAGAAAGCTTACCGAAGTTCTGTGTAATAGAAAAGGGATTGGCGAGTGCTCTCAATGCAGAATTCAATATATCTTTAGAATCTAACCCCTGGGCTCTTGGTTCTTTAATAATCCTGTGTAAATTATATAACGTTGTACTTCCATCATCAGCATCAGCAGATAAAAGCTTACCAGTATCAAGTAAAAACTTAAGATCTGCTTTACCCTGAGCATTTGTAGCACTGTAAAGATCCATAAACATTTGTTTAGAGGTCTGGTCATCAATTTTTGGCAATACATTAAAAGCTAAAAGAGGATTCTTTATGTAATTTCCTACTCCACCGGTAAAAGACGGGGAACTTTCAACCTGCTTAAAATTGCCAGAAGTGCCCTGTGGCCTGTTTGAAACAGCAGGCTTCTTGTGGTAGATAGGATTAGTTGTATTTAAACTGACTTGAGAGAGCATATTTCCTGACCAAAACCCCAATAGTAATTCTTCGTTATTTTTATAAAACAACTGAAAACAAAAAGTTGACATTTTTAACACTCTCTCTTAACAATTAGTTAAAATATATTTTAGTCAGTTCATGATTATCAAAGGAGTTTAGAAAATTAATGCCAGAAAAAGATTGTATTAACAAATATTTAACCCCTTTCGGAATAGAAAAAGAATACACTAACTTTGAAAAAAGCAGATTCCATGTCATATGTGTACCTTACAGTGAGACAGTCTCCTATATTAAAGGAACAGAAAACGGCCCTTCAGCTATACTTAAAGCATCAACACAGGTTGAACTCTATGACAGAAAGTCTAAAACAGAACCTTACCTTAAAGGTATCAGTTGCAGCACTATTGATACTTCAAATGATATAAAAGAAATATGGCACCAGATAAGCAAAGAAGTTACTTCATGCATTGAAAAAGACAAATTTGCAGTCATATTAGGCGGTGAACACACTATCTCTCAGGGAGCTATTGATGCATGCTACAATAAAACACCAGATCTAACTGTAATTCAGATAGATGCACATGCTGACCTCAGAGAAGAATATGAAGGAAACCCTTTCAGCCATGCCTGTGCCCTGAGATATGCTTTTGATAAAGGCATAAATATCGTTCAAATAGGTATACGCAGTCTTTGTAAGGAAGAAGATCTGCTAATTCAAGAAAACCCTCAACAAATCACTACATTCTTTGCTGACACCAGACCAATTGATATCAGAGCAGTTATAAAAAATATTAAAACCCCCAATCTTTATATTACAATTGATCTGGATGGATTTGACCCTTCTGTTATACCTCATGTAGGTACTCCTGAGCCTGGCGGCCCCGACTGGTATGATATAACCAGCCTCCTTGAAGAATTGTTCCTGAACTTTAACGTAATTGCAGCAGATATTGTAGAATTATGCCCATCAGATTCCAGCGTAGTATCTGATTTTGCAGCAGCAAAACTTCTGTACAAGCTGCTGAGCCTGAAATAAACTTGAAATTTAATACAAAAACATTTAGCAACCTGTCTTTTCAAAAATTTCAAGTTCGATTGTTTTTATATAAATTGTTAAGTTTTACTAAAAAATATAACAATTATTATGAATAAATATGTGTCATTTATATAAGACATTTCAAGTATTTTAGCCCTTTTGAGTGATCTATATCAGGCAATTTCAGGCTAATTAAAGTTTTTATATATATGAAGGGTTTTTCTGGGAGTAATTTTTTAAAAATACAGAAGGGAGTATATATGACAATAGCACAACCAGTATACGGCGTACCATATCCTTATCCTCAACCACAACCGTGGCCTCAGCCTCAACCATGGCCTCAACCACAGCCGTGGCCTCAACCACAGCCTATGCCATGGCCCGGACAAGGCAAAAATGTTCATCAGGGGGGCTTTGGTCAATACAACAACGATAATGGAACCTGGCGCAACGACAATTTCACCCAAGGCGGAGCTTTCAATCAAAACATTGCCAGCGGTGGCTGGGGTAATGACTTTTTCAACATGGGTGGATTTGGCAATATAAACAAAGCTGACGGCGGTGCAGGCAACGATGTCTTCCACGTAGGCGGCGGTTTTGGCAACCAAAACTATATTGATGGTGGCTCTGGCTACGATACAGTAAAGTTTGAAGGTGCTAAAAGTGACTATTTCAACTATACTGACCAGAATGGTGTTTCTCATTATTACAACATGAAAACAAACACCTGGACTCATCTGAAAGATGTTGAAAACATACAGTTTTCACAACCCAACAAGCCACCATTCCCGGGTCCTGGACCTATCTTCCCGCCACCAATGCCACAACCACCATTCCCTGGCCCAGGTCCTATTCCACCACCAGCTATTGACCCGCCAGTACAACTTCTTTATGGTGTACCATGCTCACAAAATGGCTCTTTCGTAACTGCTGCTAACCAGCTTGACCAGATTACACAGAATATGGATCTACGATTAATGACATAAATCCATATATAAAGATATAATCATCAGGCCTTTCTTGAAAAAGAAGGGCCTGATAGCATTTAAGGGGAGCAACAAAACCAAAAAGCCCACTACAAGAGCTTAATATAACTTAATAAACCTTTATAGAGTTTCTATAAAAGGTTTAAATCTATTAGACCTACAGGGTATATATTTAAAACATACGATAAGAAGTTTTATATCTTTTATGAAGTTTTACTACAAAGCCTTTCAGTCTAGCAATATCCCCAAAAACCTCTTTCAGCAAGGATTTCACAACCCAAAAACAATTTAAAATTTCATGCTTTTAGACAATCCAGCCTGTAAAATTTTTTTTATATATATGGAGAGAATAAATATCATTCAAAGAGATTTGCATTAACAAGAAGAAAAAGCAGGAGGAGACAGGCATATGACACTAGCACAACCTTTATATGGGGTACCTTACCCTAATCCACAACCGCAACCACCAGGTCCATTTCCACCAGGGAGACCTCCGGGACGACCTGTTCTACCGCCCGGTGGCTGGAACCCATTTCCACCCGGATTCCCATTTCCACCCGGTGGCAATCCATTCCCGCCTGGAATGCCATTCCCACCGATGCCAGATTTCCCACCAGGGTTCCCATTTCCTGAACCGCCTATATCTCAACCAATAGAACCACCCGTAAGATCGCTATACGCTGCACCAGCAGCCCCAGCAGGAGGCATAAGCATTACAGGAAGTGCACAACAACTTGATGTTGTAGCTAATCAAATAGAACAGCGAATATTTATTTCTTAAAACCTTAATAAACCGGGATCTCAAGCCTCTTCTAAAAATAGAAGAGGTTTACTGTGGGTTTTTAAAGGTATAATTGTAAGTATTAAATAAAAACTTTTTACAAAAATCAGGGAATATGCTTATCATACAGTACAGGAGGGAAACATGCTCTATAAACCAGAAATAGCCGTATGGGAATTCACTTTTAGATGTAATGTAAACTGCATTCACTGTGGTTCAGACTGCGGAGAAGCAACAAGACCTGATGAACTCAGCACAGAAGAAGCCTTACACCTCGTAGAACAACTTGCAGAACTGGGCTGCAAAAACGTTACTATTTCTGGAGGAGAGCCATTTCTGCGAAAAGACTGGATAATTGTTGCTCATAAAGTCAAACAACTCGGTATGGACCTGTGTTTTATCTCTAACGGATTTATAATGAATCCTGAAATAGCTGCAATTCTTCAAAAACTTAACCCTTTATGTGTCGGTATCAGCCTGGATGGCGGAACACCGGATGTTCATGACTACATTCGAGGAAGAAAAAAATCATTTGAAAGAGCATTAAATGCCCTCAATTTATTGCTCGATGCAGGAGTTTATACTTCTGTCGTCACAACACTACAGCGCATAAACTTCAACCAGCTGGAAAATATCAAAAATATCATACTTCTATATGGCGTAGATGCCTGGCAAATACAGGCAGCAACCCCGCAGGGAAGAATGGATATTCGAACAGCCATTACAGAAAGACAATTCTATGAAGCTGCCAAGTTCATAGCCAGAAATAATAACCGTTACAAAAATACCTATATTACAGGAGCAGACTGTTTCGGCTATTACGGAAGCTTACACCCATTCCTCCACCCTCACGACTGGAGAGGATGCCATGCAGGAATGAGAGCCATCGGACTGGAAAGTAACGGTAACGTGAAAGGATGCCTATCACTACCAGGAGACGACTTTATCGAAGGCAATGTAAGAGAAAAACCTCTTGCAGAAATATGGAACAACCCTGATGCATTCAAATTCAATCGCCACTTCAGGCTTGAACTACTTGATGGGTTCTGCAAAGAATGTTTCTACGGGTCTATATGCAGAGGTGGATGTACAGAAAGAGCTTATGGATTCACAAAAGGTTTCTGTGAAAACCCATTATGCCTGTTTAAAATAGAACAGAACGGTTTTTCATCAGAAGAACAGGGTTCTATAAACCCTGCCCCGGAAGAAACAGATGCCATCTATAATGAAATGAGCCCGCTGCCTGATAATATAAGACTAGCAAAACAACAATGCTGCCAGTAACCTGTCTGCCAATCAAGCAAAAAGTTTATCAGATAATCTTTACAGGTTAAAAATACTACAGGCTATCACCTTCTAACAGGTATTTCAAAAGTTGGGGGTGTTAAATGCTGTGGATACTGTTTATTAGGCAATGCTTGCATAAGATCAACCACGTGAGATCTAACCAGATCGTTATCGCTGTTCTTAAATTTGCTTATATATGCAACAATTTTACCATCCGGATCATTATAACCAAACTTCTTTAAACCATTATAGCTTTCAGTTTGAACCTTTCTATCGTAGCTGCCGAAAGCTTCAAGATACATTGTCAGGTCTTTTACAATATTTTCGTTATTTGCCTTGGGCCCGGGTTCTTTAAAAGAATTCATAACTTTAAGAATGGCTGCTACTGTTTGCGGATCATCCTTTTTCATATAGAAAAGACGCTCAAGTGGTTCAAAGATCCGCTGATCCTGAATCTGCGACAGAAAGGCCTCTGCCTTTACTACAACCCGTTTATCAGGCAATTGAAGCATTGCAACAATATCAGGAATAGTATTTTCATCCTCTATATCTGCCTTACCCAGGAGGTATTGTAGCATTTCAAGTTTATAATCAACTATTTTCTGGTCTTCACTGTATTGAATTTCAGAATTATAGAACCTGTCCTGCGCCTCGCTATAGAAGTTTTCAGGCTTTGTAATTTCTTTTAACACCAGAAAGCCCTGACGTTGTACCGAATAGATCTCTGAATCCCATAATTCGTTTTTTACAGGGTTAATAGCTTTTTGTTGAAACTTTATAAGAGCAGGTACAGCTTGTTTAGTAATATTATCATTCTCACTATTTTCTTTGACTGCCTTCACCAGCTTTTCAATAGCTGAGCTATGAGTAATAGTAGTAAGAATTTGAACAGCCTGTTCTCTTACCACAGGGCTTTCATCATTAAGACCACGATCAACATTTGTATAATCTGGTTCCTTGCCTTCCTGTTGATGGACATTTCCCTGAGAGGGCCCCTGTTGTTGAGGAGGAGGAAAACATCCATTTGCTGTAATCGCAAGAAAAAGTACTAAAGCAAGACATTGAATACTCAATATACTTTTCATTATAAGATCTCCCGGTGTAGCTTGATTTAACATTAAACATATCAACAATATTATTATAAAGGCAGATTATGCATAAAGTACAGCACAAATCACCTAACATTAAGTACGTTAAGTTAATAGAGTGCAAAATAGTGTTTTAATTATCTTGAAATGCCTGTAAGGTGTTTGAATACTCCTATTTTCCAATCACCGCTGAGAATAGCTTGTTTGTGATATTCTACAACATTTTCTGGACAGGCTTTAACAAACTGAAGCATAAAAAATACAAAGATTAATACGTCATCTACCTGCCCCAATACAGGCAAAAAGTCCGGTATAAGATCAACAGGACACACAACGTATATACTAAGTAACGATATGAAAACCAGTTTGGTTAACAAAGGTACCTTTAAGTCAAAAAACAAACGCCAGGTCAACTCAACATTCAAGAAAAAAGTAGTCAAAAACTGGTTTAACTGCGCTAAATTCACTAGAAAGATCCTCCAGACTTCGTAATTAAAGTTATATTTATTATGACATTAAATAATTATAATTGTTACATTTTCCAAAGAAATTTATAAAAAAATTTAGGATTCATTTCTTATAACAAAATATCAGCAAAACATCGACTGATAAATATCTTTCAGGCATTAAGAGAAGTAAAGTTTCGTTATTGTAAAGAGAAAAAGACCTTACTCAATTGACATAACAGCTGTATAGTGTTAATTTATAAGGGTTATAAGTAGCTTGCGGGTGTAGCTCAGTTGGTAGAGCACTAGCTTCCCAAGCTAGGTGTCGCGAGTTCGAGACTCGTCACCCGCTAAAAGGCTTATAAAAACTCATTCTCAGCAGATAAAAGATTATTACATGCCGGTTTAAAATTAACGAAAAATAATGAAAATGATTAACGAACCTAAACTTTCACACAATAGACACAATGATTTTTCTCTTGGTTGGTGGTTTATAACTATTTTAATAAGCTTTATAATAAGTGCAGCAATCATCTGGGTTATTCATATTACATGGCATCCATCAATAAAAGAGATTACCCAAAACATACCCGGTAGTATCAATATTTTTCAATCAGGTTCAACCGGACCAGCACTACCAAAAATTAAAGATAAGACCATTATACTGGCAATGGGAGTTGATTCTAACGGCCCAAAAACTGATCCTTTTAAAGCCACCAGAACAGATACTATGATTGTAGTAATACTGGATCCCAAAAATAAAACTGCCAACGCTATCTCCATACCCCGTGATAGCAAGGTATTTCTAGCTGACAATAAAGGAATAGACAAAATTAATGCAGCTCACGCCTATGGCGGGCCGGAACTTGCCGTTAAAACTGTCGAACAAACCCTGGGTATAAAGATTGACCACTACGTTATCATAAACTACGACGGACTTAAAGAGCTTGTAAATGCTCTTGGTGGCGTAGAAGTCTACGTTGACAAAAAAATGAAATATACTGACCGTGCAGGCAAACTTTATATAGACCTGGAACCCGGCAAACAACTCCTCAACGGTGATAAAGCAGAAATGTTTTTACGTTACAGGCACGATGCCGAAGGAGATATAGGACGTATAAAGCGCCAGCAATGGTTCCTTAAAGGCGCATTAAACAGAATTAAAAGCCCTTCTATTGTTTTAAAAATACCTCAACTTATTGAACTATCTAAAAAGTATATGCTAACAGATATGAGCCTTGCTCAAATGATGAAAATAGCCGGATTTGTGAAAGAAATAAACTTTGATAAAGTTCAAGTTGCAACACTACCAGGATATCCATCACAAAACAGTGCAATCAGCTACTGGTTAATAGATGTAAACAAGTCTCAAATACTTATAGATCGAATGGTATATGGTTTTGAGCAGGTCACTAATCAGAAAAAGTCTGATACAGAAGAAATTACATTAAGCATTTTATATAATACACTCGAAAATGAAAACATTGAAGACTTTGTTTCTGAACTCGAAAGCTATAACTATAAAGTAGTTTGTAAAAATAAAACTAAAGAATCTCAAACAAAGATAATAGCACATACATCAAAAGCATCAATAGGGGAATCACGTATTCTTAGAGAAAATACCACTAAATTGAAAGAAGCCCCCCTATTTATAACCCCTGAAGAGGTCTTATGTGCCCCCAGTGATTTTACAATAGTTCTTGGAAAAGAATAAAACAAGGAGGAGAAATGAATTATAAACTTTTTAAACCTGAAACAAAATATTTCAACATAAATATTATACTGGGGTTATTATTGATTTTAAGCATAAATAATCAAGCTATTGCAGCTAATAAACCACTTGACACAATCGGAGAACCCACAAAACTACAGTCTGATGCAGAAATTTCATCTCCTTTCAGTGAAACATCTGACACAGAAGAAATGACCGATGACAGTGATACAGAAAGTATACCAGAAACTTCTCCTTTCAAAATAGATTCCAGCTCAAGCCCTTTTGACCAGCCAGAAGAATCACATGCCGAACCAGTAATAGAAGATATTAAAACAACAACACAGGAACCTGCTATTAGCCCAATTGCAGACCCCAATAATCCTCTCGGGCTGGCAGCACCTTATCAACAACTGGAAAAAAGCAAAGAACTCCTTAAAAACAATAGAATTGCAGAAGCTAAAGCTATTGTAGAACCCACCAGTGAATGGCTAACAGAATTAACAGAATATCATATACAATTATTCAGAAAACTCAATTCGATTGAATCAGCGAAAAACCAGGCTCAGGTTGAAAAAAGAATCGCTCTGGATTCAGCACTACTCAGAGATAAAGCATTCTATCAATTAGCACTTATATACCTCGCTGAAAACAACGAAAAAAAAGCTATTAAGTACTTCATTGAAGTCATTAAATCTCAACCAAGGACAGAACTAGGCTTAAAATCCTATGAAATACTTCAACAAATAGGTTTCACAGAAAAGGTAAGACTTGTACCCCAACTTCAGTAACCTAATAATAATGAATACTGAAAAAATACAACTTACTTTTAAAGGTAAGCTAGAAGTTTTAATGGTAGCTCAAATAACACGCATATTTGGGACCTATAATATAAACATTATTGACCTTCAAATGGACAATATAAACTATGACTCTGGTTCTCTTATAGTTATATTCAATGCATCATCAACAACAGACGAAATAGACTCTTTCTGGAACGAGATTAAACAAATTTCAAAAGATCTTCATCTTGAATACTCAAATAAATACCTTACATAAACCATAATCATAAACAATTAACAACAATACCAGGATTACTGATAAGGCATCAAGCTTGCATTAAAAGCTTTATATACATAAAAAAGCTTAAACAACAATTTATCATAAGGCAAGAATAGGGTTTATAAATTAAAAATGTCTATTAACAGGCATTTTAAGTATTTAGATGACACAACAACGCCTGTATGTTAAGATCATAACCGGCACAGAAAAACAGGAGGTAAACAATGGAATTAACACAATTAATCAAAGAAAGAGCCTGTGTTAGAAAGTTTACAGATAAAAAACCCTCAAAAGATCAATTAAAAGCTATATTAGAAGCAGGCAGACTTGCACCATCCTGGGTAAATGTGCAGCCCTGGCATTTTATAGTCGTTCAGGATCCAGAAACTATAAAGCTTCTAGGAAAGCTTTCTTTTGATCAACCCCACGTTACAAAAGCTCATACATTAATTGTTTGCTGTGGCACTACAGATTCATGGGAAGACGACAATTATAAAGAAATAATAATAACAAGACCAAATATAACCAAAGAAAAAATTGATTTTTTGCTTAATTCACCAACATTTAACCCTATGAAAATCAGTGAAGAAGCTGTATTAATGAGGACTACTGAAGAAGTAACTTACGCTATAGCCTACATGACATTAGAAACAGAAAATCAGGGTCTGGCATGCTGCGTTATAGGGGCAATAGGTAACCCCTTAACTAAATCCAATCTGGATGTTTATCAGCAGGTCAAAGAAAAACTAAACCTTGATGGAACCACATTCATAGTAGCCCTGCTTGTTATAGGATACCCTGACGGGGAGAAACCACCTAAAACAAGAAAAAACTTTGATCAGATTGTCTCATATAACAAATACAAAGACCCTTTCTAATATATTATTCTTCTTTTTCGTTGCTCAAAGGCGGAAGTTGAACATTCTTCCCTGGTTCAGGCTGCACCATAACTGGCACAGGAAGCGGAACTGGCTGGGGAGCTACCTTATCAGGCAAAAAACTCCCAGAAGAAGAAGCTGTAACCTCTGACGGTTGTTTTTTATCGGGTTTAATATGGCTGTAATGAGCCTGATCTTCAAGTTTTTGCGGTTTAGTAACACTGACAGCCTTTTTGGGTTCTTTTTTAGGCTTTGCCGGAGGCTTTTTAGAGGTTTTATCATCTGATGAACTAAAGGCTGTCTTATGCCTACTTAAAGATAAGGATCGTGCAAACTTCCAATCATCCTGTTTATCGTAAGCAAGATATATTTTAGCCTGTATAACATGCGTTTTCTTAATATCTGGAACACCCATCTCTGAAGCAAGATCAATTAGAGAAGATGTTTTCTTAACATCCAGCGGGGTCTTATCAGAAGCAATAACCTTTTCCGCTTTACCAACAACCTTACCATTCTCATAATATATAGCTTTTGCTTTAAGATAATTGACCGGATCTTTACCCTCATTCTTTACCTGAAAAGTTACCTTAGGATAAAGTTTATCTGTAAGCGTATTAGGTATCAGATGAGTTTTAATCGATGCCAGAGAAATAGAATAAAGAATCTCAGCAGGTATAATAATACTAGGGTTTACTTCCTGAGCTTTTTCAAATTGTTCTTTTGCTTTATCCATTTCATTTTTCTTTGCCAGCTCAACACCTTTTTCTACAAGCAATTCACCAAGATAAAGAGCTGAAGTTCCGGTAGTATCTACCTCATAAGCTTTTTCATACTCGGCAATAGCATCATCTCGTTTGTTTTGTTTTTTATAAATTTCAGCCAGTTTAATATGTGTCAGGGGGTTATCAACAAATTCCTGAGACTCTTTCAATATATTGATAGCCTGATCGACTTTTTTATCAGTCAAAAAATCGTTTGCAATATCCATATAAACTTTTATCACTTTGTCTTCTACTTTTTGCTGGGCTTCAACATCAACGTCATCATAATTTTTAAAAGCCAGTTTATACTTTTCAATAGCATCCAGCCTTGTTGCAGGAGAATAAATATGGTCACCCCATTTTACATAAAGATCTGCAAGTTTTATTTTGACTTTATCCGGTTTAGGATCGTCAACCGTAAGCAAGGTTTTTTCTGCCTGCTCAAACTGACTATCTACAAGCAGCATTGTAGACATAGCAACCTGTGCATCATAGCTATTTTTAGAATCTCTGGTTAGCCTGACAGCCTCTTCAAATTGTTTTTTAGCTTCTTCAGGCTCATTAGCATCGAGCAGAGCATTACCCAGGTGCAAATGTGCCTCAGCACTATCAGGAAAAGTATCAACAGCTTTACGATATACCTGTAATGCTAAGGCTGTTTTACCTGATTTTTGGTACATTTCACCTTTATTAATCATTCTATCCAGTGACAGCACCGTATTAGGTATCAACCATAATACAATTGCTACCAGTACTATGATACCTGCAATAAACAATATCGGTTTTACATTATTTTTCTTATTATACATAAATCAAACAATTTCCTTTGCTTTTTATGGATTATATTTTCACGCCAACTCTATCGGTTTTATACCATTTCATATCTCTTTTAGAAAAAATAATCTTTGTAACAACTAATATAACTACAATTGTCCATAGTACAATAACAAAAAAAGCTGTACCAATAGACCATTTAAGAGACTCAAAGATAGAATATTTCTCCAGTTTACGTATACTTAAAAATAACAGACTGACAAAAAACAGGCCTATAGCAGCTAACACCATAATATATTGAATAAAATCAAATGGCCTGCCAAACATCATTGAAACAATTTGAATAAGAACGTCTGAAATAAGCCATACGGGTAGGACAAATTCCAGAAAGTAAGCAATCATATCGAGAGAAATCTTTTTAGAAAGGTGTTTGGAAGTCAGTATACGGTCTGAATAGTCAAGGTATCTTCTTATACTACCTTCGGCCCAGCGTTTACGTTGTTTAACAATAGATTTAAAATCAGGAGAAGCTTCTTCATTAACGACTACATCAGGACAAAACCTTATGTTAAAACCTTCTACATATAGTTTTGTTGATGTATCAAGGTCATCTGTAAGTGTATAAAGATTCCAGCCCCCAACAGCCTTAATAGCAGAACGTTTAATCAGTTCTCCATTACCTCTAAGCTCTACTGCAGCTTTTATGCTATCTCTTCCCATCTGTATATTGCTATCCATAGAATATTCATAGTGCTGCACCCTTGTTAAATAACCGGTATATTTGTTGATAATAACCTTTCGTGCCTGAACTGCGGCTGTTTTTTCTTCCACCAGATAAGGCACAATCTTTGTTAGAAAATCAGGTTCAACTTTGGCATCAGCATCAAAGATACAAAGAACTTCGCCATCAGTTAATTCAAGAGCATCATTGAGTACTGCCGATTTGCCAGGAAAAGCATCATCTGGCCTAGAATGTAGTTGAACTCTGTCTTTATACTTTTCTACAAGGGCCTGAACTTTTTGAGCAGTATTATCTTTACTTCTATCATCAACTACGAGTATTTTATAATTCGGATAATCAAGTTTAACAAGGCATTCTATCGTTTCTTCTATAACTAATTCTTCATTATGTGCAGGAATAACAACACTTACAGAAGGCTGATAATCTATCTCAGAGAGTTTTTCTCTGGCTTGAGCTATTTTGTCTTTAAATAAAAACTGTGAAACTACTAGAATACCGCAATAAAGAACTATTAACACCAGCACAATAAGTGTTGACGGAATAACATCCAGATAGACCTCAAATACTACAAGGAATATCCATAAAACGAGTATTAAAAAAAATAATATTAAGCGATCTTTCACTTCTAGTATGCCATTAAACGCCTTGCGTATTCCTTTAACACAGCTTCAGCCTGTTTAGTGCCATTTATTTCTTCAGCCATCTGTGCCATATTCTCAGCTGCACTTGAATAACAAGAAGATTCTAACATCATTTTCACCCGACGTGCCAGATTGTTAACAGAAAGCTCATCATATTTCATTTGTGTCGCTACACCAAGTTCACATAGTCTTCTGCTGTTATTTTCCTGCTCAATTTGCTTTCTATCTGGAACAATCAAGGCCGGTTTGCCGAGAGTTAAAATTTCCATCGCCGTACTATGGCCTGCCTGGGTAATTATAAGGTCTGCAGCCTTAAGATAAGATGCAATAAAAGGCACAACTCCTTTTATAGTGACATTAGACGGAATGTCAGAAGCATCAAAGGTTGTAAAAACCTCAAAATCAATATCATCAAGCGTTTCTGCTACTTTTAAAACTGTCTCAAATAACGGTCTACGGTAAGAATGCCCACCAAGAGTGCAAACCACATAGGGCCTGTCAGATGACTTTTTAACCGGTTCAACTTCTGATCTCTTCCAGGCTACCAGGGGCCCTACAAAGCGTTGACGCTTCATAACCCTAAAGTTTGTGCTTAAATTAGGCAAACAAACAGTATAAGGAGGTGGAAAATCTGGTATTAAAATCTCTTCAGAAGAACTTAACCATGTTCTCATTACCCATTCAAAAGATTTACCAAATATTTTCACCAAAGCTGAGTCTTTTTCAAAAAAAGGATAAAAAGCACTCTGGTTAGTTAATACCACACAGGGCAAACCTACTTTATCCGCTGCCATTACCGGTGCAAGCCGGCCATCAGCAACAACACAGGTAGCCCTTTCTCTTTCTATAATATCAATTTCTTCCTGGATAAGCTGGTTAAAATTCAATACCCATGCATGGTTTTTAAGTATCGTTTTACCTACATCAAAAGAGCCATCTGACCCTATAAGTTTTAATTCCTGTGGTATTTCAATACAGGGCAGGTTATTCATTTTAAGCTTCTCATAAGCATACCCATAAGAACCTATCAGTATTTCATCTTCTTTAAACTCTCTTGCAATAGCAATAGCCCTGCTTGAATGCCCATAACCTTCACTGCTTACAGAGAGATAAACTTTTGGCTTGAGCTTGGTTCTGTCAAGTTTGGTCAGGTGAGGAGACAGCAAAAAATTTCGCAGCTTTTCAATTGTCTTTTCTAATGTTTTTTCTAAAGTTTTTTCCATATTCTATAGTGTCCGTAAATACCAAATAAAAATAATGGAATCCCTGTAATGAAAAGCATCTTAATAACACCAATTAAGTCAGCACCAATAGCAACAATCAAAACAGGTAACGTAGAAGACGTACTCAGCAACGTAAATTGAACCCCGAAGACTTTTCCTCTCATATTTTCAGGTATAGAGCTCTGTAGAATTGTCTGAACAGGTATAGCAACCAGTGCTGACCCAAAACCAATAACAGTCGCTACAAGGTAAGTATATAACATTCTGTAGGTTAAATCAAAAGCTTCCGACATACAAAAGATAAAGTTCATACCGGGTATACAGACCTTATATTCTTCTGGTATCAGAGCAGTAGCAGTCAAAACACAGAGGCTAAAGCCTATAATAGCAAAGCCTGTAAAAATTGCCAGCATCTTTGAACGTTTGCGCCAGAACTTACCCATAAAGCCAGCACCTATAACCATTCCCAGGCCACTATAAGCAACTATATAAGCAAACTTTTGAGCACCCATAGCAGGTGAATCAGGATAAAGCATCTGACTTGATATACTTATAGAAAGAATACACAGTGCCACAATAATAGAAAACAACGTAGCCAGCTTGAGCATAGCATTAAAAACAACCGGTGTATTCTTGATATAGGAAAGGCCATCCTTAAATTCGTCAAAGAACTCCTTTACACTACGATCTCTGGTATGGTCGACAGGAGGTTCTATCACTCTTATCAAGCATATAGCAGATATTAAAAACAGTGCCGTAATCGCAAAATGTACCGCATTAATACCAAACATATTGATTAAGGGGTCACCAAGCACGAATCCAAAAATAACAGAACCCATCATAGTTGTCGTAAATAGAGAATTAGCCGATATAAGCTGCTTTTTCTCAACCAGCATTGGTATACATGATGCTTCAGCAGGTACAAAGAACTGTGTAACTGATGAAAGAAGAAAAGCTATAATATAAATACCTATCAGAGAAGAATCAAAGAATGGAAGAAAGAGGATAATCAACCCCCTTAAAATATTTGTAGTTATCATTGTATATTTTTTGCGCCAGCGGTCAATAAATACACCTGCCATTGCCGTAAACAGAATAGCAGGTATGGTAAATGCAATATACAGCCAGCTCTGATAGGTTGCACTGCTACCTATATTATGAGCAATAATAGCTACAAAGACTACAAAACAGACCCTGTCTCCTAATTGAGAAAAGATTTGCGCTATCCATAACGCAAGAAAAGATTTATTTGTTAATACAGCTCTGTAACCATCCTGTTTTGACAACTTTATATTCCTTAATAAGGCTTCATCACAGCTCTTATCTCCTTAAATAAGGCATATATTTTCTATTAAATCAGGTGTTTTCAACTTATAATTTGTTTTTTGTTTTATATAGTTTAACATAATACAATGAGCTTTAATAACTATTGAAATATCGCAAATAAAAGTATTTTCATTTTTAACATTAAGGCTTTTCAAGTAGTGATAAAGATTATAATCAATTTCTGCCAAATTGCCAAATCTATCACTACATTTTTCACAAATAAAAACGCCTCTATATGAATTCAAATAGACGTTTGAATCTTCTTCAATAATTTTATTACAGTGATCACAGCGATCAAGCATAGGAGCATAACCTGACATCACCATTATTTTATGCTGAAAAGCAACTAACAAGTGCTCTAATTCGTTATCCATGGCAATTTCAAGTTTTTTAATACTATCATATAAGAAGTTATAAACCTCTTCAGATTGTGGATCTTCTTCAATACCAAACGCAGTAATAAGTTCAGAATAATACATTGCAAATGTAATCTTTTTCAGATCTGTCCTCAGATTTTTAAAATAGTCTGTAGTACTACACTGTGTAATAATATCAAGATTTTTACCTTCATAAAGTATCAAATCAGAGGCAATGAGAGGTTCCAGCCTCCCTCCCAGCTTTGACTTTGGTCGCTTAACACCCTTTGCTATTGCCCTGACCAGCCCATACTCTCTCGAATATAAAACTACAACCTTGTCATAATCTTTAAAATCATATGTTCTAAGGATTATAGCAGACGTTTTATACTCAGGCATATATGTTATCCTTAAATAAGAGTGGGCGAGTGATGGGAATCGAACCCACGAATACCGGAACCACAATCCGGGGCCTTAACCACTTGGCTACACTCGCCTCAGTCATCAGCGGGCGACGAGGTTCGAACTCGCGACAACTAGCTTGGAAGGCTAGCGCTCTACCAGCTGAGCTACACCCGCACTATATTAAGTTTTACTTTTAGAAAATCGGGATGACTGGATTTGAACCAGCGGCCCCCTCGTCCCAAGCGAGGTGCGCTACCAAGCTGCGCCACATCCCGAAGGTATTTATAGTTTAAACAATACAGAACGACAGTGTCAACCTTTCGGGGAGTATTATATATTTTTATATACAACATGTTTTGAAATTTTTCCACTTCGACAGGAAAAACCTACTGACAAAACCATAAACTCTTTATTTAACCGTACTGAACAATTTCAATATCAACAACTGTAACAATGGCACCAGAAGTATTATGCGTATAGGTATCTATTTCGTCGAAATTCCAGTCTGCTTCAACGCCTGATAGTCTTAATCTATCATTGCCTGCACCACCATCGACAAACACCTCATTATAATTAGTACCATCAATCTGAACAAGATCATTACCATCATCAAGATTTACAGTAACATTGTTATTGGAACCCCCAACAATAACCGTATCATTACCGGCAAGGGCGTTAACTATAATAGTTGAATTATTATACATTGATACATCTATGTTATCACCAGCCGGCGTACCGTCAATAACAATTTCAGTATCATCATAACCATCTACCTGCGCCTTCAGGGTAAGCTGTTTTTCATCATCAGGAAGCATTTCCAGGTATTCCTGAATAGCAGTATTTACTGCTTCTTCCATATTTACACCATAACCAAGAAGCTGTTCTGCTCTTTCAGCCGGTATAGATTTATATAAACCATTTAAAATTGGTCTTTCTATTGATGCATAAATATCTGTAAGAGGTGAATTAATGAGTTCATTACGAAATTCGGCTCTATCTTTCCGTTGCAGGCTGGCAGAAGTTGAATATGACGCAGTATCAACCTGCGCCAGTAGCGAATTTGAGGTTCCAAAAAGAATACTACTCAAACTGCCCTCAAAGAGATATACACAATTAACATTAAAGGTATCGTCTGAAAATGAGATTGAATAAATGGTAAGGCGTTAAAAAATTTACATTCTGTAGTAAAAGCCGGACTAATCAACACATATGTATTATATGCGATTAACTATCTGAATAATTACACATATGTATAAATTTATAGAGCAAACCCGGATTAAAAGATTTAGAGCCTTCTGATAGCATTATTTTAATAGATTCCTGAGAGGTTCTTGCTGGTTTATAAACACGTTTTGAGCAGAGGGCATCATAGACATCAGCTATAGCGCATATTTGAGCATAGAGAGAAATCTCATCCATTTTGATACCCCTGGGGTACCCGGAACCTGAATAACGTTCCTGGTGTTCCAGTGCTACTCTATAAATAATACTGGAAAGTTTAAGCTCATCTTTAATGATTTTAGCCCCCAGTGGAGCATGTAATTTCATTATTTTAAACTCTTCATCTGTTAATCTGCCCGGTTTATTAAGCACCTCTTTGGGTATTTTCATCTTTCCAATGTCATGAAGTAGTGCAGCAAGTGCCAGATCTTTTATTTGCTTCTCATCAAGACCTATTTGCAGACCTAAAGCCACACTCAAAGCAGATACATTCACATTATGAGAATATGTATACTCATCAAACATTCTAAGCTGGCCAAGATAGTCAACTTCATCAATTTTTTCAGCAACTTCTTCAACCAGCTTATCCCTTGTTACCTCACAAATAGCTATATCAGGTGTTTTGCCGCTTTCTATATCATTTATAAAACCTCTAGTAGAGGCCAGAACTTCTCTTCTAACCTGCTGATCTATCTTTGACTCAGAATCTTCAGGTTCTTCAGGTATGTCATTAATATCATTCTCAACTATTTCTTCAACAACATCATCTAACTCAAGAGATTCTTCAGTAGAAGGCCTGATTTCTGTTGTCACAACAGTGCTGGGATCATCCTGTGTTCTAAACAGTTTTATATAACTAAGCTGCAAAACCTTGCCCGGTGTCATTTCTGTACCCTTAGGGCATATCAGTTTACCTCTTTCATTATAAAGGTCAAACTCTAAATATTTAAGCGCTTCTATATCCTTGATATTAACTCTTTTCAAGCCACGCCACCTAAAATTTATTATTCCGTAAAAGTGGTCATATGTGAAAATTTATACAATATTGTAGGATTAAACCACTTGCTCCCATAGTTTAACATAATTTTGATCGCATCCTGAGAAGGTTTAGGGTTAGAATAGACTTTTGTTGATACAAGAGCATCATAGACATCACAAACACTGACAATCTGCCCGAAAGTGCCAATAGCTTCTCCAGAAATACCTCGAGGATAGCCTGTACCGTCAAACTTTTCCTGATGTTCCAGTGCTATACGGGCCACATCTTCAGGTAACCCCATCTCATCTTTAATAATCTTATAACCTATAGGAGAATGCAATTTTACAATCTCATATTCTTTATCAGTAAGGGGGCCCGGCTTATAAAGAATCTGCTTGGGTATTCTTGTCTTACCTATATCATGTAACAGCGCACCTAATGCCAGTGTTCTGAGCATATTACTGGTAATATTCAGTTTATGACCAAGCATGACACTTAATACCGCAACATTAACCCCATGAGAATAGTCATAGTCATCAAAAACACGTAATTGATTCAGGTGAGATATTTGGTCAACAGTATCCAGAACCTCAGTAACTATCTGATCTCTTGCTGCATTATAAACAACAGGGTCAGGAGGAGTTCCCGTTGCAGCAGAATCAATAATATCATGCATCGAAGATTTAATACTAACCTGCATTTCAGGTGAAATCAACGACTCCGGATTAATTTCATGAAGCCTTTCATCATTATAGGCAATCGTCTTTTCTGGAGAAAGCACCGGAACTACCGTAGAAACATTTGATTTGACTTTTCCTTTTTTAGCAGTCGGTTTTTTAGGGACAAATGGTTTTTCTTCAGCAGAAGGCTTCTCTATAACCTCTTCTGGTTTACGATATATCTCAATATAACGTAACTGCAAAAGTTTTCCAGCAGTCAAAGCTTCTCCTGATCGAAAAATCAGGCGACCATTCCTAGTATAAATATCATAAGGTAAGAACTTTAAATTCTCCAGCTCTTTTACTAATACAGGAATCACTTAAGATAACCTTACCCTTGATCCTAAAAATCTCTATCTTAATAAATATTATAATTTAAAAGTCGAATTAATTAAATCCATCGACCTGTTTCTATAATTCATGAAGCAAATAATAAGGTAAAAACCAAAATTGTAACTTTTCTCAACAGATTTCAATTTCATTTTAACCTCAAAATAGTTTGCTATATACTTTAACATGAAAGCTGAAAGTATTAAGAACGTAACAGAATGAGGTCGAGATGAATAAAAAACGAGCAATAATAAGCGTTTATGATAAAACAGGGCTCAAAGAGTTTGCTAAAAAACTAACAGAAACTTTTAACTATGAAATAATCTCAACAGGTAAAACACGAGACTACCTTAAAAAAGCCGGAATAAAGACAACCCAAATAAGCACCCTGACAGAATTCCCTGAAATACTTGACGGCAGAGTTAAAAGCCTGCATCCAAAGGTTCATGGAGGCATACTCGCTGATAAAGATAACAAAGAACATCTCAATACACTTAAAAAAGAAGATATAAAACCCATTGATCTCGTTGTAACAAACCTGTATCCATTTGAAAAAGTTGCTGAAAATAAAGATGCTTCAATAGAAGAACTTATTGAAAATATTGATATTGGTGGCCCTGCAATGCTAAGAAGCGCTGCAAAAAACTTTAAATCTGTAACTGTAATCTGTTCACCAGAAGATTATGACACCATCATAGATGAAATGGAAAAATACAAGGGGAATACCACACTGGAAACACGCCAGAAGCTTGCTTTAAAAGTATTTAGAAACACTTACAACTACGATAAGACCATCACTGACACACTCAGCAGGATCTTTGAAGCAAAAGAAACATTTGAAGCATTTAACCTTAACCTTAAAAAGATTAAAGACCTGAGATATGGAGAAAACCCACACCAGAAAGCTGCCCTCTACAGTCATACAAGAGATAATCTGCATGACCTACCATTTAAGGTTCTACAGGGCAAAGAACTTTCATATAACAACCTTGTAGATTTAACAGCTGCACTGAGAATTATCAATGAATTTCAAAAAAAGCCTGCTGTATGTATAATAAAACACTCTAACCCCTGTGGTGTTGCTCTTGGAAAAACAGCTCTTGAAGCATATAAAAAAGCTCTTAATGCTGATCCTATAAGTGCTTTCGGTGGCATCGTAGGGTTTAATGCCACTGTAGACTATGAAACAGCCCTTCTAATGACAAATATTTTCCTTGAAGTCATTGTAGCACCTGAATTTACTGAAGAAGCCATATCTACACTGGCAGCCAAAAAGAATCTGCGCCTTATTGAAATACCGTCAGATATTAACTTGCTGGAAGATTATATGATAAGACAGGTTGCAGGTGGCATTCTGGTTCAGGATTCAGATAACAAAATGTTAACCAGAGAAGAATTAAAGATCGTTACAGAAAAGAAACCTTCTGAAGCAGAGCTAGATGACCTTTTATTCGCCTGGAAAGTAGCAAAACATGTTAATTCTAATGCCATTGTCATAGCTAAAAATGCTCAAACGATTGGCATAGGCTGCGGTCAAACCAGTCGAATAGCTTCAATGGAAATAGCATTGAGACAGGCATGCGATGAAGCTAAAGATGCTGTTGCTGCAAGTGATGGATTCTTTCCTGCTATTGATAATATTGAAGCAGCTGCACAATCACGTATCAGTTCCATTATACAGCCGGGTGGCAGCATAAAAGATAAAGATGTCATCTCAACCTGCAATAAACTTGGGCTTTCTATGGTCCTGACAGAAACAAGACACTTCAGACACTAGCCACCTATCTGTTTAAAAGCTGTTTTAAATCTTCATATATTTTTTTGTTGTTGGCGTCAATAGCTTTTGCTACAGCTTCTGCTACAAATACCTTATAAGCCTCACACATAGCTTCCATATCCTGTTCAGTATTATTAAAAGCCCCTGTATCACGGGCTCTACCCTGTCTTGTTAAAACATTAGAATATTCCTGAGCTAGTTGAAACTTATAAGAATCCACCGTACTGTTAATCATACTGTACAGTTGCCTTTCGCTTAGTCCTAAAGACGTCATAATTCCTCCATTAACCTATTTTTTCGAATATCTTAAACATAGGTAAGTACATACCAACAATAACAGCCCCAACTAACCCACCCAATACAACAATCATCATTGGTTCAATAAGTGAAGTCATCGTTGAAACAGCAGCTTCTACTTCCATATCATAGAAGTCAGCAATCTTTGTAAGCATAGCATCAAGCTCACCAGTTTCTTCTCCAATAGCAATCATTGATACAACCATTGCAGGAAAAAGCCCCGAGCGTGCAAGAGGCTCATTGATAGTTCCACCCTGGGTAACAGCCTCTTTAACATCACCTACAATACCGGAAACAACAGCATTTCCGGCAGTATCTTGAACGATTTCAAGTGAATTCAGTATAGGCACTCCACTTTTAACCAGTGTACCAAAGGTTCTGGTAAACCTCGCTACTGCAACTTTCTTTAAGAGGTCACCAAAAACCGGAATTTGCAAAAATATTTTGTCTATTTCATATCTACCTTTTTCCGTTGCATAAACATGCCTGAACAAAAACACCAACCCTACAATAATTGCAATGATAAGCAATATCCATGCTGACCGTAAAAACTCGCTTACATTAATTAAAAACTGTGTATAAGCAGGCAAATCAGACCCCAGCCGACCAAATAATTGTGAAAACTTAGGTAATATGAAGGTCAGCATAACAAAAAATATAACAAGAGCAAGCAAGGTAACAATAGCCGGATAAGTAAGAGCTGATTTTACTTGATGCAATAACCTTGCACGATCTTCAAGAAACTTGGCAATCCTGTTTAAAACCTCATCAAGAACTCCACCCGTTTCACCGGCTCTTACCATAGCAACATACAGAATATCAAAAGTGTCAGGGTGCTTTGCAAAAGCATCAGATAATGAAATACCCTGCTCGACATCGCTTTTAACTATCGTTAAGATCTTTCTAAGCTTATAATTCTCTGATTGCTCTGAAAGAATAGTCAACGCTCTCATCATAGCAACACCCGCATTGATAAGAGCAGAATATTGTCTTGAAAACACAACCATATCACTTAAACTTACTTTAGAAAACTGTTGTAAATAGTCATCAAGGTTTGCATCAAGAATACTTTTCGGCTTATTTGCATCTTCAGCATCAATAAGATATAAATTTTTCTCTTTCAGGTGCAACCTGAGTTCATTAAGCGTTTCAGCCGAAGCAACATTTTCTAATAAATTACCTTTATCATCACGGGCTTTATATTTATATTGAGGCATTTAAGCACTCCTAATCAAAACTATGCACTGGCCATAGCAGAACCGATCATACGTTTCAGGTCATCAGGCCTACTTGTTTTTGTCATCGCATCTTCATAAGTAACCAGGTTATTGACATACAGCTCTCTAAGTGCCATTTCAAGTGTTTGCATTTTATAGTTACCACCTGTTTGAATAGCTGAATAGATCTGGGCTGTTTTACCTTCACGAACGAGGTTAGCGATAGCAGGTGTAACAATCATAACTTCCTGTGCCATAATCCTGCCAGACTTTGTACCATCTGAAGATAATTTAGGCAGCAATGTCTGTGTAAATACAGCCACAAGGGAGTTCGATAACTGAATACGGATCTGTTGCTGCTGTGTAGGTGGGAAAACGTCAACAATACGGTCAACAGTCGCAGAAGCAGATGAAGTGTGCAGGGTACCAAACACAAGGTGACCGGTTTCAGAAGCTGTCAGAGCAAGAGAGATCGTTTCAAGGTCCCTCATCTCACCAACCAGTATAACATCCGGATCTTCCCGCAGGGCAGCTCTCAGGGCATTGTTGAAACTCCTGGTATCCTGACCAAGTTCTCTCTGGTGAATAACGCTTCTTTTTGATGTATGAACAAATTCGATCGGGTCTTCAATTGTCAGAATATGCTCTGCTCTGGAAGAATTAATGTTATCTATCATTGCTGCAAGTGTTGTAGACTTACCACTACCGGTAGGCCCTGTTACCAGAACCAAACCACGTGGTCTTTCAGAAATTTCTTTAACAATAGGCGGCAAACCTAACTGATCAAACGTTGGAATATTTGATTGGATAGAACGCAGCGCAGCAGCATAATTGCCACGGTCTTTGTATACGTTAACCCTGAAACGTCCTAAACCTGAAACCCCATAAGAACAGTCAAGTTCCCAGTTTTGTTCAAGTACTCTACGCTGTTCATTGGTTAACATACTGAAAATAAGTCGCTGTGTATCTTCTTTTGTTAACGGCGGATAATCAGTTCTGACAAGTTTACCATCAACTCTGATAACAGGCGGCAGCCCCATTGAAATATGCAGGTCAGAGGCGCCTCTGTCAAATACTAATTGTAATAATTCTTCTAAAAACATACCCTTCTAACTCCTATATTAATAACAAAGGTAGATAAATTAATGTTCTACAGTAACATGGTTGTCATGGTTATGGTTATGGTCATGGTGATGTTCTTCATGCGAGAATGTTTTCTCAATTTCAGCAAAACACCACGGGCACCGGGTCATCTCCAGGGATATTTCACCGCCACAATTGTCACATTCAGTATCTGCAGTAAAGTTCACAATTTTAAGTCCACATTTGGCGCAGGAAGTCCAGCCTTCTTGAATAAGAGAACTACAACGTGGACAGGTTTGTTTAAGGTCAAATTGACAGAACGGGCATTTATAGAACTCGTCTCCAACTGGTTTACCGCAGTTAGAGCAAACAGATGAAGCACCTTCCCCGGTAAATGTAACCCTTATAACCTCATCAAGAGTAGTATGACCTTCTTTAGCCAGCCACAAACTGTACTCAAGAAGTGTCATCATGCCTGATTCCTGGGCAGCATGCCTGATAATAGCAGTATTAGAACCTTTAGCTATGAGATCTCTTATATGATCATTAATACGCATAAATTCATAGACACCAACCCGGCCCTTATAGCCTGAACCATTACAGTTATCGCAACCTTTACCCTTATAAAAAGTTGTATAACCAAGATTCTCTATACCGAGATATTTTAAAACACTCATGTCTGCTTCATACTGTTCTTTACAGTTCGAGCAAACTTTTCTCAACAAGCGCTGTGCCAAAATAGCAAGTGTCGAACTTGAGATAAGGAAGGGTTCAACATCCATTTCTTCAAGACGCATAATGGCCCCAGGGGCATCATTAGTGTGGAGTGTTGTAAATACAAGGTGACCTGTCAGTGCAGCTTCTACAGCGATCTTGGCTGTCTCTTTATCCCTTGTTTCTCCGACCAGCATAATATCCGGATCCTGTCTTAAGAAGGCCCTGAGAATCCGTGCAAAGTCCATACCAATGACTTTATTAACCTCAGACTGTGTAATACCGGCCAGATCATATTCAATCGGATCTTCAGCCGTCGATATATTTACACCCGGTGTATTTCTTTCACTTAAAGCACTATAAAGTGTTGTAGTTTTACCACTACCAGTAGGCCCTGTTACGAAAATGATTCCAAATGGCTGATTAATAACTTCTCTTAAAGACTTAAGTGTTGGTTTATGAGTAACCAACTGATCAAGACCGAATGAAATGTTTGACTTATCTAGAATACGCATTACAACCTTTTCGCCAAACTTGCTGGGAAGTGTTGATACCCTGAAGTCAATAACCTTTCCTGCCATCCTTACTCTTATACGTCCATCTTGAGGTAACCTTCTCTCTGCAATATCAAGTTCTGACATAATTTTATACCTTGATATTAATGCATTTTGTATTTTTTTAGGGAAGGTCTTATAGATAGAAAGGACACCATCTAAACGATAGCGAACCTGAAGTTCTTTTTCCTGTGGTTCAATGTGAATGTCGCTAACACCTTTACTAATAGCAACACCCAGAATACGGTTTGCAAGTTGAATAATAGGAGCCTCTTCGGCTGAATCTGCCAGATCAGCTACATCAAGATCAGAATCTCCTACTTCTACGAGATCTACGCCCATTGAAGAAATCAAATCTTCTGTATCTTCTTCAAGAGTAAGCTCTTCATCTTTTTCTTCCTGGGGTAAATGGGTATTAAGAAACGTCCAGAAGTCATCTTCAACCACTACCACTTTTTTAATACGCAGGTTTTTAAACTCTTTAAAGCGATAGGCCAGCTCTTTTTCAACCACCAAATTCGCAGGATCAACCATGGCAACAGTTACAAGATTTCCACTTCGTCTTAAGGGTACAAATTTATGATCTGCCAGAATATTTCTGGGCAAAAGATGTATCATTTCAGATTCAAATTCAGTTTTATTAAGGTCAACATAACTAACACCATACTGCAATTCAAGTGCAGATCTTATTTGACTTCTCAACTCAGTCGTTTCATATAACTTTAAATCTACAATAGTTTCAAGCAAAGGCTTGCTTGTTTTTTTCTGTTCATCCAGAACCTGTTTTAAATCCTTTTCAGATAGAATCTGTGCCTGTATTAAAAGATCTTGAAGAGGGTTTTTAACTAACACCATAGAGCAACTTTTCCCCTTGTATTTGCGTAAATTTATGAATTAATCATCGTTTCATATTGAATTTTAATGTCTTTAGGTAATATAGCTGTATTTAGTGTGGTATAAATCATTAGTATATTAGCACCAATAGTAGTCAGGAGCAACATTTCACTGCTTGTGGCAATAATAACTTTTCTCAGGGTATTCTGTTCCATATTCTTAATGAAAACACCCAGATTAGAATAGAATGTCGGCAAGACACTGGCTATATCAGCAACGTTTTTTGACTCATCAATAAGCTTACTGGCAACAACATCACCAGAAGAGGTTGCTATTATAACTCCTAATATACCATTAACGGTGCTTAAGGTAGAAATAACTTCCTCTGATGATAGTTCTGCAATTGTTGGCATCATATCATTAATTTCATCAGCTTCATATACCTGAACACCTGACTCAACAAATACAGATAAAATGTCGTTACCAAACTTATTCAATATAATGGTACCAGTTGCAGACTCGAAAGCAATGTCTTTCACAGATTTAAAACCCAGCTTATCCATTGATTTAGCAATGATACCGAAAGTGCCTGAAGCCATGGCACCTATAACCTGTTCTTTATGTATATTACCAAGAGTGCTAGCTCTTATGAAACCAGCTTCATTAACAATAACACTTGCAGAAACACCTTCTATTTCAGTAATAGCAGCCAGCTTCTCATTAGTTTTTCCACCGGCAACAGCTGAAATAATATTAGTAGTAGTTGTTTCAGCTCCTACACTTTGCATTAAAGCATTTGTTTCAATAATATTCTCTATATCTCTATGATCTACAAGCAATTTGCCTATAGAAGTAATTTTTCCGCCATCATCAAGATCCTTAGACCGGGGAGAATCAGTCAGTCTGGGCATTAAATGTTTTTCTTCATCTGAAGTATCCTGTTGTTTTTCTTCTTCAGCGGAGGCTGCTATTTCCTGCGGGCGGGGCTGTTCTGGCTGTTTTTCCGGCTCTGATTGTTGCATCTGGGGTTCTTTTTCTTCTGAAACTTCAGGTAAGTCTGCTGAGAGGTCACCTATATCTCCATCAAGATCAGGTAAATCACCCAGAGCATCAAACTCTTCACTTTTAATTTCTTCCTGAGGTGGGGGTTGATAAGTTTCCTGAAATGCTGGTTTTTCAGGTTCTTTATCAGTCTCTTTCTGAGTGGTTAATTCTGGCTCTTTTTCAGGTTCTGAAAAAGTTTGCGGTGTTTCGTCTATCATATCCTCAAAAAATACCTCTTCAGGCAAATCTTCTTGAGGCTGTGATGCAGGTTCAGAAAACGGTACAGGCTCATCATCTATAATGTCTTCAAAATAAACTTCTTCTGGTTCATCTTCTGCTTTTACTGTGGCATCCAGTTCTGATATTTGAGCTTCTTCTTTGTCTATTTGAGGAGTTTCTACAACTGGAAGTTCTTCTACAGCTGTCTCCTCCTGCAGTGGCTTTTCTATAGAAGTCTGATCCACAGGAACTGCCGAAGCATCTTCTTTCTGAAGATCTGGTTTTTCTTTAATAGACGGCTTTTTAACTTCATCAAGCCTGACAAATAGTTTAACAACAAAGATACTCAATAAAACAGGTACAACAAGTGGCACTATATTTATAGTAAGATTTATTCCCGCCATAGAAATATAATTTTCAAACTGTGCAATGATGGCAGCACCAGAGACAGCAACCATAGTAATAAAATATACAAGTAGCATCAAACCTGATATAGCCATATATTGATTAACATTAGCCCTGTGATAGAGAAGCACTCCAGCCAGAATAAACACTACTAGGGCCACGCCAGAAAGCATCCAGACAGGCAGAGGCAGGACAGGAAGCGATAAATCTAATAAACCAGCCCCTGCACTGATAACAATGCTAACAATCAGAAGGACAAAAGGCACTATCACATTATTGAAAGCTATCTTATACATATTATTTCACCAAATTATTTCCCTGTTATCATGATTATATTACTGATTAGTATACTACATTCCTGCCATATTCTTCATCAATTTACAATTTCGACCGGAATAAATGCGTACATTTTTTTTTAGCATGTAAGTATTATACTCTGAGACAATAATATATTACAATTTAGATAAATACACATGACATTATGTAGATAAGAAACCAGTTTAGTCAGTGGATTACAGATTAAGTTCGCTTTAAAAAGTGTTAACACTTGAAAAGAGTTGCATTCTGGAAAAAAATAATAAATATTAAAAGCAACACCTCATCCCAAAGTTCATGATATGATTATACATACTGAAGGGAGGACAGAAACATAAACATGAGCACCTATACAAAGAAATTTGAGGATTTTCCGGAAGGGCTTTTAACCTGGCTTGAAACTGTCGCCGAAGAAACCAGCTGCCAAATACAAAAGACTGAATGGCGCAATAAATTTGACGAGAAGATATGCTACACACATCGCCCGGAAAATTCAGAGGAATATGAACTGACCATAACAGTAACTTCAGACTCCAAACACAATATAGAATTCATCGAATACCTCGTAGAAAATAAGGTCAAAACCATAGACTACCTTAAAAACTGCTTCTCCGAATAATGATTAAAGCTTTGCCAGATATGTTCTAAATTTACCCAGCAACATAGTTGATTCATCAAGCTTCATAAGAACTGTCATAACAAAATAAAAGCTAAAACCAGCACAGCCAATAACAATAAGTTTTATTAAAACCAGCAATGTAGTATCTTCAACAAACATCACCCATAAATAATTCATTAAATAACATAAACCTGCCATCAGAATACCTGCAAAAAGTATTTTTAAAGACGGCTTAATAATCTTACGCAATGAAATATCTTTTATCTTCTTCCTGAGAAGAAAAGTGAGAAGTACCATATTGAATATTGTTACAATCGTAGTAGATAGGGTGATTCCCCCAACCCCGAGAGGGCCAACCAGCAACCAATCCATGAAAGCATTTACTGCAATAGCCAGAATACCCACAAACAAAGGCGTTTTAGAATCATCAAACGCATAAAAGATACGTGTAATTGTATCTCTAGCCATATAAGGAATAATAGAAAAAGAAAGAAAAATCAACGCATGGCTCACCATTAAAGTTGCATCTCTGTCAAACTGGCCTCTTTCAAGCAATACCCTGATGCCATCAACAGAAAATAGCAGAATGAATACCAGCACAGGAAAAGCAATAAACCACAAAGATACAACAGTAGAATGTGCATAACGTTTGAGGCTTTCCATATCCTTTTTTGCTACAAAAGTTGTAAACATTGGAAATATCGGAACCAGCATAGCAGTTATCAAAACACCTATAGGAAGCTGCATTAATCTGTTCGCCAGTACTATAGAAGTCCAGCCACCTTCAGGCAGGCCAGAAACAAAGAACATATCAACATAAACGTTAGTCTGTCCGATTGTTGTGCCTATCATAGCAGGGAAAAGTATCTCGCCAATATGCTTCATACCGTCAAGTTTGAGCTTAAACTCGGGTTTAAGTTTAAAGCCTGCTTTAAGAAACTGTGGTAACTGAACCAGAAGCATACCAGCCGCACCTATAACGGTACCAATAGCAAGAGCTATAGCCCCTTCAGACTTACCAAAACCAATAACAGCTACTATTATCGACAAGCTGGCAATTAATGGTGCTATGGAAGGCCAGAAATACCTGCCATATACATTCAAAATACCGTAGAAAATACCAATTAAGCCTCCTATAATAAGCACAGGAGACATTATTACAAGCAGTTCAGCTGCAAGATTCTGCAATTCAGGTGAGGCTGACTGTGCAATAAATTTAATTATGGGTAATGCAAATATACCGGTTAAGAGAGCTACAAGAGAGAACGCAACAAAAGTACAGATAAGATAAGCGTTTAGAAGCCTATTCTCATGATCAGGTATATTATCAAGTTTACCCAGCAGTCGTTTGCCAAAAACGGCTATTGTTGCAGTATGAAAGGGTCCACCCAACCCACCCAGCAATATAAGAGCCAGAGCCGGTATCTGATAAGCATAAAAATAAGCATCACTGGTAAGAGTAGCGCCATAAACCCCTGCTATAACGAGATCACGGGCAAAACCAGCAACTTTACTAAGCACAGTTACTACAGCAATTAATGAAACAATTTTAAATAAACCCGGTTTCGTCATTTTGCTTTTGCTTTGACTACTTCAATCCACATTTTCTGGCTGAGGCCTTCAAAGGTCTTATAATCAGGAGGATAGAATATCACTTCATTATGCCCATTTTTAAGATAAGGAGACAGGTCAAATGCCTTACGAGAAAAGACTTTCGGCTGGTCTTTAAATAAAATATCCCTGCCATTGAGCCTTATTTTAATTGTATCCGCCCCTTCGTTATCAACAATCAAAATACCTTTTCCGTGCGGGGCATAGAAAACCTGCCTTGCCGGAAGTGAATAATCTGTTGCCATCATAAAGACAGGTTCTGTGCCTATTGAAACACCTGTATAATAATGTTGCAATATCTTATCAAACGTGTGCCCTTTAGATGCCATGTAGCTTGCCCCGTACTGGCTCATGCCGACACCATGTCCAAAGCCTCCTCCAAAGAGTTTTACAGATGTAATGTTACCGCTGGCGTCTTTTGTAGTATCAATAACAATATTTGCACTCGGCAAAGCACTGCCATTCTTGGTTAAGAGGCGTCTTATATTGAGTTCTTTTTGAACAATCCATGAACCATTTGTGCCGACAATTTTTAGTTCCATGGCTTTTCCTGATTTACCCCTGCTAAGAACTTCGAGCCCTCTCAGAGTTCCAACAGAACTGGATTGTGCGAAAGCAGGCTGAACGAAAGGTGCTGAACCTTTTGTATTTGAGAGTTTAGCCAGGTTCATATTTATCTGACCAGCAAGTTCAGCTCCTGTCCACTGGCGAGACCAGCGGTAATTGCCTGATTTCACATCATGTGTTGCGGGAGAGGTCGTATAAAATTTCCTTGCTGCTGCTTCATCAGAGAGATCAGTATATTCGGGTATATCGCAAACAGGCTTTAAATAGGGCCTCGGCCTGGCCGGAAAGTGATTGGTGCCTGGTTCTGAAAAGGCATGCTCATACCCTTCAGTGCAACCACCCGGTGCAGAAGAATATACTGCCGTAATAACCTCACCATCATGTAAAGCAACCAGGCCTGCCGTTTCTTCAACAGCTTTGTTTGATAAGGAATTTTCAGTATAATACCCAAAATAAACCTGACACATAACAGAATCACATATATCAAACTGAGCATATGGTTTTTCCCTTGGCCTTATAGCATAATTTCTAGCCGCAACAGCCTGTGCCTTAAGAGCCTCAAACCCAAAACTAACAGGCAATTCATTTGGCACTACACCCTTAAGATATTCATCAACTGGCAAAACGTTAACTACTGAAAGTTTATCAGAGTTTATAGTAGCTCTAACAACTTCAATTCTACCTCTGTATGCTGGTTGAGAACCTTTTCTGGTAATATCCAGTATTTTTACAAAGCCGGCCGGAGATTCAACGCCAAGAGGTCCTCCCAGTTTACTCATAAGGATCTGCCCACCAGCCTTAATAATAAACCCTTCACTATTAACGCTAATATCATACACAGAGCCCGGCAAAGCTTTTATAAGTGTCTTTTCTTCAGCCAGATCAGTAATACTAAAGTTATTATCGGCTGTTATTCTTGTCGACTGATATTCAAGCTCACTAAAATCTTTTGAACTTATACCAACCCTTATCAATTGTTCCTGATAATCGAGGGTTTCAGCCGCAACACAACCACAAAACAATAAACTTACAGCCAGAAAACTAATTAAATGATAAAATTTATGCATAACAGAGATTTTCTTTTAATACCAACATAAAATATAATAAACTATGATGGATATTAAAGTACAAATGTAAACAAAGATAATTCTCAAAGAGGAAAAGAATATGGCGCCTGACACCGTACAAACAGAAATTTCACGCAACTTAATAAGAGAATTATTCCAGATAGTGGGTTTAGAACCACCTGAACGTTTGACCAATGAAGAAGTCATTTTATTGATAAAGGCAATAAGACAATCTAAAGAACCCGATAAACTACCGCCATCCACTGAAGAGATAACAGAAGACGGAGAACCAATAACAAAATCAATACTGGTAGTAGATGATCTCGGCCTAGTTGTCTATCAATTGAGCCTATTGCTGACTAAAAGCGGATACAATGTGCTGTTAGCACGCAGTGCGCCTGAGGCTTATACCATCTTTGAAGAACGTGGCCCCTTTGACTTTGTGTTAATGGATCTCTTTATGCCCAATAAAGAAGATGGCATAGAACTTCTCTCTAAAGTCAAACATAATATTGCAGACAACAACCTTGATACAAAAGTCATTGTAATGTCTGCCACAAAAGACCTTGATGCCATAGAAGAAGTCATTGATCTGGGCGCTGACTCTTTTCTGGAAAAAGGCCAGAACTGGAAAACAGATCTTATCGAGACACTAGAAAATTTTATAGCTTAAAATATTCACTACAAAAGAAATAGCAATTTTAAAAGTGCTCTCAGTCTGTTCTGCAAGAACCTGAGAAAATACCACAGCACAAACATGGCCACAGTATAAGGCTAATATTAATCTAAACGAGCTTTTAGGCTATAGTATTCCTCCACGTTATACCACAGTTAGCTATTGCCAGCATTCTTTGCGGGTTTTGATGATTTTGTTTTTCTTAGCTCTTTGTTTCGTAGTGCGAGTTAAAGCTTCACGGGCCTCTTCAAGCAATGTCAGCGGTACACTAGTATTGCTCAAATCTTCATTGAGTTCTTCATAGTCAAATTCTTCAGCCCATGAACTTACATGTTTGTTTCTCACTTGAATCATTCTCCTTGTTACACTACATGAATTTACCAACAACAAATAATGAATCGGCTGATTTAAATTTTTCTTTAGCCGATTTAGCACAGAAAATAAGTCTATCAGAGATAGTTGTTTTTATAATATATACAAATTTTAAAATTAAAAGCTTTATAAAAAAGACTGACATAAAGAGTAATTTGAACCCCAACAGATAAATTGTTTTTATATTGATATTATTAAGTAAAGCATATTTTTAATTTTTTTTAAATCCCTTAAAAAGAGTATTTAAAGCCTGTAATAGAAGGGGTTGTAGCAATATAGGCAACAAAAAGATGTCTTAAAATTTGTTTATTAAGTTTTGTTAAAGCATCGAGCTGATAACTTTCAACAGGCGATATGCTATCTCAATTTTAGGTCTTTTCGATATATGCTCTAGCTTTCCATCAGGGAAAATAATATCAACACAATTGTATTCACTATTCATACCGCAATCACAAAGAGAAACATCATTTGCAACAATCAAATCAAGGTTTTTTGTCTCCATCTTTCTTTTTGCATTAGCAATAAGGTCTTCAGTTTCAGCAGCAAAGCCTGCAACTATTTGACCAGATTTCTTTCTTGATGCTAAATCTGCTATCAGGTCAGGTGTTTTAACCATATTGATAGAAAATATCTCCTGTTCTGAAGATTTTTTTATCTTATGCTCACTGTAAGAAGCAGCCATATAGTCAGACACGGCAGCAGCCATAATTAAAACATCCACATCAGAAAAGAGTTCCTGAAGCTTTTGCTGCATGTCTTTAACAGTCTCAACAGGGTGTAACTTTGCCCCCGATAAGGGCTTATTAACAGTTGAAATAAGATCAACATTTGCCCCAAGATTAACAGCAGCTTCTGCAATAGCATAGCCCATTTTGCCGGAGCTTTTATTCGTTATAAAGCGTACAGGGTCAATGTATTCACGAGTTCCACCGGCAGTAACAAGAACTTTCTTTCCTTTTAAAGGTTTTTCAGGTTGAAAAAAGTTTTCTACATAGTGAAATATATCATCTATATCTTTTAGCCTGCCAGGCCCTTCACAACCACAGGCAAGATAACCTGTATCAGGGTCAATAAACTTATAACCAGAGGCTTTTAGTTTTTCAATATTGTTTTGAACAATAGAATTGTTCCACATAGCTGAATTCATAGCAGGTGCAATAATAACCGGCCCTTTAGCAGCCATTACAGTTGTCGTTAAAAGATCATCAGCAATGCCATTAGCAATCTTACCTATAATATTGGCCGTAGCGGGTGCTATCAGCATTAAATCAGCCCTGTCCGCCAGCGATATATGATTCACATCACAGGTTTCAGGCAGCTCAAACATCTCTGTATGAACCCTGTTACCAGTCAAAGTCGTCAATACCAGCGGTGTTACAAAGTTTAAAGCAGACTCAGTAGTGACAACCGTAACATTAGCATTTGCTTTAACAAACAACCTGATCAATTCAGGTATTTTATACGCTGCAATGCAACCTGTAATACCAATAACAATATTTTTACCTTCTAATGTGTTCATATATTCATCTCAATGACATAATAATATCTTCTACTTCTTTTATAGCATGGCCAAGATCATCGTTTATAACCTTATAATCAAATCTGTCAGCCATTTTAATTTCTTCAGCAGCAATATTCATCCTTTTTTCAATTATTTCAGGAACCTCAGTCGCCCGGCCTGTTATCCTTCTTCTGAGTTCTTGAACAGATGGGGGCAAAACAAATATCATAACGACCTCAGGCATTTTAGCCTTAACCTGCATTGCTCCCTGAACCTCTATCTCGAGGATCACATCTTTACCTTCATCAACTTCTTTTTCCACGGCCTGCTTGAAAGTGCCATAAAAATTATCTGCAAATTCAGCCCACTCAAGCATCTGACCAGAATTCACAAGAGCCATAAACTTTTCTTTAGGGAGAAAATGATACTCAACGCCATCTTGTTCACCTTTTCTGGGGGGTCTTGTCGTAGCTGATACCGATAAAACTATATCATCGTGCCGTTTAAGCAATTGCGATACTATACTGCCCTTCCCTACACCAGAAGGCCCGGTAAACACAATAACATTTCCTTTTCTGATCGGCTTTTTCATTGCTGTTCCTTTTGACGCTGGCAAAATGATTCAACAATACAGACAAATCAATTATAAACGCTCTACATCAAATAATAAAGTATAATCCCTGTTATTAAAGCAACAAAACAGAAAAGGCCAGAAAGCAGCCAGCATAAGGCATACAGAAAAACTCACCAATCCACTATATTACGATTTCTCTTATGTCAAAAGAAAAGCAAAAAGCGACATCACAAAAACACCCGTTAACAGAGCTTTTTAAGTTTTTGTGGAAAATGTCAACGATTATAGATACTGCAAAAGTTCTTTCGTCTGAGGGTAAACATACTTTCAGACCTGACTTAAGGCTTGCTGTGTAGTGGAATTATTTTCCTGCGACATTATAAAAGCAGCATTGCAGGCACAAAAAACCTGCAATAGCTGAAACCATTTATTTATAAGCAATTAAGCAGTTGTTTTTGTCAATATACCGCTTTTAGCAAGCAATTTATTGAGAGCATGAACATAAGCCATAGTAGAAGCTACAATAATATCTACATTAGCAGCGTTTCCTGTGTATATACTGCCATCTTCAGCTTTAACTCTTATGGTAACTTCACCCATAGCGTCAATGCCTTCTGTAATAGCCTGTACAGAGAATTCTATCAGGTCATTAGGAACATCAATAATTCTGTTAACTGCCTGATAGATAGCATCAATAGGGCCTGCCCCGATAGCGGCATCCTGAAGAATTTCTCCTTCAGCATTTTTCAGCTTAACAGTTGCTGTAGGTATAGCCTGATTGCCGCAACTTACTTGAACCTGCTCAAGGGTATATTCTGCATCTGCTGACCTAAACCTTATTTCATCAGCAACAATATACTCTAAGTCTCTGTTGGTAATAGTTTTCTTTTTATCAGCAAGAACTTTAAAGCGTTCAAAGGCTTTTTGCAGATCTTCTTCATTAAGTTCATAGCCCAGTTCTTCGAGTCTGGATTTCAGGGCATGGCGTCCAGACCTTGGCCCGAGAGGAAGCTGACTCTGTACCAGGCCAATATCCTGCGGATTCATAATCTCATAGGTAGTACGATATTTTAAGAAGCCGTCCTGATGGATACCTGATTCATGTGCAAAAGCATTAGCCCCTACGATAGCTTTATTAGGCTGAATTAGCATACCTGTAAGGTTGCTAACAAGCCTGCTTGCCTTATATATTTCTGTAGTATCCACTGTTGAGTAGAGGTTCAGCTTATCTTTTCTTGTTTTCAGTATCATAGCAATTTCTTCTAAAGAACAGTTGCCTGCACGTTCTCCTAGGCCATTCACAGTGCATTCTACCTGTCTTGCTCCATTTTGAAGGGCTGCAATAGTATTTGCTGTAGCCATGCCCAGGTCGTTGTGGCAGTGAACACTTATAATAGCATCATTAATGTTAGGCACTTTGTCTTTCAAGTACTTAATCAGTGCCCCAAACTCGTCTGGCACAGTGTATCCCACTGTATCAGGTATATTAACGGTTGTAGCTCCAGCCCTTATCGCTACTTCAACGACCTGACAGAGATAATCAGGGTCAGTTCTGCCTGCATCTTCGGCTGAAAACTCAACATCGTTACAGAGGCTCTTAGCGTATGAGACCATCTCTTCAGTGATTTTTAAGACTTCTTCTCTTGATTTTCTGAGCTTATACTCAAGGTGAATATCTGAAGTTGCAATAAATGTATGAATTCTGGGTTTATCTGAATATTTAACAGCTTCCCAAGCTGCATCAATATCTTTTTTATTTGCTCTTGCCAGCCCTGCTATTGAGGGTCCTTTAACATTTTGAGCGATATGCTTTACAGCTTCAAAGTCTCCTGGGCTGCTAATAGGGAAACCTGCTTCTATAACATCAACACCAAGCCTGGCAAGCTGTTTAGCCACTTCTATTTTTTCTTTCATATTCATTGTAGCACCGGGTGACTGCTCGCCATCCCTTAATGTCGTATCAAAAATTATCACTTTGTCCATTATTCTTCTCCATTATCTATATTCAAACGCAAAGAAGTTTTATCAGAAGGGGGGTTGAGGCAAATAAAACCATTTTAAATATTACCTCAGTCGTATTTTAGCACAAAAAAGAATTTCTTAAAGCATGAATTATACTATTCAGGCCAGACGTTTACAGTTTTTTTGCAAATAATACATTGGCTTTTAGCTGTAAAAGCTTTCAAAAATAATGTTTTCAGGCAGTTTAAGGTTCTTAAAGTATGACTGCTTTATCGAGCTTTAATAAGCCACTCAAGCGATTCACCGCTTCTTATATTGCGTCCGGTAAGAGGTGGGCCGGAAACTACATTGGCATTCCTGAATACAATACTATAACTGCCAGAGTTATCAGGCAGATTATGAGCTATAACTGTTACCCTGTGTGTCCCCGGGTAGAGATGAAGATCCCAGTTTCTTGTCATGCCTTCATGATTGATACCCATATATTCATCATTAACATAAAGAGCCCACTCATCATCTTTCTTTAAACCTGAATCTGCAATAATAATCTGCACATTTCCATTATGGAAACCTTCATCAATAAAGCCATCACCATCATTGTCAAGACCATCATAATACATTTCAGTATTGTTAATATATCCGGGGATATTTAAAATATTCATATAAGGATAATAGCTCATATAAGCAGTATGATACGGAAAAGGATATGATTTTTTCTTATCATGAAAGGGGTATAGCTTTCTAATTTCAGTAGAATGATACTCCTGATTGGTATAACCATTCTGATAATAAGGATACGGGTAAGGATAATAATAATCATAGCGATAGCTTTTTCTGGATTCATCATACTTTCTCTTTGTTTCAGCTATTTCATCAATCACTTGATCAAGCTGCCCAAGAGCTTCTTTCTTATGTTTATTAATAATATCCTTTTGTTGCTGAATATACTCATTAGCCATGTCAAATTTTTGTTGCTGAACAGCCTGAGTATCCATTGGAACCGGCTGATAATAATCACTATAAGAATCTCTGCCATATCTATCAATAGAAGACAGCGGCACATCATACTGAGAAAGGTCAAGAATGCCCGGCTGAGCTATGTTTTCTGCATATACACCTAAAAAAGAAGACCCAAATGGCACTATATAAAGCATAAAAGCCATCAATAAAATAACAAAATAGCCATACGTTTTTCTCATGAGCTTCTCCTCAAATGATGCTCTCAAAAATCATTCTACACCAGACATACAAGAAAACAAAATAGCATTATTACTGAATTTTCAATGAATAAAAAAATTCAGGCAAATAATACCTGTACATAAAAATAGAGCCTATAGTAAAATGAAATAATTAACAGGGTGTAGTCAACCGGAAATTCGTCTAATGACCGATAAAATAAATGAAAAAGTAATTAATATTTTTGCCCGGCAGGAAAAAAAGGCAACTCTACACTCAGAAGAAGAGCAACTATACACCAGCCCTGATGGTTTCAGCTACGTTCACATCAAATATGATGAAAATGGCCAGCCTTTAGATGAAGCAAAACTTCTCGAACGTGCTGATGAGCAATGGTATATCATCAAAGTTTTAGAACACCATAGAGATCATACCACTATTAAAAATTTTAAAGTCTCTGGTGAACGCCTGCTTGAATTTCTGGGAGCCTTTATCTCTGACGAACGCCCCGGGCGTATCATAGAGATTGATAAATACTATCCACAGGAGCTGGCATAGTAATACATATGTGTTATTATACAGATCAACAAAAATAATATTCACACAACTTAAACAGGCTATCGGCAGGCAGTTTAATAGCTTAATATATGTTAGTATTTACTTTTTAGTGAGATATTTATCAAATGGAACGACATTATCAAGGCTTTTAATGTATTCCGGCTCAAGTACACCACCAACAGACTGACTTACATAGCTTCCTGGCAATGCCCGATCCATTTGAGCGTTATTAACACTAACCATTTCTTTTCTGACATTGTTTAAGTCTTTGTAATAAAGGGCATAGATAGTATCAAGTCTTTCTATATCGCTTTTTTTCTCAAGATAAAACTTTTCTGAACCGCAATGTCTGCAATATGGAGTAACAGGTACAATGACACCTTTATTAACCATAGGTATAGACTTTTTCTCACACTTAGAACATCTTAAAATTAGCCAGTAGGGCTTATTATTATAAATAAACTTATCTGATAACTTATTATTAAGTTTTTTCGAGTTTTCAGTAAAATCTAAATACTTATTAAATAATTTAATGAAAGATCCAAGCTTCGACAAAACACTCACCTATAGCCTCTTAAAACCGCTACAATCGTCAATGAATTTTTACCTCTAAAGAAATTGTACCTATAGACACAGAATAAAGACAGTTCACATTTAGATGCATATAGTTAAAATGCTCGAAAAACAAACAGAGAGCAGGTTTAAGGCTACTCTCCGTTTGCAGTCAATTTTAACGAATGTTAAGTTATGTCTGGATCACTCTGAATTCGGGTGTATAGATATAATCTTTGATGATTTTTTTGCGAGAGAAAAGATTATGATCTATTAGTGATACCTGTGGTATTCTTACCGCTTTGATTCGATCGGGGGTAGTACGTGCATCTTTAATGTACAAAATCTATCAACCTCCTCGTCAACCCCAAACTACATAGAACCAGTGTTTGTTTACAATAATCATCTCGCAAACTTCACCTTTTAAAAACATTTAGCTATTTCTAGTTAATATTTTCAAGGAAGTACAGGTCAAGTTTATGTTTTAACTTTTGCCTTGCCCTGCGCAGGCGAGATTTAACTGCGGGTATTGATATGTTAAGGATATCACTAGTTTTGCGTATTGAAAAATTGTTTAAATCATTTAATATTATGACAGATTTATATTTGGGGGGGAGGTCTGATATAGCTTCTTGAACGACATTTTTAGCTTCAGTGGTAAGTAAACAATGCATACCGTTTGATGAAGATGTATTTTGACAATTTGATACAAGCTCTACTTCTGCAACAGAATTAACTGAATCTAATAATAAGCTGGTTTTAGATCTTTCTCTAACCTTCATTTTTGCAACATTGGCTGTAATAGTATTAATCCAGCTAGAAAGAGCCCGTGCATTTCTCAATGAGTGGATTTTGTTAAACACAATTAAAAACACATCCTGAAATACTTCTTCAGATTCAGCATGATCTCTGGTTATAGAGTATGCAAGATTATAAACTTTATCACCATACTTATCGATAAGCTTTTTCAAAGATAAATTTTCATCATATTTAAACTCTTTAACAGCAATATTGTTGTTTGAATCCACACATATTTTTAATTTTTTTGCTTTTTTTTTGCTCATCTCTGCACCATTATTACAAAAATACCCTAATGATCAACAGGCACATCAGGAAAAATCATATTAAATTCATAACTTATTATCCCATAGCAAGAAAGCAATAACTATTCCATAAATGTAGTATGCTCTTACGCCTAAAGAGGTAGTTTTACAGGTATATTAGAATTACCTGTTATCTTTTCTTTAAGGAAATTAGCAAAACTGATAAGGGCATTTACTTCATAACCATAGGATAATGCAATAAGAGAAGCACCTTTAAACAAAGTCACATCATAAGGAGAACCAGCAGCTAAAATGTATACTTCTTTCTGATCAATGATATTTCGAATTAATTCAGCCTGATTACTGTAAAAATAAGCATTATAAGATATAATAATAACCAATTCATAATTATCAAGACGACTTATAAGATCATTACACAACTCAATGTCAGGCTCCAAAGGTATTATAACCTCGTCAAAAGAATAAAAAATATCCTTAAGTGAAAATTTAATATTACTGTTAAAATGCGCTAATGCTAATCTATCAACAGAAAGTAATAATACTGACTTTTTATCATCAATATTCAAAGGATGATCAGGCATTTTAAAAATTGTTATTGACCTGTCGAAAAGAGTTGAAGCTTTTTCAGCATTACCTGAACGCTTGAGATAAGGTATAATACCCTGTGTGTTTTGAGGATAAGGCGGATCAATAAGAGAATATTGCTGCTTCAACTTAAGTATTTTCTTTAGAGAAAGATCAATCCTTTTCTCAGAAATCTCACCTTCTTTGATTTTAGAGATTAAGTAACTATATGCTCTTAGAGCATCCTTATAATTTCTATAAAGAAGGACATCTACACCTGCATTAAGAGCCATTTCAGAAGCTTTTTCTATTGAATACATTCTAGATATAGCTGACATATTGAGATCATCAGTAATAATAACACCTTTATAACTCATTTCATTAATCAATAAATCATTAATAATCCTTTCAGACAGACTGGCAGGAAGATTTACCCCGGATAGATTCTCAAAATTAACATGGCTTAACATAATCATCTCAACATTATTATCAATAGCCCTTGCAAACGGGTAAAGATGAACATTTTTTAACTCCTCAAAATCAATATTAATTAGAGGTAAATCAAGATGAGAATCAACATTAGTAGCACCATGACCGGGAAAATGCTTCGCAACAGGTATAATACCCTTTTTCTGAAATACATTAATAACATTTAGACCGCATTCAGCAACCAGTAAAGGGTTATCTCCAAAAGACCTGATTCCAATGACAGGGTTATCAGGAACTTTATTAACATCCAGACAGGGAGCAAAGTTTAAATTAAAGCCTAGCAACTTAAGCTCTTCTGCAATTATTTCAGTAGCAGACCTTACAGCTTCAACATCAGCGATAGCAGCAAGTGCCATAGGCGAAGGTACCTTTGTTAAGTCTTTAATTCTTTCTACCGGGCCACCTTCCTGATCAACAGCAATAAACATACCTATATCAGCAAGTTTTTGAAATCCATTAATATATTCAGCTACATACTCAGCAGATTTAATATTTTCTCTAAAGAATATAACCCCACCAAGATAGCTGCAAGCCCATTTAAGTAAGTCATTGTCCGGTCTATCACCATAATACCCAGTAATAAAAAGCTGTGAAAGCTTTTTCTCTAAAGACATTTTATTTATAATAGTATCAATAGAACTTTTCATCTAACTATGTGCCGATATCATTGGTGTATTATCAAGAATATCCTCAACATTAGCATCAATCGGAGTTAATATAGCACTATTTAAAAATGATTTCAGATTAGCCATGTAGTATAATACAGGAACAGTAGACCTTGAGAGGAAAAGAGAAGCAACTTCACCAGCCATAAGAGATATTGCAAGCCCCTGAAAAATAGGATCAAAAAGTATAACACCAGCACCTACAACCACCGCAGCTGCAGTCAACATCATAGGTTTGAACCTGATAGCACCGGCATCTACAACCGCTTCAGACAAAGGGGCACCCTCATTCACTCTTAACTCAATAAAATCAACCAGAATAATAGAATTTCTAACAACTATACCTGCCCCGGCAATGAAACCAATCATTGAAGTAGCCGTAAAGAATGCACCCATAAGCATATGCGCTGGCAATATGCCCACAAGCGAAAAAGGTATAGCAGACATAATAATAAAAGGTGTTTTAAACGACTGGAACCAGCCTAAGACAAGAGCATAAATCAAAACAAGAACGATAATAAAGGCTATACCTAAATCTCTAAACACTTCATAAGTTATATGCCATTCCCCATCCCATTTTAAACTATATTTATTAGCTATAAGAGGTTGTCTGGTAAAGTACTGCTGAAGCTTATAGTCTTCATCTATTTCCAGCTGGTCAATTTTAGAATATAAATCCATAATAGCATATACAGGGCTTTCCTCTTTGCCAGACACATCAGCAGTAACATAGACAACAGGCAACAAATTCTTATGATAAATACTCTGAGGTGCTTTTGAATTTACAAACAGAACAAGATTACTTAACGGAACAGCAACGTTTTCTTTATTTATAAGCTTTAACGACATAATATTTGCAGTCCCTGACCTTAAAGCCTCTGGCAACCTTAACCATATAGGTACATCCTCTTTGGCATGTACGTCATGAAGCAACCCGGCATTAATACCTTTAAAAGCTATCTTCAGTGCATTATTAATTTGTTTATCAGTTATACCAAGTTTTTTAGACTTCTCATGATCTATAACCATAAGTGTCTGATCCTGAGGTGCTTCCATATACCAGTCAACATCAACAACACTCTCGTTTTGTTCAAATATTTCCATTATTTTTGTTGCTATTTCACGCTGTTTGTTATAATCAGGTCCATATATTTCAGCAACCAGGGTCTGAAGCACAGGTGGCCCAGGCGGAACCTCAACAATCTTAACACTTGCATCATATTGTTTTGCAATTTTATCTATCTCTGGTCGAATTTTTTTAGCTATATCATGACTCTGAATAAGCCTCCTATCAGCCCCCATTAAGAAGTCAATAACCTCTACAGGGTTCAATAAATTAACCTTTGGTATCAAATTAACCTGTATATCAGCTACATTAGAACCTTCTCTTAAATAATAATGTCTGACAAGCCCATTAAAGTTGCAAGGACTGGCTATACCAGAATAAATCTGATAGTTATCAACCTCATCGACAGTTATCAAATAGTCGGCAACCTCCTGCGAAACAAGAGTTGTATGCTCCAGAGTCGATCCTTCTTTAGTATCTATAATAATTTGAAACTCACTTTTATTGTCAAACGGAAGCATTTTAACTCTTACAAGTTTAAACAAAATGAGAGAACAGGCCAGAAGTAAAGCAGCAAGAATACTAATAAGAAAGACCTTTCTCCAGTGAGAATTATTAATCAATTTGCCCATCGTTTTTCTATAATTACGGGTCATAAAGTCTTCTTTATTTTCGTGAGAAGCTTTATTTTCGTGAGAAGCTTTATTTTGCTCTTTTAAGACCCTTGAGCCCAGAATCCTGACAGTAGCCCAGGGTATTACCGTAAAGGCAATAAGCATCGAGAAAATCATAGCAGAAGAAGCCCCGATTGGTATAGGCCTCATATAAGGTCCCATAAGACCACCCACAAAAGCCATCGGCAATATAGCCGCTATAACAGTCATAGTTGCCAGAATAGTCGGATTACCAACCTCATCGGTAGCATTAACAGTTATTTCAACAGGGTCTGCATCTTTATTTTTAGGCATTCGCAGATGCCTGACAACGTTTTCAACAACAACAATAGCATCATCGACCAGAATACCGATAGAAAAAATCAGAGCAAAAAAGGTCACTCGATTAAGCGTAAAGCCAAATAAAACAAAAGTTGACAACGTTAGAGCCAGTGTAGTAGGTATAGCCAGAGCTACAATCCATGATTCTCTTTTGCCAAGGACAAGCCAGATCAAAATAGTAACTGAAAAGACAGCAATAAACATATGAATAAGAAGTTCATTAGATCGTTCTGCTGCTGTTTCTCCATAATTACGTGTAATTCTAATGTGTACATCCTGCGGTACAAACTCTTTTCTAACTTCATGAAGCTTTTCAATAAGCGTATCAGCGACAGAAGTAGCATTTGCACCCTTTCTTTTAGCCACTGATATTGTAACTGCAGGTGTCTGTGCTGAACCTTTTTCTCTATATAAAGTATAATTAGAGACCTCTTCAGGGCCAAGCTCAACATTGGCTATGTTTTTCAAAAACACAGGCTCATTATTCTTAACGCTTACAACAATATTTTTTGCTTCTTCTTCGTTATCAATGAATCCATCAATCTTTAAAAGAATTTCTTTATTATTTTTAGCATAACTTCCGATATATGAGCTTTTGTTTGTTGATTGAATGGTATCTAAAACCTGAGCAGGGTCAATATTATAAGCTGACATAGCTGCTGGATTAAGATTAACGTTTAAAAACTTTCTGTAACCACCTATTATCGAGGTTTTAGAGACATCCGGAGTTTGTTTTATTTTTTCATTAAGCTGAGCAGCTATTTGTCTTAAAGTATAAGCATCATGGTTGTTACTCCAGAGAGTAAATGTCACAATAGGAACATCGTCAATAGTTTTAGGCTTTATTAAAGGTTTAGAAACGCCAGGAGGTATTTTATCAAAGTTTGAATACAGTTGATTATACAGTTTTACAAGGCTATCTTCCATATTATCGCCAACATAAAATCTGACAATCATCAATGCTTTTCCAGGCATAGCAGTAGAATAGATGTATTCAACACCCGGAACTTCCTGCATAAGCTTTTCCATAGGCCATATGACTCTCTCAGATATTTCTTTAGGGGAAGCTCCAGGCATTTCAACAAAGACATCAGCCATTGGCACAATAATTTGTGGTTCCTCTTCTCTGGGAAGCACCATTAATGCCATTATTCCTAAGAATATAGAAAACAGAATTATTACAGGGGTTAATTTTGAGTTTACAAAAGCCTTTGCTAATGCTCTCACAAGGTGCACTTGAGAATGAGACATCTATTTTTCTCCCAATACAACAACTTTTGTTCCATCAGAAATTTTATCCAGCTTATTAATAATGACTTTATCATTTTCCGTAAGGCCTGATAAGACTTCTATATAGCCCTGGATATCCTGGCCGGTTTTAATGATTCTAAATCGGGCAACGTTTTGACGATTAACAACGTAGACTCCCACTATTTGTCCTCTTTTTACAATAGCCATATGAGGAATAAATATGTTTTTACCGCCTACAGGCAATACAACTCTAGCATATAGACCTGAGTGTATAAGTTTATGAGAAGGGATATCTATTTTAACTTTAAATGTATGTGATTCAGGGCTTGCTGAAGGCACAAGTTCTCTTATTTTACCAGGTATTGCAGTATTTCCGAAAGCATCAATTAAAACTTTTACTTCACTTCCTGGTTTAAACATAAATGCATTTGACTCATCTACAAATACTTCAAGATACATATTATCAGGATCTTCAAGTTCTAAAAGTGATTGACCGGGTTTAGCCATATCTCCCACGTTGACATGCTTACGTATTACATAGCCATTAAGAGGTGAAGTTATTTCTGTATAAGAATCACTAACCATAGCTCCTGCCATAGCAGCTTTATTTTGTTCCATTTCAGCAACAATCTGTTTACTTTTTGCGTCCAGTTGTTTTTTTTGAGACATAAGAACGCTATACTCAGCCTGTGACTTTGCGACAACCGAATTAGCTTCATCTAATTTAGTCTTTATCTCGTCAAATTCTTGTTGTGTAATAACTTCACGATCATATAACTTTGAATATCTATCATAGGTAGCCTGTGCCAGTTCCTGTTGGGATAAGAATTTTTCCTGATCGTGAAAGAGCATTTTGATTCTACTCTGCAACTCTTCAAGCAAGGTATTCAACTCTTCCTGAGCTGCATGAAGCTTATATGCTTCAGCTTCCAGGCTTGCCAGATTGATTTTTGTTTCTCTATCATCAATTTTTAAGAGTAATTCTCCGCCTTTAACCTTGCTTCCCTCTTCCACTAGGATATCAATAATTTGTCCCATTAATTTGCTGGCAAGAACGGTTTTATTGTGTGCTTTAATCGTTCCAGAGATTGAAAATGGTTCGGTATACTCATTTAACTGAGGAGTTGTAACTTCAACTTTAACTTTTTCTTTATCTGAATAATCTTCTGCTTCAATTTTTGTCTCATGTTTGCTACAAGCAACAGATGTTAACAATAAAGCAACTGTTATTATAGATATGGTATACTTTAAATGCTTATACATAATGGTTACCCCGGTTATCCTTTGATAATACATTTGCTTAACAGTTCTAACGATGTCATGTCAGTATTTTTAATACGTTGATGATTATTTTCATCGATTTGTAAATCATTTTGCTGTATAAATAAAGATTTATCTTTCTCATTCAATGATTCATTAGTTTTAATATCATCTATAAGATTTGTATCAGATGGTTTTTGATCTATAGTATTTATGTAATCAGCGTTTTCAGGAGATATTTCAAATAATACATCAGGTGAATTATCTGATTCTACAGCATTAAACAAATTAGAACCTGTATAATCATCATTTATATTAATTTCTTCAAACTTGATAGTATCAGTTTTTTCCAGTATTGCACCGGGTTCAGCATCTTCTTCATCAGGCTCATCTACAGTATCTTCGGCATTTTCCAAAGATTCACTTCTCTTATTATCAGGTAATTCAATTCTTTCATTAACTTTTTCTACTTCGATAACGTCTGTCACAATAAGATTTTTGCCCTCAATAATCTCAGACATTGACATACCAATAGCTCTCTGTAGCTCAATCACAGCTTTATTAAAGTCATGAAGGGCATGCGTTCTCAACAATAGTGATTTAGCCAGGTTTGCCTGGGCTGATTCGACTTCAACATTACTAGCAAGACCTACAAGATAACGTTCATTATATGTTCGAAGACTTTCATCAGCATCTTTAACTATATCATCTGCCATTTTGAGTCTTTCACCTGCGTTCATCAGGTCCAGATAGTTTTGTACAACATCAACCTTTACCTTTTTATATATCTGGTCAATTTCTGCATTGTGTTTATCAATGTTAGCCTTTGCCTGTTCTACTTTTGCTTTTTTTAAGCCTCCGTCAAAGATTTTCTTATCGATCGTTACTCCTGCTGTAAAGCCCTTTGCTATTGCTCTGTCGTCAAATATGGTATCTACTCCCCATTCTCCATAGGTTTTAATGGTAAGAGCCCCTGTTGCATTCGCCAGTTTAAGTCCTATCAGAGCTTTATCTTTTCTTTTTTCTGTTTCAATAACTTCAGGGCGGTGTAGATAAGAATATTTAACCAGCTTATCTATTTCATCTACCTGTATATTCTCCTGCATCTCATCTACCAGGTGGTATCCTACAATACTATCATCACCTAATAGGTCTGCAAAAACAATCCAGGCAAGGTTAAGCTTGTTTTTAGCTTTTATCACAGATTCCTGTGCTGATGACAGAACTGATTTAGCACTTAAATAATCACTTTTGCTTGCTATTCCTGCACTTTTTTTATCTTTTACTGCATTATAATGAGACTTAGCATATTCCATATTTGTTTGTGCGTTTGCAAGAGTGATTTGAGCAAGTTTAATATCTATATAGGCTTTTCTAACATCATAAACAAGATCATGAATAGCTTTTTTGCCTATCTGTTTTTGTAATTCATGTTCTAATTTGCTGATATCTATCTTTTTATAGATGCTTCTATCAAGAAGAACCCAGTGACCACCTACTCTGGTAGAAAAATTACTAACAGCTCCCGGCTTATTAATAGTAGCCGGGTTGAAAATAAGATTTCTCTGGTTTAACTTCATCATAAAAGCATTCACAGGGTTATTAGATGTTATAAATTCTTCTCTAAAGTAAAACTGAGGAAAAAGATAACTTTGATGTTCTTTAATTTCCCACTTTTTTACATTTACCATAGACTGCTGTATTGTCACTTCAGGGTTATTCAACAGAGCAAGTTTAATAGCATCTGCCATTGTAAGTTGATTTACTTCAAGATTGACTTTTATTGGGTCATCAAGATCTATAAGGTTCGAATCTTGGGAATATGCTACAAGACTGGATGATAAAAGCATACATACAAGTAAGACGAGATTTATAGAAACTTTAGCACCTTGACGTAATATCATTACTTGATCCTTATATAGGGTAGGGGGGTAGAGTATATCATACCATGAAAATTTAAATTGCACAGTCATACTATATTGATAATTACACTATTTATACCTGAACAGAAACCCTGTGTCATGTATAAATAATAAATAATTAAGCAAAGAAATTTAATATTCCAGTAGGAACATCACGCACAAATAAAGATCTATAATATTAATGGGGTTTAAAAAAACTTAAAAATAAGGATTTTCTCATGAAAAATCATCTAGCTAAAACACTGATCATCAGCACACTATTAACAGGTATCTTCTGCTTTCAGTCAGGATTATCAATCGTTACCGCACAACGAAGCTCAAATATAGAACAAAAACAGGCTACTGAAAGCGAACTCAATGAAGGAATCGAAGACACTCAAAAAATAATTAAAGAATTAACCCTGAAAATATATTCTGCATCACTTTTTTCACCAGAAGATAATGATAAACTTATTGGCCTAAAACTAAAACTCTATGACCTCTGGAGCAAAAACCCTACCAACAGAGAGCTTGCAAAACCCATGTATGAAACAGCAGGCATACTTAACAAGAGAGAGATGAAAGAAGAAGCAATAGAACTTCTAAACATAGTCATTGAGAACTTCCCAGCAGACGAAGAAATGGACGAAGAAACAATCAGCATAGATTACAGCGCAAAAGCCCAGGCAATGCTTGACAAAATCAACCAGCAAAACGCTGGCCAATAATGTAACAAATTCATACTTTCACTTAAAATCTATTGCATCTATCATGCCCTCCCTAGTAATATATCTACAAAAGCTAAATATTTAAAGGAAAACAGCTTATATTATGAGAGGCATATCAGGTATATTCAGACAATCTCCCTTTGGGCCTATTCAAGAACACATGCAGGAAGTTTTTAAATGCGCAAGCCTGCTAAGACCTTTGTTTGAAGCCCTTGCAGAAGAAGACTATGATAGGGTCAATGAAATAGCTGACCAGATCATTGAAGCAGAAAACATCTCAGACAAAAAGAAAAATAAAATTCGCAACAACCTTCCTAAAGATGTATTTCTACCTGTCTCAAGACGTGACTTACTCCAGATAGTCAGCGCACAGGATTCTATCGCCGATACTGCTGAAGACATAGCAAATTTGCTTACACTCAGAAAGACCGAAATACCTGAAGAAATAAAAGACAAGTTGTTTGAATTTCTAGATGAAGTACTGGAAGTCTGTAAACAGGCCAGCCTCGTTACAGATGAGCTGCTGGAACTGTTTAAAAGGTCATTTGGCGGACCTGAAGTAGAAAAAATAAACAAAATGCTGGAAGAACTCGACGATACAGAAGCAAGAACAGAACGACTGGGTACAGAACTCTCTAAAAAGCTCTTTGAATCAGAAGATAAAATAAAACCAATCTCTGTAATCTTCTGGTTCAAACTCATAGAAAACATTGGAGACCTCGCAGACTACGCTAAAAAAATGGGTAACAGACTGAGAATACTAATAGCCAAATAAAATGGGCATAGAACAATACATAATACTCATACTCGCAGCAATCATAGGCTTTTATATGGCCTGGAATATTGGGGCCAATGACGTAGCAAATGCAATGGGAACCTGTGTCGGATCAGGTTCTTTGACTTTAAAAAGAGCTATCATCATTGCCGGTACTTTTGAGTTTCTCGGTGCTGTCTTCGTAGGAGCACACGTCACCAGTACCATAAAAGGGGGCATTATACCACCTGAAAGCTTTTCTGATAACCCCTATATCCTTATGTGGGGTATGTTTGCTGCCCTGCTTGCATCAGGTATATTCCTGCAACTGGCAACCTATTACGGACTACCAGTATCTACAACACACTCTATTATTGGAGCAGTAACAGGTTTTGGTATTGTAAGCGTAGGTTTCTACAACATCAACTGGGATACAATAGGAATGATAGCCCTCAGCTGGGTAGTATCTCCTGTTGCTGGTGCAATAGTTGCCTTTATTATGTTTTTCACTATAAAACGCAAAATACTCTTCTCTTCTAACCCTATGAAACAAATCAAAAAAACAGCACCTTTCCTAATTTTCTTAATATTCTTCATCCTCATACATTCACTACTTTATAAAGGCTTGAAAAACCTGAATCTTAACCTTGATTTTAATAATGCATCACTATTAGCAGCAGGCATAGGCATGATAGCAGCAGGTATCTGCTTCCTGCTGGTCAAAAAAATGCACCTCAAACAAAACGAAGACCCGATTGACTTTGTTGAAAGAGTCTTCGGCAACCTCCTCATTATTACCGGCTGTTATATAACCTTTGCCCATGGTGCCAACGACGTCGCTAACGCTATAGGGCCTCTTGCAGCTATTTATTCAATTGTTATGAACAAAGCCATAGTAACACAAAGCGTATCTGTACCCATCTGGATACTAATACTGGGAGGAGCAGGTATTGTTGTAGGTCTTGCTACCTGGGGATACCGGGTTATGGAAACGATGGGTAAAAAGATTACAGAACTCACACCAACAAGAGGCTTTTCAGCCACATTCGGAGCAGCAACAACAGTCCTTATATGCTCTAAAATGGGGATGCCAGTTTCAACCACACACGTTATAGTAGGATCAATCATAGGGGTTGCACTTGCAAGAGGTGTTGCAGCTCTAAATGTCAACATAATTAAAGATATATTTGCCTCATGGATCTTTACAATACCTTTTACTGCTATTTTAACAATGATTATCTATAAAGTAATTGAATATACTATCATCTAACAGGGCTTTTTAAGAATAGTATATCCTTATTATAGACTATAATGGTAGTAATAAGACGACTGTAACAGTCAATGCTCTCTAATAATTAGAAAAAAAGCATCGACAATATTCATAAATCATTTATAATAGTCTAAAAAGAGAAAAAGTTAAATTTTATTAAAAATTTTCCACAACAAGCACATTAATTGTTTTAGATACGTTTAATAATTGAAGAAAAAACCAGAACCTGTATAGAGAGTAATAAGCAGTCACACAAGATGGATAGCATCATAACGACCACAAATACGTCGTCTCCCATGGTTAGAGATGGTGTTATAACGACTAATAATATTGCTAACAAAGGTTTCAGCAATCCGGCACCACACATACCACCAGAAAAAGACTCTTTTAAGCTATCATCTAAAGATATAAGTAGCCTGGTTAGCAAAATCAAAGCTAATAATATTACAGATATCAATGCAATTAAAGATATTGCAACTTTCAGTGGTGCAAAAACATTTAATGTCAACCATCTAAGTGATCACCAAATTTCAAAACTTGTATCAGCAGTCAGAAACAATATAGCCGAAAACGTTGCAGAGCTTATATATAACACAAAAACAAGTGAGAAGTTAGCAGGCATCAATGCAAAAGAGAAAGCTCACATAGATAGAATTCTTGCCAACCTGAGACAGAGTAATATTTCAGACCTCAATCAAGCTGTAGAATTCGTCAAAAGCCAGTCAGCTGATAATCCTAACCTGCTATCAAAAATAAGTGGACGGCTAATAAATATAGTTAACCACTCTAATAATGGACAACCACAGACTACATACATCGGGTTAGCGAGAGACAGCTACACCCCGGCAGTTTCAATACAGTCAGATAAGTTTATTAACCCGTTTAAAAGTGATACACTTATGCGAAGTGACCAGCCAAGAAACGCTACTGAAGCCAAAGAATTTCTAAGTCAGCTGCTATCAGGGAGAAACAGAATAACTAACCCACAGGCAACCAATGATATCTCAAATCTTATCCTTGCAAGCTATCTGAGAGGAGATAGAACAGCCATTTCTGTTAATGAAGAAATGCTAAAAGGCAATTTAAAGCAGCTTTCCAGTATTGATAAAATGACCCTTCAAGATCAGGTACTTCACAAAAATGTCAGCTACATCAATGACATTGCAGCCAAAATAGCCAGTGAAAAAGCCCGTGTAATAATCATTTGCAGGCTCGCCGGAGAAATAGCATTCACATCTACTGCTGCCTTAAGTGTTGCATCACTCGTAGGAACTAGCCCTCTTATTGGTATTTTAGGTGGATTCGCCCTGACATTAATTGCTGCTATTGCCGGCTTTATTATAGGCAAAGCCGCAGGAGACGGCATTGGAAGAATCATAACTAATACAGCAGCTGAACTTATCACGCCAGAAGAACAGGAAGCACATCTAAGAGAAATTAACCTTCTTGAAGAAGAGCGAAAAAAGAAACAGGAAGCTGAAACCCTTCTGGCAGAAGAAATAGATGACATTGAAGATAATCCATACATTGAGGGAGCAAATATCAAAGACTTTGCTTTACCTGATTATAATGCCAGCGAAACTCTAAAAACCAGTATCCTGTTCAAGAAGAAACCTTCTAACGTTTAAAATAACTTACAATCTTTTCAAACAGGGTCATTTCATCTTCGTAATATTCTTCATCGCCCTCAGATTGATTATCATCAAGATCAAGCCTGAGCTTTTTTTTCAGTTTATCAATCTTTTTAGTAACAATGTCAGATTTATTGTTATTCGGAGCTATTTTCATAAATTTATTAAATGATTCCAGAGCATCTTCAAGGTAATTGTTTTTCTCATAAAGCACTCCCAGGCTATATAAAGCTTCAAAATTGCCTGTATCAACATTAACCAGTGCTGCAAGGGCATCTATTGCTCTTTCTCTATCGTCATTATCCAGATAGAATTTTGAAAGTTTTTGAAGTGCCAAAATATTTTCCGGATCAACTTCGACAGCACGCTCATAATACTCAATGCCCACATATTTTTCATCAAGATTAATGTAAAGATCACCAATTTTCATAATTAGCCCGGCGTTTTCTGGCTGCATTGAAAGAGCCTGCTCATACTCATCAATGGCCATACCTGCTTCACCCTGTATTTCATAAGATATACCATAGTTATAGTGCGCATTATAATGATCTTCAAGAGCCGAATAGCACTCTGCAAGCTTTCTGGCAGAGAAAGCACTATTCGGTATCAGTTTAACAAGTTTTTGAGCTTCTTTTGCTGCTTCTTCATACTGTTCTTTTTCAATATAAAAATCAACCATCAGGCCTGTAGCAACCGTATTTTCAGGCTCTCTTGCAAGCACATAATCCAGTTCTTCTTTTGCTTTATAGAGGTTTCTAACACTTATATTACCTTCTGCTATGGCGCACCTGACCTCCAGATTATCAGGCTGGTGTTTCTTAACAATTTCGAGTTCTCCCAGTGCTTCAGGGTATTTTTCCAGGTCTACATAGCACTCTGCAAGGTCCATATAAATGCTATAATCCTGTGGATTGAGGTCTTTAGCCTTTAGGAGGTTCTCAAGAGCAGATTCTATCTCTTCCATATCAATATATAATCGTGATAGTCCTTTATAAATCTCATAATCATCTGGCTTAACATCCATAGCAAGGTTATACTGGTCAAGAGCCTGATTATAATCTTCAAACTGCTTATATAGATGGGCTATTTTTTTATAAACATCGCATTCATCCTGCGGGTTTTCCAGCAGCGGAATCATTTTCTTATATTCAGATATAGCACGGTTATAATTACCTTCTTTTTCAGCCATTTCTGCACGTGCAGAGTGATACAAAGATTTATCAGTCTCTTCATAAAGTTCTGCCAGCTGAGAAAGAGCTGCCTCATTTTCAGGATCCAGTTCAAGTATGTATTTATACTTATCAATAGCCTCTTCATAACGTTCATTAAGTGCGTAAAGATGTGCTAATTTAAACAATACCGGTATATTATGTGGATTTTTAGAAAGAAGTTCTTCAAAAATGGCCTGTGATTCATCTTCTCTTTCCAATTCTTCAAGTATTTCAGCATAATCAAAGTACAGATCCTGATATTCTGGTCGTTCCTGTGCATTTTTGTAGTGTTCCAGAATAACTTTATAGCACTCAAGGGCTTTTTCAGGGTTATCCTGCTCTTTATAAATAAGCCCTCTTATTCTGTTAGCAGGAAAATTCACAGGATCCAGCTCTAAAATGCGGTCAAGGTGTATAACTGAGTTATAATAATTATCTCCTTCAACCTTCAGGTAGACTTCTACCAGTTTTAAAAGTAGTTCTATATTATCGGGATCATCTTTTAGCTGTTTATTCAGGTTTTCTATAAGTGCACTGAAATCTTGTAATTGCATACTGACCTCGTTCAATTGTGAAGTAAACCTTAGAATAGTTTAGGCCAAACAGCCAATTACCGCAAATTGTTCACATTTATTATGATGATAGTTGAAGTAATTGCTTAACAATAGTAAAAAAAGCCTTCTATCAGGATGATTAAGGTGACAAAAAATCTAATAATAACTATCCCTATTGAAATATAAAGAATATTATATTTAAGAAGCCAGCCAGCATTGCCCTAGAGGTAGATAGATAAAGTATATATACTTGGTATATCAAATAATTTACACTTTTTAACCTAAACTTTTTCTAAAATCAGCCGATAAAGATAATGTAGCCAAAATAAAACTCCTCCTCCTACTCTCCTCCTCATAAACTCCAACCCTTTCTCCTCAAAGAATCAACCTCAAAAGAGGTTCTTTTTTTTTTATGCAGCATTAGGCCGGCATACGAGATTTTTCTGAGTTTTAAGAAACAGCTATTCTTGCATTCATAGTATTTAAAGCAATTTTATCCTTTAAGTGCTTTTTTTAGCTCATTTTTAAGCAGTTCAATTTCTCTTGCATACTGAACACTCTCTTTTTTTTGAAATTCCAGGTCAGCAGCCAGTTTCTTGATAGTCTTCTCAAGAGAATCTTTTTCTTCTTCAAGGTTACTGTTTGACTCATGTAACTCGGCAACCTCTTTTTGAAGCTCTCTGAGCTTAACAACCAGCATCGTATTAGGGTCTTCGACGAGAGATTTTTTATCTGCAAGTTCAAGCAATTCCTTTATTGAAACAAGTTCCGAGTCTGTAAGATAACCCAGATTAATGTATACATCAGTCTCTTCACTTTTTACATCAGTAATAGATTCCATCATACCGGTTTTTTTCATTTTAGAGACCCAGTTATACTGCTCTTTTGAAATCTTTCCGATCCTTACCAGATATTCACCAAGGTCTATATCGTCTGCCATAAGCCGAACCAGAGCATAAACATTTTTAGAATAGGTTGGCAGAATAATATTTTTCTCCCAGGCTTTAAGGACGTAATAGCAACACATTTTGAGTGTCCAATCGTTATCCTGGGCTATATCAATGAGGTTTTTCTGCTTTTTAACTGCATTTATAAATTCTACGATACGCTTATCTATTTTATCATCAGTATGTCGAAGGGTATCAAGATATGCCTGCCCTGACCTGGTGAGCTTTGGAACATATAAAAACAATGAATCTTTTGCAGTCATAGTATTAAGCTTAACAAGTTCAACACTTGACTTTAGACTCTCTCTCAAAAATATAACCAGAGTCTGCTTTAACCAATCAGGCAGGGCCCCAAGGTCTTCAAGCAGGGTTCTAAATCGTGATTCTGGTAAGTCGTTTCTGGGCATAAATTCTTATTATGATTGTTGAACTATAACACTATTAAACTATTTTAAATGAAAAAAGACACAGAATCATAATTATTTCTCTAAATTTTTTATATTATTCGCATTAATAAGCATATTAATCAAAGCATTTTCATAACTAAAAACCTTAATCAGGAGAACATATCTACTATTATAATAGAAGTTTTCACTCCTTAACATTAAACAGTGACATTAAACTTCAATCTTCTCTTCTTCAGTGGTTACAGCAGCAGCTACCGGATTAATAATAGAATCTTTAGAACTATTCAAGCGCTTTTCAAGTAGCTTCTTATCACTCTCTTCAAGTAACTGCCTGCCTTTCAATGCATACTGCACACCACTGGCAAGAGTAATAATAAAAGCTCCCCAGAAAGTCACATAACCGATAAGAGAAGCAACTGAAGCATATTGACTGTTATGCTGTTCTAAACTCAGACTTAGATATATTATACAAATTGCTGCTATCTGCAATAAAGTTTTTAACTTACCAAGAGCACCTGCACTGAGTAAAATACCTCTATCAATAAGTATAGTTCTTAACCCTGTAACTAAAAACTCCCTTGTAAGGATCAATACAACAGCCCAGGCAGGCAATATCTGCATTTCTACCAGCATTATAAGACCCGTAGTAACCAGAATCTTATCAACAAGAGGATCAAGCAATGCCCCCAGTTTTGTTTCCTGATTTCTAGAGCGTGCTAAATGCCCATCAAGAAGATCTGTTGCACTGGCAATAAAAAAAACGGCCGTTGCCGAAAGATAAAATTGAGTCCACCAGAGGATCAAAAATACTGGTATAAGAAGCAACCTACATAAAGTAACCAGATTCGGCAAATTCAACGTGCAATTTCTCCATATAAATCATAAGCAGATACTCTCGTTATTTTAACAGGTATAATATCAGCTGGCAAATACCCCGATACTGCGTTAACATAGACCAGCCCATCAATCTCAGGGGCATCAAGGTATGACCGGCCAACACCAGAGCCTGAACCAGAAATTTTTTCTAAAAGAACATCAAGAGTTTTGCCGGTTAATTTCAAGTGATTGTTTAAAGAAATTTCGTTCTGGATTGCCATCAGACGTTTTCGACGCTGCTTCTTCACTCCAGCTTTGATCTGATCAGCAAATTTCGCCGCAGGAGTATTATCTTCTTTAGAATATTCAAAAACTCCCAGGCGTTCAAACTGTTGATCCTGAACGAACTGACACAAAAAGTCAAAATGCTCATCTGTTTCACCAGGAAAACCAACAATAAAGCATGTTCTGATGGCAAGGTTTTTAATCTGTGAACGTAACTTAGAGATAAATTCAACTACATCTATTTCAGGACGGCGCATGGCTTTAAGTATATCAGGGTGAGCGTGCTGAAGTGGTATATCCAGATATTTCAGAACCTTCTTAGAATCCGCTATAAAAGCAATAAGCTCATCATCAAAATAGCGTGGATAAGTATACATAAGACGTATCCACTTAATTTCATCAACCTGTTCAAGCGACTGAAGCAGCTCAGTTAACGCAGGGTGGTTATAGATATCTATACCATAGCTTGTAGTATCCTGAGCTATAAGAACTATTTCTGCAACACCACTTTCAGCAAGTTTTCTGGCCTCTAAGACAATTGATTCAATCTTTCTACTGCGATATCTACCTTTAAGAGAAGGTATCAAGCAATAAGAGCATTTCCAGTTACAGCCTTCTGAGATCTTTAGGTAAGCATAAGGCCCCATCGTAATATGATAACGTTGTATGTCATCAGTTTGTATATAATCAATTTCAGAAGACAAAAGACAATATTGTTTTTCAGGATTTTTAAAAACATCATCCACAACACTGACAATATTTTTAATATCAGAAGTACCCAGAATAGCTGACGCCTCAGGTATTGCATCAAGAACCTCTTCACCATGCTTTTGAGGAAGACAGCCAGTAATAATTACTTTTTTTCCTCTTGAGACAAGCTCCATGATAGTTTTAACAGACTCTTTTTCAGCCTGGCTAATAAAAGAACAGGTATTCACAATAACTAAATCAGCTGATTCTTCGTCTAGACAGATTTGATATCCTGCATCAGACAGCATACCAAGCATAAGCTCAGAATCAACAGTATTTTTAGAACATCCTAAACTAATTAAAGATATAACAGGTTTCTTATCAGTTAAATTCACAGTTTTTCCACTTTTTCAGCATCTCTAACACGTTTATTTAAGTATTCAAAGAGTTTATCTATTTCTTTTTTCTTTAGGATTGAAAACTCTCCCCGTTTTAAATTTTTAAGATTCAAACAGCCAAAAGTCATACGTTTAAGAGATATCACCTTATAACCCATTTTTTCCATCATTTTGCGTATTTGACGGTTATAACCCTGATGAAGTTCAAGTATTACCGATGTCTGCCCTGATTTATCTTTGACAAATTCAAGAACCGTCGCCCGTGCAGGTTGTTTTTCACCGATATCAACACCATCCTCAAAAACCTTTACATCACTGACAGAGAACTTTCCTTCAATCTGTACCCTGTACTTTTTAGGGATATGATAACGTGGATGGATCATTATATTAATTAAATCACCGTCATTTGTAAGCAGAATCAGGCCAGAAGAATCCATATCAAGGCGACCAGCTGACTTTAAATCCTTAAATTTCTCTGGCAGGAGATCATAAATAGTCTTTCTGCCCCTGTCATCCTTGCGGGTGGTAATATATCCTGCTGGCTTGTAGAAGACTACATATGTATTCTTTGATTTCCGTACCGGCTTGCCACAAACAGTCACTTTATCTCTATCAGTTACCTTTTGAGATAACTCTAAAACCTTTATACCATTAATTTTTACCTTACCATCAAGTACATACTGCTCTGCGTTTCTACGAGAGCAGCCCATGCATTGAGCAATATACTTGTTTATTCTATACTCACTAGACATTGTTTATTTCAAGAAAGCTATTTTCTGTGATTGCTGCAAAGATATCTTCTTCTTTAATAACTTTACAATTAAATTCCTGGGCGATCTTTAAGGCATCTGCCAGGTCTTCAGTAGACCAGATAGCCCAGCTACCTTTGATTTCGTTGCCAACTCTAATTTCTACCTTATCAGTATAAATATGCATGGTACGTTCTTCAGTTTCTATCATGCTCATTAGCTGGCTATTTATAGATTCTTCGGGGTTTATTTCAAGCACTTTCAGTATGTATAATAATCCATGCAGAGTGTATTCAATTTCTTTGCGGGCATTTTCAAAATCATTATCTCGCAATAAACCTGAACTATTAGCCAGTCGTGAACGCATTTCCCCTATAACGTCCTCTAAAGAACGTTCTTTAAACTTATTGCTCTGGTATATCTTTTCTACTGCTTCTTTAATATCCATAGTGCCTATCATATACAAAAGTTGGGTTTAGTTCAACATTTCACCGGTTTTGGGTTTCGATCTCTTTATAAAGTCTTTAATATCAGTTATATAGAGAAGTCCACACTGCAAAGTCTCTGGGTAATAGATTCCATCAGCAGTAGCAACACCAAGCCTGTCTTTAGAAACTTTGATTATTGTACCAGGAGATGCCAGAGGTCTTAAATATTTTTTAGGCTCATAAGTTCCGCTAAATATACGCAGCGGCATCTCTCTATAGAAAGTATATGCACCATAAAAAGGGTTTGATGCCCTTACCAGGCAATCAATTATAAAAGATGATTCATACCATTTTATTTGCAGATCAGGACTTTCATGGGTTACTTCTGATGCATAGACAAGATCTTCAGTTGTTTCAGACTGCGGTACAGCAACAAATGTTTCTCCCTGTTCAAGTTTTTCGAGAATCTTCAGGTATATTTTTGATGCTTCGATTGATATTCTGATGAACATGGTTCCAAGAGTATCGTCAGAATAGAGTTTAAAAGGCGTTTGAAAAATTAGGTCTCCTGTATCGAAGGTATCATCGAGATAATGAAAAGAAATACCTGTTTCCTTAAGGCCATCTTTGATAACATGAAAATATGGATTAGGTCCTCTGTAGTCTGGCAGCATTGATGGATGACAATTAATGATATTAAGAGGGGGAATAGTATATATTTCTGGTGGTATTAACCTGGGATAAGAAGCTATTAAACCTATATCAGGCTTATAAGATTTTATTTCATCAATCAAAACAGGATCTTTTAACCTTTTTTCAACATGTATAGTAGGTACACCAAGACTTTCAGCAATAAATTTCATTCCATTTCTTGCCGGGTGTGAAGCAGGTGGCAATACAACCGCAACAACATTTTTATTAGCAGATAAAAGCGTATTTAAACAGATACTACCAAATTCCGGTATGCAGAATAAAATAATTCTCACTTAACCCTCCTTTATTGGAAAGTTTTCTAACTTTTTAAAACTCTCAAGAGCTCTTTCGGTGCCAGCATACATAGCCTGTGAAAATTTTTCTATTGCATTAAGAGAATTTATGAATTTTTCATGATCATTTACAGCTATATGATCTCTTAATTTGTTGTATTCAAAGAGTTCTCTCTGAATAAAAGGGTATATTAAGGCCATACGGTTACCCTGATTATATTTTCTGACTTCAGAATCCTGTTTTTGAAGCTTTTTAACAAGATCAATTGCTTTATTGGTCAAATTTTTAGATATCTTCAGCTCTTTCCTTACCCTGTTAACAGCTTTCAGCACAGAGTTAGAGTCTGATTTTAGGTTTCTGAGGTCAGTTATAAGTTTTTTAAAGGCGGCATTAACCTTCATAACTTTTTCTCTATTCGGTATATTCATGTCATATAGCTCTTTTATAAGCTTATGTGCATTAATATTCAAGGGTTTCAAATCACATAACACATCCTCTAAAGGTTTATGTTCAAATCCTTCAAGATAAGCACCACCTATAGAACAGTTGATTAGAGAAATATCAGGGTTTGTTTTCTTAATTGAAGCAGCTAATTCTTTATAGTTAGTAATAAAAGTAGCATAAGAGTTGATAGTATAGAGTTCTTCACCATCCTGGCCTTTAACTTTTATTGTTCGTTCGTAAAGTTCACGGTTAGAATTCAATATATCTACTTTCACCCGGTCATATGAAGTATCAAATTCATCGATAAAAGCTTTTACAGTATCATCATCAGAAATATCTACCCTGACAGAGTCATAAATACTGTTTTTAGCATAGACCTGATCTCCTTTATAGGCTAAATCCTGGCCGATCAGTATGATAGGGTTGGCCCCGATAATTCTGGCAAGGTAGAAAGAGGTTATAGAAACTGTTCCACTCTGTGGATAAGTTTTAATACCAGCCTGCATAGCATACCATGCCGTCATAAAATCAGACTCAGGAAAATACACAAATGTAGAACTTGCCTCTGTTCTATAGAGTTCAGAATTTGCACTGGGCTGAAGCAGCAGATTAATTTCTTTTTTAGCCTCACCGAGGCAGTCAATCTGGTGGCTAAATGGAAGCATATCAACCATAACAACAAGATCCGGCTTAATATCAGCTGCATGCAGGGCTTTTACGGCCTGCCCGATAGCAATAAGAATCACCCGATCTCTATACTTCTTGATGGCCTCTATCGCATTATCAAGAGAAGGCCCGGCAGATACAATCAGAGCAGCTTTTTGTTTAAAAGCATTTTCAAGAACCTCAACTGAGGGCAACTGAATAATATAAGGTATATTAGAGACATAACTACCGGCAATATCAGCTGCTTTCTGAACGTTTGTTCTCTGATCTATGAAAAGATTGTTCAATTGGTGATACACCTGATCATAAATATCAGGAAAGATTATTCTATAAGAATCAAGGTTAACAACCCTGACAGTATCAAACATATAACTATAAAATAACGGTTCAATATCTTCTATTTGATTAATAATAAAGACTCTACCATCAGCAATTTCCTGTGATAAGTCAACAGCCTCAAAAGTAACACGTAAAACATCAAGAACTGGCTCATAAAGTATAATAGTTCCTGAAGAATTAAGGTATACTCTCTTAAATAAATAACCAAGTCCCATACCAAAAACACAGATAAGCGCATTCTCATTGTTATCAATATCACTAAATATGTTTAATGCTTCCTGCCTTGGGTTTTCAGGGTTATGCAAAGGTATCTGGTGGTATATCAGGTTATAATCATCTGAACCAGCAGGCACTATTTCAATATTCTCATAAGTATTAGACAGCAACTTTTGAGCAAGTACCGGGTTTTTAGCTGACAGGGCTTTAAGATTCTTTTCTAACATATAAATCCTGATTATTATCGTATGAGCTCATTATAAAATCATACACCAGCCGGGCAGATCTGTAACAAAAAGTTAAAGAGCCCTGTTGTTTCTATATTTTAGAGCTTTACGTTTATTTAACATATCAACAAAAGCTTCCAGCCTAACCTGAACAGCAAGCGGGCTGGTATGTTCATCAAATAAAAGGGTCAATACAGGGATATCAAGTGCTATCTGAACCTTATTAATAAGATTTCTCAGGGCATCATTAGGGTTACACTCAAGCGGAGCAATAAAAATAAGGCCATCAAATCCTCTATTTACGTACCTTCTAATCTTTTTCACCTCAAGATCTGTAAACACACCATAATCTTTCTGTATAATTTCAGGCAACTGAGAAACACGCTTACAGGCTTTATCCTGTATTCGGCGGTCACTTTCAGGAACCAGCCTGTGTGTACTCCAGCGGTCAAGAGCAACACCTAAAGACCCTAACTTTTTATCACAATACTGATGAACATAAGGTTCATTAAGAGAATAAACATCTCCTATCAAACCAACTTTTAAAGTATCATAACTAACCTTAACACTATATTCTCTGTGTATCTCAAGTAATTCATTATTAATTTTGTCAAGGCTACAATCATCTGATACCTCGATAAGCCTGTTATAAAAGCTATCATAGATGCTATCAACATTATCACTATTTTCAAAAGCAGGTCTGATCTGATAAAATACCTGGTCTATAAAGTTAAAAGCCTCATATTTCTTAAGACCAAGCTTAATACTCAGTGCTATATCAAAAATAGACTTGCCTGATATCTTACGTAATGTCTCATAATACGAAACAACAAAGTCTTTCTTTGAATTTAACCGGCAAATATAGCTATCAGGACAGCAATTAAGATCATTTAAAATATCATTAAAGGCATAATTGACAGGTGTTAGATTACACATATCACACCCACCATAATATATAACAACATCAGGATTCTGATCAAGCTGCGATAAATAGTTACCAAGCAATAACTTCAAAGGATAACACATCTCTATGGGCAAATACCGGGCACCATGATCATACATCAGCCTTGTATTAGGTTCAGAAAAACATACTTCAATATCAAGATCTTCCAGAGAAGCCTTTAACGCATATTTTAACGATCCAAGATTTCCTAATGCTACCTTCATAAGCACTTTCCTTTTGAACATTAATATTTATAACACTTAAAAACACTGGAAATAAGACCCCGGGTTAAAAGTAATCTTTAAAAAGGCTACTGACAGAACATTTATAAAAACTCAATATCAATTTCGCAAACATATCAAGAACTTGCAGAATCATAAAGGTTAAAATTTTCATATATTATACCTATTAGAACTTTCAAGCCTTATTAATAATACTTAATAAACACAGGAAGCATACATGAGTTTATGTCATAATATTCCGGTGAACCGGACTATTTAAAAGGAGAAAAGCTTGAAAATAGCCAAGGACATTACCAACCTTATTGGAAAAACCCCGCTTGTAAAAATATCAAGGGTATCTGACGGATGCAAAGCCACTATTATTGCTAAAATGGAGTCATTTAACCCTGCCTGCTCAGTAAAAGACCGAATTGGCCTATCAATGATAGAACAGGCTGAAAAAAACGGACTGATCACAGCTGGCAAAACAACTATTATCGAACCTACCAGCGGAAATACTGGCATTGCCCTGGCTATGGTTTCTGCTGTTAAGGGCTACAAACTGATTCTTGTCATGCCAGATTCAATGAGCATCGAAAGAAGAGTAGTTATGATGGCCTATGGGGCAGAAATTGTTCTTACACCTGGTGCCAGAGGAATGAAAGGAGCCGTAGAAAAAGCTGAACAACTCAATAGAGAAATTGATAATTCTATTATTACCCAGCAGTTCAGTAATCCGGCTAACCCTGCTATTCACGAATGCACCACAGGACCTGAAATATGGGAAGATACAGATGGCCAGATAGATATACTCGTTGCAGGAGTAGGAACAGGTGGCACCATTACCGGCACAGCAAGATATATTAAAAAGAAAAAACCAGACGTAAAATTTATAGCAGTAGAACCAGCAGATTCAGCAATACTGTCAGGAGGCGAACCCGGCCCTCACAAGATTCAGGGCATCGGTGCAGGCTTTATACCAGAAGTGCTTGATACTAAAGTTATTGACGAGGTTATAACCGTCTCAAACGAAGAAGCAATAACCATGGCAAGACAACTCGCCAGCAAAGAAGGCATTCTTGCAGGTATCTCTTCAGGGGCCGCAATACACGCCGCCATAAAAGCAGGTAAAAGGCCTGAAAACGCAGGTAAAACAATTGTAACAATAATACCCAGTCACGGCGAGCGTTATCTATCAACAGTGCTTTTTGAAGAACTCGTTAAAAAAGCCAGTACCCTTACCACAGAAGAGGTATAGCCATGTTTAAATTGCTAAAAGAGGAAATATCAACCATAAAAGAAAAAGACCCGGCAGCAACCAGTCTTTTAGAAATACTTTTAACATATTCTGGCCTACATGCCATGCTGGCATACCGGGTAGCTAATAAGCTCTATGGGTGGAATATACCCTTCTTACCCAGGTTTATTTCATTTATAGCAAGATTTTTAACTGGTATCGAAATACATCCAGCAGCCACAATAGGAAAAAAATTCTTTATAGACCACGGCATGGGTGTTGTTATAGGAGCTACAACAATAGTCGGCGATGAATGCCTTCTCTATCAGGGAGTAACACTGGGCGGAACAGGCAAAGAATCCGGGAAAAGACACCCTACACTGGGTAATAATGTTGTGGTTGGTTCAGGAGCAAAGGTACTGGGTAATATTAAAATTGGAAATAACGTCAGAATAGGTGCTGGTTCCGTTGTAATAACTGAAGTTCCAGATAACTGTACTGTTGTAGGGGTACCCGGAACAGTTGTTATCAAAGACGGAAAGAAAATCGACAATGTTCTCGACCATGGCACACTACCAGACCCGGTTATAGAAGCTATCATGTGCCTTTCAGAACAGGTACGTGAGATTAGAGACATGATAAAATCCCTGCACCCGGCAAAGTTTGAACATAAAAAATTCAAAGACCCCGTAGAATGCGTTGAAGAAAATCTGAAATAGGCAAGCATCACATATTACACAAAAAGATATAATATTTATTTGTTGACTATCAGCAATATATTATTTGTGAATAAAAAATAAAATTTATTTGCCTTTTTTACCCGGTTTTCTTGATTTTTTATTCTGCTTTTTAACCTCATCAATATGATTATATTCTTGAACATCACAAATTGAGATGTATTTATTATCTTTATTAAACTTTTCGACAAGCCCTTCAGCTTTTATAAAATGCGTAAACTCATCACAGAAACCTTTTGCAATTTCAATTTTTTCAAGAGAACAGATCATAAGGTTAGTCAAATATTCATATTCTTCAAGAACTTGCACTGTAGTTAATATCAAATCAGATAGATCTTCTCTTGTTATTTTAGAAGGATCTACAAGATTCTTCATTAACTTTTCATTGTTATTATTTAACTTCAGAGCTATACCTTTAACTTTATCACTTGACTTCTCAAATTCAGTTATAAGTGTATACGATTCTAGCTCTTCTTGTTGAATTTGCTCAATTGTATCTTCTAATTCAATAATCTTATCAATAAATTCAGGATCCTTAAAGGGGCTATCTTCAGGATAGTAGTTTTCTCTTACATAATCATGCCCCTGAACAAAGAAATTAGTAAGGTAATAATCAATTTCATCTTCCTGAACCTTATCAAATTCGGATAAAGAGGTTACATAACCCTGGACTATATTATTAAACGCAGTATATTCTTCTTTGAGAAGACCTTTTAAATACTTATAAAAGTTAACTCTAATCCCCAAATTTTTTCTTGTATCTACGTCAGATAAACCCATAACAACTTTCAACAAGCACATAGTGTAAAGCAATGAGGTTTCACCGGACTCATCAATGATACTTTGTTCCAGGGAATTTAATTTATAGTCTATCTTTATACTTGATAAATGATCAATAAGCTGTCTTAACTCTTTATCAAACCTAGCCTGATTTAATGTTTTAATAACTGTCATAGATAAACCCGCCCATCGAGTCAAGTCATTTACATATAGTTATACGTGTCTTTTTATATATTATTTATAAAACAAATTTTAAAATACCCTCGGAGGGACTCGAACCCCCGACATTCTCCTTAGGAGGGAGACGTTCTATCCTGCTGAACTACGAGGGCATTTCAAATTCATTCTACCATATTAACAGAATCCAGCAGATTTTCAAAAGATTATGCAGGCGAATACTCACAAACGTTAACATTCTGATAAGCAGTATGGTTACGGTCTTCAAGGAGCGGAAATTCTTTTCTTAGAGTATAAACACGTTCAAGGTCTATTTCAGCCATCATAACCCCTTCTTTTTCACCGGCACTGGCCAGAACAGAACCCCATGGATCAATTACCATAGAGTTTCCAACATTCATTCGCCTCGGTGGGACTTGGCCTACCTGATTAACAGCAACAACAAAACACTGGTTTTCAAGCGCTCTGGCTCTATTAAGAACAACCCAGTGTTCCAGCCTGGGGTATGGCCATGCTGCCGGCACAAGAATAATATCTACGCCGTTGTTGGCCAGTACACGGTAAAGTTCAGTAAATCTAAGATCGAAACAGATTGTCAGCCCGAACGTTGCAACAGGAGTTCTAGCAATAACAGTTTCAAACCCGGGGCTACAAAACTCACCTTCATTGCTACCATAGTAATTAAACATATGTTGCTTATAATAGCTAGCAATAAGACTACCATCAGGGGCATAGAAATTAGATCTATTTCTGCATTTACCATCCTTACAGGCTTCTATAATACTGCCACCCAGAAAATAGCACCCCAGCTCTTTAGCCCAGGCAGACATCTTCTCCGTGGTAGGCCCTGGTACCTCTTCTGCCTGCTTGCGATAAACCTTTACAGGAACGATACCGGTTGTAAATACTTCAGGCAAAACAACAAGATCCGGTTTAAACCATGAATACTTTTCCAGAAGGCTTTCTACTTTAGCTATATTAGCCTCTTTATCGCCCAGTACGGGTTCTGTCTGTACGCCCAGGACTTTAATTTCTTTATTCATAAGCCTTCCTCTTCATGAAACTATAAATACATCTATTGTAAGTTAATATTTCTGGGGTATCAAGCCATTCCTTGCTACTGACCACTCTTCCTGATCCAGAGAAAGCAAAGTAGTAGTATTACCACGTATATCTGCCTTCCATGCTCCCAGAAATTTTTTCACACCCTTGGAAGGGTATAAATAAGCATTAACAATAAATCGATTATTGCTATATTCTTCCCATCCCAGTATTTCTATATCCCATATATAATTGGTGAGATCAAGATCCTTTTCAGTCATCCAATAGTCTACAATAGCTTTTCTTACCGTATCTACTCTAAAAACTTTGTCATATTCAACATCATAAACCCAGATAATAGTACCAAAAAGGCCTTTACTCATTTTACCCACATGTTCTTTAATTAAAACCCTTGTAGCGGTGTAATCCCAGTCAACTATTGTCAGAGAGCGGAAAACATTTCTATAAAACCCGGATGTGCCTACAGTCAATACTTCATACCTTACCTGCTGATCATGCCTTACCTTATAACTTTCAAGATACTCTCTCATAGAAATGGAAGTTCCATCATCATGAGTTTTAGGCAACACAACCGGTATGTAATAACACTTGCTGACTACCTGATTGGCATCAGGATATCTATAAACTTCTGTATAGACAATATGATTAAAGTCAGGAGATACAACAGGAGGGCTGGTTACCATATATTGACCTGATAAGAGGGTCAAATTAAGGTTCAATTTACCACTACCATCATTATAGTACCAGAATTCAACTCCATCACGAACCACAACAGGATCACCTTCAGGGTAAAAAGTTTCACCTGAAAATGGTGGTTCATCTGCCAGTGGTGATGACCCTATCGGATAATATATCTCACCTGCAAAAACAGTATTTAGCCCTGTTATAAAGGTCAAACAAATTATAATTAATATAATTAACTTCTTAAAAGACACTTTTACCTCTTTAATACAGCATTTTGATTATATTGCGATGTAATCCAGAACATAATTAAGTCAACAATGTATTTTTGCTGAATTTCTGACATAGCAACTCCTTTAGGATAGCTGTGCCACTTTTGAATACAATTTCTACAACAGGTTGCAGTAGCATGCTGGGCTACAAATACCGGGTGATCCTTAAAGGGTGTTTGCTTGCCATCGTTAAGAATCTTTTCCGGAGCAATTCTTTTAGCTATAAAATCAACCGCATGGGATCTTATAACCTCTAGACCTCTTTGATCAATATAATCAAGATCCTTTGCAGATAACCTGAACCTGCTTCTAAAGCTAGATTTTAACAATTTATTCAGCACTTTTTCCATTATTAAAGACTCTTACAGTTTCTATAATACCACTAAATTAAATAAATTGACGGCTAAAAAAATTCCACTACGAGTATTATAATGAATAATAGAGGCTTTATTGACATGATTTTAAAAGAATTTGCAAAAGAATTGAAAAAATATGCCGCTGAGGTTCCCCCCAGCATCATTTTAACACGCTGGTTAAAGGATATACTTGTCAGAAAGCCTGAAACCAATACAGAAAAAATTATTCATGCAGAACTAACACTTCTTGAGGATAATGAAAATAACTATGCCATTGTTGGAACACGTCTGAGCGGGCAAAAATTACTTGAAACACTTTACAGATATATACAAAGCCTAGAAAACCAGGATTACAGCCGGTGGCTTCACCATTTGCAGGCCAACGATTTTGAAGAAGATGAATAATCATATTACTCTAGTGCCTCAGGGCCAAAAGCTTCTGGCAAAAGATCTCTAACTGCTGTAAAGACAGGTTGGTTCTGTTTGTCTTCTGTAATAACTACAGCATCAGGGCCAAATTCATAAAGCCATTGACGGCATGCCCCACACGGAAAGCATCCTGACACCTCTTTAAGACCTTCATCTGTATTTTTCTTCGCAACAACTGCTATTGCCTCAAACTTTTTATTACCAGCAACAATCATAGAAGAAAGAGCATTACGTTCAGCACACAATGTCAGGCCATAGCTGGCATTTTCAACATTACAACCCTCATAAATATTGCCTGATGAGGTTAAAACCGCTGCCCCAACAAAAAAATTTGAGTACGGCGCATAAGCTTTATCTGCAATAGTTTTAGCTCTTTGTAAGAGTTGTATGGAAATCTGATGGTTTATATGTTTCATTGGCGTTAATTTCTTCAACTACTGTAGCCAGATCTTTATCTGCTGCGGCTGTTAGAAGACCTATAAACAGCGGATGAGGACGTTCTGGCCTTGATTTAAACTCAGGGTGATATTGTGAAGCAATAAAATATTTATTAGATTTCAGTTCTATAAGTTCAACCAGTTTTCCATCCGGTGAAGTGCCTGCAATCAGCATACCATGATTTTCAAGTGGTTCTCTGTAGATATTTTTAATCTCATAGCGATGTCTGTGTCTTTCGTATATAAGGTCTGTTCCATACAGTATCCTTGATTTGCTCTCAGAATGGAGACTACACGGAAACTGCCCCAGACGCATGGTTCCGCCATAGTCTGTTATGGTTTCTTGATCTGCCATTAGGTCAACTACAGGGTGTGGCGTATCTGGTTCAAACTCTGTACTATTAGCGTTTTCAAAGCCTGCAACATTTCTGGCAAACTCAATCATGGCACACTGCATACCAAGACACAACCCCAGAAATGGTATATTCTTTTCTCTAGCATATTTTATAACGTTTATTTTTCCTTCTATACCTCTATAGCCAAATCCTCCGGGGACAATAATAGCATCAACATCGTTAAACTCTTCATATGTCTTATCTTCTGTAAGGCAATCTTCTGAAGAAACCCATTTTAGATCAATACCACGACCTATAGCAGCACCGGCATGCTTTATTGCTTCTACAACAGAGAGATAGGCATCTGAAAGCTTGGTATATTTGCCTGCTATAGCTACCTTCAGAGTTTTGCCCGGATATTTAAGCCTGTTAACAACCTCTTTCCATTTTTCAAGGTCAGGCGGTAAATCAGCAAGATCCAGTCTTGAGAGCACTTCTCTGGGAAGGCCTTCGCTTTCTATAGCCAGTGGTACTTCATAGATACTTTTCATATCCTTGCATTGAATAACTGACTCGACCGGAACGTTTGTAAACTGTGAAATTTTTTCTCTTTGTGACCTGTTAACCTCATACTCTGTTCTGAGAACCAGTATATCAGGCTGTATACCAATACTCCTCAAAGTATTTACGCTGTGCTGTGTAGGTTTAGTCTTCAATTCCCCTGCTGCACCTATATATGGAACCAGTGTCACGTGTATAGATACTGAATTCTTTCTCCCTACGTCATTTCTAAACTGCCTGATTGCTTCAAGAAAGGCCAGCCCTTCAATGTCACCAACGGTACCGCCAACTTCTGCAATAAGAATATCAGGTTGATGAAATGCTGCTGCTTCTGCAATCCTGTATTTAATCTCATCCGTGACGTGAGGTATAATCTGAACAGTACCGCCGAGATATTCACCTCTTCTTTCTTTAGTTATAACGCTTTGATAGACACTTCCTGAAGTAACATTATTTATCTTGCCAAGGTTTGCATCTATAAAACGCTCATAATGACCAAGATCAAGGTCGGTTTCAGCCCCATCATCAGTAACAAAGACTTCACCATGCTGAAAAGGACTCATTGTACCAGGATCCACATTGATATAAGGATCAAATTTTTGAATAGTAACTGAAAACCCTCTGGCTCTCATAAGTTTCCCAAGGGAAGCTGCTACAATTCCTTTACCCAGAGAACTTACAACTCCACCCGTAACAAAAATATATTTAGTAACCATATTTCCTCTTTTATCAGTCTGTAATTTTCGGTACCCGTATAAAACCATCTTCTTCAAAAGGTGAAATGGCAAGCATTTCATCTCTTGAATATTTCTTTTCTACCTGATCTTCTCTCATAACATTCTTCACCGGAACAGCATGAGCCATAGGTTCAACATTTTCAGTATTAAGTTCATTTAATAAATTAAAATAACCTACTATATCACCAAGTTGCCTGGCAAACATCTCTTTTTCACTGTCAGTCAAGGCCAGACGGGCAAGCCGTGCTACATGTTCCACATCATTTATGGTAAGCAATGGATTATACCTCTTTCGATCAACTTGCAATCAACATTATAATAAAGGAATCAAAGAGGAATTAAAAATATTCTTTTGCTGTTTATATCATAAATTTACAATCGCATAGAAAACAGCAGCTACAGGGAGTAACAGGTTGCCAACGCAAACAAACGTGAACACTAGTGTATTTTACATACCTTTAAACGACACAACCCTGTTTCTACCTTCCTGTTTAGCTTTATACAGAGCAATATCTGCTTCTTCATATACATCAGCCGGGTTTTTACAATCTGAATCAAACACTGCCACACCAATACTCAGAGTCAGATTAATCGTTTCTGACTTGCTGGAAGTAAATTTGCTGATATTTAAGACTGATCTTTCAACTGTTTTTCTCAGTCTGTCTGCCAGTTTTACAGCACCTTCCTGGGTTGTGTCAGGCAGGATGATTACAAATTCTTCACCACCATATCTACCTGCAACATCATAATCACGTACTGTCTGCTTTATCAGCTTTGCAATTTCCTTTAAAGCGTAGTCACCTACGCTATGGCCATGTGTATCATTGACCTGTTTGAAGTGGTCTATATCTATCATTAACAGAGCCAGAGGTCTATGGGTTCTCAATACGAGACTAGCCTCCTGATAAAGTCTTTTATCAAGCTGTCGCCTGTTTTCCAGGCCTGTCAGTGCATCTACCGTAGCGTGTTTTACAGTCTCAGCATAAGATGCCGCCCTATTGACAGTAATTGAACATTGTTCTGAAAAGCTTTTTAATAGATCCATTTCTTTTTCAGTAATCTCTGTAACCTTTGCATCGGCAACAATAGCCCCAAAAACGTGATTTTTAACAAATACAGGTATTGCTATTGCCTGCTTATCAGGTGTTAAAACAATTGCTGAGGTCTCTTGAAGTTCTTTTAAAAGAGGATCAACAACCTGCGTAGAATATGAGTTAGGCCAGAATAGCTCAAGATCATTCTCTGAATTTCTAATAAACATATATACAAGCGCATTCGGAAGATATTTATCAAGTATTTCACCCATAATAGGCACTACATATTTGAGTTCATATTGTGTTTCTATGATTTTAGCTATTTCTTTAGTTGCAGAAGACATTTCAATCTCTGTCATAATCTTTTTATTAAGCTTATCATAAATAACAGCAGCTGAAACCTGTATCCCCAAAACAGAAAGCATTATCAAAGACTCTGTTGTTATCTCTTTTCTTGGCTGAGAAGAACTAAATATACCTAAAATACCCTCAATAGAACCTTTTTCTACGACAGGCAAAAGAAGACTGAATTCATCTGGAATAATTTTCAGGTTATTTTGATCAAAACAATCAATGCTCAACAACCTTGATTCAGGAGTAACAAACATCAATTTTTCGCTCATTAAAGACTGTTCAAGGCTGCCGGTAGCATTAATAGTGTTAATGAAAGCTGGTTCAAACACATTCTTTTTACTAAATACCTGCTTGAATAAGCCTTCATTAGGATCTTTCAACCATAAACATACATCATCTATACCCATATAAGCATTTAAAATATCATAAACAACTTCCAACAAATGGTTTATCTTTAGATTTCTCTTTATAGAGCTTGATATCTCATAAATAACACTTAATTCAGATATATTTGAGCTATGATGGTCTGAAACCATTTTTAAACCTCATTAAACCTGATCGAAGAAAGATTCTAACTCTCCACCTTTTTCAATTTCATCCTTGCATAAATTATACAGGTAATAGAGTTTATCTTCATCAATATTGAGATATTGTAATACATCTGGAATAAACTTATCCATAGACACAACAGGATATGGGCTTTCAATAATATTAACAATATTGTTAGCCAGATAGACAACGCAAACAAGACGGGTATGAGAGACTGATTCCATAGGATTATGGTGACATCTAATCGACTCTGAAAGGTTAACAGGCAGGTTCCACTTGTCAGCAACACGATAACCTATCTCAGAATGTGTAATACCAATGATTTTATCTTCAGCATCAAGAAATTCTGCCGCAGTATAATAAGGTTTCAGAGATTTAAAGACCTCAACATAAGAAGAATGATCATACTGATCAAAAACGACCTTACCTATATCATGCAGGATACCACAACTAAAAGCATCTCCACCCTCTGAAAGACCTGCATTTACTGCAACCAGCTTTGATGCAAGAGCAGTTGAAATAGAATGTTTCCAGAATCTTTTATAATCAATCGTTTTGCCCAGCTTAGACTCTTTAGGGGTAAAAATCTTGAATATGCTGGTAGAAAGCACCAGCCCCCTCATCGTTGTAAAACCCAGTATCATAATAGCCTGCTGCACCGAGCTTATTTGCTTTGGAAAACCATAATAAGCCGAATTTACAAGCCTTAAAACTCTTGTTGTCAAGCCAGGATCATGTGCTATTACCTTACTGAGTTCAGATGCTGAAGATGTAGGATTACTTACAAGCTCCATAACCTTCGTCACAACTTCAGGTAAAGATGGTATATCCCTGACTCTTCTTAGTACAAGGTTAATTTTTGCCTGATTATCTTCTTTTGCCGGATCTCTCAGAACAGACTGCTCGGTAAGAGAAAATACATCCACCCTGTTTTTCTCTAATTCTTTAAAAAGCCACAATCTTACATTTTTATCATAGCCCAGGCGATCAAATTTCAGAAGTACTACCCGATCGAATTCATTATTTACAGCATCTTTGACTATTTCTTCAAGTGCAGAACGCTTGTTATCTGAGGTATCTGGCTGATCAGTATAATACCTAACTATCTGAAAATCGTGTTCACGACAATATTTTTCAATCTGTTCTCTCTGAATCTTAAGTTCCAAAGACTTATCAGTCTTACCCGCTATTGAAGAACATAAGTAGCCAACTACTTTCAACTTAATCGTATCCCAAAATAATTATGAAATGCCTAAATTTAAAACTTAAAGGTTAACCTAATTAAATTTTCTCATGTTTTTATTAAATAGAACTACCTCTAAATAACTTATTCACCAATGAAGCTCATTAAAAAAAAAGCTCACTTGAGGTAAAGTATAAAATAGATTTCATGGTAATACAAAAATTTCACAAGAAAGACGAGAAATGAAAGATACACACTGCACCTGTGTCAGCTTCGACCCCGGATTTGCAAACTATAACCCGGGACTCAACGAATCAAACCTTGAACAGATAAACCACATATCAAAGCTAAAGTCACACAACCAGAGAAAATTTCAAGTAATAAAATTAGAAACAAGCTTTCTCAAGCCTCTAACAACTATTACATATATTTATTATGGATGTGTGGCATATGGAAGCGTTCTGGCAAGTAAGTATAATAACCCGCCAGCAACAATTGAAGGCAACCACATTCTTGAACTTCCGGATCACGAAAAAGACAACGCAGATCTAACACTCGAAGTTAAAATAATTCAAGAACTATACAAAAAGCTCAACAAAGATATACAGTTTTACCTGAAAAGAAAAAGCAAACTACCAGCAAGGCTGGAAGAATTCAGTAACCTGTATAAAGAATTTGTAGAGCTAAATAACCATTTTAAAGATCTTAAAACAACCAGCCAGATTAAACTGCCTGCTGCCATGGAACACTTCAGGCAATATACCCCGGAAAAACTGGATATCTACGAAAAGAAACTCTTTGAAATCACTCAAACAGGCAACCTCGAAGAAGTGCTTAACATTTCTTAACATCTGTGAACATATTCATACTCCAGTGCGTCAAAAGACTAAAAGATCTGGAGCATAAGAAAATGAACAAAAATTGTGACAACTTTATAACACAGCTAAACGATTTGCTCGATAACAATATCGAAAATATCGAAAAAGAAGAGCTTCTTGCGCACCTTAAAACCTGCAAAAGCTGCAATCAAGAGCTTCAAGAACTCCAGAATACGTTGAAAGCTGTTCAAAGCCTGCAAAAAATCAGCATACCTGAAGCCAGAGATTCATTTGCTTCAGAAATAATACTACAACTGGAATCTGAAAAAACATCCAATAAAACAATACTACTAAACAACTACAAATACATTGCAGCAGGAGTAATATCTCTAATACTTGCAGGTGTTATCATCATTAATATTAATGGATCCAGGCCAGATAGCATCAGCTTAAGTACTGATAATGTTGAAATTACCGATACCTATATATCTGATTATGACTACATAATCTATAATCAAGACACCTCTATTCTAGCAGAAGCCGGTCTGCCAACCGATGAATGGGGCTTACTCGATCTGGATAAGTTATAAAGAATGACTATAAACGAAAAAGACCTTATAAAAAGAACACAGAAAAAGAATGACCTGAAGGCTTTTGAAGCACTGGTCAGGCTTCATCAATCCAGAGTAAGAGCTGTAATATACCGGTTTACTCAATCTGTAGAAGATTTAGATGATATCAGCCAGGAAGCCTTCATAAAAGCTTTCAGAGCAATAAAAACGTTTAAAGGCAATTCCAGTTTTTCAACATGGCTATGCAGTATCGCCATCAATACCTGCAAAGACAAACTCCGGAGCAACAAACGCTATCAACAAAAAGTAGTTAGCATAGAAGACAAAAACTTAAACCAGATCATATCAGAACAAGACTCTGATATAGAAGGACACCTCAACCTGACAACAGAACAAAACCTTGTTTTAAAAGAGATTAAAAAACTACCTGAAAACCAGCAACTTGCTATCATTCTGCACGATATAGAAGAATTCAGCTATGAAGAAATCGCTAAAATATCTAATTGCCCAGTAGGAACCGTAAAATCACGCCTCTTTAACGCACGCAAAACACTTAAAGACAAACTTAAAACCCATATAACAAGTATAACACTTTCTTAAGGAGATTTAAAACAATGAAAAAACAGTTTTTTGGATTATTACTCGCAGGCTTAATAACCATCAGCCTGGCACCTCAAATGGCTTCAGCTCAACCACCAGATAATCAACAACCCGGCATGGGTATGCATCAAAAACACTCAGGTATGGGCGGCCCACACAAAATGAAACCCGGAACACACAAACACCATGGTGGCATGATCGGCATGCTACAAAAACTCAACCTCACTGAAGAGCAAAAAAACCAGCTGAAAGCAAAAAAAGAAGCTTCTAAAACACAGATGGAAGGCATTAGAAACCAGCTAAAAACAGAACGCCAGAAACTAATGGAACAGATGTTTGACCCTGATGTCTCTAAAGCCCAGTTATTAAGCCAGCAGGATAAAGTATCAAATCTTCAAAACCAGATACACCGTATCAGAATAGAAGGTATAGCTGACCTGAAAGCAACACTGACACCTGAACAGAAAGCAATACTCAAGCAAGAAGCTGCTCAACACCAGCAAAAAATGCAACAGAGAATGCAACTATTTCAAGAGAAAAGGCAACAACACTACCATAAAAAGCAACAAGCATCACCGGATAACATGTATAATCAAAGTCATAAGTAATCAGATTTCAGAAAATATATGGCGGGTGTTTTTCGTTGCGCAGCAACGAAAAACACCCTGGAGACTTTTAGAATTGTTTAATTTTTTATTTCGTTTAGTATAATACTAAGATTGCCATCAAGATACAAATTATCAATAACCCCCTTTTTCAAGGGGGTTAAATGTTTATAATGAAGGTGTTAAGCTATTTACCAGAGATATGAATATCTCTGTTCCATTTGTTGCAAGACATACATTTCAGCCTGCTGGGCAATAGATTCAAATACAGGGGTCAGGTCGCCAACAGAGTTAACATAAACCAGGTTATTATCAGGGTTAGAGCCTTTTATCGCCCCTAATGCCTGCTGAGCATCAACATCACCAGCAACCAGCAAACCAACTGAATATATACTGACATCATTCGTTTCAAGAGCTGCTGAAAGACCGCCCAGTTTTGTAACCTCTGAACCTATATCTGTAAAAGCTTCAGGAACACCTGTAGTTATGTTAGCACTTGCAGTAGGCCCACCATCTGTAAGAAGAATAACAATCTTCTTGGCCAGCGGATCATTAGCAGCCTCATAAGTATTAAACTGTTCATTAGCTGTGTAAAGCGCATGAGCCAGGTTTGTTTGACCGGTCAAAGTGAGCGGTTGCGTACCGCCAGGGCAGGCAGGAACACCAGCAGGATAGTTATCTGTGCCATATTTACAGGCCCTGTTCATTCTAAAAAGCTTGCTCTTCAGGTTATTAAAGGTTCCACCAGATGGGCCGGAAAGTTGCAAAACCTCATCAGGCCAGGTTTCTGTTGTCAGGGTATAAGAACCATCCTGAACTTCTGTTGAAAAGGGCACAAAACCTACAACAAAGTTATTAACCAGTGTAGAATCACCTTCTATAGTTAATACAAATGATAAAAGCGCTGTTCTTGCAGCTTCTATCCTTGACAGATAGGTTGAAGTGATGTCTTCATCGCCAGGGTTACCAAATAATGCTGCTCTCGCTGGGTTAATATGCATTTTATCATACATAACCATACGATATGTCCAGTTCTGAGGGAATAAAGGGGTTCCATCAGTTTTATAAAGACTGCAAGTTGATTGATCAAGATGATCCTGATTCAAACAGCCAGAATTAGCAGGGTCTGGATCACTTGGCGGATCATCCCAGTAATCAAAAATAGCAGTAAAGTCAGCCGGTGAACCAAAGTTAGCTGCTATAGCCACATCAGGAAGGGTAGGAAGGTAAAGATATAAGTCTTCACGACCAGCAGGAACATCCGGGGGGTTCAAAGTACAGGTAACATAATCTGAATTCGGCAGAGGTTGATCCCAGGCAAGACCGGTATAAGGTAAATCTCTATTCGGTATCGCACAAGGATTATAGCGTTCATCATAAGGAGTTATAGGATCATCCAGAGTTTTAGCAAAATAAAGGTCATTAACACCAGGTCTGTAAACGAGATAAGGTGATGCAATAGCAGCCGGATCATAGCCAGCAAGACCACTGCTCATTCTCAAAGGTATTTTAGACCCGGTAGGATTGCTGTAACTGGTATATGCAGAATCTCCAAAAGCAAACGTAGACCCGAAGAAGAAATCATTACCACCTGCACCAACATAGTTTGATGCTTTCATAGAAAGAGAGGTATCCACCACAAGGACAATACCTATCTTATCTGAGAACGGGTCACCTTCTGCCAGAGCTTTAGAGGTGTTTTTAAAGAAATAGGTTGAAACACTATAAGAAGCATTAGATGCTGTCTGGGCAGTATGTCCACTATAAATCCTTAAAATAGCTTTTACGAGATTATTGCCTTTAGGCATAAAAGACTTATATTCCGGAGGAGCTGTACCTGTGCCGTCAGGGTCATAAAGCTGCATTGTGGCATCAGTTACTTCCCAGTTGTAATAAAAACCTGAATTTTGATATTGATACTTTGGATAAATAATATTTCTATTTGCTGTACTTACAACAGAAGCACTGGGCGTATTACCTGCCTGAGGAGATAGATCATTTTCCGGCAAATAAGCCGCACTGGGGTTGCCATCAGCATCGAGCCTCACAAAATTACCATTTGTATCAAAGCTCAAAACATCACCATTCTGGGCCATAACCGGGTGCATAATCGATATATCACCGGCGATTGCTTTTTCCATAATAGCATTAGCAATAGCCTGTTCCTGGGTGAGTTTTCGCCCTTCTGTAACACCTGTTACTAAACCATCACCGGCACTACTGCCAGCTTTATTGCTGACAAGCTTAATTACCGGTATAAGCGCTATTGAAAGCAATAGAATTATCACTGCTGCCTCAATAAGCGTAAAACCTTTTGCCTTACGTCGAAACACCTTCATGCCTTTCTCCTTATGAATTTCAAAACTAATCAACCTTTTACTATCAAACCGCATACTTAAATACACAATGGTCAACCCATCTAGTCAAAGTATCGGACTCAACCTCATGAACTTGAACTATTGTAACAAATTGTATAATTTAAATAGATAATACTAAACTATAAAAGCATTTATCCGATTAATACCATAAGGTGCTATAGCATTCTTGTCTTTATTTTGCAATAATATAAGCAGGGATTCAGTAATAGTTTAATGTATAAAGAGGAAGGCCGGCAAATGTTTATGAGAAGAAATCATTTGGGTCAGGGTGCCATTATTTTATTCGTCATTTTCATTGTAGTGACGCTCTTAATAGTGGGTATAACCCTTTCACTGTCTCAAAGCAAGACAGTAACAAGAATCATTTATACCGAAACCAACCTTAAAACTTACTATGCAGCCCAGGCAGGCCTGCAAGAAGCTCTTGCTACAAGGCTCATACCCAGAAGTAATATTTATGCTATTCAGCATGCTATTACCAATGATACAACAACATCGAGTCTTTATGGCACTAAAGCAGCTATGTTAAACAATCTTGGCGGAACTGCTCTTACAGCAGATCCTATTTACCCTGATTCAGGGATAATTAAAGCTGACCCGACTGCTAACCCCACTATCAGCAGCGATCAAGACATTCGAGATAATATTATCGGAACCTATATTTACAGAGCAGTAGGAGGCACAAACGCTTCAAATACAGTTGCAGGCGGTTCAAAGCCTCTAGGTCTTCCTGAAAATACCATTGAAGGTAGAGTAACCATTTATTCTGTAGGCTATAGTTTGCTGCCTAACGACGTTGTAGACAAATGTGGCCTTATAGCAGTTGTAGACTTTGATAGAACCGATGATGACCCGGCCAATGCCGATGAAATTGAATCCATTGAAATAACTACTGACCCGACATTTATTGCAAACAACATAGAAAACCCTTACTTAACTCCTGATACAACACCGCCTTCATTAATCAGGGCTGTTGCCTTCACGCCTACTAAAATATTTCATGATATTGTAGAAAACAGCTTTAATAGCTGGACTTCACCGGCACTTGATAAACAGCTCCCTGATGGTGGTGCACAAACAGGCACATATTCTAACAGTGCCTATGAAATAGGAAACAACTCTCAAATCAGGCTTTTCTTTGATGAGCCAGTAGACCCGAGGTCTATCAACAGTAACCTGACATTTATGTGTGCATCAGGCGACTGCACAACAGCCGGTGGCGGTGGTACAACACTACACCCGTCAGGCTATTCTTATATATCAAACGTTCCTCTAAGTAATGCTATTATCATGTTCCCACCTCTTGCAACTTCAGGTGCTCTTGAATATAACAGCGTCTATGAAATCTCTCTGGATGGCATCAACGACTTTGACGGCAATGTTATAAGCAACCTGCGTGTCAGATTTGAAACCGGCCCTGTTCCAACTCCGACTGATACACCTACTCCAACTGATACCATGACTCCAACTGATACACCAACATTTACACAAACAGAAACACCAATACCAACAAGTACGTTTACCACGACAAATACATTTACCATTACACGTACGCCAACAGAAACATATACTCCAACTATTACACCTACACCTACAGAGACTCTGACCGGCATTCAGCTGACCAACAGTGTCACCCCGACACCAACTATAACCAATACACCAACTATTACACCTACACCAACCATTACACGTACACCAACCAGAACATTTACTCCATCAAATACATATACTATTACACGTACGCCAACCATTACACGTACGCCAACTATTACGCTGACAAGAACCATTACACGTACGCCAACCAGAACATATACAAGAACCATTACACGTACACCAACCAGAACACGTACGCCAACTCCAACTCCAACACCTTGTTACTGTGTGTGTGAAGAATGGATCAACGGTGAAAAATGGCAAGTTATTGGTGGTGGCCCAATACTTTGTAACACCTGCGAAAGCGACCCGCTCAGAAGGTGTAAATAAATCAGAGAAATAAAACTGATCGCATATAACTAAAAAAAGGGGCCTATTTCAGGCCTCTTTTTACGTCTAAATAGATGATGATCTTTTTAGTTTATAATGGTATTTATTAGTATTGACCTCAAATTCAACAACAACAAATGATAGAAACTCTTTTCGATATAACAAAATGGTATATAATTCTTCAAATAACTGGCATAATCGGTTTTTTGCTGTGCTTTAACCTGTTTTCAGGGCTCAAACTAAGGGGTTTCTGTATAAGCAAAACAACCGGCCTGTTTATCATTTCTATAATAGCCTGGTTTTTATGCAACAAAAAGCTTGAGCTGATACCATATTCAACATTAACACTCTACCTTATTTTTCTGTCAGCAGGAATATTCAGCTATATTATTTACCAGAAAAACAAACCCGATATAGATAACTTCTTGAAAGAAAATTATAAATACCTGTTATCTATAGAGATTGCCTTTTTAATATCATTTTTAATCTTTGTACTATTGAGAACCTATACCCCGAATATCGAGGGTACTGAAAAACCACTGGAGTTTGTAGTAATCAACTCTATTCTACGTGGCGATTATATGCCACCAGTAGATGCCTGGCTATCAGGTCATGTACTTAATTATTATTATATGGGGCAATTTGTCTTCTGTAATATCATTAAATTGACATTTATAAACCCCTCTATCGGGTTTAATCTAATTGCTCCAACAGTTTTAAGCCTTATACTTATCGGCAGTTTTGGTTTTATTTATCAGCTTACCCGAAGCATACCCTGGGGAGTGCTTGCTGCCTTTATGACAGGCCTGATGGGTAACCTTGAACCTGCCGTACAAATTATCAAAAACGGATGGAACCCCGATACATTCAGATGGTGGGATGCAGGGCACATTATACCTCAAAGCTTCCCTGAATTCCCTTACTGGTCTTTCCTACATGCAGATGTTCACGCCCACTTTCTGGTACATCCCTTTACCATTATGTTTTTGTTTGTATTGCTGGCGTTCATTTACAATAACTATTTCCTGATAAGACCCCTGGATTTCAGAAGTAACAAAAAATTCTCAGCAAATATATTCTATTGCCTGCTTTTAGGCTCATTTATGCTTATTAACAGCTGGAACTACCCGAGTGCCATCGCCCTTACACTGGCCGGACTCTATATACAGCTGGCCAAAACGAAACCTGAAAAGTCAACCATATCAATAATTCTGAGAGTTCTACCCTCAGGCATATTTTATATCCTCACCAGCTACATACTTTATCTGGCATTCTATGCATACTATACCAGCCCGGTAGAAGGTTTAGGAATTGTTAACCCTGCACACCGCACAACAACAGGGCAATTTCTAATGCTCATCGGAACATTCCTCTTGCCTCTCTTAATTATTGCCATCATAGAGTTTATTAACAACCTGATCAAAAACAAAAACATCAATCTAAAACGAAAAACCTTTGCCCTGTTAATCATTTTAACAATCATCACAGCTACAATTTTTGCAACAAAAAGCTTCGTAATAGCTCTATCAACAGCATTATGGTTATTTTTACTGGCTAAAATACTTTCAAGAAAAGAAAAAACTGAATATCTTTTAATATCATCAATTACATTTCTGGTCTTTTCACTGATACTGGTCTGTGAACTAATCTTTGTTAATGACCTTTTCGGGCTTGATTATGAGCGTCAAAACACTGTAGCTAAAAGCTACATACAAATACTTCTTCTACTTCCACTTTCTGTTAGCTATTTTATGTACGTAATAAGCAGTAGAAATTACCTTAAATCAACATTAAAAATAATATATATAGTCACTATATCAATATTGATAATACTCTCATCAATATTCTTATTCACAGGTACATATGTTAAAAACCACCAGTTTAAATATGTTTACGCAGAACAAAACTGGCATATACCTACCCTTAACGGCAGTAAGTTTATTGAAGTTAAATATGACGGTGAATATGAAGCTATAATGTGGCTAAGAAAAAATGCAACAAAAGATGACGTTATACTTGAAGCCATCGGCGCCCCATATTCCTACTACGGCAGGGTAGCATCACAAACAGGTATACCTGCATTACTCAACTGGGCAGGCTCACTCAATGTTTTAAGGGGTAAATATTTCTATCTAATAAGCAATCCACGTGAAAATGCCGTTAAAAGAATCTATAAAACTAAAAATAAGAAAAAAATACACCAGCTACTCAGCAAATACAATATTTCATACATATACATAGGCCCACTTGAACGTGAAGAGTTTACAGAAAAAGAATTAAAAGGCTTTGAAAAAGAAACAACAATATTTGAAAAAGCATTCAAAAAAGGTAACACCGTAATATACAGAGTTAAAAGACCATGATAATCTATACCATTTTAAACTGGTACCTTTTCATACTTCTTATCGGTACAATAACTTTTATTTTAACCTTTGAACTTTTTAAAGACCAAAAAGATCGTGGCTACTGCATATCCAAAACAATCGGGATACTGCTTGTTAGCTTTATAAGCTGGCTTGCCATGGTATACAACTTCAATATGTATAGTTTCACTGCTGACATACCCCGGGTAGCAACCGGCATTCTTGGCATAGCAGCACTTATAATAATTGTCAGATCAGTTGCCAATGGAAACATTAAAGAAATATACAAATTTATAGATACAAATTACAGGTTAATTTTATTTACAGAAGCAGCATTTATAGCTATTCTAATTGGCATTAGCTATGTAAGAGCTTTTGCCCCGGATATTTTAGATGTTCACAAACTCCAGGATCTGGTGTACATAAAGTCATTCTTCAATACAGGTAACCTTCCACCTGAAAATATCTGGCTTGCAGGCTATAAAATCAACTATTATTATTTCGGGTATTTTCTTATTGCAAATCTGGTTTATCTCAGTAATATAGATATTCACCTTGCTTTTAATCTAGTGCCAGGGACTATTCTCGGGCTTATAGCAATAAGTGCAGGTGGTATAACCTACAATATTACAAATAGCAGATTCTATGGCATTCTTGGAGGCTTTTTAACAGCTTTTATCAGCAACTATAAACCTCTAACACAAATAATTCAGAGTGGTTTGCAAAATGGTTATGACTGGTGGCAGTCCACTCACTTCTTACCCAGTGGCAGCTTCACTGAATTTCCCTTCTGGACAGCTATTCATGGAGATCTTCAGGCATATTACACTGTACAAATAATAATTCTTGCCCTTATTTACTGTCTATATAGTTCAATAAAAAGCAATAATTTAATGCTGCTAACAAATTTTTCTGTTAAGACAGTCATTTTCAATATACTGATTTCTATTTTACTTGCTATAACAATAATGACTAACATTTATTCTTTGATATATGCTATTTTACTGATACTTCTATTTTCAATTTATGCTGCAAGCAAAGCAGAAACAAAAAAACTACAGTTACAGGCATACTTTTTAAACATTACAGCGATTTTTATAACAACCATATTAATATTAATACCCTTTATTCTTAGCTATAACATACCATTTACAGGGCTATCTTTTGTAACAGGTGAGTTATCTGTTAATTTTATCGACTTCTTGATTATCTTCGGTGTATTTCTAATACCTGTTATTATCTATATGCTTATCAGGCTTAAAGAAGAGCTAAAACTTTCAATGCTGGAACTTATTTTAACTGCGATTATTGTATTTTCAATTTCAGAAGCATATTTAATCTATAAAGCAAAGTTAACAAGCCTTCCCGTAACGATTTTGAGCATCACCATACTTGCATGCATAGTATTAACAGGCCTTTATCTTATAGTCAATAAAGTTAAAAACCGCCAATCTAAAGATTCAATCATCATTGCAATCAGCATTATAGTATTACTGAGCATATTATCATTAACATTCAACAATGTAAGCACAGGAATCATAGTAGCAGCAGGCATATTTAGCTTCTATATACTCTCTAAAGAAAAAGATTTTGAACATTTCACATATTATAGTCTCCTTGCCTGTAGCATAATAATTCTTCTGATCAGCAATATCTTTTATATCAAGACGAATTCAGAAACTAATCTAATAACATACAGCTATTTAACAATACAAACCCTGATCATATTTCCAATAATACTAGTGCTAAGTATATTTTTAAGCTTAAAAAACCTCAAAGAGTTTCACCGTGAAGTATATATAACAATAGTCATTATTATTATCCTTCCAGCATTATTATTCTTATTTCTAGGGCCATACTATAAAACCAATAAATTTAATACTATAGAAGGTTTAATACCAAGCATTTCAGGAGATCAGCACATAGGAAAATTCCACCCGTCAGATTATGAACTTATAGAATGGCTCAAAGAAGATGCTGACAGCAATTCTATACTTATTGAAGCAATAAAGCCAGGCGATTATTACAGCGGTCGCATTTCTGCCTACTCAGGAATGGCTACTGTTTTAAACTGGCCAGAAAGGCAATACTTTGCTTATGGCAAAAACATTCAAAAAGAGCTCCAGCAAAGAGCACAAGACATCGATAAAATCTATTCTGAGCCTGATAAAACTAAAATCCTTCAGCTGATAAAAAAATACAATGTTGAATACATATGTATTAGTGAACTAGAAAACGAACTATATCCACTTGAAGTACTCAGAAACTTCAGCCAGGTCGCAACTCTTGAATATCAAACAGCTCATTGTGGCGTATGTGTCATATATAAATTAAAAAGGGATTCTGCCTACTGATCTGATTCTGTTGTCGATACAGACTCTACAATCTTCTGGTTTCTCTTCTACACAGACTTTTGAAGGGTAAATTTCATACAACTGTCTGTATTTGCGGTCTGTTACATTGGGCATTACTACATTAGCCCCCCTGGTAAGAGCTAATTCTCTGCCTCTAGCAGGATTAGTCGTTGCCAGAGCAGTTGTAGCAGGTATATGAGCAGTCTTATTAACTATTCTGGTTATAGCCAGCATTTTAAACACCATTTCTTCAAGATCATAATCAATATCAGGAGTAAAAAAGCCCATTGATTCGTAATCAGAATATAAAGGAGTACCAGGATGAGGGATATAAGGCCCCATGCCGATCATGTCAAGTTCTAGCTCTTTAAAAAGCAGTACATCTGTAGCTAAACTTTCAATAGACTGCCCGGGTATGCCTATCATAACACCACTGCCAACTTCATAACCAAGTTTTTTTAGTATTTTAAGGCAATTTATACGATTTTCATAGTTCATATCAGGGTGCATTTTGCTGTATAGCTTTTGGTTTGAGGTTTCATGTTTTAAAAGATATCTATCAGCACCGGCTTTTTTCATACTGAGATATTCTTCTTCAGTTCTTTCACCTATAGATAGCGTCACAAATATATCCATTTCAGCTTTAATAGAGCGAATTATTTCTTCCATCAAATCAACTGTATAGTAATTATCTTCTCCTGACTGAAGGACAACTGTCTTATAGCCAAGTTTAAAAGCTTTTCTTGCTGTATCTAATATCTCTTCAGGCTCCATTCTGTATCTTTGCAATGATTTATTCTCAGATCTCAGCCCGCAATAATGACACCAGCGAGCACAATAATTAGAAAACTCAATAATGCCACGCAAGTGAACCTTATCACCCATGTATTCTCTACGAATTTCATCAGCTTTTCTATAGAGTTTTTCAAGTTCACAAGAATCAGTAACATGTAAAAGTGTTATAATATCATCTTTAGAAAGGCTATACTTTTCTAGAATGTCTGATATACCAGGTTTAGAAGAACACATCTCTTTCTCCATTCTCTATTTTAGACAGATTTTGAGTTACTTTACTACGTAGATTCTCATCCTGTATCATATCAAGATGATTTTGTATAGCTTTTTGGCCTGTATTCAGGGTTTGCTCTGAAGCATAATCCAGTAAGTATTCTTTAAAAGTAAAAAGTGCATTAGAGTGACAGAATTTCTGTATCAGACCAGGCTTAGCAAGATCCATAAAATCATGACCAACACGCCCAAGGCGATAGCAACCAGTGCAAAAGCTGGGAATATAGTCATTTTCTGCCAGTTCAAAGATAACCTCATCAAGGCTTCTGTGATCACCGACAGAGAACTGTTCACCTGTTTTACCATGAACTGTATAACCACCAGGATTAGTCTTAGAGCCTGCACTAATCTGAGAAACACCAAGCGCAATAACTTCTTTCCTGAATTCTGGTCTTTCTCTGGTTGTTAAAATAATACCAGTATAAGGTACAGCCAGCCTTAAAACAGCTACAATCTTCTTAAACGAGATATCATCAACAGCATGGGGTGACTTTGTAGAGAATGGAGCACCCTTGGCAGGTTCCAAACGTGGTATTGAAAGCGTATGTGGCCCAATACCATATTTTTCATCAAGATAAGCAGCATGTTTTAATAGTGCAAGAACTTCAAAACGATAATCCGTTAAGCCAAACAATACCCCCATACCAACATCATCAATACCTGCTTCAAAAGCCCTGCTCATTGTTTCATATCTCCAGGCATAATCAGCTTTTAAGCCTGACGGATGCATTTTTCTATAGGTTTCAAAATGATATGTTTCCTGAAAACTCTGATATGTGCCTATTCCAAAAGTTTTTAAAGTCTTAAATTCTTCTATATTTAGAGGTGCCACATTTATGTTAATCCTTCTTATCTCGCCACGACCAACTTTTGTCGAATAAATACCTTCAATGACCTCCTTTATATAGTCAAGCTTAATTTGATTAACATCTTCTCCTGCCACAAGAAGCAACCGCTTATGTCCCTGGGCCATAAGATTCTTAGCATCTTCTATTGCTTCATCTACAGAAAGAGTTTTACGCTCTATGTCCTTGTTATTAAACCTGAACCCACAATAAAGACAGTTATTGGTACAATAATTACTTAAATACAGTGGAGCAAAAAGCACTATACGTTTTCCGTAAATAAGTTCTTTAACCTGTTTTGCTGCCTTAAAAAGTTTTTCAAGTGCTTCATTATCATTATTATCAATATTAATGAGGATAGCAGCCTCATCCAAATCTAAACCTTTTGCATTAAGAGCTTTTTCAATAACTGCATCAACAGATTTAGTTGATTTATCATCAAGTAGCGCCCATAATTCAGTTTCATCTATGTAAGGGTTAACTTTTTCAGTTGTTTTTGACATTTTTTACTCCAATTCACAACAAATTTTCAAATATCATACTCAATATAATTTATAATACAAATTAGATGAGAAAAAAACTCCTCTATAGAGGTAACTATATCGGGTAAAATAAAGCAAAAATCTTATTAATAACTATTTTAAAAGCATTTTAAAGGTCAAAAAAAGCAAAACTAACTAACTACAAAGGATAAGTTAGATTAAGCTATTATAAGTTAATTAAATCAAGAGTATTAACCTTAACCTTATCTGTATTAAATAAGTTTTGAAAGAAAAAAAGCGAATATAAAGAATTACATAAGAGTTATTTTGACTATAGAATCGAATCTTGATAGAATTTTCATGCATAATTGTTAGCTATAAGGATTGGCTATGTTAGACATTAAACAGATAAGAGAAAATCCAGAACAGGTCAATAAGCTGTTAAGAAGAAGAAGCCCTGAACTAAATATCGATGAAATACTTAAAATAGATGAAAAACGCCGATCAATACAGAAAAAAGCTGATGACCTTAGAAAAGAACGAAAAGAAATATCCAGCCTGATAGGCCAGATGAAGCAAGAAGGCAAAGATACATCAGAGATACAGGCTCGCACAAGAAAATTTGGAGATACCATAAAAAAACTTGAACAAGAAGAAGCCATTCTTATAGAACAGCAAAATACAATGTTGCTTAACATACCCAATCTCCCACAGGAAGATGTTCCAGTAGGGCCTGATGAAAAGCATAACAAGGTTATTAAAGAATCAGGAATAAAACCTGATTTTGATTTTGAGCCTAAAAATCACTGGGATGTAGGGACAAACCTTGATATACTTGATTTTGAACGTGGTGTAAAAATATCTGAATCACGTTTTGTGATTTATAAAGGTGCAGCAGCAAGACTTGAAAGAGCTTTAATTAATTTATTCCTCAATATAAACACAAAAAAAGGTTATCAGGAACACGTAACACCATTTCTAGTTAATACTAAAGCAATGACCGGTACCGGACAGCTTCCAAAGTTTGAAGAAGAAATGTATAAGTGCTCTAAAGATGAACTTTACCTTATACCAACAGCGGAAGTTCCACTAACAAATATGTATTGCGACGAAATTCTAAAAGAATCAGAACTCCCAAAATATCTGACTGCCTATACTCCATGCTTTAGAAGAGAAGCAGGCTCAGCAGGCAAAGATACAAGAGGATTAATACGACTTCATCAGTTCAATAAAGTTGAAATTGTTAAAATATGTACACCCGAAACATCAAAAGACGAACATGAAAAACTAACACGCAATGCTGAAGAACTTCTGGAAATACTTGGGTTACCTTACAGAAGGATTGAACTCTGCACAGGAGACCTGGGGTTTGGAGCATCTAAATGCTATGATCTCGAAGTATGGATGCCAGGAAGCCAGACATATAAAGAAATAAGTTCTTGCAGCAACTTTACAGACTTTCAGGCACGCCGTGCTAACATAAAATACAGACCAGACGACACTGGCAAGGCGACCTTTACACATACTATCAATGGATCTGCACTTGCTGTTGGCAGAACCGTTGCTGCTATACTAGAAAATTACCAGCAAGCTGATGGTTCAGTAGCTATTCCAGAAGTTTTACAGCATTATTTAGGGGACGAAAGGAGCATCAATAAATGAGTACAGTAGACAACCCTCAAGCTCAGGCCAATGGCCCAAAAGAAGATGAGAATTTTGACATTGAAACTTTTCTACACGTAAGTGTAGCACAGGGTATATCCGATATACACCTTCGTGTTGGCGCCCCTCCAATGGTGAGAAAAGATGGTCTTATAGTAAAAACAAAGCTTCCTGTTGTTACAAGAGACCGTATGAGAAAAATAGCACAACTTATTGTACCCAGACCAATGCAACACCTCATGGATTCTCGCTATGACCTTGATTTCTCTATTGACATGAAGGGTCTTGCAAGATTCAGGGCTAATATGTTTCATGATCTTGGCAATATTGGGTTTGTTTTAAGGGTTATTCCATTAAATATACCAACTGTAGAAGCATTACAGCTTCCTCCAGTACTCAAAGAACTAACTAAAGTAACTAAAGGGCTAGTACTTGTAACCGGTCCAACAGGTAGCGGTAAGTCAACAACACTTGCATCTCTGCTTGATAACATTAATAATTACCAGCAAAAACACATTGTAACACTGGAAGACCCTATCGAATTTATGCATTCAAACAAAAAATGTGTCTTTACACAACGCCAGCTCGGCATGGATACAGATACATTTCCGAATGGTCTTAAATACGCTTTACGTCAGGATCCTGATGTTATTCTAATCGGTGAGATGAGAGATAGAGATACCATAAGCTCTGCTCTAAAAGCTGCAGAGACTGGCCACCTTGTATTCTCAACACTTCACACAACAGACGCAGTACAAACTATTAACCGTATAATCAACGCCTTTGAACCCTATGAAAGGGAACCTATTAGACTTCAGATAGCAGCTACGCTACAGGGTACCATCGCACAAAAGCTTGTTAAAAGATCAGAAGGCAAGGGACGTGTGCCTGCTACTGAGATACTTGTTGTTACTCCTGCTGTAAGAGACTATATTGCAAGAGATGAAATCGATAACATCTATCAATTACTGAGCACAGGCGATTATGATGGAATGATGAGCATGAATATGTCTCTTTATAAGCTTGTCAAAAACAATCTTATTGCTCCTGAAGAAGCAATTGAGGCATCAAATTCTCCTAATGAACTACACCAGATGCTACGTGGTGCGTTCCATGGATCATTTGCTAATACAGAAAGCAGGTAAAAATGGCTTATGCTGAATCAGAATCTATGGCTCTAAAAAGGCTAAAGGTTGCTCTAAAAAGAAAAGACTGGCAAATGTTTGAATATGGTTTATCAAGGACAATAGAACTGATAAACTCAGGAACCACTATTTCAGAAATCCAAGAGTGGTATAAAGTAATGGATACCGCAAAAAAAGAAAATGTACCTGAAGATCTGATAAACAAAATGACAAATATAATTGACAGTGTTCTTTCTCCAGCAAGCACTCAGCCACTACAATCTGGCATAACAGAATCACCTAAAAAGGATTCTCCAGCATATACCTCACACAAAATGGCTCCTATAGGGAAAGTTAAGTCTCCTGATATCCCTTTTGTCATATTTATTGACAGTATCAATACTCCAGAACAAACAAAAGCTGTTGTGGAACTGCGAAACACACTAAACAATCTTTCTATAAACCCTAACACAAAGCCCGATACAGACTTTCTAAACACTATAGCAAAACTTTTAAAATCTCTTGATAAAAATTCTCAGGAACTCAGCGGCCTGGAAACCTTACTGGCAAAATATCCAAAGTCAGGTGTTATTATAGTTTCAGGATATGATAGCGAAATCATAAAATTACTATCCATAAGCGAAGCAGATTTCAGTATAAATGATATTAAAAAAGCTACATCAGACAAATACTGGAAGATTTACCCTCTTGGAGGAATAACATCTATATTCTATTGCCCGGCATGCGGCACTAAAACCTTCCAGAAAAACTATTCTAACACCGTTGCAGGCATATGCAAAAAGTGCTCCTCAGCTGCCTATCCGGATTTATATCCAGTCGATATAAATAATCCACAAACAAACCCTAAAACATGGTACCTTGCATATCAAGCTTTAACAAGCTCTGAAAACTGGTTGCTGATTACACCACCCAATGTTACAGAAAGAATGGCAATTTCAAGATTACTTTTAGAAGCATGCTCAAATGCTATAATCAATAACGCATATATTGTCAGTAATAGATCTGAAATAGGTACCTGGTGGAGAAACAAACTGGAAGAAATGGTACCCAGTGCTAATGTTGCACCAGTATGTTTTAACGTAGAAATACTATTAACAAACTATATTAAGTTTCCAGAGACTCAAACACAACCATAGACTATTTTTATGACTAAAGTTAACGGTTTCGCTTTTTCTAATAAAAGTTCTATCAGCCTTTCAGGAGTTGCTTTAAGTCTAACCAATAAAGATAAAGATGAATATTTTCAACTCTTTAGACAATTTGAAGATTATGAAAAAGAATTACTGATAGAATTTAACCTGAACATCAAACAGAATAAGATTATCACTTTTGACATTAAATCAAAAGTGAGAGATGTTATCGCTCTTATTAATACAATAAAGCCCAGAATAGCAGAGATAACCTCTGTCGATGAAGAAGATATTGACTTATTTGCTAAAGATAGCCCAGCACAGAAGCAAATATTAAATCTCTGGCAAGAAAATTTCAACAAAGACGAATTTATTAAAGATTCTTATACAGGTTTTTTGTTTCTAGATACGCAAAAACGACTCTGGATATACGATATGATCCCTGCCATTAAAGAATTTACCTGTATTAATTCTGAAAACTCACTCCCTCTACCTGATACACCTGTAACATATAGCATCATTTCCTCTAAAACACAGGAAGAAGTTTTTTCTAAATCATTCTTTATACCAGCACTAATAGAAGGTGATTTAGGCATCATGGATATCTTTTCATCAGACATATACCTTTATCACATAGCATTAATATACAAAAATAAAAGCATATGGGGCGTATTCTCCTCAAAAATGTCCAAACGCAAAAGCATACTAATTAAAAGCAGTTCAATAAACAACAAAAGCTTTCTATGCAGCATTAAACCCGATCTCAACACCTATCCATTATTAAAACCAGTAAATAACCTTTTTCTGTATAACGATATTCCACCATCAATATCAAAATTAGAACTTATGGATAGCTTAATCAGGCTAACAAGAATCAAAATCGACACAGGAAGTCCGGATGAATTTAACACACTATCATTTCAGACCAAATTTTTTAAAACATCTAACTTCCCCCGCACATTTGCCCTAATTTATCCGTATAAATAACTCTCAAAGACTTTACATCCTTCAATAATTGCGAAAATTTATTTAAAAAATTGTATAAAATCAAACATTTTAAAGTTATAATCAAAAAATATTGGAAGAGATTCAGAGGAAAAAAGCAATGAAAGTACACGAATATCAGGCAAAAAACCTGCTCAAAGAATTTGGTATACCGGTACCAGCAGGAGAAGTAGCAGAAACAACCGAAAAAAGCATTGAAATCGGAGACAATCTGGGTAATGTTTGCGTCTTAAAAGCACAAGTTCACGCAGGTGGGAGAGGCAAAGCAGGTGGAATTAAACTTGCTAAAACAAAAGAAGACGTTAAGAAGTTTGCTAATGAACTAATAGGAATGAAACTTGTCTCTAAACAAACCGGCACCGAAGGAAAAATCGTTAAAAAGATTCTAATTGAAGAAATCAAAGAAATTGAAAAAGAACTCTATCTCGGCATTGTCATTGACAGATCAAGCGCATGCCCGGTTATAATGGCCAGTTCAGCCGGCGGAATGGAGATCGAAGAAGTAGCAGCTAAAACACCCGAACTCATTATCAAAGAATACATTAACCCCATGATTGGCTTTAAACCCTTTCAGGCACGGAATATCGTCACCAAACTTAATCTTCCAAAAGAAGTACACAAAGAAGCCATGAGTTTTATAGCTAATTTATATAACCTTTTCATCTCAAAAGACTGTAGTCTTGCTGAAATAAATCCGCTGGTTCTTACTAAAGACAACCATATTTTAGCCCTGGATGCCAAATTAAATTTTGACGACTCAGCTTTACACAGACACAAAGATATTCAAGCACTCAGAGACACTGATGAAGAAGATCCGCTAGAAGTAGAAGCTTCTAAATATAGCCTGAACTACATCAAACTAGATGGTAACGTAGGCTGTATGGTCAATGGTGCAGGGCTTGCCATGGCAACAATGGACATAATAAAACTGGCTGGAAGCTCGCCTGCTAATTTCCTTGATGTAGGGGGCGGTGCAACTGTAGAAGGTATTGAAAATGCCTTTAATATACTGCTAAAAGACAAAAATGTCAGGGCTGTTCTAATCAACATCTTCGGTGGCATACTCCGGTGTGATAATCTCGCAAAAGGGGTAGTCGAAGCAGCAGAAAAATCACAGGTAAACCTGCCTGTCATAATTAGACTGGAAGGTACAAACGTTGAAGAAGGCAAAAATATACTAAAAAATTCAAATTTAAAATTTTCTGTTGCAGATACCATGGCAGAAGCAGCCACAATGGTAACACAGGCAGTCAGCTAGTTAAGGGGAAACACTATGAGCATATTTTTAAATAAAGATACAAGAGTCATTGTACAGGGTTTTACCGGTAAAGAAGGTACATTTCACAGCACACAATGTATTGACTATGGCACAAAGATTGCTGGAGGAGTTGTACCCGGAAAAAGTGGCATGTCACACCTTGACTTACCAGTATTTAATACGGTTAAGGAAGCAAAAGAAGCAACACAGGCTAGTGCTTCCCTTATATTTGTTCCACCAGCATTCGCTGCTGACGCAATTATTGAATCAATATATTCTGAAATAGAACTTATTGTGTGCATTTCAGAAGGGATCCCTGCCCTTGATATGCTGAAAGTAAAACATCTATTAAACCAGAGTACGTCAAGACTCATCGGGCCCAACTGCCCCGGCATCATTTCACCGGGCAAAGCCAAAATGGGAATAATGCCAGCACATATACATAAAGAAGGTATCGCTGGTGTAGTATCCAGAAGCGGAACATTAACCTACGAAGTCGTTTATCAGCTGACCAAACTGGGTATCGGACAATCTTCCTGCGTTGGTATAGGAGGAGATTCTATAATAGGAACAAACTTTATTGACTGTATAAAAGCATTTGAAGCAGATCCTCAAACTGAAATCATCTGCATGATCGGCGAAATAGGTGGAACCGCAGAAGAAGAAGCAGCAGAATATATAAAAGCAAATGTTAAAAAGCCTGTTGTTTGCTTCATTGCAGGACAAACTGCTCCTCCGGGAAGAAGAATGGGGCACGCTGGCGCAATAATTTCAGGCGGCAAAGGTACAGCAAAAGATAAAATGGCCGCACTCGTTGCAGCAGGAATTACTGTCTGTAACAGCCCGGCTATTATCGGTGAAACAGCAGCAAGTTTGCTCAAAGCAAAAGCAGGTAAGGTTTAAAAGAGTCTAAAATGGGAATAATAGAAAACTTAAAACTATTTATTAAAAGCACTTTTAAAGGTTTTAGCGGTAAAAAATTAAGCAAGAAAGAAAAAGCCGAAGCTCAGGCACACTTTAACCTCGGCAATAAGTACATGGAAAGCAAACAGTTAGACCAGGCCGAAGAAGAATACACTAAAGCCCTGGCTCTCAACCCTGATTTATCTGAAGCACTGATCAACATGGGTATCATACACTATCATAAACTTAACAGAGAAGGGGCTATAGAAAGCTTTAAACGTGCCTATTTTTCTGATCCTGATAATCAACGGGCCTGCTACTGGGTTGGCAGACTAAATTATGAGATGAATGAAATTAACAAGGCTGAAAAAATGCTAAAAAAAGCGATAACCATTAAAACTGATTTTCTAGAAGCCCACTACTACCTTGGTTTAACTTATTTAAAGAAAGAAATGTATGACTTTGCTATTGATTACTTGAGAAAAACCGTCTCTATAGACCCGGAATGGTCTGAAGCATACATCTATCTGGGTAAGGCTCACTATAAAAAAAGTGAGTTTAAAAAGGCTGTAGACATGCTTGAGAATGCAATTACCATCATACCAGGAGATTTAGATGCCCACATTTATCTTACAGAGTCATATATAGCAGATAACAGGCTTGAAGATGCCTTAAGAACAGCTAAAATTGCACTGGAAATAGATACTAATAACCCCGATGTACATTATTTGCTGTGGAAAATCTATATGAGTAAGGGCGATGAAGAAAATACCAGCAAAGAAAGAACACAAATACTTCAACTAAAACCTGAATATATAAAGGTTTTAGAAATTTCAGCATCCGGAAAAAACATAACCACAGAAGACATACCTATTATAGTTAAAAGCAAATAAGGATATTTTAAGCTTATTCATTTAAATAAGTTGCAATGACATGCAATGTTCTTTCGGTAGCACCTCTATTAGCTTCAAAAACCTTTTTACATGATACCTGTGCTTTCTCATAATAGCTATTATCTGTCAGCAGAGCAGACAAAACAGAATAGAGCTGCTCCTGATCATTGAACTGTATAGCGGCACCAGCTTCTACCATATATTTAGTAATTTCATGAAAGTTAAATGTATGTGGCCCAATAACAACAGGTTTTGAGTAAACAGCAGGCTCCAGAGGGTTATGTCCACCTTTCTCAATGATTGAACCGCCTATAAAAGCGACATCAGCTATTGAATAAAAACCAGAAAGTTCTCCCATAGTATCAAGAAGAAACACCGGAGCTTCTTTAAAGCTATTTTTAAGGCTTCTACGACAAAAACTAACCTTAGAAGAGTCTAAAATATTAATTACTTCGTCATAGCGTTCCGGGTGCCTGGGTACTATTATAAGCTTAAGGTCATGAATATCTCTGCAAAGCTTTAGAAAGACATCTAGAATAATACTTTCTTCACCACTATGTGTGCTACCCGCAATAATAACCTTATCTGCATCTGTTAAACACAGTTCATTTTTGAGATCTTCAACCTGGTCAAAAGTAAAAGCCTTTTTAATATCATATTTAAGGTTGCCAGTAATATCAACTTTATCTTTATCAGCCCCTATATCTATAATACGTTTCGCATCAAGATCAGTTTGCATGAGGAAGCGAGAAAAATATTTTAGAACGATTGATACCAGAGGTTTAAAGAACTTATAATTTCTGTAAGACTTTGGTGATAAGCGACCATTAATCAGAAGTAAAGGTATATTTTTCTTATAAAGATTTGCTGCAAAATTCGGCCATATTTCAGTTTCAACTATAACGACAAGGCATGGATCTATTATTTCTATGACTTTTCGAGTAATAAAACCAATATCATAAGGGAAATAAAAGATTGTTGCTATTTCTCCCAGCCTCTTTTTAGCTATTTCCTGGCCAGTAAAAGTAACCGTAGTAAAGACAACCGGATACTCAGGGTATTTATATTTAAATTCTTTAACAAGATCAGAGACAGCAATAGTTTCACCAACAGATACAGCATGAAACCACACTGGTTTTCTGGCAAAAGACTTTATTTTTTCTTTCAATGCAACTGGCAAAAAACCTGTTTTTTGCTTAAATCCTGCTCTATATTTCCTGCCTGAAAGCAATATAATAAGCCATACAGGCAATAAGAGTACCAGCAAAAAGGTAAGAATAAGATTATATAAGTAATACATATTTTAAAAAAACCTATAAAATAGTCAAGCTCTATCATAACAACCTTACTCATTACTTTTCAATAATCTTTATATAAAGAATTGTAAAAGCAAACAATTGTAAAAATTACAGGCAAATCAATAGATCTATCATATATACCCGGTGTATACAAAGAATATAAATAAAAGGAGAAAAACTGGAAATTTATTATTAATAATTTAAAATATCAAGCATTTCATGGTTTTCAAAAACCAAACAAATGTTATTATAAAAATAGAACTTATTTACGGATCAACCGGGTTTTAGATTTCAGGTAGCTAATTTTTCTTAACGGCAGTTTAGCTTCACAACGCTATAATCTCACAATAGTGGGTCTATCATTACTTTGTGTTTAAATCCTGATCTAACTAAGTTAAGGGAAACTTGGGTAAGAGAGAGGATCGCGGTGGACAACATTTGTAACGACGTGGCTAAAAACTTAGCATTGTTTGGGCTTGCGAGTCAAAAACAGCCTTATTCTAAGGACATCAGGCCTGATCAAAATAGCACCAGACTAAAGCATTCAACAAACCCTAATGCTAAATCTCATAATGGGCTATTAAGCTCATATGAGAGTCTTGTCGGCAGTTTACAGTCAAACAACGAAATAAGACAGAAACAACAACTGGCTGACAACAGGAATGGTTCTGAAAATGATGATAGTAAAAGTCTTATGGAAAACATCTTTTCAGACCAGACAAACCCCCAGGCCAGACCTGTCAAAGCTAAAAAGAGGGTTGAAGAATCTTTTAATGTACTGGGACTATTCAGGCCAGGTGAATTTCTTAACAAAATTTCTCAAAATGACGCTAAAAACGGGTTTATTTTTAGCGCATAACTTCTGTTAACCTTTGACTTAAGATTTTAGCCCAATTATCTATACATCTCAAAGCCCTTTGAGAGTAGAATTGCCTGCGCATTTTTTTGTTTTTAAGCTTTTCATAAGCATCCGGCGGGTTAACAATACCCCAGTTTGCGTTCATAGGCTGAAAATGCCCGGGATCAGCAGAAGTTATATAATTACAGAGAGATCCCAGAACAGTATCAGAAGATAGTTCTAACAAAGGTTCTTTATATAAATAGCATAATATATTGATTGCAGCAAGAAGACCTGTTGCTATTGACTCTGTATAGCCTTCTACCCCTGTTAGCTGACCGGCAATAAAAACTGATGGAGATGCTTTAAAGTTCAACGACGAATTTAAAAGCACAGGACTATTAATATATGTATTGCGATGCATAACGCCATAGCGAACTATACTGGCATTCTGAAGTCCCGGGATCAGTTTAATAAGTTCCTTCTGGGCAGACCACTTTAAATTTGTCTGAAAACCAACCAGATTATACAGACTGGCAATAGCATTATCCTGACGAAGTTGCACTACAGCATAAGGGATTTTATCAGTTCCTGGATAAGGAAGTCCCACAGGCTTCATAGGGCCAAATCTAAGGGTGTCTATTCCCCTGCTGGCAATCACTTCTACTGGCATACAGCTTTCAAAGTATTTACAGTCTTTTTCAAAGTCTTTAAGTTCTATTACGGGTGCATTAATGAGATAATCATAAAACCTGCTATGCTCTTCTTCTGTCATCGGGCAGTTTATATAAGAGGCCTCACCTGTTTTATTGTAACGATCCATTTTGTAAGCAATTGACATATCTATAGAATCAAACTCTACTATAGGAGCCACCGCATCATAGAAGTGTAAATAGCTTTCACCAGTCATTTTTGCAAGATTAAGAGCAAACTCATCAGAAGTTAGAGGGCCAGTTGCAATTAATATTGCATCAAATAAATCAACATATACATGTATATCATGTACAGGTTCATATTTAACTTCAATCATCGGATGAGATTCAATTTTTTCAGTAACATAGAGAGCAAATTGATCCCTGTCAACAGCGAGGGCACCACCTGCCGGTATCTTGCAATGATAAGCAGCAGGTATAAGAGAAGACCCCAGCCTGATAATCTCTTCTTTCATTACTCCCGAAGCATTGTCAAGAGCATATGACCCAAGACTATTGCTGCACACAAGTTCTGCCATCCAGCCTGTTTTATGAACAGCGGTCTGAAAAGCTGGCCGCATCTCATAAAGTGTAACTTTAATACCTTTTTGTGCAAGAAAAAGAGCTGCTTCAGAACCAGCAAGACCACCACCAATTATCAAGACATGTTTTTGCATCCGGTATATCTGTATTGTTTTCTTTATAAGACTTTTTGACTTCTTCCTGAGAGGATATCTCAAACATAATATAAATCAAAAGCAATACTGAATAATTCATGGATATTGAACGAAGTAAAACAATTACAATTAATAAAAACTGTTTAATGAAGCATACTGGCAGGTATTCTTTCGTCATAGTAGTTTATAACACTCACTTAAAGCCAGGGCAGCAAAACCAAAAACCTGTCATCTTTAACTGGCGATACATTTCTTTATATTATATAAACTTTATTGAAAGCCTGATAAACCTCAAATCAGGCATAAAATAGCTCCAACATTGATTTTTAAATATAACCAGATTTTTTTTGAATAGATATCAGAGAAAAGGCAATCGTCTAAATCCTTGCATTAAAAGGTTCTAGCAGGAAAGAAGTATTGTTTGTTTATATAAAGTAACAAAATATTAAGTATGAAGAATGTAACAAAAACCATCCCCGAAAACCATCTTAATATATATATAATAAATATTAAGTCAATACCTTATAAATACGAAATATACACTGATGAAATCATGAAAATAGCTCTGCTGCAAGGGTTCGGGCAATTCGAAATCAAGATTTGTTTTTATAACTATAGGAATTATTATGTTCTTTGCGGAATTTATTTTGAGGAAAAGTGAGGTGATAAAAGAATAAATATTACACCGCAAGGTGATTTTAATTTCAAGCAAAAATGTTGGAAGGAAATTTATTCATTATCAAAGAGAGAGGACTTTTAAAAAGGTAAAGAAAGAGAGTTTTACGGAGGAAATTTTAAATGGGTTTAGCAGCAAGTCAAGCACGATTCTTAATGTTAACAGCTCGGAAGAGCGATCTTGAAATGCAGGGTCAATCCATTAACCAGGCAAGGATGGCACTGGCCAACCAGATGAGCAAAATGATGGAAGGTCAAGCCAACATGACACCGGATGACCCCAAAATGCAACAAGAACAAAAACGTGTTGAAGCGATTCAACAAATCGACAAAAGACTCGAAATGCAGTTAAGAAGAGTTGACACACAACAACAAGCTGTACAAACTGAAATTCAAGCTGTCCAGAAAGTTATCGATAAGAACATCGATATGTCATTCAAAACCTTCGCTTAATCTTAACTGATTAAATTTAACAATAATCAAACCTAAGATAAAACAGGTTGAGCTTTGCTTGCCAACCTAAACCCACTTAATGTTTCAAATACGCCTGTTAGATGATGTTAATGCTTCTCCTACCCTGGGTAAAGGGTATTTTTTTTGGCCATTTTTCTGTATATACAGAATAACCGTAAAACACCTGCTATAACGCCTTTTTAGGCTTGAGCACATTAACCCATCACACCAGTGAAATATGAACTGTTTTAAATAAACTTAAAATTAATTTATAATCACTATTAGGATGTAGAATTTATTTCTTCAACTATCAGATATTTCACCACTATAAAAGGAATCAGCAATGGCCAAAAAGTTATCCGTCGCTTTTGTATGGCATATGCATCAACCACTCTATAAAGATCACCTAACAGGAAAGTATTTCATGCCATGGGTACGTCTGCATGCCATCAAAGACTACCTTGATATGGTATTAATTCTTGAAGATTACCCTGAAATAAGGCAAACGTTTAATATAGTACCTTCTTTAGTAGATCAACTTAACGACTATGCTTATAACGAAGCCCATGATCAACATTCAATACTAATGATTAAACCAGAAGAAGAGTTCACCAACGATGATAAAATCTTCATTCTGGAACGTTTTTTCGATGCTAATTATCAAAACATGATTGCCAAAAATGCATATTACCACAGCCTTTACCAGCGAAACAAGACACTCAGCGCCGGATCAAATATAGATAACTTTTCCAGCCAGGAATATGCAGATATTATAATGTGGTTTAATCTTGTCTGGTTTGACCCACGCTGGATTAGCGAGATACCAGAACTAAAAAGCTTTGTAAAGCAAGAAAAAAACTTTTCACTAGAGCAAAGAAAACAACTTTTACAAATTCAACGAAAAATCATCAGCGAAATAATACCAGCCTATAAAGCTTATCAAGAAAAAGGACAGATAGAAGTCACCATTAGTCCTTACTATCACCCGATACTGCCGTTGTTGATTGATACAAATGCAGCACAAATTGCCCGGCCCGAAATGCAGCTACCAGAAAAACCTTTTCAACACCCTGAAGATGCAAAAATACATGTAAAAAGAGCTGTTAAAAAGTATAAAGAACTATTCGGCAGACATCCAAAAGGCATGTGGCCATCCGAACAGTCTGTCAGCCCTGAAACCATTAAGTTAATGGCTGATGAAGGAATACAGTGGGCTATCTCCGATGAAGGAGTTCTATCTGCATCACTGGGAAAAGACTTTCATAGAAACTTCTATGGCAATCTTGAAAAACCTAAAGAGCTATGCCAGCCCTATAAAATCAACATCGACGGTAAAACCGTAGACATGATTTTTAGAAACGTGGTCTACTCAGACCTAATCGGCTTTCAACTGGGCAAAATGGATCCCAAACAAGCCGCCTGGGAACTCTATGACCGCATAAAAGATGTACAGGATAAACTCTCTCACTCAACCGACAACCACCTTGTTACCATTGCGCTGGATGGTGAAAACTGCTGGGAATACTATGATCTTGACGGTATACCATTCCTGAAAAACCTCTATACTCGACTTAGTGAAGATACATCTATTGATGTCTGTACTGTCAGTGAATACCTTGAAAAAAATCCGCCAGCCAGAACCCTTCAAAACATCCATTCTGGCTCCTGGATAAATAGAGATTTTCACATCTGGATAGGTGATCCCGCTAAAAACACTGGCTGGCAATACCTGAAAAACACCCGGGATGACCTTATCAGGCTGATAGAAGAAAATGATTACGACACTGAAACCATTGAAAAAGCCTGGGAAGAGCTCTATATAGCTGAAGGCTCTGACTGGTTCTGGTGGTACGGTGACCCTAACTTCTCTGCGCAGGATGACCTCTTTGACGAACAGTTCAGGCTACACCTTCAGAATGTCTATCGTGTCTTAAATGAACCTATACCAACAAAATTATTTGTACCGGTAGAGGTATACCTTGGTAGATCACTTAAATACCCTTCTGCATGGTTTACACCCAGCATCAACGGAGAAGCAGACACTCAGGACGAATGGAGAGAAGCCGGTGTAATAGAGTTCAAGTCAGGAGCAATGTATCAAAGTGACCGCCTGCTAAGACGAATATGGTTTGGCTTCGATAGAGATCATCTTAACATAAGAATTGATACTACCCACTCTATCTCAAATAAAGAATATGACACCTATATATATGCATACAACCCGGGCAAAGCAAGAGATAACAGCCCTGTAAGAATCAGGACGCTGTCTGAGAATTTTGTTGAAACACTTAAATATAAATATGCCTACGAAATATACATATCCCCAAAGGATAACCACATAGAAACAACCCTGTCAGAAGCAACTGAAAACAATCTTTGGAAAATACATCCCCAAACAAACACAAAAGTAGCAGCAAGCTCCGTAATAGAACTTGCAATACCCTTTAAAGAACTAAATGTTAATAAAAATGAAGAGATACATTTCGTAGTAGCAATAGCAAAAGCACAGGTTCTACAGGAAATAGAACCCACAGAAAAGGCTATATCCGTTAAAAGAGTCTAATTCATCTTATACTGAAGATTTTTCAGAAACAAGCCGGTTATAAAGCTCTCTGTATAGCTCTTCATGCTTTTTAACAACATTATCAGAATTAAATTCGTTACTGGCCCTTTCAGCAAGCCTGTTACCTGTTTCAGATCGAAGATCAGGCGACTGAATCAATCTGGAAGCTTTTTCAACATATTCATCATAATTTTGAGCAATAATATCAGGCTCATTTAAAATTTTAGCCCCAATTCTTTTTGCCAGTAAATCATCTTTAGTACCAGACAGCGCAACAACAGGCTTACCCCTGGTCATTGCATAATATACATCTGAACGCCCTGACAGAGGATAAGGATTTAGGTAAATGTCACATAACCTGATATTTTCACAGACAGTCTTCCTCGAACTATCAGTACCCAGATAGGTCACTCTATCAGCAACTCCGGCAACATCAAAATATGATAATACTGGCCTGACATCACATCTGGATGAAAAACTAAAGTGAGCATCTTGATTTCTGGCAAGTATCTTAACAATAGCTTCTTTAAAGTCTTCAGTTTCAAGGTTCTCAGGGGCCACAAAGGAATACATAAGTGTTTTATTGCCCAGTATAGCAGAACTTATACCATCAAAGCTCTCTATTTCTTCTGGCATAGGAAAAGTAAGGGGCATTTCTATTAATTCTTCAGTAAAGGGCAGGTTACTATCTTTTGCAATCCCCAGATAATCAATCATATAAGGTATTTTTGATAGGCCAGAAGTTATTCCCACAAGATCTATCTTGACATTCAGTGGAGCTGGTTTCAGGCAACAAATTGCATGACCTACAGGGTTCACCAGCCAGTCCAGATAAATCAGTATATCTATTTGATCTTCGTGAATTTGAGAAGCAAAATTTACTGCATCCAGTATCTTTTCATCATGGTTTTGATATTCAAGCAGCCTGACAGTAGCATGTTTTTGCATTTCATTCAGGTTAAGAGCTGTTATCTGAGGAGCAAAGCCACAATCATAGAAAAATATCTTGAATTTATATTTATCATGATGTCTTATAAAGTTGTTAACAATAGATCCTGCAGGGCCTTCATTTAGACTAAATGCAATAAAACCGATATTAAGGTTGTCTTTAGGTTTAATTTCATGTTTAAATTCAATATGCTTGATCATTTTAAAGAATAAAATTTTCTTTTCAAAGAGTTCAGAGAGTTCCAGTATGTGTTGATAGTTAAACAGGCTGTATCCTATAAGCTTTGAGGCTATATCACAATAGAGAAAGATAGACATTACAAAGACCTGAAGTGATTCAGATTCTCTTATATAGACTTCATGAATAACTTTCCAGAGTATATCTTCAAGGTCTGCCAGTAGATCAGGGTGTTTATTAAGAAACGGTCCGGCAAAGGTATGCCACTTAGCCACTATATTGAAGGCATTTGCCGGGTCATCCCGTGAGAGGATTTCTCTGGCTGCTTCAATAAAATGCTTATTAGCAGTTTTGAGGTCTGAATGAATGACTGCCATAACACCCAGGTCATAATGAGACCTGAATTTATCCGGCAGTTCGCTGATTGCATTCAAATACTGTTCTGGTATCGTTAGTTTGATACCTGAATGATTGGCCAAAAAGTACGGGAAATAATGAAATTCTGAAAATGGTAACTGCTTGACACCCAGAGCTATCCAGTTAGCAAGAACATTCGCTATAACAGGCAGAGAAACAACTTCAAGGTCTTTAATTTTCGACGCATCTTCAACATCATCCGGCAAAAATAAAGAAGGCGGGTTTAATTGACGCCAGTTAAAAAGTATGCTTCCTGCTTTTTCATGCTCTTTAACCGGGTCAATATACTTTAAGGCCTCCATAATAAGCACTGAAACAACAAATCTATCATTGAGTGATGAGCAATAATCATTCAAGAAATCCCACAAGGCCGCAACATCATTCTGTAACAATGGCATAATCTTCATTAAGTAATTGGCATCACCGGTCAGATTATACAACAACTCCAGGGCAACTCTTCTTTTCAAAGGATCCGGGTCATCAAGATGTTTCGAGACCTCTTCAACAGTAACATTATCAAGCCGGTTATTTAAATACTCATCAAGTAATTGTTCTATGGTCAATTCACTCATAATCAGACTGTTTTCACCCCTCAAACTCTTTACAGGATCATTAAAACTCTATCTCAGTTTTGGCAATAAGGCAAAAATATTAACATATAAAAGTTCTATCAAATGATAATTTTGTGGTATTAAGGCAAATGGTTATCAATACGTATGTATTACTTCACAAAAGCCTTCAAAAAGAACTGCTCCAGGGTGTAACAAAATGTAACTCATTGGAGGGAATTTAGCACAATGACATATTTACAACCCTTAAAAAAGTATCCCCCATTAGAGGTCAAAAAAACAAATTATCTTCACAATACGGAGTAAGGCAATGGATATCAATAACACTATCTTCCCGGCAAAGAAGGTCACCACAGGCCCAGCCTTCAAAGCAAACCCATTTCAAAATGCCCATAAACCAGTACAAGAAACCATTCAGCAGAAATCAGCCGGTGATTTAAACTTTTTAGGATACTTGAACTTTATTTCTTTTGGCGCAAAACCCCAAAACGACGGCAAAGTAAAGACTTATCCGAATTATAAATTAGAACTCAACTCATCAAAGAGAATCCCACAGGAAATGGTGCCTGAAGTAAGGGGTATTGCATCATCACAAATAACATCAAAGCCCTCCTGGAATGTTTCAACGCCTAACGTATGGATGGTAACTTCTGAAACAAAAACATTCATGAAAACTGGCGGCCTTGGTGACGTTGCTGTAGACCTACCTGAAGCCTTCAACAAAGAATTTAACAGTCAGGGTGCTAAAATGACCATCGTACAGCCACTTTATGAAAGCGGCGATCTTGTTAAATTAACTGACAACAAAAATGGTACATATACTTATACCAGCAAGCCTATGGGTGGATCAATCAACCTGGTTGATACAGGTGTTGCAGTAAACGTCCCGATAGGTGATGGTAAATCTACAACAGTTAGAGTCTTAAAGGGTGAACTAAACGGAACAGAGTACAGGTTCCTGCAAAATGAAGAATTTTTCGGTGGGCTTCCCAATGATGGGAAAAAAGTAACACCATACATAAAAAATAAATCAGGCGTAGAAGAGTCTGAACGATTTGCATTCCTCTCAAAAGCCACTGCATATTATATTAAAGAACTTAAAGAAACGAATCCTGAAGATGCACCAAATGTCATCGATGCAAATGACTGGCATGCCGGTCCGCTGGCAGCTCAATTAAAAGTCTTAATGCCCGCTAAAGCTGCCAATAAAGACGGTATAAGCCAGAATATTGCTAATGAACTGAAAGAATTGCCCATTGTTTACACTGTTCATAACCTTGAATATCAGGGCTGGGATAATAAAAACACTTCAAAGATACTCAATATGCTATATGAAGACTATGCAGACAGTGTATTCACAAACTCCTATATGCCCAATATGACTGAATCAATCGTAGAAGGCGGCAAAAAGAACCTCCAGAAATACCCTTCACCAAAATCTGTTATGGTAAGAGACACTTACAATGCTGCTATTCACGGCCTGGCACTTGCTGATGCAGTAATAGCTGTTTCTCCAAACTATGCCAGAGAAATAGCCACAGACAAATTCTTCGGCTATGACTTTGTCAGTGTGCTTGATAGCAGACACAAAGCAGGCAACCTCACTGGTATTGTCAATGGTATCGGACAGGGCGGTATCGCCCCTGACGGAGGACTGGCAAAGAAAGTTTATGGCAAGCTAGCCGCATACAAAGAGCAGAGCGGCAAAACAGACCTTCCTGAATTTAAATTATACAGCAGGCAAACATCTTTAGAAGACTTTATTGAAGCAAAAACACACAACAAAAAGGCTTTCATCAAACTGCTTCAACAGGGAGCCTTTGAAGATGAAAAATACCTGGGTGTTAAATCTACAGACGGCAGCAAACTTGAATTTTTAAAAGAAAGTGAAATTGAAAAGACACCTTTATTAACCATGGTTAGCCGTCTTGAAGGCCAAAAAGGCATTGACCTGACAGCTGCTGCTATTAGAAATGTCTTAACAAGGCCAGTAGACAAAACTAAACCACTACCAGTAGTTGTTATTCTCGGTAATGGTGGAGATGAAAACAAATTAAATGCCCTTAAAAAACAATTACCGCCCGAATTATCAAAGCGTGTCGTATTTATGAACGCCTTCAGCGTAGACCTAATGCATATGATTCAGGCTGCTGGCGATATGTTCATTATGCCCAGTAAATTTGAACCCTGCGGTCTGGGGCAACTACAGGCCATGGCAAAAGGTAACATACCTGTCGCAACACCAACTGGAGGGTTATCAAATACTATTGTTGATGGTAAAACAGGCTTCCTGTCAAAAGAATACGTTCCTGAAGTGCCTGGAGACAAAGCCGCATCCAAACAAAACCTCCAAAAATCAGCCAGAAGCTATAATCAATCACTTAAAGATGCCATCAGAATGTTCTATAATAAGCCTGAAAGCTTCAATAAAATTGCTTACAACGCTATGCAGGAAAACTTCAGCTGGAAAGAAAGCGGCAGCTTAGATCAATACCTGAACCTGTTCAGCACAGGCAGCACAGAAGGCGCTGAAGAAGCTAAAAAAGTCGTCAATTTCTATTAATCAAAACGGATAAATAACTATCATACCAGTTGCTATCAACAGTCATGTTCTAGTAGAAGTTAGTGCTTAAAGCTGATATCAAGTTTTTTATTTTCATTTTTCAAATTAGATAACACTCTTCCGGAGAAATAATACCCCAGGAAGCGTTGTTCAAAGCCTTATCTTAAATCAAAAAGCCTTTTCGACTACATTTGTGTTAATTTCCCGGCCAACCGCAGGCGAAATGATACTAAGTTCTCTCATCAGCTGTTTAAACTGCTGTGGATAAAGTGACTGAGCGCCGTCACAGCGTGCCATATCAGGATCACAGTGCACTTCTATAATTAGCCCATCAGCACCCGCTGCAATAGCAGCTCTGGCCATCGGTGCTACTTTATCTCTCAGACCTGTAGCATGGCTGGGATCTACTACTATAGGCAGGTGACTCCAGGATTTAATGACCGGTATTGCTGATATATCAAGCGTATTTCGTGTTGAATTTTCAAAGGTTCTGATACCTCTCTCACAGAGTATAACATCATTATTGCCGCCCGACAGGATGTATTCCGCAGACATCAAAAGCTCTTTTATGGTCGCAGAGAGACCTCTTTTGAGCATAACCGGCTTTTTAACCTGTCCCAGTTCTTTTAAGAGGTTAAAGTTCTGCATATTTCTTGCTCCGACTTGAATAATATCAACATATTTAAGGAACAATTCAATCTGACTGATTTCCATAACCTCAGACACAACAGCCATACCCAGTTTATCAGCAGTTTCTCTGAGATATTGAAGACCTTCTTCTCCCAGGCCCTGAAAGGCATAGGGTGAAGTACGTGGTTTAAAGGCCCCGCCTCTTAGTACCTTTGCACCAGCCACCTTAACACAGTCTGCTGTGGATTGAAGGCATTCTTTCGACTCAACAGCACAGGGACCAGCCATAATTATTATTTCTGAAGAACCAATAGATGTGTTCTGACTTACTTTTACAATTGTGTCTTCTTCTTTAAATGCTCTTGAGGCCAGTTTATAGGGTGACGATATTTTTATAACCTCCCTGACTCCATCAAGGAGCTCGAAGACACGATGATCAACCTTATGTGTATTCTCACCAACAACGCCAATAACCGTATTAGTCTTACCTGAAGACCTGTGTATATCAAAACCAAACTGATTTACAAGTGTAAGAACTCTTTCTATTTGCTGTTCGGTTGCGTTGTGGTTCATTACAATTAACATTTATCTACCTCTGTCTGTAAGTTAAAAGCCAGAAACCACAATAACACAAAAAATACGCCATCAGACGTATTTTTTGATAATTGTAAAACCTTTTTAAATCTATTTATTTATGGCTTTTTTATTTGTAGCGCCAGGAACATTTTTCCAGTTGGCAGCCATAATCTGTTTGAAAGCTTTCAGAGCTGTATCTTCAAGTTCTCCAAGCTCTTCAGCAGCCATGATAAGTTCTCTCAGAGGGAGTAATGCTCTAACATCTCTGAGTGCACCAAGTGCAGCAGCGGCGCCAGCTCTAACGAGTTCATTTTCAGATTCATCCTGTAAAACTTTTACTAAAGCCGGAACAGCTTTTGTATCGCCCAGTTTGCCAAGAGAGTTAACAGCATAGATTCTAACATTAACCCATTCATCTTCCAGCATTCCTATAATAGGCTCAACAGCTTTTATGTTACCTAATTCACCCAGTGCTCTGGTTGCATCACAGCGAACATTAACTTTTTCATGATAGAGAGATTCAACAAGAGCTTCCACAGCTATTTCGCCAATTTCTATTAATGCATCAGTAGCTGTTAAACAAACCTGACTATTATTGTCACTTAAAGCTTCTACTAACGGTGCTACAACCGTTTTGCCACCTAATTTACCAAGCGCTCTGGCGGCTCTAACACGAACATCAACGTTTCTATCTTCTTTTAAAGAGTTAATCAGCGGTTCAGTGGCCTGTATATCACCTAATTCACCTAAAGCTCTGGCGGCATAAAGACGAACAGAACCGTTTTTATCTTCCTGTAAAACACCTATGAGTGGCTCTACTGCTCTTGAATCACCTAACTCGCCTAACATTCTGGCTGCATTGTATCTAACTTTTTCGGATGGACTGTTTTGAAGCTCGTATATTAACTCGTCGAAGGTTTTTTCTACTTGTTTTTGCTTTTTATTTGTATTAATGCCCATTTAGGTCCTCCTTAATGCCCTTTACTTTTATGTCATATGCACCCTCCTTTTTGTGTCAACTAAAACTTAATTATTCTATATGTTTAAAAACACATTTTATGAAAAAGTTGACATGCAAAGAAAGGAAACTTAACAATACTTCAAGATTTATGTATTGGTTTCATATGGATAAAAATCACTAAAAACCTTTCAGGATAATAAATTCAGCCAACAGGTTTATTAAATTAATTGTTGTATAAACACTAAAAAAGTGGCTATCATCATATCACAATGGAACATTTTCTGCGAGTGTTTATAACAAAATGTTTAAGCGAATATAGCTGATTGTTTTAATATATTCGGGCCGGTATGAGTCAAAACAGTTGTATAAATATTAATGTAAATGTTACAATTAGGTTTACTTTTTACACCTATAGTACATATCAGGATTCAGCCAATCTCAATACTACACTTATTATTGATTATCAATTATATTGTAATCTCTGGTTTACAATACAATTGGCAGCAAGGAATGATACTATTATACAAAAGCAAGTATGGCGTAGCAAAGCCACGCCATACAATAATCATTACTAATAATTAGCAATTTTAGGCTTTTTTAAACTTTTTAAGCTGTTCACAGAGCTCGTTAATATCGCTTTTAATTTCTTCCTGGAGTTTCTGGCGTTCTTCTTGCTGGCTATTAACGAAGTCACCGATAGTTATCTTGCGTGCTTTGGTTGCAAGAATAGAGTTCATCTGGTGATTAACCTTTATGCCTCCTAGAAGAGGTATTTTGCCAATATTACTAAAGTCTGTTTTCCACATATTTAAGACATCATCAGGATCTGCAACATAGTTTTTAACTTCTCCTACTATGGTGACTGAGCCTATGCTTCCAAATAACGCCTCTGAAACAGCCCCTGTGCCAGTCCAGCGATTTACTTTAATGGTAACAGAATGTAACAGGGGATGATTAAGAAGTCTAAAACGTGCCTGTTTGTGATCACTGTATGAAGAAGTTTCGAGTTCCACAAGTGGACCGTAATTTCTGACCATTAATCTAATAAGTTCACCAAAGAGTATTTCATCTTTGCTTTCACGCATTTCCCTTTTGTGTGCAAATTCCTGTACCAGTTGAAAAAATCCCATTTATAATCTCCTTTATATTATGTTTCTGCCTTTTAGATATTTTTTTAGAGAGTGAACGACCGCTTCAATGTGGTAATTCAGCTTATCGTAGTCGATATGGCTAATCTTATCCTCAAGGTTATAGTCGGCGATATTAATAATAATTGTTACCTGAGCATATACATAGCCTGAACTCATGTTGGCATCGAAAGTAATAATGCCGGGTTCACTTGTATCTACGAAAGTTGATTTTAGCTCTTGCTTTAGTATATCAAGTGTTTGACTAAAGTTACTGGCCTTTTCTCCGTATCCAATTGTAACTCTGGCAAGCTGACCAAGAACTTTCGTTTCAGCAAGGTCAGTAGTAATCCTTTCAAGCTGATAAATTAATCTACTGTTATCTTTTGGACTTTCAAATCTTAAAAAGTGAGCATTAATAGGGATAGCAGAGATCGGGCCTGTTGGTGGCGCCCCTGTAGTAGATGCTCCTGTTGTGGATGTTGTAGCAGCAGAATAAGGATATGGGCGTTCTGAAGCAATATCTATCAGGAGATAGCCTTTTTCAAGACTGGCGTTAATAACTGCACCAATAAGAATTTCATCTACGCTGTTATTCCAAAAATAGATCTGGTGGGTCTTCCAGCTTTGCTTCACAAGTGATACAAATTCAGCCTCTAGTTTTTCGGATAATTGTGTTGACATATAATTCCCCTCTATGGTTAATAATACTTGGTTTATTATATCAAAAGCATCAAAATGCATTCTTATAAAGGATTTCAGTCAAAAACCACTTATGCTCTTTCTTTTTATAAGTTTAAACCAAAATTCATCAAAAATAGCTATTCATAACCAGAAATAAAAAACTAAAAGAGCGAATATAAGAGTAATACAAAGACAAAAAGCGTTACAATAATCCATGTATCAGCACACCTGAATGCATTCAGGCCTACCCGGTACCCCTTTAACTTTGTTTATTTAAAACACAACAAACGAATCCTTTATTAAAAGCATATTTAAAAAGTTTATACATGTATAACATGGAAAAATCATGTCAAATACTCCATTTGAAGCTCAACTTTTTTTCTTGCTTACTTGAAGATAAAATAAAGAAGAAACTAAAATTAAACAGTCATAAGCCTCAAAGCAGGCAAAGCAGGGAGTTCGGGTGAACACAGAAAGTATACTGAAAAACCTCTTGGATAAAATAGCTGCAAAACCAGTGACAAAAGAAAACTGGCTGAATAATTTTATCGATGGATTAAAAGATATAGTAATAATTTCAAGCCCAGATGGTGATATTCTTTATGCTAACAATGCTGCAAAAAATATATTACAGGAAGGATCTCACAATCTAAGAGATTCAGGTTTTCTATTCAACTTTGAGAGCTGTATATTAGATGATTCCATAGATATTGCAAACTATTCTCCTTTTACAGTAATACTTGAAAGCCCTATTAACTGTACAATTGAAGCAGAATATGAATATTCACCTGACATCAAGTTACTTTATACAATTAAATCATACTATATAGAGAATACAGGTTATCTCATAACATTCTCAGAAAAGATTCTAAAAGACTACAACATTGCCTATAAAGATCTGGAAGAAACTAACAGGAAATTAAAAGAAAAAATCAAAGAGAATGAACAGCTAAAGTCACAGGCACAATCACAGGCAATAAGAGAATCACTGGTAAACAAGATTGCAACATCCATAAGAACTTCACTGGAAATAGATACAATACTTCAGGCCTCTGTTAAAGAACTTGGTAAAACCCTGGGCACCGATAGCACCCTACTCATCAAGAATATACCAGGAGAAACAGAATTGCCAATAACACAGGAATATACAGTATCAGGGAAAACAGAACATCTAAACCAGACAATTAATATCAACAACGATTTCTATATGCAAGAAGTGCTCGATACTCATAGACCTGCAACTGGAATCCATACAGATCCCGGAAATCAAATACAGGCAACAAAATACAAGCTCATAGTACCTGTAATACACCATGAAGAACTTTTTGCAATACTCTTACTAATCAGAAAAAATAAAGACTGGCACCCGGAAGAAATAAATCTGGTTCAATCTATTGCAGATCAGATATCAATATCAATTAAAAACGCCAGGCTTTTTGAAGATACTACATCTAAAAACATCAAGATATCAGTACTAAATGAAATTTTAAAATCTGTAAACTCTACGCTCATAATCGATGATGTCCTGAAAACCATCGGAAGAGAAATAAGAAGACTTATAGAGTTTGACAGGGCCAGCATTGCCACTCTTGATGAAAAATCACAACAGATAAAACTCTTTGCCCGTATCAAAAACACCGGCCAGGTAGATATATTAAGAACTGGCCCTCTGATCATAAGCGGAAGCGCCATTAGCTGGGCCATCGATAATCTCAAGCCTGTCATGTTAGATATCAGCAATGATGAGCAGTTTACTGATACAACACTATTAAAAAAAAGCGGTATCAAGTCAGCTATAATAATACCCATGATCAACAAAGGGGTAGTTACAGGTATATTTTATGTTGGCAGCCAGATAGAAAACCGTTATTCAGACTCAGACATCGAAATAATGTCTCAAATAGCCGGTCAGATTGCCATAGCAGTAGAAAATGCTAAATTATACTGGAAAACACAAACTCAGGCTCTTAAAGAAACACTTATAAATCAAATTGTCAGCTCTATCAGAAAGTCTCTAAAAATTGAAGATGTCTTAAACACTACGGTTAAAGAATTAGGCCAAACACTTAATGTAAAACACTGCCTTTTCAGGTACTACAGCGAAGCTAATAGAGAATATTCAATCTATGAATATAGTAACAATGATAAAAGTTCCATTAACAGCAATTTTGAGAGTTTTCTTGAAGATAAACTTAATACTGATACACTTAAAAACAGAGATATCACTATATGGAAACAAACAGATAAGCTTCTTTCTGAAGACATAAAAAGCTTTATGGAAGATAATCTTGTTAATACGATCCTGCTGACACCTGTAAATATAAAAGACCCCATCACACACCAGGATAGAGAAGTAGGTATCATAATTATTGCTGATGCTTCAGCACAGCGTGACTGGCATACAGATGATTTAAATCTTCTTAAAATACTAACTGACCAGATAACAGTAACAGTAAGTCAGGCTATACTTTTTGAACAGACACAAAAACAAAAAACTGAACTAGAAATAACCTTAAAGAAGCTAAAAGAAACACAAGCTCAACTCATACAATCAGAAAAAATGGCATCACTGGGTCAGCTTGTTGCTGGTGTAGCCCATGAAATAAATACACCGGTCGGTTCAATTGCCTCTAACAACAGTATTTTTAAGAAATGCACAGATAAAATACAGAAAGCACTTTCAGAAGAAATAGCAGATATCAACAAAATAAAACAGCTGGTATCACTAATAGATGAGACAAATAAAATTAATATACTGGCCACTGACAGAATAAAAGAGATTGTTAAGAGCCTTAAAAACTTTGCAAGGCTTGATGAGTCAGATCTGAAAACAGTCAATATCCACGAAGGAATAGAAAGTACTCTTCAGCTTATCCGGCATGAGCTAAAGGATAAAATAAATATCAATACCCGGTATGGCGATCTCCCACCCATAGAATGCTATCCCAACCTGCTAAATCAGGTATTTATGAACATAATAATCAACGCCTACCAGAGTATTACTGACAAAGGTACAATAAGTATATCTACCAGCTGTATAAACAACAGTGTCTCTGTTGCAATAAGTGATACAGGATCAGGAATCAGCGAAGAACACATGAAAAAGCTATTTGACCCAGGTTTTACTACCAAAGGCGTAGGAGTTGGAACGGGCCTGGGCCTATCAATTTGCTATCAAATCATTGAAAAGCACAAAGGCCAGATACTTGTTGATAGCAAACCCGGCAAAGGAAGCACTTTCACAATAGTAATCCCTGTCAAACAGGAAACATAAATATTAAAGGATTAAGAATGGTTAAAAGATCAGTCATCGACATTGGAAGCAATACGGTTAAACTTTTTATAGCAGAAATAAAAGAAAATCAGGAAATAGAACCGCTTGAAATCAAACGCAGAATGTCAAGACTGGGCAAAGGTATTCATAAAACAGGCTATCTTGACCCTGAATCAAAAGAACTGGCCATTCAGCATATTGAAGAATATCTAAAAACCTGTGAAAGTTATAATATTGACCATCAAAATATAATGGTAACAGCAACTGCCGCCTGCCGGAACGCTACAGACGGCAAAGATTTTATCAACCAGCTAAAAGAAAAGTATAAACTGCCTCATACAAAAATTCTAAGCGGAAGAGAAGAATCAGAATACACATTTTTAGGAACCTTAGAAGGTATTACTAATGATAACAACAACTATTACTATGTACTTGATATTGGAGGAGGAAGCTTTCAACTTTCAGCCGGGAAAAAAAACCACTTTGTAGATGGTAAATCCTTTCAGACAGGATGCAACAGGGTCAGCGAAGAATTTGGCCTAAACCGTAAAATTAGTGAATATAAGCTAAACAGGGCTATACAATACTTTGCAAAGTTTGATCTGGAAGACTTCAGCCCGGAAACTACCCCTGAATACCTTGCAGGTGCAGGCGGCACATTAAAAATAATGCACCTGATGACACGATCTAAAGATGATATGAGCCCTATAAAATTTGAAGAACTTGAATATACAGCTATTAAACTTGCCTCATACAGCATTGAAGAACGATTTAACTGGTTTAAAGAAAAATACCCTGATGAAATATTCAGAAAAGACGCAGGATTAACAGAAAGCAGGGCAGAAGTCATCCTCGCTGGAATCGTTATAGCAATGGGAATACTTGAAAAACTTAACTTAAAAGAAATATTGCTCAGCAATACAGACGCAAAAAACTATATAATAAAGCTATCAAGCTTTTGAGTTATACTAATTCCTTGGTACCAAGGTTGTTGTTGCAGTATTTACCATCCCATCACGCATATAAAGCAGATTAATTCTATCACCCGGCTTTTTATCTTTGAGAGCAAAGCCAATATCATTAAATGAAGTCACTTTTATAGTATCAACAGCAAGTACAATATCCTTAAATCTAAGTCCTGCCTTATCAGCAGGCGAACCCGGGGCTACACCTGAAACTAAAACCCTGCCGTCTGGCATATCCTTACCAGCAATACCCAGAAAAACCGCACTTTGATAAACAATAGAAGGAAAATTCTTTGAAGGTGCCTGCCTGCCAGGCATCTGCGGATTAGCTCTGGACTGAACCACTCTGGCGTTTTTAGAAAGTACCAATAACCTTTTAACTGTATTTGAAGGTATAGCAAAACCAATACCTGCGCTGGAACGCCCTGAAGGATTTAGAATAGCCTGATTAATACCTATTAACTCTCCTCTGGCATTCAAAAGCGGGCCTCCTGAATTACCGGGATTTATTGCAGCATCAGTCTGAATCCTGTTGTGAGTATAATCAATACGACTGATAATACCTGTTGTAAGAGTTCTTTCAAGCCCAAATGGGTTGCCTATTGCAAGCACCCTCTGACCTACTTGAACCTTTGAAGAATCTCCCATCCTGATATAAGGAAATTGCCTGTTTGCATTTATCTTAATCAACGCCAGATCATCGTTATCCACGTCAATAAGATTAGCATTATAAGTGTTACCATCAGCCATCATAATTTGAACTACGCTTGATGAGCCTATAACATGCTTATTTGTTATAACAATACCAGATGGATCAATAATACAACCAGCACCAGAACCATATATAGACTTTATAGTAACCACTGCAGGACTTGCGAGCTTATAGACATTAACATTTTCGTGCTCATCCTGACTTACAGAAACCTTGCCTAGGGCATTCTTTTGATACTGTGCTATAACAGGAACATTTAGCACTAAAAACGAAACTATTAATACTGCAAAGAACCATTTGAATTTCATATTAAATGATCCTACATTGAGAAAAACCAAAAACAAGCGAGCTAGTGCCCTGATATTATTGTATTCATTAATGAGAGAGAATCCAACGGTAAATATACCAGAAAATCGTTTGAAAACTTATGACAGGATTAAAAGGGTTTAGTTCCCTTTGAGAAGGGTTAGAAAACTGCTAGCTCTGGCATCCCAGGTATGCTGGGCCAGGATTGCCTGCCGTGCGGTTTCTGCCTTTGCCTGACGCACTTCTTCATTTTTTAAACAGTATTCAATAGACTCTTCAAGATTTTCAAAACTATAACTATTAAAATAACTAATCATATCAGGGAAAGTAACTTCCATTTGTGCATTGTTATCAGATATAACATACGCTTCAGAATTCATTGCATTTAGAACTCTTTCATGTAGTCCATAAAGAATTTGCATTGGCTGTATATGAAGAACGATTTTGGACTTACGAACTATATCATTTGCATCAAAGAAGTCAGCAGTACCCATATACTCAACTTTTCCTTCTATATGCTCCTTCCATAAAGGAGATCCCCATATTTTAAGGTTGTAATTATTAAGCTTTTTAACCATATCAATACGTCTTTGATAGGTAACAGCATAACAAATCTTCATAAAGAAAACATAGAAAAGTGATAACTCGTGCAAATTATAGCCATAGAGATCAGAATATAAACTATATATTTCCCAGAAAGAAGATTCAGGGTTTCTCATGGCGTAATAATACATATCCATAAACATATCAAACATAGAAGGAGGCAAAGAGGTTTTTAATTCATCTATGTCTTCTTTAAAATCACGTAAAGATGACATAAAAACAAGGTCATACTCTTTTTCAGTTTCATCAGGATACCACTGCTCAGGGTCAGAAGCATGAGGTATATACAAATATTCAAGCCCCGGAAAGAAAAACTCTGCTGGCTCTTTATCAACCGGAGACACACCGGTAAAAATAAAGTGTTTGTAGTTGTAAAACTTCTGTATAGTAGGCATATGCCAGAAAGGAGAATCAACAGACCACATCATATGTGGGACACCTTTATCCAGGGTATTGTGCCAGCTTTCAACTCCTGAAACATTGAACGCCACTGTTAGATTAGGCATTTCTCCTGATTCAAAATAGTCTTTCATATATTTGACAGTAATATCAGTCTTCTTCAAAGCATTATAAAAGCCTACACCAAAGCTTGCCAGCATATTGTATACGCCACCCTGATAGCTGTCTGAGCCATATACACCTATTGATAATTCTTTCATTTAGACCCCGCAACAAACATTGTCTCAAACTTTTTCATTCTCTCCTGCCAGGTAAACTTCAGGCTAACATGATCATAGATTTCTTCAGTCATAGTTAGAATTTTTTCCGGATTATCAAGATAATCATTCATTTTTAACTTTAAATGATCATTATTCATCAGGCTATAGTAAATATCATAATCTTTTTGAGGAAATTCTCTCTGCATGTGTATGTTATAAGTCGTAAGAGGTAGAGTCTTATTAGACATAATCTTTAAAACATAAGGATTTAAAGAATGTACATATTCACTATCATCGATGTTTAGAACTATTTTAGACTTTCTAATAATCTCATCTTTCTGATCAGAAGAAATATCACCCATATATTTCAGCTCGGATGGCAGATACTTCTTCCAGAGAGGATCACCCCAGATATGAACCCTCTGCCCTTTTAGTTTAGAGAGGATGTTAATCTTTTTCATATCTGTAATATAGCCTGACAGCTTGGTATATAAATCTATAAAGAGCTCATGATCTCTATTATCATAACCATAGATTAAAGAATAATAACGATAAGCTTCCCATAAAGTCATTTCAGAATTTCTCAGCATCAATGTAACTATATCATGCATAATTTGATATGCTTCATTGCTGAGATTTTGTTTCAATTCATTTTTTATGGATCGTATATCAGATATATCTCCTATGTAAGAAACGTCATAAACTTTATTCTCTTCTTTATCCTTACTATAAAAGGTTTCAAAAACATCATAAAAGACACTTTGCTTAATTTCAGGAAACCGATAACGAATATAATTCAGAAAATCACCTGAATCTGAGAGAACAACAAAATTTATCCTGCTTCTATAAGACTGAATAAGCTCAATACAGTCAACTGAAAACCCTGTTGACCACATAACAAAAGGGATAGGTAATTCTAAAAGGTGTTTCCACTTATCCATACCCTGTTTATTAATAGTAAAAAGCATGTTTATACGTGCATTATTGATCTCTTCTGTCGTTTCAAATGCATCGAGATAATAACACTTATGGCCCAGAACAGCCAATCCATCTTCTATACCCTGCCATTTCAGAGAAGTATCAGAATTATTTTTATTACCCAGTAAACCAATAACTAAACTCATAAAATCTAAACCATCTAAAGTACTATCAAACCAAGAATTTTAGGAACAAAAATTAATATACCCACTATTGAAGAACCCATAGCAGAACAGAAAACTGCACCAGCTGCAATATCCTTAGCATTTTTAGCCAGCTCAGAAAGCTTATCTCCATAATAAGAATCCATTAAAACCTCCAGAGCCGTGTTAGAAAGCTCTGCAAAGAATACCAGAGAAATACACAAAACAACTATTGCCCATTCATAATTACTTAAAGACAACAAACCAGACAATATGATTACCAGCACTGCTATAACAGAGTGTATTCTGAGGTTGCGCTGTGTTTTCAAAGCATATTCAATACCATTAAGGGCATAATTAAAACTTTCAAAAACATTTTTTGCTTTATTTGCCGTCATAATTGAATTAAAATCGATATCATCGTTACCAAACTTTTCCTGAAAACATTTTAATACCAGAACCAGGGAGTTGACCAATATGTTACAGAAACGCTCAAAGAACTTCATAATATTCATAACTGCCTTCTTAACAGCCGGCTTATGGGTTTCATGCGTATTAAATAACACAATAGCACAGGAGATATACGTAAACCAGATCGGGTATTATCCTTCAACTGAAAAATATGCTCTGATTGAGAATCCTGGTAATGCCGGCATTGCAGAGATAATAGAATCTAAAACCAATAAAGTCATTATGAATGCTGAAATTCATCAACCAATAATTGACAAATTCACAGGTAATAAAGTAAGTAAAATTACATTTGATAGCCTTAAGACACCTGGTGACTATTTTATAAAGTATAAAAACAACAGATCCTTTGATTTCAGAATAGAATACAGGATCTATAATACAGCACTAAAGCTTACTACATCAACTTTTTACCTTCAGAATTGTGGAAGAGAAGTCAAATACAAAAATAACACTTTACTACATCCACCATGCCACAGAAATGACGGTTACATAAAAAGAACAGACAGCTATAATACAGCTGAAACAAAGATAGATGCTACGGGTGGCTGGCATGATGCTGGTGACTACGGGAAATATATAGCTTCTACTACAATAGCAGCTGCACTGCTAATGGCAACCAGCGAAATAAATACTGAGACAAAACAAATACATATGTATTATAAGGATAATGACTCTGACTTGCCTGATATACTGGAAGAAACCCGCTATGCACTTGACTGGATGCTAAAATTGCAAAGGGAAGACGGCGCAGTATACAGAAAATGTTCAGGAGAAAACTGGCCTTCTGATACCACACTCGCACAGGATGACACTCAAAAACGGTATATATATGGCATATCTAGCCAGGAAACAGGTAAATTCGCTGCCACCATGGCAAAAGCATCAAGAATATTCAGAAACTACAATACTGAAAGCTCTGACAAATATCTAAATGCAGCCATAAAAGCCTGGAATCACATGATAACATTCCCAAACAATACTGATTATCAGTCTTCTGATAACAGCGGTTCCGGTGGATATCCTGATCCTAACTATGACACTGAACGCTTTGCCTACAGCGATCAGGACGAACTTGTCTGGGCTTCAGCCGAATTATATCTGGCCACAAAAGATCCTGCCTATCTCAATTACTTTAAAAATAATGTTGACCGGGTCGATTATGATCATTTTTCCTGGAAAAACACGGCTATTATGGGCATTATTGAAATAGCAACCAGCGACTGTAAAGATTTACAGCTTAAAGAATCAATGAAACAACTAATAATAAAAAATGCCAGCAATATTGTTGCCCAAATGAGCTCTAACCCTTATTTTATACCCATGGATAAATTCAGGTGGGCTTCAAACGCTACGATTTTAAGCGAAGGTATCACACTAGCATATGCCTATAAACTAACAGGCAAAGTCATTTACAAAGATTATGGTTTAAAAACAATCAACTATGTATTTGGGTGCAACCCGCTTAATAAGTCTTTTGTAACAGGCCTGGGTGACAACCCACCTCAAAATATACATCATCGCTATATGATGGCAACAGGAGAAACACTACCTGGCTTTATGGTTGGAGGCCCTAACGATACAGCAAATGATAATGTCGCAATACCTGGACTGAAAATAAAAAGCTATATTGATAACAAAAAATCTTATGCCACCAATGAATATGCTATTGACTATAATGCCCCGCTGGTGTTTATGCTGGCATGGGCAGAGTCATTGAAATAGGCTATTCATAATAATCCAGAATGGCTTCAAGAAGCCTTTGTTGTATATCCAGAATATCGTGGAGCTCTTTACTCGTTTCATGGTGTATACCAAGCAGGTGAAGGACACCGTGGCTGGCAAGAATAATAAGCTCATTGAGGTTTGAATGTTCATTTTGCCGTGCCTGCTCTGCCAGTTTATCCGTAGAAATAATAACTTCACCAAGAGAAAAAACCGGCAGATCAACAGAGGTATCTTCATCCTGCATTGAAAATGACAGAACATCTGTTGGAGCATCTAAATCACGATATTTTAAGTTTAACTCCTGCATTTCTTCGTCATCACAGAAATAAAAACCAATTTCTGCTTCTAAATCCTCATCCTCCAGAGAATCACTAAAATCAGACATAGCTATAATCTGAGAGTCAGAAAATATAAGCTCTGCCAGCGACTGCAATATCCTTTCCACATAGTCTTCAGATAAATTTATCCGCTCTTCGATTTTTACACTTGAACTAAATGAAATTGTTACACTCATAATGCATACCATTTCTAGCTAATACTAACCGGGCATTTCATCTTTTGTTTCTTCGTCTATATTTTTATTGTCACTATCAGTTTTATTTGTTTTATCTTGTAGCTTTTCTATCTTTTCAATTTTATTTTTAGCCTGTTCAAAGTGCTTATCACCAAGTTCTTTCAGTATTGTTTCGTGGTAGTCTATTCTGTGGTGCTGCATTCCTTTGAGAATCCTTATGAAGGTTTGAGAAATCACTTTAATATCACGCAATGTAAGCGGAGAGTCTGAAAGTTGCTCATCATCAAGACGTTCATTAATAATAGTCATGACTTTTTCTTCTATTGCAGTTATACTAGGATTTTTAAGGGATCTAACAGCCGATTCTGTTGCATCTGCAAGCATTATTATAGCACTTTCTTTTGAACATGGCTTAGGGCCTGAATATCTAAATTGCTCTTTGTGTATTTTATCTTCTCCTTCTGTTTCAAGCGCAGTTCGATAAAAATAAAGCATTACTCCATCACCGTGGTGCTCATTAATCAAGTCTTTAAGTGCTTTAGGTAGCTTATATTGGCGGGCAAGATCCATGCCATCTTTGACATGAGCCATAAGAACCATTTTACTTAACTTGGGATTAAGCTTATCATGAGGGTTTTCAATACCAAGATAAGCCTGATTTTCAATAAAATAAGCCGGTCTCTTTAGTTTACCTATGTCATGATAAAATGCACCTACCCTTACAAGAACTGTTGAAGCACCTATAGCCTCTGCAGCAGCTTCTGCAAGTGTTGACACCATCAAACTATGGTGATAGGTACCTGGTGCTTCAAACTGTAACTGTCTTAAAAGCGGTTGGTTATGGTCTGCAAGCTCCATAAGGCCGTGAGCAGTAATAATTTTAAAAATAGCCTCCAGATAGGGCATAGCAACAATTGTCAGAGCACCAGTTAAGAAGCCACTTACAAGAGCAATACAGCATTTTATAAATAGTTCCTGAAGTTCAACGCTGTAAAAAACGTTGTTGGTAATAAAATAATTACACAACACAACCAATAACTGTGCCAGACCTACATTAACCCCGCATTCTATTAGTGAGAAATCTCTGTAATAGCGCATTTTACTGGATTCAAACACAGCTGCAATAACGCCAACTAGAAGAACCGAAATACCTTCAATAGAAAAATGAAACACCACTCCAACCATCAACAATAACATTGCAGTAGATAAAAGAGCAACACGAGCATTAATAAAGAACGACAATATAAGTGTCATAGCCGGAACAGGTATTACATATACTGGTATATCAAAATGAAACAGCCTTGAAAGATAAGGTATCATTCTGATAAGAATAAGAGTGATTAAAACCATTGTTGCAATAAGAGCCAGATACCTTGTAGAATTAGCATATTCAGGCTCATGGCGTGACAGGTAATACCATACAATATATATTGCAATAATAACAAGACATACAATACCAAATATAACGGACCAATCAATATGCTTAACAGTATAACCCAGCTTTTTCAGGGCTTCATAATGTTTGGGGCTTACTTTATCATCTTTTGATACTACTACATGACCTTTTTCAAATTGCACAATAACAGGATCAACTGTTTCCATCTTATTTTTTCGTTCAATGTTAGTTGCTTCCTCATCAATAATATAATTAGGTCTATCAAGTGCAGCGCTAACAATAGCTACAATAGCGTCAGAATTTGTTTCTGTTGTAGCTCTCTTAAGATATGGCCTAATGAGCCCCGATTTACTTTCACGCAGATCGCTTGCAGTAAATTTCCTATCCAGTATAGATGTTAATACTGCACTGGCCTCTTTTCTTATAATATTTTCCCAGTTATAATCACTGGCATCTCTAACCAGATAGTTAAGTATCTTTGTATCTATGGATTCAAGCCTTGTATTCTTAACTAGATCCTTTATTGGCTCATCTTTTGAATGTTGTCTGAGCTCTATTATTTTCTCTTCAATCTCTCTAAGGTTATCCTGGAGTATTTCATCAACATTTTCTTCAACAGGTTTCAAAACTGGTTTAACTTTTGCTGCTTCTTCACGCTTTCTATTCAGAGTTTCTTCTTCATCCACGACTTCTATCGTCTTATGGGCTACAATTGTCTGGTTGCTTACACCATTTGAAATGACTTAATAAAAATAAAAATAGCGACTCGAAAGCACCAGTGTAATCAATAATAGAGTAACGACAAGTATAACAAGTCTTTTTCCTTCAAGAGTTAGTAGATATTTAAAGTATTTCGCTAGCCCTGATTTATTTTTATTTTCACTATCAGTGATCGTCAAATTATTTATTCCTCTCAAAAGATCTCTAGTTCAGTTTAACGCAGCAATTAATTTTATAAATACTACAAAAAATTGATTTGTTTCATGGTAACGCATGTCATTACGGATTGTAATATTTAATAATACAGCCAAAATAAGGTTACAAAAGCTTAACAGATTTAAACTGATGTTCTTTAATTTTTAACAAACTCTTTTTTTAATTGCAATGCACTAATGAAATCAAAATAGAATATTGTCATTTCATTGACTACGTGCTAATATACTAATTGCTTCTCGTTACAGGGAGTGGGTGTTCTACCCACTTTTTTGTTTAAGAATACTTATGTCTAAAAGTTCTAAAAAAAAAGCTGACCCTGAAATATCTGTTAACCGACAGCAGATAATTGAAAACCTGATACCAGTGGTAGAAGAAACCGCCGGAGATCTTAATTTAATTGTTTTGGAAACAACATTCAACAAAGAAAAAGGACAGTATTTCTTAAGGATCTTTATTTATAACCCTGAAAAACCTGTAGATCATGAAGATTGTGTTAATATGACAAGAACACTGAATGCAAAACTGGATGAATCAAACCTGATACCTGTTTCTTATTCTCTTGAAGTTAGCAGCCCCGGGATTAATAGAAAACTTAAAAACCCTGTAGAATATACTGTTTTCAAAGATAGAGAAGTAAAAATAACCCTGAAAAAAGAACTCGCTGAAAAAGAAACCACATCCACCATTACTGGAAAACTAATTGGACTCTCTGACAACATGGAAGAAGCAATCATTGAAAAAGATAACCAACAAAAAAGATATAAACTTAAAGGAATCAAAACTATTCAACTAGAAGGCTAATTAACATAAGGAGAATAAACTGTGATTAAAATTGGTTCAGCCTTAATGGAAGCTACCGACCAGCTAGAACGGGAAAGAGGAATACCTAAAGCTGTAGTACTGGACTCTCTCTGCGACGCCATGATGGCTGCATACCGAAAATATAGCAAAAAACCAGATACTACCGGTATATATGCAAAGATAGACGAGAAATCAGGAGAAATAGGTATTTACTCTGAAAAAATTGTCGTTGAAAATATAACCAACGAGCAGACTGAAATAACAATTGAAGAAGCCAGAGAAAGAGACGAAACAGTAACTATAGGAAGCATAATAACAGAAGAAGTAACACCCGAAGACTTCGGACGCATAGCTGCACAGGCTGCAAAACAGGTCATAACACAAAGAATCAGAGAAGCTGAACGTCGCCTGATTCTTGAAGAATTCATGGATAAAAAAGGAACCATGACAACAGGCATAATACAACGTCTGGAAGGCCGAAACGTTGTCATCAGCATCGGCAGAACAGAAGCAATATTGCCACCAAGAGAACAGATACAGGGTGAATATTACAGACCAGGAAACAGACTGAGAGTCTATGTCCTTGACGTAACTGAAACATCCAGATTGCCACGAGTCATCGTCTCACAGGTACACGCTATGATCGTTCAAGAACTCTTTGAACTTGAAGTACCAGAAATAGAAGACGGCATCGTCGAAATTAAATCTATTGCAAGAGAAGCAGGTTATAGGACAAAAATTGCTGTTGCCAGCTCAGACCCTGAAGTAGATCCTGTTGGAGCATGTATAGGCCCAAGAGGCAGCAGGATTCAAGCTATTGTTAATGAATTAAAAAGTGAAAAAATTGATATCATAAGACATTCACCTGACCCGGTAGAATTCATTATGAATGCACTTTCACCAGCTAAAATCATCTCTGTCGAAATATTAAATGATGATCCGTCAAGTCAACAAGCTCTCGTTGTAGTACCTGATGATCAGCTCAGCCTTGCTATAGGAAAAGAAGGCCAAAACGTAAGACTTGCTGTTAAGCTTACCAGCTGGAAATTAGATATTAAGAGCCTTAGCCAGATTGAAAATGATGAATCATTCCTGGTAGAAGAAGAATACTACGAGGAAGAGGAGTATTGATACCGCAAAGACAATGCGTATGCTGCAGAAAATACTTTCCACGTACTGAACTCATAAGAATACTAAAAGAGCATAAGGCCCAAAAACTGTACATACAGCCATGTTCAAGGATTCAGGGCCGAAGTGCATACATTTGTTACAATAAATCATGTATTGAAACCGCTCTGAAAAAAGGAAAATTGCAAAAAGCGTTACATACAAAACTTAACAATCAGATCACTGAAATGTTACAGAGAATGGTCAAATAGTAATTATTCTTTTAAAATGATATGATACAATTGATAGGTAATTAGAGGAGTAGAATTTTAAGATATGGCTACGGATAAGGTAAGAATATATGACCTTGCAAGGGAACTGGGCACCCCTAACAAGGTTCTGATAACTATTTTAAAAGATAAACTAAAGATAACAGTCAAAAGCCACTCCAGCACAATAAGTATTGAAGAGGCAGATCAGCTGAAAAAGATTCTTAACGCTGAAAAAAGTTCTGATGCAACTGTTAAAGAAGCACCTAAACCAGAACCTGAAAAGGTTATACCAGAAAAAAAACCTGATTACCCACCCAGAGAAGAGCCACAGCAAAAACAAGAGCCCCCGAAACAAACTCCTCAAAAAGATACCGTAAGCCAGCCCAGAGAAAGAAAACCATCCTACCAGAAGCCAGAACAGACTGACTATAAAAGACCTACTCCACAACTAGAAAATAAACCCTTTTACAGGACAGAAAGACAACCCCAAACACAACAGCATCAACAAAAAACTCATAAATCACCTACAGCAACAAAAGAAACTGACAAAAAAAGAACTGCCGAAAGACTCTATCACGTATCTGGAGATAAATACAGACATAAACCCGAAGGAAAAACAAGAACTGAAGGCAAAGTTAGCAAATACAGTGGCAGAAGATTTCAAACACCACAAAGAGAAGCCAGCACAACTCAAACCAATCATACACAAAAAGTAGCTAAACCGGCTCCTCTACACCCAGGACAACATCAAAAACCTGTCAGCAAACCATCTGAACAATCAGCTGAAACACGGCAAAAGCCCGAGGAACCACAAACCAAAATCAAAAAAGAATTTAAACCTCATAAACCTGAAGTTAGACCGAAAGAAAAACCAAAATTTAGCCCGGCTAAAACGAAACCAGTTGCTGAAACACCTGATACACAAACACAACGCCCTGGTAAACCTGCCCACAAAAAGGAATCTCAAAAGAAAAAAGACTATTTTCAAAAAGATAAAAACAAATTTCAAGATTTAAAACCTATCACCGAGGTATTTAAAAAGAAAAAACAAGAAAAAAAAGTTGAAGAGCCTGAAAAGCCAACAGAAGTAGCCATCCTAGGCGCACTTACAATCGCTGAACTCGGAGAAATACTTGTTTTAAGCCCCACAGAAATAATTAAAGAGTTAATGAAAATGGGAATATTTGCAACATTAAACGAAACAATTACGCAGGATTCAGCTATAGAAGTCACTGAAAAACTTGGATATACAATCAAACAAGCAACCAGTGAAGGCCAAAAAACTGAAGCATCAACAGAAAGCACTAAAGAACCAGCCAAAAGGCTTGATATAGATGAAAGCAAACTCGTGCCACGTGCCCCTATTGTAACAATATTGGGCCATGTCGACCACGGAAAAACTACCCTCCTTGACTCTATAAGAAAATCAAAACAAAAACTTGTAGACGCTGAAGTAGGAGGTATTACACAAACTATCGGCGCCTACACTGCTCAACTAGAAGACGGAAAGAAAGTAACCTTTATAGATACTCCCGGCCACCACGCTTTTACAGCTATGAGAGCACGTGGAGCTAAGGTTACTGACATCGCTGTCCTTATCGTCGCAGCAGATGATGGCATTATGCCACAAACAATAGAAGCTATAAACCACGCAAAAGCTGCAAAAGTACCTATAGTAATAGCAATAAACAAGATGGACAAAGCAGGTGCTGAAAAAGATAGAATATTACAGCAATTAACTGAACATGAACTGCTTCCAGAAGAATGGGGAGGAGAAACAATAACTGTTCCAATTAGTGCCCTCAAAGGAGATGGTATTAATGATCTTCTCGAAATGCTTGCACTGGTCGCAGAAGTGCAGGAGCTTAAAGCTGATCCCACAGCAAAAGCAACAGGAGCAGTCATTGAATCAGAACTCGATAAAGGAAAAGGCCCACTGGCAACAGTTATAGTTCAAAATGGCACACTGAAAATCGGTGACTACATTGTAGTAGGAAGCGTCGGTGGCAAAGTTAGAGCACTCATAAATGATATGGGTGAAAGAGTTAATGAAGCAGGCCCCAGCACACCAGTAGAAATACTCGGACTCAATGAAGTGCCAGAAGCAGGAGACATTTTCGAAATTGTTAATGATGACAAAGATCTCAAACAAATAATTAACAAACGTAAAGGAGAAGAAAAAGAACGTAAATTCTCTTCTTCAGCTTCTACAAAACTGCAAAAAGACTCTATATTCAAAGCCAAACTCAAAAAAGATGAAGAAGAAAGAATCAAAGAACTCAATATTATAATTAAAGCAGATTCTGACGGTTCAGTAAAAGCTGTTGAAGCCGTCTTACAGGAATTAAAATCCCGGGAAGTATCTGTAAAAACAATACACACAGGCGTTGGAGACATAACAGAAGCCGATGTAATGCTGGCATCAACAAGTAATGCTATGATCATAGGTTTTAGATCCAAAGAAGACCCTAATGTTGCAAAAATAAACTCTGAAGGACAGGTTACTATAAGAACATACGATATCATTTATCAGATTTCAGAAGATATAGAAAAAACCATGCTTGGCCTACTTAAACCCGAGTTAAAAGAAATTGAACTGGGCACAGCAGAAGTCAGAAACCTATTTACCGTTGGTAAAAACTTTGTTATCGCAGGCTGCTATGTTCTTGAAGGAAAAATTGTCCGGAATCGTATTGCAACCGTACTAAGAGAAAACAAAGAAATTTTTAGAGGCAATCTGGATAACCTGAAACGATTCAAAGACGATGCCAAAGAAGTTCAATCAGGATTTGAATGCGGCATATCATTTAACAAATTCAATGACCTCAGAGAAGGAGACTTAATCAAAGTCAGCCAGTTAGTAGAAATAGAAAGAGAAAGCCTTAACTAATTCTCAATTAACAACCATAGTGAGGAAGAAAGAATGGTTAGCAGATCAGATAAAGTACGAAAAGCTCTTATACGTGAGATAAGTGACTTGCTTCAAAGACAAATAAAAGATCCCAGAATAGCTGGTATTGTTTCTGTCTCTGATGTAGAAGTTTCCAGCGATTGCAGACATGCTAAAATCTTTGTAAGCGTTTATGGCAGCGAAGAAGAACGCTCAAGCACAATGGAAGCACTTGAATCATCAACTGGCTTTATAAGAAGCGAAGTTGGCAAGAGAATACCTATGAGATTTACACCCGAAATCAAGTTTAAACAAGATGATTCACTTGAAAGAGGCTCCAGAGTTACTGAATTGATTAATAAAATATCGCAGGGAGAACTCTAAAACTTGCTTAATGGTATATTAAACATTAACAAACCAGCCGGTTTAACATCTCATGATGTCATTAATAAACTAAGAAAAATCTTAAAAATGAAAAAAATCGGACATGCAGGCACCCTCGACCCCATGGCAACCGGTGTATTGCCTGTTTGTACTGGTAAAGCAACAAGACTAATACAGTATTTATCAACTGATAAACAGTATAAAGCAGAAATAACCTTAGGCATATCAACCGATACATACGATGCAGAAGGTTCTATTGTTTCTAAAACCAATCCGGAAGTATCAATAGACGAAGTCAAAACAGCACTTAAAAAGTTTCAGGGAGAAATCATACAGCAGGTACCTCTTTATTCAGCGACAAAACACAAGGGAAAAGAACTCTATAAATATGCCCGAAAAGGAATAGAGGTAGATGAACTACCTACAAAGTCAGTTACTATCTATAATATAGGCTTAACAGAATTGTCAGAATCAGCAAACGGAAATCCTTTACTTAAACTTACCATTGATTGCAGCAAAGGTACCTACATACGAAGCATAGCCCATGACCTCGGTCAAGAGCTGGGTTGCGGAGCTCACCTCAGTAAATTAATCCGTACCCTCTCATCTGGCCTCAGGCTTGAAGATAGCATTACCCTTGAAGAACTTGAAGAAAAGACAATAAACGATCAGGTTAATGATATACTTGCATCACCTATAGATTTAATAAATTTACCCTCTTTAACTATCGGCTATGGCCAGGTCGAACGGATAACAAAGGGACAACATTTTAAACCATTAAAAGAGCTTTTCTCTGAAGATCAAAAACTATTACTTTTAACAAAGACTAACCAGCCTGTTGCTATCTGTCAATACCTGAAAATAGAGGATAAAATACAACCAATAACTGTTTTGATGTAGATAAAGACTAAACAACCCCGATTAATTTCAGGAAATCAGAGACATTGCTGATCTGATAGGTTCTAACAACTTCTATAAACGCTGTCAGAAAAAGACCTGCAATAGGAAAAAACATCCACAAAGATAGAACTGAATTCCTTTTCGGTTTAACTTTTTTAATGTTTTGCTTTTTTGGCTTAGAATATCCCTTTAATTCTCTTATAATTTCTGACTGCTGATTGATAATCTGAACAAGTTCTTCCTGAATCTTCTTTAAATCAGTAAATTTATCAAAATATTCATTGATAATACGGTCACTTCTCATATTTTCAGATTTAAGCCAAGCACATTCAAGTTTTAAAGATTCTACTTCCTGTTCAAGTGAGTCATACTGCTCTGCATCAAGAAGATTATCTCTTTCATCAACAATCGGCACACTGGTCAAATCAATCAATAGCCTATCCTTATCTGTTGTTGTTCTTACCTGACCGTTAATTACCAGTTCACAAAGATACTCAAGCTCCATATCAAGCTCTTGCGTCGCTTCTCTTAGCTCTAACCAGTTATTACTCAATTGATTACCTGTTTTTACTGCATCCAGCTAACAAACTACAGGTTTTTAAACCTTCAATATAATTTTAATGGTTGTTGTAAAAACTGCAAATTTTTAATAAAAGCGTTACAAAGGAATAAACGCACCTGGCCACAAACTATACAGAAGACTCATATTGAAAGATACAATATTAAAAAGAAATACATAGATTTACTTTAAGGCAACCAACACATGATGAGTATTTTCACAACAAAAATAGCTCTAATTAGAGTTTAAGAAGGTTTTTGATGTCAGAAATATTAGAAGAGGCTTTCTTGACTTCACAATTAGAGTTATTAATAGCACAATCAGGATCTTTCAAGCCATTACCCGTCAGAACACATACAATTGTTGACCCTTCCTGTATTTTACCTTCACATGCTGCCTTATAAAGTCCTGCAACACTTGCAGCACTGGCAGGTTCACAGAAAACCCCTTCAAGTCTGGCAAGATCTCTATAAGCATTAATAATTTGCTGGTCTGTCACATAATCAATCTGCCCGCAAGATTCTTCAGCTGCTGCTACTGCAGATTTCCAGCTTGCAGGATTACCTATCCTAATAGCTGTAGCAATGGTTTCAGGCTTATAAATTCTCTCTCCTTTGACAATTGCAGCAGCACCTTCAGCCTCAAAGCCAAACATTCTTGGTTTCTGAGGTATTTTTCCAGCATTAAAGTATGTATTAAAGCCTTTCCAGTAGGCTGTAATATTACCTGCATTGCCAACAGGAATACATAAGTAGTCTGGAGCATGCCCCAGACAGTCACAAACCTCAAGTGCAGCAGTTTGTTGGCCATCTATACGATAAGGATTCAAAGAATTTACAAGCGTAACAGGATAATTATCTGTCAGCTCAAGTACTATTTCGAGAGCTTCATCAAAATTACCCTGTATAGCTATAATATCTGCACCATACAGCATTGCCTGTGAAAGCTTACCCAGAGCGATATAACCATCAGGTATAAGCACATAACACTTAAGCCCTGCTTTTGCACTAAAAGCAGCCGCAGAAGCACTTGTATTGCCTGTACTGGCACACATAACAGCTTTTGACCCTTCTTCCAGGGCTTTACTTATTGCCATGGTCATGCCACGATCTTTAAAACTGCCTGTAGGGTTTGCTCCATCATACTTTAAATAAAGATTAAGCCCCTTTATGCCTGTCTTTTCTGCTATTTTGTCAGCCTTTATAAGAGGCGTAAAACCCTCATTTATAGTCACAACAGGTGTTTTGTCTGTTACGGGTAAGTATTCTTTATAGTATTCAATTAGTGGTGTAAAAAACTTGCTCATGGGAATTTTCCTTATTTAAAAACCCTTATAACGTTAGCTATAAGTTTTGTCGTATCATGTTTTTCTATTTCTCTAAGCGCTGCCTGAATAGCAGACTCAGTAACCTCATGGGTTAAAAGGATAATACGTGCAACACCACCCTCAAGCATATCTTTTTGTATTACACCAAGGAGGCTAACGCCATATTTTCCACATGAATGCCCCATATTTCCGATAACGCCAGGCTTATCCGATGATTGAAATCTGACATAGTAAGAATTATACGTCTCTTCAATTGGGATTATATCACCATCCGTGGTATGTTTACAGCGCATAGACGGAAGAATATTTGCAGTAAAGCCCATTTCATTAACAACCGAAAGAAGATCAGCTACTACTGCGCTTGCAGCTGCCATCTGGCCAGCACCAGGGCCTACAAAATTAACTTCCCCGACCGCATCACCTACAACTGATACAGCGTTGGTAACACCATTTATATGAGCCAGTGGATGACCTGTTGGAACAAGCATAGGATGAACACGCACATCAATTTTGCCATTATCTTCTTGCTTTGCCATGGCAATTAACTTGATTTTATAGCCCAGCTCAGCTGCATAGTCAATATCAACCAGCGTAATTTTACTGATACCTTCACGATAAATTTTGTTAACATCAATTTTTACGCCATAAGCGATAGAAGCAAGAATAGCAATCTTGTATGCTGCGTCATAACCTTCAACATCAGACGTAGGATCAGCTTCCGCATAGCCCATTTTCTGTGCTTCAGCAAGAACATCTTTAAATTCTGCCCGTTCTTCTTCCATTCTCGAGAGAATATAGTTTGTTGTACCATTTAAAATGCCTGCAATACAGGTAATTTTGTTAGATACAAGACTCTGTTTAAGTGGCATAATAAGAGGTATACCACCGCCAACAGAGGCTTCATAGAGAACTGATACATTTTTTTTATTAGCAAGATCAAATATTTCAGGCCCACGTTTAGCTATTAATTCTTTATTCGCTGTTACAACGTGTTTACCAGCATTTATAGATTGTACAATAGCATCATAAGCAGGATCTGTACCGCCAATAACTTCTACAACTATTTGAATCTCCGGATCATTAACGACTTCCATAATATCTGTCGTCATAATAGATTTATCTACATTGATATCACGCTTTAAATCCAGGTTTTTTTCTGCTATTTTCTTGATTTTTACCTCAGGAAAATTTTGTAAGATTTTATAAACGCCAATTCCTACCGTACCGAGACCTAATAATCCTATATTTACAGCTTTATCAACCATTTTCACCTTCTAATACAAAACTACACACCAAATAGATTTTATTGCCAATCGACAAGTTTATCAAGTTAAGACTACGGGATGTAAACCGGCATTAAACAGAAATAATGATTTTAGTCAAAGAAATATCTTTAAAGCCTTACTGTATAAAGAGAGGGAAGATTAAAACAGCCTCAACATTATTTTTACAGGCGATATAGCCTCTTAAGTATCTAATACATATGTATTACTTTTTATGGAGCAGCACCCACATATAATTGTGAATGACCTCTTTATAGTTAGATTTAATATAATCTTCACAGGTTTTTCTGGTCATTTTGTCTCTTCTGAGGTCTAAAACAAACTCATACCCTGCAAGTATGCCAGAATTAAGCAGCCAATCAACTATATTTTGTTTATCTGAAAGGTCAATAGAAAAACTTCCTTCACCATATTTGACTTCCTGAAAATCATTTTGCAGTTTTGCGAGTAAAGATTTTTTATCTTTAGGGAATTTATGCAATGGAAGTTTTTGAAGTTTATTCCAGTGGCGGCACATCGTATATTTTAAGCTGTGCTGAACTGCTTTAAGTGTATCGTGCTTATTTGTCATTATCAATAACTTTCCATTCTGGTTTAATATTCGTGCCAGTTCTTTATATACCTCTTTATTTCTGGCATATCCAAGACTCCATGCACAAACAATTAAGTCAAATTGACCATCTTTAAATTTTTTTAAACCAGACTCAAGTCTATCCCTAAATAATAGCGCCTTATTATCACCTAATTTTTGTCTGGCCTGAATTAACATTTTCTTAGAAAAATCAAGGCCTACTATATGTGCATCAGGATAATTTTTTCTGAGCTTTAGTGTTGTAGTACCACTACCACAGCCTGCATCAAGTATATAATCAAGCTTTTGATCATCTATTTCAGCCAGTATTTCGGTCGTAACTACATCAAGATACTTATACCACTCATCATCATAGGAAGATGCTAAGAGATTATAGCTTCTTTGAAAGTCCGATGTTCCTATTTCTCTTCCAAGCAGGTATAAACTGGCGGCTTTAAAATTAAATTTAATTACATCAAAGTTCAAATTAGTTACAGCCTGTCAACAATACAACTACAAAAACGACCAATTATATTAGTATTTTAGGTTCAAGCAGATTTTATCACACTGTTGAAATATCGTAGAGGTAAGAAGTTTAAGGGTCAACAGGTTTTGATATTCAAGCTTAATTCAGGTTACATCAATACATCAAAGATGTAAATATGTGATCAAAACCGTATTGTAACATAATCAACATTTAAAGAATTTTTACATTATTTGCTGGATGTAGAAATTTGTTAATATGGGATTATTATATTAGTAGGGATAACAAATTAGGTGCATGGAAATTAGCAGCTACTCCAGATATAAAGTTCAAACGTTCTTTATTACAGGGATTATGGTCGTTGTAACATTTATATACCTTTGTTCAGCAACGTTTGCACAGCAAACAACGAGCAAAACCTTTGTTGGACCGACAAAAGGTAGTATCTCCTCACTCTTTGGTTGGCGTAAAGACCCTTTCACAGGCAAACATGCCTTTCATGCAGGTCTTGATATAGCAGCCAAAGAATCTACTCCTATTTATGCACTGCAAGAAGGCTATGTTGTATACGTAGGGGGCAAAGGAGGTTACGGAAATGTTGTTATACTGAGGCATGAATACCCTGATATACCCGAGTTACCTGTCATAGAAACAATGTATGCACATAATTCTAAAAACCTTGTCAGGGCAGGCCAGTATGTAAGAAGAGGTGATATAATTGCCCTCGTAGGGTCAACAGGAAGATCAACTGGCCCTCATTTACACTTTGAAGTTCACTATAATGGGGGTTATGTTAACCCTATAGATTACCTGGTAAAGCTTCCTAAATATTTAAACTATGTAGCATATAAACGCAGCAAATATTACGCATACAAGAAGGCACCTGTACCCACAATGAAAGAGGCGATTACTGCCGAACAAAAACGAAACTATACTATAATAGAAGACTAAGAAGCATATATACATTAAAAAAAAGCTCTTATAAACTTTCAACCATAAGTCTGATCGAAAATTCAACTAAAGACTTATGGCAAAATCCTTTTATTTAGGCTATTATAAAAATAGCAGCATTTTTTTTTATATTCAAGGGGGCATTTCATGCAGCAGCAAACGACCCACTCTATTATTGTCTCCATTATAACTGTAATAAAGGCAATGTACAAAAATCAGGCAGCTGAAATCAACAATAAGCTTCAAAACATTGACTACATCAACCTGGATACGCTGGTAAACAAAGTTGAAAAAGAAATCCCCATAGACAACATCTCTGACAGTCAAGACAAAATCGTTGAGATAATTGAGTCCATTATCCAGGATTAACAGTCATTATAGCGATGTCATAGAGCACCTTACCAAGAGTAAGAAGTATTAGCACCAACAACAAATACCTTAAAAACGCCGGGTTAGCTTTTTTATTTAACATAGTACCCCCATAAGCACCCAGTGTAGCAGAAACCGATATTATGACAGCGCTAATTATCTCTATCTGACCTGTAGACATCTTACCTATAAGAGACATTAATGCAGCCAAAAAAGCTATATGAGTACCTGTGCTTATGCATATTTTCATAGGCACACGAAATATGGTGTTTAATAATGGAATTATTATAACAGAACCTGCAAACCCCAGTGCACCTGAGGGTAACCCTGCAATGACACCAACAATGATACCCTTATAAGCAGGTACATATTCTTCACTGGGAGGATCATGCGAAGGGCCAGGCTCTTTTCTTATCAGAATTAAAGAAGCAGCAACTGCCATAAAAAGTGCATAAATCCACATTAGAACGAGAGCAGAAAGAAATTTAGATAATATAGCTCCCGTTATAGCACCAGCAGCAACACCAAAGCCTACTTTAAAAACAATACTATCTTTAACATTTCCTGTTTGGCGATGAAAAATAGCTGATGTAAGGGTACCAAAAGTCGTCTGCATTGCGGCTATACCTGTTATGACGTGGAGTGACATAACATGCAAACCTAAAAAAGCGGGCACATAAAGCAATACCGGAATAATAATCAGTGCCCCACCAATACCTAAAAGGCCTGAAAACACCCCTGTAAGAGCGCCAGCAATAAATAAAAATATGTAAAATCCTAAATCCATCGGGCTATGTTCATTTGTGTAGAAGAAATATTTGCTGTAACATCAACAATATAACAGATTAAGAAGTTTATTTTATCCTGCTAAAATTGAAAATCATTAATCATAATAAGAATAAAACAAAAACAGAAATCTACCGGAATATTCCTGTCGGGAAAGATTTTATTGTAAGCTTCATTATCTTTGTGCTGATAGCATTAAGCCTGCTTTTGATGTTTTCAAATTTTCTTTTAACAAGCAAAATCAATGAAGAAACTATCGATTATTCAAATAATATAATAATTACAGAACTTACAGAAAAAAGCTTATATTTAAAAACGATTGAAAACAGGCTACTTAAGCTTATGACATATTATAAAAACGATATTGACAGCCTTCAAAAAGAACTAATCAACCTGAAAAATGAACACCAATTTTATTTTCTGGATATTATCAACCATAAAGACTTTAGAAATAAAAACTTTAACCATTTTCAAAAGCTGTTAGAAAAATGTTCAACAGGATATATAATAAGCTCCAGTGAGCTTTATGATGAACGCATATCACGGGTTATTGCTATTCCTCTGAATAAACAATCTATTTTACTTGCTATTATACCCCTGGAAGGGACCAGTATGGTACAGGGAAGCCTCGATGCAGAACCAACAGGCATTAAAGGCATCCCTGATAGTTATAAACTAAGAAGAATTAAAACTAAAACCGGTCTTCTTAAAAAAAAGCTCTCAGAAAAAAGAAGCTATTATGGATATTTAAACATCAGTGGACAGGAATTTACAGGCACTGCGAAAGCACTTAAAAACTTTAATGATGAAACAATTGGTGCTATTATAGCAGGTATAAGCCCTTCAAAATACACACCCATCAAATCTGAAAGTATCAAAATAATTACCCTGACGTTGATATTAACTTTTTTAATAATGTTTGGCTTTGCATTCTTATCACATAAGAATCTTCAACATAGTGTTAAATCTATAAACAAAGGCATAAAAGAAGCAAAAAAAGGCAATTTAGATTTCCAGATTGACCATACGCCAGAAAAAATATGCTCATCAATAGCAGAAAACCTTAACGATATGTTTAAAGCAATTAAAAAGAGAGACTATGAGATTATAGCTTATCAGGATGAACTAAGATCTAAAAAAGATAACCTTGAAGCTATATTCAATTCGTCAACAGACGGCATAATAACACTTACAAGCGATCTTAAAATCATTAATGTTAACCCCACTATAACACAATGGGCGGGTGCGTCATCTGAAAAGATTGTAGGACACCACTTTAACGAATTTGTTAAATGCAGGTGTAACATTAAGATGAGCGATATAGACTGTACAGACCCATCAGTATGCCCTATTGCTGCCTATTGGCCCGAAGAAATGCCCAAGGAGGGGACAATAACCAATAAACAATCAGGAAAGACTACTTTTGTTGCCCTGAACAGCTCTATCATCCACGGACTAACAAAGTCCAAAGAATCATTTGTGACAGTTTTAATGGATATAACCCAGTTTAAAGAACTCGAAAAGGTAAAAGAAAACTTTGTTGCAACCCTCACCCATGATCTTAGAGTCCCACTATTAGCAGAAAATAACGCTTTAAAATATCTGCTAAAAGGCACATATGGAGACCTTACAGAAACACAGAAGCTGGCAGCAGAGACTATGCTAAAATCAAACCAGGATCTCATAAAGCTTGTCAATACACTGCTGGATGTATACAAATATGAATCCGGCACATTGCAGTTGTACAAAGAAAAAACAAGCCTCAACAATCTCCTGAAAGAATGCATAAATGAGCTATACCCGCTGGCAGCCAAACATTACCAGAGCATTATAAACAATACAAAAGAGATTTTAGCACCGGTTACGGTCGATATCAATGAAATAAAAAGGGTTTTTATAAACCTGATCGGCAATGCTATTACATACACACAGGAAAACGGCACTATACAAATTGAATCGGAACAAAACGAAGAAAATGTAATCATTAAAGTAATAGACAACGGAAAAGGAATACCTGAAAATGACCTCAAAAACATCTTTGACAGGTACTTTACCAGCTCTAAAAAATTCAGAAAAGTAGGAACGGGCCTTGGACTCTACCTTTCCAAACAAATTATTCTGGCACATAATGGTAAAATATGGGTAGAAAGCACACCAGGCAAAGGGAGCACTTTTTTCGTTTCATTACCAATTAACATCGAGGAAAGCAGCTAATGAGCAAAACTTTAAGCAAAAAAATCAGTATTATACTGGTTGAAGATCATACACTAACCCGATTTGGGTTAAAAACAGCCTTTGGAGAAGCTGATAACATCGAGGTGATAGGAGAAGCAGAAACAGGTGAAGAAGGAGTAACCCTTGCACAAGAGCTTATGCCTGATATAGTTCTCATGGATCTTGGCCTGCCTGGCATAAATGGTATTGAAGCAACGCAAAAAATAAAAGCAGCTAATGAAAACACTAAAGTAATTATACTAACATCACACAATAACGAAGAAGAAGTATGGGCATCTCTCAGCTCGGGCGCCAATGCTTATTGCCTAAAGGATATCGAACCTGATAGACTAATACACGTAGTACAATCCATATATGATGGTGCTGCATGGCTTGACCCTGCCATAGCCAGCATTGTATTGAAAAACATTTCCAGCAGGCCTATCAAGAAATCAGCTCTACCATCCCAGCAAGATAGCCCACATGAGAAAGCCCAGCTAACTGAAAGAGAACTAGAAGTCTTAAAATTACTGGTTGACGGGAACTCAAATGCTGAAATAGCCAAACACCTCGTAGTTAGTATACATACCGCTAAAGCGCATGTTTGCAGTATACTTCAAAAATTGTCTGTAGATGACAGAACACAAGCAGCAATAAAAGCGCTAAAAGATGGTTTAGTTTAGGAGTAACCATGAATAAGCTATATATATACCTATTAGCAGGAATAATAACAACCGGATTAATCTTCTTATCAATGAGAAACGGCATATGCTCAGAACTAAGCAGTAATGAGCAGCTCAAACAATCATGGAAAACCTATAAAAGCTTTTTCATACAGGATGATGGAAGGGTAATAGACTTCTATGGAAATAACATTACTACATCCGAAGGTCAATCATATGCTATGTTGCGTGCATTATGGCATAATGATAAAGAAATATTTGATAAAGCCTTAAACTGGGCTAATAATAACCTGAAGATAAGAGGCGACAACCTGTTTGGCTGGAAATGGGGCCAAAACAATAATGGAGAATGGTCAATAATAGATAAAGCAAGCGCTACAGATGCAGAAGAAGACATTGCTCTTGCCCTTATACTTGCAAGCAAAAAGTGGAATAATGATTGCTACAAAACACAGGCCAGAGCAATTCTCAAAGATATGTGGGATAAAGAAGTTATTAACATAAAAGGTAAAAATTACCTTACAGCAGGAGACTGGGCAGTTCATGATGTCAATGTTAAACTTAATCCATCATATTTTGCACCTTATGCATACAGGATTTTTGCTACCATAGATAAAGATCACGACTGGAATTCTCTCGTTGACTCTTCATACGAAGTTATTAAAGAAGCATCATCCTTCTCTGTCTTTTACCTGCCGCCTGACTGGTGCTACATAAATAAAAACACAGGTGAAATAACCATAGACAAAACCATCAACAAGAAAGAAAGCGACTATTCTTATGATGCAATAAGAACACACTGGCGTATAGCCCTTGATTACATACTAAACAAAGATCCCAGAGCCTATGACTACCTGAAAAAATCAACCAAATTCTTCATTGACTACTGGGAAATAAACGGATCTCTGCCCACAAGTGTTACCGTTGACGGAGTAATAAGAAAAGGAGAAGAATCTTACGCAATCTACGGAGCTGTATTACCTGCTATAGCAATTATAAATCCACAGGTTGCAAAAAAAATATATCATCAAAAACTGGCTGCAGACTATATAAAAGGATTCTGGGGTAACCCCAAAGACTATTACGGTCAAAATTTGGTCTGGTTCGGGATAGCATTATGGCAAAACGTTGATAGCAAATAAAAATAACTGTAAAAGAACGGCCTTATCAACCTCTTTAAAGGCACAGTTCGGAATATACTCATGCATAAACTTACAACCATAAGCATCTTAACTACATATGTATTGTTTTTTACTCTAATACCAAACGTATTAGCAAATGAAGTTAGTGTTGCTACAATAAAAGACCTTATTCCAATTGTTACAGAAATTAAAGATACCTACAACAAAAAACATCCAGAGATATATATAAACATTCTAAACTTTAAACAGAAGGGTTTAAAAGAAAGACTTTCTGAAAAACATCACAATATAGATATAGTCATACTCGACAACAGCAGTATTCTTGAAGAATGGGCAGAAGAAGAATTACTTATCAAAGGAACCCTGAAAAAACTGGGCAGTGACAGCCTGTGTGTTGTGATAAAGAAAAGCAGTATAATAAGACCATTTATGCTATACCCTGAAACAACTGTCACAAAAGCTATTATAGCTGGCAACCCTTATGAAACCGCACTTGGAGAATATACCAGAGAAGCACTAAAAAATTTAAACCTCCTGACAAAGCTAAACAAAAAAATTATTTACTACAATACAAATGATGAAATAGCCAGACAAGCAGGATCAAGCCTGAATGACGGAGGTATAATGTATTGTAGCTTTGCAAAAAGATCTTTTGTACACGTGACAGACATTTTAAACACCAGGCTTCATTCACCTATCATCTATGCAAGTGCAATAGCCAGATATAAAGACAAAAACTGGTATGTTAGAGACTTTAATAACTTCCTTAAATCTTCAACAGCAAAAGAAATAATGAAAAAGTATCATTTCAAACTTTAACAATAGCAGATTATTTATATAATTTAACAATTCAAATATTATTCAGACACTATTATGCTATACTTTTAGAACTCCGGATGTTTAAACACTGCAAAACTATGAAAAACAACAGAAAAAAAGTCTATATAGAAACACTGGGCTGCCAGATGAACAAATCAGACAGCGAAAAGATACTTGGCATATTGGAAACACTAAATTATTATCAAACATCTAACCACAAAGAAGCTGATTTACTGATCATAAACACCTGTACAATAAGAGCCAGCGCAGAAGATAAAGCATTCAGCTATCTAGGAGTCTGGGGAAAGATGAAAAAGACTAAACCTGATATCAAAATTGCCATTTGTGGGTGTGTTGCACAGCAAAGAAAAGAAGAAATTCTTAAAAGAGCACCTTATGTAGACATAATTTTTGGTACACATAACATAGATGAACTACCTGAACTTATTAAGAAGCAAGAAAGCAAACATACGAGCCAGTGTTCAATACTTAAAACACCTTACCAGGGCACCAGGAAAGATTTTACAGCAGTCAGAGATAACACCATAACAGCCTGGGTCAACATCATCGAAGGATGCGATTATTTCTGTACTTATTGTGTGGTGCCCTACGTACGTGGCAGACAACGCAGCAGACCTTTTGATGAAATCGTTCAGGAAGTTGAAAAACTAGCAAATCAAGGTTATAAAGAGGTTACACTACTGGGACAGACAGTAGACTCTTATGGCAACGACATCAATGATAACAATGTCAACCTTCCTGCACTTCTAAAAAGGCTTAATAAGATCTCTAATCTCTATCGTATCAGGTTTGTAACCTCTCACCCTAAAGATATAACTGATGATCTTATAGATACTGTTGCAGAGCTTGATAAGGTCTGCGAATACTTCCATATACCAATGCAAAGCGGCAATACAGAAATATTAAAAAAAATGAAAAGAGGCTATACCTCTGAAGAATACTATACACTGGTCAATAAGATCAAGAACAAAATCAACGATGTTGCCATTACATCAGACTTTATAGTAGCATTTCCTGGTGAAACCGAAGAACAGTTCTATGATACAGTAAAGGCAATAAACGATTTAGGCTTTGACCAATGCAATACAGCCATGTACTCCCCAAGAAAGCAAACACCTGCTGCTACATGGAAAGATAAACAGTTACCAGTATCTATTAAAAAAGAACGTATTAACATATTAAACTCCCATGTTAAAGAAGCTGCACTGAAAGCCAGCTTAAAATACCAGAATACAATACAGGAAGTACTGGTTGAAAGTTATACAAAAAAAGAAAATGGCTTTATTCTCAATGGAAGAACAAGAAACAATAAGCTCACACACTTTAAAGGAGAGAAAGAACTGACAGGTCAAACTGTTAAAATCTTTGTCGAAGAGGCTTCTCCCTGGTCATTAAAAGGGAGACTAATATAACATTACTTTCTTTTGTGGCCTGAATTCTTCAAGATTCTTTTCCAGATAAGCTTTAAAGCTGTCATTCGTTGTAATTTCTCTATAAGGAATTTTTTCACGGTATTTAGAATCTGGATTAATTATATAAACAGTCGGATAGCTGTTAACATTGTATTCTCTAAAAAGGTATCCGTGTGTATCAGGGTTAAGCATTACAAAACTGGCTTTATCCTGATATTCTGACCTGATATCAGCAAAAATAGGAGCCGTAGTAGTACATGCACCGCAAAAATCTGAATAGAAATACACTATAACAGGCTTATTGGCACTTATAGCATCCTCATAAGTTGGCCCTGTATTGTATGACGATGGCCTGGGCCTGTCAATACTTTTCCAGCTACTATCCGAACAGCAACAACATGCCGTATTTAAAAGCACTAGAAAAGCCAGAAGCAACACTATATTAAAGATTTTTATAGGTTTCATGATGGTTTCCCCAAAAAATAAGCTAACTGAATATCTATCAATCATACCACAATTCTTGAGCAACAGAACGGAAAAGAATAATTTAAGAGCTATTTAGTGCATATAGTAGCAAATTTAGCTATAAGCTCATCGAGTTTCTTTGACAATGTCTGCCTATCAAGCATATAACGTACCGGTATTTCTTTAATATCATTGCATGTAGGATTTATAGCATAAACAGTTGGCAAATAAACAATATCAAAATTGCTACCTAAATCCGGGTATTCATCGACATCAAAAGCATAAAAGCTAATTTTATCAGAATATATAGCAGCAGTAATTTCATAAACAGGTTCAACCAGCCTGCATGTTCTACACCAGCTGGAATAAAAGTTAACTACTATAAGCCTATCAGCATCAAAAGATGCTTTAAAACAATTGACATCTGACAATTCCTTAACATCAATAGGTTTTACAGGCAGTACATTTTGTTTTTCCTGCGAACAAACTGAACAGACAATACTTTGAAAGACAAAAAAAACTGTTATGATAACAAGACAAAAGATATTCGAGAATTTATTCATTTGAATTTTCCATGTTACTATATCTTAATAATAATAAAACATGAATAATATCAAGATAACAAGCAAAAATCTCCATTTGTTTACCTAAATACACAGCAAACCAAGTAAACATCAGAAACCCTGTGAGGCTAAATAATTGCCATGAAAGCATTAAGAGAAAAAAATAGTTGATAACATAATGTGTATAAAGAACATTTTTGGTTTATAATTTTACCGCCGGTAATTTTAAAACCAGAGGGGCAGAATATTGACGATAATATCATCAAATAACTCAAGTATCGACAAGCATAAAAAGAAAATTAAAGCCCGTACTATAGAAGCCGACGAGACAGAGATAGATATATCACTTGATAAATCATTAAGACCAGACAACCTGGATGATTATACAGGGCAAACACAACTTAAAAACACGCTCTTAATATCAATTAAAGCTGCTAAAGAAAGAAATGAGGCGATTGATCATCTATTGCTGTATGGTCCACCCGGTCTGGGTAAGACAACACTGGCAACTATTATAGCAAAAGAAATGAATGTCAATATCAGGATCAGTTCAGCACCAGCACTTGAGCGGCCTCGGGACATTGTAGGTATTTTAATGGGCATGAGAAACGGAGAAATACTGTTTATTGATGAAATTCACCGGCTAAACAAAATCACAGAAGAGATTTTATACCCTGCTATGGAAGACTATAAACTAGACAGAACTACTGGCAAGGGAAATAGCGCTAAAACACTCAGAATACCTATTCCAAGATTTACTCTAATCGGTGCAACAACAAGAGCAGGATCACTATCCGGACCACTGAGGGACCGTTTTGGCCTTATACAAAGACTTGAATTCTATAATCCTGAAGACCTATCAAATATAATAAAGAGATCAGCAAAAATACTTGATACGAATATTTCTGATGACGGTGCACTTGCAATTGCCCTTCGGGCAAGAGGCACACCAAGAATAGCAAATAGGCTGTTAAAACGTGTACGTGACTATGCACAGGTCCATAAGAAAGACATTATAAACAATAATATTGCAAATGAAGCACTTGAACTTCTGAAAGTAGATAAGAATGGACTGGAACCAACCGACAGAGAGCTAATAAAACTTATAATAGAGAAATATAACGGCGGCCCGGTTGGCATCGACACAATTGCCGCTGCATTGGGTGAAGATGCAAAAACTATTGAGGATGTTTACGAACCATTCTTGATTCAGGCCGGATTTATAAACCGTACTCCCAGAGGTAGAGTTGCTTCTCCCTATGCTTACAGGCATCTTGGATATAAACATCAGGGCATTCAGGGATCACTCTTTACAGACACCCGGGGAGATTAATGAAAAATATATTTTTATTTTTTATTATAATATTATTTATATGTATGACTACATCAAGCATTTATGCCCAAAGTAATGAATTCTATGTACCTCCACCACCTGAAGAAGAGCTGGGAAAAGTTATTAAGGTTCTTGATGAGAGCATTGATACCTCTTTAGAGGCTTTCGGAACAGAACAAAAAGTTCAAAAAATAAAAGTAAAAGTATTAACAGGCAAATTAAAAGATCAGGAACATTTAACAGAGAACAGACTATCAGGCAACCCGGCCTTTGACATCAATTTAAAAGAAGGTGACAGGGTTTTATTACACATAGAATCTTTACCTGAAGACAAAAAAGAAATAAATATTTCTAATTACTACAGATTTCCAGTGCTTGCTATACTTTTTAGCATATTTACACTTTTAATTCTGGTTATCGGAGGAAACAAAGGACTCAGATCACTTATAGGCCTTGCCTTTACCTATTTCCTGATATTTTATTTCCTTATTCCATCAATCTTAAATGGGTATTCACCATTACTTATAACAATAATTATATGCAGTATAGCTACATGTTTTACTATATTTATAATATCAGGGCTTAATTTAAAAAGCTTAAGCGCTATAATAGGCACTGTATCAGGTGTCAGCGCAGCAGGAATCATTGCTTTACTTACCATCAAATATGCTCCCCTATCAGGAACTCCTGGCGAAGAAGCTATTGCATTATGGGCCTCTGACAGTTCACTCAATTTTAAAGGTATACTGGCATCAGCTATGATCATAGGGGCACTGGGTGCTTCTATGGACGTGGGTATATCTATAGCAAGTAGCATTTTTGAGGTTAAAAAAGCTGATCCTGAAGCTACAACCAGTTATCTAATCAAGTCAGGCATGAATGTTGGCAAAGATATTATGGGTACAATGACCAATACCTTGCTTCTTGCTTATACCGGCAGTGCTTTATTTCTGCTGCTTCTTGCTTATAATAATGTCTCATTTACAAAACTCATAAATTTAGACTCTATTGTAAGTGAAATAACCGCAGCACTCGCAGGTAGCATAGGATTAATCCTTTGCATACCTATAACAGCTTTTGTAGCAAGTAATTTATTTAACATTAAGAAGCCTAAATCATACATAAAGGAAAAATAAACCAATGGCAACACAGGAAATATCACAGATAAAAGAAATTTTCAATGAAGCAGTCACTAAATTAAACACATATGAAGCCCGGCCACAGCAAATTACTATGGCTGAAGCAGTCAACAAAAACCTCGAAAAGAGAAACAGCCTGGTCATTGAAGCCGGAACCGGTGCTGGTAAATCATTTGGATACCTTATACCTGCTGCTATTTCAGGATTAAAAATCGTTATATCTACTGGAACCATTGCACTGCAAGAACAGTTACTAAACAAAGATATCCCATTTGTCGTGGAAAAATGTAACCCCGACCTTAAATATACTCTTGCAAAGGGAAGAAGAAACTATCTATGCCTATTAAAATACTTTGATACACAGCGCAGTGTCTCTCCAAAATCTAGAGAAGGTAAAGTTATAAAGAAGCTGGAGAAACTTGTAGATAAAAAATGGAATGGAGATCTGGCAGAGCTTGACTTCGTAGTACCTGATTTGCTCTGGGCAGAAATAAACTCTGACAAAGATGATTGTCTTAACCAGCGTTGTGACTACTTTTCTGATTGTCCATTTAGAATAGCCCGTTCTGAGCTGGCAGATTCAGATATCATTGTTGCCAATCATGCCCTTTATTTCACAGATCTTTCAGGTGGCGGAACCATTTTACCCGGCCATGACTTTGTTATCTTCGATGAAGCACACCATATTAAAAATATTGCAACGAAGGCTTTCACAATCACTATCGGGAAATGGGCATCAACAAAGCTTTTACAAAAAATTCAAAAGAGAGTAGGTCCAGTACCTGATAATATTACATCAAGTATAGCATCTATTGAAACAGAAATATTATCGTGGCTGTTCTCTAAAGGGAAAGATTCATTCAGGATATTCCCTGATAGCAGCTTTTTTGAACTGGTCAATGATGAAATAGATGAGCTCAAAAAACTAAGAACCTGGCTAAACGAGCTTGAACTTGATCAGCTAGAGTTATTCGGTGAAGATAGCAAACATAAAAAAATGTCTCACAAAGACAGGTTACTCTCACAAACTTCTAACCTGATCAGCCGCTGGGAATACTTCCTTTACACTGACTTTGAAGATGAAGAAGACATTAGAGTTAACTGGGCAGAGACAAATAAAGACAAGCTGAGCTTTGAAATTAACTCTGCACCTATCTTCATAGCAAAAACACTTAAAGAACAGCTATGGAGTGATGTTCCAGCAATATTAACCAGTGCAACACTGGCAATAAACAAAAACTGTGACTATACAAAAAACCAGCTCGGTCTTGAAGCCGAAGACCTGATACTGGATAGCCCGTTTGATTATTCCAGTCAGTCAAGACTAATGCTCCCTCAAATTAAAGCAGCTCCTAACTCTTTTGAATATAACGCAACTATTGCCAGAGCCATACAGGAAATAACAACCATAACAGAAGGAAGGGCACTCGTCCTCTTTACAAGTAAGTATGCCATGAAGAATGTCAGTTCTGCTGTCATAGAACAGACAATATACCCCTGCAAAGTACAGGGTGATCTGCCCCGTAAAAAGCTCATAGAATGGTTTAAAGAAACTGATAACAGCATACTTTTTGCCACTGCAACCTACTGGGAAGGTATCGACATACCAGGAGAGGATTTAAGCTGTGTCATCATTGACAAAATACCTTTCAGTGTCCCTGATGACCCTATTGTAAGTGCGACTGTCGATCGAATGAAAGCAAATAACCAGAGCTGGTTTATGGAATACATGCTACCGGAGGCAACTTTAAAAATCAAACAGGGATTCGGCAGATTGATACGATCTAAAACCGACTGTGGAATGGTATGCCTGCTGGATCCAAGATTACTCAGTAAATCATACGGACAAATTATACTCAACAGCCTGCCCAAAACGACTATAATAAGGTCAATGGAAGAAGCAAAAATATTCTTCAGCAATATTAAACCTTTACCAGAAAACAGATAAGCTCTACACTTAACTATCCTGGTTTTTAACATTCAGATTCAGGCATTTCTTGCACTTACTAATCATTTTCTTCTTCAGCTTCTTTTTTAGTCTTTATTTCAAGGGCTTCCTGAAAATTTGAGATGTCAGGATCAAACGCATAAATTAAATTCAATGTAGAGAGATCCCTTCTTGTTATACGTGGCTCAAGAGGCTCAACATACATGATGTCTTTTTCACTGTCACTGTGATAGGTTATCCCCAGGCTGTGCCCGACCTGATGCATTGCTGCTGCACGGGCTCTAACAGGATCAAGCAACTTACCATCTCTGCCATATTCCTGAAGATAAATATGATATTTAATAAGCTCATTACCTTCTATTTCTGGAGCTACATAACCGTAAAAATCATTTTTAAAGTCACTTAAGAGGTTTTTTCGCCAGTGGACAACTATATGAGCATTGTTTACAGAAGTAACAACCTGATAATCTACCAGACCATCAGACATATCAGACCATTGATCAAACGCATCTCTGATGTAGCTTTCATGTTCTTTAAAGTGAGGCTCATTAATATATACTTTCAATGGCATAGTAAGCTTATCCCATCGAATTATAGGCGGATTTTCAACAATATTATGAATATACGAATTTTCAGAAGTATAAAGCTTGCTGCCTTTAAGCAATAAGCTATCATAAGGAAGTCTTATTGATGTTTTATAATTGTGTATGTCATAAAGGGCCTGTAATGAATACTCTGCAAATACTGAATCAGGAGATATTTCTATAACTTTTCTATAGTATTTTTCAGCAGTTTCAACTCTATGAAGTTTAACAAGCGTATTTGCAAAATAATATAGAGCATCAGCATCATAAGGATTTTCCTTTACTGCCTGAGAAAGAAAGGTCAGTGCACGCTTATAGTCTTGCTGCATATAAGCAACGAGACCAGCATTTGTTAGATTATTCATAGAAAAAGCATCATGAGAAAAAACTACCAGAATAATAACCAGCTTAAGCAGAACAAAAGGCAACATATTTTTTTTTAGAAGCCACAAAGTTCTTCTAATCTTACATTTACAGATATCAACAGGTAAAAATGTCTTTAAATCAAACATTATCGCTCCTGAAAAATTTAAGAACTTATTTTATTAACCACTTCTAGTTTCACATCATTTATTATAGCAGCCATTGTAAAGGATCAAACTACGTGAAATTCCTAAAATTTTTTAAAAAATTTCGATAAAAATAGGCAATTATCTGATATTATAATTCATGGAAAAGGTTCAACCATAAAATGATTACGGTTCTCATGCACAATACTGTAAGACTAAACCTTTTTCAACTGTAAAATATCTTAATATCAGATAATTTAAGTAGAAACAAAAACGCTTTATAATCTTCAAAAACCGTTTTTTGCAGTTTAAAGAGATTTATTCGATTAATAGCTACGTCCAGGAGAAATGTATGACCAGTTTTAAAGACGAATTAATTCAACTAGCTCTTAACGAGAACGTCGACGGTTTTAATAAACTAATAGAAGAGAATGAAATAACTGACTTAGACCTGTCAGAAGTAGATTTCAAGGGTTTAAATCTCAATGGGATTAATTTACATGGAACAGATTTAACCGGAACAGACTTCAGCGACAGCAACCTCGATTCTTCTGACCTTACAAGCACTAATTTATCTTCTGCTAACTTTACTAACGCCAGTTTGCAATACTGTAACTTCAATAATTCAAACCTTAGCGGCACAATTCTGGTTGGGGCAACTATTATAGAAGCTGATTTCACTGAAGCCAACATGAATGGAGCCGACCTGAGAGAAGCAGACCTGACAGATACAGACCTTTCCGGATCATACAATCTTCCTCAATCACGATTTGACAAGTTTACAATATGGCCAGATAGCCAGTATCTCCCGGAAGAATTTGACACCGAAGGTTATACATCTCCAGAATATGAAGATGACCTTGATGATGATATTTTTGATGGTGATATAGAAGACAATTAAAGCACTTAGTAAAAGTAATACCGCCAGGAGGTATTAGTGACAAAAATCGGTATGCACGTATATATATCCGGAAGGGTTCAGGGCGTTAATTACAGGTATAGCACAGTCCATCAGGCTCAAAAATTAGGCCTGAAAGGCTGGGTAAGAAACCTCTATGATGGCAGGGTAGAAGCATTATTTGAAGGCGAAGAAGAACTCGTTGATCAAATGTTATCATGGTGTTACCAAGGCCCACCTATGGCCTATGTTACAGATGTTGAGGCATTTAAAAAAGAGTATACCGGAGAATATGATATCTTTACAGTACGTGGTTAGCCTGATATTGGTTGTCATTTTTATGATTAACGGCAACACAGCATTTGCTCAGGTATCTGATATAGAGTATTCACCATCTCTTGAAGAAGAAATGCCTTCAAGCAACAAAGATTTCAAACCACTCAGACCAGTTCTAACCGGCAGAATAGCAGAAGAGCAGTTTCTTCCTGACGAACTTTACGGCACATGGCAGGTCAACGGAACACTGGTAAGCACTAATGCACCCAATACATTTAAACAAAAGACAGCTGACATCTGGCTGCTTCAACAAGTAGAAAACAAAATACGACTGGCAAACCCTAATAACTATTCTGAAACATACATTACAGTAAACGAAGTTGACAATAACCGTGCAACATTTACCTGTAGCACAAAACCAAATAGAAAATATGACCAGATGGAACAGGTTACCATCGAAGTCAATGGAGACAACTTCGCCGGATACAGCAACATGCGACTTAAATATTTTAAAGCAGGAAAACTCATAAGAATCGAACAAGCCCTGTTTAAGCTACACGGACAAAAACTATCAGGCTCTAAACCGCCAGTATTCGAATTAAACAGATAAGAAATCGTCTTATGATTTTTTCTCGCTGTTATAGTATACTCACAGGGGAAAAATATAAAGGAATTAAACATGACAGAATCAAAAATATACGATTTAATCATACTGGGGGCAGGACCCGCCGGAATATCAGCAGCCATTTATGCAGCAAGAGGTATGATTGAATGCCTCCTTCTTGAAAAAATGACCACAGGCGGGCAGCTTAACCTCACACAGGACATCGAGAATTATCCAGGATACCTGACAGTTAAAGGATTTGAGCTGATTGAGAAGTTTCAAGAACAGCTCAACAAGCACAATATACCTGTCAAACAGTTTCAGGAAGTCCAGAGCATAAATCTAACAGACACAATTAAAACAGTTACAACCATCGAACAGATATATAAAGCAAAAACAATTATTATCAGCACAGGAGCCAACCCCAAAAAGCTCAACATTACAGGTGAAAAAGAGTATACCGGAAGAGGTGTAAGCTATTGTGCAGTTTGTGATGGTGCTTTCTTTAAAGATAAAGACATATGTGTTATTGGCGGAGGCAACTCTGCTGCCGAAGAAGGACTTTATTTAACCCGGTTTGCCAGATCTGTCACAATTATACATCGAAGAGATCAACTCCGTGCCAGCAGACTTTATCAGCAAAAACTTTTTCAACACCCAAAACTACACTTTTTATGGGACACTATACCACTCGAAATACAGGGTGATGAAAAAGGAGTAAAGAATATCGTTGTTAAAAACGTCAAAACAAATGATATATCTAACTATAACATATCAGGAGTATTCCCTTATGTAGGAACCACACCCAATACAGATCACTTTAAAGACCAGATAGAACTCGATGATAGAGGTTATCTGCTCTGCAAAGAAGATATGTCAACAAGCATACCGGGGGTATTCGGTGCAGGTGACGTACGCAACACACCTTTAAGACAGATTGTCGTCTCTGCATCCGATGGTGCCATTGCAGCAACATCTGCAATCAAGTATCTTGATGCAATACAAGAAGAAACCACCTCTACTGTATAGGAGAACCAACCATGGCACTAACAAAAGAGAATATTATAGAGCTACTTAAAAAAGACGCAAGTGAATTTTCAAAATACAGACAAGAAAACCCTGATTTAGAAATAGATCTAAGCAATGCTGATCTCTCTGGGACACACCTCACAGGCCTTAACTTTAGTAATGCCAACCTGACAGAAGCCAATTTAATGGGAGCAAGCCTGTCTAATATCAACTTTAACGATGCTATTCTGATAAATGCCGACCTCAAAAATACCACTATGAAGAGTTGCAGCATACAATTTGCAGACCTGACCGGCGCCGACCTTGACTGGGCTGAAGCAACAAATTCAGACTTCACAGGCAGCAAGCTCAATTCTGTCAAATTAACCAGAGCTAATCTGGAAGGTTGCAATTTATCTGACGTAGAGCTTACAAATAGCACTTTAAACAAGGCACTGGTTACAAACGCTATACTTGAAGGGGCAAACCTCAGCGATTCAAACCTCTACTGGACAGATATCAGTAACAGCGACCTCTCAAAAGCCAATCTTTCCGGGGTTAACCTCGAAAGAGCAGACATGAGGTATTCTACACTTATCGAATGCATACTAGACAACTCAACTCTCTTCTGGTGCGACCTTTCAGAAAGCAACCTGACAGAAGCCAGCCTGCAAAAGGCAAACCTCGAAAAAACAATCTTTAAAAACTGCCAGATGGAACAGGCCAACCTTACAGAAGCCAATTTAAGCAATGCTGACTTTAGGAATGCAAACCTCGTTGATGCTGTTCTCGAACGTGCAAACGTTGAATATACTGACTTCAGGGGAGCTAACCTTACAGGATCAAGTATAAACTTTGCTGAAAACCTGCTAAGTGCTGTCATGGATAAACATACCCTAATGCCTTAAGCCTTTTAAGCCTTTTTAATAGCCTTTACAAGGTTAGCAGAAAGTGTATCAGGGTTACCAGTGACCTCAAAAACTTTTGTCTTTGATTTTTCTCCAGATGATATTGATACCTGAGATTTTGTCACTCCCAGTATACTTGCAAGATATGCAATACAACACTCATTAGCCTTACCTTCAACCGGTGGAGCAGTTATTTTAACCTTTATAATACCTTCATCCATCAACAACAACTGATTTTTAGAAGACTTTGGCACTACCCTTACACTAAACTTAATACCTATCGCTGTTTTTGAAATTTTAACCGACAACTTTTACTCACTTTCAGGAAATTTAAACGCTTTACCCTATAGAAATTACAATTATTTTTAAGTTACAATTGAAAAATAATTATATTAATTATACACGGAACAAGAAAATTTTATGGTCAATAGCACGTTATTTCAAAAGTTAGAGGGACTGCTAATCAGCCAGAGCCGCCCTGAAAAGGATATAGAAGCAATTAAAAAAGCTTACTTAATGGCGGAAAGGTATCATGCTGGTCAATATAGAGCCAGTGAAGACCCCTATATAGCACATCCGGTTGAGGTTGCCTGCATTCTGGCTGAATTGCAATCGGATACAGAAACATTAATTGCCGCTCTTCTCCATGACATGCTGGAAGACACCGATGTAAATCCTGATGAAATTAGAGAACAATTTGGAGAAAGCGTCTTAAGTCTCGTTGAAGGGGTTACAAAACTGGGCAAATTCAGCTTCAGCTCAAGAGAACAGCGTCAGGCCGAGAATTTTAGAAAAATGTTTCTTGCCATGGCTGATGATATAAGGGTAATACTCCTAAAGCTTGCTGATAGACTCCATAACATGAGAACACTACACCACATGACAAGAGAAAAACAAAAAGAAATCTCCAAAGAAACATTGGAAATATTTTCTCCTCTGGCCAATAGAATGGGAATGGGAAAACTTAAAGCAGAACTTGATGACCTATCACTTAACTATATATACCCCGATAAATATCTGGAAATTGCACAACTTGTTTCTCAAAGCAGAAAAGACAGAGAAGCAACCGTTAATCAGTGTATAAACAAGATTGACACACTTCTTAAAGAAGTATCTATCAAAGGTGACGTTTATGGCCGGGTTAAAAATTACTATAGCATATATAATAAGCTTAATAGAGGCAAAACATTTGAAGAACTATTTGATATAACAGCAGTCAGAGTACTTGTTGACTCAGAAAAAGAATGCTACGAGGTACTGGGAGTTATACACTCTGCTTTCCGCCCGATACCAGGAAGATTTAAAGACTATATCGCCATGCCAAAAAGCAACCTCTACAGATCCCTTCATACCACAGTGATAGGCCCCAACGGCAAACCTCTAGAAGTTCAAATAAGAACACATGAAATGCACCAGATCGCTGAATACGGTATTGCAGCCCACTGGAAATATAAAGAAGTAGGCAGCAGAAGCGCCAGCGAAGAAATAGACAAAAAATTTGCCTGGCTAAGAAAACTGGTAGAATTTCAACAGGATGTCAACGACGCTAAAGAATATGTAGATTCAGTCAAACTAGATCTTTTCAGGGATGAAGTATTCGTCTTTACGCCGAGAGGAGATGTAATAGATCTACCCAGCGGTGCTGTACCAATAGATTTCGCCTACAGAATTCACACAGAGGTTGGCCACACCTGCGTGGGAGCAATGGTCAACAACAAAATGGTACCTATCGATACCCCATTAAAAAGCGGCGATATAATTGAAATCATTACCAACAAAAACTCGCACCCCAGACTTGACTGGTTAAATATAGTAGCAACAAACTCCGCCAAAAGCAGGATCAGGTCATGGTTCAAGAAAAATAGAAGAGAAGAACATATCACACAGGGAAGATCTCTACTAGAAAATGAATTAACAAAAGCAAAACTGGAAGAAACTGTCAGAACAGGCAAACTCGAAGAAATTGCCAGACAAATGAACTTTCAAAATATTGAAGAACTATATGCAGCAATAGGCTATGGAGAGATTAATACACTCAAAGTTACTAACAGGCTCAAAAAAGAAGAAAAACCTCCAGAAGAAGTTATCAGCAAGCCACGCTATGCATCAGGAAAATCTTCTAAAACAGATAAACAAATAGAAGGCCTTGACGATATGCTCTACCGGATCTCCAAATGCTGCTTCCCTCTACCAGGAGAGCCTATTGTAGGTGTCATTACACGCTCAAGAGGTATTAGCATCCACAAAGAAGACTGTAAAGCACTGTCAAAAGTTTCTCCCGAAAGAATAATGGATATAACATGGTCTGAAAAAAGCAAACTCGACACCACTAAAACCTACCCTGTCAGCTTTGTCGCTGAAGTTATTGATCGAATCGGTGTTTTTAAAGATATACTGGGTAAAATAGCAGATAGTAATATTAATGTTACTTACGCTGGAGTCAAAACCCGGCAGGATAATACTGCCCTCATAGAAATATCAGTTGAAGTACCCAGCAAAAACCACTACGATACACTGATAAAAAACCTTTATGAGATAAGTGATGTTATAAATATCAAAAGGCAACAGGTTGGCTCAACGGTAAGAATGCTAAAAAGCCCTAAAAAGTCAGGCCGCAGCCGGGGAAAGAAAAACAAGAAATAGTTTTACCGGGCGAAGCAACACATATGTATTATTCAGGCAATCGCTTTTGCGCAAACCATTTACCCAGCTTGCCTTCAGGATCTATTGCCCTGCCCGAAAGAACGTTTTGGATTAGGTTTCCTTCAAACTGAATACCATAATCAACGTTTTCTGATGGTTTTACAAGAAAACTTATATCTCCTCTTTCGATTTTAAAGTCAAACAGCTTAAAACAAATCTTAATATCGTTTTTTTCAACGTACATATAACTTTCATCTTCCTGAATATCAAAAGTTACTGAACTATTATAGCCATCCGGGTTTACAATTTCTCCTGCCCATTCACCATAAAAGTTTTCTGGCAGCACTACATTTGTTTCATTACTTTCATCAAGCTTTTCTGGTTTACTCTTATTCTCAGGCTTATTTTCATGAGGCAGATTCGTCTGGTCTGTCTCTATTGCAGGTTTTGTTTTTCCAGCGTTTACGAGTGCCTCAGAGGTCATAGATTCCTTTTTAGGATCAGCTTTCGTTATTTCATTTTTCTTTTTATCATTCACAGGGTTTTTACTGGTTTCTTTTTCAGCTTTTTTGTTCTGGTTGTCAGGTTTTTGTGAATCAACTTGATCAGAAATTACTTTATCAGAATCAGTATCAGATTTCTTTTCCTTTTTCTGATCAATTTCTGAAGAATTTTTATGATTTATATGTTTCTTTTCTTTTTTATCAGGAATTTTTTCTTTCTTTTTAGCGTCAACTTCTTTTTGCTGAGGAGTAACTGCAACTTTTTTCTCCTGTATTTTATTATCTTTTTCTTCCAGTTCATCAAGTATAGAAAAAGGCTTTTCAGGAGATTTAGACTTATCTTGTTGTGTAATAAGTGCAATTTCAGAGGGTATATATTCTGTAAGAGATGACTTTTGCAGGTTCCAGGATAATTTTCTGGCACCATTCATATCACTTTGAGCTGAGCCACTGAGTTGACCATCTTTTAGATAACCCTTAAAATTAACAGGAAAAGGACTTTTATCTGTTCTGGTCTTGAATTGAACTACATTATCTTTATCGCTGAACTCTGAAACAATGAGTTCAACCCTGCCTGACTTTGCTTTAGGGTCATCAACAAATACTTTCTTTTCACTGGAAGTAAAGTCAAATATAATATCAGCACTTGACTTATCCATATAGAGTTTTCCAAGCCAAATGCCTGTAATATCTGTTTTCGTATCAGACTGAACGAGCTTAAGACTTAGCTTTAGACCCAGCCCTTCAGTGTTTGTTAACATGCCGATAATTTTATCATCAATAATATTGCCGTTAAAAACAAACATTGATGGTACTATTGATTTGTATACAGGGACAAGAAAACTAATAGAACCTTTATCAACAGTAATATCAGTTATTTCAACTGGTTTATTATCTGCAATTTTAACATTTGAAGCACTTTCAGCCATAACAAAAGCCACTGGAACCTTCAAAAAGTCTGAAAAGACCGCTTCTCCCTCCCATAGACCTAATAGATTCTTAAGATCAACAGGCTTAGCATTTTTTATAAGCGATTTTGCTTTTGTAACGGCCATAAGTTCCCAGCTTAACTCTTCACTAAGTGAATTGTAAGCTTTTCCAGATATGTAGTCACCAAAAATCCTACCTTTAAAAACAACCTGGCTATCCTTATCCTTTTCAGAAGAAGCTTTAAAGGTTATTATTCTATCGGTAATATTCAAATCTTCTAAATCAAGCTCTATTTGAGAAGAGCTATCTTTATCAGAAATAAAGATTTTACTGCCATTATTATGAAACATTAAAGATAGAAAAGCTTTTGTAGCATCTGGAAATACCAGATAGCCTTTATATTTACCTTCTTTAAGCTCTTCTGATGGTTTTTCTTCTTTTTTAGCTGCCACATAGATGATATTATCATCAGATTTATCACCTAAAACAGGATCACACAACCTATAATCATACTGTAAAAGGCTTTTTTTAGGGGGCCATGAAATACGTTCATTATCGGTCTTTTCACCTGCAACCCTTATAAGCTTCCAGTAGCCCCTGCTTCCGTCTGTAGCCTGAGCATTGCCCTCAAGCACTCTTCCTTTAAGCTTTCCTACAAAAGTTATAGATAAATCCTTTTCAGTATCAGGTAATATTTTAAACTTTACTGCCTGATTATTAACAGCTATATCCCTTATCTTTATTACCTTTTCAACGTCACCACTTTGTATTTCAAGCCTGTTATCACCAGCAAGATTAATATAAAGTGTAGCAGTAGAAATAGAACCAGACTCTTCAAGCACACGTCCTTTCCAGACACCTTCAATCAGGTCAAAAGCAGAAGGATTATTTTCTATTTCTATCTGCTTAATGTCTTCAAAAGCATATTTTGAGGTTTTCATGAGCTGCCATTTGCCTTTTTTACCGGTCATATCTACAGCTTCACCGGCCATCATGTCGTCAATAATCTTACCTGTAAATTTTATAGCCAGTTTGTCATCGTCAAACGGCTTAATTGTAAAAGTTAAATTGTTTAATGTTAGTGCCATGTGCTTGGCAGGCATATCAGAAAACATATTCTCTACTGTTATAGTTGCACTTAGGTCTGGTTTAACATCCAGAGTTGCTTTGTGAAAGACACCTGATGGATCAGCAACACGCCCTTCCCATTTACCTACCATATTCTTAAGCGTCACAGGAGGAGTATAGCCTTCAGGGTCATTAAAATAACTTATAACATTAATGGCAGCCTCTTTCAAGAAATCTACTTCAGTAGATGTCAACTGCTTATCTTTTACAGTAAGTATATTTGAAAGAGAACTAATTACACTTACCGGTAACTCATATGGAATATAGTTAAGCAAATATTCAAAATTAAGCATTACCAGCTTATTCTGGTATTCAGAACTCATTGAAATGTTTGTAAAAGCAACAACAAATGCCATATCATAAAGCCAGACATATTTAGGGCCATAAAGTTTGCTTATATCTTCACTAACTTTCATGGAATAATCGCCAAAAGCTTCATGGGCCTTTTTAAACTTCTCGTGGTGAAAAGTCGAATTCGTATAAACGTTATTGAGCTCTTTCAGGTATTTTTCCGAAAGTATTTCTGTATTTTTAGGTAGTTTAAGGTTCATAATAAAATATTGCTGGGCCATTGCATTTTTCTGGAGGGCCTGAATCTTACCATCAAGTACTCTCAAGCCCATAATTTTATGATTTGAAAGAATATCAGATAGTAAAAAAGACGATTCTCCAAGGTTGCCTGCAAGTGCAAACACTTCTTTTTCGTTCCTGGTAAACGAAGTTGATGCATAAGTAGCTACACTTGTGTACATAACAAGAATTAACAAGACACAAAAACACTTAAACCATCGAAAAAAGCTCATATTCTATACCTTATATACTTTCAATGTTGTTAACTACTGATTTTTAGTGATCCAATCAAGCATTTGTCTCAATGCTTTTGCCCTGTGGCTTAAAGTATTTTTCTCTTCAAGAGGAATTTCTGCCATGGTCAGGTTTTTATCCTTCAAGAAAAACACCGGATCGAAACCAAAGCCATCGTTACCACGGGGTTCATGGATTATCTCACCTTCACAAACACCCGAGGTAGAAAATAAAATATCTCCTTCAGGGGCAATTAGAACCATAGAACAGAAAAATCTTGCCTGACGTTCTCCTTGAGGTATTGTTTTCATAGCCTCAAGCAGCTTATTAATACGTGCGCAGTCAGTATCAGCATAACGGGAAGAATGCACCCCGGGCGCACCATCAAGGGCATCAACAATAAGTCCAGAATCATCAGCCAGAGAGGTCTTGCCTGTAAGCCTGGCTGCTTCATTAGCTTTTATAATAGCGTTTTCCATAAAGGTTTTACCGTCTTCTACCGGATCAAAAGTTTCCGGTGCAGGCAGTATTTTAACATTTATTCCGGAAAAAAGCTGTTTTACTTCTCTTATTTTACCGGTATTTTTAGATGCAAACACAATATTGTCAAGCATTTTAATCAGTCTTTGCCCCATCTTCTCTGTCTTTTACTAAAGTCTATAATAGCGTGATTAAACTCTTCTTCAGTAAATTCAGGCCAGAAAGTAGGAGTAATATACAATTCACTGTATGCTGCCTGCCACAGTAAATAGTTACTCAAGCGATGTTCACCTCCTGTCCTGATAATTAAATCAGGATCAGGCACAGAAGCAGTATAGAGATAAGTCTCAAGCAATTCTTCATCAATATCACTTACAGCAAGCTCATTTGCTTTAACTTTTTCGGCAATTTTTCTGACAGCTTCAGCAATTTCAAATCGAGCACCATAGTCTATAGCAACTTGAAGCAACAATCCTGTATTATTTACGGTTATTTTTTCAGAATGATGCATCATGTTAACAATTTTCTCACTAAGACGATCTTTTCTGCCAATAAATTTAAGTTTTACGTTATTTTCAATAAGCTCTTTTATCTCATTATTAAGAGATTCCACGAGCAGGTTCATTAAAAAGTTAACTTCTTTCTTATCCCTGCCCCAGTTTTCAGTAGAAAAGGCATACGTAGTGAGGCATTGCAGGCCAACTCTTGCAGAATGTTTCACAATATTTTTAAAGGTTTTGCGCCCACTATTATGTCCTGCTGTTTTAGGAAGGTTATTTTTAAGAGCCCACCTGCGATTTCCATCCATAATAATAGCAACATGCTTAATTTTATTCTGGTTGATAATTTCTTTTACTGTATCACTCAATGCTTGTTGTTTTACGGCCATAATCAATCATTCAAAACTACATGACTTTATTATTCAAAGTGTATACCAAACACGGTCAAAATACATGCAATGAGAAATTTTCTTAGGATTTCTTTAAAGTAGGGAGTTTTACTGTTCAGAAATCAAACTTATTTAAAGCTATTGAAAATCTATTTCTGAATGTAAAACTGTATATAGAAAGTAATAAAGATAAAAAATCCCCGTTATTTGCGGGGATAAAAGCTTTTAGTATTCAATTCCTCTTCTTGCCATAACACCTGTATCAAAATAATGTTTGATAGGCTTCATTTCTGTTACCAGATGTGCCATAGAGACAATCTCAGGATGCGCTCTTCTTCCAGTAAGAACAATTTCAACATTTTTAGGTCTGCTTAAAAGAAATTCTTTCAATTCAGAGACTTTAATTAAGCCGAGATCAACGCAAATGTTAATTTCGTCAAGAATAACAAGGTTATATTCTCCGCTTTTAATCTTTTGCTTGGCTTCTTCCCAGCCACGCCGTGTTTCTTTATAATCTTCAATGCTAACATTAGAAGAAAAAACAACTCTATCCAGCCCGAATTGCATCACTTCAAGGTTAGGCATCAGGTTTGAAGCCGCTTTAATTTCGCCATAATAATTATTGTTTTCTTCTTTTTCACCTTTGGTAAACTGGATAATAAGAACTTTCCAGCCGTGGCCAATCGCCCTTAATGCCAGCCCCAGAGATGCTGTTGTTTTACCTTTACCGTCACCCGTATAAATCTGAATATAACCATTTTTAAGCAATTAAATCCCTCCAACTTTAACATTTAAGTTGTTTCTTCTCACATCGTCAGCTTTTTGCAGTACAAAAATTCCCTAACACTGGACTAAAAAGTTTTGCCAGTCAACAATTTGTTGCATATTTGATTATCTGTATACTATCACCCCGTGAACTCTACATTTCACGTAGTAAATTTTTCAGTAGAATAATTATATCAAGAGTATAAAAACATGAAAGCTCTTTTTTATGAAAAGTTTTGTGAATTCCGGGAATAAGGCAGCTTTGCAGGATCTTTCAGAATAATTTTTTTTTCTTGAATTGATGCAAAAGTTTACTTTATATTTCTTTTCAACATCTTGAAACAGTTAATAGAGCGATTTTTTAACCTGTTTTTTAGTGCATGAAAACAATATCACCTACTATAATCGTCAAAGTTAGCGATATCAGTGATTTCTAAATTGAACTAACTACATAAATTCAACTATTATGATGATTCAAGAGATACAAAGATTTAGATAGCATAAACACACACCATAAAAATTGTTCAACATTTTGTTCAGGGAAAACCCTCAAATACTCAACAAACAGGATGACTATTACAATAAGTTAACATTAATCTGTTTTGTGTTTAAAATATCCGGAAACGGGAATATATCACATGTCTGGAATTTTTCAGTTATAAGAAAGGTGTGTGATACACTAAAATATTTTCTGAATCAAATTAAATCGGTACAAAAGCAAGCACTACCCTGACCGGGTAGTGTTTTTGGTTTATTTTTTCATACCTGAAAAGATATTTAAGATTTTAAAGTCTGAAGGTAACATTTCATGGAGTTTTGCAGAGCTTAAATCAACCTTTTTCTTTTGCGGATAAATCTTTTCAAGGGTTTCAGTAAGCCCCTGACTGAATTCCTCAATGCTGGTATATTTTTTTAAGACGCCTGATTTAGCAACAGAAATATCACCCGTTTCTTCTGAAACGACTATACAGAGAGAATTAGAAATCTCACTCATTCCAATAGCTGCCCTGTGCCTGGTTCCGTATTGCCAGCTCAATTTAGGATCTTCAGTAAGGGGCAACAGTACGCCAGCAGCAATTATCTTGGTGCCATTAATAACTATAGCACCATCGTGAAGCGGTGTATGAGGATGGAATATCGTTAGTATAAGCTCAGGACTAACATCTGCATTAACAGGTGTTCCTACTTCAAGATAGGTTTCAGCAGAGGGTGATTCTTCCAGTACAATTAATGCGCCAGTATGAGTCTTACTAAGATGATTAACCGCCTCTGTAATAGAGTAAATCAGGTTTTTAATATCTCCTTCAGCATTAAAATCAAGTATATTTCTGGTAAACATGCTGGATTGGCCTAAATAGCCAAGAATACGCCTGAGTTCTGGCTGAAAAATAACGACCAGGCCAACGAGTACGACACTAACAAGGTTTTCCAGCACTCTGCTTATAATTTCAAGATGAAACGCTTTACTTAAAAGCAGTGCTGCCACTATAACAAGTATACCCTTTAATAACTGTTCTGCCTGTGTACCTTTGATACGCAGATAAACCCGCCAGACAATAAAGGCAAGCACAGCTATTTCAACAAGATAAATAGGGTGTTCCCCGAAGTTTTGTACAAAATCTCTAATCGGGTTATAGATAAAACTCAGCAGGTCTGTAGTATTCGTTGGCACGCAGCATCAATCCTTATTGAGCAGGTATACTTTTATACTTTAACAACCGTGTTGGTACACGATTTAAAGAAATTAGATGTTGATATGATTCCCTTTCGATTATTATTTCAGCACTTCCATCTTTTACCAGCACGCAAGCCGGCCTGGGAACCATATTATAGTTGCTGGACATTGAGTAATTATATGCTCCCGTTGAAAAAACAGCCAGTATATCTCCACTTACAGTTTGAGCCAGTTCAATATCTTTTATAAGTATATCACCAGATTCACAAAATCTACCAGCTACAGTTACAACTTCCTTATTTTTTTCTAACATTTTGCTGGCTACACATGCGCTATAAAGAGATTGATACATGGCAGGCCTGGGATTATCGGCCATTCCACCATCAACAGCAATATATTTTCTTATACCCGGAACCACTTTAGAACTCCCGACACGGTATAAAGTAATACCTGCCGGGCCGGTAAGACTCCTGCCTGGTTCCAACAACAGGGTTGGGCTGGATATCCCAAGTCTTTCTACGTTTTCATTAATAGCATTAACTATAGTATTAGCCATTTCAGACATCGCAGGAGGTGAATCTTCTTCTGTATACTTAATGCCAAGACCACCACCAACATTAAGCTTTGTTAAGTCAATATTATAGGTCTCTTTGATAGATGCATAACGTTCAAGCAATATCCTGACCAGATCAGAATAAGAATTAAGGTCAAAAATTTGCGAGCCAATGTGAGAATGAAACCCCTGTAATCTAAGACTATGATAGAGTTTAGCTATTTTTTGTACAGCTTCATCAACCTGTGAAAGATCAAAGCCGAACTTGCTATCTATCTGGCCGGTTTTAATGTATTCATGGGTATGACACTCAATACCCGGGGCCAAACGCAACATTACATTTATCTTTTTAGATTTTGAAATAGCTACCTGATTGAGCAATTCAAGCTCATAAAAATTGTCAACAATAACAGCACCTATTTCATTATCTACAGCAAGGGCCAGTTCTTCACTTGACTTATTATTACCGTTAAAATAGATTTTCGAAGAAGAGACTCCTGTTTTCAGGGCAACATAAAGCTCACCTCCAGAGACAACATCAATCCCTGCACCTTCTTCCTGTAATATATGCGCTATAGCCTCACATATAAAAGACTTTGCAGCATACAAAACAAGACTTTCTTTATATTTTGAAGTAAATTCAGTTTTATAATTTCTTATGCCTTTTCTGAGAGTATCTTCATCTATCACATAGAGGGGCGTTCCAAACTTGGAAGCAAGTTCAACTACACTACATCCACCTATTTCAAGATGCCCCCTGGAATTAACATTCATCGTTATCGGGTAAATATTCTGATTAGGGGATTTATCCATTTTTAATGTCTCCATAACAAATATCAGTTTTAGTATAACACAGACACAAACTCACCATACAGAAAAGAAATTAACTTCTGCAATATGCCTTAATACACCACACAAGACTTCTTCAGAAATACACCGGGGCAAAACAAAAATATCACTAACTAAAGAACCTGACAAGAATACACCCGCCAGAAAACTTACCCCAACAAAGGCTATAATATAAGTATAAAAGAACTTATCATTCTATTGCTAAAGAGATTGCAAAGCATGTATACTTGACTTTAATGAATTTCACTAAAAAACTAACTGCCTTTCAACCACATAAACCAGACAAAAAGGCATACCAAAAAACGGGGGATGTTTAGCTTTTGTAACTATATCTTCACAACTTAATAAAAAGTTACATCTAACACAACGCCACAATACTTCTAATCGTATAGCTAAAAAGATCGTTTATTTGCCATAACAATTTTTATGATTGTCGTTATTGACTTATAATAGATAAATAGGTGAGGTTTTGGAGAGCATACTGTGGATTCTAAAAGACAAAGCAAACTTCCAGATGGACTAGGAAAAAAGATCATACAGGCATTAAAAACACAAAATGCCCCTGAAGGTGCACCAGCAACCCCGCAGGGAATACCGCCTGAAAGCCCTCAGGAACCTGTAATGCAACACAATATACCTGTAGATGAACATGGTCTTGATACCATTTCTCACATGGATTTTGGCAGTGAAGAAGTTCAATATGAAGAGGTACAGGGTCCTCCAGGATACACAGAATACCAGGCTCCACCACAGGATGAACTCCCCAGTTTTGAAACAGCTGGCATGCCCGATGAAATACCACAGTATGGAAGTTTTATGGGAGCAGAAGAACAAACCCTGCCTGGCAGCGATCTTGAAGAAGTTGCCCCAAACAGCTATGACCAGCAATCCTATGAAGAATTTGACTATAACCAGCAAACTTACCAGGAATTCGACTACAACCAGCAATCATATGACAACCAGGAAGAGAATATAGATCTTTCAGAAGATGACATTCCTCAATATCAGGCACCACAACTAGGACAAACACCAGAACCACAATACCAGCAAGACTATGACACAGCACAATATCAAGAATATTCACCTCAAAGCTATGAAGAACCAGCCATCCCACAAATTGAGCAACCTGACGATTCTCAAGAACAGGATATAACCTTCCATCAATACGATGAAGATTATCAACAACAGTCTCAAATAGGTTATGCTCACTCCGATATCATGCATGATGATCTCTCTCAGGAACAAACATGGGAGGATACCGGAGAAAACATACCGCAGGGGCTTGACCTGGATGCGGTACAACCAGTGGCGGGGCCGGAATATTCCAGCTCTGAGCCAACTACACGCTCTCCACTAGATTTAGAAGGTTCACCTCAAACACACTACCAGCCTCACAACCCACAACAACCTCAAACAGGGCCTCAATATCAACAACCAGGAGAACCCCGCAGACCTGTAATACAACCAGATCCACTGGAAGAAGCACCCATGCCACATACAAGATTTCAGGAAGAACCCTCCTATGACTTAACAGCCGATAGAGAACACTATTACCAGCAACCACCAGCAAGCTACGGCAGACCTGAAGAAAGATACCACCACGAACCGCCGGTAAGCTACGGCAGACCTGAAGAAAGATACCACCACGAACCGCCAGCAAGCTACGGCAGACCTGAAGAAAGATACCACCACGAACCGCCAGCAAGCTACGGCAGACCTGAAGAAAGATACCACCACGAACCACCGGTAAGCTACGGCAGACCTGATGAAAGATACCACCACGAACCACCGGTAAGCTACGGCAGACCTGATGAAAGATACCACCACGAACCACCGGTAAGCTACGGCAGACCTGAAGAAAGATACCACCACGAACCACCGGTAAGCTACGGCAGACCTGATGAAAGATACCACCACGAACCACCGGTAAGCTACGGCAGACCTGATGAAAGATACCACCACGAGCCGGCCAGAGACTACAGCCGGCCAACAGAACGGTATTATCACGAACCAGCCAGAGACTACGGCAGGCCAGCAGAGAAACCCCGTTTTGAAGATGAAAGATACCGTAAAGAAGCACTCAGAGAGCCTTCTAACAATCGCCCCGGAGCTGACAAACCCACAACAGGGCCTGATATTTTTAACTCTAACGTTGAGACGCTAATCAAGCTTGTAGGTGGCTTACCCGCAGGTGTCTCACGCCAGACAGGAGCACAAATCATCAAACAAACTATGGAAGCCATGGGTATCTCCATGTCAGAAGTCCTCGCCGACGCACAACAGGCACTCGGACGCCTTCACAACTTCACCAAAGAAAACTACAACATCATTGAAGAACATAAAATACTCATTCGGCGGCTTGAAGACGATATTCAATATTTCCATCATAAAGCCAAAGAACTCGACGAAATCATTAACCTTTTCGTCTTCTCAGAACACAATCAACATGGACGCCATAAGTAATACATGCGCTAAAAACTTTTATCAATCAGATTAGCTGAAAAAGCTTCTGTGTTATTTTTGCAAACCAGCACTTGATAATACTTTCAGAGCACACACTAACTTCACAAAATGCAGCTTAAACCTATGAAATTCTTTTGCATTCAAAGACAGGAGATTTTTCTGTTCAGATAATATTTTTCATCAAAAACTACAACAAATATCCTTTTAAATAGCTGAAATCAAGAGAGTTTTAAGGATTTTGAAATCAAGAAATATTAAGGCTAAAACAGAAAATTTTTAGTTTGTAATACTCAACATATACCTACGTTACAGACCACAAAACCGCCATAATAAAGTTTTTTAATAAATTTTTTTTCCCTCAATACCTTGACAGTTAAAAGGATTTTTTTAATCATGAATAGAACAGGACGACAGAAGAGGCATTGCACAACAAATACATGCATAGTCACGTTAATAGCTTCTATTAGCGGTGGTGGCCTCTTACGTTCTGTCGGGATCGAGTATATTTTCGGGTTAAGGACTCAAAAGTGGTAAATACGCAAAAAGATAGTCTACGGGGAAATACGGTATTAAGCCAGCCTAATAGATTTAAAACCATTATGGTTGACGCAACTGGTGTCGCTGATCCCCAGCAAAAAATACTATCTACCATAGAACAGTATGACATTGAAGGCTGTGTGGTCAAAATAGTATATAAAATAAAGCCTGAACAGGCCGATATAATAAATGAACTTAAAATAAGAGAAAAGCTTCATAAGACAGCGTTTCGTAGCATTACTCCAGTTGTCGTTCAGAATCCATCAGGCACGAGCCTCCCTGAAGTAGATGCTACATACTACAAGTCTCCCTTAGAGGCTCTTGAAAAGTATCTGGATCAACGTCCAGAACTTAATAAACAATCCCTTCTTGCAAAAGCCGATCTTTTGCTGGGAGAGCTTGTATAGGGGAGCATAATTTAACCAAAAATCCAGAATTTAGGAGGGATCAAGCCAAGGTATCCCTCTTTATTTTTGGGGTTTAAGCCAATCAACAAGGCAAAATATCAAAATAATTGAAAATCTTAAAAAGCATGCCACAAAGGGCAAAAAGACTTTAAAAATTTTCAAAAGTTTACGAATACAGCTATTGCTACGGGTCTAGCAATTGTAAAATTGCACCATAAGGCTTATAAGAAAATAAATCTGGCCAGATGCTACAATTTGTAAAAATTTTTATTTTATATTTTAGCGTTTTTTCTTATAAATTAAGGCTTTCAAATAAATACATTTGGCGAAAAGTTGTAAATAAAGGCTTTAAAACCTATAGAAAATAACGAAAAAAAAAATTTATTATTCAGCCTGACAGGCACTCATAGAGAAAGATTGTTCCGGTTTTTCAGAAACCCCATAACCTGTCCGGATATGAGGTTTCTCAAGCAATACAGGCTGCCAGTTTTGATTGTTCATAACTTCGTGTATATTTTATACCAAGATCAGGCTAACTATCAAAACAGGTAATTTTTTGATTAGAGTCTTCTTTAGAACAATTGGAACAAGGAATAGTAAAAATATTTAGAATTTTCTGCTACCGGCAGGTATTTAAAGCAAGCATATCATAAGTTTGTGCTAACAGGATCTCAGAGAAGCCGCACAGAGCAAAAATGCACTACCTTAGTGTATACATTAATTACAAAGCCTGCAAGGGTTAACATTAGATGAAAATGATAATCATTATCTATTATAAATCAATATCGAAAGTATTTTCGATAAATGCAAACCTGTAGAAAACCTGTTTAAAACTAAAAAGCTCCTCAGGTAAGATTCGAACTTACAACCTACCGGTTAACAGCCGGTTGCTCTACCGTTGAGCTACTGAGGAACAATTCTTCAAAACGCAATATTTGATTTTCTTAAAAGAATTATAGCATGCCTATGGTCTTTGTAAACCTTTTTTGAGGATAAGTTTTTACTTATTTTTTACCATTTTTAACATGAAGGTATCTCATAGCATTCAGCAAGTGGCCTGCCATAAGGTAAAATGCCAGCTTCATTTCTGCTTTATTAGTATTTGTAGCATTATAAAGAAATAAAATACCTTCAAGAAGCCTTACCCTGTAAATAAGAGTATCATCATCAGGATATAAGTCTCTTATAATCGAGTCAAATGCGTTTTGAACATAATCGACAACAGCAGTTGTTTCAACTTCCATAATGTAATCGCAGCAGGATTTTTGCTCTAATTTAAAGCGATTTGCCTTTATTAGATTATATTTACCATTAAAGCACTGTCTTAACATTGCCAGATCAAGAGTATAATCACCATAGATAAAGCTATTACCAAACCACATCCTGGGATATATAAGCTTAAAGCTATCTTTTGCAAGGTTATAAATAATATTTCCAAGATATACATTCCCATGAATATGTGTATATAGTGGTGGTAAAAGTTGCTTAGTATCCATATTCTTGAGTATAAGGTATGGATTAGCTATTTGAAGCCCGTTAAGCTTTATGGTTTCAGCAGTTAAAAATGGTTTCAGGGTCTCATCATTTTCCAGTTTTTGCAGTATATGTGTTTTATACTCATAGTCGATATCTTCAGGAGACACATCTGGTTTTTGAGAAGAGTGCAGATATTTTTTAAAGCCCTCCAGAACATTTCTAATTATATCAAGGGCTTTTTCATTGCTAACAGGCGATCTGAGAAAGATAAGTGTTAATTTCTGGTCGTTAGAGACATCTGCTTTAAAGTCCAGATAAAGGGGAGGGGTTTCAGAAATATAAATCACTTCATCATAAAGCTTTGCTGCCGGCATCTTTTGTATAGCTTTAAAATAACAAATAAAATCTTCTATATAGCTATCAAACCCGTATTTTCTTACCCTATCATCCTGAATAATGGTCAATGAATTGTTTTTATAGATTGTATCATAATCTCCAAGGCAGTTTCTGGCGAAGGCCAGTGTTTCTTTAATACCTGCATCAAGCCAGGTTGTGGGCTGTGCTTTAATCTTTTTGCCATTTTGCAGAAGGAATAAAAGGCCATTACTAATCTGCAATTCTTCTTTTATCAGGTTATTACGTGTTTTATCAAGACCTTCGAAGAATGTTTTAGAATCTTTGATATAATAAATACCCACAATAGCCTTACGTGAAGGGGCATTTTCTTGCTTGTCGTAGAATCCTTTAATATACCCATCTCTATCTATATCGCATGTCGTGAACCTTGCAGGGTTTTCGACATCATAAATACCTATTACTGAAGCATTCTTATCAACAAAGGTTGACAAATCCTGAAAACAGAGGGTATCACCAAGTATAAGTATAAAAGGTTCACCGGCTACAAAGGTTGCCGTTTGCAAAAGTGAATAGCCTGGCCCGGAACCTGTGCCCTGATATTTTTCCACATCAATAAAGGTAATATCTTTATCCTGATAAAAGTCAGACACATACGATTTCAGAACTTCAGAGCAATATCCCACGGCAATAGCCGTCTTTACCTCTTCTGTAAAAGCACTTTTATCATAAATTTGATCAAGAATATAACTTATTACCGGCTTGCGATTAATGGTAACCATCGCTTTAGGTATATAATCGGTCATGCTACCAAGTCTTGACCCCCTGCCGGCACATAGAATAACGACTTTCAAACCTGTTCACCTTTATAACGTTTATTTGCAATATTTTCCGGATACGTCATCCATGCCACTCTATTGTATACCAAAAATAATACTGCCAATAGTGAAGACTTTAATAACTAATTTTTTTCCGATTTATAAGTTAATCAAGCAGCATTTGTTAGATACAGTTAAATACAAAGCCTTTTAAACAACCTATTTTTGTTTTATCCTTAAAAAGAATTTTCAGAATGTATGTTAAAAAATAACGATAACCCACACCGGACCTCACAAATGAAAAAGTCTCTTTTAATTATTACAGGCGCCCTTTTAATCTTCCAGGTAACAGCTTTGCCCTGCATAGCTGAAGAAGGAAATACAGAAACTGATAATCAAGCTTTTAGCAATTATCAGGAAGGTACTAAAGCCCTTGAAGAAGGCAGACTTACTGAAGCCATCAGCAAGTATGCTAAATCTATTACACTGGATCCCAATAATGCGCTCTATCACAATGAACTCGGTTATGTGCTCTATTCAAAGGGCAAGCTTGAGCGTGCCATTGCAGAATACAGAAAGGCCATCGAGCTTAACCCCCGTTATCCGACAGCGCTTAACAACCTTGCCGGTGCCTATGATGAGATTGGAAAGTATGATGAAGCTATCAAATACTATAAAATGGCCATCGAAATGCGGCCAAACTATGCCATAGTCCACAATAACCTTGGTTATACTTACATAAAAATTGGCCACTACGATAAAGCCCTTGAACAGCTTGAAAAAGCCATCCAGATTGACCCCGGGTTTTTCAATGCTCACAGCAATATCGGTCTTGTTTATTCCAGAATAAATCATTACGACAGAGCTATTGCAGCACTTGAAAAGGCCAGGGATATAAACCCTGCTTCAAATATTGTAACAAACAGGCTCAGTTATGCTTACTATAAATCAGGAGAATACGGCAAGGCTCTCGAACTTCTCAACAGTATACTGACACAAACAGAAGATTTAACAGAAAAAGCCAGTATATTAAATAATATAGGCCTAATCTATATCAAACTTGATGAGTACGACAGAGCTATCAAGACCTATAAACAAGCCATCCGTCTTGCTCCGGATGCAAAAGACCTGCATCACAACATGGGATACTGCTATCACCTTAAAAAGAACGATTTAAAAGCACTGAAGCTATACCAGAAAGAACTTCAACTTAACCCTGGCTCTTCTATTACCTATAACGCTACTGGCAACATTTATAAAGGCCAGCAAAACTATGAACAGGCTATTATAAACTACAAAAAAGCTATTGAAGCTGAAAAGCCTTATCATGAGGCATTTGGAAACCTTGCAGAAATCTATAAAAACACAAATCGGGCTGAAGAAGCTGAAAAAATACTTGAGCAATATAACAAAACTTACCCTGAAATCTCTCAAAAAATTTCAGTACAAGATAAAACAAGTAAGCAAGAGAATAATGATCAATAAAGAATATACCAAACAGGTTGCAGATGAGTTTAACAACTGGCATGACAGAGGTCGGGCAGATTCCATGCAGGAAGAACATATTATATCTGTCGAAGCAGCCCTGAAGGAAATGCCGCTCAAACCGGGTATAAAGGTTTTAGAGATTGGCTGCGGTAACGGCTATGCTACACGTATGATATCAGAAAAGATACAGCCGGGTGGCACTGCCTACGGCGTTGACATCTCTGATAAGATGATTCAAACTGCAATAGAAAAGAGCAAGAATTATCCCGGCACAGTTTTCAAAATAGCTGATTTTTCTTCCCTGCCGTTTGACAACGGCACATTTGACCTTGTACTCTCCGTAGAGTCAATTTATTATGCTGAAGACCTTCTTAAAGCACTGATAGAGGTCAGGCGTACACTCAAGAAAGCCGGAGCCTTCTTCTGTATTAGCTATTTCTTCATAGAACATTCAAATAGCAGTGTATGGGCTGATTTTATACCTTTGAAGATGCATTACCTCTCTGAAAACGACTACATATGTATTTTTAAAGAGGCAGGCTTCAGCAATATCAAAACCAGGCGTATTCTTGACCCGAGACCTGTTGATATCAAAAACTTTCAACCTAAATGGGGGTATGATACCCCTGATGAATTAAAAAACTTTAAAGAAAATATTGGTGCATTAATGGTGACAGGAAACAATGTTGACGAATACAGACATACATAATGCAGGAAGCAGAAATATAATACAGCAAACAACCGGAATATACCCTCTAACAGCAACAGGTATATCACTTTATTATCATTCAAAGATAGATACCATAATTTGCCGCAAAGGTGGAGTAACATCAAACCTTCTAACTGAAAAGCCCGAAATAAAACTATTTGATGGATATGGTCTTAAAACAATCAACCTCAGTGAGTGCTACACCTGCGGAATACTTGAGGCAGCGCATAAAAAAGTTTTGCCTGCTGTTATAATCTGTACTCCTGGTTATGAACACCTGCATGACCTCATTAATGAGCTTGCAGATGTAGCTCTTGAGCTTTCCGGCCTGGACCTTCTTAAACACTATGCAAAGCTCAGCCGGTTTTACTTTCCGACAATTATTCTGGCCTCAAACGGTATTATCTACGATGAGACTATCTACCATCTTCAATTAAAGCTCCAGGAGAGAGGTATCAATGAAGGTATTACCCGGAACATATGCAGCAAGGTCGTTAGAGCCAGCCTTATGCAGGGTGCCAGAAGAGAAGGAAGCAACTATTATCCTCATAAAAAGGGACTTATCAAAATAGCAGTTCCACGTTATGAACTTTTTATGCCGGTTGTAGAGCTTCTCAATAGCAAAAGTATCACATTTTCAGTTCATACCAACCCTCGCCGCATAGAATTCGAGAAAGCAATAGTTAATATAGCTACAAACAGTATTGCCATGGTCTTTGCTCTAGACAAAAAAGAATTCAGACTACGCCGGATCAACCTTGAAGAAGCACTTTCCCCTAAAGATGCCACTCATAACCGTTTTGTAAAAGAACTTCAACATGCTGTTTTTGAAATTGGAAAGTGTGCCGGAGCTTTCTCAGCATCAGAAAGCTTTGAAAAAGTTTGGTTACCAAGAAAAGAACAGATTTTAAAACACGACAGCGAGCATATAAGCAGCAGTCTACATTGCTTCCGCAATATGATACAAACAAGAAATTTCCCAGAAAAGTTACCTGCAAAAGAGCATGCATTGATACATCCGCTGAAAGGCTTTGCCCAGCATTATAACCTGAATAATTATGTTCTTTTACTGGCTGAGCTTGAGCAATTGATAATAAACAATATACACTTTGTCAGGCAGAATGCTGATAAAATGACAGCAGGTTTCTAGTCTATTTCTGCTGTTCAGCTTCAAGCAATTCTGCTTTAGCCTGCATAAGGCATTTGCCTTCATCATAAATTTTATTTCTGGCTATAAGCTCATCAAAGTCAACCTTATGAGCATCAAAGTCAGGTCCATCAACGCAGGCAAATTTTATTTCACCACCTACACTAACCCTGCAGCCGCCACACATACCGGTACCATCAACCATAATAGGGTTCAGACTCACAACAGTATAGATACCAGGTGCTTTTGTCAGGTTTGAAACTGCTCTCATCATAGGTATCGGCCCAATAGCCATAACATGGTCAATCTTTTCCTGATTCATCAGTTCTTCAAGTTTATCTGTAACAAGCCCTTTCTGGCCGCAGGAACCATCATCTGTTGTCACAAAGAAGCCGTCAGTAGCCTTTTCCATTCTATCCTGCCAGAAGAGGAGGTCTTTATTTCTTGCTCCCATAATCATATAGACTTTATTACCGGTTTCTTTATAGGCTTTAGCGATAAGATAAGCAGGGGCAGCCCCATAGCCACCTGCCACTACTACAACAGTGCCAAAGTTTCTATCTGTTTCTGTGGGCATACCAAGAGGTCCAACAATATCAGCTATATCATCACCTGACTTCTTGCGGCAAAGCTTATTAGTAGAATAGCCTACTGCCATAAATACAATAGTTAAAAGGCCTTTTTCCTTATCAATATCTGCTATTGTTAGCGGAACCCTCTCTCCGAGTTCGTCAACCCTCAGCATAATGAACTGTCCGGCCTGACCATGTCTGGTAATATGCGGAGCTTCTATCTGAAATTCATAAAGGTCCGCTGTAAGGTTACGTGCACTGATGATTTTATACATTCTTTTTGAATCTCCTCTTTCATAGAAGGTGTACGGGCCAGATGAACCATTGAGCATATACAATAATCTTAACAAAAAGAAAACTAAATTCATTTAAATAAAGCAAATTTCTTTAATCAACATATCCCTATGCCATGCACATGTATATACATTTATAAAGATTACATCAAACAAGAATCATTCTTGATAGCTCAAAGCATAAAAAAAAACCGAGCCTTTTGTGGTTCTCGGTTAGTTATTAATGCGACATACTAAGTGTGTGTTAGGAGGACAATATAAACATCGGCAGGAAGTTAACATTTCTTAATACACCAGATGGAGGATTTAATTGAGAATAACTCTCATTTAATCCATGCCCTCAAGCCAGCATCAGTAGTGTATAAGGTCTCACGCACAGCAAATTTCTACTTCAAAACAGGCAATGGTATTTTTAAATACCACATCTTTAAAACAAGCCATTTAAACGAAAAACACTCATATACCTTCTTTAAAACTAACACCAGCAGATTAATTTTCATCGATCAACGATAATTTTTTTATTTTTCATTGAGGATAGAAAAATAATTAGTTATAATCAACAAAGTGCATAAAGAAACTTCAACGGAGGTAATTAAATGCGACTTATTATAAAAGGTCGTAACATCGAGCTTACACCCGCACTTAAACAATACGCATCTGAAAAACTAAGCAAAATAACAAAACTGTTCGACCAGATTCAAGAAATAACAGCCATACTGAGCGTAGAAAAAAACCCCAGCATAAGCAACAACCAGGTCGCAGAAGTTATGGTAATACTCAAAAAAGGCAGGATTCAGGCAAAAGAAGCCTCTGAAAGCATGTATGCCAGCATAGACCTGCTCGCAGACAAAGTTGAACGACAGATAAGAAAACATAAAACCAAGCTTATTAATAGATCAAAAGCTAAAACAGGTGTACCCTCCATCAGGGATACCGACCACAGCGAAAAACCCGTAGAAGAAGACAGCCTCAAAGAAGAACTGGGCGAAGATATCATACAAATAGACGTCGTTCAGGAAGAAGAATAAATTATTTCACATCCTTTTCTCCGGGAGCTAACCTGATAATAAAAGATTAATTTATATATAAACTCTAAAAGTAGTTTCTAAAAAAGCATACATTCATTATTATCCTGCTACAATTCATGTGGACAGGATAATATTATGTTCGTTTACAATCTTAACATCTCTACAGGCTTTATTGCCGGATAAATTACGTCTTAGTGTACGTTTCACATTATTAAAGAGTGCTTCAAAACTTCCCCCTTCCTGTAGTATAATATATTTAAGTTCAACAAGTTATTGTAATAATCACAATATCAGTTTCATAGCAAACCAATTTTCTATAAAGAACAAAACTCAAGGCCAATTCCATCTAGAATAGCAGGAGAAACGCTATGTCAGCAAAAAAAGGCTCTAAATACATTCCATGTAGTCAGTGTACAGAATTACAATCTTTTAATAAGCTTGAAAATACTGGCAAATGCCTCAGAGACAGCAAATATAAAGACCTCAAAGTCGATAAATGCGAGTACGGGCAATATAAAAAAGCCAGCAACTAAAGCTCAGCGTAAAATATTCTTTTTACCTCTTGGTGGCACAAGCGCAGGGGTTTCAATTGTCTGCCTGAGTTCTGCAGCTTCTGTTTCATGACCGGCTTTTTCAAAAGCTTCAAGTATCTCTCTGGCTTTCTCTATTTCGCCAAGACCTATAAAATATTTTGCTTTCATCAGGTGCAAATTAGTCTCATCAGGGTGTTTATCTATACCCTGCTGAATATATTCCATGGCAGGTCCCTCTTTATCAATATGCCAGTAAGAAAGAGATAGATAATAATAAGTTATAGGCTGATCATCACCATCATCAAGTGCCTTTTTCAGCTTATTTATTTGCTCCTGAGTAACAACAAGATATTCAGCATACATTTTGTCAGTAAAATTATTTTCTGCATAATCGAAAAACGCCAGTATAACTAAACCAAGCAAAATAAACGTACCAAATATTATTGCCAGACGCTTCCACATCTTTTAAAATAACCTCAAATAAAAATAACTTTTACCATTATAATTTAATCTGTTATTCAGGATAAATATTTTTAAAATAGTTTTTGACAAAATTGACAGAAAACACAATCACCCGGAGGAGAAAAAATGGTTATACCAACGCCAAGAGTATTTCCCAGATGCCCCAAATGCGAGAATAACAACTTTTCAAGCCAGTTATCTAACTTCAAAAAGATTCCGGTTTTGATCATTTACTGTGACAGCTGTGGTGCAATTCTTGGTATTGTTAACACTAAAGAAAAAACTAAAGACTAAAAGACCTTATAACAAGATTTTACACTCATAATTATATGTTTTTCCTTAGTTGAAAAGCATTTTAACTTTTAATTATTATAATTTACCCCTTATACTGACAGTAAACTTTGTGATATTATACCCCCGAAAGGTAGTTAACAAGATTGCCTGAAATGGATTTTTTGATTTTCAGATAAGATAAACAATAATTATTACTGATAGCTTTTGTATGAAAGAGTTAACCCTGACATTAAAGTTTTATATAGCTCTATGAAAGTCATCTAAGTTTTTAAACATTTATTAACATTGCTCAAACAATGTATTACAGGTATTCAAGCTTTAAATCATTTATTAAAAAGGAGAACCAAACATGACACAAGCCTTCCAATATTTCATACCAACAAAATTACACTTTGGGCCCGGCAAAATAAACAAAACAGGTGACATAACCTCCAAATATGGCAAAAAAGCCATTATAGTTACAGGTAAAAACAGCTCTAAAAGAATCGGGGCCCTTGATAAAGTAACTCAATCACTGGAAAAAGCCGGTGTTAAATACGTTATATTTGACAAAATAGAACCAAACCCACGGACAACAACTATAGACGAAGGCGGAGAACTCGCCAGAAGAGAAAACTGCGATGTAGTTATAGGCCTTGGCGGTGGCAGCCCTATGGACGCCAGTAAAGTCATTGCCTTAATAGCCAGGGATGGCCGTAAAAGCTGGGAATACATAGGTACTGATAATCCTCCTACAGAAGCACTGCCTGTTATTTGTATCACTACAACTTCAGGCACCGGAAGCGAAGCAGATACCTACGCTGTTATAACAAACTCTGAAACCGGCGAAAAACCAGGGTTCGGTTTTGAGTGTATGTTTCCGGTTGAATCAATAATAGACCCGGAACTTTCAGTAACAATGCCTGCAAACGTAACAGCAGCAGTAGGTATTGACGTATTTTTCCATGCTATTGAGGCTTATACATCTAAAATAGCCAGCCCTGTCTCAGATATGCTCTCTGAAAAAACTATTGAAATTGTAGGACAGTACCTGCATAGAGCCTATAAAACCCCTGATGACCTGGAGGCAAGATACAATATGGCCATTGCAAATACACTTGGTGGTATGGCTATTCAGCTTGCAGGCACCGGATTAATCCATGCCATGGCACACCCGCTGAGCGGCCATTATGACTGCCCACACGGAGAAGCCCTGTCAGCTGTCTCACTGGCTATAATACGGCATAACTTCCCGGCAGCAAAATCTAAATACATTAAAATGGCTAACTTACTGGGCGCTGAAATAGCAAAAGATGACCTCGATTCTAAAGAAAAAGTCATACAAACATTAAAAGACTTCTATGAACCTCTCGGGCTCAACAAAGACATAACAGAATTAGGTGCCAGAGAAGAAGATATCGACAAACTCGTTGAAGATACCTTCTCAACAATGGGATTTTGCGTAGATGTAAATGCCAGAGAAACAGACAAAGCCGCTGTTAAAGTAATATATAAAGATTCTATAAGAACAAAAGTGTAACTATTATGAATAAAGCATTATATATATTGTTAGGGTTGTGCTTAACTTGCCTGCCTGTATCAGCAGAATTATATGACGCCATAGCCTGCAACCATAGCACAGGAAGTTGCTACGATGCAGAAGCTGATACAGGCTATGAGACAGTAACAATCTATCTTACCAGAGATAACTATCTAACACTGGATCTTGAATACTATTCACCTGACGATATTAGTGCCTATGACAGCGATAATAAAGTCTATTATGACATTGAACTACTGAAATAGCTATAAAGGATTAAATTAATGACTCCAGAAACTTCTAAAAGGCTGATCCTGGCTTCTGCATCACCAAGAAGAAAAGAAATACTGAAAAAACTCGGGCTAAAATTCGAGACTATTCCATCAAAAGTAGACGAAACCATTGAAGAAAATATCCCTCCTGATGAGGCAGTTAGACTTCTATCTCTGAGAAAAGCCCGTGATGTAGCAAATAAACTCAATACCCCTGCCATTGTCATAGGAAGTGACACTACAGTAGTTGTAGATGCTGTATCGCTTGGCAAGCCTGTTGATTATGACGATGCTTATAGCATGCTTAAACAACTCAATAACAGATCTCACAGGGTTATTACAGGGCTTACTATCATTGATACTTCTGATGGCAAAACTTTAACAGATAGTGTCAGCTCTGAGGTTTATTTTAAGAACCTTTCAGAAAATGACATCGAACACTACATTAAGACAGGTGAACCCATGGATAAAGCAGGGGCTTATGCCATACAGGGAGTGGCAAGTACCTTTATTACTCATATCAATGGTTGCTATAACAACATTGTAGGGTTGCCAGTATTTAAACTATCTGAAATGCTGAAGTTATTTCAGATTGATATTCTTGCTATAAATACTGCTAAAGACAGGCTTTAAACTACAGGCCCTCTGCCAGGAGGCTCAAAATCATCAGGGTTCCCGGTATAGCTCAGGCTCATTCTTCTATCATCAGGAACAAATCTGACAATGGTTGTAGTTATTTCATCGTTCAGGCCAAGTTTTTTATTCTCGGCTCTTTCAAATTCTATCACCTCTTTGCTGGGCAATAGCGCTTCAACCCCCGGATAGACCTCAATAAAAGCTCCAAAATGCTTGATTCTGGTAACTCTACCCGGCACCTGCTGACCCACTTTAAATGTTTCTGATATTTCTTCCCATGGGTCTGGCTGCTGTGTCTTCAGACTGAGACTAACACGCTGCTTATCATGATCAATACCAATAATTTCAACAGTAATACGATCACCGACATTCAACAAGTCAGATGGATGATCCACCCAGCGCCATGACATTTGAGATAGAGGTAGCAATCCGTCGATACCGCCAATATCTACAAAAGCCCCAAAGTCTGCAAGTCTTACTACTTCGCCTTCTACTGGCATGCCTACTTCTAGTTTGTCAAATATAACTTTCCTTTGTTCAGCCTGCTGCTCAGAAACAACCTTTCTGTGTGACATAATAAGGTTATTTTTCTTTGGATCAATTGATAAAATCTTCAATGGCAGAACCTGCCCCAGTGCCGATTCAGGATCCCTGACCCTTAAGTGGCTTGAGGGCACAAAGCCTCTCAGGCCAAGAACATCCACAAGAATGCCACCCTTAACGACTGATACTACTTCAGCCTCTACAACAGCATCTTCTTCTTTAAGCTTTTCAAGTTTATCCCAGCTATAAGCAAGTGCCACACGTTTAAGTGATAAAGTCAGTTGACCATCATCATCTTCTTCTTTCAGTATATAGAACTCTTTTTCATCCCCGACAGAAACAACATCTGATGGTTTATCGAATGGCATGTTAGAAAGCTCTCTTAGCGGCACCACAGACTGTGTTTTAGAACCAACATCCACCAGGACACCCTCTGAATCAAAGCCTACAACTATTCCTTTAACCAGATCACCACGGTTGAAGTTATAATCATAGTTTAAGAGCAGGCGTTCAAACTCATTTAGCTCTTCTTCAGGCTTATTAGAGTCCCATATAGTCCCACGGGGTGTCATTAAACTTAATCCTCCTAAAACAAATCAGTGGAGAGAGATCTCACTATACTTTTAATATTATAACAGCAGGCATTGTTAAACATAAACTTCTTAACATATTATTATTTTTTTTGTTTATTTATTTAATCATTTAATAAATGTATTTTTTAGTAAACAAGAATTTAAGAAGCATTAATTTGTGGTATAAAAATTTTTTATAAATTAAATTGCCTCCAGATAAAACCGGAGGCAACGGGGATTTCAAAGGGGTATTTAACTAAATATAGCTTTTTAAAAGGCCTGAAGAAGCCTCACCCAACTTAAGGCGCTTAATAGCACGTATTTCAGTTTGTCTGATACACTCTTTAGTCACTCCATAGAGCTTGCCAATTTCTTCAAGAGTCTTATTTCGCTGACCATCAAGGCCAAAACGCATTTTCAAAACACCAGACTCTCTTCCTTTAAGGTTTTCTAATGATTTAGCTATATCATATTTCAGACTTTTTGCGGCATGTTTGTCTTCAGGCAGAGGTGTTTCGTCTTCCAGAAAATCTTTAAGCGTAAGAGAATTGCCATCTTTCATTGTAACACTGGTTTCAAGAGAGATTGCTGATTGTGATATGCTCATCAAATCGTTAATTTTACTGGTATCTATTTTAAGAATAGAAGCAATCTCTTCTGTGGAAGGTGTTCTATTAAACTTCTGTTCCAGTTGTCTTTTGATTCTGGTTATTTTGTTAATTGTATCAAAGACATGTACGGGGATTCTAATACCTTTAGACTGATCAGCAATTGATTTACTTATGGATTGTCTGATCCACCAGGTAGCATAGGTGCTGAACTTGTAGCCATAGCTATAATTAAATTTTTCTACTGCTTTGATTAAGCCCAGGTTACCTTCCTGAATAAGATCCATAAAAGGCACACCACGATTCACATATTTTTTAGCGATGCTAACAACAAGCCTCAGGTTGGATCTAACAAGATAACGCTTTGCTTCAACATCACCATTAGCAATTTTTTCAGCTAACTCCAATTCTTTTTGATGAGAGATTAAGGGTATTTTAGAAAGTTTCTTGAGGTAAGATTTAACTGAATCGTCGTAATACGCTGGTGAGAGATGTTCATCTTGAACGGTATTTTCGTGATCTTCATGAAAGTCTTCAGTGCCTTTTCTTTCTTCTCTAACGTCCGTTTTTGGGCCCCTCAGTTTCTTTTCCTTTGAAAAACGAGATGCTAAAGTAACCACTACAAGGTCCTCCTTTAGTCTTCTTAAAAAATAACTTAAAAATACGCCCGGAAGAGAGGTAATAGGGAATTACCAGAGCTACAATTAAGATGCTTATTGAACTATAAAACCTGGCTATTATCTAAAAGAACTAACTTCCTCACTTATTAATTGTAGTAACCCAAAAAAACTTCAATTCCAGACAACCAACAGCACCGGAACCATTCTTTTACTGCAAAGTTAAACAGAAATCACGTTTCAGTAAAAGATTTCCGATATTATTTCTGAATAAACAGTTTTTAAACTGGTAAATCTAGCTTGACTTAAAATCTTTTTGCACACCGTATCCAGATTATATTTCATATTAGCAAATAAACAATCATTCGTCAATCCAAAAGTAACAAACCTTTAAGTAACTGAAACATATGCGTAGTTTTTTGTTATATTTCTTAATATTCCAGCACTTATAAAATTTAGATAACCCAACCGTGATAAGATATTGAGAGCGGTTCAATGCTAGATTTATACTATTGAGCAATAGTTTTTGATTTATAAAACACATATAATATATAATTTGTATAGTTTTTAATACTATCATAAGCTGTAAATATTATGAAGAAAAAATTACCCGGAACATTAGCAGGCAGGATACAACACCTGAGAGAATCTTCAAACCTTTCGCCAGGCGAACTAGCTGCGAGAAGTAACATTGATATATCTATCGTTACAGATATTGAAGAGGGTAAAGAAATCTTTCTCTCAGCAGGCATCAGACAGCGAATAGCCAAAGCCTTAAGAATACCTGCTGCTGTCTTAAAAGAGGTAGAATTAAACCCTCCGAAAGAAGAACCCCCTGCAGAGACTGTAACAGCAATCAAAATGAATATTCTTTCCGGGCGACTTAATGATAACCACTGCCCGAAATGTGGCAACCTGCTTAACTGTAAAATCGTTACAATGTATGATTTAGAAGACATACCGGTAAAACACCCTAAAGCAAGATGCAGTAAATGTCCATTTCAAATCAAATAAACCATACATACACGCATGAATCAGAAAACACAGTATATTTTTACCCTGAGAAAGTAAAAATATCTTACTCATCTCTTGAAGATCTGAAGTATTTTCTTGCAAAGATTTGCGGACAGGAACTTCGGCTTGAAGAGAAGCTCAGACAAACAGGTATTTTTCTGAAACAGGTTCTTAGAGAGCTTTACAGGCAAGGTTTGCTTGATGAAGATCATACCATGGTTATCACAGATCCGCTTATAAATAGAGAAGACTTCTTAAAAGCTCTTGATAAAGCCTTCAAAACAACCACTGAAGCTCGTGTAGCAATTACAAAACTTACAAAAACACAGCTATTTAAAAGGCAGCTTCTTGCCTCAATATATTTAAAAAAGCAGCATCCACTAATAGGCTTTATTAATTTATCACTAAACAAAGGAGAATTCTATTCCTCTATAATCAATACCGAGATAGATCTTAAAAAACACAAAACAATAAAATTTGTACCTACAGTCGAACTGGAAGAATATACTGTCAACATAATGACCCGCAAAGCCCTTTTATCACAGGGTAGCTCAATTTTCTCCATGCAAGCATACATATACATCATTATAGAACTGGTTATCTGGTATTCAAGAGCATTTGCATATCTTGAAAACAGCACCGAAGTAACAAACACAACACTTACCCGGGCCATCAAACTTGTTGACAACTATTATATTGCTGATCCTGCTTTTATAAAGATGCTCCAAGGTGTTTTTGTTGGAAAAATAATCAAAATATTAACCTGATTAATACTTAATATCTTCTTCAAACGGATTCCCAAAAACATTTTCCATTGATTTCAAGCTCTTATTACTAAGCTCATCAATCGAAGTATACTTTGTTGCAGCATCCAGTGCATCATGAACTGTGCCAAATATTTCCAGCAAAGCAGGTATACCCTTTTTTGCAATCATTTCAACAATGTTAGGCCTTAAAGTCGCTAAAATAAGCTTAATCCCATTGGCAGAACAGACATTAAGAGTATAAACAATAGATGCCAGGCCTGTACCGTCAAGCAAAACAACATCCGAAAAGTCAAGAATCAAACATTTAAAAGTATAAGCAGCAATTATATCTTCAACCATTCCCTTAAAATGCTCGCTAGCATGGGCATCAAGATCATTATAAGGAAGCCTGATTAAGATAGTATCTTGCTTTTTCCAGATTTTGGGGGTAAATTCATTATCCATAAATAACCATTCCGGCAAAAAATCTATAATTGGTTATAATGTAAAAATAGAATAAAAATATTTCTTTAACAACGAAAATAAAGCAAAATTCAAAAAAATCTATGATTTATTACAAACGAAACATAATTTTAACATATACACAACAGGAGGTAAAATGGAGTTCAGCGAAGTCATCAAGCATCGAAAATCTACAAGAACTTATAAAAAGGCATCAACTGACCCATCCTTACTTGAAAAAGTTTTAGAAGAAACAACTTCAGGACCGTCAGCAGGCAATTTGCAAGCATACTGTATTTATGTGGTTAAAAACCAGAAAGTTCTAAACCAGCTAAAGGATGCTGCATGGTGGCAGGATTGCGTTAATCAAGCAGGGCTGGCCCTGGTATTCTGTGCAAAACCAGCTGAATCAGCCTCAAAATATGGAGAACGAGGGTCTAATCTCTATGCAATCCAGGATGCTACCATCGCTGCCGCATATTGCCAGCTTTCTGCCACCAATAGTGGTCTATCAAGTGTATGGGTAGGAGCTTTTAATGCTAATGAAGTAGCAATAGCCATTAATGCTAAAAAAGATGAAATACCTGTTGCTATTATACCCCTGGGATACGCAGATGAAAAACCGTCATCCTCCCCAAAAAAGCACCTTGAAAACATTATTCAATGGATCAAATAAATATTAGTATTCTTTTACGCTCATTTTAAACAACATCAATTGTCATTATCAAGACACAACAAGTATAATTATAGGCAGGTATGAAAAATAACAAAAACATAAAATCAAGCAACAAAAACCCAATTCAAAAGTTCGTAAGAAGCTTCATAAACTTTTGCCGGAAATTTAACCCCACCAGCCAGACAACAGAAAAAGGAACCCTCAAACAACTCTCATTTGACTCACTACGGCTGGTTGGCAATAAGCGAAAAAAAATCGAAGAAATAAATAAAGACGCTGGCAATATGATAAAAAACTACATGGGAAACGTTAACGGCCTTCTCGAATTTATAGAACGCAGAAACACAAAGGTTATAAGACACCGATACGCAGACAAAATTATAAATATAGCAGGCGAGCTGGAAGGTTTTATACCACCTGTTGGCGGTCTCAAAGGTAAATTCATAATGCTAGGCCTCAAAATTATAGGTGCCTGGGATCAACCCATCGGAGATATAACCCCACCATTGTTTGTTTTTAGCGACAAAGAACCACCCATGGGTTACATGGTACACCAGATACACCACTGGCTATCATACAACAAAGGCCTGCCAGGCTACTCAGAAGAGACCATGGAAAACTTCAAACGCATATTCGACCCCTCTTTTGGCGTTGAAGATGTCAAAAAAATGTCTAAAGAAGAAATTATAGAACTCAGAGAAGCTATAGCAAGAGACAGAGAAGCCCTCGCATTCGTCGAAAAAATGGCACAGGAAATCTTCAAACCTCAGGACATTCTCAAAGGCATAAAAGACGGCGACAACCGTAACCTCTAAAACCCACTCTCCCTAAAACTTTACCGGTAATAAACATACCTTATGCAGATATGAATAACCTTTCATGAGTTTTATTAAGCTTTTGTAATGAAATCTTTACACTTATACCTTTAATTCGACGCTCAAACCCTGATTTCTTGACAGAAACTACGACATATAGTGTAATAAAGCATGTGTTGAACAATGTTTATGTGTATTATTTAGGTTTGTTGATGCCAGATGAGAATTAAAGAATTAGAAATTGATAATTTCAAATCATTCAAACAAAAAACTGTGATACCCTTTCTAAACGGATTTACTACAATTTCAGGGCCCAACGGATCAGGAAAAAGTAACATCATTGACTGCATATTATTTGCCCTCGGATTGTCAACTTCACGCACTCTTAGAGCTGAAAAGCTGCCTGATTTAATTAATAATAACAATCAAAGAAAAGAAGCTTCAGTCAAAATAACCTTTGAAGATGAATCAGACCCCGGAGTTACCTTCGATATACGCAGAAAAATAAAAATAGGCTCCAATGGATACACCAGCACATACTATCTCAACGGTCATGTAAGTACTTTAACCGAAGTTCACGATACTTTAAGCAAATATAATGTTGCTCCCGGCTGCTATAACGTTATGATGCAGGGAGATGTTACCGGCATTATAAATATGGGACCTACTGAAAGGCGAAAAATTATCGACGAACTGGCAGGAGTTACTGAGTTTGACAGAAGAATTGAGCAGGCAACAAAAGAAATAGATACCGTTCAAGATAGAATTGAACGATCAAACATCATATTGACAGAAATAGATACCCGTCTTGAACAGCTTTCCTCTGAAAGAGAAACAGCTCTAAAATATCAAAAAATCAAAGACGAAAGACAACAATATATTAACCAGATCTCACTGGTAAAATACACTGAACTAAAGAAATCTATTAACTTAACTCAAGAAAACATAACAGAATCAATCAAAGAGAAGAATAATACTGAAAAAGAGCTACAATTACTGGAGTCAAAGATTGATGAGGCACAGGCATTCCTTGATGAACTGAATAAGCAGGTAAAAATAAAAGGAGAAGATCAACAAATAAGCCTTACAAAACAATCTGAGGCTCTAAAAGGTGAAATATTCAGGAAAGAACAGTCTATTGAATATTCTCAAAAGCAGATAGAAGAAAATAATAGAACCGTTGAAAAGGCTTATAGTGAGATAAACAAACTAAAAGAAAATATTGATGACACCCAGCTTAAAATAGAAAACAAGCAAGAGCAGTATCAACTCATTGAAAAGCAGCTTGAAAAAGAAAAAGAAGAACTCTCAAAACTTATTGAAGAGTCCGGTGACCTGACAAAAGCAGCTCAGGATTTCATCGAAAAAAGAAACCAGCTGAAAAAAGAACTTGAAAAAGCCGAAGACGAACAAAGCCGGCTCTATCGAGAAAAACTCAAATGGGATGACATTCTTGAACGCAATAAAAACGAACTTAAAGAGATCGAAGCAACTCTTAACTCATCAGGCAATGACAAATCAACCCTGAAAGAACAGAAAGCATTACTAGAAAAGGAAATTCAGTATCTTCACGAAGAAAAAGAAGCCTGTGAAATTCAGCTTAAAAACACGATCTCTGAAATGGAAGCACTAAAAGCTAAAATCACTGAAATAGAAACCAATATAAACAAAAATTACAGACGCCTGATGCAGCTGGAAGCCAATAAAAAAGCTGCTGAAAGCTCAAATATGGATCGCCCTATCGAAATAATTCTGAATTCTGGCATTCCAGGGATACACAAAACCCTGTCTCAGCTGGGCAAAGTTGATAAAGAATATTCCGTGGCACTGGAAACAGCCATGGGCAGCAGGATGAAGTGTATTGTCGTTGACAATGAACACGTTGGTGGCGAAGCTATCGAATATCTGAAAGAAAAAAAAGCCGGAAGAGCAACCTTTTTACCACTAACAAAAATACGGGCTTATCCTGTTAGAAACTCTCTGCCTGATATAAATGGTGTTATAGACTTTGCTATCAACCTTATAGACTTTAACCATACTTATGAAACTGTTTTCCAGTTTGCCCTTGGAGAAACACTGGTAGTAGATTCAGTAAATACAGCCAAACAGCTCATGGGTAAATACCGCATGGTCACACTGGATGGCAGTCTAATTGAAAAATCAGGGGCCATGACAGGCGGCAGCAACTATAAAAGCAACATTAAATTTGCCAGCGACTATGATGACGAGCTCAAAGAGTATACATATGTATTACAACAACTCAACACAAAGAAAGAGAGTATTTCAATACAGTTAAAAGAACTTGAAAGAAAGTCTGAGCGGATAAGGCAAACCTATTCAGATACTCTTAACCAGCTTCACAGGAAAAAACTTGACCTGCAAAATACTGAAACTACTCTCAAAAACATTGATTCTACCACCCAAAATAGAGCTATCCGGCTGGATGAAATAAAAACAAAATTAGCTGATAGCGAAATACAGAAAAACTCTATTATAGATGAACTCGAAACCATAAACAACAAAATTGAAAGCCTTCAAGAAGAAATCAATACTGTAGATTCAAGTATACCAGAAGACAAGCTCAAACAAATTGATGAGCTCACAGGTAACATTGAATATCAGATTAAAACACTCGAAATCAAGTTACAAAACCTTGATGCTGAAATGAAAAAGATGGCAATGGAAAAAGAGTTCAAGCAACAGTCTCTTGACTATCAGCAAGACAAAATTGAGCAATGTAAAAACGATAATGTAAAGCTGGAAAGTCAAAAGTACGTTGCAAGAAATGAAATTATAACTATGCAGGGTAAAGTCGATGAACTGAACAAAGAAATCAGCAGTCTTTCTGAAGAACTCAAAGAACTGCAAAAAGAAAGAGATGCTGCTGCAAAGAATTTATTTGATATAGATAAGACTATTGAACATTCTAAACACAGCATTCAGCGTATAAATGAAACAATAACAGCTTATACACAACGTAAACGTGAGTTATTGAGTCAATTCAGTCAACTAAAACAGGAACTTCAGGAAAAAAATATCGATTATAGCCATGCAAAAGAACTAAACATCACAACAGATGAAATAAATAAGCTTATTGAAAGGCTTACCAGAAGAATGGAATCACTTGAGCCTGTAAATATGCTTGCAATCAAAGAGTATGATGATGTTTATACCCGTAAGAATGAGCTCTCTGAAAGGATGCACACCTTAACAAGCGAAAAAGAAGAGCTTCATACCAGGTTAAATGGTTATGAAAGCATGAAACGTCAGGCATTTATGACTACATTTGAGAATGTAAACATACATTTTAAAGAGATTTATAGAGATCTATCTGATGGAGAAGGTTATCTGGTACTGGAAAACCCTGAGGATCCTTTCAAAGGAGGCTTGACTATTGAAGCAAGGCCAAGAGGAAAGAAACTGTTACGCATTGAAGCAATGAGCGGAGGAGAGAAATCTCTGACAGCACTGGCATTTGTTTTCGCCTTCCAGCGTTATTTACCGGCTCCGTTTTATGCTTTTGATGAAGTAGATATGCACCTTGACGGTATCAATGTCGAAAAGCTAGCTCAAATGATCAGAGAGCAGGCATCTAATACTCAGTTTATTGTTGTATCACTAAGAAAGCCAATGATTGAAAAGGCAAACAGAACAGTCGGGGTTACACAAAAGAAAGATGGAACATCTAAGGTTACCGGTGTCGCCATTAGTGGATAATTCCTTATCCAGAATGACTGCCGATGAAGAAATTAATAAGCTTGATGGAATAGAAATTCTTGTTAACTGGGCAAAAACAGGGAAGCTTGACCCCTGGAACATTGATATTGTTAAAGTTACTGACATGTTTCTGGAAAAATTGATTGAAATAAAACAATATAACCTGAGACTGACTGGCAGAACACTCTTTTTTGCAGCAGTATTGTTGAGGCTTAAATCCAATTATCTTGAAGGACTAGACCCTTTCAATCAGGATGAAATACTGGAAGAGCCTGATGGAGAAGATTTCTTTGATGAATTCCCGGAAGAAGAAGACATTGAAAATAACATCAGGCAGGCAAATATCATATCTCTTGAAAAAGCTATAACAAGACGTACAAGCGTCAGACAAAACCGCACACGCAAAGTAACACTGGAAGAATTAATTAAACAATTACGTAAACTAGAAGAAATTGAAAATAAACAAAAGCGTAAAGATGCAGAAGAACGGGTAAAAGCTCGCAGGTCCTATACTCATTTTACGCCTGATGACATTCTTGATATGGCTCATGACGAGTATATCGAAGATGAAATAGTAAAACTACAGGATATACTTTCCAGATTATTTGAATCAGACGAGAGAATAGAACTTTCTGAGCTTATTAACGCCGGAATGGACAGGGTCAGCGCCTATATCTCTCTCCTGTTTCTTGCTTCTAGAGAAGGTATAGAGCTGGTTCAAGACGAGTTTTATTCTGATTTGTACATTGTTAAAGAGGTAGGTTAATGAGTTTAAAAGCCAGAATAGAAGCTGCACTTTTTGTAAGTGGAAAAGCACTCAGTATAAATGAAATTTCAGACATCATTAAAACCCCTGTAGAAGAAATCGAAGAAGCTTTGCTTGAATTAATAATGGATTACTCTTCCCGGGAAGGTGCTTTAGAAATTGACGATGAAGATGGTTACATCATACAGGTTAAGGAAGATTATTCAGAGATTGTAGAAAACCTGGTGCCAGCAGAAATGAGCGAAACAATACTTAAAACACTTTCTGCAATAGCTATTAAGCAGCCTATTCTTCAATCTGACCTGGTTGGCTTAAGGGGAATTAGCGTATATGACCATATAAACTACCTTATGGAAAGAGAATTAATAACCAAAAAGCCTCAAGGCAAGTCATTTATAATAAAAACAACCCCTAAATTTAGAGAATACTTTAAATTGACAGGAGATACTGAAGCGCTTGCAGAGCTATTGCTTAATGAATCAAGAAACTAGCTATTATTAACTTCTAAACAGCCATTTTACGGGTATTTTTCAATAATCTTCTTAAACTTTTTAAATCTTAAAAATTCTGCTACCATCTATTCGTAAGTTGTTTTTAGCAGGTAGTATTAAGATGTCAAATGATATATTAAGCAAATACTTGAAAATTCTTGCCATAATAACGCTAATAATTTTCATATCATACACTTTAATACAGATAGGTTCGTATTTTATGAGCCTGGTAACGATTTTTGGTATTTCAATCATACTTACATATGTATTACTGGTGCCTGTAAACCATCTGGAAAAGCTTTTAGACAGGATTATATCCGCTGTTATAGGTCTTAAAACCCCTGATAGCAACATAAAAATAAGTGGGAAAGAAATTGAGCTGCCTGACATAGTAATGTTTGTCGTAGGAAAAATACTTTTTGTTATACGAAAATCTGCACCTTTTCTGCATAAGCGGGTTATTTCTATATTTACTGTTTACATTGTTTTTCTTTTTCTCGTGGGCTTTATTGTCTCACAGCTGGTTCCACCGGCGATTTATCAGGTCACAGAGTTTGCCAGAAATATACCGTCTTATGCTGAAGATTCAATTAATTACATAAATGAGAAGTTTCCTCAGGTTGAAATACCCGGATTATCCAAGGCTTTGCAGGGGGATATCTCTAAATACAAACCAGACACCGAAACAATACCGATTATTCTGCATGAAAAAAGACCTGACAACAAGACTTTAAGTTTAACAAGTACACTTAAAGAGGCTGGAGACATTAAGGCAAGCAGCCAAAAGAAAATCGGCAAAGAACAGCTCAAAGACATTGTCACTGAAACTGCAACAAAGTTCAAAGATGACATTAGTGCTTTTGTGCAAAATAATGCCCAGAATGCAATTAACAACATCGTTAACTTAGCAGCGGGAACACTCACAGGCATCGGCTATACCGTAACAATTATAGTGCTTTCATTCTATTTTCTGCTTGATGGCCGAAATTTGATAAATTATATCAATAAACTGATACCTGAAAAGTATCTTGAAAAAACAATTCAACTAGAAGAAAGTATTCATAACTCTCTGCTTGGGTTCTTAAAAGGTCAGGTATTTCTCGGTATTGTAACAGGGCTATTTATGTTAATTGTCTATATGGCAGCAGGTATTAAGTATTCGGTATTTTTAAGTATATTTCTGGCCATCGCTGAGATCATACCAGTAGTTGGGTCATCACTAGGTTTTATTCCAGCTCTTATAGTAATGCTTTTCACTGAACCATTACTGAAAGTCGTACTCATATGGCTTATTTTCTTCTTATTCCAGACAGTAAAAGATAACATCGTTGCGCCAAAAATAGTTGGAGAAATAATAGGTTTACATCCTGTAACAGTTATATTCGCCTTATGGATAGGCTTTGAAGTTGCCGGCTTCTTTGGTATCCTCTTTGCTATACCAATTGCTAGTGTTATAAATGTTATAATTAACTTTATTATTGCTGAACGAACTAAAAAAACAATTCCAGACTGACCGGATAAAAATTTTCTTTTTTTAGATCTTTATTATCGTTTAAACGTCATAATATAAATAAACAAAAATACTACTAAATAACTGAGAACTCTGACGGAGGTTTTCAAAAGTATATGAAAAAGATTACACAAATCGCTCTGGCATTAAGTCTATGTTTAATACCGCTATCAAATACGATCCCGGTATATGGACAATATGAATATAATACAGATGCCGATTACAGCAAATATTACGATCAGGGTATTGAATATTACAACAATAGCCAGTATACAAAAGCTATTGAACAGTTTACCCAGGCATTAAAGCTAGCACCAACCAATGCTCCTATAAGAAATAACCTGGCAGTCTCATACATTTCACGTGGAACATACTTTCACAACAACGTTAAAAACTATGAAGAGGCAGCCAATAACTACAGAGCGGCTATCTATTATCTTGAATACGATGCTCCTGAAGATGCCGCAACATCACCAAATGCCCCTGATAACCTGAGAATAGCACACCAGAACCTGGATGCAGCAGAACAAAATTTAGGTAACGATATAGGTAGCCCATCATATCACTTCAAAAAGGCTCAGGAACTCCGTTCAAAAGGTAACTTCAGAGAATCAATTGTCGAATATCATATTGGTTTAAAGAAATCACCACATAATGCTGACGCTTTTGAGGCAATAGGAGACATGTATCGTGTACTACAAAATGAAGAACACGCTGCAAAAGCCTATCAAAAAGCGTTAAAAGCTAATAACACAAATGCAGAGCTCTATGTAAAAGCCGGGCTGGCCTATGAAAAAAATAAAAAGCTTGATAAAGCCATCAATGCTTATAATCAGGCTTCAAACATAGATCCTAAAAATATGGATGCACTCAATGCTCTTGAAAAAATCTGGCAGGAACAGATTAAGATTAACCCCAGAAATGCTGCAGCACACGCTAATTTAGGAACAGTTCTACAGAAAAAAGGAGACTTTGACAGAGCCCTGGCACAGTATAATACCGCAGAACTCATAGATCCGAATAATATAACAGTAAGACTTAATCTGGGAACACTGTATCAAGCTAAAGGAGACCTTAATACAGCTATTAAGGCATATGACACAATCCTTACAGTAGATCCAAAAAATACACTGGCCTATTATTACAAAGCAACAGCACTTAAACAAATGAAAAATTATGACGCTGCAGCAGCTGAAATTAAAAAAATTCTTCAATATGACCCCAATAACGCTATGGCAAGAAAAGAACTTGTTTCAATCACTAAAGAAAGGGGCGGAACCTCAAGCGACCTCATAGAAATGCTTAAGGATATAGCAAATAAAGAACCTCATAATCCACAGGCGCAGTATGAAGTTGCTTTTGAGGCTCACTCAAACGGCGACCTGAACACTGCTATAACATATTACAAACGAGCCATACAGATAAACCCTCAAATGGCTGATGCTTACACAAACCTGGGTGCCGCATTAATAGCCGAAAAAGAATTTGAAGAAGCTACCAGAATACTAAAAAAGGCTGAAGAGCTCGATCCTGCAAATAAGGAGATTCAAAAGCTACTGACAGAAGCTCAAAAAGTACAAATGTCTTCTAAATATGAAACAGCCCTGCAACTTCACCAGCAAGGACAAATAAAAGACGCTATCAAGATTTATGAAGAAGCTCTTTTAGCAAGCCCTGACAACCCGGAGATTTTAATTAACCTTGGAGCAGCCTACCAAACAGACAAAAGATATGACCAGGCCCTTCAAAAATACGAAGAAGCACTCACCCTGGATCCTAATTCTGCTGTTATATATTATTATATAGGGACAACACTTCACGCACAGGGTAATATGCCAGCTGCAATAAAGAGTTATGAAAAGGCTATTGAGCTTGATTCTTCAAATCAGGAATATATCGACGCTCTTGAAAATGCCAAAGCTTCAGGTGCAGACGATTTACTTACGCAGGCTCTTGATGAATACAACAATAAGAACTATGACAGGGCTAAAGACTTGATTAACGAGGCACTAAAAGCCGATCGAAACAATGCCCAGGCCTATTACTACATGGGTATCATTATGGAAGCTAAAAACAATACCAATTCAGCTATAAACAGCTATGAGAAAGCTACCCAGCTTGACCCTCAAATGGATACAGCTTTTTATGCTCTGGGTGTCGCACTGGATAAGGTAAATGATAAAGCAGGTGCTAAAAATGCTTTCAAAAGGTTTCTTGAGCTCTCAGGCAACAGTGAAGATGCCTTTGTAAAGTATGCCAGAGAACGCATAAAACAGCTTTAAGTTACTATAAAATATATTTTGAAGCGGGCATTAGATAATTATGCCTGCTTTTTAAGATCAGTGCATAACTTAAAAATTTTTCGATTTTCAAAACCCAGATCCCGCCCACCCTAAAGGAAGGCATGGGGTCTCACTCCCAGGCTACGCCTGCTCGTTCAACCCATAACTTCATTATTAAAATTTTTGAAAATCGAAACCAAAAAATCTATTGTTATAGTTATGCATTAGTCTTTTTTTAGTTAAAAAAATTACCCTTAAAAAGCATTAAGGGCAATTAGTAATAAATATATGTGGTTATAGATATGAGATAGGGTGTTATTAGAGGGTTAAGGTTATAGCTAAAACTTTAAATCTACTATTCTTGCTATTATCAGCAAACCTATTAGCTGTTGAGCAAATAACATTTGCTGTGCGTCAAACATATTTATAATTTCTCCAAATAAACTTGAAATAATCATTTTTTAATAATCTCCATCCATCAGCTTACAAGTCTATAATAGAATCTTTAAGCTTTTCGATCAGTGATAATCATTACTTCAGAAAAGTGATTTTAATCACACAGAAAAACAAAAAAAAGCACCTATTAAGTGCTTTAACGCTAACTATAATTGTTTCCATTAATTACGGAACAGAATCAAAGATTTTACGTATATTTTGAATATATCGAATGGTACTAGACTGGCTTATGCCTGATCTTGAAACAGCCCCACAACCCATTTTATATGCAGCCAGAGCATAATTGATATCACCCTCATACTTTTCAAGATTTGAGCGCAATAATTTTACAGCTCCGTTAAGGTTATCCATAGGATCATAAGGGTTATTAACCTTCAAAGAGCGGGCTGTAGCCGGCATAAGTTGCCCTAAACCCATCGCACCACTGGGAGAAGTTACATTTGGCCTAAAACCTGACTCTATAGCTACAAGAGCCGTTACCACCTTATAGTCAATACGGTGCTTAGTGCTCACTCTCAGTATAACATCCGCAATGAGCCTTGCATCTGAATAATCAAGCTTTTTATTATAATCATTTATGTAAGCAGTAAGGGACTCAAGCGTAACAGCTGGCAAAGAGTTATCACGTGGTATATAGGTATTAGATGGCCTGACAACCGTAGCAGGTACATTCTGACCTACTGATACCTTGCCCGACTTCATGCTTCCTGCGCATCCAGTAGTCAGCAAGCAAATAAACATGAAAGATATGTATGTTAAACGTAGTTTTTTCATCTGTGACCTTATTAAGAATAATCACAGATTGAATTTCAAGCAATTTTGTAAAGTTTCTAAAACTTACATTGAAAGTTGAACAAAGCCCATATTCTTTGTTATATTTTCAGGTACAGGCTCATAGAGAGCAAATTCCATTGTAAATGTGCCTCTTCCCTGAGTTAAGCTTCTAATTGTTGTTGCATAGCCAAACATTTCAGCAAGAGGAGTCATTGATCTGACCTGCTGAATCATCGTACCTTCTATTGGTGTAATACCTACTATACGGCCTCTCCGGGAATTCAAATCTCCAATAACATCACCCAGATAATCTTCCGGGACTTCTACTTCGACTTTCATAACAGGTTCCATTAAAACTGGATTTGCCTTCAAAACCCCGTCTCTTAAAGCCTGAGCTGCTGCAATTTTATAGGCCAGCTCTGTACTATCTACTTCATGGACTGTACCATTAAGCAGAGTTACTTTTATATCTATAATTTCATAACCTGCAAAAGCACCACCCAGCATAGCCTCTTTTACCCCCTGCTTGATAGAAGGCACAAAAGGCTTAACAGGGCTACCAGCTGGAAGGGCATTAGTAAACACATAGCCTTTACCGGGTTCATTTGGCTCTAACTCTATAACAACGTGACCATAATTACCTTTACCACCTGTTTGTCTTATAAATTTCCCTTCTACTCTGGCTTTGCCTGTTATGGATTCTCTGTAAGAAACCTGTTGTTTGCCAACCTTTACATTAACCTTAAAATCATTAATGATACGGGTAACAAGCACATCAAGGTGAAGCTCTCCCATTCCTGATATAAGGGTTTGGCCGGTTTCTTCGTCTACTTTGGTTCTGAATGTAGGATCTTCATCGGAGAGCCTATCAAGGGTCTGCTGTAATTTATCCTGATCTGCCTGTGTTCTGGGTTCAATAGCCACTGATATAACAGGCTCTGGAAATGTAATAGACTCTAAAAGAACAGGATTTTCTATCTCACAAAGTGTATCACCCGTTGATGCAAACTTCATACCTACAAGAGCTACAATATCACCTGTTGACATCTCCTGAAGGTCTGTTCTTGAATCGGCCTGCATCTGAAGTATTCTGTTCACCCGTTCTTTTTTAGCTTTTGAAGAATTCTGAACAGCTTTATTTGTGGGCATTTTTCCTGAATATACCCTAAAATAAGAGAGACTGCCAACATAAGGATCACTTTGAAGCTTAAAGACCAGCCCAAAGAAGGGTTCGTCATCTCCACATTTTAGCTTAATTGCTTCTTCTTTCATGTTAAGGGCATCAACATAAGGAATATCTTCAGGTGAAGGTAAATACTGGAGAATAGAATCCAGTAACATTTGAACCCCTTTGTTTTTGAAGGCAGCGCCACAGCACACAGGAACTATCTTATTAATCACAGTAGCCCTGCGCAGAGCTGACATAAGCTCTTCTTCTGTTATAGACTCACCTTCAATATATTTAGCCATTAAATCATCATCTACTTCTGAAACAGCTTCTATTAGATTTTCTCTAGCTATTTTAGCTTCTTCTTTTTGATCTTCAGGAACCTGTTCTTCTTGAAATTTATCACCTTCTTCGGTGGTATAAATATAAGCTCTCTGACGTATAACATCAATAACACCTGTATGTTTGTCTTCAAGGCCTACTGGCAAGAATATCGGATACACATTTGACTGCAACCGGTTTCTAATGTGATCAAGCACCCTGTAAAAGTTAGCTCCAAGCCTGTCAAGCTTGTTAACAAAAGCAATACGGGGTACCTTATACTTATTTGCCTGGCGCCATACAGTTTCAGACTGAGACTGAACACCAGCTACACCGCAAAATACACCAATCATACCATCAAGAACCCTGAGAGCCCTTTCAACTTCGGCCGTAAAATCAACATGACCCGGTGTATCAATAATGTTTATCTGATGATCTTTCCAGAAGCAAGATACAGCCGCAGAAGTAATTGTAATTCCCCGTTCTTTTTCCTGCTCCATCCAGTCAGTAAAAGATGTACCCAGATGCACTTCTCCCATTTTATGCAGAAAGCCAGTATAAAACAGTATACGCTCAGTGGTTGTCGTTTTGCCTGCGTCAATGTGAGCAACTATACCTATGTTTCTTATGTTACTTAGGGGATATTTCCTGGGCACAGCTTTGATTTCCTTATTAAGCTTTAATTACATAAACCGGCACATAACTAAGATGATAGATTTTCTGGTTTTCAAGTTATGCATAAGTCTTTTACAGTTATTGACATTTTAAGGTGAAATAAAAAAAAATAAAACAAGCAACCTTTAATAAAGTTAAACTTGTTTTACTTTTCAGGTTATAAGTTTTATTAATACCTGTAATGGGCAAAAGCTTTGTTAGCTTCAGCCATTTTGTGGGTATCTTCTTTTTTCTTTATGGAAGCTCCAACGTTATTATAGGCATCAAGTATCTCGTTGGTAAGCTTTTCAGTCATACTCTTGCCACCACGTGCTCTGGCGTGTTTAATTAACCATACAGACGCAAGGGCTTCACCACGATCAGGCCTAACTTCCATTGGAACCTGATAGGTAGAACCACCTATACGACGGGCTTTTACTTCTACCAGAGGGGTAACATTCTGTAAAGCCTTCCGGAAAATTTCCAGCGGTTCTTTTTTAGTTTTCTCTTTTACAGTCTCCATAGCACTATAAAAGATTTTTTCAGCTATACTTCTTTTGCCTCTGGTCATCAGTCTATTAATAAACTTTGCAACAACCTGATCTCTGTAAATTGGATCCGGCGGCGGCATTCTTTTTGGTGGTTTATTTCTTCTTGACATGCTATATTGTCCTCTTTGCTTTATTATATACTATTTTTGAAACAATAAACTGCTACTTAGGCCGTTTAGTACCATATTTACTTCTCCCTTGAAGCCTGTCTTTGACGCCTGCAGCATCTAAGGTACCACGAATGATATGATATCTAACCCCGGGAAGGTCTTTCACCCTGCCACCTCTAATTAATACAACAGAGTGCTCTTGCAGATTATGCCCGATACCCGGAATATAGCTTGTTACTTCGTATCCATTAGTTAACCTTACCCTTGCAACCTTTCTCAGTGCTGAATTAGGCTTTTTAGGAGTTGTTGTATAGACACGTGTACAGACACCCCTTCTCTGGGGACAGTTCATTAATGCCGGAGATTTGGTTTTATCTTTTAACAGTTTACGTTCTTTTCTTACTAATTGACTGATTGTCGGCACAGAATCCTCCTTTTTATATATTATTTTTGATTTTAAGCGTTATTACCGCAATTCAACTCACAGCATGTAAGTTTTCGCTGTAGACAATATAAAACAACATAGTAAATCTAATGTCAACTCTTCGTTAGCAAAACTTTAAAAGCTATTAAGAACGATCGAACTATCAAAGTTTCTAAAATACACATGATCATTGTGGTTTAAAGCTTTGTTATAAAAGAATTTCAGAGAAAGCATTATCTCTTTTCACGACAATAAAAAATATTCCGTTACTATTTTTAATGAAATCATCGTAGTGTTCATACAGTTATTCAGAATAAATACCAGCAATAACAAGTATACAGAGGCATTAAAGTCATACAAAGTTCACATTAAATAATTTGAGGTTTTTAAAATCCTGTTTTTCTGTTTTACTTTTCATTAATGAAGACCCGTACATAACTTAAAATTTATGAAAATCGCAACCAGAAAAACCTGTCACTCTGGTTATGCATCAGTCTTTAATGTGTAAAAAGCTTAAACGAATGGATCATTATGAATAGATGGATAGAAATTTACACCGGTGCTTATGCAAGTGGAAAGTCAGAAACAGCTATAAACAGAGCCCTTTATTTTAATAGAAAAGGTATCAAGCTAACTCTGGTCGACCTAGATACAGTAGAACCTGCCTATACCCTTAGACCTATTAAAAAAGACCTCGAAAAATTAGGTCTTTCAGTAGTAGCACACAACCGTGATGATTCTTTCGGGCTGGGTGAAGCTGGCACATATATCATCCCGGAGCAAAAAATGTGCCTTGCCAGAGAAGAAAATCTTATCATCGATGTTGGATACGGATCTGGCGGTATAGATGTACTGTATATACTTGAAGATATTTTAAAAGAACCTGAGCTTAAAATCTATATGGTAATAAATACAACAAAATTTGAAACCTCAACTTCTGAAAACATTATAGAACATATAAAATGGTCAACAGAAGGCCAAAAACACAACTGGCAACTAACCGGCTTAATCTGCAATCCACATTTTTCTGACCAGACAGAAATAAAAGACATTCTAAATGGATATAAAATTGTTAAAGAAACCAGTCAGCAGCTTCATATCCCCATAAAAGCAATCAATGTGCAAGAATCACTTTATGATGAGTTCTTAAAAACCGGCTTTAACGAAGTAGAAATATGGAAACTTAAACGTTTTATGCCACAAGCTCTCTGGTAAAAAAGTAAAAGGCAGAATACATCCTGCCTAATCACACTTATTATGTTTTTCTCACCCCACAACACCCACCAAGCTAAGTCACAGTGTTCTATATGTAGTTTTGCTTTTACTTTTTATATTATGAACTGTTTAAGATATTAAGAAAATGGCCATTTGGTCAGTTTCTCATATTGACCAGATGGTTAATTTTTACTGCAAAAAGCCCCCATAAACAATGGGGGAAGCAATTTAAATGTTCAAGGTAAGTTTATCTCCTGAAATAAGGGTTAGAACGGCTCCTGTTAAAATATGGATTCTGGTTTAAAGAAGTGGAATTATTTTTGTATCTGTGTTTATGCCTTTTTTTATAGCAGTTTCCTGTACAAGATTGCATATAATAACCATCACCTGTAGCATATGAATAATTTACTATCGGCTGATAATAATAAGGAGAAGGGTTATAACCATTCGGATAGTAACGCTTCATATAATCAGAAGCATCCTGTTTTTTGGGCTTTACAAACTTCTGTGTATAATAATATCTCTTTTTCGCAAACGCTGATTGAGAAACAACACCGGTAAAAGCCAGTGCTACAAAAATTAAAAGCATTAAACTTAAGGTCTTACCCCGGCGACTCATTTGATTCTCCTCTCTCTGACTATCATATATCCTTTATGACATAAAGATTTTTCTTATCGAATGGGTAAATTACCATAATTGAAAATTTTTTTCTTGAGCCCTGATGATTTATGTTATTATCTCTCATGTGAAACAACAAGGTTAATAGAAAGTAACTGGAGGGATTCAAGTGCCTGAGAATACAGTTTATGTCTACCTTAATGGGAAATTCACTCCTGATGAAGATGCTAAAATAAGCGTTAGAACACATGCATTGCTATATGGAACATCAGTTTTTGAAGGCATTAGAGGCTACTGGAACGAAGAAGAAAACCGCATTTACATCTTCCGCATGAAAGAACACTATGAAAGAATGGGCAGAAGCTGCCGCATCATGTTTATGGAAATGCCACACAGCGTCAAAGAATATTGCGACATAACTGTTGAACTCATAAAGAAAAATAAACCACGCACAGATACCTATATACGGCCGAGCATATACAAGGCAGGGACAAGTATCGGCCCTAAATTATCAGACAACCCTGATGGAACAATCATTTTCACTACCCCACTGGGCCAATATGTAGATATACACAAAGGATTGCACGTTACTGTATCCAACTGGAGACGCCTGATAGACTGTACAATACCTCCAAGAGCCAAAATCGCCGGCAGCTATTGTAATGCCGCTCTGATCATTACAGAAGCAAAAAAATCAGGATTCGATGAAGCCATAACCCTTACAGAAAGAAGTAAAGTCGGTGAGGGTAGCGCTATGAACCTCTTCATAGTTAGAAATGGTAAACTTGTAACATCCAATATAACTGATGACATACTTGAAGGAATAACAAGAGATACCATAATAGCCATGGCTGAAGATCTTGATATACCATACGAAATAAGAACAATGGACAGAACAGAACTTTACATCTGCGAAGAAGCATTTTTCTGCGGCACAGGCGCACAGGTAAGCCCTATAACCAGAGTCGACCACCGGCCTGTCGGAGAAGGCAAACCAGGCCCAATAGCTAAAAAGCTACAGGATCTCTATTTTGACATAGTCAGAGGTAAAGTAGATAAATACAAACACTGGTGTACCCCTGTTGACATAGGCTAAAGATGACTCTCAGTACCATAGGAAACTGTACACAAAATCTGATGAGCTCTCTGTCATACCTTTTGAGAGGACAGATAAGCCTGAAAAACACCTTTACACAGGCTGCCATTATCGGCTTTGACTCGGCTCCCATTGCTATAATAATATCACTGGTCAGTGGAGCTGTATTAGCCCTTCAGATATCAAAACAATTTATCCTTAATGGTGCTGATGCTTATATAGGCGGGCTTGTAGCAGCTACAATAATACGAGAGATGGCACCCTTATTCGCCAGCCTGGCCATAGGAGCCAGAGCAGGAACAGCAATCGCTGCTGAAATAGCCAATATGAAAGTTACTGAACAGATAGATGCATTGCGTCTGCTGCGTGTAGACCCTATTTATTATCTTGTACTACCACGTGTCATCGCAGGAGCTATTATGGTACCCCTGGTAACCATTATTGCTGAGTTTATAGGAGTACTTGGAGGAATGATAGTTGCCAGAATAACTGTTAACCTGCATTTTAATCGCTACCTTGAGTCAGTATGGCAGTATACAGAGATCTATGACATTCAGGCAAGCCTTGTCAAAGCAATGGTTTTTGGTGTATTAATTACACTTATTTGTTCCACCATAGGACTTTTAACACATGGCGGTGCTAAAGAAGTCGGCAGAGCTACAACAAGAGCAGCTATCTGGACTGCATCTGCAATCATAATAGCAGACTACATACTCACCTGGATTTTCTACAGTTAGAAAATATATTTGTTAAAACTTAAAAGCACCCTCCCGGGTGCTTTTTAAACTTTACTCATGACTTACTAATGGCGTCCACTCGTTTCGAGGCACTCTTCTGGATTGTTGTGTTACCCCATCAGTAAATAACAGCGTCAAATACTCAAAGAAATGTTTTATTGAGCGAACTTCAGCAAGTATGTCTTCGTTTTCTCTGTTGTAATTCATATCGTCCTCCTTTATTAACGATTTTATTTCTATCCGTAATAGTTAACCTGCCACATGTCTTATATCGTCAACCATGAAAAAAACTTGAGGCTTAAATGAACGTTTTTTTAATACATCTCTAGTTTTTAAAAACAATCATGGCTAGACAGCAGACAATGAGGCTATTTGCAGAAGATTAAGTGGGGAGTAATCTTTTATAACATGATTATCAGTAATTACACTTATAGTATAACATATTTAATTCAGATTATCAGCGGATTTTATTAAATATTTATATTCTAATACCTCATTATGAGTATATTTATAGGAAATAGTTCCAACCTTAGACAATTTTTGTGTTATTAATCTTAAAACACATTTTTATGATAGTATCCACTAAAGAGATTCTAGAGGTCAGAGGAGAAAATTATGGCTAAATTAAAAAAACGGTCCTGGGCCGAGCCCTTTAAAATTAAGGTGGTCGAGCCAATCAAGAAAACAACCAGAGAAGAAAGAGAAATAGCAATCAAAGAAGCCGGCTACAACACCTTTTTACTCAAATCAGAAGATGTTTACATAGATTTGCTGACAGATAGCGGCACATCAGCAATGAGCGACTATCAATGGGCCGGCATGATGCTCGGTGATGAAGCATATGCAGGCAGTAAAAACTTCTATAATCTCGAGAGTAAAATACAGCAGTATTATGGATATAAACACCTGATACCAACCCACCAGGGAAGAGGCGCAGAACATATACTTTCACAAATACTTATTAAACCAGGCGATATCGTACCTGGAAACATGTATTTTACTACTACAAGACATCATCAGGAACTTGCAGGGGGTAAATTTGTTGACATAATTATTGAAGAAGCACACGACCCCGAAAGCACACATCCTTTCAAAGGAAATATCGATATCGAAAAACTCGAAAAAATCATCAATGAAGCAGGTGCAAATAAAATACCTTATATAAGCCTAGAAGGAAACGTCAACATGGCAGGCGGACAGCCATTTTCTATGCAAAATGCAAAAGAACTCTATAAACTGTGCAGCAAACACGGTATACCCATTATGCTGGACGCTACACGTGCCATTGAAAATGCTTATTTCATTAAACTAAGAGAAGATGGATACCAGGATAAAACAATTGCTGAAATACTTAAAGAAATTTGTTCCTACACAGATGGAGCCACAATGAGCAGCAAGAAAGACCATCTGGTTAATATCGGTGGTTTTTTAGCATTAAACGATGATAAACTAGCCCAGAAAGCCCGTGAAATGGTAGTTGTCTATGAAGGGCTCCACACATACGGCGGTATATCAGGCAGAGATATGGAGGCCATGGCACGAGGAATAGAAGAAGCAGTACAATTCGACCATATGCAGGCAAGAATCGGTCAGGTAGAATATCTTGGCAATAAGCTTATCGAAATCGGCATTCCTGTAGTTCTTCCAATAGGAAGCCATGCTATCTATCTTGATGCTAAAAAGTTTCTACCACATATGCCACAGGATCAATTTCCTGCTCAAACGCTTGCTGCTGAAATCTATATCGATTCAGGCGTCAGGACTATGGAAAGAGGTATCGTATCTTCCGGAAGAAATAAAGAGACAGGCGATCACAACTACCCTAAATTAGAACTCGTACGGCTGACAATACCAAGAAGAGTATATACTCAGGCCCACATGGATGTAACAGCAGAATCCATCGAAGCCGTGTACGAAGAAAAAGACAAAGTAAAAGGCCTAAGGATGGTTTATGAACCAGAAAGCCTTAGATTCTTCCAGGCAAGATTTGAAAGACTTTAAAACAGGAGCAAATACCATGTCAAAAAGTATTGAACCTTATAAAATAAAAGTGGTTGAGCCTATAAGCCAGATAGGCAGAAAAGAAAGAGAAGAAGTTCTTAAAAAAGCAGGATATAACCTGTTTAATGTTCCTGCAGATAAGGTTATGATAGACCTTTTAACCGATAGCGGTACCTCTGCAATGAGTGATAACCAGTGGGCAGGGCTTATGATGGGAGATGAGTCTTACGCAGGCAGCCGCAACTATTATCACTTTGAAGATACCATCAGAGACATTTTCGGATACGAATACGTCATTCCTACCCATCAGGGAAGAGTAGCAGAAAACCTGCTCTGCCAGATCAAAGTTAAACCGGGCGATTACATCCCTAATAATATCCACTTTGATACAACAAGAGCAAATATTGAACATGCAGGTGCTCATGCTATTAACTGTGTAATTGATGAAGCATTTGATACAGAGAACAAACACCCCTTTAAAGGCAATGTTGACCTGAACAAACTGGAAAAACTAATCAAAGAAGTAGGCCCGGAGAAAATACCCTTCTGCATGATAACAATAACAAATAATAGCGGTGGAGGACAACCTGTATCCCTTGAGAATATAAAGCAGGTTAAAGAGCTCGTGGATAAATATCACCTGCCTTTGCTGTTTGACGCCTGCCGCTTTGCTGAAAATGCCTACTTTATAAAGACAAGGGAAGAAGCCTATAGAAACTGGAGCATCAAAGACATTGTCCGTGAAATCTTTAAATATGGCAATGGTTGCACAATGAGCGCTAAAAAAGACGGACTGGTAAACATTGGCGGATTTTTATGCCTGGATAACAGCGAGCTGGCAACAAAAGTCACAAATCTTCTTATACTTGTCGAGGGTTTTCCTACATATGGAGGGCTGGCCGGTAGAGATCTTGAAGCAATAGCAAGAGGTCTAAAAGAAGTTCTTAACGAAGATTACCTTAAATTCAGGATCAGCCAGACAAAATATCTGGGAGATATGCTTGAAGAAGCAGGGGTTCCCTATGTTAAACCTGCTGGTGGGCATGCAATCTATCTGGATGTCAAAAAATTCCTGCCAGACATCCCTCAAAGCCAGTTTCCTGCGCAAGCATTAACCTGTGAGCTTTATTTAAACGGGGGTATCAGGGGTGTAGAAATCGGAAGTCTTATGTTTGGCTACAAAGATACTAAAACAGGCAAAGATGTTTATCCTGATCTTGAGCTTTTAAGACTGGCTATCCCCAGAAGAGTGTATACTACAGCTCATATTGAGTATGTCGCAGAAACTATCATCCAGATACATCAAAACAGAGAAAAGATTAAAGGGTTAAAATTAGTCTACGAGGCTAACATCCTCAGACATTTTACTGCCAGACTTGAACCGGCTTAAGTCTTTCTTTCTGTAACTAGCTGCCATAAAGCCTGATCCTGTTGCAACAACAAACAGTATCAGGTTATACAGGTATGCTAAAAAAGGATACTGGATGTTGCTCCTCGGATCAATAACCATAAACTTAAACCCAATGACAATAAAAGCAAAAACTACTGTCATTAGAACAGGGTGCGAGTTTCTTCTTGCCAGATACCAGCAGATAGCAAAATATATAGCTCCCAGAACGAGAAGATCTATTGATAATATTAAGAAATAGTGCATAAAAAATATCAACCTGGCCCCTAAAAAGCCAGCAGCAATGTTTGATAGTATACTCAAAGCAAAACTTGAAGCTACATGAACAATTGCCAGTAAAGGTATCTGGAGAATAGCAGTTAATACAGCTGCAAAAAGAACCGTAAACCAGCCTGCCTGGTCATAGTCTTCCGTTGTTATATCACATTGCCATCCACAATCACAATAAGGGTCTTCATGACGATAATCAGGGATAGGCTTCTCACACTGAGGGCAATTCAGCAATTCCATAAAATACCTTTAGTTGAAATAAAACGCTCTAAACACTATTTTAAGTAAAAGAAGCCATAAATCAAACTATTTTGCAAACGATGACCATTTTATAGTTTAATATAACATAGGACTATATTTAGTAAAAAAAGGATATTAAAAGATTCAATGAGAGTCAATGACTTTGATTATAAGCTCCCCCCGGATTTAATCGCACAACACCCCTCGCAGAAAAGAGAAGCTTCTCGTATGATGATTCTAAATCGCATGAAAGGTGAGATTAAACACAAATATTTTTACAATATAATAGACTACCTCAGGCCTGATGATCTGCTGATTATTAATAATACACAGGTCATACCGGCAAGACTTTTTGGTAAAAAGGAAACAGGTGCAAATATTGAAATTTTTCTCATCCAGCAAATAGACAACACAATATGGCAGTGTCTTCTAAGACCACAAAAACGCATAAGAGCCGGTATAAAAATCATTATCAATGATGAACACTTTGTTGAAGTCCTTGAACGAGAGCCAGATGGAAAATGGTTAATACAAACACCCGAACAGTTTGATAAAATCATCTACCAGCTGGGCAATATGCCTCTACCGCCATACATCAAGCGTGATCGAAAAAATAAATTTGAGCCAGAAGACAGACAGCGCTACCAGACCGTCTATGCAAGCATACCAGGAGCAGTAGCAGCCCCCACAGCCGGGCTTCATTTTACCCCGGAAATAATGACCCTGCTAAAAGAAAAGGGGGTACATATTGCAGAACTCACTCTTCATGTTGGTATGGGTACATTTAAGCCTGTTAAATGCGACAGCATAAAAAACCATGTCATGCATAAAGAATATTATCATCTCTCAGAAGAAGCAGCCCGGCAAATTAACAGTTATAAGGCAGAAAAAAAACGCATTGTAGCAGTAGGAACCACTTCTATCAGAACACTGGAAACTATCGCCAGTGAAAATAACGGTAAAATAATCCCGGCATCAGGCTGGAGTCAGATTTTTATCTATCCCGGATATCAGTTTAAAGTGGTTGACAGCTGTATCACTAACTTTCATTTGCCACGATCTACCCTGATCATGCTGGTTAGCGCCTTTGCCGGCAAAGATTTTATTTTCAAAGCCTACAATGAAGCGATTCAGGAAAAATATCGCTTTTACAGCTACGGTGATTGTATGTTCATCCAATAGATTAAACTATATCGAGTCGATATAGTTAACGCCACCATGAGGCCCCAGGAGATAATATAAAAAGACTCTTTTGGCAGGTTTTCTGCTTTAAGTGAGCGAAACTGACAACAGTGCCAAGTAGTTCTTTAAGTGTTTGCAACTGCTTTAATTCACGACCCATTTGATTATAATTATTTTTACATTCATTTGACCATCCTTCATAACCACAGCCAGGTGGCATCAATAAGAATGGCGTATCTGGATAGTCACGACAAAGCTGAGGCCTATCTTCATAAACCTGACAATGATTTTTACCTTTCAAGTAGCGACATCTGAAAAATATCACCTGTTCAGGAGAGCTAAATTTAGGTGATTTTGCTGCAAGAGAATGGGCTTTTTCTAAAAATTCAGGGGCTTTCTGTCTAACAACATCTATAGATTCATGAGGATTAAAAATGCTCAAAAAGTCTCTTGCGTAAGAATTACCTTCAGCGGCAAGTTTCAATAGATCCATGGCAGGGGTTGACGGCGTCGCCATACTGCAACAAAGGCCTGTCTTTTTGCATTCCGGATATTTTATACCAAAGGCTTTTTCCCAGTTATTCATAAAAAAATTATATCAGCTTAACCGAAATTAAGCTGATATATTAAAAAAGGTCATAATCTGAAAAAATAAATCAGTTATCAGTATCTATTAGTAAGTATTATACTGTTGAATCTGGCTGGAGCTAACTTCTACATAATCAGGAATAATAGTAATCGGGTTTCCACTGGGCATAGGAATTCTTGTCCCAGCCAGAATAGGCCTATAACCATAGACTACCTGAACGATAACACCATTTGACGTAGGATTTCTGTAATCAATAGTAACCTGAACATCACCCGGGTTTGTAACTGCCCCATTTTGATACAGAGCATTGGGAGGAGTGCCTGTCTGAGCAGATATAGCCCCTCCTGGCTGGGGCAAGCCTGCCATTGCCAGGCGATTTTGAATAGCAGTTACTGCTGCATCTACTGCTTCGTTCTCGGTTGTCTGCAAACTATCAACCGTACTTGCTGCAACATTAGAGCCTTCAAGGGCTACTGACTCTATAGTTTGAAAGGTCCTCCAGTATAAACCCAGTTGCATAATACCAAGAATCAACAATATCAATAATGGTAATACAATAACAAGCTCTACAAGGTTTTGTCCTCTAATTTTTCTATTCATATTTCGCACAATTATCACCTTATTCCTTTGACATAGTAAACCTAAAAGTTACACAAACCTCTAACTTTGATATCGGAATACTCCCCATAAACTTTATATTTTAGACTTCATAAAAAAAATTTAATTAATAAAAATTCATAATATTCAGCAACATGATTTATAATGGTGTTACACAAATACAAATACTATACATTTCTGACAAATACTGTGAAAAATGAAACCCTGATTATAAGCTGATTTCTATTAATATACCTGAATTCAAAACCGGTCATACAGGCGTTTTTGTTAAATTTAATTTTTTTTGTCTTAATTAACAGGTCATTGCAGGCAAAAAGTTGAATTTTTTCAAAAATATATCTTGTAGATAACCGTTAGAACATGATAAATTTGAGTTAACGAAACTTAATCGTTCTTAACAAAAAGTGATTCATTAGTATTAAAATAGAATCAGCAATAATTTCAATAAACTTCACGAAGAAATAGTGGGCAGTAGGTAAGGTTTGTTATTAAGGACTAAAAAAATATGGTACAAAGCTCAGATATACAAAATGAAAATGCAGAACACGAAAAAATCTTAGTCGTTGACGACGAAGCCAGCATCAGGCGCATACTGGAAACACGCCTAAAGATGGTCGGCTACGAAGTAGCTACAGCCGCTGACGGAGAAGAAGCACTGGAAATCTTCAGCAAGTTTAGCCCTGATCTTATCATTCTGGATGTAATGATGCCCAAATTAGACGGTTATGCTGTCACAAAAGAAATAAGACGGACATCAGATACTCCTATAATCATATTGACTGCACTTGGAGACGTCTCAGAAAGAATTACAGGCCTTGAACTTGGTGCTGATGACTATGTAATCAAACCTTTCAGCCCTAAAGAGTTAGAGGCAAGGGTTAAAGCCGTACTTAGAAGAACCACAAACCGGGAAACAACGGGTGGCGGCAAAGTTACCAAGAACATTATCACTACCGGCAACCTGAGAATAGATATTAACCGCCGTCAGGTTTATCGTAAGAATGAAAGAATCAGGCTCACCGGTATGGAATTTAGTCTTCTAGAGCTTCTTGTAAGCAACTCCGGCCAGCCATTTTCACGGAGTGAAATTCTTCAACATGTATGGTCCTATCCACCAGACCACAGGATAGACACCAGGGTTGTTGATGTTCATATCAGCAGACTCAGGTCAAAACTTGAAGTTGACCCATCAAACCCTGAACTTATCCTCACTGCACGTGGTATAGGTTATATGTTCCAGAGAATTAACTAATCTGCAATTCTTAAAGAATAACAAGTTTCAATTTTGCAAAACATATTGTGTTTTGACCTTTAAGATTTTGTGTTTACATAGTATACTACCCAGATAATGTAGTATTTTTGTGGTGTAAAATATGGAAGAGTTATTGGGCAAGCTCAAAAACCTGGGATTTAATACATATGAGGCCAAAGTATACTTATCATTACTTAAGAGACACCCTGCAACAGGATATGAGGTCAGCAAAGAATCCGGTGTGCCCCAGGCAAGAGCATATGACACATTAAAAGTTTTAGAATCAAGAAAAATAGTCGTTTCTACTGGAAACAAACCGGTAACATACATACCAGTTAACCCGGATGATCTTTTGGACAAGTCAGAAAAGTCATTCATGTCTTCTTTAGCATATCTAAGAGAGCAACTGCCCAACATTGCTGCTGATTACGTCGAACCAGTCATCAATGTAAGAGGAAGTAAAGGCATTTTTGAATATGCTAACGACATAATACGCACAGCAGAAAAAGAAATTTTCGTTGAAATGTGGAGCGAGGATGCCCCTCTCTTAAAGGATGCAATGGAAGAAGCAAATGAAAGTGGCGTCAAAATACAAATAGTAGGCTATGACAATGTAAAACTGGAATTTGGAACTGTCTACCAGCACGCTCTGGGGCAACAAATAGAAAAAGAACTCGGGGGGCGCTGGCTTATTATGGCCGTTGATAACAAACATGGCATTGCAGGAACAGTTTCAGATATGGAGCAAGTGCCACAGGCAGTATGTACAAGACATCCAGGGATTGTTCTTATCATAAAAGAAGTTGTAGTCCACGATATCTATTTGCTGGAAGTTGAAAAACACCTCGGAAAAGAAATGGCCGAAACATTTGGCAAAAACATGATAAAACTAAGAGAAAAAGTACTGGGTAAAGACTTTAAGTTAAGCCTTCACTAGCCTTATGGAAGATTCATACAGCTATTTACTAGACAGAGGAGATCTTTATGCCAGCCAGGGTAACTATGAAAAAGCCCTGGAAGATTATTATGAGCTCATCAGGGTATTCCCTGCAAACACTCTGGGCTGGACCCGGATTGCACAAACACTAACAAAGCTTAACCGGCTAGAAGATGCTATCAATACATACCTCAAAGCCCTTGAACTGGAAGAGAATAATGCTGCTGTTCATTATAATTATGCAAACCTGCTACTGGATACTGGCAAATATGAAGAGGCTATTAACTCTTATAACAAAGCTCTTCAGTATGATAAAAACCTGGTTTTATCTCATTTCAATATGGGAATAGCCTATTCAAAGATAAAAAACTACAATAAAGCTCTGGAAGCCTATGATAAATATCTGTCTATCAACCCTGATGACGCTGAAGCCTATTATCATAAAGGTACTGTCTTATCTGAAATGGATAAACACAATGAAGCCATCGAGATATACCATAAAACACTGGAAATAAACCCTGAACACAGTGCAACCTACGTCAACCTGGCCGTATCTCTCGACAAAACTGGCAACCATCAAGAATCTCTAAAGACATACGAAAAAGCTATAGAGCTAACACCTGCCAGCTCAGAGCTTTATGACAATTGCGGCAACACCTATCTTTCTTTAAATAACCTTGAAGGTGCTCTCAATTACTTTAATAAAGCCAGTGAACTTAATCCACTTGATGCTTATCCCTACTATAACAGGGCTTGCACTTATTCAAGGCTCAACGAACCAGATAAAGCTCTTCAAGATCTTAAGAAAGCTATTGAACTCAACCCGGAATTTAAAGAATACGCCCGGACAGATACAGATTTTGAAAACATCAAAAACCTTAAACAATTTATTCAGCTCATCCATGAATAGGCTAAGATACAAATCTTTCAATTATTTCACAGATATACTGAACGTTTTCAATCGTCATTTTGCTGTTAATAGGCAAACTAATACCATATTCATAGGCATACTCAGCCACCGGAAACTTCCCCTTAATGTTATACATCGGCTGATAGTGTACACAATAAGTACCTATGGTGGTTGTTATTTCTCTCTCTTCAAGCCTTTTCTTTAGAGCATCCACGTCAATATTAACATCAAGTTTTATAACGTAGTTATGATAATTTTGACAGCAGCCCTGTGGCTCTCTTTGAGGCGTTACATTGGGAACCGATTCGAGAAGTTTTGTATATTCTTTGCCTAAACGTCTCTTTTGTTCAATTATATTGTCAATCTTACCCATCTGCCCCAGACCAATCGCCGCATGAACTTCACTCATACGATAGTTATAACCGACATACTCAAATTTTGCTGCTTTATGTTTATCATCTCTCTGCATAGCGTGGTTTCTAAGCAACCTGGCTTTTTCTGCTATCGTTTCATCGTTTGTTAGAAGCATACCACCTTCTGCACTGGTAATAATCCTTCTCTCATTAAAACTCAAAACAGCCACATCAGCCTGCGAACCACAGTGCATAGAATTATACCTGGAACCAAAAGCATATGAAGCGTCCTCAATAAGAATTAAATTATTTTTATCAGCCAATTCTCTTATTTTATCTATCTCAACAGGCACACCAAAAAGGTCTACCGCAAGAATAGCCTTTGTTTTAGGAGTAATAGCCATTTCAAGCTCTCTAATATCAATATTAAGAGTGTTAATATTGATATCAACAGCTACCGGCCTGGCCTGAAGATACATTAACGTGTTAACACTACCGACAAAACAGAACGCAGGGACAATAACCTCATCACCTTTACCAATGCCAGATGAAACAAAGGCAAGATGAAGAGCAGCAGTACCACTTGAAACACCAACAGCATGTTTAACACCAGTATACAAAGCAACAGCAGATTCAAAATTACTTACCATTTTGTCATTAGTGAGAACACCTGATTCAAAGACCTCTGCAATCAACTCTATTTCTTTATTACCAAGATCAGGAAGAATCAACTTCATATGCTTAACTCCTGTTTTTCAAATAAAAATTAATTGTGCCTGCCATAAAAACCCTTATTAGTAGAAACTACCAAAAATTTTATAAGCATTATGCCTGATATTAAAGAATTTCAGAATTCAGCATCAGTTATTTTCTTTACATGAAAAAATTTTCAGAAAAACATAGCTCAAAATTTCTATGTCTTTGCTATATTATATAATGCTGGACGAAAAACACAAAAAGAGGATATTCAAAATGAAAGTATGCGTTGCAGGAGTAGGATACGTCGGGCTGGTAACCGGGACATGCCTGTCATACCTGGGTTATGAGGTCACCTGCGTGGATATTGACAGCCAGAAAATAGAAACCCTCAAACAGGGCATCCCGACATTTTATGAACCAGGGCTTAAAGAACTTTTAGAAATTTGTCTCAAGAAGCAAAATTTAAGCTTTTCTACAGATATAAAAGAAGCAACCGTTAAAGCAGATATCATTTTCATCGCTGTTGGAACACCTCCCGAGGAAAATGGTGAGCCCAACCTTCAATATGTCAAAGATGTCTCCAATTCAATCGGAGAAGCCCTTGACTGTAATAAATTAAGGGTAATAATAAACAAGTCTACCGTTCCAATAGGCTCAGGAAACTGGGTAGAAATGCTTGTTAACGAAGGTGTCCAAAAAGCACAAGGAAAAGATTGTCACCCTGACTTTCTGGTTGCAAGTAACCCAGAATTTCTAAGAGAAGGCAGTGCCATCTATGACACACTTTACCCGGATAGAGTTGTTATTGGTGCCAATGACGAAAGAGCTACAAGCATCTTAACTAGGCTTTATAAGCCAATATTACAGCAAAATTTTGCACCACCTATCAAAGAACTCACCCCTCCGGCAGGTGTCAATGCTGTTCCACTTGTTGTAACTGACATAACAAGTGCAGAGATGATTAAATATGCTTCTAATGCTTTCCTTGCAACCAAAATAAGTTTTATAAACGAAATAGCCAACATATGCGAAGTCGTTGGCGCTGACGTTAAACAGGTAGCCCAGGGCATTGGCCTTGATACCAGAATCGGTGGCAAGTTTTTAAGTGCAGGCATTGGCTGGGGAGGTAGCTGTTTTGGCAAAGATCTCAGTGCCATTATTAGCATCGCAAAAGAATATGACTATCAGCCTGAATTATTGAATTCTACCATTAATGTTAATCTCAAACAAAGACACAACATAATTAGAAAGCTTCAGTCAGCACTTAAAATCATTAAAGGAAGAACCATTGGACTTCTGGGTTTATCCTTTAAGCCAAATACTGACGATCTTAGAGATGCTCCAAGCTTAACTTTAATCAACCAGCTCTCCAAAATGGGAGCCAAGGTTAAAGCATATGACCCAATAGCAATGGATAACTGCAAAAAACAATACCCTGACCTTGATGTATGCTATGAAAACAGCATTCATGATCTGGCTAAAGGCTGTGATGCTATTATTATAGTAACCGAATGGGATGAATTTAAGTATATGGAACTATCTGAACTAAAAACACTAATGTCTATACCTGTTGTTATAGACTCAAGAAACATTATAGAACCTGAAGCTGCTGAAAAAGCAGGGTTAATACATTATCCTGTTGGGCGTGCTGCAAATTTTAAAGCCATTGGAGCAGGAGTAAGTTAGGAAATTATGAAGATATTAATAACCGGTGGAGCCGGTTTTCTGGGATCACACCTGTGTGACAGGCTTCTTAAAGATGGCCATAAGGTCATTGCCCTTGATAACCTGATAACTGGCTCCAGTGAGAACATCGAACACAACCGTACTAACGATCATTTTGAATTTATTTACCACGATGTAAGTAAATATATCTACACTTCTCAAAAACTGGACTGGGTAATACACTTTGCGTCACCTGCAAGCCCAGTAGACTACCTCAATTATCCTATACAAACACTCAAAGTAGGTTCACTAGGCACACACAATGCACTTGGCCTGGCAGTAAACAAAGGTGCAAAGTTTCTTTTCGCTTCAACATCAGAAATTTATGGAGATCCTGAAGTCAACCCACAACCTGAAAGCTACTGGGGTAACGTCAACCCGATCGGCCCACGTGGCTGCTATGATGAATCCAAACGTTTTGGAGAAGCCCTGAGTGTTGCCTACCACAAAGAACACCATCTTGATATCAGAATTGCCCGCATTTTTAATACTCACGGAGAACGAATGCGCCCGGATGACGGCCGTGTAATATCTACATTCATCAATCAGGCCCTTAAAAATGAGCCCCTGACCGTTTTTGGAGATGGAAACCAAACCAGAAGTATACAATATGTTTCAGACCTTGTCGAAGGAATCATAGCCCTGATGAACGCTAATATCAATACTCCTGTCAATATTGGTAACCCTCAAGAAATTTCTATTTTGGATTTAGCCCGTTTAATTATAAAATTAAGTAATAGCAAAAGTGATATTATTTTCAAACAACTACCTGAAGACGATCCTAAAGTCAGAAGGCCTGATATAACAATAGCTAAACAATATTTGAACTGGGAACCTGTTGTAAACCTGGAAGAAGGACTAATAAAATCTATAAACTGGTACAGCGAATATGCAAGGAAAAAACAAACTTAGTAAATGGCTAAACCAAAAGACTTTCGGCATACTAATTAGCATCATCTTTTTATTACTTATCTTTCACAACATTAATTTCAAACAGGTTCTTGAATCAATGAAGAGTTTCAACCTCATCTATGCTCTTCCTGCAACAATTACCTATGCTTTGTCTTATGTTGTCAGGGCTATTCGCTGGAAAGAACTGCTCAGTGTATCAAAAAAAATCAATTATACTGGTGTGTTAAAAGCTTTATACATTGGATACATGGCAAATAACCTCCTGCCAGCAAGAATGGGTGAACTCTACCGTGCACATATACTGGGCACAGAACAAAAAATTAAACGCAGCAGCGCCCTTGCTTCTATTGTTGCCGAAAGGATTTTTGACGGTCTAACACTATTCTTCTTGCTAGTTATTTTGATTGCATTTTTCTACAATACACCATGGCTATTGCAAATTTGCATTGTGACAGGTATTATTTTTCTAGGTGGATTCTGTGTTATCATTTACATTTCACGTTCAACCCCTGGCAGTTACAGGTTTATAATCAAATCAATAAACATTTTTCCTGAGTTTATCAAAAATAAGCTAAAAATAATAATAACTTCTTTTATTGAAGGATTAGGTGTTATAAAGTCCTTTAAAGGGTTCTTATTGATATTACTGACTAGTATCACTGCCTGGAGCCTGGAATGGGCAACTATGTTTATTATAGTATCAGGGTTTAATCTTAATGTAACAATACAACCTGTAACCATAGCCTTTCTTTTAGTTCTTGTAGCCTTTAGCACTATGATACCATCAGGTCCTGCATTCGTTGGCCCTTATCAATATGCTTTTATACTGGCACTTGACATGATATCAATCAGCAAAGATACTGCACTGGCAATTGCAGTAACAACTCAATTTGTAATGATGGCACCTGTTATTGTTACAGGCATGATATTACTATGGAAAAGTCAACTGAAGTTAGGTGAAATACCGGCAAGCGAGGAAGTAAACAACTTACAATAAGAGGTTTTTTTATGGAAATAAACAAGATAAGCATCCTGATACCAATATACAACGAAATTAATAATATTGAACAGGTATTGGAAAAAGTAGAATCCATTAATATTGGCACCGCAGAAAAAGAAATCATAATGATCGACGACGGATCAACAGATGGAACACGTGATTTCTTAAAAGAACTGGGCAGAACAAATAAATATAAGATCTATTTCCACGGACAAAACATGGGCAAAGGAGCAGCCCTGAGAACAGGCTTAACATACTCCACTGGAGATATTATTCTTATTCAAGATGCAGACCTGGAATACGACCCCTCAGAATATGAAAACCTGCTCGAACCATTTAAAAACGACGAAACCGATGTAGTGTATGGCTCACGACTAGCAGATAATAAAAACCGGCAAAACTTTCTGTTTAAAAGTTTTATAGCTAATAAGATTCTTACTATTCTCACCAACATTCTTTATGGATCTAACATAACCGACATGGAAACTTGCTATAAAGTATTTAGAGCAGATGTAATCAAGAATATTCAAATAAAATCTAACAAGTTCGATTTTGAACCTGAAATTTCAGCGAAACTGCTAAAACGCAAGCACAAGATCATTGATATACCTATTTCTTACAAGGGTAGAGATTATACCGAAGGCAAAAAAATCACCTGGAAAGATGGACTTCAAGCTATATGGACTCTGATTATATACAGATTCATTGATTAAAATCCAGACTTACTTTAAGTGTATGGCATAAACTTAATACAGATTTATTACTATATTAATATCCGGTTATTTTTGTGGCATGTATGGATACCACTTATTAACCCATTCACTCATATGTTCTATAACAGCTTTGAACTCCTGCCCCCGGTCAGTAAGCGAATATTCAACCTTTGGTGGAATAGTAGAAAATTGCTTACGGTTTATAATGCCGTATTTTTCCAGGTGCTTCAGACGAGCTGACAGAGTTCTGGGAGATATGCCATTTATTGATTGCTCTAATTCAATAAATCTCTGTTTCCCAGACTGAGAAAGATTTAAAATAATAAGCACTGAATATTTATCACCAATAAGTTCCATTGATCTTTCAATGGGACATACTATATTGAAAAGTTTTTCAAGTTCTGCTGAAAGTTTAATATTTTCTAATATAGTCGTATTATTGTTCAATTTTAAATACCATTCCTTTTTATATTAACTTCATTGTTTATAGTAACCTAGATTCACTTAAAAAGCAAGGTAATACTTCAAATTATTCACTCTGCTTTATCTTTTTTAGCTTCTTTTGCCAGAAAAGACAGGTCTTCCTCTATATGCACAAGTATTTTAACAATTCCCGGGAGGACAAAACATATTAACGCCCCCAAAAAGAAGATAGTGGCAATAACAATACCCTGATAGAGTTCTACTGTATAGCTATCATAAATTGTTTTGATGCCATACACTATAAATGCAAGGGCAAATAACCAGAATATATATGAAGCAACTACCCAGAAACTGTGACTATTAGCATGTTCATCATCATAATAAATTGATGACTCAAGTATAGGTGACCTTAGCCGGTATGTTTTTTTAGCTATAGGCCTGTCTTCTAAGTCATAATCTGCATTATTCACTTTCATTCCACATTCATTACAGAATTTGCTGTATTCTTTAAGGAGAGCATTACAAGAAGAACATCTTAACATTGATTTTACTCCCTTTATTAATGGATAATAATATAACAAAAATCATCAAAAGAGTATTCTTGAACTGGTAAAATATTTATATGTCAAAAATCTTGCTGGTTAACAACAACCAGAATACCACAAAGAGCATAAGCAAGCTATTAACAGATTTTGGTTATGAGGTTCTTTTTGCAAAAGATGGCAACGAAGCTATCAGTTATACAAACGAATATTTACCTGATATAGTCTTAATTGATGCAACTGATATCACAGATAACTTATCTAATATCTGTAAAAACATGAAACTATTCAATCAGACCAATGACATTCAAATAATTTTGCTAACACCTAAAGACTCTCCACCTGAAGAAGTACTGGCTGGTGCCGATGGTTACATTACAAAACCTTTTAGTGATAATATTTTAATAGCAACAATCAATGCCCACCTTCGCATTAAAAAACTTTTAGACATTCTGTATAACAATACTAGTGAGATGGCAAAGAGTTTATATCAACTCAATGTGTTATATAACACATCATCACAGTTTGCCGGTACTCTTGATAAGAATAAACTCATAAAAATAATGAATAATGGCCTTGAAAAGAGCCTCAAAAATACTCTTTGCTGCACACTCGTGCTGGATGACGAAACTCCACGTTTGATTATAAATGCAACTAAAAAAATTACTGGCGAACTCATTGATATCATTAAACAAAGAATAATTAATCATTACATAGACTATACAGGAGAAGATATAACAACAATTGATTCTGATAATATATATATAGAAACAAGCTTTAGAAAAACAGACCACTTTTTAGAGCAGGATATCCTTGAAAGAGACTCCTTATTTTCAGCAATAAATGTTGCAGACAAACCTTTTGGGGCAGTTGAGATCTTCAGGGAGACCGAGTTTAGTGGCGAAGACATTACCTGTTTTCAGACCCTTGTTAAGCAGGTTTCACTGCCTCTTGAAAGTGCTATTCTTTATGAAGAAATAAAAGAAAAGAACATCAAACTTGAAAAACTGGAAAAACTCAAGTCAGAGTTCATTTCTATCGTCTCGCATGAACTCAGAACTCCTTTAACCGCAATAAAAAGCTCTATTGATATCATCTTATCCGGCAGGTCAGGAGAAGTAACAGAAAACCAGAATAAGTTTTTGTCTAATGCCAAAAGAAACGTCGACAGACTATCGGCAATTATTAATGATTTACTTGATTTATCAAAAATTGAAGCAGGCAAAATGGATTTCAAATTTGCCCCCATAGACATAACAGAACCATTAGGACTTGTTATATCATCCTTTAAACCAGTAGCAGAAGCCAAAAATATTTTAATAGAGACTAAATACACCAACAACATGCCTCAGGTCTACGCTGATTCAAGCAAACTAGAACAAGTATTCAGCAATCTCATCTCAAACGCAATTAAATTTACCCCCTTCAATGGATCTATTTCTGTTCATACAAGCATTTTAAACGCAAAAGATATAGACAAATCAAAATTTACAAGAGTAAACAGAGACCCTACACTTACCAAACCAGCAAAAAAACTGGAAGGAGACTACCTCCATATTGTTATAAAAGATACAGGGATAGGTATAGCAGAGGAAGACATCCATAAAGTATTTGATAAATTTCAGCAAATAGAAAGTTCGCTCAGCCGTGAAGTAGGTGGTACAGGGCTAGGCCTTGCTATTGCAAAACAATTAATTGATGCCCAGAGAGGAGAAATCTGGGTCGAAAGCTCTCTGGGTAATGGAAGCAGGTTTTGCATAATACTCCCAGTCGCAAAAGAAGAAGGCATCTTTTTATTAGAACTCGATAACAAGTTACAGCAAACAAAACTAAACCATTCCAGCCTGGCACTGATTACTTTAAAAAACACATCAGAAATTTACAGTTTTGCCATGGCTGAAATATCAAATAAAATTGTAAATATTTTCAGAAAAGACGATCAATCAAAACTATTAATTGATGATAATATTATCAAAATAATCCTTTTAAATACTGATAAATATGGCGCAGATAACATCTTGAAACGTATCAAACGGCAATTAAAAAGTATAGAAGAAATTGATCATTCAAAAATACTTGTAGGTACAGCTATATATCCTGATGACGCTATATCAAGTGAAGAACTAATCGATCTCAGCTATAAAAACACTAAACAACTTATAAGCACTGCATAACAAAGAGAACATATCTAACATCGGGGACTATATTATGAGTAAGAAGATATTAATTGTTGACGATGAAAAAGACATAGTAGAAACACTAAAATTCATCCTTGAAAGTGAAGGTTTTGACTGCATTGTAGCTTATGACGGAGAGGAAGCCCTTAACCTGGCTAAAAATGAATCTCCTGATCTTATCGTATTAGATGTTATGTTACCCAAAATTAATGGCTATAAAGTTTGCAGACTCCTGAAATTCGATACTAAATACAAACATATTCCTATTTTGATGGTAACTGCCAGAACACAGGAAGAAGACAAAATAATTGGAGAAGAAACTGGCGCCGATGAGTATGTTACAAAACCTTTTGATATCGAAACTTTAACAAAATTAGTTAATAAATATTTGAATATTTCCTGACAATGGACTATAAAATTAATAACAAAGCCATAGACAAACTAAAATATGACCTGGTTAGAGAGGGCTTACTTGACTATAGCCAGCTTATCAGTGCAATAGATCAGGCACAGGAAGAAAAAACAAGCCTTAGTGAAGTATTAATACAAAATAAAGTCATTAAAGAAGAGGTTTTGCTAAACTTTCTTGAAGCAAAACTTCATATTCCATATGTAAACCTTGACGACTATATTCATGATCCTGACGTGGCAAAACTTATAACAAAAGAAGAAGCCTGTAAATACAAATTGCTACCATTATTCAACATAGAAGATACTATTACAATTGCCATGGCAGACCCTCTGGACCTTTTTGCACTAAATAACATTTCAATAAGTCAACAATACAAGCTTGAACCGGTAATATGTTCCGAACAAAGGATTCTAAGTACAATTAATGCTATTTTTAATGCAAACTACAAGGAAGAAAAATATACCTCTCCCACCAAACCAGCAATTGAAAGCGTTAACCAGTTTAACTGGCAAACAGAATTAAACAGCGAAAACACAGACGAGGTAAATATGTATCGCCTTGTTAAAGCAATAATATTCCAGGCAATTAACGAAACCGCCTCTGAAATACACATAGAACCTCAAAAAGATGAAATCCATATACGCTTTAGAATAGATGGGCTGCTTTATAGCAGAGGAAGTTTACCGGTATTGCTTGCCTCAAGCTTTACAACACGATTAAAGTCAGCATCTGCCTTAAATGCAGAAGAACAGCACCTACCCCAGCACGGAAGAATGGAAATCAACCTGGAAAACAAATCCATAAATGCCAGAGTTTCAACATACCCAACTAATTTTGGAGAAAGAATTGTAATTAAAATCTACAATAAAGCACCAGATATAACCAGGTTAGGTTTGAACAACGATCAAATAAGCATTTTCAAACAATCATTATCCAAAAATACCGGTATCATAATTGCTTCCGGACAAAATAATCAGGGAGAATCAACAACATTTTATGCTGCACTTAAATACCTTGGTTCAGAACACAAAAATATAATGACTATTGAATCTCCAATACGCTATAATATCCGTAACATAAATCAAACACAAATAGATTTATCCAGAAAGCTTTCATTTGAATTAGCCTTAAACTCTATTCTTCTTCAAGAGCCGGATATTATATACATAAGTAAATTAAAAACCAGCAAAGAAATTGAAGAGACAGTCATGGCAGCACTATCTGGGAAGCTAATCCTCACAGCAGCAGTGTCAAACAGTGCTACAGGTGCGCTTTACTCCTTGCTTCGTGCAGGTATTGACCCACAGCTAGTTGCTTCATCTTTTAATGCTGCATTTAGTCAAAAACTAATACGTGTTTTATGCCCTAATTGTAAGAAAGAAACACTGCCAGAAAGACAAATACTTGAAAAATATAATTTGCCAGACAACACTCCTTATTACCAGCAAAAAGGCTGCAAGTACTGCAATAACACTGGTTACAAAGGCCAGACAGCAATATTTGAAATCTTTTCCATCGAAAATATCAACAAAGATTTACTCTATGATAAAATACCCGAACCAGAATTTGCATATGACCTCAAAAAATCAGGAGTTAAAACACTAACTGATGCGGCTTTAACTAAAGTCAAAGAGGGAATCACCTCTATAGAAGAAGTAATACGGCTTTTAAATGTTTAAACTTTTTAAGTTCACAACAAAAATAATCTATATAAGTATATCTGCTCTTTTTCTGATAAGGTTTATTCTAAAAATGTCAGCCATTAAGCCTGGCCCTACTGTAAGTTTAAAAGAAGATCTTATCAGATTTCTTTATAATTATACAGATATAATAATCATACCTATTAATAACCTTTTATATAAGGCAGGCAGCCTTTTACCTCAGACTGTAAACCGATATTTACCCTATTTCAGACATGAAGAATCGGGCTCTATCTTAGAGTGGTCCGTATTACTGGTTATTCCAGTTATCCTTTTAGCAGGTATATTAATCGAACACATATTTAAATTGCTGGGTGAATATGAGACAGCCTTTTTAAAGATTGTAAACAACGCTCCGGCATTCAGAGAAACCGTAAAAGAGAACGGTTCAAACCAGAAAGAAAGCACTGGAAACGATAGAATACTTAAAGAAAAAGAAGCTCAATTAAAGTCTGCCTACAATTTAATCATCAGAAGATTAGACAGAGAAAAAACAGAGCTGGTAAACAAAAACATATCCCTGGAAAAATCACTTATAGTAGACCCTCTAACAAATCTAAAAAACAGGAAATACCTGGATGAAAGGTTAATGCATGATTTCAACACTGCAAAGTGCAGAAAAAAAGAGCTTTCTGTTATCATGATCGATATTGATAATTTTAAGCATATAAATGATCAATACGGGCATCACACCGGAGATATGGTTCTAAAAGACATTTCAGCAATCATACAGAATATTTGTCCGGCCAATATAGTATGCGCACGATACGGGGGAGAAGAAATAACCCTTCTTTGCTTAAATTTCGATGCCAATAAAGCATATCAACTTGCAGAAACAATCAGAAAAGAGGTTCAAAACAGGTTACAATATCCTCAAAATATTTGCAGCAAAATAACAATATCCGCAGGTGTTGCTACTTACACAAGTCAATCAAAGATTAACAATGCACATGATTTGATTAAAAAAGCTGATGAAGCTCTTTATAAGGCAAAAGAATCCGGAAAAAACAATGTAAAATGCTTTAGTCACTAAACTTCATCTGCTGTTTCTATCATTCCAACACGCCAGGAAGAATCTTCATAAAACATTGTAAATGGCAACCGGGCCTCTACACCATCTGTACGTTTTAAAACAGCTTCTACCAGTGCTTTATTATCTTTTTTAATTTTTACATTAAAGTCAGCATATTCTATCAGAAATTCAGCATAGCTATTTACCGCAAATGGCAACCAGAAGGCTTCTTTTAGACCAGGATTATTCTCTTCAAAAGCTTTTTTTAGATCCATTTTAGAGGTTATTTCATTTTGTAGATAGAATTCATCAGATTCTTTCATCTCGTCATAACTTGTTTCAAGTATTTTTTGCTGAGAATACTTAGAGAAAAGCGCCCAGGCTTTATCACATTCACCTTTCATTATATACACATAAAAATATAATAAAACCTTATCCGGCTTTTCAGGGTCAAATGTGCCAATAATTTTAGCTATTTCATCATCTTGATTTTTATCTATTTCTTTCTTTTCAAGGGAATCACCATTAAAATGCATGCTTAACTCCTATATTACAGGTTTCAATTTATTTAATATGTTCATAACGACTTCTCTATCATCAAAATGTATCGTTCTATCTGCTAAAATCTGGTAATCTTCGTGACCTTTACCAGCGACAACAATTACATCATCAGGCTGTGCTTCTTTTAACGCCATTTCAATAGCTCTTGCACGATCAATCTCTACTTTAACATGACCGGAGTTTAAACTTCTAATACCCGTTAAAATATCTGTAATTATTTGCTGTGGATCTTCAGTTCGAGGGTTATCTGAAGTTACTACCAGCTTATCAGATAACTCTTCAGTTATTTGACCCATTTTAGGCCGCTTGGTAGGATCTCTATCTCCTCCACAACCAAAAACTGTTATTAATTTAGCCCCATCAGGAACCAGTTTTCTGGCTGCCTGGAGAACATTTGAAAGCCCATCAGGTGTATGTGCGTAGTCTACTATAACCAGTGGTTTTTTTGAAACTGCTTCAAATCGTCCTGGAATGTTTTCTATATCATAAAGAGCTTCCTGTATTGTTTTTATTTGAACTTTTTCAGCCAGCGCAACACTAATCGCTGACAGAGAATTATATACACTAAATTGACCTCTTAGTTTTAAACTGACTTCAAATGTTTCAACAGGAGTAATACAGTTAAAAAGCGTACAATCAGAACTATAAGTAATGTCGACGGCTTTAATATCTGCATCAGAATTGATGCCATAGGTAAGAATTTTTACTCCATCAGGCACCACTTCAAGAAATTTTTCTGACAAAGGATCATCCAAATTAATAATGGCGTGCTTATTCATAACACGAGAAGACGCAAGAGAGCTGAAAAGCTTCATCTTAGAAGCAGCATAATTCTCCATTGTTACGTGAAAATCAAGGTGATCCTGGGTAATATTCGTCAAAAGGGCCACAGCAAAATCACATTCTAAAACTCTATATAGATCTAGAGCGTGTGAGCTGACTTCCATGACTACATTATTCACCCCATTATCAAGCATTTCTTTTAAATAGTGCTGCAAATCTGGAGCCTGTGGTGTCGTATGCTTGTTATCTAAATACTTATCAGAGCCCGCTAACCTGTGACCAAGTGTACCTATGAGTCCACAACGTTTATCATCTTTTTCAAATATTTTTTGTATAAGGTGAGTGACAGTAGTCTTCCCGTTAGTGCCTGTTACACCCATTAAACGCAAATTCGAACTCGGATAATCATAGAAGCTAGAAGAAATTAAAGCCAGCACTTTCTGCGTATTATCAACCTTTACGCAGGGGACTGAAACAGTATCTACATCTTTCTGTATCAGAAGGGCAACTGCTCCCTTATTTACTGCTTCTTGAGCATAAATATGAGCATCAACATTTTCTCCTTCAAGGCAAACAAATAAGTCTCCTGACTTTACTGTCTTAGAATTTATTGAGATACCTTCAACTAAAGGATTTGCATTAGCTCCATTTTTTATTATAATTTTATAATCATAGTTAATAGATTTAAAAATCTCATTAAGGCGTTTTTTCAAATTTCAAACTCCTTTAATCATTCTTACTGACTATCAATTTACTATCTTCAGGTTTATCTTTCTTGATATTCAAATATCTGGCCGATTCAGAGGCAATAGTATTAAAGACAGGCCCTGCCACTGTATTACCCCAGGCTTCACTACCTTTAGGGTTATCAACCACTACCATAATAAGCAACTCAGGATCATCAGCGGGAAAGAACCCCACAAAAGAGGTATACACACAATTAGGAATGTATCCAGCACCATTAGGATTAGGTTTCCTTGATGTACCAGTTTTACCAGCCACATAATAATTAGGTATCTTTCCAGCGATTGCTTTAGAGTTAGCAATACTGTTCTTTAAGAGCTTTTTTACTTTATTAGCGGTTTGAACACTTAACACCCTGCGTGATTTGAGCTTCTCTTTAGCAACTGATTCAGGATACTTAATGACATGAGGAGTTACCCAGACACCGTCATTAGCTATAGCAGCAACAGCAGAAGCCATCTGAATTGGGGTAGAAGCTATACCATAACCAAAACCTATAGTTGCACGGGTTACTTGATCCCACTGATCAATAGGTAAAAGTATTCCTGCTGACTCACCCGGTATGTCAATTCCTGTTCTAGAGCCTATTCCAAGGCTGCTAAGCAATTCTCTGTGTTTTTTAGGGTCGATCATAAGAGCAACCTTCGCAGAAGCAACATTACTACTGTGTTCCAGCAGAAAATTAATATCAATATATCCCGGGGCTCCTTTTTTATAGTAATCATAATTGGCAATAGTCCAGCCCTGTATCTGAATTTTGCCAGTATCTTCAATAAGGGTATTTTCTGTTATAGCACCACTTTCAAAGCCTGCTGCAATAGTAAAGATTTTAAAGGTTGATCCGGGTGGATATACATCTGTTATAGCCCAGTTTTTGACTATAACTGGGTTTACAGTGCGATATTCATTGGGATCATATGTAGGATAAACTGCAAAGGCAAGTATTTCACCATTTTTTGGATTCATCATGACAACTGCACCACGTTCAGCTTCACGTTCTTCAATCATTTTTATGAGCTCTGTTTCAGAAAGATGCTGCAATTTAGAATCTATTGTTAAGGTTAAAGATTCTCCTGCCGGAGGAGTTGTTAGTAATTCAACCTTAGAATCTTTGTTGTATATAATCTCTCCGGTACCATCAATCTCTATAGTCGGCAATTCAGAAAAAGAGTGAAGTATATTTTCTCCGCTATGTTCCACACCCGCACTTATTTGAGCATCCTTGTTATAATATCCCAAAATATGAGAGGCTAAAACCCCCTGTGGATACTTTCTTACGCTTACCCTGGCAAAATCAAGACCATTTATATTTAGTGCTTTGACTTTTTCTACAAGCTCCTTATCTACATTTCTGGCCAGAGTAATTGTCGAACGCTCAAATTGGGAAAGTTTTTCAGTCAATTCATCCACAGGTATACCAAGGAAGGGACTTAACTCCTTTGCTATCTCTTGCGGATTTTCCCTTTCACGTTTTTTGTAGTACTGAGGATGAGCATATATATCATACATAGAAATATCTGAGGCCATTATTATTCCATTTCGGTCTCTTATCTCACCTCTGTAGGTATGAATATTTGATTGTTTGCGCATCTTATCTGCTTTATTTTTTAGATATTCAGAATTAGAAACATGTAGCTGATATAGCCGGCCAACTAAAACAACAATAGCTATCAGCATGATAATTATAAGTACTTTAATCCTGCCTTTATAAACACTTTCAAACTGTTGTTTTTTATCTTTTTTATTTATTTCCTGATTATTAGTATCCACGCACAACCCTTTCATTTGAAATTCTAGGGAAATCATCTACATTAACTATTGTCTTAGCAGAAGGATCTTCGATTTCGATTATCTTATCTGGCTTATGCAAGAAGTTTAGAGTAGAAGCCTTATTCTGAACATTATAAAAGCTTTTTACAAACTCAACTTCCGTTTTTAGTTCAATGTTTTCAGAGTGAGTATAAGAAGTTTTCTTGTGTAATTCAAGCAAATCATTCTCTTTACATAGCACAAGAGTATAACTGAGGAATGAAGATGCCAGGGCAAGAACCAGAACAATGAGCATAGACAGCTTTAAGATCTTATTTATATCATTTTGAGAAACATCTGGCTTTCCAATATGCTCTTTAAGGGAACTTTCTTTGTTGTCAAACTGGCTTAAATTCATCTTATAACCTTTCTGCAACTCTTAATTTAGCACTACGACTGGAAGGATTTCGCTTTAGCTCTGCATCATCCGGAATTAGTGGTTTTCTAGTAATAATTTTAAGTCGTGTTTTATGATTACAATTACATACCGCCAGCTTTGGCGAACATACACACTCTAAAGACTCATGCCTGAAGAAATTTTTAACTATTCGATCTTCAAGAGAGTGAAAACTTATAATTGCAATTCTGGCACCCGGGGCAGTTCTCGCTACCAGTAAAGTTAAAAGCTGTTGTAAAACATCTAATTCTTTATTAACTGCTATTCTTAGTGCCTGAAAAACCCTGGTAGCCGGATGTATTTGAGTTTTTTGAGATCCTGGCACAACAGATTTTATCAGACTTGCAAGCTGTGCAGTTGTTTCAATATTTGATTCTTTTCTTTTTAAAACAATAGCTCGGGCTATCCTGTTTGAATATCGCTCTTCACCGTATGTTTTAAAAATTTCAACCAGTTCACTTTGCTCCATAGTATTTATTAAATCATAAGCAGTATCGTTTAAATCTTTATCCATTCTCATGTCAAGTTTTGAATCTTTATAAATACTGAAACCTCTTTCTGGCGAAGTTATTTGAAAAGAAGATACACCCAGATCAGCTATCACACCACCATCAATGGTATCAATTTTCAGACAATCCAGCACAAAGGACAAATCCACAAAATTACTTTTTACAATATACACATTATTAAAGGGATCTAAAACCTGTTTAGCATAATTTATGGCATCTTCATCAACATCCATGGCAACAAGAACGCCATCTGGTTGAACTGAAGAGGCAATAAGAGCCGAATGACCAGCACCACCAAGAGTACAATCGACATAAACCTTTCCAGGTTTACAATCAAGATATTTGATAACCTTATCAGGCATCACCGATTGATGAAAGTCTTGCATTATATGCTTATTCACTACCCCAATTGCTCTATACCTTGCAGTATAACAAACCTACTTTAACTAATTTTGTAATGCGACTGGATAAAAGATCATGATTATTACTCTACATTACAATTAAGTATGACTATAAATGAGCTTTTTGGCAATATTTTTTTGCATATTAATAAGAATAAGTTATATTGCAGCATGATGCAACCAATTATAATCCATACGGCACAAGGTTTACATGAATCATTCTACCTACAATCCACTTTTTATAAGGAATTCAAGGGCATACTACTGACAAACAGTTTAACTGATTAGTGAAATAAACTATTTTTATATCTCTTAAAAATCAAAAAAGTTGTTAATATTTATTAATCAAACAACGGCTAAAAGGCAGCAATAAACCGGAAGATACAATTAAACACAGGCATTTATATTCAACATATAAATGCACAACATATACATATTATACAATTTCTGTGTGTATACAGTCAAAAATTCTCACTTCACAGTAATTAAGTTGTTCCTGCGCAACAAAAAGCTCATTATCAAAGTTTTTCAGCTTCTAAATATAATTTCGTTTTCGTACTTAATTTTAAACTTCTTTAGCTGTAGAATAGAATCAGAAAGAACCATTTTATAAGACTGATACATAACTTGAAAACCAGAAAATCTATCATCCTAGTTATTCACTGGTCTATTTATGACAGTCATTCAAGCTCAGTGCCGGAATAGCTACCCGAAAATACTAAAATACACCATTATTAGCAGGGATTTTTTAATGACAACAACTAAAATAACTAATTTAAAAAAAATACTGAGTTCCTATGAGAGTGCTATTGTCGCCTACTCTGGAGGAGTAGACAGCACGCTGCTCTGTTATTTAGCCAAAGAAACTCTGGGCAGCAAATTTATAGCCATAACAGCCACTTCTGAGGTTTATCCGGCAGAAGAGCAGAAAGAAGCTATAACCATAGCAAAAGATTACAACTGGCCACATAAAGTTATACCCACAAAAGAAATGGAAGATAACAACTTCATCAGCAATACCCCTCAAAAATGTGGTTATTGCAAAGAAATCAGATTTAAAGAATTACTCCAGTTCGCCCGCAACAACGGATATAAACACGTCTTATCAGGAGACAACATCGATGACCTGAATGACTACAGGCCAGGATACCAGAAAGCAAAGGATCTGGGGATAAAAAGCCCCTACATTGAAGCAGGTATAACAAAATCGGAAATACGTGCTATTGCTAAAGATCTAAACCTGCCTAATTACAACAAACCTGCAAGCCCCTGCCTTGCAACAAGAATACCATACGGAATTAAAATAACCACTGAAGCACTTAAAATGGTTGCAGAAGCAGAAGCTTTTATAAGATACCTTGGATATAACATAGTAAGAGTAAGACACTATGATACAATGGCAAAAATAGAAATAGAAAAGGGAAAGATTATTAACTTTGTCTCTTTTCATGCTGATCTTGTAAGCTCTAGGCTAAAGGAAATTGGCTACCAATACACAGCTCTGGATCTTGAAGGATACCGGATGGGCAGTCTAAATGAGGTTTTAGAAAATAAAAATGAATGAAAATGAAATCAAAGAAATGCTGGAAAACGTAAAAAAAGGCATTACCACAGTAAAAGAAGCACAGGAACGACTTGCCCGCATGCCATTTAAGGATCTGTCATTTGCCCGTGCTGATACACACAGGGTAATCAGACAGGGGTTTTCAGAGGCTGTATACTGCCCAGGTAAGACTAAAGAACAGATTGTAAATATCCTGAAAGAGCTTAAACAATTTAGCCCTGTCGTTCTGGCAACAAGAATAGAACCAGATAAAGCACAGGAAGTCATTCGCATGCTGCCTGATGCATATTATGACGAAGAAGCAAGGATTATCAGGCTGGGCAAGTTTCCTGAACCAGTTACATCAAGATATGCCCTGATTATAACAGCAGGTACCTCTGATATACCGGTGGCAAAAGAAGCTATGATAACAGTTAAATCCTGCGGGGTGAGCGTAAAAACCCTGTATGATTGTGGTGTAGCAGGTATTCACAGACTTTTCAACCAGATAGAACTAATTCAAAAAGCTTCTGCCATAGTTGTCATCGCAGGCATGGAAGGAGCTCTTGCCAGTGTAGTAGGAGGCATTAGCTCCTGCCCGGTTGTTGCTGTTCCTACATCTACAGGATATGGGGCCAACTTTGACGGTCTGGCACCGCTTTTATCAATGCTTAATAGCTGCACATCCTGTGTTTCTGTTGTTAATATTGACAATGGCTATAGTGCCGGCATTATAAGCTCTATGATAGTTAAACAATCAAAATAAATATCAGGTTTTTATCAGACCCAGCTTTAAACCCACAAGAATAGCTTCTGTTCTATTGTTAACATTTAACTTTTTAAAGATATTTTTAATATGTGTTTTCACCGTTAACTTGCTAAGACATAATGTTTTGGCTATATCATCATTAGAGTGGCCTTTTGCAATCATATCAAGTACTGTTGCCTCTCTCGTAGTAAGGCTTTGAACATCTTTTGGAGGTTTTTTAAAGGGTAAAACAGTTAAATCCACGAATGCAAGCTTGTTCCACATTGTTCTTCTGAGAGCAGCGTCAACACGGGCAAGCAAAATATCAACATCAAAGGGCTTTTTAACAAAATCATCTGCACCGCTTCTAAGAGCCAGAAGCTCATCTGTTTTTTCCACAAGATCTGAAATAACAATTACAGGCAAATATTCAATATTTTCATTATTACGTATAAACTTTAATATTTCCCAGCCGCCACTAAAAGCAGGAGTAACATCAATCAAAAACAGATCCGGCAGGTCTTCAGGATACCTTAAATACTCCAGCGCCTTTTTAACACTAGAATAGCTCTTAAACTCATATCCAAAATCACCCAAAAACTCAAGGGATTGAGGCTTTTCTGCAATAACAAGCAATTTAGGCTTTGGTTTCATATTCATTCCCTTCAATTAATTTAACATTGTACCCCACAGATCTTTTTTTTTGAACCACATTGCAGGGAGTTAAACTTAATTGAAAAGTCATTTCTTCAAAACTAAAGCCCCTCCGGTTCTGGAAGGGCTTCAGTTGAATTATTTATTTACTATAATCAAGTTATGCAAGCTGGAACCAGACATCGTGAACCTTGTGAGTATTGCCATCAGTGGTTTGATAGGTTCCTAACTGATTGTGCTGTACAGCACCAGTTTGTTGCTGGTTAATGTAATTGGTAACATTTATCTTGGCTGCGTCTCCAAGACCTTCTAATGTAGTTACATTGTCACCACCAATTAAACCTAATGATCCTTTGCCAGATTGCTCAAGAGCCTGCTTGAGGTTTCTGAGATCAACATTACCGTTTTCATCTATACACTGGATACCTGTATGCTTTTGAGCACTCATTGCAACCTGAGCAAGTGCATCAAAACCATTTTTAGCATTCAGCTTCTGGCCGGTGAAAGGATCAATTGTCTGATCACCGAATACTTCTTTACCCGTTATTTTACCATCGCCATCGATATCACCCATGGCTAACATCTTGTCACCATTAGTTGCAGCACCATCAGCTTTGCCGTCACCATCAATATCAACACCTCTGCCTTGCTCTGCACTAACTTTGCCATCTTTGTTAGTATCAAGAATCAGCGGAGAACCAGTTGTGCCACCACCCTGGTTTTCAACAATGCCTGAACTACCAGAAGATGCAGCAGCAGCGGCAGCAGAAGCAGCTGAGAATGTAATATCACCTGTCCAGGGATTATAGCTAATAGATACAGCAGATGCAGATGCTGCAGCAGCAGAACTATTGTTATTTGCAGCAGCGGCAGCAGCAGCTTTGTTTTTCTCTGGATCTTTTACGTATAAGTTATTACTACCATTTTTAACTTTTACTACTGATTTATAATTCCGGCCGTTACCATCTTTTTTCTGTTCGTAAATATGGTATTTACCATCTTTGCCCTGAGCTACTAAATATTTAGGATACCCTTTGCTATCAACAGCACCCAGGTCTTTGCCTTCAACTGCCTGAAGTTCTTTAGCGTCAACTTTGCTCAATGCAGAGTTATTAGCAAGCTGGTTACCTGCACTGGCAGTAGCTGTTGCATTAGCACCATTAGCATTAACAGGGTTATTTGCAGGCATAAAAGGTTGCTGCTGAGCAGCTGGATTAAAAGCATTTTGTGGTTGCTGCATACCAGGCTGTTGTTGCTGGTTCTGCGGGTTCATACCAAACATTTGCATCATCATTTGCATCATTTGCATCATGAAACCCATAAACATTTGAAACATTTGCATCATAGGGTTTTGTTGCTGTTGTTGTTGCTGTTGCTGTGGCCCTGCAACATTACTTAATTGATTAAAACCATTAAATAAGCTTGCCAGACCAGAAAGACCTGAACCTGCAGAAGCTGAAGCTGATGCAAATGCACTACCGGCACCAGCAGAAGCAAATGCAGAAGCACCTTGAGATACTTGATAGTTAAATTGTGGTAACATTAAGCCCAAATATTGTGACATAGAACCTCTTCCTCCTCTTTATATCTCCCTTTAAATGTAATCCCGACTAAAAAATTATGTAGCCTCCTATATATATAAAAAAACAATCAAACATGTATAATTGCTCAATAAGGTTAATTATGCTAAATTGCAGGATAAGAAACACCCCCGACCAATATAGCCACAGTATATATTTTGTATATACAATTTATTTCACCCGGCCGGTTTCATTGGTAAGAGTATTTACAAAAATTTACGTTAAAAATTTCATCAAAACAGGGTAGGTTTTAATATTTTTTAATATTTCATCTGGAAAACAATTTTTTTTATAAATCAAATAACAAAAAATATCCTACAAATTGTTGAGCATACATCTGTTGCTTATCCCTTTGTCTCAGATAAAAAACCCATGGCAAGCATAATCCTTGCTATTAGGCTACCTAAAGGACACAAGGGGCTTAAATGCCTTCATAACAAGCAACACAGACGACATTACCAGAATTTAACAATATACCCAAAATTTAAAACCACTGCTAATATACGTTTATTATCAATTACCTCTGACTGAATTTACTTTCTTAAAGGAGCTATCTGTAAAGATTAATACCTTTCAAGATGGCCTGAATGCTTGAATATTCTAAAATACCCTGAACGGGGTATAGGAAAAATCAGGTTATAATTTTATTATGGTATAGGAGTATATACATTTTATATACTTGCCAGACAGGACAACCACATACACATCAAAGGAATAACCTTTCATTACAACTTTAAGCACACAGAATGGCGGTAGGGGAAAGAATGAATAACGATCATAACAAGCAAAATAAGTTGTATAGCAAGCTTAAAAACATTAATCACTCTATCAACAAGATGGTAGACTGCGTCAGAACTCTTGAAAAAATGAGATCGCTAAACTATATAAGTGCTGTTGATGAAACAGAACTGGAAAAGGTTCTCCAACAAATGCAAGAAATAGAAGAAAGCATAGAAAAAATCAACCTCTCAAAGGAAAAACCGGCAGAACAAAAAACTGTTCTCAGGGCCATAGGCAAAGATCGCAAACTCTGGGTCAGCAAACCTTCTTTAAAAGAAACCCGGGAAGATCATTCAGTACCCCGCAAACAGGGCTACACAAGTAACCCCATTGACCCTGCAAGCATGCAAAGCCCAGCATCACCGGCAAAAGATATCAATAACGAGGTAAATAATATGGTACCCCGCAGGCCTCTGTAAAAGTCTTCTATGCCAGCGGATTTAAAACCAGCCCTGACAGCAGTTTAGGATAAAAGTATGTTGTTTTTTGCGGCATACGGTGACCTGACATACAGATATCCCTGACAGTAGATACATCTGGTGTGCTGACCAGAAAGACCAGATGAGCAACACCCTTGTTATATTTATCGACCAGCTCTTTCTCATCCCGTATAAACTCAATATTATGCTGGTTTTTAAGCACTACAGTATCCAAGCCCATAATATACTCGAAAATCAATCTGTGCAAGATTGTCACATCCAGCTGTATAAGTATCTCAGGCACACCCTGCGACACCAGCAGATCTTTTACCTTTTCATAGTAAGGCTTTAAGAGATACAGAACACCTGATTGCTCTGCACTCAGCAGACCTGTTGCAATGCAATCTGTTGCAGCATTTTCAACAACTGCAAAACATTCTTCAACATCCTTGAATGAGTTTTTTTCAATTGCGAAATAAGGCTCTAGCTTTCCTAAAAGATCATCAAAAGGAACATCAACCGCCTTCATTAAAGCTCGATGAGTTGGGTACACTCTAAGCCCTTCATCATCAAGATTGGCAAAATACATCATAACAGAATTATAGGGTTTATCTTCTGAGATATCATTGTTATCTTCTGCCCGGCGCTGATCCCGATATTTTAAAGCTGTTTCATAACGATGATGACCATCTGCAATTAAAACATTTTTATCAGCCATAAAAGCCTTCACCATCTCAATGGCAGATTTATCTGTTATCTCATAGAATATATGCCTAACATCATCATCATCCACAACTTCTACCAGAGGTTTATCCGGCCTTGCTGCCTCAAATACCTTATCAACTGTCAGATCAGGATCAGAATAAATAGAAAATATCTGACTGAAATTAGCTTTTGCAGCTGTCATCAACCTTAACCGATCTTCTTTCGGGCCTCCCATAGTCTCTTCATGAGGCAATACCACTCTGCTCGAAAAATCTTCCAGATAACACCTGGCTATAAAGCCTTTTCTCACAACGTCTACACCTTTTGCATCTTTATATTTCTGAATATAAAAATACATTTTAGGTAAATCTGATCTCACCAGAACACCCTGTTCTAGCCAGTCATTATAGTCGTTTGCAGCTCTTAGATAACGATTATTCTTTTCATCATCATTATCATTAACTTTGCCAAGTATTAAACGCACAACGTTATAAAAGCTGCGCTCATATAATACATCCTGAAAATCAGGGCTTATAACATCATACGGCGGAGCAAATAAATTTTTATCAATCTTAACTTTATCAGGGTTATATGTAATACCTGTAAATGCACTTATTTTAACCATCTTAGAGACTCCTCAACAAAACTCAACTCAATTTGCAATTTTAAGATTTAATATTTTTGCGGTAAATTAATATAACTTCGAGATGCAGGTTGAATAGATAATATTACAAAAAAACGGAGAAAGAAATTGGACATAAGAGCAATGATAATGGCAGCCGGTATAGGCACCCGACTGGAACCGCTGACACTCTGCAAACCCAAGCCTCTGGTGCCTGTTGCCAATGTGGCCGTTATGGAACACATTCTAAATATACTTAAAAATCACGGTATAAAAGAAGTTATCTGTAATACTCATTATCTTGCAGACCAGATGAAATCTTATCTGGATTCTCAACCAGTTAAAAACCTTCAAATTAACCATATTCATGAAGAAAAACTCTCCGGAACTGCCGGAGGAGTGAAGAAATGTGAATATTTTCTCAATAAAGGACAAACCTTTATCGTCATGAGCTCTGATTCTCTCACTGACATAGACCTTCAATCACTACTAAAAAGACATCAAGACTCTGGAGCCATCGCCAGCATGGCACTCAAAGCAGTACCACAAAGTGAAGTGATCCACATGGGAGTAGTTGTAACAGATGCCACAGGAAGAGTCCTGGAATTTCAGGAAAAACCACCCGTAGAAGAAGCAAAAAGCAACCTGGTTAACACAGGTATATACATATTTGAGCCAGAAATATTCAACTACATTGAAGCTAACACCTTTTATGACTTTGCTAAGCAGGTATTCCCAGCATTAATGCAGGACAACAAACCACTCTATGGCTTTGAAATCAAAGAATACTGGAATGACATAGGAACACTTAACCAGTACCTGCTATCCTCTTACGATGTCCTGGAACGTAAAGTAAAAGTTAATATACCCGGTAAAGAATTTGACCACGGCTGGATCGGCAATAATACAAATACCGGACAGAACGTAACCTTTAAAAATAAAGTTTTAATAGGCCAAAACTGCCAGATAGAAGGAAATAACCAGTTCAAAAATAATGTAACACTCGGCGATAACTGCCACACAAGAGAAAACAACACCTTTGACGGCTGCCTCCTCTGGAACAATATTCAAACAGGCAAAAACTGCCAATTCTCTAAATGCATTATAGGCAACAATGTCATCACTGGAAACAACGTAACTATAAGTGAAAATAGCATCATAGCAGACAACTGCCAGATACCAGATGGGGCAACTATACCTCCCGGAACACTTATCGAGCCAAACAATACATATGTATTACAGTGATCACGCCCTGTTTCCGGTGTCTGCCTGCAATAAATTCAGTTTTTGCTGGATTTTTTTAACATCTATACCTGATTGAGGCAACTCTGGAGAAGTTAAAGCTTTTCTATAGTGATGCTGGGCATCCTCAAGTTCTTTTTGTGCAAAATAGATTTCTGCTATATAAAAGTGTGCTACAGCATCAACCGGGTTTAAAACTATCCTGTTTTCCAACACATCAAGGATATTATCATGTTTGCCAAGCTCTATTGAAAGTTCTACATAAAACTTAAACGCTTTATAATCGCTTTCATTAAGCCGGTAGGTTGCTTTAAAGGCATCATAGGCTAATTCTTTCTGATTTCTTGAAAGATAGATATATCCTTTGTTGTAGTGGGCCCAGCTATAGTCAGGATTGATTTCTAAAACTCTGTTATAGTATGTCAGAGCTTCATCAAGGGCTCCCTGATTTTGCATTTCAAAGGCCAGATAGAAATAAGCATATTCATCTCTGGGGTTTAACTTTATAGAAGAGGTTAAGTGCTTTATAGCTCCTTCTGAATCACCGCATTTACTTAGCAAACACCCGAGATTAAAATGAGCATTAGCATCTTCAGGATCAAGTTCAAGAGTCCTGTTATAAGATTCTACAGCTGCCTTAATGTTACCTGATCTATCAAGAGCATAAGCAAGGTTATAATGAGCATCTACAAAGCACGGTTCTATTTTAATAGCCTGTGTATAGGCATTAATGGCTCCTTTAAAGTCATTAAGCTTTTCTTTTAAAACACCAAGGTTATAATATAGATCTGGTTCTCTTGGAAATCTTGAAATCAAGACATTATATTGCACTATAGCCTCTTCGATGTAGCCATTTTCACTCAGATCCATAGCATAAATCTGGCGCAGTGAGTCATTTTCAGGATCTCCCTGAAGCTGAATTCTGTATTGATCAAGATTTCTCTTAATATCCTCGTCCGTTCTTTTTTGCTGACTCATCATTCTGGTCATTATCCTCGGTTTACCTCTTCCTCTAATCTATTTCAGTCAATCAACGATTTTAATTCAGTATATTCTGAAACACAAAAATTTTCCAATAAAAATAAAAAAGAGAGGAACCCTCTCTTTTCAAATCAGTTATCAAAACTACTTAAGGATTATCTTTATCATCCCGGTAGCAGAGCTGGCAAGTATGTTACCCCCTCCGTTATTGACCTGAGCTGTATAAGATGCCCCCATAAAGTTTTTACCTCCAGAAATAACCTTTATATCAGGATCAAGAACAACATCTCCCATGTTAGACTTTGCTTCTATAGTAACATTAGCCTGCCTGTTTATAGAAATCAGTATATCGCCAGAGTTTACTTCTACCTTACACCTGGCATCAGGAGCCACCTGATCTATATCAACCTCTACGCCACCGGCATTCGCCTTAATTTTAGCATCTTTACTTTTTAGAGACAATGACCCAAATGATATATTTCCGGCATTAACAGTAATTGATACAGGATTTGTCAGCTTATTGCCTGTAAGAGCACCTGAATTAGATGATGCATAAACTTCTCCTGAAAGGTTAGCAAGGTTTATTTTTCCAGCATTATTTTCTAATTCTACCTTACCTGAAATTGATTCAATGCTAATATCATTCGTACCGGGCAATTGCTTAAGGTTAAATCGCTCAGGTACTTTTATATCGAGGTCTACTCTTGCAGAAAGCCCTCCTAAAACAACCATTTTAGGAATAACGAGGTCTACGGCATTAGCATTTTTAGCCAGAAAAGAAGATTTGAATGCCTGCTTTAGTTGTTTTTTCTCTTCTTCCGGTGTTGCGTTTGGCAAAAAGAGCTTTTTAGTAACCAGCACTTTATCTTCGCCTGTCACAGAAAGGTTTACTGAACCTACAGGGTTGTTGATATTAATACCTGAGGCGCCAGATGCATCTATAGACTCGTCAACTGAGTCCTGTTCTTGATAGTCAATGTTTTGACCTGAGATATTGACGTTACCATCTCCTGAATTAATATTAATATTACCTATAAAACCAAACACTGAAAGGATAAAAGAAACAGCCAGAACAGAAAACATTATTACACCTGGGTTATCAATAAAAATAAATTCCGCTAACATCTTACAACTCCTTTATTTGTATTCTAAATTTCCTTTGTATTTATCTACAAAAAAGACTATTGAATTTATCAAAATATATTAACACAGGAGATATATGTATGAAACAGGCACAACATAAAAAAGATCAGTGCATAACTTAAAAAGTTTTCGATTTTCAAGCCTAAATCCTGCCCACCCTAAAGGAAGGCATGGGGTCTCTTCTTTTTGAAAAAAGAGGCAAAAACTTTTCACAACTGGCTTTGAAAGCCCGGGCCAATCGACTCGTTCAACCCATATCTTCACTTTTAAAATTTTTGAAAATCTAAACAAAAAATCTATTGTTATATTTATGCATTAGTCTTTAAAAAATTTTTTCGGCAATTACTTGCAAACCGTCCATTGAAAATTTTAAAGGAATTGTTAAGTTCTTCAATTTTTTGTCGATAAAATAATTAAAATGTGAAACGATGCAATAAAATTCATCTAAAACCGGGAGGACAAAATGGGACTATCACCAAGCAATTTAAGCGGTAGCAACATTTTCAGAAGTATATCAACCCCTATAGCCGATACAGCAGCTATTTCACGTGGAGCTTTCAGAACTCCATCGGCTACTGCACTGGCCCCTTCAAACACAGCAGCAGCTACTAATGCAAACCCGGCAACAGGTGGCCCCACTTTCATCTCTTCAGCACAGGTATTGGCACAGAATGCCATTACTACATCCAACGTTGTTACAAGCCAGAACGCTATAGAAACCGGCCAGAATCTTAAACAGGCTTTAAGCGCAATCTCAGAACAAACGCCGGCTCCCAGATTTCAGACAAAGACAGGTGTATTTCAGACCCCTCAAACCCAGCAAACAACCACCGCAAAAGAGTTTAACCCGATTAATGTTTTTTCAAATGTCCGGACATCAAGCCCTGCTGTAGAATCAGGCATGGCTATGACTGGCAGAAACGCTGCCATAACAGCCCAATCAGCATCAGACTTTGCAGCTGTTAACGCAAATCTGGGTGTAAAATTCACCCAGCAGGGTTCTCAAGCACTTCTGGCTCTTCAAAACGCTGCCACACTGGCTGCCATGCAGGGAGCTGCTCAAAACATCACCGGCAAAATGGACGGCATGATACCTGTTACAGCAGCACTCACTAACGACTTCAGCCTGATCAACCATGCTGGAACCCGTGGCAGCAGAGACCTTAAAATATTCGACAATGTTACAGAAACATTCAACAAACTCCTCGATGGAGGTGGCCACGGGGGCGGAACAGGCGGCCTGCTGGGAAGACCCGAAAAAGAGGAAGAAAACGCTGAAAATCAAAATAAGAAAAAGGGATTTAACATGATGGGTTAACTATTCTGAAATGATTTTCGCAGAATAATTTTTGTTATTTAAGTCATTAACAAGCCTCTGGGCATGTTGTTTGTCTGAAAAAGCACCCACCTGAAGGGTATATTGCCCTTTGTGTTCTTTTATTATAGGAGCCAGAGTCATATCTGAATCAAGCATTTTATCATAAGCTTTCTTGGCATCATCAATAGAAGTATAAGAACCTACCATGACCCTGTTAACTGATTTAGGCGATTCCTGCACAACAGGCATCGTATCAGTGGAAGCATTTTGATTTTCTGGCAATCCAGCATCTCTGTCTTTACGGTTTTTATCTATATCTGCTGTTGTCTCTGAATCAGTAGAAGTAACTTCATATGTCTCCTCAAGAGATTCTGATACAGTCTCATCCAGCCTGTTATCCAGAGAGCCACCTGAAACATCTCCCGGGGCACTAATGCCATGGGCATCTGAGGTGTCCATTTCACCTGCTACGTTACCCTCTGATGTCTTTTCAACAACTTCCATTGACCCGCCATCATCCTGAAGAAGCGCATCTATATCAGATTGATACATCTCCTGCAACTGCCCTTCAACAGCATCAGGAACTTTTCTTCCCTTTTTACCAAACATAGAGTCATCAAGCTCTGGCGCTACCTCTATCTGATCCCTCGCTGTTGAGGTTAAATCTATATGAGGAGTAATAATATTTACTACCAGCAAATATATAACAAATGAAATAGTGAAAGTAATTAAAAAAAGTAAAACAACCAGCACTTTCGGATTCATGTTAGCAACCTTCTCCTCTATTAATACTGAAATTAATTATTAGTTAACTGGTTTGACCTTATAACCTGCATTTTTAATTTGATTATACTCTATAGTATACTCTTTCATAAGCCTTAAAGCCAAGTCATTTACATTATTCAGGTTCATTTCACTTAACAATCCGGCAGCTTTCACCGGGGCATCTTTTGATTCTATATTCAAACCAGTATGAATCAAGCCAGACAATGGGCTTATCGTAGCAATAGAAACACTCAGCTTACCGTCATTATAATAAAGGTCATCACCTTTTCTAACAACACAGTTCGCACCCATCGCCTCATTAAGAGCATTCTGGATAATGCATATAAACAAACGCTGCCTCAGCACAATCTCTTCAATAGAGGCCCCAAAATGTTCAATAATAAAATGAAGCATTCTCGTTGAATAAATAGGCGAAGAGGCCTTTACATCCTGAATATCTATCATATGGTCAAGATTAACTTCACTTTTTCCAATAAATGAAACAATTGCATCCCCCAGAATATCAAACGTTCTGTAGATCCAGTGAGGCCTGAGCTGCTCACCGGTATAAACCACTTCGTGATCAAAGTCATAAGCTATTCTCATAAGCAGAAATATCCTTCCATAGTTCTGACTGATTATTACTCAAAAGGGCTCTTTTGAGCCTTACGCAAGATTCACATTTTCCGCAATGTTTTTCACCCCCCAGATAGCAACTCCACACAAGCTCTAAAGGTACCTTTAAGTTAAGGGCACAGGAGACAATCTCTGTCTTTGTAAGGTCATTTAGGGGAACAGAAACCTCTACTCTATTATTTGTTGAGTATGCAAAAGCATTACTAAGCTTATCTGCATACTCTTTGGTATTATCAGGAAAAGTCGTTGCTTCTTCAGCATTTGCACCGAATACAACATACCTGCAACCCAGGCTTTCAGCAATAGATGCAGCAATATTAAGCATAACTCCATTTCTATTAGGCACCCAGACCGCTTTTGCAGATTTTAACTGATAATCTGTATCAGAATCAAGCTGCTCAAGTGTATATTCAGGCAGGTCACAATCTTTATTTACCAGAGATGTTGAGGTTATATCAGCTAGCCAGTCAAGTTTTATAGTTTGACAGGGTATTTTGTAATAGTCAGAAATCTTTTTTGCTGCCTGTTCTTCTTTTAGGGCTGCCCTCTGGCCATAATCAAAGTATAAAGAGCGTTTTACTTCATAAAGATCAAGAGCCATACCCATACTCACAACAGAATCAAGCCCCCCGGAAAGCAATGCAATAGCTTTTTGACTGTTCATAAATTATTCACCCTCTTCAAACGCCATTTCAATTTCATCTCTTGCCCAGCCCGGAAGCCTGTCGTCTTCAAGCAGTTTTTGCAACTCCAGCATGCCTTCAAGTTCATAGATAGCCCTCACAGCCTCCCTGGAAACTTCTTCATCTTCATCATAAACTACTGGTACAAGGATTCTAATCAAAGACGGATCCCCCATAGATGCCAGAGTTTCTACAGCAGACATCCTGACTGACGGAGCTTCATCCATTAAAGAGTCTTTCAGATATTGAACAGTATCTCTATCAGAGTCAGCACCAATTTTACGGATAGCATCTATAACCTGTTCTTTCAGAAATGTAAATTTATCAAATATACCCCGCTTGGAATCCAGTATTTTCAGAAGCGGCTTAATCGCCCTGACATCTCCAAGCATACCCAGAGCCTTTGCAGCTGATTCTCTAACGTAGACAGAACTCTCTTTTTCATCAACAACAAGATTTATCAACGGGTTAACAGCATATGTATCACCTATTCTGCCCAGTGCTTCTGCTGCATTTAGCCTTACCCTGTAGTGTTCAGTTTTGTCGTTTAAAACATACATCAGAGGTATAACAGCCTTTTCATTTTTTAAAAGCCCAAGAGCCTTAATAGCAGAACATCTAACCTTGAGATATTCATCTCTATTTACCTTTACAGGGTCATCTTTTCCTTCTATTTCTCTGTTTCCAAGTACAAGATCTACAAGAGGCATTACGGCTTCTTCTTCTTTTGTTCTTGCAAGAGCATTACAGATAAATATAAGAACCTCTACATCACACTCTGTTTTTAATAACTCAAGAAGAATAAAGCTAATAAACCCTGATGCCGTAACCTGAAGCTGTTCCAGGGCTTTAACCCGCTCAGATGAAGGCTTCTCTCGCTGGCTAATTAACCTTTCTACTATCTGTTCTATTTCTTTTTTTCTCAGGCTATCGTAATCCATGGTAACCCTTGAGCCTTTAGAATCAATTTAAATCATTATAAAACGAAAACTCTATCAAATCTCAATATAATTAAAGGCTCATTTGGAATTTTTAGAAGCATTTGACTGCTGTGCCTGCGGCAGTGGACCAAAAGTTAGAGATTTTGAGGTAATCCCAATAGGTATGGTCGTAATAACTTTATTCATTTGAAGGTCGACAAGGGTTAGTTTATCTGACTCTGCGTTGGTCACCAGAGCTTTATTAGTTCCCGGGAGAATGTTGAACGAACTCGGAAAGCCACCTGTATTTAATTTTATTTCACTAATAACTTCAAAAGTCTGATTATCAAGTACGCTTAGCCTATCTTCGCCAGCTTCCAGGATATAAAGCTTCGTGCCATCTTCTGACAAATCAAGATCAACTGGCTTATCACCCATATTAGCAGCACCATCATACTCTTTCTTATTAAGATTGTAGACCATCAGTGTATTTGAGGTCCTACTTACAATGTATAATCTTTTTTCTTCAGGGTCTGTGATCATTTTTGATGGGTTTTTCAAGACAAAAAGGAAGCTTCTATTTTCAGGGTTCAGGGCATCCCACTGACTAATAATGCCAGAGGCTTTATTATACATATAAAAGCTTCTATTATCACTTGATGCAAGAACACCATCAGGTATTCCCTTAACATCTACGTTCGTTATAACCTCAAATAGATCCGTGTTTATTACACTAATTGTACCAGAGCCACTATTAGCAACAAATACCTTTGATCCATCAGGACTCACTGCAATATCCGTTGGCCTTAAACCAACTTTAATAAGATTTTCAAGCCTGTTAGTTCTGGTATCTATTGATCCGACAGCATTGGCCGCAAGACATATAACATATAAACGGCTACCATCAGGGCTTAATACTGTCTTGTATGGCAACGCACCCACTTTTATCTTATCTACTACATTTGCATTCTTTGGATCAACAACATAAAGGATGTTACCTCCAACTGAGGTCACATACAAATACCTGTTCCCAATCCCAAAAGCACCTGATGTATCCAGGGAGGGTACATTTTGGGGTTCTACATAATCTTTATCGGTTTCTATAACATCATCTCTTACCTGCAAACCATGTTCTGTATTAGATAAACCACTCTCAGAAGCGATAAGGCTATTATCACCTACAGGAGCTTCCTGTTGTTGAGTTTCAGAGGCATCATTCTGTATGTTAAAAGGGTTTGCCTGTTGCGATGGGATAGAAAGATCACCAACAATAGATCGTAAATCTGGTGGCACTATCAGGTATTCCGGAACTATAAGATCCTGTGGCAGTAAGCCTAACTTAACCTTTAAAGGCACTTCGGGACCACTTATCAAAGTTTTTTCACCTGTTTCTTTTTCAATAACCCTGAGCAAAGACAGGTTATTAGAGAAAACAATAAGGTCAGGACGTTCAGAATCCTGGGGTATTTGTGTAAGTATTCTTAAATCACCAGAACTTTCAGGATAAGACACCGGTAAAACTGGTATATAAACAGTCTTATCAGAAAGCTCAATTAAGCCATCAAACCTTATATTAGCTCCGGGATAGTGTTTATTAATATAAGCTTCCACATCTGAGGGTAGTTCTGTTGCTAAAGTCGGGTAAACAGCAGCGTTAAAGAAGATCAATAGCGACACCAAAACTAACAGATGTTGAAAAAACTTTTTTGATGTTATTTTTAAGGCCAAGAACCGGAACCTCCTCACAATCACTAACTTTAAATTATCCAATAAGCATAACCTAGTGGCTACTTCCTGTAAAGGCATCTTTAAATTTATCAATTATATTTGGTATTTTCGACGATTTATCAATTTCAATCTCTTCAAAGCGCTTGAGAAGCTTTTTCTGCTCTTCCGTAAGTGATACTGGCGTTTTAATAATCAAGCGAACATAGAGATCTCCTCTGCGTTTTGAGTTATTCAGGTATGGTACGCCCGCTCCTTTGACAGTTATAATAGTTCCTGTCTGGGTTCCGGGTAATACTTTAATCTTCTCAACACCATCCAGCCGTGGTATTTCTTTTGTTGTACCCAGTGCAGCCTGAGAAATTGTGATTGGCTGGTCCAGATAAATATCAACCCCTTCTCTTTTGAATATTTCATGTGATTTAACGTGCAATACAACATAAAGGTCACCAGAGGGGCCTCTGTTTCTGCCTGCATCTCCCTCACCACTAAGGCGTAATTTAGCCCCGTTATCTACTCCGGCCGGAATATTTAACTGTAAAACCTTTGCTACTTGCTTTCTACCATTTCCAGAACATTCAACACAGGGATCTGTAATCTTTTGCCCCATACCACCACAGTCAGGACATGTTGAAACCTGCGTAAAAGTACCTATAAAGGTTCTTGTTGTTTGTTGTACCTGACCAACCCCATTACAGGTAGCACATCTTACAGGAGAAGAACCGGGTTTCAGGCCGGTACCGCCACAGGTATCGCAATGTTCAAGATGTTCAATTTCTACTTCTTTCCTGACTCCAAATATAGCATCGTTAAAATCTATTTCAAGGTCTAATCTGAGGTCATTGCCACGTGACGGAGCATTAGGATTAACTCTCTGGCCACCAAAGCCGCTAAAGCCTCCAAACATGGCACTAAATATATCTGAAAACTCTCCAAAAACATCAAAGCCACCGCTAAAGCCCTGGTATCCTGAAGCAGACAAACCATCGTGACCATATCGATCGTACATTGAACGTCGTTCTGGATCACTCAAAACTTCGTATGCTTCTCCCAGCTCTTTGAACAGCTTATCTGCATCCGGTGATTTATTCACATCAGGGTGATATTCTCTGGCTTTTTTTCTAAAAGCCTTTTTAATTTCATCCTGTTCGGCATCTCTGTCAACGCCTAATACTTCGTAATAATCTTTTTTAGACATCAGCCATTTTTACCAATTTACTACGTTTAACTTTCACTGCATTCATCCTGTTGGTCATTGTGGTTTGTTTGTTTATTTTCCTGATTTTGTACTCCCTCAGGGTTGGAGGCAACTTTAACCATGGCAGCTCTTAAAACCCTATCGTTGAGAATATAGCCGCACTGCAGTTCAGCACTAATAGTATTATCCTCAAATTCCGTTGTCTCTTCTTGCATAACAGCCTGATGGAAATTGGGGTCAAAGAGCTCTCCAGCAGTTTTAATTTTTGAAACCTGCATTTTTGTCAGGCTATCCTGCATTTGTCTGTATAAAACGTCAAAGCTCTCTTTAAGCTTCTCTGAATCATCCAGTGTTTTAAACGAAAGATAAGCTCTATCGAGAGTATCAAGTACCGGTATCAATGCAGTAATAACATCAGCTGCACCGGAGTTATAAAGTTCCTGCTTAACCTGATCCTGTCTTTTTCTATAGTTATCAAAATCAGCTGCTAGCCTGACATACTGGTTTTTAAGAGTCTCATGCTCCCTTGTAAGGGTTTCTCTTTCTCCCTCTAGCTTTCTTATATATTCTATATTTTCACTATTTTCCTGCTGATTAACATTTTCTTCAGCAGAAGAATCAATTTTTTCTTTCATCTTCTTCGAAAAAAAAGGGTTATTAGTCATTTTTTCACTCTCTTTTTCTTCATTGGTCGGGCTTTTGTCTGGTTCTTCACGGCTTTTCATTGCTCTTTTCCTGCTCTTTCAGGTTATTATTATACTTTTCAAATATTATAAGGTTTAAAATCATGACAATACCGAAAAATACATAATTTTTTAATCATTTTTTTAAAGAAGTTAACAAATCTTTCATGAACTTAATTGTTTTGCTAACAACAAAAAATACATTCTTTCCTACTCTTTTTCAGGTGTTTGCTGTTCATCGTCTTCTCCTATCGGGTAAGGAGCTGGGGGCTGGTCAAAGGTAGACTTGTAAATAAAAGAATATTTAAACTTTCCACCTTCTTTATCCATAAGATATTTAACTTTGAAAAGGTCTTCAAAAGCCCTGGCAAACTGCTCACCAATATCAACGGGAAAATGTTCGCCACAGATAAGGCAAAAGACAGGTTCTTTCTCTTTCATTCTTATAACATTAACATTAAACTCATTACCACACTTACATTTTAAGGTGATCCTGGGGTAACTTGTCTGGTCTGGCATACTCAAACCTTTCTTAAAAATTTCTCATCGCATACAAAAAAATTAGCCTCTATAATAAGTTTAACCACAAAATAAAATTAATTGACAAGCAAGGAAAAACAAACATGATAAAAGTAGCTTACTTTGATTGCTATTCAGGGGCAAGTGGAGATATGCTCCTTGGGGCACTTCTCGACAAAGCGGTTGATTTTGACTGGTTTTGCAACGAAATAAAAAAACTAAACCTGCCAGAAGATAGCTATAAACTTACAAAAACATACGTTGACAGAAGTTCTATAAGCAGCTGCAAAATAAATATCGACCTGACAAAACACGAACATGTTCACAGAGGCTATAAAGAGATATGCAAAATTCTGGATAACTCTCAAATAAACGAAAAAGCCTGTAAATTATCTAAAGAAATATTCTTTAAAATTGCAAAGGCAGAAGCACAAGTTCACAACAAGAGTATTGAAGAAATACACTTTCATGAAGTAGGTGCCATGGATTCTATTATTGATATTGCAGGTTTTAGTATATGCTATACATCCTTGAATGTGGATAAATGCTATGTAAGCCCTGTACCCGTAGGTTCAGGAACAGTTGAATGTGCTCATGGATGTCTGCCAGTACCAGCACCGGCTACACTTGAGATGCTTAAAGAAAACGTTTTAATCATTAAACAAAACAATAATATAAAAGAAGAATGCTTTACCCCAACCGCCTGTGCAATACTCAGCACTATTGCCAATAAATGCACAACATTTCCTGATTTTGACAGGATCACAAGCACCGGCTATGGCGCAGGAGACAAGGTTTTTTGCAACAGCATTGTCAGCAATTTAAGATTTGTAATAGGAGAGAAAGACTAAAAAACAAATTACCAGCAAAAACAAGGTCTGCTGGCAATCAAATTTATTAATCAAAAGCTTTTTTAAATTATCCTGCTGACTCATCCTCTGCAACAGTTGGAACCTCTGCACTAACTTCACCAGCTTCAGTCGATTCTTCTTCTTCTTCAACCTTGGATGCAGTTACATTTAACACTGCTGTATCTTCTGGAAGAGCAGTCTTGACCCCTTCAGGAAATGTCAGATCTGCAACAGTAATGGATATACCCACTTCTGTAATACCTGAAAGATCAAAGGTAATGCTTTCAGGAATATCCTGCGGGAAACACTCAACTTCTAATTCATCAACAAGTTGCAATATCATTGCTCCCTGTTTTGCAACCGGAGCTTCATTCTCAAAAGCAAGAGGTACATTGACTCTAAGAGTTTGATCCGCTTTTACCTGAATAAACTCAATATTAAGAACCTCTAGAGAAACCGGATCAACTTGAACATTCTTAACCATGGCATTGTAAGAGTTGCCATTTTTCTTCAGGGTAACGAGATTAGGGTTTTTTGTATAATAAAGATGAGTAAAAGTCTTCTTATCCACCTCAAAAGATATTGACTCAGAACCTTTGCCATAATATGTAGCAGGCAATCGGCCTTCTCTTCTTAACTGTCTAGGATTAACAGATTTATCTCTATCTTTAACATCTACATTAGGTATCTTAGTAGCCATTTTAATAACTCCTTTTACAAATAAAAAGCTGGGGCGAAAGGATTCGAACCTCTGAATGGCTGGACCAAAACCAGCTGCCTTACCACTTGGCGACGCCCCATTACTTAATTTATATTTTAACATCCATGAAACCAATGTCAAGTAAACCGGGGCTCTTCTTCTTTACAGAGCTCAAAGCTTCTCAGAAGTCCTGCTATATTTATAAACATAGCATTTAATAAATCAGACCAGGGAGGAAATCCTTTCAGGAGAAACAAAACTTGCAGATTAAAGCTCTAAAAAGCATTCCACAAAGAAGATAGAAGGGTTTCAAGTTTTCGCTGTTTATTATCCCTTAAAGAGCATTAAATGTAAAGTCTGGCAAGCGTTAATAAGTGTCATTCAGGTAAAATAAACTATTCAAAGGAAAATTTTTCAGCAAGCTATGATATCTAAAAAATTTACCCTTTTTAACAAGGTTTTGAACAAATACCTTGACAGGCTAAAACCCTTCTTGCAAAGAGACTTTAAGAAAATATAACAAAGTTTTGAACAGGTTTTGAACAGAATTTATTCAGATTTGTGTGAAAATTTTTTTAACAAAAAACAAAATCTATAATTGAAACACTTTATGACTAAAATTCTCATTATTTCGTGTTCTCAGACACGATATAGTTAAACAAACTGCAACAAATGCTTTGCTTAATGAGCTATGTAGAGTAAAATGGTAAAAGATAATAAAAATTAACAAACAATCAAGCAGGAAAACGTTTTATGGAATTCTTAAGAAAAAATAGTAAGATTATCGTAGCTGTTATAGCCCTGACATTCATCCTTTGGACTGTAGTACCAATGCTTTTACCTCTTTTGTTTGGCTAGATGACCTGTAATAAATTATTATGATATTCTTTAAAACTTTAAAAAGATCTATACCCGGGGTGGTATGGGTTTTAATATTAATATTATCGTTGATGAACAGCTTCTTCTTTGTTGCGCAGAATCCTGTTTTAGCCTCAAGTAAAAAACAAAAGATTGAAGAATTTAAACAAAGACAGAGCCACCTTGAACAAAAGAAAAAGGAAATCAGGGCAAAAAAAGAAAAAATTAAAAAAGAAGAATATAAGGCAATACAAGATCTAAAAAGCAACCAGTACCGGCTTGAATCTGCCCGGGTTTCTCTAAGAGACCAGCAATACAGACTTAGCATGGCCAAAAGAAACCTTGATACACTTGAACAGGACCTAATAAAACTTGATAACGACCAGAAAAAACTCACCAGTGAAGCAGCAAAAAGAATTCGACACATATATAAAGGTGAACGGCTGAGCCTCCTTCACATGGTGCTGGGCGCAAAAGACATCACAACATTTCTGGATCGCCTTTATTACCAGCAAAGAATGATTAAACGAGATAAAGATGTACTTGAAAAACTTCAAAAAAAGACAAATGAACTCGTAAAAGTCAGAGAAAAACTGCAACAACAAAAAGAAAGTATTATTTCATCCATTAATAACATATCAAAGAGACAAAGTGAAATAGCTATTGCAGTTAATATAAACAAAGACCTGGTAAATAAACTCAAAAATGATCGTTCAGCCTACGAAGCAGCAGAAAATCAACTTGAAAGAGAATCAAAGCAACTTGAATCCACAATCAAAACACTGTTATCATCCGGAGCAAAAACTGTTTCATACGCTACTGGGAACTTTGTCAGACCTGTATACGGCACTATAACATCTCCTTATGGCTGGAGAAGACACCCTATTTTTGGAGGCAGAAAATTTCATACCGGGGTTGACATTGCAGGACCGAATAGAAGCCCCATTAGAGCAGCTAATAGTGGCAAAGTTATTTACTCAGGGTGGTATGGTGGCTATGGAAAAGTTGTTATAATAGATCATGGCAAGTCAATAACAACCCTTTACGCTCACCTGGCTACAATAAAGGTAAATAAAGGACAGGACGTCTCTAAAAACCAGGTCATAGGGCTTGAAGGAACTACAGGATACTCTACCGGACCACACCTGCACTTTGAAGTAAGGCTAAACGGCAAACATACAAACCCTATGAACTATATAAAATAAAGGAAGTAAAGTTAATAAAACTTTTTATATTTACAACTTAATTCTATATCCATGTATTAAAGTGTGTTATACTACATTATTCAGGTTAATATAGCTTTAAAAACAGTAAAAAAACTTAATAAAACAAAACTTTTAAAGAACTTTTTTAGCAAAACACAAGAATGAACATTAAAAACAATTTAAAAGCATACATCTTAGCAACATTAATATGCATAACCTTTTCAAACTGTATTTATGCAGAGAAAAATACGTCAGTTTTGGCTGAAAAACCAGACAAAATAGAATATCAAAAAGCTCTAGAAGTTGCAAAAGCAGAAGATTTAACAACTATAGAGGCAGCAAAACTAGACGAGACAACAGCAAAAGAAGAAGAAGCCTCTCAAAACAAAACCCTTTCAGCCCGTGCTGTTGTTGTTGATCTGATAAGCGATAAACTGGAATACATACAGGAGAATGACACCTTTGTTGCCACAGGATCCGCAAAGGTTGTTGTAGCTGAACAGAAGGCAGAACTTGTCGCAGATAAGATTACATACTACCAAAAAGAACAATATATAACAGCAGAAGGCAACTTAAGAATTATAAAAGAAGGCAAGCTTATAAACGGAGATTTTGCTAAAATAGATCTAACCAAAAAGTCTGCCCTGGTAGATAACCCAAATGCCGTAATAAGCAAAATAAGAATGAAAGCCAATGAAGCAAATTTATACCCGGAATATATTGAACTAAAAGAAGGTCAGGCTATTCTAAACCAGGAAAATGCAGACGTATCACTGTCTGTTAGTGAATATAAACCTAAAGAACTTGGAGGAAAAATACCAGGTCATACTACAGTTGAACCCAAAGACCCTGACAGCAAAGATCCTCGCTATAAAATTGTTGCAAAAGAAATAGAACTTGACCGTGCAAAACAAACCAACAACCTTATCGTTAAAAACGCAAAGATTTATGTAGGCAAGCTAAAAATAGCAACCATACCGAGACTAACTCTTACTGTCGGTGAAAACGCAAAGGTTGTAGAAGCAATGCTTCCTGAAGTAGGTTATAATAAAAGCATAGGAGGCATTTATTTTGGCCCGAGTCTGACTTTAGACCTACCAAAAAGCTCTTTTCTGCGTATCTCTCCTGTGGTTTCTGCCTTTGGGCGTGATGGTTCAATTGGGGGTGGTGGCATAGCCCGCTTCAGATCCCCCATAAACAAAACTGATATCGCTTATACCACTACAGGTAACAGGCTTGTAGTTAAAGGCGAACAGAAATTGTACAAAGATACAACTAAAATCAAGTATACCGTTAATGAATACCCTGATAACGGTTTTCTGGGAACAGGGTTGTACCGACCTCTTTACCTTGCTGAGCTTGTTGATGAAAGAAAAATAGGCAAAGTTCTCAATCACAACATCTTCACAAGGTTTGGAAGTGGTATTGCTCGTGATGTTAACGACGGTATAGCAACCCCGAGAGTTCAACTTCAGGGTAATATAATAAGTGAAAAACCTATACTTCATTTTAAAGACTATGTAGAACTCAGATTACAATCTCAATTTAATGTTGCAGCTTACGGCACAGGAGACACATACGCAATTGTAAGAGGAGGCCCCCGTGTTGACTGGAATCTGGGGAGATTGGATCTTACAACATCATATCTTCATGCAGGTATATGGGGAGATACCCCCTTTGTTTTTGACGAATTTGTAAGAGGGACAAGCAACCTGATTCTAGCAGGTGACTTCAAAATAACTAATTTCCTCAGCATAGGTAACATAAGAAGTTTAAATCTCTCCAGGGATGGAGCAGAACCCCAGCTTTCGACGGAAAATCAATTTTATGCTAGAGTAGGCCCGGAAGACTTCAAGTTTAGAATTGGCTATGATATAGCCCGGAAACGCTCTACTTTTGGACTTGACTTATTCCTGGGTTCAGGTAGATCGGCCCTAAATTTCGACCGAATGAAGATCCTGCATCCTGGTGTAGACATGAATTACTAATTAGGAGTATCCTTAAATCATGACTTTAGCAGACTGGTTTGCAAAAAGAAAAAATAATAAAGCTAAAGCGAGCGATATCAAGATTGGAGACATTCCATTAACAGACGAAGAAGTCAAAAAACTATGGAAAAAGTGTAATTACTGTCAAAAATCTATACCAAAGAAGGAACTAAAGAAAAACTATATGGTATGCCCGGAGTGTGACTACCATTTTCGGGTTGGAGCACAGGATAGAATCGCTCATCTTGTGGATGAAAACTCTTTTGAAGAAATCAATGCACACATAAAACCCGCAGACCCACTGGGTTTTTACGACACAATGAAATATACAGACAGACAGGAAGAAGCTTTTAGCAAAACAAAACTTGCTGAAGCTATTGTAACAGGCTTTGGATTCATAAATGGCCACCACCTCGCACTGGGAATAATGGACTTCTCATACATGGGTGGCAGCATGGGCTCTGTCGTTGGAGAAAAACTAACACGGCTCATAGAAGAAGCTATCAGAAGGGAAGTACCCCTTGTTACAATTAGCTCTTCAGGTGGCGCCAGAATGCAAGAAGGTATTTTAAGTCTTATGCAAATGGCCAAAACAAGTTGTGCCCTGGCCAGAATGCATGAAAAAAAGCTTTTATATATATCCATTCTTGCTGAACCAACTTTTGGTGGTGTTACTGCTAGTTATGGAACGCTGGGAGATATACTAATAGCAGAGAAAGATGCCAGAATAGGCTTTGCCGGCAGGCGTGTTATAGAACAAACTATAAGACAAAAGCTGCCCTCAGACTTTCAGACTGCCCATTATTTATTTAAATACGGACAGGTAGATATGATATGCCACCGATGTGAACTTAAAAAGACACTTTCAGACCTTTTTGACTTGCATAAACCCGGTCAAACTTTTGTACAGAAAGAAAAAGAAGCACAAGAAGCAACAGCAGGAAATTAACAATGGAAAAACGTCCCACAACATCAATGGAATTCGAAAAACCTATTCATACAATTGAAACAAAAATAGAAGAATTAAGAAGCTTAAGCGATGAGACAGGTATAAATCTTGAAGAGCAAATAGAAACGCTTGAAAAACAAGCAGAAACATTTAAACAAGAACTCTATACAAATCTTCAACCGACCCAAAGACTTCAAATAGCAAGACATCCCAAAAGACCAACATTCAAAACCTACATAAGTCTTATGACTGATAACTGGATAGAACTCCATGGAGACCGGCATGGTACTGATGATAGAGCTGTTATTGGTGGCCTTGGTAAAATCAACGGCCGTCCTGTTATGCTTATTGGTACTCAAAAAGGCAACAGCACAAGAGAAAATCTTGAACACAATTTTGGAATGCCTCACCCTGAAGGCTATAGAAAAGCTCTGAGATTATTTTATCACGCCAATAAGTTTAATATACCTATTGTAACAATTATAGACACGCCAGGAGCATACCCGGGGCTAAAAGCTGAGCAGACAGGCCAGGGAGAAGCAATTGCATTCAACCTCAGAGAAATGGCCAACCTTACTGTTCCATTTGTGGCTATCATAACAGGAGAGGGCTGCTCTGGAGGTGCACTGGGGTTAGCTGTCTCCAACAGAATATACCTTCTCGAACATGCTTACTATACAGTCATCTCACCAGAAGGATGCGCTTCCATTCTTTTCAGAGACGCTCTAAAAGCATCTGAAGCAGCAAAAGCCATGAAAATAACTGCCGAAGACCTTTTAAAGCTGGGCATTTCTGATGGCACAATAAAAGAACCCCTCGGTGGAGCTCACAATGACCCTGAACAAATTGCATATAATATCAAAAATACAATTATTAAAGCACTTACAGAGCTAGAAAATTTAACCACAGAAGAAATAAAAGAGGAAAAATATAACAAATTCAGAAGAATGGGGCAAATTATAGAATAATAAAAGCTTAAAAACAGACAAAGAGAAGCAACCACAGGGTTGCTCTTTTTGTTTACACTGGCACAAAAGGATAAATCTATTTTTGTAACAAAATTGTTAAGACAAAAAACAAAAACAACAACTGCTAAAGCTTTGTTCAATCAGGTTTTCAGCTTCCATAAACAATTAAACTACATGCACAACAACAGAGTAATATATGAGGATCTTTGAAAGAACAAGCACCACAATGGCATACAACAAAAAGAACTAATTCAGTACAACCATAAGAATTATTGAACATGCCCTGTTGAAGAGGAGTTAAGCTTCTTCAGTATATTGCTTTTATCCGTTAGTATATGGCACTATACCACATATTGTTTAGTATGGTATAATGTTATTAACGTATATGTTGCCTAGCCTGAAGCCATGCCACAGCTGAACTTCCATGAATAAGTCACAACAAAACCATGATAAATAAAAGGAAAACAAAACCATAACTATCCATAACCTTTTGAACAAAAATACTTGCATGATTAAGAAAAGACAAACACCATGAAGGAGAGCCAAAAGAAAAACACAATAAACCCAAAAACATGACAAATAAACTTTTTACATGAAATAATAACTGAAGAACAAAGACTGGCATGCACTTCAGCTTGTTCAATAAGCAAAAGACATGTAACACCATGTAGAAAACCTGTAGAAAAGCTGTCAACATGCCCTGAATAACTGTTTAAGCAACCTGTTTAAAAAAAACCACCTGTAGAAAAAAACACCGGTTATCGACAGTTTATAAACAACTTTTGAACAAGCTACTTTTAACCTATTAGCCAGGTTTGCCGGGTTTTCTACAATTATTTTATTCCCCTGCTACATCTATTAATATAAATAAATTATTATAAGTATGAGGATCATGTAATATGATTATAAATGGATAATTTTTTCTTTGTATCAAACAAGTTTGTTGATATGATGATATAGATAAATCAATTGTAAGGAGAGGGGAAATGCAATTTGTAGTTCAAAAAGAAAGTCTTTTAAATGCCCTTAATGCTGTTGCAAAGGCAACAACCAGTAAAGGTATTCAACCAATATTGGCCAATATCTTTATCGATACAATAGATTCAAAAAGCTTAAAACTGGTAGCAACTGATCTTGATATAACTATTGAGGCAATAATTCCAGCAACGGTAACAGAAGAAGGTAAAATAACTCTTCAGGCAAAAAAAATGTTAGAGATAGCAGCAAACTTGCCTGATAAAAGTGTTTCCTTCGAGATTGATCCTGATAAGCTGATTGCTAAAATTATGTCAGGTAAAGCAAAATTTGAGCTTATGGGTATTTCTGCTGAAGAATTTCCTAAAACAAGCAAGATAGATGAAAGTGAAGAGGTTGAAATTGATCTGAAAACTTTATTGTTTTCCATTAAACAAACTGCATTTGCTGCTGCAAGCTTCGAAACTAACAATGTACTAAGTGGAGTATACATTAGCTTTAAAGGAAAAGAACTTGAAGTTGCTGCAACAGATGGAAACAGGCTTGCAAGAAAAATTGCACGACTTGAAAAACCTCTTGCTAAAGAACTTTCAGCTATTGTACCTACCAGGATCCTTAACGAATTGCTTAGAATAGCAACCTTTAGCGAAGATGAAAAAATTTATATAGCTATTGCAGAAGGGCAAATATCTTTTAGGCTGTCTGACAGATATATGCTGTCAAGGTTATTGGAAGGAAGATATCCTGATTATCCTAAATTAATACCGTCTGGCTATGAAACAGTTGCTATAGCCAATAGAGAAGATATTGTAGCCTCTATCAAGCGTACTTCTATCATGGCTAATGAAAGAACAAACATTATTAAACTCGAATTTGAAAAGCATAAACTCAACTTAATGGCCAATACCCCTGATATGGGAGATGCCTATGATAGCATGGAAGTGGATTTTAAAGAAGGCGGGCTTAAAATAGCCTTTAACTATAAATTTATTGTTGAGGCTCTTCAGGTTTTAGAAAGTCATGACGTTAAAATGGAATTTGGAGGTAGCCTTGCACCCGCACTACTTAAGCCTGACGACGATGATGATTATCTTTGTCTTATTATGCCTGTGCAGGTCAAGTAAAAATACTGAAAAAGACAGAAGACCGGGAGAAAAGCCCCCGGTCTTTTTTAATGAGTTTATGTAAAATTCTTGAAATACCTTGCTGACCCTGAAAAATATTTGAGTTAAACTTTATTAAGACTAATGCATAAATATAATGACAGATTTTTTGTTTTCGATTTTCAAAAAATATAAATTTAAAATATGGGTTGAACGAGCAGGCGTTGCCTGGGAGTGAGACCACAGGCCTTCCTTTAGGGTGGGTGGGATTTGGGTTTGAAAATCGAAACCTTTTTAAGCTATGCACTGATCTTTTATTAGAGTTAGTGAAAAGAAAATAGTATGTACTTGAAAGCCCTTAATTTAATAAATTTTCGTAATTATGAAAAGTTAAAGTTATTGTTTAGCAAGCCTAAAACGGTTATTGTAGGCGATAATGCACAGGGAAAAACGAATTTGATTGAAGCAATATATTTTCTTGCAACATTGAACTCTCCAAGAGCCTCAACTGATACTGAATATGTTATGTGGGGTATGCCTCATGCCTTTGTTAATGCTACTGTAGATCAAATGAATGGCTCTTGTTCAGAAGTAGATGTTGTTATTAGCCCAGGACAGGCAAAAATTCTAAAATTAAATAAAGTTAAAAAGAAATCATATAAGGAATTTTTAGGTAGTCTTATTGCTGTAAGCTTTTCAGTAGACGACTTATTACTTTTACGTGGGGCACCTAAAGACAGAAGGAAATGGATTGATACCTCTATATGTCAACTTTATCCAGCTTATTATGATAAGTTTCAGAATTATAGCAGGATAAAACAACAGAAACAAGCTTACTTAAAGACTTTTAATGGTCATGTAAATAACCTGAGCTCAATGCAGTTAAGTATGCTTGATTCATGGAATGAACAAATAGCAACATCTGGCAGTAATCTTATATATCTGAGAGAGCGATTTCTTAAGGAAATTTATCCATATGCGCAAAAAAAATGCCTCCAGATTTCTAACGAAGAAGATTCTCTGACAATAGCCTATGAAAGCACTTTAGGATTTTCTTTTCTCTGTCTTGAGCATAAATTGCCGACAATAGAAGAAATAAAAAGCAAATACCTGCAACAAATAAACAATAAAATAGAAGAAGAAATTGTAAAATCACAGGTGCTTGTAGGACCGCATAGAGATGATATAAATTTTTACCTGAATGAAAGAGAAGCCAAAATTTATGCTTCTCAGGGCCAGCAAAGAACGGTTGTTCTATCTCTTAAACTGTCTGAACAGGAACTGATTAAAAATTCTCTCGGCAAAGAACCGGTTCTTTTGCTTGATGATGTCCTGGCAGAACTGGATTTAAAAAGGCAAAAGTATCTTTTTGATAGCATTGAAAATGCCCACCAGACAATTGTTACTACTACCGATCTTGATTCTTTTGATAGTTGCTGGCTTAAAGACGTTGATATTATTAAGATAGAGAAGGGAAAAGTGGTTGATGAGCAAAAAACGAAGTAAATTAACAAGTATTGAAAACCTTTTACCTTCTGTTACTAAACGATTGGGGATTGACGTAAGATTAAAAGAGCTCATGATTATGAACTACTGGTCTGAAATTGCACAGGGCAAAACTGGTAAGGACTCCAGACCACACAGGCTTGTGAGAACACAGAAAGGTCTTATTCTTTATGTAGCTGCAAAATCTGCCATGGCATGCCAGGAACTTAATATGGTTAAAATACATTTGCTGGATAAACTTAATGTTATGGCCTCTCAAATAGGTCTTAGAGTAGAAAATATAGTCTTCTCAACTAAATACTGGGCTGAAGTAACAAGCGAAAATATTCAATTAATGCCAGAATTAAAGACTTTTGAACAGGTTAAACATGAGGATGACTTTAATATTGATAATCTTAAATTATCAGAAAAACAGGAACTCTTTATAGAAGATACAATTGCGCAACTTGATTTTGATGAAGATATCAAAAACAAGCTTAAACTGGTTATGCAGCGAGATGCTAAACTAAAATTATATAAGAAACAAAGAGGTTTTCCTGTTTGTATGCGTTGTGGTGTCACTCTAGGTAAGCAAAATGAAGAGTTCTGCCCTTTTTGTCGTGATCAAGAGTGAGTTAAAATTTTATACATGATTTGAAAATTTGCCCAACAGGCTTTTAAAGGTGTTTTTTGAAGAGTTGTGTTACTGATGTGTAAAATTATGGCGATAATCTCTTAAGATGATTTATGGATCGCTCAGCCTTAAATGAACCAGACTTTTTGCCTTTGCAGACCTTTTTTCTTTTAAAATCATGATTGTTTTTGCTTTTTGTTGTAGTTATTTCCCTTTCTTAAAGTATTAACAGCTTTAAAGTTGTTTTTTCTTTTAAAATCATGATTGTTTTTGCTTTTTGTTGTAGTTATTTCCCTTTCTTAAAGTATTAACAGCTTTAAAGTTGTTTTTTCTTTTAAAAAGCTTGTAAATACCCATTTTAGATTGTTGCATAATATATTAGAGTCTTTTAGCAGAATTAATATTTAGTTTTGCAAAGTAATATGAACAAGGTTTAAGTGCTTTTTAGAAAAAATTTTACTTTAAGTATACTTGAAAACTAACATTTGGCCAGTTTTTCTGAAAATTAATCACTATATAACAGGCTGTTCGTATGATAATTATTATTGAAAATCTTACTCTATAACAGATAGCCAAATAATATTTTGTTGATAGTTTCTTATAGCAAAAGTATTTTGATCATTTTTTTGTTTACTTTAGATCTTTATTTGATATTATAAAATAAAGATTGAAAATAGCTTAAAATACAGGGTTTTTGTAGTAATTAGAATCTCTTAAAACATGGTGTTAATTTATAATAGACACTACCGGTTATCAGAAAAAGGACCTTAAAAAGAGGTTTGACGGCTAAAAAGAGGCAGAAGAGTAATGGCAGATAATACAACGATGACTTATGATGCTAATAATATACGAGTATTAGAAGGATTAGAAGCTGTAAGATTGCGACCGGGTATGTATATAGGGTCTACAGGCCCTAAAGGTTTGCATCATTTAATATATGAAATAGTTGATAATTCTATCGATGAAGCCCTTGCAGGCTATTGTACAGAAGTTAAAGTCATCATAAACCTGGATAATAGCATAACAGTTGAAGACAATGGCAGGGGTATCCCTGTTGGAATAAAAGAAGATACCGGCAAATCTGCTCTCGAGATTGTACATACGGTTTTGCATGCTGGTGGTAAATTTGGAGATGGAGGCTATAAAGTTTCTGGGGGCCTGCACGGTGTAGGAGCTTCAGTAGTAAACGCTCTTTCGGAAAAATTTGTTGTAGATGTTTCCAGAGAAGGCTGGGTACACAGACAAACATATTTGAGAGGAGAGCCAACATCACCTGTTACAAAGGTTAAAGAAACACAGAATACGGGCACAAAGTCAACTTTCTGGCCTGATCCAGAGGTTTTTAAAGAAACAACTATTGTGGATGCTGATATTATTAGTAATCGTCTCAGGGAAATGGCATTCTTAAACAAAGGTTTAAAGATTGTATTTATAAATAAGAACGATGAGACAGAAGAACTCTTTTATTTTGAAGGTGGTATTGCCAGCTATGTTGAGTTTTTGAATAAAAATAAAACTTCTATTCAGTCAACAGCTTGTTATATGGAAGATTTTAAAGATGGAGTGACGGTTGAAGTTGCTATACAGTACACTGATACCTTTAATGAAAATATTCTGAGCTTTGCTAATAACATAAATACACACCATGGTGGTACTCATCTTACTGGTTTTAGAAATGCTTTGACCAGGGTTATTAATGAATATGCCCGCAAAAACAACCTTTTAAAAGAAAATGATGATAATTTAACCGGTGATGACGTAAGAGAAGGTATTACTGCTATTATAAGTGTCAAGGTACCAGAGCCTCAATTTGAGGGTCAAACAAAAGAAAAGCTTGGCAATAGTGAAGTTCAGGGTATTGTTCAGGGTATTGTTACAGATAAGTTGAATGACTGGCTTGAACTTAATCCGAAAGACTCTAAAAACATAATCTCTAAGGCTATACAGGCTTTTAGAGCAAGAGAGGCAGCGAGAAAAGCTAGAGAGCTTACAAGAAGAAAATCTGCTCTTGAAAACTCTGCCCTTCCCGGAAAGCTTGCAGACTGCTCTAATAGAGAACCGGACAAGTGTGAAATATATATAGTAGAGGGTGATTCTGCTGGAGGAAGTGCTAAGCAGGGTAGAAATAGAATGTTTCAGGCTATTTTGCCTTTAAGGGGCAAAATATTAAACTGCGAAAGAGCCAGGGTAGATAAGATATATAATAATAATGAAATTCAAGCTCTTATTCAAGCCCTAGGTATTACAATCAGCAGAGATCATGAAGCATTTGAAATGGATAAGTTGCGTTATCACCGCATTATTATCATGACAGATGCTGATGTTGATGGAGCACACATAAGAACTCTCTTATTAACTTTTTTCTATCGTTATGCCAGGCCCTTAATAGAGAGTGGTTATGTGTATGTTGCCCAGCCCCCACTCTATAAAGTAACAGTCGGAAAGCAATCTACTTATCTATATGACGATAGAGCACTTGAAAAAATGTTAATAGAAAGAGGTACCAGGGGTGTTACTCTTTTTAATGGTGAAAAAACTATCTCCTGTAAAGATGAAGAACTTGTTAATACATTAAAAAGTCTGACTTCTTTCTATAATAGTTTTCATAATCCAACAATTGGCCACTTCCCTAAGGAAATGATTATTGCATTGATTGAAAACAAAGCTGTTGTTGAAGATTTTGAGTCTATGGAAACACTTCAGGCTTTAAAAGAAAGGCTTGAAGCGTATATAGATAAATATGAGTTTGGTTATAAGCTTGAAACCCAGCTGGATTCAGAGTCAAATAAAAACAATTTGAGCATTATAAATGGCTCAGGAGAAAATGAAGTTCAGCATATTAATTCTGCTCTACTTAAAACAAATGAATACGAAAGGGTAAGAGCTTCTTACAGCAAAGTAAAAGACTTTATAATCTATGAAACAAGGCCTATAATAATGGTTTTTGATAACAAGCAGGAGCATATAATCACTGCCTATGAACACTTAAACCAGTTAATATATGAAAGAGGCCAAAAAGGAGCAGCAATTCAGAGGTTCAAGGGGCTTGGAGAAATGATGCCACAGCAACTCTGGGAAACGACAATGGACCCAAGCAACAGAACCCTTAAAAAAGTTGATATTGAAGATGCTGCACTTTGTGATAATCTCTTTGATATACTTATGGGTGAACGGGTTGAGCCCAGAAGAGAGTTTATAGAGAAGAATGCAACATATGTGAAGAACCTTGATATATAAATTTCTGCTGTTTTAAATCTTATAATACCTTGTATATTTTAACTCGAGGGTTTGAGTAAATTAATTCAAACTTATCTTTTGCTCTTTCAAATTTTTTGAGACCGGCTGTTCCAAATTCTTCTACTTCCAGCCAGCCTGCGTAGATGTAATCAACTTTATATTTGTTAAGAAGAGAATATGCTTTGTTTATATCCTTTGTTTTGTATATGGTTACGACGTCATTATATCTTTTTTCTATGTCATCTGGCTTAATAGCTCGTTGTTTTAGGTGGTGTTCCCAGCCTACCAGTGCTGGTATGCCCGTGTTCATGACAATTCTTCCATAATTGTTGTATGCGCTGTTTTCCTGTAGCTGGGCTTCCAGCATTATTGCTCTTTCTTTAAGGTTTTTTCTGATCCAGATTATTGCCTGGTATTCATTTGGGTTTTGATACTTAAGATATTTAATCCCATTGATTGTATTTACAGGTTTGTAATCTCTGACATGCTTGCTTTTCGTGAAACCAGCAATAGCAGTAATGCTGGTAAAGGCTGACAGTAAAATAAGAATAACTAGTGTTATTATCCATGTGCCTAATAAAACCTTTGTTTTTAGTTTTTGTTTTGATTTAAAGTGTTTTGATTGATCTGTAACAATGCAGTAAAGCAGGTATACTGAGCTAATAGTAAAGAGATACCAGCATTCAAGGAAGAATTTAAAAATAGTATTCATATGATCAATCATAAAAAAGATGTTTGTTAGAAGTGTAATAAGAATGCCCAGGGTTGCAAGTGATATAAAAATCTTTCTTACTGGAGTTGTTGCTATAAAATAGGCTGATAATCCTGTAAAGAAAAGAATTGCTGTAAGAGCTGTTGTCCCAAAATCTGAATAGATACTTGTATAGTGGATTATAATTGCAGAAAGCCCAATTGTGGATATGATAAAGAGGGATGTTTTTATATTATTTTTAAATACATATGTGTTGGTATGTCGATATATTTCATAAATGAAATAGCTTGTTATGATGAATAAGAAAAGTCCCCACAGGGTTAAATAGTCGTTAATTCGTATAAATTCGTCATCATTGATTATGCCAAATCTTAGTACTGATGCACTTTTGCTGGTTAGCCAGTATGGTAGAAACCAGAGGAAGCTTGATGCAACAATTGCAATGAGTGTTCCATAGTATTTAAAAGCATTTAATAGAATATATTTTGTGGTATTTAATGTATTGGTAAGCTTTTCATTATTGCTTGTTATTTTCAGGTGCAGGGCAACAGTTGTTATGACGAATAATAAGATGCAAAGACCAGGATAGTCCCATGAGTTTGTGACTGAGACTGTTCCAATGCTTAAACTAAGGGCGAATAGTAAAGAGATGGGTAACTTTTCTTTTTCTATATAAAGCTTTGCTATGAAAATCCCAAGGAACATGACCAGTAAGTATAGTGGCAGGGCAATTAAATGAGCATGTAGATCTCCAAAAATGATTCCCCAGAGAGGATATTCATTTATTGTTTTTGGTATAACTCTGCTTGTTGCCCAGAAGAAATGGAAGTTAATAGGTTCGTTTCCATATATTAACTCTCGTATACCAGAAAGGTTACCTGCAAACATTGTAGTAATACCAGCTAACAATCCCCATAAGTGGTTTTTCGTAAATAAGTAAACTATTCCTGCTGTACATGTAAATCCTAATGCTCCAATTGTGGCTAATGATAGATTATATGTAAAGTAAGAAGGTATCATAGAAAGTTTAGTTAGTGTTGCATATATGAATTGTCCAAAGTAATAGTAGTTTAAAGGGTTACCTGCATACCATATTTCCTCTGGGGGTAAATTATTAATCAGTACCAGGTTGTTTAAGATGCCAAAATCCATTGGTTTTTCTCCCCAGAATATTTCTGGAGATTGAGCTCTTATAATTAAAAAAGTAACAAAACAACCTGCAAACATTAATTTTGAAAGAACAATTGTGTCGAGATTGGTTATTAATATTTCTTTAAAAGCGTATAGCCTGTTATAGATATATGCTATGCTTGCTATTAAAGCTAATATAAAGAATGCAATTATGTATATACTCGTGTAATTAATGATTTTAAGGTTGTTAAGTATCCATATTATGTAACAGAAAAGCAATATGCCTGTAATGTGAGAGTAAAAGATAATAGCACCATTGCTTTTCTTTATCAAATAGTATGTAAGACAGAATCCAATCAGGCCAAATGCTTCCAGTAAGATTAGCCAGAAGCAAATAATGATGAGCTCGTCTGTTATGGTATATTCTGGAAGCTTGAAAGCTTCTTCTTTGTGTATTGAAAGCATGTCTTCTTTGCTTAAAGTGTACTTATTATAGTCTTCAAGCATTTCAATGTATTCTTCTTCACTGAATTGTTGTGTTTTTTTGAATATTAATATCTTTGGATGGTCATAAACAGAGAATGATTCATCTGATAGATCATCATTAATGGTTATACCCAGTAGAGTTGGATATGAGTTAAACTCTTTTATTAACTTGAATCCAAGTCTATTCGTAAATAAAAGGTCAAAATACTTTGTTGTTATGGGGTATTTTTCTTTTACGTTAGAAACAGCTCCGTATAGTCGCCTGGTTTGAAGGATTATATAGTCACCTTTTTTTAGGTTTTTTGCCAGATATTCTGATTTTTTTCTATCTTCTGTCTTGCTGCCAAAGTGCTCATAAAGTTCTAGTTCTATTATAGTATAGCTTTGAGGGCTTTTACCTTTGATATGAAGTGGAAAACCCTCGTCCCAGTGCTGGCTAAGAATTGTTTTTCCTTCTGGAATATTGTTGTAGACCCATTTTGAGCCAACGATAAATGTGTGTGGTCGCATATAAATGCTAAAAAATGCCAGGGAATAGAACAGTGTATATCCAATAACAATGAAGCATATGCTGCCAGCAAGTATCTTTTTAGCCCTGCTGGTGCTTAAATATCGTATTAGTTTTATAAGATAATATGCAGAGAACAGGCATAAGATAGGAAAAAGTGGCTCCATATATCTAATATACTTTACAGTGTATGTGTTTATTGTAATAAAATATGGAAGAGCCCACATTAATAGTAATATATGCCGGGATTCTTTCGGGTTTTTTATTGAAAATATTATACTTAAAGCAAAGCTGATTACTGCTAATATACCCAGAGGTGGCCCCATACTTCTATAAATAAGTTCTTTTAAATGATAGATTAGAAATGGAGTGTGTATGTATTGTTGATCATAGCAAATATCGCCTGTTTTAGCGATTCTTAATTCTGAGTGTACTCTCTCTAAAAATTGATTAAAGTGTATATAGGCGTAAGGTTGTGCTAAGAAGTTAACAGCGATTATTAACAGTACGTAAAGGCCGAAAGAAAGCCATTTTTTATAGTTGTAATGTTCATTGTTTCTGTAAAGGTTAATACCATGGCAGAAAAAAAAGACAACAAGCAAGGGTGATGCACTTATCTTGACAGCCAGTGCCAGTCCAATTGAGATAGATACAGCAAGATAGTTTCTATACGTAGCTTTTCCGTTGTATATATCTATCATCAGATAAATTGATAGTATTATAAAGAAGGATAGCAAAATGTCTACAGTTGCAAAATGGCTATCTTGTATGTGTGAAACAGTTAATGCGAGAAATAAGCTGGCTAGAAGCCCTGTTTTTGTGTCGTATAATTTTTTGCCTATTAGAAAGACTATAAATACACTTAATGTCCCTGCTGTGGCGGATATAAGTCGGCCTATTAGTATGTAATAGCTGAAATCTTGCCAGATGTTGTCAAATAGTGTTAGAAAATTGCTGATAATTTTTGTTAAGTATATTGGTAGAGAACCATATGCATAGAATTCTGGATCCAGTTTAAGCTTGAGGAAATCAATTCTGTCTCCTGCAAAACCTATAGCTCTTTCGTCAGGGTGTATATTATAAAGACCATCCCAGTTATACCCTGAATATCTAAGAACAGCAGCCAGAATAATAATGAGTATGCACATTATCACATATTTATGTTTTTCAATTTTCTGCCATGTTTTATATGTTAGTGTTTTTTCCATAAACTTAATTTAAAAGTCTTTATGTGATTAGAATTAGCTTATAAATTTGTCCGTTTAAACACTATTTCCGGTATATTTTTAATGATAAACATTATTCCCCACCAGAACCATTTAGTGTATATGATATCTTTTTTCTTGATTTGTGCGTTATAAATGTCTTTTGCAACTTCATCAGGGCTAGCGGTTAGTTTTTCTGGTAGATCCAGCGACTCTGTCATCTTTGTGGCCACAAAACCAGGCTTTACGGTTATTACTTGAACGTTTGATTCTTGTAATCTATGTCTTAAACCTGATAGGTATAGAGCAAAAGCTCCTTTAGAACTACCATATATATAGTTGCTTTTTCGTCCACGATCTCCAGCACAGGAACTAATACCGATAATTATGCCTGATTCTCTTTTTTCAAAGCTATTAGCAACAATATTTAGTATTGAAACATTTCCAGTATAGTTAGTGTCAATAATTTTGTGGGCTTCATCAAAGTTATTCTGTGCTTCTTGCTGTGATGGCATATAGCCAAATACACTGATAACACAGTAAGGCTCTGGATTCAGTTTTTCATAGAATGTTTTATGGTTGTTGAAATCAAGGGCATCAAAATAGTGTGATGTTGATCTTATTCTGTATCTTAGTTCTAGATTTTTAGCGTCTTTCTGTAATTCTTCAATGTTGCGGCCAGCCAGTTGAATATTATAGCCATTGTTTGCATATACATTCGCTATAGCTTTTGCAATATCTGAACTTGCGCCGAGTATGAGTATTTCTTTCATCTTAAATACCTAGCCTTTTTGACTGTTCTGATTGAAATTTCCTTTTGCTATCATATTTGTGGATTATTTCTTTAAACTTAGCTGCGTTTTTATAGCCTTTTTCAAAGGTTTTTCCGGTCATTCTACAGTCTTTTGTGAGGTAAAGCCGGCCACCGTTTTCCAGAACTGTTTCGTCAAGCTCGTCGAGTAGTTTAAAGACTTTTTTACTCACAGGGAAGTCAAGTGCCAGGGTGTAGCCTTCAGCAGGGAAAGCTATTAGGTCATCCTGTTTTCCGAAGAGTTTAAGCACTGCAAGAAAAGAAGCAGAACCGCTTTTGCTTATTTTAGAGAGTATCTTTTTCAGTGCTTCATAGCTTTTTTCTTTTGGTATGACAAATTGATACTGTGTAAATCCACGTTTTCCATATATTTTATTCCAGTCATTGATGCTATCAAGAGGATAAAAGAATTTGTTGTAGTCAATAATGTTATTCTGCCTGTTTGTTAGTTGTTTATTGTAGTATAAAAAGTTGAATGCTCTTACTGACAGTGGGTTCAGGGCAAAGTCAGGAAACATAACAGGTATTGTCAATCGGGGGTTATGGTCTACTATGATTGTTTTAGAGCTGTTCAACTCATCTTTTTTCAGATGCTCGCCCCTCATGAGAATACTTCTTCCCAGTTGTTTTCCTCCTGACAGGCAGTCTATCCAGGCTACTGAATAGGTATAGTCTTTTGATTCTTCAAAGAGTTGCATTATTTGTTCGAGATTTGCTGCTTTGAGAGATTCTTGTTTTATGCATGATGTTTCAATCTCGTGCAGTTTAAATGTGGCTCGTAATATAACTCCTGTAAGTCCCATTCCTCCGCAGGTTGCCCAGAATAAATCGGCATTTTGTTCTTTTGAGCAGGTTATAATAGTACCATCGGCAAGCATTATATCCATTGAAATCAGGTGGTTTGAGAAAGAGCCACAGACATGATGGTTTTTGCCGTGTACGTCTGAAGCGATTGCCCCGCCTACTGTAATGTATTTTGTACCCGGTGTAACAGGGAGAAACCAGCCTTCTGGCATAAATACATCTATTATTTCTTCAAGGCTGACGCCACTTTCGCAGGTTATTGTTCCTTCCTGTTTGTTGAAGGCGAGCATTCGCTTGAAATTTAATGTGCTTATTGTTGTCTTTGAGAGGGCACTGTCGCCGTAGCATCTGCCAAGCCCTCTTGCGATAGCTTCTGGCTCTTTAGAAAGTATTTTTTTTAGCTCGTCTTCTGATGAGAAGCTTTTATAATTGGTTTCTATCTTGGGGTAGTTACCCCAATTGGAGATTTCTTTTCTGACCATCTATTTATTATCCCATATAAATTTTTTGTGTCTTCAATAAATCAGGCTTATGAAAAGGGTTAGCCATAAAATAATTGTTATTTGAAGAAATCTGTCTTGAATGAGTATTTTTGTTGGGCTGCCGCTGTTTTTTTCTACAAAAGTTATCTGCATGTATCTTATGATACCTGCTATGACAAAGATAGTTGTTAAATATAAGTAATTAGAGTTGAATTTGTGAGTTATTTCAGGTGATATGGTGTATAAAATGTATGCAACGATGACTATTGATGCCATTATTACCATAGAAGAATCAATAAAGATAAGGTTATAGCCATCAATATTTTTTCGTGTTTTTGTGCCTGTATTTGCCAGCATTACATCATCTCTTCTTTTTGCCAGCCCGAGAAACATGGCTAAAAGAAATGTCATGATTATAATCCAGTTTGTTGTTTCTACGTTTGCAACAGCAGATCCTGCAAAGACTCTGAGTACAAAGCCAGTTGATATTATGAGTAAATCAATAATTGAAAAATGTTTTAAACCAAGTGAATAGAATATGTTGATAGTGAAATAGATCAGAATTATAAGCAATAGGTGAATATTAAGATAATAAGCTATGCTACAGCCAGCTAAAAAGAGAATTCCCATCAGTATTAGTCCATTAAAAATCTTTATTTTACCTGCTGCAATAGGTCTTTTGCTTTTAACGGGGTGCTTTTTGTCTTCTTCAAGATCTTTTATGTCGTTAAATATATAGATAGAGCTTGCAATTAATGAAAAGGAAATAAAAGCTATAACTGTTTTTAGAAGTAAAACAGGGTCTGTAATCTTTACAGAAAAAACCAGTGGCGAAAAAATAATCAGGTTTTTTAGGTACTGGTGGGGCCTTATAAGGCTTATATAGTCTCTAAACATTCTTTTTTCTGACTTGTGCTTGTATATAACTTAAATAATCTGACAAAAATGCTGTGCAGCTTAATTTTTTCTGAATTATAAACTCAATAAATACTGCCTGCATCGTTTGAATAGCTTATAAAATGAAGAGGTTTTAAAATTCTGTAGTTTGCCATAATAAGTCAACTGATTCCAGAGCTATTAGGTCGAATTTAATTCGGTGAAAAGTTATGCCTTGAAAGCGGTATTAACCTGCACATATAAATTTGTTTTAAGTCTTTTTTTCCCGGGGTATAATATTTAGAACACACAAAAGCACCTGAAGCCAGCAGGGTATTTAGTTAGCAGGTGGCAATTTAATAAGGTGGTGTTGATATGGATAAAAACCTTGAAGTCAGGGCAAATAAAGATATTATGTATTTGTTGTTATCTTTGTTAGCAGGTTTTATTGCCCAGTTAATGTTATATCTCTCTAAAGGGGTTGATTTAGCAGGTGTATTTTCCAGTGTTTCTCTTGATCCACAGGTCTCTTTACTTGCGGGTATACTCTTATATCTTTTAGCTGGTGTTTTGTTTGTTATTGCTGTTAGAGAAAATCTTCAGGCGGCAGACCTGTTTAAGGATATTAATATTGAAAAACCTCTTTTTAAAAACAGAAAAGCTGGCATACTGATTTTAATTGCTCTTATTGTTTATCTGATTAGCATGGTATTGTTTATATTGCTTGATAAACACGTTACATGCTTTCTGGGTATGCTTGTATCATTCATTCTGGCTTCTGTTGCTTTTTTTATTATAGATGGTAAAAATCTGATAAGGCTTGTTTATACCAGATTTGACCTTGTTTTTGCAGTGCTTGTAACTATTATTGCATTCTTTTTATATACCTATAACCTTGATGTTACGCCATTTAAGCTGAATGCAGAGGAAGCTGTTATAGCAATAAACGTCAGGTCGATTGTTGAAGATGGTCTTATACATCTTATTCTCTTGCCTGGTTTTCTTTTAATGTATTTACATCAGTTATCTTTTGACCTGTTTGGTTATGACGTTTTTGGGCTCAGGTTTGTTTCTGCTTTGTTTGCGGTTTTGAGTATTCCTGTATTCTATTTTCTCGTTAGGGAGCTTTTTTCAATAAGAGTGTCTGTTGTTGCGACCTTGCTGTTAGCTTTTTATCACCCCTTTATTGCCATGGCAAGAAATGCTGTGGAGTATTCTTCTGGTGTTTTTGTTCTTGTTTTAGTCCTCTATCTGGCTATTTTGGCTGTAAAGCAAGGCTCTTATTTCTATATGTTTCTTGCCGGTCTGGCGGCAGGCCTGGGATATTATCTTCATCAAAGTGCTGCGATTGCAGTCTTTATATTGCTTGTTTATCTTTTTGTGATGTTTTTTAAGTATAAAGAAAGTAGAAAGGCTTTATTAAAATACATTTTGCTGGCGGTTGTTGCTTTTATTCTTTTTGTTATGCCTTTTATGCTAAAATATAGCAGCTCTTTTGTTGCGCAGTATAACTTTGCACCTGTTTTTTCTGATCAGAATATGCAGCATATGAAGAATGTTTATCAGGCTTCCAGTGTGCTGGTAGTGCTGGCTAAAAACGCTGGGTATACAATCAAGGCATTGAATTCTGAATCTGATAATAGTTATCTTTATGGAAATAATAAGTCGATGCTGGATTTCTTTTCTGCTGTATTCTTTATTCTGGCTATATTTGCAGCTCTTTACATGTTTAAGGATGACAGATATTATTTAATTATAACAGGTTTTTTGATTGTTGCTCTTTCTGGTGGTGTGTTTGATGTAAATACTCCCCGCTTTTTCAAACTTGTTATGCTTTTACCCTTTATTGCTATGCTTGTTGCTATTGTGATAATGGAAATATCTGATATCCTGGTAGAAAAAATTAAATCTAACAATGTTTTGCGGTATGCAAACCTGTTGCTTGTCTATCTTCTAACAATAGTAATAATACTTTTGAACTTTAATAATTACTTTAATTACTATATTAAAAACAATATAGCGGATGTTAAGTATCATATACCAACAATGACAGGCTATCACATTAATACAATGGGCGGTTTTTATAACATTTACCTTGTTAACTTTAAATCAGATCCTGTTTTGTATGATATAAGATATGAGACAGTTAAGTTTCTTTTAAAAGATAATAATGCCATACAAATAACTGATGCTTTACATGCTATACCTCTTCAGAACAGGCAAAATAAAGATGTCTTATTTATCTTTTTCCCTGATAATTATGAAAAATCTTTGAAACTACTTAATCAAACTTATCCTTCTGGTAAGTTTAAGACTATTACATCTGATGAAGGCAAACCAGTACTGGGGTTGTACAGGGTTAAAAAAGAGAAAGTTAACTCAATGTTGAACAACAGGGTATAAAAGTCTTTTTATGTTGGGAAATGAATGTCATTGAGTTTTTCTTTAATTAACTGTGTATGTTTAGCCGGGTCATTGATGTCCATTTTGAGCAGCGCAACAAGAGAAGAAGTTTGTCGCAGACGGTTTAAAAGTAGCTCTATAATGACTCTTATTTGTGGAGGAGTGTCTTCCAGATAATTTAAGAAGGCTTCTTTGTTTATGACACTAAGCTCAACTTCACTTAATGCATAAACAGAAGCAGAGCGCTGTTTGTTATCAAACAGGCACATCTCTCCAAACATCTGCCCGGGGCCTAATCTGGCGAGGACAACAGACTCTTTTCCGAGTGTTTTCTTTCTTACCTCGACATGGCCTTTGTTTATAAGAAAAGCTTTGTCGCCGGTTTCGCTCTCTTTGATGATTAAATCACCTTTGGAATAATGTTCTATTGAGTATGTCCCCATTCTTTTTTCCTAAAACGAAGTATTAACTTTTCTATTATTTTATAACACATATAATAAAATTAAAAATTTCTCAAAAATATTATTATAACTGAACTTTTAATTTTTTCTGGAAAAATAAAATTGCTTGTTAGTGCATAATTGATATAAACTATAATTAGTTCTTTCAAAAAGTTCTTAAACTTTATGGCAACTTCTGTCGAAACTAAACATGTTATAGAGTTATTTTTAGATATGAAAACAGCGAGAAGTTAAGGAGTTTCCACTAAATGCAGTCTCGAAACTTAGAGGGGACCAAGTATACCATACTGGTTGTAGATGATGAAATCGATAATGTCAACCTGCTAAAGAGAACTCTTCGAAGGGAGTATCATGTAATTGGTGCAACTAGCGGGTTTGAGGCTCTTGATATACTGGCTTCTTCTGAAGAAGAAATAGCGTTGATTATAAGCGATCAGCGAATGCCGGGTATGTCAGGCACTGAGTTCATGACACGTACTATGGATACCAATCCGTATACCATCAGGATACTGTTAACAGGCTATTCTGATATTGATGCAATGATTGATGGTATTAACAAATGTGAACTTTTCCAGTATGTAACCAAACCCTGGGAACCCTCAGAGCTTAAAATAATTGTTTCAAAAGCTATTGAGACGTATCGTTTAAAGTTAACCAATACGTCACTGCTTAAACAACTTAGAGAGCTATTGTATACGACGATCAGAGCAATATCAGATGCGCTTGATCAGAAAGATACCTACACACACGGGCATTCTAAACGTGTAACGCTTTATGCCCTTATTCTTGGAAGATCTTTAAATCTTGATAACACAACACTTGAAAAGCTGCAACTGGCTGGTTTATTGCATGATATTGGTAAAATAGGTACTCCTGAGCGTATTTTAAACAAGCCTGGTGGCCTGACACACGAAGAATACGCTAAAATAAAAGAACATCCGGGCAAAGGAAGAGAAATTCTTAAAGATATCAGACAGCTAAAAGAAATATCTAGCTGGTTAAGAAGCCATCATGAGCGTTATGATGGTACTGGTTATCCTGATGGTTTGAAAGCAGATGAAATACCCTTGCCTGCCCGTATCCTTGCGGTAGCTGATACTTATGATGCGATGACCTCAGACCGTTCTTACAGAAAAGGCCTGCCTCATTCTGTTGCTGTTGCTGAAATCCAGCGCTGTGCAAATACGCAGTTTGACCCCATGGTTGTAGATATCTTTCTCAAAAAGCAAAAGTTTTTTGAAGAGGTCAGAAATGCTTCTAATACTGATGAAGCATTTGATGATTATGCTGTTATTGTCTCACAAGATACCAAAGTAAACACCTGATAATTTTGAAATATGCTCAATATCTACGAATGCTTTTATAAAGTTATCAGAAAGCAGTATTCTGCTTTAGTTAAGTATGAGCAGGGTGTTTTAAAAGATAGAGATATTGAAGATGTTCACCAGATGAGGGTGGCTGCAAGGCGATTCAGAGCTGCTATAAGGTCATTTAAGCCTTTTATTGAGCCTGAATTTATGTTGTTAATAAGAGCTGACCTGAGAAAACTTGCCAGAACTCTTGGGAAGGTCAGGGATCTTGATGTATCTATTCTTTATTTTTCCGAGTATCTTGCGAAAAACCCTGATAATAGTGGCGTTAAACTTCTTGTTAAAGACTATAAGAAAGAAAGAAAAAAGAAATGGAAAGAACTGATTAGCTTTTTAAAGAAAAAGAAATACAGAAAACTGAAAGAAAACCTGATGGCACTTGCCGCTAATATTAAGCATAAATCACTGTGTGATGAGTATGATCCTTCATATGAGACATTTTATAGCAGTTTTGAACATGTTATAGATGAAGTTTTCAAGTATAAAAGCAGTGAAAATCTTTCTAATTCAGAAGAGGAACTGCATAACCTGAGAATTGCAATTAAACATCTCAGATATAACCTTGAATTTATCAATCTTAAAGATTCAGAAGCTAAAAAAATCATTAAATACCTGAAAAAAATGCAGGGTAAGCTTGGTATAATAAATGATTGCAATTTTATGAACAGCCAGCTTGAGAATATACTTAAAAAGAAGGCTCTTAAAGTAGAGGTAAAAGATGATATTAAAAGATTGATCGAGTACAATAATTTCAGAAAAATGCAGGAGAAAAATAAAATAAACTTCCCGTGGGAAGAACTTTCTGAAGATGCTCTGAAGACAATTTATATGCCAGGCAGGCAAAACTGAAACTAATGAGCAGTTTTTTTCTATTATTTTAGAAATTGGGTGCTGCTCGTAATTGAAAGCCCTGTTTATTTCTAACTTTAAAATTTATGTTAAAATACACTTTATTGGCCAGCATACATTTTGCGGATTTAAAAAGATATTATGAATGAGTCACTCAATTTTATTGGTATAAAAAAGTTAAGGCTGGAGCTCTTTTTAAATACACTTAAGGATACTTTAGCCAGAGACAGGAATCTTAATGAGAATCTTTACCTGAGTATCCTCCCTCCGGTAGAAGAGATTTCATTTGTTGAAATAGCTGATTTCCTCCCACTTACCAGATATAAAGATATTAGTATTGAGAAGTTCCTTTTACCGGTTACAAGAAGCTTTAATGTGGTCTATTATCTCGATAGAAACGTTCAGACAAATACTTCAAAATATCAAAAGTATATGAAATCAACTCTGGAGAGAGAATATAAAGGTGCCGGAGCCCTGGAAAAAGGCATAAAATTTGATCTGATAATGAATTTGTCAGATATTGAAAGCCACATGAAGAGGGCCAGAACTTTGTCTTATTCAGAAAATGAAGAAAAACCCAGAGTTTTTCAAATTGTTAAAGATAAAGAATTGCTTGATCCCCCACTTGAACTTGATTATAAGACTTTTTATACGGAATAATCCATTGCAGGTAATGACACAGGATCTATCTAAAAGTAATATTGTTTTGAATTTATTTAATAATATCGCCCCGGTGTATGATTTATTAAATAATGTTATGAGTCTCGGACTTCATAAAACCTGGAAACTTGAAGCAGTAAAGCAGCTTAACCTGAAAGATGGCGATAGTGTTCTTGATCTTTGCTGTGGTAGTGGCGATATCTCAAGTTTGATAATGAATGAAATACAGGCGGATGTTGATATAACAGCTGTTGATTTTTCACCTGATATGCTAAAAATTGCCAGAAAAAGACTTGCAGAACATGACAAAATAAGCTTTATACAGGCTGATGTGCTCAAACTTCCATTTGCAGATGCTTCTTTTTCTCACGCTATAATAAGTTTTGGCCTTAGAAACCTTGAAGATATAGACATTGGCATTCAGGAAATTAACAGGGTCCTGAAAACGCCAGGTTTTTTTGTAAATATTGATTTCGGAAAGCCTGTAATTCCTCTTACAAAAATCCTATTCTGGTTTTATTTTAAGTTTGTCGTTCCTTTTTATGGCTGGATGCTTGGGAGGAAACAGGAATATACCTATTTGTTGGACTCTATACAGGAATTCCCTTCTCCAGACAACCTGATGAAACTCTACAGACAAAACGGCTTTCTTGAATGTATTAAATTAGAAAGATTCTGGGGTTTTGTTTCTATTCAGGCCGCCAGAAAGTAATACATATGTGTTGGCTTTCTTTTCTCCTTTCTGAAAAGTATTAAAGCCGTTTGCGTATAATTTTTTCTGTTATATGAACCACATATGTTATATCATATTAAAGTTGTTAATCAGCAATATATTGAGGAAGTATAATGATGAAAAGTGATGCAATAAAAAAAGGGATAGAAAAAACCCCTCACAGGGCGCTTTTATATGGTACGGGGTTGTCTAAAAAACAGATGGATAGGCCTTTTGTTGGTGTGGCTAGTGCTTTTACTGATTTGGTTCCGGGTCATGTGGATCTGCGTATACTTGAAAGACATATAGAAAAAGGAGTTCACGCAGCAGGTGGGGCTTCTTTTGTTTTTGGAGTTCCTGCTATTTGTGATGGTATTGCCATGGGGCACCAGGGCATGCACTATTCCTTGCCATCAAGAGAACTGATTGCTGATGTTATTGAGTCAGTAACCCTTGCCCACTCACTGGATGGCCTGGTATTATTGACTAACTGCGATAAAATTACTCCGGGAATGATTATGGCTATGGCCAGATTGAATATACCTTCTATCATTGTAACTGCAGGGCCAATGATTTCAGGGAACTATAAGAACAGAAGGCTTTCTTTTGTAAGGGATACCTTTGAAGCGATTGGTAAATGCTGCAATGGAGAGATGTCAGAAGACGAATTAAAAGAGCTTGAAATGGAATCATGCCCGGGAGTAGGATCCTGCCAGGGGCTTTATACCGCTAATACCATGGCATGCCTGACAGAGGTTATGGGGTTAAGCCTTGCCGGGTCAGGCTCGGGTTTGGCTATTTCTGCTAAAAAGCGTCGTATAGCCTATGACTCAGGTGTCAGGGTTGTTGAGATGATACAGGAAGACCTCACACCGGATAAGTTGATTACAAGAGAATCTGTTGAAAATGCTATCAGGCTTGACATGGCTCTTGGTGGCTCAACAAATTCTGCTTTACATTTGCTTGCTATTGCACACGAAGCAGGTGTTAAAGTGTCAATAGAAGATTTTGACAGGTTAAGCAAAGAAACACCACAGATTGTCAAGCTAAGACCCTCTGGTGACCACTTTATGGAAGATCTGGAGTTTGCCGGAGGAATACCGGCAGTGCTAAACATACTGAAAGATAAAATAAACGATACTCTCACAGTATCACAGCTCTCTTTGAGGCAGATTGCAGAAGCAGCACAGGTTCACGATTCAGAGGTTATACATGGTCTGGAGAATCCATATTCTAAAGAAGGCGGAATAGTAGTTCTAAAAGGTAATATTGCACCCGAAGGAGCTGTTGTTAAAACCCTGGGTATTGATCCTTCAATGTATCAATTTAAAGGAATAGCCAGAGTTTATGATTCTGAAGAGGCCGCTGTAAAGGCTATTATGGCAAATGAAATCAATAAAGGAGACGTGGTTATAATTAGATACGAAGGCCCAAAAGGTGGACCGGGTATGAGAGAAATGTTAGCTCCTACCTCAGCACTTGTTGGTAAGGGTTTGGGGCAGCATGTAGCTCTTATCACGGATGGTCGCTTCTCTGGTGGAACAAGAGGGCTTTGTGTTGGCCATGTTTCTCCTGAAGCCATGGAAGGAGGCCTTATAGGTCTTGTACAGAATGGTGATATTATTGAGATTGACGTTTATAACAGATCCATGAAGCTTGAGGTGTCAGAAGAAGAAATCAATAATCGCAAACAAAAATGGGAGCCGATTAAACCAAAGATTGAGAAGGGTTATCTGGCACGTTATGCAGCAGTTGTAACCAGTGCTTCAACTGGCGCTGTCTTTAAAAAATAGGTTTAAACTGCTCAAGTATTACAAAAGTTAAGCGAAATCATGCTCATGATATTGACAAAATACTTATTTGGTTTATTCTAAATACACTGACATATAATTTTGTAAGTAAAAGGCTGACTGTATACGATGGAATACTTTTTAACACAGAATTTAGTGCTTTTAGTGATTTTAGCAGTGATTATTCTCCTTGAAGACACCTCACTGCCTAATAAGCTGTTTAAATAAACAAAATCAATGTAAATTCAGAAGGCTGTGAGGTATAATAACAAAACCCACAGCTTTTTTAATTATAATGCTTACTTTAGAAGTTTTTAGAATAATGGAGAACACGATGACTAAGATGAAGATTCAAACAACCAGCACAACAGAGGAGAGTACTTCAGTCTTAAATGGTGCACGTATCTTAATTGAGAGTTTAAAAAAAGAAAATGTGGATACTATTTTTGGTTATCCGGGTGGCGCAGTGCTGCCAATTTATGAAGAAATATATGATTGTAAGGAAATAACTCACTATCTGGTAAGACATGAGCAGGGTGCGGTTCATGCAGCAGAAGGTTATGCCCGTGTTACTGGTAAACCAGGTGTTGTACTGGTTACTTCCGGCCCGGGTGCCTGCAATACAGTTACTGGCATTACGAATGCTTACTATGATGGCTACCCAATAATAGTGTTTACAGGTCAGGTAGCGTCGTCATTAATAGGCAATGATGCTTTTCAGGAGGCTGATATTGTTGGTATTACAAGACAATGCTGTAAGCACAACTATCTTGTTAAAGATGTGGTAGATCTTCCTCGGATTATAAAAGAGGCTTTTCACATAGCTACAACCGGAAAGCCGGGGCCTGTGCTTATTGACCTCCCCAAAGACGTTCTTGTTGGTAAAACAGAGTTTGTATATCCTGATACAGTAAGGCTTCCAGGGTATAATCCAACTTATTCCGGTCACCCTGTTCAGATAAATAAAGCACTGGGACTTCTTTATGAAGCAGAAAGGCCTATTATATTGTCTGGTGGTGGTGTTGTTTCTTCTGATGCTTCTGAATATCTCTTTAAAATAGCAAAGAAACTTGATATACCGGTTGCCAATACTCTTATGGGTACGGGTTCTTTTCCAGGAGATGACGAGTTATCTCTTGGCCTGACAGGAATGCACGGCAATTACTGGGCTAATATGGCAATTACAAATTCTGATGTTTTATTTGCTATTGGTACAAGATTCAGTGATCGTGTAACCGGTTGTCTCGATAAATACTGTCCGGAAGCTAAAATAATTCATGTAGATATTGATCCTACTTCTATTAGTAAGAATGTTAGAGTGGATGTTCCTATTGTTGGTCATTGTGCTAATGTGCTGGAAGACTTATATAATTCTATAGAAGAGTCTATGATTGATAAATCCTCTAAACTTAAGGAAAAATGGCATCAAAAAGTTCAGGAATGGAAAAAAGTTCAAGTGCCAGAAGCCAATAAGACAGATAAACTTTCTCCCCGGCACGTAATTCAAAGAATTCATGAGCTATCAAAAGACAGAGATCCTATTATTGCTACAGAAGTTGGTCAGCACCAGATGTGGTCTGCTCAGTTGTTTAAGTTTAGAGGGCCAAGACGATTTGTATCCTCTGGAGGTCTTGGCACAATGGGATTTGGGTTCCCTTCTGCCATGGGTGCACAGGTAGCTTTTCCTGACAGGTTAGTTATAAATGTAGCTGGAGACGGTAGTATACAGATGAATATTCAAGAACTGGCTACATGTGTTGAGTATAAGATACCTGTTAAGGTCTGTATCCTTAATAATAGCTATCTTGGTATGGTAAGGCAGTGGCAGGATCGCCTTTACAACAGGCGTTTTTCTCATACAAATATTTCTGGTCCTGATTTTGTTAAAGTCGCTGAAGCCTATGGTGCTACAGGGTTCAGGGTTACAAAAGAAGAAGATATAGATTCTATGCTCTTAAAAGCTTTTGATACAGAAGGTCCTGTTTTTATTGAGTTCGTTACAGAGCCTGAAGAATCTGTGTATCCCTGGGTACTGGCCGGAGATCCTATAAGCAATATCTTATTAAGTGATGACTGTTGTTAATTATCAAATTTTTAAGGAGAATATAAAATGAAGCACACTCTTTCAGTGTTAGTAGAAAATGAATTTGGTGTTCTTGCAAGAATTGCAGGTCTTTTTAGCGGGAGAGGATACAATATAGAAAGCTTGACTGTTGCTCCAACTCAGGATATTGCATATTCACGACTAACTTTAGTGACGGTTGGTGATGATAAAGTCATTGAACAGATTGTTAAACAGTTAAATAAGCTGGTTAATATAATAAAAGTTCAGGATATAACTGGTGATGTTAGCATTGATCGTGAGTTGGTCCTTGTTAAGGTTTCTGCAAAAGAAGAAAATCGTTCTGAAATTTTGCGTATAGCAGAAATCTTTGACGCTAAAGTAATAGATGCCTCACAAAAGTTTTATACAGTTGAGGTAAGTGGAGACGAATGGAAGATTAGATCCTTTATTGAGCTTCTAAGGCCTTTGGGTATAAAAGAAATGGTAAGGTCAGGTAAGGTTGCTATAACGAGAGAAATGCAACTTAACGGTGTAAAACAGTCTCTCAGTCTTGTTAATCTATAGTTGAGTGTAGTTAGGAGATGAAGATATGAGTATGAAAACCGAATTAAAAGTATATTATGACAAAGATATCAATATGAATGATATTTTAGAGAAAAAAGTTGCTGTTATTGGTTATGGAAGCCAGGGACACGGGCAAATATTAAACCTTAAAGACAGTAATGTAGATATTAAATGTGGCCTAAAACTGGGTCTGGACAACTCTCAACAAAAAGCAGAACTGGCAGGCCTTCAGGTAATGAGTATAGAAGATGCTGTTAAGTGGGCTGATGTAGTCATGATGCTTGTTCCTGATGAATTTCATGCCCAGGTTTATGAAGAATCAGTTAAACCACACATTAAAGAAGGTCAATATCTTGGATTCAGCCACGGTTTTAGTATCCATTTTAAACAAATTGTACCTCCAGAGAATGTCAATGTCTTTATGGTAGCGCCAAAAGGCCCGGGCCATCTAGTAAGAGAAGAATATAAAAGAGGTAGAGGTGTACCATCTCTGATAGCTATTCATCAAGATCCGTCAGGGAACACTAAAAATGTTGCACTCGCTTATGCTGCTGCTGTTGGTTCAGGAAGAGCTGGCATTTTAGAAACCTCATTTAGGGAAGAAACAGAAACAGACCTCTTTGGAGAACAGGCCGTTCTTTGTGGTGGTGTTGTTGCGCTGATTAAGGCTTCTTTTGAAACACTGGTAGAAGCAGGTTATTCGCCTTACATGGCTTATTTTGAGTGCCTCCATGAGTTGAAACTTATTGTCGACCTCTTACAACAGGGTGGTATCACAGATATGCGTTATTCTGTAAGCAATACAGCGCAATATGGTGATCTTACTCGTGGCCCAAGAGTCATTGATGCCGGTACAAAAGATCGCTTAAGGCAGATATTAAAAGAAGTTCAGGACGGTTCGTTTGCTAAAGAGTGGATTGAAGAATGCAAAAACGGTAAGCCTAATTTTAATGCATTGACCCGGGCTGATGAAGATCATTTAATTGAAAAAGTTGGCCTTGAATTAAGAGATATGATGGCTTGGCTTAAACAGGATAAAGTTATAGATAGAGATAAAAACTAAATAAACGCTATTACCACTGTATAAACTGGCTTTTAGACTATTTTAGTATTAAGCCTATAGGAGTAATCAATGAGTAATCTGTCACTAGAGATATATGATACAACATTGAGAGACGGCAATCAGGCTGAAGGTGTCTCGTTTTCGGTTAGTGATAAACTGAAAATCGTTAAAATGCTTGATGAACTGGGCATCGATTACATAGAAGGTGGATGGCCAGGTGCAAACCCTAAAGACGTTGAGGTTTTTCAACAGTTGAAAAGTATCAAGCTTAAACATGCAATAGTAACAGCTTTTGGTTGCACCAGAAAAGCTAATGTTAGTCCTGAAGATGACAATGTACTTAGGCAACTTTTAGACGCTGATACTGATGTTATTACAATTTTTGGGAAATCCTGGGATTTTCATGTTGAACATGCCCTCTGCACAACCCTTGAAGAGAATCTAAAAATGATAAGTGACAGTGTTTCATACCTTATTTCTCAGGGGAAAAGAGTATTTTATGATGCAGAGCACTTTTATGATGGATATAAAAATAATCCTGAATATACTTTAAAAACACTGGAATCTGCTTATCAGGCAGGTGCTGAGCGTTTGATTTTATGTGATACCAATGGTGGCTGCATTCCGTCTGAAATTGATGAAATAACCAGAGCTGTTAAAGAGCGGTTTCCTGATGCTGTTTTAGGTATTCACGCTCACAACGACAGTGACCTGGCTGTCGCAAATACTATTACGGCTGTTAGAGCAGGTATCATTCAAATTCAGGGAACTATGAACGGCTATGGCGAGAGATGCGGCAATGCCAACCTCTGTTCAATATTGCCAACGTTACAAATTAAGATGGGGTATGACGTACTGGCTGACAAACTAAAGAATCTGGTTTATGTCTCTCGTCAAATTAGTGAAATAGCAAATATGGGCGCTAATGAATATGCCCCTTATGTAGGCAGAAGTGCTTTTAGTCATAAAGGTGGAGTGCATGCAAGCGGTGTCAGAAAGCAGTCTCGTACGTATGAACACGTTGAACCCGATTTGGTTGGTAATGTTAGAAAGATCCTTATCAGTGATCAATCTGGTATTGCTTCAATTAAAGATAAAATCAAGCGTTTACCAACCCTTACAATGAAGATCACAGACGATGATTACCGTAAAATACTCAACCATATCAAAGAACTGGAATGGCAGGGATATGCTTTTGAAGATGCAGACGCCTCTTTTGAATTAATGGTTCTTGGAATTCTTGACCTGAAGCCTAAATTCTTTGAAGTAAAGGGCTTCAGGGTTATATCTGACAATATTACTGGAAATGATTTTTTAAATACAGAAGCATCTGTTAAAGTTATGGTTGGTGATGAGATTATTCATACTGTCAGTGAAGGTGATGGCCCCGGTCATGCTCTTGACAGAGCTTTAAGGCGTGCGTTGAGGCCTTTTTATCCTAAGATAAGAGATTTTAAATTGACTGATTTTAAAGTTCGTATTCTGGATAGTACTGATGGTACCAGTGCAAAGACCCGTGTACACGTTGAAACTTCTGATGGCCTTGAAAGATGGGATACTGTAGCTGTTAGCCGTAATATTATTGAGGCTACTTATTTTGCTATCGTAGATAGTATCGATTATGGCCTGATGTTGAATAAACAAAAGCCTCAAAATGGCTTTCATGAGCTTCATGAGTTACTTAAAACGATATAATATTTAACGAAAATAAAGCAATTATACCCGTTCTATAACTCAAGAGCGGGTATTTTATTGAGTTATTGCTTTTTTATGGTATAAAAACCTCATTAATTTGGTCTTTTGCCCAAAGAAGTATATAATGATACTGGGTAAATTTGATGTCAGCTAAAATATTGAGCTGTTTTATGTTATTATTTCAATCAAAATATAGGATTTAATGTTATGTCTCAATTGTTGCTGCCTGAGAAAGTTGAATTTCTTATTAATAAACTTTATGAGAATGTAAATACTGTTATTTGCGGGAAACAGAATACAGTAGATAAAATGTTGATGGCACTTTTGGCAGGTGGACACGTTCTTCTGGAAGATGTTCCTGGTCTAGGAAAAACATTACTTGCTAAGACCATTGCTAAATCAATTGATGCAAAGTTTAGGCGTGTTCAATGTACTCCTGACTTGCTGCCTTCAGATATTACAGGTGTTAGTATCTTTTATCCTGAGACGAGAGAGTTTAAATTTATTCAGGGGCCTATTTTTACAAACGTTTTGCTGGTGGATGAAATTAACAGAGCTGCTCCCAGAACGCAGTCATGCTTGCTGGAAGCTATGGAAGAAAGCCAGATAACTATTGAAGGAACCTCTCAAAAGCTGGAGAAACCTTTTTTTGTTATAGCAACTCAGAATCCGATTGAATATCATGGTACCTTTGATCTTCCTGAAGCACAGCTTGACAGGTTTTTAATTGTGCTTGGCATCGGCTATCCCGATCAGGAAGAAGAAGATACGATTATAGAGTTCTATTTAAACAACGTTTACAATAATGTAGAACCTGTTATATCTCTTGAAGACTATCTTATGCTTCATGAGTGTACCAGAAAAGTTTCTGTGAGTAAGGAAATTAGGAAATATGTTCTTGATATAATCAATGCAACGAGAAATGATACTAATATAAAACTTGGGGCCAGCCCAAGAGGAACTCTTGCTCTTTTAAGAATGGCCCAGTCTTCTGCTATTCTTGCTGGAAGAAATTATGTTATACCTGATGATGTTAAAAATGTTGCCGTTGAAGTTTTGTCTCATAGGGTAATACCCACTCACAAAAGGGGATTGCTCGTTAATAACAGTATAATCTCTGAATTAGTTAAAAAGATTACAGTGCCATAACTGTGAGAATTGAGTATAATGGACTTATTTTAATTGCCATGGCGTTTGTATTATTTGCTGCTGCGAGTAATACACAGTCTGGATGGCAATATATTATCAGTGCATTGCTTTTTGCCATTGTTATTTTAGGTGTAATTATTCCCGGGATGCAGATTAAAGGTTTAAATGTGCTGAAAGAGCTTCCTGTAAGGCTTTATGCAGGCAAATCTTCTGTTGTTAATATTACTATTGAGAATCTTTCCCAGAGAAATAAATGGTTCTTTAATCTTGTCGAATCGCCTGTTTCCAGTGCTGATTCGGCTGGTTATTCGCTATCCTCAAGGCTTTTAATTGAGCGTCTGGTAACTTTTTTGGTGTCTACTCTCTCTAGGAAGAAAGATTTGTATAATTTTTTTGTGAATACTATTCCTGCAAGGCACTTTATAGATTTTAATTATGATTTTATACCTGAAAAAAGAGGGGTTTATAAGGTTGGGCTGACAACTCTTTCTACCAGTTCTCCTCTGGGTATTGCAACATTTTCTAAAACCTTTAAAAATGAGCAAGAAGTTGTAATTTATCCTAAAGTGTTTGATATAAGAGGTGGATGGGTTAATCGTATTGCCAGTCGATCAATGGTTAATCAATTGTCATACAGTTATACTCCGACCAGCATTCCGGGAATAACCAGAAGTGTCAGGGAATATGTACCAGGAGATAGCCCGAGACATATTCACTGGCCTACCAGTGCCAGAGTTAATAAGCTTTTTGTCCGTGATTTTGAGGTTGAGGCTTCAGGGTATATTGTTATTTTCCTTGATTCTTATGATGATTATATTGATGAAAAATATTTTGACCTTGCTGTTACGACAGTATCGTCATTGTTGAATGCTTCTCACGAGAAAGGTCTGGTATCACGCTTTATCACCCAGTATGATGCATTGCAGGGAATAGATTATAGAGATGAAGTTGACTGGTATTCTCAACTAGAAGTGCTGGCAAGGGTTCAGCCCGTTTCAAAGTTATCTATATGTACTGAAATTGATACTGTTCATCAGGGGTTAATCTCTCAGTATCCAGGATTGCAGCCTTCTTATGTTCTGGTATCATCTCAGTATAAGGCTAATTATTCTGCTAATAGGGCGAATATTATCTCTATTAAAGTCTCACCGTATCCTGATGAGTTTGTTCACTATACAGTGAAAACAGAAGAGGATTTGAAATTTATTTAATATGTCTCAAAACGTTTACAAAATAAATAGAAACAAATATGATACACAAGAAAAGTCTATAATATTAAGGGTATTGACCTTAGTCCTCTTGCTTATAGGTATATTCTCTTCAGCTCAGGCAGCTGAAATTTCTCCTGTTATTATAATTCTGGTTGTTTTAGGTACAATTGTAGGTTCTTACGTCAGCTATAACTCTCTTTACAGAAAAAACTGGTGGATTAAGATTTTTCTTTCTGTTGGTATGCTTCTACTTTTGGCTAATTGTTTTTATGAGATTGTTGTCCTTCAGGTTAATAATATTTCGGATTTAAGAAAGCCGGTTCTTCAGCTTCTTCTTGGCTTACAGGCATTGCATACTTTTGATTCTCCGAGACGTACAAATATTATGCTATCTGCGCTTTCTGCGTTGATTTTAATTAGTTTTGCTGCCAGCTTGAGTAAAGATAACTACTTTGGTGTTTTTCTGATTGTGTTTATTTTTGTTGCAATACTGGTACTTTATTACAATGATTTGCTTTCCCGTGGATATATTTCTCCTTTTTCCAGTATTAGTAAGTCTTTTGGGCAAGTAAACAGGCCTTTCCTCTGGGGGCTTTTTGGTGTAGTTATTGTTTTGACGACGTTAATTTTTGTTGTTATGCCAAGGTTTGAGCTTAGTTATATGCATGATTTTCGTATGTCATTTAAGATAAAGCTTCCAGAGCACCTTGAAAGATCTATAAAAAATTCAGCCTACAGTGATCCTGAGCGCCTGAAGTCTCTTACTATTGACCCTGAGGCTTATTTTGGGTTTGCCCCTGAGTTGTTTTTAAACTTCAGGGGTACGTTGTCTGATGATATAGCAATGAAAGTAAGAAGTTCCAGACCTCAGTACTGGCGTGCTATGGCCTATGACGTCTATACGGGTGAAACCTGGAAGCTAAGTATGCCTGATAAGGTTACAGAACTTGAAGCGTCTCCTCCTCCTGTTATATATTTACCGCCTTTTGAATCTTCTATTGCCAGAACTTATGAATTAACACAAGTGTATTATATTGCTAAGAAGCAATCAAACCTGGTACCAGCAGCTTATAAACCGGTACGTCTTTATTTCCCTGTAGATATGGTGATGGTTGATCCTTATGATGGCTTAAGAAGCCACATAGAAATGGTAAAAGGTATTACGTATACGGTTGTCTCTGATATACCAGAAATAAAACCAGAAATTTTGCTTCAGACGAAAGAAAATAAGGCTTATCTTGAAGAATTAAAGGCTTCAAAAAAGCTTTCCAGATATCTTCAGCTTCCTGAAAATATCCCTGAGCGACTTAAGAAGCTTGCAAAAGAGATTACTTCAGAGGCTAAAAATGATTATGAAAAAGCTTATAAGATTAATAAATATTTAAAAACCAAGTATGAGTACGATCTTGATGTTGAAAGATTTCCTTCCGGCAGTGATACAGCAGATTATTTTTTGTTTGAGAAAAAAAGAGGTTATTGTGAGCATTTTGCTACAGCCATGGCAGTAATGCTCAGATCTTTAAATGTGCCTGCTCGGCTAGTAACTGGCTATTCTCCCGGGGAATACAATCCTTTTACTGGTTATTATGAGGTAAAGGTCTCTGATGCTCATGCCTGGGTAGAGGTTTTTGTTCAGTATTATGGGTGGGTGCCTTTTGATCCTACGAGTGCAGATTATAATATTCAAACGCTGGGAACCAGGCATAAGTCGCCTCTGGAAAGTTTCATAAGGTATTTATATAATAATATTCCTGTGGAAAGGATTGCTGGCGCTATAGAGCCTCTTATGTCAGGCATATTAACGATTGCTGGTTCTGTAGTAAATCTTGTGACAAGGGTTCCTGTGCTGGGGGATCTTATTATCAAAGGTAATACATATGTATTCTATTTTATAGGGGCTGGTCTTTCTGTGCTGGTCTTTATCTTGCTTTTGTTCCGGTTGGTTTGTTCCAGAAAATACAGATCAGGTGATGTTGTTACTGATAAATATTGTCTGTTATGTGATCGTTTAAAGAGATATGGGTTCCTGAAAAAGCACAATGAAACTCCTTTAGAATACTTTAATAATATTAAAGTTGCCCTGGAAAAAGAAAGTGACCATCAAGTTCATCTGCCTTTGCGTAATAGCCTTGATAATCTCGGTGAAATTACCCATTTATACAATGAGATTCATTATGGAAAAGCTAATGATAAACTTGGTGTCTTTTGTGAACTGGTTAAATCTACAATGAAGTCGATTTAGCTTTTTCCTGAAGTAATTTTAGCAACAAGCCTGAAATATCAGTTACGGTTACTATACCTACCAGAGTTTTATCATCTTTACAAACAGGCAGGCTACCGATTTTCTTTGCATTTATGATTTGTACTGCTTTTTCTATAAGTGTATCAGGTGTTATTGTCGTTGGATTGTAAGTCATGAAATCTGATATGGGTTTTTTATCCAGGTTTAAATCTTTAATTTCTTCTTCTTTAATCTCTTTGATTTTCTTTCCTACTGCTTCTCTAATGTCTCTATCTGTTATAATTCCGACAATTTTTTTATTTTTGCAGACAGGCAACTGCCTGATACTGTGATGAGACATTAGCAAGTAGGCTTCAAGTATGCTTTGCTCGGGCTCTGCTGTTATTAGCCTGGTTGACATTATTTTTTTTGCTGTATATCCTGTCATATTTTTTACAAAAGCGATGTTTAAGTGAATTAATTAAGTATAACAAAAACCCCCCCATAAACTATTGTCTATGAGGGTATTTCTTATTGTAAGATGGTATATTACTCGATGTATTCTTTAAGGCGGCGGCTTCTGTTAGGGTGGCGTAGTTTGCGGAGTGCCTTCGCTTCGATCTGGCGAATGCGTTCTCTTGTAACGCCAAAAAGCTGTCCGACTTCTTCTAATGTTCTTTGGCGACCATCGTCCATACCGAAGCGGAGTCTTAATACATCTCTTTCTCTAGGTGATAAGCCACTCAGAATGTCGGTCAGGTCTTCTCTTAAGAGTTCATGGGCAACAGTTGTTGCAGGAGCTTCAGCTTCTCTATCTTCTATGAAGTCACCAAGACGGCTATCTTCTTCTTTGCCGATAGGTGTTTCCAGTGAAAGAGGTTCCTGTGCGACTTTAATGATTTCACGCAGTTTAGGAACACTGATACCCATTGCCTCAGCGAGTTCTTCTTCAGTTGGTTTACGGCTCAAGTCTTGAGCTAGCTTTCTTGTAACTTTTTTAAGCTTGTTTATGGTTTCAACCATGTGAACAGGTATGCGGATGGTTCTGGCTTGGTCGGCGATGGCACGGGTAATAGCCTGTCTGATCCACCAGGTAGCGTATGTAGAGAACTTATATCCTCTTTCATGGTCAAATTTCTCAGCCGCTCTGATAAGGCCAAGGTTTCCCTCCTGAATGAGATCAAGGAAAAGCATACCTCTGCCGACATATTTTTTGGCAATGCTTACAACAAGGCGTAAGTTAGCCTGAACGAGTTTGCGTTTTGCTCTGGCCCCTTCTTTTCCTCCTTTTGCAATCTTACGTGCCAGTTCTATTTCTTCATCTGCGCTTAATAATTGTATTCTGCCTATTTCTCTGAGATACATTCTAACCGGATCATCAACGGTCATGCCTCTTGGTGGGGTTATATCGAGTTCTATTTCTTCATCTTTTATTATGACTGCTTCATCAGCGTCGGGGTCGATGATACTTACTGCGCTACCGGCACCAAATAAGGAACCGATTTGATCTCTATCTTCGTCGTCGCTTGACGTTAGTATCTCATCTATGCCACTACGATCTCTTCTATGCCCTAAGCGCTCTGTTTTATCAATCATATCAAGGATCATGTCTTCGTTTTTATTTGTTTTAGTCTTTTTACTCATTTATTTTTCTCCAATATACGTAGCTACAGTGTCGACAACCTTGAATTAATGAGACTTTTTACTTGATACTGTAATTCTAATGACTTAATTTCGTCGTTTTTTGCTGCATAATATTCCTCTTTAACCTTTTGCTCTTCACTTTGAGCTTTAAATCGTGATATGCAAGCTAAATTTTCTTTAATAAAAAGGTTGATTTTTTCTTCATTATTCATACATAGCTTGTCTTCTAGAGAGAATATAATATCTGAAAATGTTTCCATTGCCTGCATATTATCTGCTAGGTTTGTTGTTAGCCATTCTGTTAGGTTGTCAATGGTTCTACATTCGGTCATATATCCTTCTATAGAATTTTTTAAGAGCTGGTGATTTGTATCTAAAAACTGTACCTCCTTCAATTTACTGGATATTAGATCCCAGTATTCTTCTTTAACAAAATAAAGGCTGATTAAATTTTTCTCTGCTTCTTTTATGAAGTCTTTTGAGTCACGTCTTTTTGTTATTTGAGGAGAATTATCCTCAAAGTGTCTGTTTCTATTCGATTTTTTTGTTTTAAGCTGGTTTAATTCAGTTGAAAAATCCTCTTCTCTTACTCCCAATCTTTCGGAAACGGTTCTAATATATTCACTTCTAATAATGGGGCTTGAAATTTCAGTAAAAATAACAGAAAGTTCTTTGATAGCTTTTAGTTTGCCGGTAGCTGATTCAAGGTCATTGGCTTTGAGAATCTGTTCTACCTGAAAATCTAACAGTAATGGTGCGGTTTTAACTAGTCTTTTGAAAGATTCAGCTCCTTTGCTTCTGATATAGTCATCCGGGTCTTTTTCTTCCGGAATTGTAATGATGCGTATTTCGTAAACACTATCTTTTGAATAGCTGTTATCAAAGATCTTGATGCCACCCAGCCCACTGAAGGTGTTTTTTATAACCTCTATGCCACGGTCAGTAGCATTTCCTCCAGCTAAATCGGCATCAAAAGCAATAAAGATGCGCTTAGACTTGGTGTATTTGCCCAGGATGCGTAATTGGTCGCTGGTCAATGCTGTTCCTAACGTAGCAACTACGTTGGAAATGCCGTTTGCGTGAGCTGAAATGGCATCAAAGTATCCTTCCATTAATATTACACAGTCTTCAGCTTTTATAGCTTCTTTCGCCTGATATAAGCCGTAGACGTTTTTGCCTTTGTGGAATACAGGTGTTTCAGGTGAGTTAAGATACTTGGGCTGATCATCTTTTTTAAGGGTTCTGCCACCGAAAGCTATTATTTGCCCTCTATCGTTATGAATTGGAACGATGATTCTGTCTCTGAATTTGTCATAATAACCTTCAGAGTTAGCTCTTTTTGTTATCAGGCCTGCCTGTTCAATAACTTCAGCAGTGTATTGATGTTCTTTAGTGAGATATTTAAATAAATTTTCCCAGCCTTCTGGTGCGTAACCAAGGTTAAACTGGAATATTATTTCGTTTGTTATACCTCTGTTGTGTAAATAATCTCTGGCTTCTTTGCCTTTACCTTCATCAAAGAGGCTTTCAGTGTAAAATTTAGTTGCAGCTTTGTTGATATCAATTAAAAGATTTTTTAATTCAACTTTTTCATCAGAATAATCGATCTTTATGCCATACCTTGCAGCAAGGTCAGCTAGAGTTTGAGCGAAATTCTGATTATTAATACGCTGTAAGAAAGAGAAAACGTCACCACCGGCACCACAACCGAAGCATTTAAATATACCTTTGTCTGCACTGACCATAAAAGAGGGTGTTTTTTCAGGGTGGAACGGGCATAGGCCCATCCAGTTTCTGCCAGACTTCTTGAGTGCTACATGTTCAGAGATGATATCTACAATATCTGCTCTGCCTTTTATTTCTTCTAGTGCATTATTTTGCAATATTGCCATTAAGTGGTGCCTTTACCTACTGTGGTACTGTAAAATTTAGAGGTATTGGCAGGAATAATTCTTTGAATACGTGTATGGCGTATCTATCAGTCATACCTGCAATATAATCAGCGGCAGTTCTTTCTGGTGTGCTGTTAACACTTTGTGGATAGTCTGCAAGAAGGTGTGGTGCGTTTTTGTAGTATTCAAATAACCCTGTGATAACACGTTTTGCTTTTGAATGTTCTTTATCTTTTTCTGGGTCATTGTAGACATTTTCAAACATCCAGTCCCGGAGGTTATTTGAAGCGTTCTGAATTTCATCTGTTAACTGTATTCTGTCTTTTCCGGAACTCGCATGAACCATACTGCAAACCATAACCGCAATACGTTCACTGCAAGTTGAGCCGAGAGTTTTAATAATACTTGCAGGAATATCATTCAGTGAAATAAGCCCTGCTCTTATTGCGTCATCAATATCATGATTGAGATAAGCTATTCTGTCAGCAATACGGACAATTTGTCCTTCAAGGGTTCCTGGTAAAGCATTACCAGTATGATGTCTGATGCCGTCTATTGTTTCTCTTGTCAGGTTAAGATTCTCTATCAGTGTTACGATTCTTTCACTTTGCTCATTATGACGGAACCCTTCAGCAAGCAGTTCATTTAAAACCACTTCTCCAGTGTGACCAAAGGGAGTGTGACCAAGGTCATGACCCATAGCTATAGCTTCTGTTAAATCTTCATTCAGCTTTAATGCTCTGGCAATGGTTCTAGCGATTTGTGCGACCTCAAGGGTATGTGTCAGTCTGGTGCGGTAGTGGTCTCCAGCGGGAGAGATGAATACCTGTGTTTTGTGTTTGAGTCTTCTGAAGGCTTTACAGTGTATAATTCTGTCACGATCACGTTGAAATTCTGTGCGAATAACGCATGGTTCTTCAAATTCCATACGCCCCGAAGTCTTTGAAGTTTTTGCTGCCCTGTGGTTCAGGTAGTTAAGTTCAAATTCTTCTTGTTGAAGACGCAAGTTAATCATTTGATCTAACATATAAGCTCCAGAAATACTACAGCTTGGTCTTAAAGTATGGTCTTTTAGTATATAAACATTGAATAAATTAAAATCATAATGAGTTAGAATGGTGTGATATTGTCTAGTAAAATGAGTAAAATTAAAAAAGTGCTAGTTTTTGTTAAAAAAGTTTTCAGAGGTGGTCAGCTTTAGAATTTATTCTGGCTTGAAACGCACTCTTTCAGGATGTTTTAAGGTGTCAGTTATTTTTAGAGCCTGCTCAACAATTCTTTAAACTCTGTGGCATGTATGAACATTCAATTTCAACTTTTTTTGAGCATTCTACATACCGTATTGGTTTGGTTTTAAAGTTTCAGATAGTTCTGTCGTTCTTGTTTGTTATAATTTCAGGTTATGTAAGTGTTTGGTAAACGTTTATGTATGCTATATGCTTGTATAGTACGAATATAAATGCACAACCCCGCATAACATCAGCTATGTCAGAATTCGTTAATTCTTATTATAAGTATTATCTGCCACTACACAAATTTTACCGTCTGAATATCTCAAATTTCTTTAAATTTTGAGGTCAAGGTAAAAAAATATATCCGAAACTCTTTGATTATTAACATCTTAACCTTTTATTCATATTAGCCTGCATTTATTATGCCGTAAACCCTCCAATTTTTTGTTGAGTCAAATTTTGTTGGTGTCAAAATAGACACGAAGGTCAAAATGCCCTGAGGAGTACACGTTTTAGCCCAGCATTACTGCAATTGTAGTTTCTTAACTTTTGTTAACAAACTCCCTGATGTGTATTCTATTCTTTGAAGTTTGTTCTGCTTTGGTGGGTAACCCTGTATGCTAAAAGAATTTTGGATGTTATTATTATTGTTGTTTGTTGCTTAATTTTCATTCACATTTTAGCTTTTTGTATAAAAATTTATATTTTTAGCCATAAATGTTGTTGCTTTTTAGTAAAATAATAGAGACTTACGTAAAATGAATGATTGAAATTAATGACACAACAGGCCTCCCCGGAGAACAGATATCTTTTAAAGCTAAGGTCTTTGCTGGCAAATTCAATTTTTGCAGGTGGGCTTATTGGCTTTATGGTCTTTGTTTTTTTTGCTGGCCTGTTTCATTTTAATGTTTTGAAGAGTTTTGAAGATGTAACGCTTGAGTGGCGCTTTAAGTATTTTCATTTTAATGCACAACCTTCTGATGATATTGTTATTTTAGGCATTGACAATGAGAGTATCAATCGTATCGGGCGTTTCCCGTGGTCGAGAGATAAATATGCAAAGATTGTTGAGGCGCTAAATTTTTATGGGGCTAAAGCTATTGCTTTTGACCTGTATTTTGAGTCACAGGATAGAGAAAATCCTCAAGCAGACAGGCTTTTTGCGGAGACGATAGAGAAATATAACAATGTTATTATTGCAACGATATCAAACGCCAATGTAGGGGCAGATTATTACTCAGAGAAAGAGTTTGCCCTGTTAAAAAAACTCAGTATAAAGACGAAAGAGACTTTAAATGGGTTTAATGTATCTGAGTTTTTCTCAAAATCTCCTGAACCGGCTCTTTTAAAACCTTATCAGGCTATGTTTGAATCAGTTTATTCTCTTGGAATCGTTAATGCTGGGCAGGAAGGCCGGACAACTGTTTTTGAAATACCTTTAATAGTTGAGTTTAAAGATTTATATTTTGCGACACTTTCTCTTGCAACATATTTGAATATTTCAGCTAACCCTTCTGTATCTCAGTTAGCCAGGGGGCTTCTTGTTGAAGGGAAGGAAATACCTGCTGACGGTAAAAATCAATATCTGATTAACTGGTATAGAGCAGAAAAAACCGCAGATAATCCTTACCCTTATGTTTCATGGCGTGCAGGAGACATTATTAGAGCCTGGGATCTTCTGGAAAATGCTTCCCGTGAATATAACATGACTAAAGCAGAAATCCAGAAAAACTTTGACGAGTATTATAAATACCCCGATGAGAAAAAATGTCCTCCTGAAATAATAGATTTTGTTTATCAGTTTCCGGAAGGGGCCATTTTCTATGAGACTTCAGATTTTAAAGATAAAATTGTCTTTATTGGCCTTACAGACCAGTCTGGAGGAACCCAGGATTTAATCAAAACACCGCTTCATAATGCGCTTCCTGGTGTGTTTCTTCATGCTAATGTGCTGGATAACATCCTTAAAGATGACTATATTAAGTCTGTGCCTGAACCTATGATGCTTATAATACTTTTTATTCTCTGTCTTTCAACGGGTATTACGGTTCTAGGGGTAAAAGATCCCAAATATAGTCTGGGTATCGGGTTTATATATTGGTTGTATTTCCTTATACCCCTTGCATTATTTGCCTTTAAAAATGTTTATGTTGACTTTATATATATTCAGTCAGCGATTATTTTGACCTTTGGCTGCTCAGTTGCCTATCAGTGGATTGTCGTAGACCGTGATAAAAGAGCAGTTAAAAAGGTTTTTTCAAATTATCTGGCTCCTCAAATCTTGAATGAAGTGCTTAACAATCCTGCTTCAGTTAAACTCGGTGGCAAAAAGAGAGAAATAACGGTTTTGTTTTCTGATATTCGTGGTTTTACAACGATTTCAGAAAGAAACACCCCTGAAGGGGTTGTACAGTTCCTTAATGAATACTTTGATACCATGGTGGATTGTATTATGAAACACGAAGGGGCTATAGATAAATTTATCGGAGATGCTATCATGGCATTCTGGGGGGCTCCAATTGAACACGAAAACCACCCGGAACTTGCTGTGAGAGGTGCCCTTGAAATGATTGAAGGCCTTGAAAAGCTCAAACAAAAATGGGTGAGTGAAGGTAAAGAAGTGCCGGAAATTAATATAGGCGTCGGACTAAATACTGGTGAAGCCATTGTTGGCCATGTAGGGTCTTCTAGTATCAAGAGCTACACGGTTATAGGTGATACTGTAAATTTAGCTTCACGTTTGGAAGGATTAAACAAAAAGTATGCTATGCATGGGGATATTCATAAATCTATTATTGTGAGTGAATATACATATGAGAAGGTCAAAGATAAATTTGACTTTGAATGCTTAGGAGAAGAAACCGTTAAGGGAAAAGAAAAAGCAGTAAAAATTTACAAAGTTTTAGGCATAAAGGAGGAAAATTTTAATGATCAATAAGGTTAAGTTAATAACAATGTTGATTGTAGCATTACTAGTTTCAGGAAGCCTCGCTGATGAAGCTTTATCAAGAGGTAAGGGTGGGAAAGTTTCTGAATCTGCTGCAACTGCCGGAGTTGCAGGATCTAATGCTAATACTAAGGCGGCAGTACCTCTTTATTGTGAAACAGGAGCTATTATAACTATTGGTGAATGCCAGAAAGATCTGATTAAAAAGTGTGTGCAAGAAGAATATGCAGATAAAATAAAAAAAGCCAAGAAAGATGATCTGGATAAATATGAAAAAAACTGTAAGGTAAAAGTTGAAAATTCTCCAGAACTTCAGGCATGTTACCAGAAAACAGCCTGCGGACCGTTTCTTCTTGATGTTAGCAGCTGCATGGGAGAAAAAGATGTATTGAATGATCTTGAATTACGTTCAACATGTGAATTGAAAGCACGCCAAAAATTTGGTTTTACGGATGCTTATTTTGACGGTTTTAAGGTAAGAGAAGATTATAAACCTGATGCAGGTAGTGGAGAACCTTGTGATGTTGACCTTGATATTCTAGATGATTTCCTTGATGACGAAGATACAAGCTATGATGTAGAACCTGATAAATCAGCCTACTCTTTAAAAGCCGGTGACCTTCTGGCCTGGGGTATACCCGCTGTGCCAAGAATACCGGCTCCTAGAATGAAGTCTTCAAGCAGTTCTGCTTCTTCTGGTGATTCATCTAATGCTGCTTCTCAGCCAGTTGATGATGATGCCTACAAAAATCTCAAGATGATTGAGGTTACAAGTACTGAAATTACTGATACGCAAAAGGATGCCTTTTTAAGAGAGCTTGATGCACAGGCAGCAAATAGTTTCTAGTTCTAAGAGAAGAGGATGGGATTGATGAAGATAAAAAAAGTTATATTAAGTTTTCTCTTGCTGGTACTGGTTATAGCTGGCTTTAATCACGTTAAAGTCAATGCTCAAACATTTGTGCCGGCAAAATTTATTTATATGCAGAATGCAGACGATGATGCTTCAGATGAAATTTCTAAAAAGTACGGCTTTACCATACCTGAAGAGTATAATATTGGTCGTATAGTAGCATATTCATTGCTTCAGAGGTTTGATAATAAGGTTGTTGAAGATAAAGAATTGAATGAATATGTTAATCTTGTCGGGCAATCTATTGCAAAAGCATCATCAAAACGGCCTAAAATCATTTATAAGTTTGGTATTATTGATACAGAAGAAATAAATGCCTTTGCATGCCCCGGAGGATACATTTTTGTAACAACCGGGCTACTTAAGTTGCTTCCTGATGAGAACTCTCTGGCAGGTGTTCTGGCCCATGAAATAGGTCACGTTGAACATGGAGACGGCCTTAGAGATATAAGAAACCACAGGGCTGATAAATATGCTGATGTAAAAGTTGAAAAAATTGCCAATAACGCTGAACTCTTTCAGGATATGGCTTATTATATACCCGGAGCAGGTCGCTATGTTTCAGCTGACTATTGGACTGGTAGAGCAGCTAGTGCAGTAACAAGTAAAATACCTGGCGGCTATGGCACAGGCGTTGGCAGGTGGGCTGCAAGGTCTGCGACGAAGTCTGCCATGGATCTTGCTGTGGATGCTTTAAAAGAAGGGGCTAAATCTCTCGGTAAAAAAGCTATCCAGAGCTGGTATTATGATCCTCTCGAGCCTTCTGTTGAGTTTGATGCTGATCTTTATAGTGTTAGAGCCCTGTCAAATGTCGGGTATGATCCTGAATCACTGGCAGAGTTCTTGCAGGTTATGCAATACATCCAGGATGCTTCTCCTGGAGCTTCTGAAGCGCAGAATATGTTTACATACAGGCACCCTAAACCTGAAGAAAGAATAGAAAAGATAGAAAATGAGATTCAAAAACCCGATATATTTATTAAAAATCCTAATGCTAAAAAGGTACCGCTTTTTAAAGAGCGCTATAAAGGAAAAATAATGACATTAAAGAATTAATTAACTGTAAAGATACTTAAATAAACCGAAAATGTATTTTACCTCTGGCATGAACCCCGGAGGTAATTTTTTTGCGTTCACTATAGCCTGTGTTTGATAATTATTCCTGATAACAGATTTTATATTATTTTTCTGCAATAAATACATAAAGGAACCTCTGATTAATTAAGAAATTACTGATTCCAGCAAAAGACACTAATTTCTTGAATCTGTGAACTTTTAAATTATTCAGAGATCTCATAAAATATGTTGTAGTAGTATTATTGTATGTTATACACGATGTAAATAATTGTAAAAAATACACTAAAAATAGCTATGCCAAAGTTTTCATTAGAGTTATACTACCATCCAATAAAATGACAATTATTAAAGAATAAGCAGCATTTAAAACAAATTAACGGAGAAACTGGCCAAATGTTTACAGGAGTTAATACTGCTAAACAGGCTTATAACAGCCCCCCAAGGTTTTTGCAGCAGTATCAATATGATTATAACTATGATAGAAGGCTTCCATTTAAAGGAAGCTTAGCTCCATCGCCTTTAAAGACAACGAATACTGAAAATGTAACTTTTTCAAGTAATTCCCACGGGGACGTTTTTGTTAGTTCAAAGCCGAAAAAGAAAGCAGATAAGAAAGAAAAACCAAATCATTTTGTTTACTGGGTGCATAGCTCAGAAAGAACGTATATCCCCTACTAGTAAGCAAAAAGAGTGTTAGAAGAAGAGGGCTAATAATCTGATTAGCTCTTTTCTTATTTTACGGAGAGGTATTTCCAGGTATATGGTGCTAGCAGTATGAGAACAGTCATTATTTCCAGCCTGCCAACCCACATGTTTATAGTTAGCAATACCTTTGAAAAATCTGTCAAGTCGGCATAGCTTTCTGTTGGGCCGACAGCACCAAATCCTGGTCCTATGTTACCCAGTGTTGCTGCAGAAGATGCAAAACCTGTCATTAGATTTCCTTCAACAAAGGTAATAACGATGGTACTAATGAGTAACAAAACCAGGTAGAGCACAAAAAATACGGTAATCTGTCTCATAATTTCGTTAGAGACAGTTTGTTTATCCAGCCTGAGAGGTAATACAGCTGTAGGGTGTATTAGTTGAAGTAGTTCTTTAAATGCATATTTGATAAGCAAAAGAACTCTCACTACTTTAATTCCTGCGCCACTAGAACCTGCTGAACCACCAATAAACATTAGAGTTATAAGTATTATCTTAGCAGGTGCTGACCACTGTTCAAAGTCTGCTGTTGCAAAACCTGTGCTGGTTAGTATGGAAATAGTTTGAAAAGCGGCAGATCTTAAAGAAGAAAAGAGACTTTCTGCCTGGTTGAAGAATAAAATAAGGGTAATAAGAATAGTTGCTGACAGTACAACAATGCTATAGGTGATAAACTCAGAATTTTCACCCAGCAAAGCAGGGTTCCTGTTGCGAATAACCCGGAATTGAAGGGCGAAGTTCGTGCCAGCAAGGAACATAAATACAATTATGATCCACTCTATTACAGGGTTATTATAGCCCATAATGCTTTCCGGGTGAGGTGAGAAGCCACCTGCTGCAAGGGTTGAGAAAGAGTTACAGATTGCATCATAAACAGGCATACCGAAATAGACCAGAAGCAATATTTCTATAATTGTTAATCCAATATATAAGGCCCACAGGTTTTTGGCAGTATGTCTTATACGGGGAGTTAGCTTATCTTCAGTAGGGCCTGGAGCTTCGGCAAAGAATAATTGACGGCCTGCAATGGCAAATTGAGGTAATATAGCAATAAATAGAACTATGATGCCCATGCCGCCAAGCCATTGGGAGAAGCTTCGCCAGAAAAACAGTGTTTTAGGGTATAGTGAGAAGTCTTTTAGTATTGTTGCACCGGTTGTAGTTATTCCTGACATTGATTCAAACAGAGAATTTATGATACCGATGTCATAAAACAGATAGGGTATAGCACCTAAAATAGCAGCAGTAGCCCAGCTAAGGGCTACAATAACCATTCCTTCTGTCCTGTGTAGTTCTGTATACTCTGGTGTTAGTTTCTTTAAGATCACTCCTGTTGTGATGCCTATGGTAGCCGCTGTTGCAAAGGGTAAAATAGCGTGCCATTCCTGAAAGGCAAAGGCAACTATTATAGGTATAAGAAGGAGTATCCCTATGTAAGTAAGCACAAGTCCTATAGCATCAAGAATTAAGCAGGCTCTCATTCTTCATTATTCTCGAAATAATTTTTAATATGACTTGAGGCATCAGGAGTGGTAAAGATTATAAGACTGTCACCTGACCTGATAAGAGTGTTACCTCTGGGTACAATGACTTTCTTGCGTCTCATAACTGCTCCTATGATGCCTTTGTATGGAAACCTCAGATCTTTTATTTGAGTATCTTCAAAAGTTTCTGGTATTTTAACTTTAAAGACTTCTCCTTTGCCTCTTTCTACTGTTGCCAGAAGGTCTATATCTGTTGATATAAGAGTATTTACTAGTTCTTTTACTGAAGATGTTTTTGGTGAAAGGGCTACGTCAATGCCAACTGTTTCAAATAGTTTTAAGTTTGACGTTTTATCAACCCTGGTTAATACTTTTTTGGCTCCGAGCTGTTTTCCTAATAACGAACAGAGAAGATTCTTTTCATCGTTATTTGTAACTGTGACAAGAACATCTGATTCGGATATCTGGTGAGCCTGTAGAAGCTCAAGATCTGTTCCATCGCCATTTATAATAGATGTTTCGCTGAGTTTAGAAGAGAGCACGTTGCACCTGTCAGAAGAAACCTCAATGATGTTAACATTAATAGCTTTAGATTCAAGGTTCCTGGCAAGCATTAGTCCGATGGCACCGCCTCCAATAATTGTTACCATCTTGACTTCCTGGCGATGCTTTTCAAAAAAGCTTGCCCCCAGAATGTTGAGGGATTCCTGTGTGCCCATGAATATGACCTTGTCATTCGGCATTATGACAGTGTTTCCATCTGGTATGAACAGGTTATCGTCTCTTGTGATGGCTACAATAATACATCCTTCAGGGAATTGACAGCTTTTTAGAGGAGTATTAATAACAGGGGCATTGTCTTTGGCCCTGTATTCAAATAATTTGACTTTTCCGCTGACAAATTCTTCTACATCAATTGCTGCTGGTACGGATATAATTTTTTCTAGCTCGTCTGCCAGTGACTTTTTGGGCCATATGATCTGGTCAAGGCCGAACTGGCTTTCTGTTAAGAGTTTGTTATCTTTTTCCTGAAAGGTTTCAATGTATTCATGGTGGTTTACAAAGCAGATAGTTTCTGTTCTGGAGAGGTGTTTAGCTGTCCAGCAGGTTATAATGTTTACTTCATCTGACGGTGTACAGGCAATCAGTATATCTGAAGTTTCTATACCTGCGTTTGTCAGGGTTTGTGCATTGCCCCCATTACCCAGAATAAAGCTAATATCCAGCTTGCTAAATCTGTCAAGTGTTTTTTCATCAATATCTATGACCGTAATATCATGGTTAATGTGCAGTTCTTTTGCCAGTTGATACCCATATTCTCCGCCGCCAACTATGATGATGTTCATTACTGTGAATGCCTCTACTATAAAAATAAAGTCAGATAGTTAATCTGACTTTATTTTATCTCTAAATACTTTGTTTACGATGCTTCTGCAAGTTTTTCTTTCACGATATCAGCAATTTTTTTGAATGCTTCTTTGTCTCTGACTGCGATATCTGCAAGCATCTTGCGGTTTAAGGATATATTAGCCTGTTTCAGTCCGTTTATAAACTTGCTGTAGGTTAAGTCGTTTAGTTTTGCTGCTGCATTGATGCGTGTGATCCATAAACGACGGAAAACACGTTTTTTATTTCTTCTGTCACGATATTGATGCCTTAAAGATCTCATTACAGCCTCGTTAGCTGCTTTGAAAATACGACTTCTTCCGCCTTTGAAGCCTTTAGCCTGTTTTAAAATCTTTTTATGTCTTTTACGGAGGACATTTCCTCTCTTAACTCTTACCATGACTTGCTCCTTTTAAACTTCTCCTGACTTAGCGTGAATATTTTAAGTAAGGAAGTTCGGTTTTGACTCTTTTGACTTCGCCTTCAAAGAGGTCTTCCATTTTACTCAAACGGCGTTTTCTTTCAGCACTTTTCTTGGTTAAGATGTGGCTTTTGAAGGCGTGTCTTCTTTTAATCTTGCCTGAAGCTGTAACTTTATATCTTTTAGCTGCTGCTCGGTGTGTTTTCATCTTTGGCATGGTTATACTCCTTGTTTTAGTTGTTTGGTGCATCAGAGGCCAGTATCATAGTTACATTTCTGCCTTCTGCTGAGGGTTTTTTGTCTATGATTGCAAGATCTTTAAGATCCTCTTTGAATCTGTTAAGCAGGTCAAATGCCATGCTCATGTGTTGTGTTTCTCTTCCTTTTAGCATTATGACTACTTTAACTTTATTGCCAGCCTGGAGAAACTTTGTTGCGCTTTTCAATCGGACGTTATAATCATGGACATCTATTTTATAGCGCATTTTTATTTCTTTTATTTCAACGGTGTGTTGTTTTTTTCTGGCTTCTCTGGCTTTTTTGTCATTTTCAAACTTAAATTTACCATAATCAAGTATTTTTGCAACAGGTGGTTTTTGATCAGGGCTAATTAATACTAAATCTAAACCTTTTTCAGAAGCTATTCTTTTGGCTTCAGCAGTATCCAGTATACCTAAATTAGTGCCATCATCGGCTATCACTCTGAGTTCTTTTGCATGAATTCGTTCGTTCATTAAGGGCATATTTTTAGTGCCCGGACCACGTGTACTAATGGTAAATCCTCCTTTTTAGGTTATATAAACAAAAATAGAGATAAAAAAATTGCCGAAGGTGGGACTCGAACCCACACGGGCGCTGTGCCCACATGCTCCTGAAGCATGCGTGTATACCATTTCACCACTTCGGCACACACTAACAGGGTTATGTTATTACAAAATTCCCTGTGAGTAAATATTAATTATACTACTTCATCTCTAATAAAAGCTATAGCCTTTGTGCTTAAACTGTTTAAAATTGTAAATTTTAATAATATTTTGCCACGGGCTGATTTTAGTTTTCTCAACAGGCTATTAATAGCTAGTTTGAGGTTTTATGGCTTGTTTGATTTCCATGTTTGAGAGAGAAAAAGCCTGAAGCGTTTTAGTTTGGCGGTGGCCTGGAGTAGAATTTTTACATAAATTAACACAAAATTGTTAATATTCTTAAATTACACAGAGGACTTAATAGGAATCATTCCTACTAAGGAGGAGCTACCTTAGTTTATGCTTCTTTGTTCTGGCTTTTTACATAGCTTATTGCATCTTTAACCATTTTGCTGGGCTTGTTTTCAAAGTTTTTGATCTTTTCTAACTGGTTTTCCCAGTAAGTTATAGTGAGTGTATTTGCTTTTTGTACGGATTTTTCAAGCTCCTTTGATGCATCTTCCGGGTTGCTGTTTTTTTGAAAAGCTATTGCCTTTCCATAGTGAATAAGAAACTCTTGCTGAGCAGGTATTTTAAACATTTGAACTCTGTTAAAGTATTCTATAGCCTGTGTATAATTTTCAGTGAAGAGGCTTGAGATAGCAATGGTATAGCATGCATTCCAGTTTTCTGAGGCGAGTTCAAGTGTCATTTTAGAGTTTTCTATTGCAGCATCAAATTCTTCGAGTGCTGTATGGGCATTGCTCAGGTTTATATATACAAGAGGGCTATCTGCTTTCTGTTTTTTTGCCTTTTCTAGAAGTGTAATAGCTTTATGATATTCCATTTCTTTTATATGTAAGACGCCAAGAAGAATTAAACTTTCAAAGTTTTCAGGATACTTGTTAAGTATTTCTTCAAGTTGATCTTTTGCACTGTTATTATCTCCTTTAAGATATGCTTTATATGCCTTGTTGTATCCAGGAACAGGGAAGTAGTTTTTGTAATATATAGTATAGGCTATTTGACCTCCAATAAACACAATGACACTTATTAAAAAGTTTTTAGTTAAAAGATAACAGGCTATTGCAACGGCTAAAGGTACGAATAGAAGTAGCATATTAATAATTAATATTTTGTTTTGTCTTATTATATTTACATTTTTAGAACCTGCTAGAATGTAAAATGTCATGTAAAGCAATAAAAATACTATAGTTGCAGTGATACTATTTTCTTGAGAGGAAACCCCCATTTTAGATGCACCAATAAGATATGTTATATATGCTCCACACAGTATTAGCGATCCTGCAATCATTATAAAACCGTGCTTTTTATGGTTTTTATTATCTGAAGATCCTTTTTTCATTGTTTTTCCCTTCTTTTATGATAGTCTATCATAAATCTGAAAATGCTTGAAATAAATTGAAACGTTTTTAAAACGAAACATTTTTGTTTTTTTTCGATAAAATAAATATAATATAATAGCTCTGAATCTTATGATACCTTTGAGATTGGGATATAAAATGGCAAAAGTTCTTTTAAACAAACTTGTTAAAAAATATGATTTGCTTGAAACGATTAAAAATATTAATCTTGAGATAAATGATAAAGAATTTATTGTTCTTGTTGGCCCTTCTGGTTGTGGTAAATCAACTATATTGCGTATGATAGCAGGCCTTGAAGATATTACGTCGGGTGATATATATATAGGAGAACGCCTGGTTAATAACGTTGCTCCGAAAGACCGTAATATTGCTATGGTATTCCAGAATTATGCTTTATATCCCCACAAAAATGTATATGATAATATGGCATTTGGTCTCAAGATGCGTAAAATGCCTAAAGATGAGATAGATATAAGGGTAAAAAAGGCAGCAGAAATACTTCATATAACAGAATATTTATCTAGAAAGCCCAGACAGCTTTCTGGAGGGCAGCGTCAGCGTGTGGCTCTGGGCAGGGCCATTGTAAGAGACCCGGCAGTATTTCTTATGGATGAGCCCCTTTCAAACCTTGATGCAAAACTAAGGGTTCAAATGCGCTCAGAGCTTATAAATCTTCACAAGGAACTTCAGACAACCTTTATATATGTGACCCATGATCAGGTTGAAGCGATGACTATGGGTGATAGAATTGTTATTCTTCATGATGGTATCATTCAACAGCTTGATGTACCCGAGAATATCTATAATAACCCCTCGAATATGTTTGTTGCTAGCTTTATAGGGTCTCCTTCGATGAACTTTCTTAAAGGTAATATTTCTGAAAATGCAGAATTTAAATCTGGTATGATAGTGCTGAAGCTTACAGATACTATTATGTCATCTGTTTGTAATTCAGGTTACGCTAACAAGGAGATTATTCTTGGTATAAGGCCGGAGCATTTTATGGTTGAAGCAGAATGTTGTCCTGCTATCACAGTTATACCAGAACTTATTGAAATGCTTGGTGGTGAAAAGCTATTACATTTCAGGTCTGAAGATAAACTGATCACTGCCAGAGTTCAATCTGACTTTACGGTATTAGAAAATCAACCTGTAAACCTCTTTGTTAACCTTTCAAAAGTGATATTGTTTGATCCAGAGACAGAACAGAGAATCATTTAGCTCAGGTACTTGTTAGCTCAATTCCTCCCTGAACGCCTATATGACCGTCAATAATTACTATTATACCTTCAATGCCTTCAATAGCCATGGCATATTCAAGAGCTTTTTTGATGTCATCTTTTGTTTGTATTTTATTACAGGCAGAAGTGGCAACCGCATCGGCCAGGGGGGTAGATTTGGAGACTACAACGACTGCATCAGCTTTTCCGAAGCTTTTTGAATGTCCGACAGTTCCAGAGGATGTACAGATGCCGGCTGGTGAAAGTTCTTTTTTAAACAGTATACCTATCCTGCCTGTGAAAGGGGAACCACCTGCAAAAATGGCTATTATGCGGTCTTTTTTTGTTGTAATAAATATGTCGCCGCCATTTTCAATGATTATTTCATCGGTATATTTAAGCAGGTCTTTACCTGTGTATTCTGCCATGGCTCCTGCAACTGCTGCAAAAGGGCCAACGCTGGCTTTTTGCCCTGCTATTAGCATATCTCTTGCTATATTTCCTACCGGTGTTTTTATTTCTACTGGTATCAGAGAACTTTCAAATTCAGGGTATAGTCTAATTGTTTGTATCAGGCTATCTCTATGTTTTTTGATGCTTTTAAGTGCTTTTTTGAGCAGGTCTTTTTTAGCATAAATAGCCAGGTCTGTTTCCTGTTCTACAGCTACAAAGCATTTAAGATCCTCGGGGTTTATCCAGTCTCTGTAGTTGCGCTTTTGATAGCCTTTATGTTTCATTAGATATCCAGAGTGATAGCTTTATAAGAACAGGCAGTCAGGCACATTTCGCACACAATACACTTTTCATGGTCAAAATTGATATACATTGTTTCCCTGTCGACGTAAAGAGCATTAGTAGGGCAGAGAGATGTGCAGGCTGTGCAATGTACGCATATTGAATCATCCCATTTGATTCCTTTGGAGAGGGCTTCCCACTGGACACCTATTTCATCCAGATAATTGAAAGCCTTTTGCATGTTTTCATCGGATCCTTTAAGTTGTATTACAAGGGTTCCTTGTTCATTGGGTTTGATTCTAGCCTTTAATATATTGAACTTCAGGTCAAAATCTTTGACGAGTTTATAGGTAATCGGTTCTTTGGTAAGGCTTCTGGGAAAGTTGAGGACGACTGTTTTTTTATGCATTTATATTTCTCCTTGTCTGGTTGTTATCATTCAATTAACGCAGTAATAGAGGTTTAACTTTCAGGCCGCTTTCAGGTGATGGTAATTTTGCAACGGCTTCAGTCAGTTCAAACTCTCCGCTGGTTATCTGTTCTTTAAGCTTATTAGCTATTTCTTTAGCTTTTGCGTAGCTTGACAGCCCTGCCGTAGGGACTTCTTTTCCGTTAATTGTTATTTGACCAGATTTGAGTTCTTTATAGTTGACTTCTCCAATGTATCCTGGTTTTCCGTTAGGATAGTCTTCTGAATAATCAAATATTCTGGCAATGATATCTTCATCTTTCACCGCAGCATACTGAAGTATTTCTTCATTGAGTACTGGTATAGGTACTCCTATGCCTACTGTTAGAGAAACACCATAACCGACGATGCTTGTACCTCTGATCCATTCAGGAGACATTTGTTTCATATCTCCTATAGTGGCAAGAGTACCAGCCCCAGATACAGGAATACCATTTGCCAGTCGTTCTTGAGTTGGGTTAAACTGGGTTCCCTGCCAGGCTATAAAACCCTGTGCGCCGCCTATAAATATTTTTGTTCCTATGCCTATTGTTTTATAGAGTGGATCGTTGAGTAGAGGGCTTAGCTGGCCAGCAGAACAGTAGTTTGCGTTAGCGCAATTAGGGTGTAATATGCCCATATATGTATATATAGTTCTGTTTGAGTTCATGTTTACTGCTACTGCATAATTTTGGTAAGCATTTCTGGGGTTAAAAAGGTAGGCTTCATTAAGGTTTTCGATATTGATATAGGTTTCAAATTCTTTTAGCGGGTAGCAGTCAGTGCCATATGAAGTGGCTCTAAACGGTATATCCTTTCCTGCGATGAGGTCTTCGATAACGTGTGCTCCTCCATATGAGAATTTACCCGGAAATATTTTGTTTTCAGGGTCATCATCTGTTAACTGGGTAGCTCCAATATACAGGTCAACAGCGGCAATACCTGTGTATGCTTCTACGTTATTGAGCCATACCTTTTGAAATTTCATTCTTGGTTTTGTGTGTCCGGTATTAATAAAAGCACCTGAAGAACACATGGGCCCGAATGTTCCTGTTGTAACTACATCAACTTTTTCTGCTGCTTTTTTAAGGCCTTCTTCTTTGACAACATCAATAATTTCTTCTGCATTAAAGACAACAGCTGTGCCTTTCCGTATTTTTTCATTGATTTCGGCTATAGTTTTAACCATATCAGGCTCCTTATACCTTCTAAGTGCTTATAAAGACAAAAGTTAGAGGGTGTTTTGCCCCCTAACTCTTCACGTTTTATTTTAGCAGAATTGCGTTATATTTTGAATATCATAGTTTTTTTGTTCAGTCTTTTGCCATTTTCAATATTAAATTTAGTTTAAAGTTTGCGTTTATTAATGCTGATAATGGCTTTTCCTAAGAAGATTATTTCATCTTTAGTGTAGACTTTTTCGTTTACTTTAAAGTCATTATCGTTTTTATATACCCTGTTTAGAGTTGTTTTATTTGCTATGACAGTTAGCATAAGATCTCCGCTTCTCTTTAAGAAGTTTTGTGTGCTGACTATAATGTAGTCTTTATCGTATATATCTTCGTCAGAGAAGCTATCGCCTTCTACCATAAATATGTAATCTCCCTCGCTTATGAATTCCAGGGGAAATGCAAGTATTTCTTCTTTTCCAGTACAAGTTTTAATTTCCTTGTTGATTGGTATAACCCCTAGATAGGGTATCCTGTAGACATTCAGATTGTCATGATTAATATTAATTTCTTTTTCCGGGTTACTTGCCAGCCTGAAAATAATTTCTTCAGGAATAGATAACCCCTCAGCCAGTTTTTTTAGCGTTACTGGACGAGGAGATTTTGCGTATCCTGATTCGATAGACGCTATTGTGCCTGCCGGAACGCCGCATTTTTTTGCCAGTTCTACCTGTGAAATATTGCCAAGCTTCTCTCTCTGGCTTGATATAAAACTTGCCAAACTCATTTTTTGTTTTGACATAGACTATCCTCAAATAAATCACTAACCAAAAGCACTGACCGCACGATTGTTTGGTCGTTTTCATAGCAATCTTTGCTTAATTTCTGCCTTTCAACATTTTATGCTCGGAAGGAATCTTATTATTGCCACCTTGTAGGGTTATTGCCTGAGAGCAAGAACTATAATCTTGTTAATTTAGCACTCTTCGCATCTAAGGCTTTTTTGCCACCCTGTTCAAAGACCACACTGTAAATTATATTTTCGCTTATTTTTATCGTAGTTTCAATATACCCTGTGCCGAATCTTTCATGATAAACACGATCGCCTTTGCTGAAAACCTCTTTATTATTAGTTTCTGTCTTCTTTCTATTATTGTCAATTTGTTCTTTACAACTTATATTAATTCCACATGATGATTTTGGTTTGCGGGTTTTTGAGTGTGTAATTTTGTTATGTGCAGGTAGTTTAAAATCTTTACCAAAGCTAATGCTAAAGTCATTCTCTTCTCTGGTGGTTGCAGTTTTTTGTGTTCTGTAATTGCTTTGTGGGCTGGTTTTTTGTTTGAAACTGGCGTTCTGTAGTAACTCTGATGATATTTCGTTCAGAAAACGACTTTTCGTTAAGTATCTATATTCACCGTGTATACGGCGTCTCTGGGCATGTGAAAGGTAGAGCTGTTGCATAGCCCGTGTTATTCCGACATACATAAGGCGTCGTTCTTCTTCCATTTCAGAGTTTTTTTCCAGGGATCTAAAGTGAGGAAATATACCTTCTTCAAGACCGGCCAGAAAAACAACAGGAAATTCAAGCCCTTTAGCGGCATGCAGTGTCATTAATGTTACAAACGTTGCGTCTTCTGGCAGTGAATCAAGGTCGCTGACCAGTGAAATACCGGTAAGAAAGTCTCCTAAGTCTGAAGTGCCTTCTCTTGCTTCAAATTCTCCTGCTACGTTTAATAATTCGGCTATGTTTTCCAGTCTTCCTTCTGCTTCGGGGGTCCCTTCGTCTCTTAACATCTGCACGTAGCCGGTATCAATGGCGACTTTTTCGATATAGTTAGTCAAGTTGAGGCTTCCTGCCATTTCAGAAAGATAATGGATCGTCTTCACAAACGATTTAATGGGTTTGACGCTTCGCTGTGTGAAATCTTCAAAGTGATCAATATTTTGCAGCACTTCAAAGAATGAATATCCCGGGGTTGTTGCTACAATACGGTCAATTTTTTCCAGTGTTGTTTTGCCAATGGCTCTTTTAGGTTCATTAATGACCCTTTTGATACTCTGTGTATCCTGTTTGTTATATATAACCTTCAGGTATGCAAGAATATCTTTGATTTCTTTTCTTTCATAGAACTTAATGCCCCCAACAATCTTATAAGGTATGTTTCTGGCCATCATTGCTTCTTCAAGAATACGGCTCTGGGCATTTGTTCTGTATAAAATAGCTATATCACTGTAATCTATACCTTTCCGGGAAAGTTTGGAGATCTCTCTGGTGATATACATAGCCTCTTCTGTGTCGTCATTACACTGGTATATGTGGGGTTTTTCACCCTGACCACGTGTGCAGAAAAGATTTTTTTCGAGTCTTTCGATGTTATTTGCGATGATACAGTTTGCAACATCAAGAATACTTTGTACTGACCTGTAATTTTGTTCCAGTTTAAATGTCTTACTTTCCGGGAAGTCTTTCTGGAAGCCAAGTATGATTTTATAATCTGCTCCACGCCAGCTATAAATAGATTGATCAACGTCTCCTACCACGCACAGGCTTGAATCTTGCCAGGTATTTTCTCCATAGTTTATGAGCAGTTTTATTAATTCATATTGAGCGACGTTTGTATCCTGAAATTCGTCTACCAGTAAATGCTTAAACCTTTGTTTAAAGTGATTTGCTACTTCGATGTCGGTTCTCAGGAGTCTGACGGCAAGCAATAGCATATCATCAAAATCCAGAGCATTGTTTTCTATTAATAGTTCTTCATATTTCTGATAGATTTTTCCAATTTTATCGCTAAAAAAATCTTCAGCGTTTTTGGTGTAGTCTGTAGCAGAAATCATATTATTTTTGGCGGTACTTATTTTATTCAGTACAACCCGGGGCTGATAGCGTTTGTCATCCAGTTCCAGGTCTTTTATAGCTCTTTTTACAGTAGCTGTAGAATCAGAGTCATCAAATATAACAAAGTTATTTTTTCTGCCATCCTTTAATTTTTCTATATGCTGCCGTAAAATTCTGCCGCAAATATTGTGAAATGTACCTATCCATAGATTTTTAATTAAATTTTCTCCAAGACAATTTTGAAGCCGGCTTTTCATTTCACTTGCTGCTTTATTAGTGAATGTTACAGCCAGAACGTTATGAGGGGCAACGTCATTTGATATAAGATAGGCAATGCGCTGGGTTAAGACCCTTGTCTTTCCACTGCCTGCACCGGCAACAACAAGTAAAGGCCCAAAAGGTTCTGTAACGGCTTCCTTTTGCGTCTTATTGAGCCCTTCTAATATTGTATTGTCTTTTATAGCTATAGTTTTCACGTCGATATTAAAAAAAGATAAATTAATGGTATTATTTAAGTATTAATTAACCAATTGAACATGTCTAGTTAAATAGTTAAAGTTTAAGTTTCATAAACATACAATGGTTAGGTCAAACTTTATAAATAGGGAATTATTAAATGTCTGAAGAGCAAAAAGGTACTATAATGGTGCCCACGGGAGAGCTAACTGATGATGATGTCCCTGAAACACACGATCAGCTGGCTCATGAGTTGGCTACGATTCAACAAGCTTCTAAAAGAGTAGCAATCATTGGCAGCAGGAATCTTCCTATAACACACCAGCAGATCATTGAAACGTTAACTTATGCGCTTGTAACCCAGGGAAATTATATTATTACCAGTGGAGGCTCCAGTGGTACCAATGCTGCGGCTATTAGGGGTGCTATGAAAGCTGATCCTCATAAGTTAAAGGTTATATTGCCACAGACTATTGGCCAGCAGCCTTCGGATGTTCAGGATCAACTTATAGGCTTACCTAATATTGTTGAGCATCCTGATAGAGCAATGATGACTCTGGCGGATGCCAGCAGAATCTGTAATAGAGAGATAATAGACGAGTGTCAGCAACTTGTTTGCTTCCTGTCACATACAAGTGGCACCCTTCATAAGGCCGTAGCCTATGCTGAAGAGTGCCATAAAGTAGTTACAGTCTTTTATCTTGATTAAAAGCAATTAATTTAAACGTACTCAGGAAATGTATTCTTTTAGATGCTTTGTTTTTGTAGAATTGCGGAGCTTTTTAATGGCAGTTTCCTGAATTTGTCGTATTCTTTCTTTAGAAAAGCCAAACATTTTGCCAAGATCTTCAAGGGTTTTGCTTTTGCCTGATTTAAGCCCGAAACGTTCTTTTAAAATGTTTCTTTCTCTTTCAGTAAGGATGCTTAAGGCGTTCTGTATGTCTTCTGTCAGTAATTTGTGTTCAATACTATTATGTGGAGACTCATTATTGCATGCAGGAATATAGTCTTCAATAGATAAATCTTCACCTACAGGAGTATGAATGCTTATAGGCTCAGTAGACATAGCTTTTTTGATATTAGAGATTTTTCTGGGTGATAGTTTCAGGTGTTTGCCCAGTTCCTGTGTGCTGGGTTCTCTTCCCAGCTTAAGTGTAAGAGTGATTCTGGCCTTTTTTAAGTTACGTATTTTGTCAGACATATGAACCGGTATTCTGATAGTTCTTGAGCTATTTGCTATAGAGCGTATAATAGTTTGCCTTATCCACCATGTGGCGTAAGTAGAGAACCTGAAGCCCTGGCGATAATCAAACTTTTCAGCGGCTTTAATGAGTCCAAGGCTTCCTTCCTGAACGAGATCCATAAAATTTACACCCTGTCCGACGTATTTTTTGGCGATACTTATTACCAGTCTTAGATTAGCCTGAACAAGTTTTCTTTTTGCTTCTTCTCCTGCTTTTCCACCGGCTTTTATAAGACGGCCAAGTTCAATCTCATCTGAAGATTTAAGCATTTTTTCTCTGCCAACATCCTTTAAATACATTTGAAAGATCTCATTAGAGTTTTTGCTGGAAGCAATGTTAATATATACAGCAGATTCATCATTGGATTCTGTCTCTCCATCAGATAAATCTCTTCTACAGATAATTGCAAGCTCTTCTTTTTCCAGCTCTTCTGTAATGTCTATAGAGGTTTTTGTTTTTGTTTTAGGGGTTTCCATTATAAATATCCTTCCTGTACCCAAATATTAAAAGAAATAGTGCTTTTGACAAAAATATTAATATGGTCTCCTACACTTAATAAGATGTAATTTAGGGTGTAAAAGATTCGTAATAATAAAAATTACTGCTAAGAATGTTAAGATAGGTTACAATCTGTTTAGAGGGGGCTTTTGGCTTGTTAAAAGAGCTTTTTGGCAGTTTTAGTTATCATGAAACTAAAAAAAATTATAAAATTTAGTTCAAAAGTATAGTGATGTAAAGTGATGTAAAAAAATGTTAAATTATGGTTATCATGAGTGCCTGATTTTATTAACGGGTAGCAACTTTTTCAAAATGATTGTTTTTATATAAATAGGCAGTTATTTATTTCAACCAAAGGGCAACAGTAATACAAAGGGGAGAATATATATGACAATTAACCTATTTAATTTTCCAAGTAAGATACAGGCAATGCTGGGCGGAGATGTCTATACGATTGCTCAGGAAGCAAACATGGCACCTATTTCTATTATGTATGCCAAGGAGACTAAACAGGGCCTGACACAGGTATGGCAGAACCGTAACAACATGCAATCATTCTTAAGGGATGTTCAGGCTGGTACGTTCAAGAACCTTGCCAATGCTTCTACATCAGCGACCTGTTTCCGCTTTTTCCCGTCAGCAACTGTACAAAAGTTTTTACCCAGTGCAGTTAAGGCTTTAGATGTTTCTCTTTTAGAAACAGGCTTTGGCAAAGGTCTTGTGAGCAAGTTAGGTGGTTCAGCTACTTTTGCTAAAACAGCTACGGGTGCAACAGCTAATATTACCGGTAGTACTGCTGCAAGAGTTGCTGGTAAGTCACTTGCAAGAATACCGTTGTTAAGTGTTATTGTAGGGGCAGCCTTTGAAGTTCCTGACATTATTGATGCGTTTAAGCACAGCCCGGGTGAAGGCATGAAACAACTTGGCAGGTCAGCTATTAAAGTTGGCTGTACAACAGCAGGTGCTGCTATTGGTGCAGCTCTTGGCAGCTTGATTCCGATACCGGGCCTTGGCACACTTCTCGGAGGTGCTATAGGTGGCTGGCTTGGCAGTAAGCTGGGTGGGGTTCTTGCCAACGGCATTTTCGGTAAGTCTGTTAAAGACAAAATGGCTGATGGTGATTATACAAAACAGATAATGCAATCATATAGTAATCTGAATTTCGGTAATATAGGCTCAGGCCGATCCATTTATGATGGTTTTGGCAATAATAATGCTAACAATGGTGGTGTAAATGTTGATGCCACTCTGGCATATGTCAATAATGGTCTGAAAAGCCTGGGTTACTAGAAAAATCATTACAAATAAGTTTATTACTGTTTGCCAGATATATGTAAGCAGCCATAAGGCTGCTTTTTAATTTTTCTGTTTCATAATCTATTATGCAGGGGTCTTTTCCGGATGCTCTAATACTTCTATGGCATTCTGAATGATGGCACTGCGGTTAGGGTCATTGATTCTTATAAGAAGTCTTTTGAGTTCTGGAATAGCTTCAACGTATTCCAGCGATTGTATTGCATAAACAGCCTGGCATAAGATGACTTCAGGTGTACTTTGATTTCTGATAATATTTACGAGTTTTTCACCGGCAATTTTTAAATCCAGTTCTGCGACGGTGCTTATGGCATTTGCTTTACGGTTAAAATCTTGAGATATAAGCTCTTCAAGCAGTAAATAAGTCATATCATCCCAGAATGTTTCATCTCTCAGCTGAAGTATATTGTGTATATGCTTTATTTCTTCCAGTGTTTCTTTGTCTTCATCAAATGTATATTGTTCATTATTGGCGAGTGTTTCAAATTTGGTTCTGGCTCTAAGCAATATTTGTGCATATTTGCCGGTTAAATAATTTTCTTCGTTTTCTGTTATCTTTAAAAGGGTGTCAATGCATTCATAAAGATTATAAACAAGTACGTTACTGAGCGGTAGAACTTCAGGAAGCCCGCTTATTACGCTATCCAGGGCTTCAAGGGCCAGTGTTTTGGTTTCTTCATCAGGAGAATAAAAATGATCTGAAAGGCAGGTCAGGCTGGCAGCTTCAGAAGCCATATTCTCTTTCAGGCTTGATGTAACCATTGCTTTTAGAATGGGGGTTAAAGCCTCTTCGTTTCCATATGCTGCAAGGAGTTCAGCTGCCTCAAGTTTTTTCCAGTCGTCATCTTCTTTAAGCTTTTCCAGTAGAACTTCAAAGGCTTTTTTACTTTTTTGAGCACCAAGAGCTTCAGCTGCATTAAGTTTTAATATTTCATTATCACTTTCCAGTGCTTTTATCAGTGGTGTTGTTGATGGTTTAAAGTCGACATACACAAAATATCTTGCAGCATAAGATTGTTGATCTGGGTCACCATTGATGAGGTATTCAAGCATTCTATCGTTGATTTCTGTATCATCAAATTTAGAGGCTGCAAGTGCTATAACATCAGCGAGCCAGTCATTGTATCGTTGCATGAGTACAAAAAGATTGGCATAATTACTTTCGTCTACGGCATTTATAAGCCGCTGGGCGACTTTATCTTTTAAGAAGTCGAACATATTATCTTCATTATCTGCCAGACAGCTCCAGGCATCCATATCTTTGTTGTTAATGATATGGCGGGCTGCCTTTTTAGCCAGTTCCTGATCTTTATCAGTTATTTTTGATGCCCATTCATTTGGTAGACGCATTTTTTTATCCCATTGATTATTGTTTTACGAGTTTCTCATACACATTATTACATAATATATTTATTATGAATATTTTCAGGTATTGAAATATTAAAAAGTTTTATTAATGAGAACTGTTATAAGATTCTGTTTAGGTGTTATCGGGTTTGTAACAGAGATCAGGTTTTCTTGCAGCAAGAACCTCATCAATTTTTTTAACAGGGGTTTTTTGAGGTGAGCTTAAGACCTGTTCAGGGTTTTCTTCTATTTCTTTTGCTATCCCAAGCATTGTTTCAATAAATTCATCAAGAACTTCTTTGGGTTCTGTTTCGGTTGGTTCGATCATTAAAGCTTCAGATACGATAAGAGGGAAGTAGACAGTGGGTGGATGAACATCATAATCCATGAGTTTTTTAGCAATGGCCATGGTGTTAACTCCTTGCTCTTTTTGTCTATCTCCGGATAAAACAAATTCATGCATGCATTGATAGTCATAAGGTAAATGATAAGCGGTTTTTAGCTTTTCTTTCAGATAATTTGCATTGAGTACTGCATCCATGGCAGCCTGTTTCAGACCCTGTTTACCCATAGATAAGATGTATGCATATGCCCTGAGCAGAATACCAAAGTTACCGTAAAAGGATCTAACCTTCCCTATTGTGTTCAGGTGGTTATAATTGAGACAATATTTTTCACCGTCAAAACTTATTGTTGGTACAGGTAAATAGCTTTCGAGAAACTTTTTTACGCCTACAGGCCCTGCTCCAGGCCCACCACCTCCGTGAGGGGTAGAAAAAGTTTTGTGTGTATTTATATGAACGATATCAAAGCCCATATCACCAGGTCTTACGAGACCCATAACGGCATTCAGGTTTGCTCCGTCATAATAAAGGAGAGCCCCTGCGTTATGGAGTATATCTGATATCTCAAGTATGTCTTCTTCAAAGAACCCTAATGTGTTTGGATTGGTTAGCATGATTGCTGCAATGTCTTCGTTAACCATTTCTTTTAGTGTATGGATGTCAACCTGACCTTTCTGATTTGATTTAACCTCTATTATGTCAAATCCACACATTCTAGCTGAAGCCGGGTTTGTTCCATGTGCTGAATCAGGGACGATTACTTTTGTCCTTTTTTCACCTTTGTTTTTAAAGTAGGCTTTAACAATGAGCATTCCTGTTAGTTCACCGTGAGAACCGGCAGCTGGTTGAAGTGTAATGCTGTCCATACCTGTGATATCAGCAAGGTAATTTTGCAGGTCGTGCATTATTTCAAGGGATCCCTGGGTACAGTTTATAGGCAAATATGGATGAAGCCTTGTGAAATTGTGAAAGTTAGCTATCCGTTCATTGATTTTTGGGTTATATTTCATTGTACAGGAACCCAGAGGATAAAACCCCTTTTCAATAAAGTGGTTTTTTTGTGACAGGTTTATGAAGTGTCTTGAAATAGTTAGCTCTGAGGCCTCAGGAAGGTATAAATCTTCTTCATTGACAAGGCTGCTGTCAATAATACTGTCTGCGTCTATTTCCGGTACACCTGTTGCGGGTAACAGGCATCCCCGGCGACCTTTTTGTGACTTTTCAAATATTAATCTTGCCATGGTTCTTTTGTTAATCCTCTAGTTCCAGCTGTTTTGATATTTCTCTTATAGCGTTTATAAATAAGAAAAGTTCGACTTCAGAGTTTGTTTCTGTGACGCTAACGAGCAGAGAGTTCGGTATTTCGTCATAATAGGCACTTATAGTTACTCCGGGAAGAATTTTATATTCGCTTATCATTCTTATGAAGTTTTCTTCCGTTGTCCCATCAGGCAAAGTAATAATAAAATTGCTGAAGAAATTGGTATAAGGAACCTTAAAGCCGGGTATTTCACTGATTTTACTGGCCAGATAATGAGCTCTTTGAAAACAGATGTTTGCAAGTTCTTTCAGCCCTGCCGGGCCAAGCATTGAGAGATAAATGCTTGCTGCAAGGGCATTCAGAGAATGGTTGGTGCATATGTTGCTTGTAGCCTTTTCTCTTCTAATGTGTTGTTCTCTTGTCTGTAGTGTGAGAGTGAAAGCCCGTTCACCGGTTTTGTCTACAGTTGCTCCAACAATTCTGCCGGGCATCTGTCTCAGGTATTTTTGCCTTGTGGCCATAAAACCGAACCCTGGCCCTCCATATGACAGGCTGCAACCAAGAGATTGCCCTTCTCCTACAACTATATCAGCATTATAAGTTCCTGGTGGCTTTATTAAGCCAACGCTTATGGGATCTATGTTTGTAATATAGAGTGCCCCTGCGTTATGTGTGATCTGTTCTATTTTTCTTACTTCTTCAAGGTTGCCAAGAAAATTGGGCATTTGTATTATGACACAGGCTATTTCTTTATTAATTTCTTTTTCGAGCTTCTGAATGTCTGTTATGCCTTCGTCATCTAAGCCTATAGTAATTATTTCTATTTCAGGGGCAGAGAGGTAGGTTTTAAGTACCTGTTGTGTTTCAGGGTCAACAGCTCTTGAAACAATTACCTTATCTCTTTTAGTGATGCGTGAAGCCATCAAAGCTGCTTCTGCTGTTGCGGTTGCTCCATCATACATAGAAGCGTTGGCAACGTCCATAGCTGTCAGGCTGCAAATCATAGTTTGAAACTCATATATAGCCTGTAGTGTTCCCTGGCTTACTTCTGGCTGATATGGTGTATAAGCGGTTAAGAATTCGCACCTGCTTAAAACATTGTCTATAATAGCCGGTATGTATCTGTTATAATAGCCAGCGCCCATGAAAGAGATATATTCACCTATTTCGATATTCTTTTTAGCAAGTTCAATTAATTTTTTTTCCAGCTCGAATTCAGAATGAGCTTCTGGTATACGGAGAGTAATGTTTTTAATAGCTTCTGGTATCTGGTTGAAAAGTTCTTCTTGAGAGCTGATGCCGATAGTTTTCATCATTTGCTCTCGATCGCTGGTTGTATTTGGTAAGTAGTTGAATTGTGTCAATGTTAGTCCTCTATAAATGCCAGATAGTCGTCCATAGACATCATTTCTTCCAGGGCTTCAGGTGGAAATTCCCCTTCTACTTTTATCAGCCAGCCGAGATTATAACTATCTTCGTTAATAAGCTCTGGTTCAGAGGTGAGTCTTTCGTTTACCTCGATAATTTTACCTGAAATAGGCATATAAACCTCGGAAGCAGCCTTAACAGATTCTACGGTGCCGAAACTGTCACCTTTAGGGATTTTAGTGTCAATGTCTGATAGCTCTACATAAACGATTTCACCCAGCTGCTCTGCTGCGTACTGTGTAATACCTATTGTTGCGGTATTACCCTCAACAATTACATACTCATGAGTTTTTGTACATAAGATGTTTTCAGGTATTTCTTGGTTTTGAGACATGTTACTTACCTCTTTTCGCTCTTATAAAACGGTCTTTTAACTATTTCAGCAGGATATTTTTTGTTCCGGATTAATACTTCTATTCTGTCTCCTGGCTTTATAGAAGCAGACTTATCTATATAACCCATACCTATGGAGCAATTCAGGTATGGTGCAATGCTTCCGCTGGTAGTATTTCCTATAATTCTTCCTTCCTGAAATAATTCGCACCCTTTGCGTGGTATATTGGGTGTGAGCATTTTAAAGCCGATAAAAATCTTGTCTGTACCCTCATTAATTTGTTTTTGAAGGACCTCTTTTCCTATGTAGTGGGGTTTGTCCAGTTTGACTGACCATTCAAGACCGGCTTCGATGGGTGTAGTGTCTTCATCAATGTCGTTACCGTGCAGAGGTAGGGCGGCTTCAAGGCGTAATGTGTCTCTTGCTGCCAGCCCTATAGGGGTCAGGCCGCAGGGTTCACCTTTTTCTGTTAATAAATCCCATATTTGAGGGGCATATTGATTTTTTATAAGTATTTCAAAACCATCTTCACCTGTGTAGCCTGTTCTGGCGATGATGCATTTGAAATCTCTGAGGGTTGTTTCAATAAGATAAAACTTTTTAGGGTGGTTTCCGAATTCTATGCCGGCACTATTAAGTATAGTAGCTGCTTCAGGTCCCTGAAGAGCAATAAGGCTATATTTATCAGTAACATCGTTAACGGTTGCGTTTCTGGTATCGTCCTGGTTGGCAATGATCCAGTCAAAGTCTTTTGCTGTATTAGCTGCATTGACAATAAGAAGGAAGTTATAGGTGTTGTTTTCATCTTGAAGTCTGTAGATGATAAGGTCGTCTATAATACCGCCTGAAGGGTTGCATAGTTGTGTATAGACGGCTTTTCCTTCTTTCATTTTAGATATATCTTGAGGCACAAGCTTTTGCAGAAAATCCAGAGCGCTTTTACCTTTTATGGTAAATTCTCCCATGTGCGAAACATCAAATATACCTGCTTTTTCTCTTACTGTGATATGCTCTGTTGTTATTTTGTCATACTGTAAAGGCATATTCCAACCAGCAAAGCAGACCATTTTAGCCTTTCGCTTCAGGTGTTTTTCATAAAGAGCTGTTTTTTTGCAGTTTTCAGTTTCCATAACTTGCTGATTTTGATTTTGTTGATTCTGTGTTGTGTTTATAATCTAATTGTCTAAGATGATTGTTTCACCTGAAAAATTTTTGTCAATTATTTAAGATAATTTTCAATCACCAAATAATTAAGATTATTACTTAATATTTAAAGTTATGATACGTACAACCCTTACCCATGTTGCAGATATAAGTTGAGAGTGATATTATGTTTGATTGTTATTGATAAGGGCGTGAAGAAAGGTTTAAATAAATGTCCGTAAAGTATAAAGATAAACACAAAGTGATAAAAGAGTATCAGTTAAAAGAAAAGGACACTGGTTCTCCGGAAGTTCAGGTTGCCATCTTAACAGATAAAATTCGCAAACTTACTGAGCACCTGAAAATACATAAAAAAGATTTTCACACTCGGAGAGGTTTATTGATGATGGTAGGTAAACGTAGACGGCTGTTAAATTATGTAGCCCAGAATGATATTGAACGTTACCGCTCGTTGATTAAACGTTTGGGTCTGCGTCGTTAGATAAGCTTGCAAGCGGGTTTTTTGCCCGCTTGTTTTGGAATGAAGTACTGATAATTAAATTACAAGGGATATACTATGTTGCCTTCAAAGAAGCATACTGTAACAATAGGTACAAAAGAAATAACATTAGAAACAGGCCATATGGCTAGAAATGCTGCCGGTTCAGTTATTGTTAAGTGTGAAGATACAGTTATACTAATTGCTGTTGGCGTGAGTGCTCAGCCAAGAGAAGGGATAGACTTTTTCCCGCTGCTGGTTGATTTTGAGGAGAAGATGTTTTCCGTAGGGAGAGTGCCGGGAGGTTATTTTAGAAGAGAAGGCAGGCCTACGGATAAAGCTGTTCTTACTTGCAGGCTTATTGATAGACCAATCAGGCCGCTGTTTCCTAAAGGATATAAGAATGATGTTCAGATTACAGCATCTGTGTTAAGTTCTGATTCAGTTAACCCGCCGGATGTTCTTGCTTTATTTGGTGCCTCAATGGGTTTATGGCTTAGTGGTGCGCCATTTCTTGGCCCTGTAGGTGCTGTAAGAATTGGCCGGATAAATGGAGAGTTTGTTGTTAATCCTGCCTATACGCAAATCGATGAAAGTGACCTTGATATTGTAGTTGCAGGCACTAAAGATTCTATAATGATGGTTGAAGCTGGGGCTAACTTTGTCTCTGAAGAAGATATTCTCAAAAGTATTGAAGTTGCACAGGAATACATAAAAATTCAGATAGATGCACAACTTGAATTTGCAAAAGAACTTGACGTTGAAAGAGAAAAGTTTGCAATTGATGTCGACCTTGAACCTCTTAAAAAACTTGTTAAAAAGACATGTGAAAAGGATGTAAAAGAAGCTTATTATATTACTGACCGCAAAGAAAGAGATAAAAAGCTTAAAGAAATACAGGAAAAGCTTGAAGATGTTCTTGGTGAACTTGAGGATGATGATCCGGTAGCTATTTTGCTTGATGAATCAGGCATTAAATACCAGAAAGAGATCTTTAAAGAGCTGGAAAAAACTATTATGCGTACTATGATCCTTAAAGAAGATCGCAGGGTCGATGGCAGGCCTCTTGATGTAGTAAGACCGATAGATTGCAGTGTTGGTGTCTTGCCCAGAACGCACGGTTCAGGATTGTTTACCAGAGGCAATACACAGGTTTTATCAGTATTAACACTGGGGTCACCGGGTGATGCGCAGGAGCTTGACGGTATAGATCCACAGACTTCTCGCAGCTACATACATCATTATTCTTTCCCGGCATATTCTGTAGGTGAAGTAAGACCAAATAGAGGCCCTGGCCGAAGAGAAGTAGGTCATGGTTATCTAGCTGAAAAGGCTATTACTCCTGTATTGCCTAAAAAAGAAGAATTCCCGTATACAATCAGGGTTAATTCAGAAGTACTTGAATCTAACGGCTCTACTTCAATGGCGAGTACCTGTGGAAGCACTCTGGCGCTTATGGATGCAGGTGTACCGATAAGTCAACCTATTGCAGGTGTTGCCATGGGCTTGATTAAAGAAGAAGATACCGTAAAGATATTGACAGATATTCAGGGTATTGAAGATTTCCTTGGTGATATGGATTTCAAAGTTACAGGCGGAAAAGAAGGCATTACGGCGCTTCAAATGGATATTAAAATACAGGGAATCTCTTTACAGATAATTGAGAGTGCCCTTCAGGAAGCTAAAAAAGGCCGTCTGCACATACTTGAAAAAATGCTGGAAGTAATATCTTCACCCAGAGAATCACTTTCCAAGTGGGCTCCGAGAATTATATCTATGAAGATTGATCCGGAGAGCATTGGCACAGTTATTGGTCCTGGTGGCAAGATGATACGGGCTATTATCGAAGAAACAGGTGTCAATATTGATATTGAAAATGATGGTATTGTTAATATTACCTGTACTGATGCTGCTGGTGGTGAAAAGGCTGTTAGTATAATTAAAAAACTAACCAGAAAGCTTGAAAAGGGTATGATCCTAGCAGGTAAGGTTGTTAGAATAATTCCGAACCTTGGTGCTTTTGTAGAAATTGGCCCCAATCAAGAAGGAATGGTTCATATTTCCCAGCTTGTCAATCAGAGAGTACGCAGTGTCACTGATGTAGTCTCTATTGGCGATGAAGTTATCGTTAAGGTCAATGAAGTTGACGACAGAGGAAGAATTAACCTTACCATGAAGGCCATTACACCGGAAGAAAAAGATAAATTTTTGGAAGAAGAGTACTGTTAATAAAGCCTTTCAGAAATAATAATCATTTATATATTTAAAAAAGAACCCCAACTGGTTGACAGGCGGGGCTCTTTGTTAAATGGGCCAAACCGGAAAACCACTATTAGCCTTATTTTTACAGGCGTTATTGCGCTCCGTAAGTGCCCGGTAAATCTTTTTGAAACAGGCTACCGTTCTATCTTTGCTTTTTCAGTTTTAAAAGAAAACGGCCTTCGAAAATTTCTCCAAATATTAATCTCACCTGCATTATGCCGGGTTGTCGGTCGTTGATTGACTGTAAATTAATTTATTTATATGGTGTAATAAGGCAAAAGATCTGCTTGAATTTAAGTTGAATTCCATCAGTAAACGATAGTTAATGTGTGGTATGTTGAAAAAAGTTGAATTCCCGAATGGGCTAAAGTTAATAGCAGAGCAAGTTCCTGATTTGCATTCGGCCTCAATAACTATACTGGTAGGGGTTGGGTCTGCCACTGAAACGGAAGAAAATAATGGTATCTCGCATTTTGTGGAACACCTGATGTTTAAAGGCACAGAAACACGAAGTTCGCAGGTGATTGCCCAGTCAATAGAAGACTATGGAGGCAGTTTAAATGCTTTTACAGAAAAAGAGATGACCTGCTATTATGCACGGGTATTGACAGAGCAGGTTCCTCTGACGGTTGATATTTTTTGTGATATGTTTTTAAACTCTCTATATGATGTTGCTGAGCTTGAGTTAGAACGGCAGGTTATTCTTGAAGAGATTAAAATGTATGAAGATACACCTGATGAGCTTGTGTATGATCTTTTATTTAAGTCTGTGTGGGGTAATAATCCACTAGCATTGCCTGTTACCGGTTCTTATGACTCGGTTAAAAAACTTTCTAGAGAGGCTATTATAGATTTTGTGAGTAGTTACTATACTCCTGACAGTATTATTTTTTCTATATCAGGTAATTTTGATTATGAAGAAATTGTGAGCAGAATTAATTCGCATTTTGAGACATTTAACAACAGGCAAAAATCTTTCTATATAAATAAACCGGTTATGAAGTCCTCAATAACAGTTCTGCCAAAGGATATTGAACAGGCTCATGTCTGCCTGGCAACCAGTGGTTTGCCAATTATATCTCAGGATAGGTATCCGCTGGCTATTATTGATATCTGTCTTGCAGGTGGTATCAGTTCCAGGCTCTTTCAAGAGGTAAGAGAAAAGAGAGGTCTTGTCTATTCTATTAATTCTTATAAAGCACTTTATAGACCTTCCGGTATCTTTGGTATTTATGCTGGTATGAGCGTTCAAAACATACATGAAGTTTTAAAAATAATTATTGATGAGTTTGCAAAGATAAAAGAAGAAGCTCTTTCTGAAGAAGAGATCATCAGGGCTAAAAAACAACTCAAGGGAAGCCTTCTTCTGGGGCTGGAATCAAGCTATTATCGTGCTTATAGAAATGCTCACAGTGAAATTTACTTCAATAAGATCCATTCTGTTGAAGAAATATGCGAATTTATTGATAGAATTACCATGGCAGATGTAAAACGGGTTGCTGATTTGGTGTTTGTTCCTGAAAACTATGCTTTGAGTGTTGTCGGACCTAAAAATGTTCCGAAAGAATATAATCTTGCAGGGTGATTGCTTCTTTATAACAGCTTTATAACTTTATAAAAATCAAATTTCCAGTGAAAAATATATGTGTTCGGTGTAAAATCACTCTGGTTATAGTGGAATAATTTCTTTTTTACACGGGTATATTTTTTGAAGAAAGGGTATAAATGAAGACGTTAGAGAAAATAAAATTTAAAGTAAAAAAACTGGCGCATGCTTACAGTGAGCCTGTCTATGCAACAGAAGGCTCAGCAGGCATGGATCTTTTTGCAGCAGTAGAAAAATCTGTATATATAAAGCCTATGGAAAGGTTTGCTGTTCCAACAGGCCTTATATTTGAGATACCTGAAGGGTATGAATCCCAGATAAGAGCAAGATCAGGCCTTGCAATTAAACAGGGTCTGACGCTGGTCAATGCTGTGGGCACAATTGATTCTGATTATCGTGGAGAAGTTAAGGTATTAATAATAAATCTGGGCAATAAAACCTGTGAAATTAATAGAGGAGATAGAATCGCTCAGGCAGTTATTGCTCATGTATTTAAGTCAGAACTGGAAGTTGTGCTTGATGTATCTGAAACTCCGAGATCATCAGGTGGGTTTGGCTCTACTGGCCTTTAAGCTCATATGATAAAAAGAAGAAAAACAAAGCAAATACATATAGGGTCTGTGGGTACAGGTTCAGATTATCCTGTATCGGTACAATCAATGACCAATACAGATACAAGGGATATTACGTCTACTGTCAATCAGATAAAACAACTTGAAGATGCTGGCTGCGAACTTGTCAGGGTTGCTGTACCTGATATGCAGGCGGCTGAATCTTTGAAAGAGATTAAAAACGCTATTAGTATACCATTGATAGCGGATATTCAATTTAATTACAAAATTGCCCTGGAAGCTATAAAGCAGGGTGTTGATGCTCTGAGGCTAAACCCGGGTAATATTGGCAGTAATGAGAATATACAAAAGGTTGTTAAAGAAGCAAAAGATAGATCTGTGCCTATAAGAATTGGTGTTAATGCAGGTTCACTGGAAAAGGAATATGCCCATTTGCCGGTGGTTGAGGCGATGACAGCTAGTGCCAGAAAACATATTGCCCTGCTGGAACAGAACGATTTTTATCTTATCAAGCTGTCTTTGAAATCCAGTAGTGTCTTGACGACAATTGAAGCCTACCGTAAGATAGCTGCAGAAACAGAATACCCCTTACATCTGGGTGTAACTGAGGCAGGTACTATGAAAACGGGTACTATCAAATCTTCTGTAGGGATAGGTGCTCTTCTTGCAGAAGGCATTGGGGATACAATAAGAGTGTCTCTTACTGAAAATCCTGTTGAAGAAGTCAGGGTGGCGTTTGAAATCTTGAAAGCACTTGAAATAAGACAAAAAGGTATTAATATAATAAGTTGTCCTACTTGCGGAAGAACAGAAATAGACATTATAAGCATTGCAAAAGAGCTTGAAGACAGACTGCAGGGCTTGCAAAAGGTTCTAACGGTAGCTGTAATGGGCTGTGTTGTTAATGGGCCGGGCGAAGCAAAGCACGCAGATATAGGAATAGCAGGAGGAAAGAGCGGTGCGGTTTTGTTTAAAAAGGGAGAGATTATCAGAACGCTTTCTACAGATGAGATTTTAGAAGTTTTATTAAGTGAAATACATATCATGTAGTGGTCTGATCGCCAGTTATCTGGTAAAATAAATGCTTTAGTTTTGCAAAAATTAAGGATATGCCTATGTCTAACACAACTACAACAAGGGTGAAAGTTAGAAATGCTGTTATGACAGATGTTTTAAGAATACAAACCCTTGTTAATCATTATGCTAAAACAGATTTAATGTTGCCCAAGTCTCTTAATCAGTTGTATGAAAACATTCGAGATTTTATTGTGTTAGAAATAGAGGGAAAAGTGATTGGCTGTGGTGCACTTCATTTTTACTGGGAAGACCTGGCAGAAGTGAGATCACTGGCAGTTGATCCAGATTGTGCGAAGCGAGGATATGGTGCACTTATTGTTGAATGTCTTGTTCAACAGGCAAAAGAATATAAGGTTAACAGGGTTTTTTGTCTTACTCTGGTACCTGGGTTCTTTGCCAAGCTGGGTTTCAAAGAAGTTCCGCATAGTGAACTCCCTCAAAAGGTTTATAAAGACTGTATAAATTGTGTGAAGCTCGGCAAATGTGATGAGATTGCCATGGTTATATCTACTGAAATACAGGAATAAAAGATGGTTAAGACAGGTATTATAGGAGCTTCCGGCTATTCTGGTCTGGAGCTTGTTAGAATTTTGTTAAAACATCCTGAAGCTTCTCTAGAGTTTGTTTCAGGAACTGAGCGTGTTGCAGGTAGCCTTTATTCAGACTTGTATCCTATTTTAAGAGGTGAAACCGACCTGAAATGCTTTCTTACGGATGTAGGCAAGGTTATTGATTCTGATGTAGAACTGCTTTTTCTTGCTACTCCTAATGATACATCTCTTTATATGGTGCCAGAAATAATAAATAATACCGGTAAAAAGCTTATAGACCTGAGCGGGAGTTTTCGCTTGAAAGATAATGCCCTTTATCCAGAGTATTATGGCTTTAAAAATAGTAATATGTCACTGATAAAAGAGGCTGTTTATGGAATTCCTGAACTTTATGCTGACTTGATTAGAAAAGCCCGCCTTGTAGCAAACCCTGGATGCTATCCTACTAGTGTTGTGTTGCCTCTGGTGCCACTTTTTAAAGCAGGTATAGTAAATACATCCTGCCGGGTTGTAGTCGATTCTAAATCGGGCGTGAGTGGTGCCGGGAGAAAACCGTCAGATAACACTCATTATGTAGAAACAAATGAATCTATGAAGGCCTATAACCTGCACAGACACAGACATGAACCTGAAATCAAGCAGGAGCTTGAAAAGGCAGCTGGTTCAGTTATTAATATGACCTTTAGTCCGCACCTGGTACCGATCAATAGAGGGATACTGTCTACTATCTATCTTCAAGTTAATAATGGAGTTAAGATGGATGATATTTTAAACCTCTGGAATAAGGCTTATTCAAGGAAAAAGTTTGTTAGAATATTACCGGCAGGTCAATTGCCTGAAATTAAATTTGTAGCTAATTCCCCATATTGCGATATAGGTTTTTCACTGAGAGGTAATGATCTAATTATTGTATCCTGTATAGATAACCTCTTGAAGGGTGCTTCTTCTCAGGCTGTTCAGAATTTTAACTTGATGTGTGGCTTCAGAGAAGAGGTTGGCCTGTGAAGAATATTCTTGTAAAGCTTGGTGGTAGCGTTATTACAGATGTTAGTTACCGGCAGTCTATTATCAAACAACTTGTTTCTATTAAGGAAGCTGGCTATTCAGTTTCTGTCGTTCATGGAGGCGGGAAACTAATTAGCCATTACCTTGAAAAGCTTGATGTAAAGGCAGAATTTTATGAGGGGCTCAGGGTGACAACTCCTGAAGCCCTTGATGTAGTGATGATGGCTCTTCTGGGGAAGGTGAATAAAGATATTGTCAGAGACTTTAATCTTTTGAATGTCCTTGCTGTTGGTCTCTCTGGTGGAGATGCCAGATTGATTGAGTGCCAGAAGCTTCTGTTGAAAGATGGTTATGATCTGGGGAGGGTTGCTATTCCTTCTGGTATCAATACTAAATTCTATGAAATGCTCGTAGATGCCGGTTATGTAGTGATTATTGCAACAATAGGCTTTGGTAAGGATGGTTATTACAATATTAACGCTGATCATACGGCAGCGTTTGTTGCAGGAGAAGTTAAAGCAGATCATCTGGTTTTCGTTAGTGATGTGGAGGGGGTTATGCATCCTGAAACGGGAGAAGTTTATAGAAATTTGAATGAGAATGCGGTTTATGATCTTAAAAAACAGGGTGTTATAACAAGTGGAATGTTACCAAAGCTTCAATCTTGTTTTAGTGCACTTAAAAAAGGGGTATCCAGAGTATCAATCATAAATGGCAAAAGAGAGTGTGCAATTGAGAAAGCTGTTATCTCTTGTGAGCAGCCGGGTACAGAGATAACCCTTTGATAGCTATAAATTTAGTCAAATAAAAGGAGGAACTTTTTATTCCTCCTTACTTCGAGCAAAGTAACCAACCTTATTAATTGATGCTTGTATATTCTTGTTAGCTTGAGATAAAATACATTGTGTGCATTTGCACAATATATTATCATGGAGATATTAGTAATGCAAGGGTAATTTTTAACCTAACCTGCATTTTTAAATTTATAAGTAAGCCTGAAAGTATAGATTATAAGTTAAAAGGAGAATTTTATGAAGAAAGTATTACTTACACTGACTGAAGATAAGAAGCATTTGAGTGCGCATTTTGGTACCTGTGGGTCATTTTTGCTTTTAGAAGTTGAAGATAACCAGGTTAAATCAAGAAAAGAAGTAGAAAATGAATATGCAAATCATCATTCTGGTTGTCAGGTGCCTGATTACATTAAGTCTATGGATGTAGATGTTGTGATTACTGGCGGCATGGGCATGAAGGCTGTTGAGAAGTGCAATATGCATAACATGGAAGTTATTCTTGGCCATACAGGCACTGTTGATGAGATTATTGAGCGTTATCTAAAAGGTGAGCTCGATTCTATTGGGTCGGCCTGTTCTCATCACCATTAGAAATTTTTTCTGGTCTGAGAATGCTTTGTTATAAGACTGATACAGCTTTTTTGGTTTTAAAAATAAATTAAGCAATGATCTTAATCATTGCTTTAATTTTTATACTGGGTGTAGTATGATCACCCTGAGCACTGTAAGGAGGCATTATGGAATTAGCAGAATTAAAGAAGCTGGATGATAAATACATTTTAAATTCATATAAACGTTATCCGTTGCAGATTGTGAGGGGTGATGGTGTCTATGTGTATGATGATAGCGGCAAAAAATACCTTGACTTTCTAAGCGGTATAGCTGTAAACGCCCTTGGGTATGGCAATAAACAAGTCGTGGATGCTCTTAAGTCTCAGGCAGGTGAGCTTATTCACATATCTAACCTCTTTTATTCTGAAACGCCTGTCTTGCTGGCCAGAAGGCTCTGTGAGTTATCCTCAATGGATAAGGTTTTTTACTGCAATTCAGGTGGAGAAGCAAATGAACTTGCTGTTAAGCTGGCACGTGTGCATGGTAAGACTTTCAACAAGGATAAAAATAAGATTATATGCATGAAAAATTCTTTCCATGGAAGGACAGCAGCTGCCCTGACTATTACGAAATCTCCTGAATACGGGGAGAAGTTTTACCCGCTGATTGAAGGGGCTGAGTTTGTGTCCTTAAATGACCATGAAGCACTGAAGCAGGCTGTAGATAAAAATACTTCCTGTATTATTCTTGAGCCGGTCCAGGGCGAAGGAGGTGTTCATGTTGCAGATGCTGAATACCTCCAACTGGCACGCTACCTTGCAGATGAATACAATGCACTGCTTGTTTTAGATGAAGTTCAGTGTGGTCTCGGGCGCACAGGAACCTGGTTTGCCTTTGAATCATCCAGAATTAAGCCTGATATACTCACACTGGCAAAAGCTCTCGGGGGCGGACTTCCGCTGGGTGCTGTTTTGATGATAGATAGTGTTGCATCTCTTCTGACATACGGAGATCATGGAACTACTTTTGGCGGGAACTGTCTTGCTGTTGCCTCTGCAAATGCCTTTCTAGATGCTATAGAATCTCAAAAACTCCTTGAAAACGTTAATAATACAGGTTGCTACTTTAAAGAGCAACTTTTAATACTTAAAGAAGAATATTCATTTATTAAAAAAGTCCGGGGCAAAGGTTTAATGCTTGGTGTTGAACTTGATAAGCCAGCTGTAGAGTATGTTTGTTCCTTTATGAATGAGGGGCTGATTTCTAACTGCACCGCAGAGAAAGTCATACGTTTTTTACCCCCTTACATAATAACAAAAGAAAATGTTGATGAAGCGATAACTATTATGAGAAAAGTGTTTGATAGTTAAAAACAGGATAAACTGTGCTATGAACCCGGTTATAAATCATATTATCGATAAACTCTACCAGTGGGTAACAACATACAGAGGCAGAGACCTTATAAAAGATACAACACGCATAAAATGCAAGTATGATGCTTTTATTAATAGCACTGTGACTGACCCGCTATCGTTTACAATATTTGAGATGTCCGATAAAGGAGAGCTGCTTATTGATGATGTGAGTCGCCTTATAGACTCTGAAGCAGCGTTTTTTCTTTTTGTAAACCCTGAAACAAAGTGGATTGTGGCTGTTCAGAATACAAATAAAAACCAGGCAAGCCTGGTAAGAAGGGATAATGTTGACAATTTTAAAGTAAAGATAGTTAATTAACAAAAAAAAAGCGCCCATATTAGACGCATAGAGGATCAACGGGTAAAGTAAGGAAAAGGGAATATAAAGAGGTTTCGAGAAAAGGTGCACCCTTAAGTGCGAGAGATTAAGGAACTAAAGGGATCTGATACAAACCACTACTCAATCTATCTTTAAAAACTCAACAACTAACTGCCTGTATAGATTAAACTTTTTAATAGTTACAAAACGGTTACCTCCGATTGTGGAAAGTCTTATAACATTTAGTATGCGGGAAACAATAAATCTGATTTTACTTGACTTCTAGTTTTCTTGCGTGTCTCTATGGTAATAAAAACAGGTCAAAAAAGCGGATTGCCTGAAGTAACTTTAAAATCGCAGTAAAACCCACTGCTGACAGGTGTTTTACAAAACTTATATACATAAAAAAACAATCAATTAAACCACATGTTAAGCTACACTATTAAAGGCTTTAAACAGGTTATATGCTATAGAGACCCTTGTGGATGCTACGTTTAACAGTTAAGGCGAGTTTAAAATCCTTGCCTGGTAAACTGAAATGGTTTAGTCTGTGATGCTGGTTTTGCTTAATATTTCTTAATAACAGAGGCTGTGCATTTATCTTTACTACAGTTGTAATATACTTGGTGTTTCCGACAAATCTTCATATATATACTATTCCACGTAAATAATTAATATATACTGATAGGATTCAGAACACCCGGCCTCTATAATCTGGAATCTATACATTACTTTCAAGGATCAATATAATAATACTTTTCAGACGATTAAAAGCCTGAAAAGGTTTTATAACCTGACAAAATGGAAATGCTGTTTGGCATAACCACGCACTTTCTTTATTGATATTCCCTGAAAAGACTCAAAAATAGGAGGTTATAAGCCTCCTATTTTTAAACTGCAACTTTAATGAGCCCATTTTTTATTTTGCTGCATTTTTCGCTTTGCGTCCACGTTTAGAAAGTTTGATTCTGTTTTCTTCCTGCATTTCAGGAGAAATGTTGAGACTTTTGGCTACATCACTGATGTGATCCATGTATTTTTGAGTTGGAATATTCTGCTGTGCCAGAAGGTGGAATATTATCTTGATACCGGCAAGATTTATTCCCAGCTCTCTTGTAAGATATTGAATGAATTTGCCTCTTTCAATATCGTTAAGAGAATAGAGTCTGCGGTTCTTTGCAGATCGTGATGGAACTAAAAGCTGCTCGTCATCGTAAATTCTCAAAGTGCGCTGATGTACTTTTAAGATATCTGCTACGACGCTGATAGGAAACATGGGCTTTTCTGGGTCTAGTCCAGCTTTATCAAAGTTGTTATTTAGGATCTGAGATGACATAGGCCCCCTTTACGCATTGTTACTTATCTACCTACGATAAACTTTTTTGTGTTCATTTCATTATAAGACACTCATTTTCAAATATACAAATATTCTTTGTGTGAAATTTAACAAATAAACATAAACATAGTAATGAATAGTAGTTTTTTCAGGTTTGGCTGTATTAGAGCATTGATACAGAAAAAATTAAAATGTCAGTATTTGTACAATTTGCTATTCAAGTTTCAAAATAAACATGAGTTATACTTTTTATCATTATCATATTATTTTGTTGAGTTGTAAACTGTTCATTAGAAGTAATTATTAGTTAGTTTAGAGCAGTGCAATTGACGTTTTTTGCAAGTGTATAAGCTGCTCTGGGGAGCAAATTAGAACTAAAGTATCAATATAATACATATGCATTAAACTTAATCAGGAATTATCAGTAATATTATATATTGGATTTTGTGAAAAATTTTGTTATTGCAAACTCTTCTTAATAAGTTTTTAGTAATAATTCTTAACATTCGTTATAATTATCTAAATATAACCAGTTTTATGAAACAGTTTTCTATGTAGCTCTAGAAGGGCTTTATTCTTTAAGTGCTCCCAGCATAATACCTTTAATAAAGTATTTTTGGCCCAGAATAAAGACGATTATGACCGGTATCACTGAAATAACACTGGCTGCCATTAGTTGAGCCCATTCGGTCGTTTCTCTAAAACTACCTTTAAAAGCTGCCAGCCCAACGGGAAGCGTTTTCATTACATCTGAATTTGTAACTATAAGAGGCCACATAAAGCTGTTCCAAGAGGTTATGAAGCTGAAAATGCCCAGTGTAACGATAGCAGGCATTGCAAGTGGAAGTGCTATGTGCCAGAAGGTCATAAATGGGTTGCAGCCATCAATTCTGGCAGCATCTTCAAGTTCTTTAGGGAAGCTCAAAAACCACTGGCGCAATAAAAATATGCCGAAACCGCCAAATATACCCGGTACGATCAGGGCCCAGTATGTGTCGATCCAGTGCAGTTCTCGCATTAAAAAGAACAGGGGTACTATATTTACCTGTGGTGGTATCATCATCGTACCAAGAAACACAAAGAAAAGTATATTTTTATGTTTGAAATTTAGCCTGGCAAAAGCATAGGCTGCCATTGAGCAGGTAGCGACCTGACCGATAACAGTGGCGATAGATACTATCATACTGTTTAAAAAATATCTAAAGAGTGGAATTTTGTTAGCTATTTCAGGGTAATTTTGCCATAAAAAAGGCTCTGGCACTATCTCAGGTGGATAGCTGAATATTTGTGAATTGCTCATGAAGGAGGTTAAAAGCATCCATATGAATGGTAATATCATTGATAGTGCGCCAATGACCAGTATAGTATAAGAAATGATAAGTTTTATTCGTACATTACCCATTTTTTTCTTAATTTCCACTGAACTAGTGTTAGAACAAGGATGATGATAAACAGGACATATGCAATAGAAGAAGCATAGCCCAGTTTAAAAAACTCAAAAGCGTTTTTAAATAGCCAGTATACAATTACCATTGTTGCATTTTCCGGCCCGCCGTCAGTCATCAGATAAATAAGGTCAAAGACCTGAAAAGAAGAGATAGTGCTCATGATGCATACAAAGAAAATGGTTGGGGTTAGCATAGGTATGGTAACATGAAAGAGTTTATTGATGCTGGTAGCACCGTCTATATCAGCAGCTTCATAGAGTGAATCAGGTATTCCCTGAAGCCCGGCAAGAAAAATGATCATGTTATATCCGATGTTTTTCCACACACTGACTATTATGATAGCGATAATAGCCCAGAATTTATCAAATAGCCACAATGGTGGAGTAGAGATACCTGTTTTGATCAGCATAAAGTTTAATATACCGTTATTAGGGTCAAATATCCAGCTCCAGACGATTGCTGCAACAATCATAGGAGTTATAACGGGTAAAAAATAAGCTGTTCTAAATAATACAATTCCTTTTATTTTCTGGTTGAGGGCAACTGCCAGTATTAACGGTATGGTTATACTGAATATAACTACAGCAAGTGCATAGATTATTGTTGTTATCAATACATGATAGAATAGCGGGTCTGATAGAAGTTTTGAATAGTTTTCAAATCCTACAAAATCGGGTGGGCTGATAAGGTTCCAGCGTGTCAGGCTGATGAAAAACGATCCTGCAACAGGTATAAGTATAAATATAGCTGTGCCGAGCAATGCTGGCATTATCATTAGAATTGCCCAGAAAGAATCTTTTGTATTTATGTAATAGTTAAATTTATTCCAGCAGGTTTTTAACATCATCATGAATAGTTTCTAGTGCCTGGCAGGCTTCTTTATTGCCGTTCCAGACAGGTTCCAGTGTAACATTAATAAGGTCTATGACCTCGTTCCAGCGTTCAATCTGGGGGGTTGGTATGCCATTTTCAATTATTTCCAGAAATATATCAGCGTTTTCAGGTGGTAAATCATCGTTTAAGAAGGTTTTGCTTAAAGCGACATCTCTGCGGGCTGGTACTATAAGGCCTGTTTCAGTGAATTTAGTTATAGATTGTTCAGAAGCCAGGTATTCTATGAGTTTCCAGGCTGCATCAGGATGTGTGCAGTTCTTGCTAATAGCCCATCCTGATCCGTCAATGCCCACTATAGAACCTTTGGTGCCGGCAGGAAATCTTGCTATATCCCATCTAAACTTTATATCACTTCTGAATCGTGGTATACTCCAGCGGCCTGAAATAAACATAGCAACCCGTTGTTGCATAAAAAGTTGTGCCATGGTATTGTTACCTGCTTCTGCTGCACTTGGTGCAACGTGGTATTTGTTTCTCAGGTCAGAATAAAATTGAAGTCCTTTACAGGCTGATTTTTCGTTCAGAGTAAAAGATGTACAGTTTTCATTAAAGAGGTTTCCTCCATTGCTCCAGGCGAAAGGTAAATAATAGATGAAGAAGCTTTCAAAAGAGGTTCCGAAGAGATCGATTTTATTGTCATTATTAGTATCATGTGTAAGCTTTCTGGCTTTGTTGAGGAAATCTTCAAAGGTCCAGTTTTTATCAGGATAGCTTATATTGTATTTGTCATAAAGGTCTTTATTATAGTATATGACTGCGTTTGAGATATCACGGGGGATAGCAAGGAGCTTACCTTTGTAGCTCATTGTATCAAGTGATTGACTGAAAAACTCTTCTTCTTTTAAGACATAACTTTCATTGAGTTTTTTATCCAGATTTAGAAGTATATCACCTGATGCATAAACCGGTAAATTCATATTATTGATGAAAATAACATCAGGGGTAAGGTTTGCAGCCACCAGCATATGGAGTTTCTGAAAATAATTCTGTGGAATATGCATTATTTCTACAGAAATGTCCGGGTTTTCTTTATTAAAGTTTTCTATAATAGGTTTGAGAATATTTATTTCGGTTTCAGACCCCCAGGTGCAAAATTTGAGATGTATTAGATCTTCTTTTTTATTGCATCCTGTTGTTATTGAGAATAACAAGAAAGAAAAAAATATTAAATATTTACTGATACTCTTGAGCATCATCCCACAGACCATATTTATCAAGTATTTCTCTGAGATTAATTTCTTTTAGTGCTTTGTTTATATTACTTAGAAGATCAATATTACCTTCTTTAAGTGCAATAGCATAGCTTCCTGATTTATAGGCGACGTCAGAAACTCTTAGTTTTGGCCCTGTGTTGCTTTTTGAATACCATAATGCTACAGGAGAATCAATAAAAACAGCTGATATTTCTTTAAATTGAAGTGCTGAAAAGACATCAAGAATGTCATTATAGCTTTTTATCTTTATTGGTGAAGTAAGATTTTTATTTTCTTCCTGTATTATAAATTCACCAAGAGATTTAGCCATTACTCCAACATGAAATCCTCTGAGATCAATAAGATCATAGACAGAAGAGTTTTCTGGTATTACTATTCTCTGGGTAAGATTGTAATAAGGGCTGCTGAAAATAACTCCAGCCATTTTGTTTTCAGGTTTTAATGCTCCAATACTGATTTCATACTTGTTGTTTATCAGGCCTGCAATTATCCTATAGCTTTCAGCAGGAATAAATTCAGCTTCAACATTTAATATCCCGGCTATTGCTCTTGCTATATCAACTTCAAAACCGAGAAACATTCTGGTCTGCTCATCAATCCAAGCCCATGGTGCTCCCTTTATTCCGTCATTTATTGCGGCACCAATTTTTAATGTTCCTGATCGTTGCATATTTTCTAATTCTTGCATATTGCTAAAGATACTTTTATAATTTATTTAAACATTATAATTTTATACTGTTTGTTTTTTTTTAACATTAATGTAAAGTCAGCTTATAATTTTAAATGGTTGATTTCTCTGAATGTATTTTAAGATAACTTTATCAGGATTGTTTATATGGATTTATCTTATTATAAGCAACTATTAAGTATATTTTCTGTGCAGCCTGTTATATCTGATTTGAATGCTGGTGACATTGTTTCTTGTGGCTGGCCATTGTTGATAATAAGGATTTATGACTGCACTGAAAATACGGTAAAAGCACAATTGACAGATTCTATTGAGACAATATCTGTTTTGTTCAGTACTAAAGAAGATGTTGATAAAATAATTAATATTGGTGAAGGCCAAGTTATATTTCTATATGATTCCAAAGTCTTTAATAGTGATGATCAGAAGAAATATATTCAGGCTGGTCGTTTCTATACACTCAAAGAGGTGGATGATGGGTTGCCAGATCATTACCAGAAAGAACAGAGAAAAGATAATTCTGTTAGAACGATTAAAATAAAACGACCTTCAGCCCCGGTTAAAAATAAAACCCTTAAAAAAAACCTAGAACAGGGATCACACTGGCGTACACTCTCTGAAAGATGGGAAAACCAGGGAAAGAGTTAGATCTAAATGAACTTAAAAAAGCAGTTTTTATTTACTAAAAAACTGGAATCCTTTTACAAGGCTGGAAGACCTCTATTAGAAATATTTAATTCCCTTGCTGCTAACGAGCCCAGTCTGGCTTTAAGAAAGTCTTTTTCAAAAGTGGCAGAAGAAATAAGGGCCGGGTCATCTCTTGCTGCGGCACTGGAAAAGCATGATGATATTCTTGATGTTGTTTATGCAAAGCTTATTATGGTTGGCGAAAAGTCTGGCAGGTTGGATGTAGTTTTAAATCAGATATTAGAGCTTCAGAGGGCATTGATAGCATTGCATAAAAAGATAATTAGTGCTTCGCTATATCCTATCGCTATTGTTGCTACTTATCTATTTGTATTTTCAATATTGATATTCTTTATGATTCCTGCAATTACAGATTTTATGATTAAGTTTAATTTTGATCCACCATTTTTCTTGATGTGGGTTGCCCAGTTAAAAGGTCTGTGTTGCTCTCCTCTGTCATTATGTGCCTGTCCTTTTGCTATAGCACTGATTACTATAGCAATTTATATTTTTATTAATATTGATTTTCTAGCAGGTTTTAGAAGTATAGTTATGCTCTATATACCGGGGTTTGGTCGTTTAGAAAAGCTAAAAAATATGTATGCTTACTTTTTTACTATGAAGGTTTGTTATGAATCAGGTCTTTCAGCTCTTGAAGCAACTGAACTTTCTACACATAATATTACTAACGATCATCTTTTTGACAGGTATGCTGAAATTAATGAATATGTTAACGAAGGGGATAATATATCATCATCATTGAATAAGTCTAACCTTTTTGACTTTGACATTATTGATTTAGTTAGAGTTGGTGAAGAATCTGGCAGATTAGAAGAGTCTTATAAAGAGATAATAGAGCTTCTTGACGATAAAATTAAAACAACAGTGGCTATTATGATTGCGATGGTTAAACCTTTAGGTATTGTTTTTGGGCTTCTGTTCCTGCTGGGCGTTTTTGGGACGGTCTTTTTAATTGTATTTAGTGCTTTTATGAAAATTAAAGAGGTGTTGCCACATTAGGAATTTTAAAACACTATGAAAAAAATCTTCAAGCAGGTTTTGATATTCTTTATTGTAGATTTTGCAATTTTAGTCGGGGGTATGGCTATAGTTTTTCTTCTGTTTGAAGACTTTTTTACGGTAGAGTATCTTTGTATTTCTTTTCTTACAATATTATGCTGGATATATATATTTTATCTAAAAGATTTTTACAGGCCTTTTAGACCGGTTTCTTTCTTGTTTTTAGCTTATCATCTTTTTGAAGCAATACTAATCGGAACGATAATACCTGTTTGTATATTTTTTTGTTTTAGAAATATCTTTATGAATCTGTTAGGCCTTATAGTTGCTGCATTAACACTATATTTTCTTGTTTTATCCTGGAGATATGCTTATTACTGGTATATACAGCCAGCTATTAAAACCCGGAACACTCTTATATTAGGTTCAGATGACTCAGGACAGGCAATTGCAGCTGAAATAAGAAAATATCCTGAAATTAAATTTAATGTAATTGGCTTTGTTGATGACGATCCAGCGAAAAAGGGTATTGTTGTTGATAATCTCAGAGTAATTGGATCTTTTTCAGAACTGCCTGATATACTTGAACAGCTTGATGTACAGGTTTTAATACTTGCTATACCTCCTGATAAAAGAGAAAAAGAGCTTCAGCTGATAACTCCAGAATGCATTAAATTTAATGTGGAGCTTGTTGAAATCTTTGACCTCTATTCTTATCTAACTGGAAAGCTACTGGCATCTCATATTGCGTGTTTTGACCCGGTAAAGTATACTTATAGACCTGCTTATGAGCTTATTAAGCGTATCCTTGATGTCATAGTTGCTATTTTAATTACAATTTTTACTATTCCATTAATGCTTGCTGTTGCTATTGCTATAAAATTTCATGATGGCGGCAGGGTTCTCTATTTTCAGAACCGGGTAGGAAAATACGGGAATATTTTCAAAATGTTAAAATTTCGTACAATGTTTCCTGATGCTGAAATTAACGGTGCTGTGTGGTCTGAAGGCAATGAAAAAGATCCAAGGGCAACAAATATTGGACGAATTATAAGAAAATTACGTTTCGATGAACTCCCTCAGATGTATAATGTTATTAAGGGCAATATGAGTCTTGTAGGGCCCCGACCCGAAAGACCTGAATTTACTGAGATACTGGAGAAAAAGAACCCATTCTATTCAAAAAGGCATTCAGTATTACCTGGCTGGGCAGGCTGGGCACAGGTAAAATATAAATATACGGCTAATGTTGACGATGCTTTTGAAAAATTGTCTTATGATCTTTACTATATTCAGAATCGCTCTATCTTTCTTGATGTGAATATCTGGCTTCTGGCAATAGCGAAAGCGATTAGTGGCAGATTTAGGTAACTTCTGATTTTCCGAAATAGGTTAAATTTTTTTACAAAATCAAAATTTATTCAAAAGTTTTTACTATTAATGCCGATAAATATTATGCCTGTATAATACCCCGTGGGTCAATCGGTTGGATCACAGGAAGCTTCAATGCAAGAAGACAAAAAAAGAATAGCGAAATATACCATTTTAGCTGTGGATGATGAAATGCATTCGCTAAAATTTTTGCAGAGAACTTTTAGAAAAGAATATAACCTTATTGCAACGACTGATCCTTACGAAGCTCTGGATATTATAAAGAATATGAAGGACGATCTTGCGGCTGTTTTATGTGATCAGACGATGCCAAAACTAAGTGGTACTGAGATATTAGCAGCGGCAAGGCATTATGCTCCTAATTCTGTAAGGATAATGATTACAGCATTTATTGATGCAAATGCCATTATGGATTGTATTAATGATTGTGAGGCGTATCATTATCTGCAAAAACCGTTTGATCCATCTGAGTTGCAGCAAACACTTTCACAGGCGTTATTATTAAGAGAAAGAGCACTGGAAAATCGCCATATTGTAACTAACTTAAGAAAATTATTATTCAGTACAATAGGGGCTATCTGCGAGGCACTGGAAGAAAAAGATAAGTATACGATTGGTCATTCGAGACGTGTAACCAGGTATGCTTTAATGTTAGGAAGAGAATTAGGGCTTTCAGAACCTCAACTTCAGAAACTACACCTTGCAGGGCTTTTGCATGATATTGGTAAGATTGGTACACCGGAAAGAATACTGAATAAACCCGGCCGTCTTACGGATGAAGAGTTTGTTAAGATAAAAGAACACCCTGGTCAGGGTGCAGATATAATTAAAAACCTTAAGCAACTGGGTGAAGTTGTAGACTGGGTACGTTTTCATCATGAACGATATGATGGAAATGGCTACCCGGGCAATCTGGGTGGTGAAGAAATACCCATGGGAGCTGCTATATTAGCTGTCGCTGATACATATGATGCCATGACATCTGACAGATCATACCGCAAAGGTCTGCCCCATCAGGTGGCAGTTGCCGAAATTAAAAAGTGTACAGGATCCCAGTTTAATCCTGATGTTGCTGCTGCTTTCTTGCGCATTGAAAAAAGAATTGAATTGCTTTTAAAAGACAATGATAACGGTAAAAAAGAAACAGTTACCAGCCTTTTAGTTGAATCTGAAGACCTGGCCATGAGAATTTGTTCTCAGTTCTAGTCTTTATAGCCATCAGGGTTTCCTTTATGCCATTTCCAGGCTGATTCGAGAATAGAATGCAGGTTGTGTTTCGGTTGCCAGCCTAAAGTGCTGCTTATTTTATTTATATCAGCTACCAGAACAGGAGGATCGCCTTCTCTTGGAGCTGTCATAACAGTAGGTATCTCTTCACTGGAGACTTTTTCCAGTGTGCTGGCTATTTCACCTACACTGTATCCACTGCCACTGCCAATATTAAAAACCTCACTTGTTATTTTGTCTTCAAAGATAGCTTCTAATGCCATAATATGGGCTATTGCAAGGTCTTCAACATGTATATAATCCCTTATGGCTGTGCCGTCTGGTGTGTCATATCTGTTGCCAAATATATTGAGGACTCGCTGCTGGCCAAGAGCTACTTTAATAGCGTTAGGAATTAAATGGGTTTCCGGGTTATGGTCTTCTCCATAGTCTTTGTATGCACCACAGGCGTTGAAATATCGGAGAGCTGCATATTTGAAGTTATAGGCTTTGTGAAAATACTTTAAAAACTGCTCTACCTGCAATTTTGTAACTCCATAAGGGTTTATAGGTATTGCAGGGCTGCTTTCAGGTATGGGTATTTTGAAAGGTATTCCATAGACAGCAGCACTTGATGAGAATATAAAAGCTTTGATGCCTGCTTTATTAGCAATATCAATAATGTTTAGGCTTCCTGTGACATTGTTGTTAAAGAATAAGTCAGGTTTTTTGACTGATTCACCCACTTCTATAAATGCGGCAAAGTGTATAATACCTTTAATATCAGGGTTCTCTCTTAATACTTTTTCGATTGCCTTCCTATCAAGTGTTGAGCACTGATAAAACTTTGCTTCGACTGGTATTGCTTTTTTGTGGCCTCTTGAAAGGTCATCAATAATGATAACATTATATTTTTCTTTTAATAAAAGCTGACATACAACAGAGCCAATGTATCCGGCCCCTCCGGTGACGAGAATGCTGTTTTTCCTGAGCACTTGAATTTCTCCGTTTATATTCTGCATCGATGTATTCAGGATATCATATTTATCCTGTGGTGCTAATAACTTTTTAATAGTTTGTTAAAAGCCCCGCATCAATAGCAATAAACAAGAGTGCTTTTTTCAGTCGTCTGTAAACAGTGCTTTTATGACACATGTATTTTTCTACAGGCTTCCCACGAAGAACATTAAGTGAATCATAGAGCTTTGAGTTTGCTTTTTTCAGTCGTTTGATAGAGGCATTGATTGTTGAAATTGATATCTCGGGATCTATTTCTTCATTGATTAGTCTGATAAACTCTGAAGAATAGCCTTTTATGATTACTCCATGCTTTAATCTTTTGTGTTCAACTATTCTGTATACAGTAAAATTATCGTAATCTTCTTGAAACAGATATTTTTCAGCTAAATATTGCTCCAGAGCCTTAATAATATGCTTCGTATGATTTTTTTTAGCTGGCATAGTCCTCCTCCATTAAATCTTGAGATATTTCAAAATAGTTATCATAAACCTCAAGACACTTTTTAATGGTTTCTTCAGAAATATTTAGCCTGCTTGAAAGAGTTTTCACTGAAGGGAACTTATAATTATCAGTAAGCAGGTATTCGTTCTCGATTTTTTTGATTTTATAAAAGATTTCTTTTAAGTAAAGAGGGACTTTAAGAGTAAAGTGATTTTTGTTAACGTATGTGCTTAGAGCTTTTTTGATTTTTGGAATGATATATGTCTTGAACTGTGTACCTCTATCAGGATCATAGCTGTTGAGTGCCTGTATTATTGATATAACACCTTCCTGAAAGAGATCATTTTCGTCAAATCGTGAATTAAAAGGACATGCTTTAATATATTTTATGACCGTTTTGAGGTTATAAAGAATTAGTTTCTCTCTAGCTTTATTGTCACCAAGCTTCATTTTAGATATCAATTCTTGTTCTTCTTCTTTATTCAGATCAGGAAGTTTGATAAAATATTCATAAAACTCTTTATTTCCTTTAAAGTCTAGCATATTTATCTCCTTTAGCTTTTTAAATAATAATCTTTTAGCTGGTTTAGAAGATCTTCTACTGTAATTATCTGCCTTTTTAGTTCTGATAATTGCTGTGTGACTAGCTCTATCTGGTTTTCAATTGATTTATCAATCTGGTCAAGAATACGATTTATTTCTTGATAGTCCATAAATGGTTCCTTTCATTTTATGTTTAGCACTTTATTTCTCTTTACAAGCTTAAAATGCTATTTAAAACCTAACTATACGTTGTTATCACTACTTTATGCCGCATAGCAAATTTTAAAAGCTAAATATAAGCATAGAAATGCTTGCTTTTTTCTCGTAATTATGCTTTAATAATAAATACATAAACTTAATTATTGCTTCTGATATTTTCTGTTAAGGGTCGCTCCTGAAGAGCGATCCCTTTTTATTCTTTTCTCATAGAATAATCACCCCCTTTATTTCATCATAAAACTTTCTGATACTGAAGATAGTTATTTGTATGGTATAAAAAACTTTTTATAGTCTTGCATAATATCAGGTAATAATTTCGTAACTGCTTAGAGAGAGGTGTTATAAGGTTAATATTCTATTGTTAGTCTTATTATACAACTTTTTTATAGATTTGAGAAGCCTTTATGCCAAAAACCGAAAATATATAGATGGTTTGAATATCTATATACCCCTTTGGGGTACTTATTTTAAGCAATAAGCTTTTGTCTAATGCTTTAAAATAAACTATACTACAATTAATATAATTATTTACTATATTAAGTATAGTAAATGCTATATTATATGAATTAATTAGAACTATAAGTTATCATCGTCTTCTGTATCAAGCTCAAGATCTTTTGTTCTTGTGGCAAGGGTTCTTCTGGCTTTTTCAGGGCTGCTTCGGTGGCCTTTTGATGATTCTGTTATGAGATCTGTTATACTGTCCAGGCCCTTATAGACGTTTCTGATCATGCTGTTGATCTTGCTTATACGTCTATCCATATCTTTGAGTGTCATATGAAGTTCCATTTCGAGGTCTTCAAACTTTTTAGTTAACTTTGAGCTGCTTTCCTGGTTATTGCTGGCATATTCGTTTACCTGGAAAAGCAGGTGTTCAAAGACAGAGCGAAGTTCATCATCAATTTTAGAGTCTGTGCTGAATTTTTCAAGTTTAGTGCCCAGGTCATTTATTTTTCCGCTGATCAAGTTCAGGTATCCATTAGACTGTTCGACCTGTCCCTGAACGTCTTTTAGTTCGGTATGCAGATGTTCAATTTTGTGGTTAAAGTTTTGTGTTTCTTTATCGAGAATATTTTCGATATTGTAGCTCAGGAGTCTTTCTACTTTTTGGTCCAGAGTATTAAATTTCAGGTCCAGGCTTGATATATCAGAGCGCAGTGTTTCTTGAAGTCTGCTAATTTGCATATTGAATAGAGATTCCAGTTGTATGACCATGTCATCAACCACTTCTCTAAGCCTGTTAGTACGCTGTTCAGTCTGTTGTATTTCGGTGAAGAGCTGATTGCGGAATGTTTCTAGCATTTTAGGTATATTATTGTCTTCCAGTCCGCTTGTTTTTTCGCCGAGTAGATTAAGCTTGTCGTAGGCTTTTTCGAAGAGCTCTTCAAGGTGAGAAAGCTTATTCTGGCTTTTTTCAAGTTCCAGTTGCATGCGGAATTCGAAGTCATAAAAGGCTTCATAAATCTGTGATTCTGCGGTATTATCCTGGCCCAGCTCAATTAGAGTACCGACAGTGTTGTTTATATTGTTAATTGTATCTTGAATTGTGTTGACGTTGGTGTCTACGGAGTTTATGTTTTGTGATATTTTAGATATTTTTTCGGCGGTATCCTGTTTTATTTCGCCCTGAATATTTTCTAGAATAAGGCTGAAACCTTCTATAATGGTTGCTACGTCATCAATTTTGTGGCTGATGCTTTCCTGATCTTCTCTTACATTTGATTCAAGGTTGCTTAGCATTTGATGGAAGTTGTTAACCAGACTGGTAAAGTCAACATCACCTTTTGCCATGCTATCCGATTCTATTAAAGCAACAGTAGAGTCAAGCACTGTTGAGAGATCAATGATTTTTGATTCGATGCTTTCCTGTTCTGATCTTATAGAATCGGCTAATTCTCCGAGAAGAGAGTCTAGTTGATCCAGCGGGTCTGCCTGAGCAATGATATCAAACTTCGATTCAAGCCTTGAGAAGAGGTTTTTATTCTCTTCTGCCATATCAATTATTTTGCTGGTTACCTGTTGTTGAATATTATCTCTGATATTGCCTTTTAGATGGGCGATCATTTCTCTTTGAGATCTCTGTTCAGATTCCAGGCTTTCAATTTTCTTTGACATGCCTGTTAAAAGTCGCATTACAGATTGAGCCTGAGCTGTTGGCATAGGTTCTTCTGCTGGATGTTCCGGGGGAATCTTTTTAGGTGGGTGTTGAGTATGGGGCGGAGGGGTTTCTTTATGTTGTTGTGGTTGAAACTCTTTTGCTGCAGGCAGGTGGTGATCTTCTGTCTCAAGCCCTCCCAGTAAATCCTGAGCAGGTTTCATGTTTTCTGGTACATCACTGCTCTGGACAGGGAAATCCTGGTCAGTAAAGCTTCCCAGTTGCCCCAGTGTACGGTCTCCTGTTTGTTGAGATAGTTCTTCAAAGCTTGCAGTAAATTCATCTATTTCTTCTAATTTGCCAAATGCTTCTGGATCTGCCAGGTCATCGTCTTCTGGCATAGCAAGGCCTGGTTCTATCTGCTGAAAATCGTCTGTTTGTGCTGGAGACATGCCGGGCAGGCCCTGATCAAAACTTTCAAATTCTGATATTTCAGGTTCTGTGGGGTGTCCTGGTGTATCAAGAAACTGGTTTGATGTGAATGATTCAAAACTCGGTGGGGCTTCAAAGTTATCTTCCGGAGGAATTTCATCGTCTCCATTAAAAGGTGAGCCCAGCCGGGTTGTCATTTCTCCGATGGGTACGTCGGTATCCTCGTGAGGTTTTCCGGGCATATCGAGGAATTCAAAATCTTGTGTATCAGGCATAACACCGGGGCCAAAGTCTGTATTAAAATCACTATCATCGGTAAGCTGACCGGATATGCCTTTGCCCGGTGTGAATCCTTCAGGAAGGTTTGAAGCATCTGCTGGCCATATTGTAGTCTCATCATAAATAGCCGTATTAAGGTTAACAGCATTTGCTAGGTTGGCTGAATTGAAGTCTACACCTTTTATGATGGTTCTATCGAAATTGACTCCGTTAAGATCAAGGTTTGAGAGATTTCCATTGGTTAAATTGGCTCCGGTAAAGTTTGTTTCACGAACTTTTGCACCCTCAAGGCTTATGTTATTGGCATTAACCTTTGACATGTTGGCGCCATAAAGTATGGTGTTGGCAAGATCTGCATTGGTCATTTTGGCACCGCTCAGGTCTGCTTCAGTCATATCTGCCCGGCCAACCGAAAGATCCGTTAGATCAGCATTCCTTAATATTGATGAGTGCAGATAAGCAAAGTTAAGCTCAGCATCTTTAAGAGAGGCATTCTCTAAATTTGCACGACAAAGATTTGTACCGGTTAAATCTGCCCCTGAAAGATCTATCGGTTCATTGTTTGTTTCCTGTCTATAGTTGTTGAAGGCCTTGAGATTTGATTTTAAGATACGTACAAGTTCTTCTCGTGATTTTGCCACAGCGTGCTTACCTTTTAATAATCTTTATCAGTATAGACTCACGTGATTTTTCAACATTTTCCTTAATATTACAACAAAAGGCAATACTATGCGAATTTGTTAAACTTTTTAGCAATTTTTTGAATTGCTTTATTACTATTATTGAATATTCTTGCGGATTTCTCCAGTTGATCCTGCCGGGCACCAACTTTACAGTTAAAACGGCTGGCCTTAAATAAAATGGTTGTGTTTAATTTTTTATCAAAGAGTTTGTTGATTCTGGCAGAATAAACTCATTGCATATTAAAGGCAAGCAAAAAAATGAATAAAGCTAATATTCAAAGCGACTTGGATATTAGTTTTATTCAGATCTATTGGGGATGGTTAATATCACTGTTATAATAATGTCTCTACTTAAAATTAGACGAGAGCAGCTGACTTAAGGGTGCCGGTGCCGACCAGTGTAACGGTTTCTGTCTTTGTCTGACCATTATGCTCAGTTTCAAAAGTGATAGAGACCATATTTTGAGAACTATTATCATTTGATTGTACTTTAGTTTCAGTGATGTTTTTAATTGTAGTTTTATACAATGTACCCTACTCCAGTTAAATTAACTTTATGTAAGATAAATAAGGCTAATATTACTACTATAAACTATTAATAAAATTTTACAACCCATGAATTCAATATTAGTAAACTTTTTTTAAGTTTTTATGTACTCTTTACACCCATTTTTTTGCAACAATAACAAAATAAAATCTGATAAGACTACTCTTTTGCTTGATAAAAATAAAAAAAAACTATTTTACTAAACGACAATTGTCAGTTAATATTTAATAGTATAATTTTGCTAAATAGATAAGCTTATGTTAATTGGTTTAAACTGTATGATTTCTAGATACTGACGTTTTATGCAAATAAATATAGGGTTGTAAAACTTTAATATTAGATATTTCATTAATGAATAAAGCAGTATAAGTACTTTAAAAAAAGAGTTTCAGGGTAGTTGATATGAGAAATCAAAAAGGAAGTTATAAAAAGAACTTTGTTATTGTTGTATCCATTTTAATATTGATGCTGGTAGGGTTATTATTTTTCTTTGTGGCTGTGTTAAATATTAAATCAGGAGAATTTTCATCAAAAAATAGTACTAAATGTGAAAATAAGGCTAAAGAATATTTCATGAAGGGTTATTACGATCTTGCCGAAGATGAAATCAAAAAATGTCTTGATAATAAACCAGATGATAAAGATTTGATACTGATTTTGGCCTCTATATATGATAAACAGGAGAAGTACGATCGTTCTATACAACAATATGAAAGATATCTGGAATTAGATCCTGATGATATACCTGTTCTTATAACACTATCTGCTTTGTATGATGATCAAAAGCAATATAAAAAAGGTATTGCCCTGCTTGAAAAAGCTGTAAAGCATGCTCCTAAAAATTATACTGCTCATAATAACCTCTGCTGGCTTTTGGCACAAGATAAACAGTATAAAAAAGCCCTGCCTCACTGCCAGACCGCAATTGAAATTAAACCGGGTGAAACTTATATTATGGATTCTATGGGATACACACTGGTTGGCCTGGGGCAATATGAAGAAGGGATAAAGTTTTATAAAGATGCCATTAGTATTGACCCTGTTGTGCCTGACTATTATAAACATCTTGGGGATGCTTATCGCTCTTATGGCAAGAATGAAATTGCTCTTGACAACTATGTTACTGCCCTGGAGCTATTTTATGAGAGGAATAAAAATAAATTTGCCAGAGATAAAGAAGATAAAAAGCTTCTTGAAGAGTTAAAAACAGCTATAACAGACCTTGACCCTGAAAACAGGCGCCTTGAAGAAATGAAAGAAAAAATCCAGAAAGAAAAAGAAAAGAAAATTTCTGATAAAGATTAAAGCAGTTTAAAAAGAACGAAATCGCCCACTAAAAGGCGATTGCGTGCTAGATGTATTCTAATATCCGGCAAATTAGTTATCTATAAACGGTCTTAACTCTTCAATCATAACGTTTTTTACTACCAGTCTTCTGTATTCAGCTGTAGATCGAACATCATCAATGGGAGAAACTTCTCCAAAAGCCATTAAAGAAGCCTCTTCAATAGTACTTTCTGTAAGTGCTTTGTTTTCAAGATATTCTCTGGCTTTGACAGAGTTTATAACGGTAGGGCCTACAGAACCATAGGAGACATTAACACTTGATAGGTTTCCGTTGGTTTTAATTGCCCTGAATGCAACAGATGCTTTAGCTATTGAAAGTGCCTTGCGGGTTCCTATTTTGCGGTAAAAGCTTATAGTATTGTCTTTATCTTTGTCCAGTTCGATATAAGCTACTATCTGTCCGTGTTTTAATTTTGTTTTACCCGGGCCTGTGAAGAAATCTTTTATTTTAATACGTTCTTCTTTATCATCTTTAAATAGAATCAGGGTTGCATCAGAAACCATCAGAGGAGGTATGCTGTCTGCTGCCGGGGAAGCGTTAATAATATTGCCTGCTATGGTTGCCCTGTTTCTAATTTGAACAGAGCCACAAACTTTAGCCGCTTCATAAAGGGCTTTGCAATGTTTCTTAATAGGCTTAGAACAGAGTAAATCGGTGAATGTTACTCCTGCACCGATTCTGATTTTGTCTTCTGTTTCTTCTATTTTTTTGATTTCTTCAATTTCATTTGTGCTTATGACTGTCTTTTTATTATCAAAAAAGTTCTTTTTTATTAATACATCAGTACATCCGGCAACAATGGCAGCTTCTTTGCCATATTTGCTTGCGATGCTGGCAAACTCTTTTAGTGTTTTTGGTGCGTGATAAATCATATTAGACCTCACTGTTTAAATTATTCACTCTGTGGCGCTTTTAATGGCCTCGACAATTTTGACGTAACCTGTGCATCTGCATAGATTGCCTGAAATAGCTTCTCTTATTTCATTTTCAGTAGGGCAGGGGTTCTTTTCCAGCAGGGCTCTTCCAGACATTATCATGCCGGGGGTACAATAACCACACTGTACGGCTCCTTTTGCAATGAAGGCATCCTGCAATTTCTTTATAAGTTCATCATTCTCATAGCCTTCAATTGTCAATATTTCAGAGTTATTAGCCTGCACAGCAAGTACGAGGCACGAGTTTACTAGGTTACCATCCATAATTATACTGCAAGCGCCGCATTCACCTTCCCCACAGCCATACTTGGTTCCTGTAAGTTTTAGTTTGTCTCTTAACACAGAGATTAATGTTTCTGTAGGGCTTACATTAAGCTTATATTCTTTGCTATTGATATTTAAAGTTATTTCTATATTATCTTTTTGAGTAGAAACAGCATTTTCTAGTGTGGACATAAAGCACCCTCCTGGTTTTTAATTTTGTAATTTAAGTTTAGCAAAATATCTTCAGGTTTTACAGGCAGAGAATAGAATCTGACACAGATTGCATCATAGATTGCATTGACAACAGCAGGTGCTACAGAAGTAAATACAACTTCTCCTATGCCTTTTGAACCTATTGGGTTGGATTTTTCATAAACATCAACTGCTACTGTTTTTATATCAAGAGGAGAATCAAGAGCTGTCGGTAGAATATATGTTGCAAATCGTGGGTTTACATAATAACCGTCTTTAACGATAGAATTTTCTGTTAGTGCATAGCCGAGTCCCATAACGAGCCCACCTTCACTCTGGCCTTCAAGACCCTGAATGTTGACGACTGTACCGGCATCGAGGTAGCACTCAGCTTTCAATACCTCTGTTTCTCCGGTAAGTGTATTGACTTCAACCAGAACTACATGGCCTGAATATCCATACAGAATATGAGGCAGGCCGTCTCCGAGGCATTCTTTAGCTGTTGGTACTATGAATTCTCCTGTTGTTTCAAGCTCTTGTTCTCGGGCAAGCTCTAAGAGAGTTTGTTTTGGCTGATCGTCAACATATATCGTTCGTTCTCGTATCTCAAGTTTTTTGCCGTTGTAGAGTGTGAGTATCTTTTCTTTCATTCTTTTTGCGGCATAATAAATGGATGCACCTACTGCATAGATAGTTCTTGAGGCTGTTGCTGAGCCTGAATCTGGTACCTTACCGGTGTCTCCAAGTATGTAGCTAAGATCTGAAAGCTCACAATTCATTATTTCTGCTGCTATTTGTATAAAGCATGTAGCATTACCCTGCCCCATTTCTGATGTTCCCATGTATAGCCTAAAGGTACCATCTTCTAGAAGGCGTATTCTGGTGTGGGCAAAGTCAGGAAGCCCTACGCCAAGGCCAGCTCCCTGTAATCCCAGGGCAAACCCTACGCCTCTTTTCAGGTGGGGTTTGCTTGTTTTCTTTAGCTTGTTACGGTTTTTGTAGATATCTCCTTTTTCTATAGCGTTAACGATGGCATGGCTGCCTATTGATAGAGGAAACTCATTATCAATAGCGCCTTTTTGTCCTCTTTCAAGGAGGTTAATTTTTCTGAACTCCAGGCGGTCTATGTCCAGTGTATCAGCCATTTCATCCATCTGGGTTTCGAGTGCAAAAAGTGATTGTGGCACTCCAAAACCTCTGAATGCAACCTGAAAACCAGAGTTTGTATAAACACAATGGCCTTCAACTTCTGCATGAGGGAAGAAATAAACTCCACCTGAATGTTCTACGGTAAGGTTAAAGACTGGTCCGCCTAGTGAGGCATAGCCACCGGTATCAGAGAGTGCGTAGAAATCCATGGCAGTTAGTTTGCCGTCTTTATTTACGCCGGTTTTAAGTTTTATTTTTACAGGATGTCTTTTGCCTCCTGCCAGAAAAGATTCTTCTCTTTCAAGAAAAATTCTTGAAGGTCTTTTAGTTATATGAGTCATCAGGGCAAGATATGCCTGTACTGTTAGTTCATCTTTTCCGCCAAAGCCACCGCCAACAGGAGAGTTAATGGCCCTGATATTATCTTCTGGTATAGCAAGTATGCGGGAGAGCTGGACTACATCTCTATGAGGATATTGTCCTCCTACATGGACAACCAGTTTACCATCTTCATCGTAATAAGCTGCTCCTGACTCTGTTTCAAGGTAGCAATGAGCCTGCCTTTGTGTTTGGTATTCATGTTCTATGACAATATCTGATTCATCAAATGCTGTATGGATGTTTCCTTTTTCAAAGTATTTATAGTTCAGAATATTTCCATTTTTATGTAATCTGGGTGCATCTTCTTTTAAGGCTTCTTCGGGAGTTGTGATGGGTTTTAAGACCTCATACTCAACAAAAATGTGTTTGAGAGCTTCTTCAGCTATGGCAGGGTTTTCAGCACCTACAGCAGCTATGGCGTCACCCTGATAACGTACGTAATCGTAGCAGAATACTGGTTGATCTTGAACGGCAATGCCGAAAGCATTTATTCCGGGGACATCTTTGTGTGTTAAAATCTTTACCACCCCTGGTATCTTTTCTGCCCGGGAGGTATCTATAGATTTTATTCTGGCGTAAGGATATTGACTTCTCAGTATACTGATATACAGTTGATTGTCAAAATACAGGTCTGACGGATATAAAACCTTTCCGGTGACTTTCTCTCTACCGTCTACCCGTGGAACAGGCTTGCCTAAATATCTATATTCTGCCATATAAAGCTCCCATAAAATTTGTTTGCCATATATATTGTGTTTTCATAATAAGTTGTGTTCAACTTTATCTTCTAATAATATAACTCAAAAACTGTGCTGTGTTTGAGGAAATTTTTATAAAATTGTGTTTTAATGCTGAATTCTTGATTAGCTTTTCAGCAGCTTGTTTTATGTCATAGCTGTATTATGTGCTTTTATTCTTCTCTTAAGCCTTTTATAGGTTATATTTTACTTCGGGCTTTGTAAGCAGATTGATGATAATTTTTTTCATTTACTTAATACTTTTACATAATTGCCTGAATAATTATCATCTAAGGTTCATATTTAATTTATAATCAAATATTACAAAGTTCATTGTAGACTCAAAATAAAAACTATCATTATATTTTTTCACCGGTGTCAGAAATATTTATTCAAGACACATAGTTACAAAACAATCGAATTTATGTTTTAATGTTAAAAACTAATTAGTAACGTGTATGTTTCTAGGAGCTGACTGAACATGTCTAGAGTGATTAACTACAAAGACCTTTTTGTCTGGCAAAAATCTGTAGATCTTGCAAAAAACGTTTATTTATTATTTCCACAAATTCAAAATGAGAAGCTGGTAGATTTGATGGCTAAAACGTCTATTTCTATTGCTTCTAATATTGCAGAGGGCAACTCAAGGCAAATTTCCAAGGAGTATCGTCAGTTTTTATACTGTGCACTCGGTGATATTTCGCAAATTGATTGTCAGTTAATTTTGGCTAAAGAACTTGGTTTTATAACTCAAGAAGAGTATACTCCTTTTGAGGATAGGGTTATTGAGTTAAGAAAAATGCTTTATGGCTTAATATCAAAGCTCAAGCAGAGGGCAAATAGACCGCCCCGCCCTGTCGGGCATTCAAGTTATTCTGGCCAATCAGGTGATTCTGATACTTCCAGGTCTGAAAGAGTTTCAGATGATGATTCTTTAGAAGATTCAAAGTCTGAAGAGTCTGCTACTGCTGATGTATAGCTTTTTGATCCCTGAAGTATAATTAACGGGTTCTTAAAAGGTCACTTAATCCTTTGTTATCATATAATGTAGAGGGTTAAGGTTGTTTTTTAGTACCCTTATACAGTGTTTGTTTCATTATTATCATAAACCAGCTAGAAGAGGCAGAAATATTCTGCCCCTTTTGTGTTTTAAGTTTTTAATATTTACATAAGCTTTAGAGCTTCTTCTTTTGATCCTACGATAACAAAAAAATTGTTGAGTACTGTTAATTTGAATACGCTCATGACATCGTCAGACAGTCCACATAAGACAAGCTTGCCGTTTTTCTGGCATTTTTTATGTATATCAACAAGAATGCCTAATCCACGGCTGGATATATAGTTAACGTTTGTTAAATCGATTATTATATGATATATTTCTTCTTTAAAATAGAGTTCGGCTTCTTTTTGCAGTTTATATCCGTCGAAGAAGTCCAGTTTTGAGGTTTCTACCTGAATTATTGCAGGAGATTTTTTGGTATTTTCCAATTGCTTCCCCTTTGTCAATTTTGAAGCTACTCATGAAATGTTATGAATATTATACTAATGAAAATTCATACTTTGCAACTTTCATAAATCTTAGGAACCTTTAATTAATTTAAGTATAGTTAAAGCAATTTTAGTGTATTGCAAAAAATAAAGGGTTATAATAAACCCTTAAAAAATTTTAAATTCTGCTTTTTGAAGTTGTTTGTTTGCTTTATGTGTGTATGATGTTAAATAAGAAAACGAAAACTATTTTATTATGCAACTCTATTATAAAGAGGAGTTTTTGAATGCTTGAGGACATTTTGAGCACTGGTCGGGCTAAAACAAAAAGATAAAAGGTCACAGCTAGAGGCTTTTTCAAGATGTTTGGCAAGCTCTTGTTTTAGATTAGAAGCTACACCTGCAAAAATAACTTCGTTATTACCTGAATTGTCTTTCTTGCAGATCATATATAAGCTGGGGTTATTAGTAATTAAAGCTACATTCAGATAGGTCAGGTCAATTAACCGGCTAAAAGAAATACTACTCTTGTGATCAGACATCCATAACCTCCATTAAACAGACAAATATACTACTATAAAACCAAAAAGACCTTATAGAAACCGCATCCAACGATGTGAAAGCTGCAAAACCTTTATAGAACAATGTGTTGCGATTAAGTTTAATTATTATAGCTTGTTCTCAAAATCTCATGTTTAAGAGCCCGCCAATTAGAAAAAATACACCTGAATCATGAAAAACTTTGTTCTATCTCTCTTTTGCTGATAACGAACAAATAAAAGATTGTAGAACAAATTCATTTCATGAATTGAAAGCCTGAAACGCTGATTAATATTAGTTAACAATTAAAATTTTAGTGGTTTACATTGTGAAACAAACTGGCTAATAATATTGCTATTAGAGCGTTTAAAGTACTACACAAATAAAAACACCATATATATGTATACACATGTTTTTGTAGTCTAATTTCTAATTACTATAAATTATGTAGTTTTGATTATTTTTCTGTATTTTTAGAGGTTCACCTTCCAGAGAGGTTGCTTTTACTGCAAGGTTGCCATCAGGTGTTTTGCTGACAACAAGATTGATGGGTTTGTTGTTTATATGGAGGTTGTCAATTTTAATCTTATTAAGGTCTTCCGGTAATACAGGGTTTTCAAGTATCAGAGTATTATTCTGTGCGTCTGGTTTGACACCGAGACTTGATACCATCAGATCTACCAGAGCAGCAGAAGACCATGCTTGAGGCGAGCAAGACTCAGGATATGTTTGAACTTCTGTATCTTCCGGTTTGCGCTGAAAGCCTGCATATAGTTCAGGTATGCGATTATAAGGGAATGTCCCGGCAGCTTCATAAAGATTGGTTGCTATTTCAGCCATATTTTCTCTTGAAAGACCTTTTGCAACAAGTGCTGTGTCGTGTGGCCATACTGAGCCATTGTGATAACTCATTTCGTCAAAAGCCACAGAGTTTTTATTCAGTGTTCTGATGCCCCAGCCGCTGTTCATGTCGTCAGACATGATACGTTTTTCCATTAGTTTTGCTTTATCTTCATCTACTATGCCGGTACGTAGGCACTGTCCGCCGTTAGTTGTTACTGAAGGTATAGCGTTACCACTTGCGTCAAGAGAGATTGCAATGAAGTTTTCGTCTTCAACCCAGTATTTTTCGTTGAAGTGTTGTTTGAGTTTGTCGGCTTCTTTTGCGAGTTGTTGGGCTTTTTCAGGCATTCCCAGTTTTTTATAGACCTCAGCTACGTTCTTTTTGGCTTCGTAGACGTAGGCCTGTACTTCAGCAAGTGCGATAGGGTAGTCAGGGTTGCTGATTTTTCCTTTTTTGTCAAGCAGATGCTTGATACTGTCTTCAGAATCTTTCCAGCCCTGGTTGGCTATGGCGTTTTTCTTCCCGTGGGTGCCTACAAAGCGCAGGAAACCATCAGGTGAGTTGTTGTCGATCCAGTTCAGGGCTTTTTCTATCTGTGGCAGCAGTTGTTTAACGGTAGTATCATCGCCGCTCCATTTGTGATAGTTAGATACAAGTGTCAGCCAGAGAGGTGTAGCATCGACAGTTCCATAGTAAGGTGTACTGGGTATCTTTTCTTCCCGGGCAAGTTCTCCTACCCTTAGTTCATGAAGTATTTTACCTTCAGCTTCTTCCTGTTCTATGTAGCGTTCTTTGATTTTTTCGATGTCTGCGCCGGGGTTTTTAGCTTTTTCTTCATTGATTTTAGCTTCCAGTGATTTGCCCTGAAACTTTGCGAGCAATAGAGCTGTGTCTTTTGCGAGTTCCTGATTGACAGGCAGCAGTTCCAGAGCTGTAATAATGCTATCACGTCCAAAAAGACAGGCATACCGGGGCACTCCGGCAACGATGTAGCGATAATCTTTTCCATCTACGTTGAGTACATTAGTCATGAGTTTTAGATCATCGACGGCTCTTTCTAAGATGGCATCTGCTTTTTGGAGGCGCTTGTGGCCAGATATTTCTACTTTTGTTGTGGCACTATTATCTTTTTTGGTCAGGTTTTTTTCGGCTTCCTGAATAGTTTCAGGTACTTTGCTGACTTCTTTTCCATTGACAAAAGGTTTTTCATTTAAAACTGGTGTGACTTTTACATCAATACTTTTTTCTTGACCTCCTGCCACAGGTATTCTTGCAGTAATGGCGTTTTCTGTTTTTGAGTTTATATCAGTTTTAACGGGTTTTCCGTCAGCCAGTATTTCGACTTTGACGCCGAGGTTTCTGTCCGTGCCGAAGGAAGTATTCAGTATAAAGCCTTTGTTATCCGGTAATTCTTTGATTTCAAAGGGGCCTGCCGGTGGTTCCATTGATCTTACGTGTATAATATCTCTGATCTGGCTTTCAAGGTCAATTTTGACTGTTTTTGGCTTGCTGTCGTTATTTTTAATCTTTATTCTATCGTAGAAAGTGCTGTTAATAACCTGCTTTCTATCTACTTCAACTCCGGGGCCTTTTATTTTATAGTCTGATTTGCCCTCACTGATTGTGCAATTCTTTAGTTTTAAGTTTAGAGGGCTACTATTATCCAGAATGTTCAGAGTATAGTTGCTCAGAAAAGCAGTATCGTTAGTGTAGAGTCCGTAAGCTTTTGATTCTCCCATATCTTTGTGCCCGTAGTTTTCAGATCCGGGTATATTGCCGAGCTCTGTGGCATTGATAAACAGGTTTTCGTTTTTGATTACGTGCCCCATGTTGGTGCTTTTGCAGCTTCGTATAATGGTGTTATTCTTGTCTATTTCAGAAAAATGAGGATGTTTAACAATCCTTTCCAGCCATGCATCTTGAATATTGGCTCCATATTCTAGCTTTGCACCGCTTTTGAGGTTTTTTGCAATGCCTGCTAAGAGCATAACGCTTTCTCTATCTGTGGCATTTATGCCAGATAGAGTCTTAAAAAGATCTTTGCAGGCGGTTCTGTCTATACCTTCAATGGCTTTTAGTGTATCTTTAAGTAACTTTCCCTGCTCTATGCTGGCTAATTGGTCGGTATATAGCCTTATTTCAGGATCTTCTCTTTTTAAACTGTCAAGAATTTCTGAGCTGGTAGCCCCTTTAAAACTTATAAACCCTGATTTTAATCTGCTTAAATCGACAACCTGATCCGGTTTTTTTCTGTTTTGTGGTTTTTGTGTTGATGAGTTTTTATGTTGAATATGGTTGAATTTTGACACCCCTGATCCCGGAGCAAACTTAATAATGTTATCCATGGATGCTTTTTAACCTCTAATGACTCTATAATCGGCGTTTATGCTTCTTTTTGTGGTATTAAATGGTGAAATGATATTTTAGGCATTAAAAGTTCTCAATAAAGATTGGTATTATTCTGGGAGGTTAATGTTTACAAAATTTAAAAAACTATTTTCTAAAGAGTTAAATAAAAATGAGTTGCAAAAACATGGAAAGATGTTGAATGTGAAGGATTGTAAATATAAGTTTTTCCGAAATATTGAAAATAGTAACTTTATAAAGGGCTTATATTATTGAAATCCTTTATAGGTTAGGATTGGAGTTGTTATTGATAATAATTACTAATAAGAGGGGCATCTTAAAAATCCTTGATAGTAAGGTTTTATCCGGCAGATCAAAATATCCCTCAAAGGATGGAAGAAAATTCTATCAAAATAGTGTAATATACATATTGTAGACTATTTTAATAGATGGTCTTGTTTTTGAAAATATAACAAAACTTTAAGGGTTTAAAAGATTAACTTCTCACTCTTTTTCGATTTATTCGAATACAAAAATTTATTTTTTGATGCTAAAATTCAAAAAGGAAGAAAAAGTTAGGTAAAAACAAATTTTTCAGCAAGTATTACACGTTAAATAACCGCTCAGTTCAACAGAACAAAATGTAAAGGAATGTATAGGCCTGAAAACATCGTGATAGAGCTTTTTTAACCCAAATATTAAAAAAAACTCATAAATTAGACTTGGTAAAATGTGTTTTTTGTATTAATTTAAATTTCGCAGACCATGAAAAATGCTTTAGCATTACAAAGTTAGACTCTTGACATTAAGTTTTAACTAGGCTAGTATTTTTGATACTCAAAAAGGCTCGAAAGAGCAAACTATTTAATTACTGAACCTTGAAAACTGAATAGTGCAGGAATTACACATAACCTGTTAATTCACAAAAATACTCCAGGATAAGGCTCTTGTGAGTCAATAATTTCTGATGTTCAAACTGCTTTTAGCAGTATAAGAATAAAAGATTTAACGACCATGGAGAGTTTGATCCTGGCTCAGGACGAACGCTAGCGGTGTGCTTAATACATGCAAGTCGAACGATGAGGCCCTTTCGGGGGTACATCAGTGGCGGACGGGTGAGTAACACGTAGGTAATCTGCCCCTCGGAGGGGGATAACGACGGGAAACTGGCGCTAATACCCCATACCTCATAAGTTGAAATACTTATGATGAAAGTTCCGGCGCCGGGGGATGAGCCTGCGTCTGATTAGCTTGTAGGTGGGGTAAGAGCCTACCTAGGCGACGATCAGTAGCTGGTCTGAGAGGATGATCAGCCACAATGGGACTGAGACACGGCCCATACTCCTACGGGAGGCAGCAGTAGGGAATTTTGCGCAATGGGCGAAAGCCTGACGCAGCAACACCGCGTGCATGATGAAGCCCTTTACGGGTGTAAAATGCTGTCAGAGGGGAAGAATTTTGACGGTACCCTCAGAGGAAGCATCGGCTAACTCCGTGCCAGCAGCCGCGGTAAGACGGAGGATGCAAGCGTTGTCCGGAATCATTGGGCGTAAAGAGTTCGTAGGTGGCCTGCCAAGTCCGGTGTTAAAGCCCGTAGCTTAACTACGGTTCGGCGCTGGAAACTGGCAAGCTAGAGTCTAGCAGAGGCAAGGGGAATTCCCAGTGTAGCGGTGAAATGCGTAGATATTGGGAGGAACACCAGTGGCGAAAGCGCCTTGCTGGGCTAGTACTGACGCTGAGGAACGAAAGCCAGGGGAGCGAATGGGATTAGATACCCCAGTAGTCCTGGCCGTAAACGATGGATACTAGGTGTGGGGGGTATCGACCCCTTCCGTGCCGAAGTTAACGCGTTAAGTATCCCGCCTGGGGAGTACGCACGCAAGTGTGAAACTCAAAGGAATTGACGGGGGCCCGCACAAGCGGTGGAACATGTGGTTTAATTCGATGCAACGCGAAGAACCTTACCAGGACTTGACATCTGAGGAACCTCCTGGAAACAGGGGGGTGCCTGCGCAAGCAGGAACTTCAAGACAGGTGGTGCATGGCTGTCGTCAGCTCGTGTCGTGAGATGTTGGGTTAAGTCCCGCAACGAGCGCAACCCTCGTGGTTAGTTACCTTGCAGAGCATGCTCTGTAAGTTCGGTCTAGCCAGACTGCCGGTGATAAACCGGAGGAAGGTGGGGATGACGTCAAGTCAGCATGCCCCTTATGTCCTGGGCTACACACGTGTTACAATGCGTAAGACAGCGGGTAGCCAGCCAGCGATGGTGAGCAAATCCCGAAAACTTGCGCTCAGTTCGGATCGCAGTCTGCAACTCGACTGCGTGAAGTCGGAATCGCTAGTAACCGCAGATCAGCACGCTGCGGTGAATACGTTCCCGGGCCTTGTACACACCGCCCGTCACACCACGGAAGCTGACCACGCCCGAAGTCGGTGAGCTAACCCTTTTGGGGAGCAGCCGCCTAAGGCAGGGTTGGTGACTGGGGTGAAGTCGTAACAAGGTAGCCGTACCGGAAGGTGTGGCTGGATCACCTCCTTTCTAGGGAGACCTGACCGTATAACAATTGATTATACTGGTTCATCCTAGGTCGACGTCGCTTATGTTTACCGGGTTTAAAATAACCCACTTCTGGAGTATTCTCCCGGTAAAACAGACGGAATTAATAGGTTATGCCTGCACTGTTTAGTCTTCAGGGTTTATCCCTGAGCTGTACCTTGACAACTGCATAATTTGATGAGAATTAGCATAATTACACGTAAATTTCGTTATGTGTAACCAATGTTTATTAGGTAAAGCTACAAAGGGCATATGGTGAATGCCTTGGTGCTAACAGCCGATGAAGGACGCGGGAAGCTGCGATAAGCTGCGGGGAGCCGTTAACAGGTCTTGATCCGCAGAATTCCGAATGGGGTAACCCGACTGGAGTCATGTCCAGTCATCCATGCCTGAATACATAGGGCATAGGAAGGCAAGCCAGCGAACTGAAACATCTTAGTAGCTGGAAGAAAGGAAAGCAAACTAGCGACTCCCTAAGTAGCGGCGAGCGAACGGGGAATAGCCTAAACCTTGTACACGTGATAGCTTGCAGGCGTTGTGTATGAGGGGTAGTGGGGCCTTTTAGAGATAACTGCAAATATCTCAAGAAGTTATAAAAGTATTATTTAGATGAATACAGCTGGAAAGCTGAGCCATAGACGGTGATAGCCCGGTAATCGAAAGGTAATACTCTTCTTAAAGGTACCCGAGTACGCCGTAACACGAGGAACCACGGCTGAATCTGCGAGGACCATCTCGTAAGGCTAAGTACTGTTAGCGACCGATAGTGAACTAGTACTGTGAAGGAAAGGTGAAAAGAACAGTGGAAAGCTGAGTGAAATAGAACCTGAAACCGTATGCCTACAAGCAGTTGGAGCACCTTTTAGGGTGTGACAGTGTGCCTGTTGAAGAATGTGCCGGCGAGTTACCGTTAGTAGCTTGGTTAAGGGGTTAATACCCGGAGCCATAGGGAAACCGAGTCTGAATAGGGCGAATTTGTTACTGGCGGTAGACCCGAAGCCTGGTGATCTAACCATGGCCAGAATGAAGCGCAGGTGACACTGCGTGAAGGTTCGAACGTACTGATGTTGAAAAATCAGACGATGAGCTGTGGTTAGGGGTGAAATGCCAATCGAACCAGGAGCTAGCTGGTTCTCCCCGAAATGCGTTTAGGCACAGCCTCAAGTGTATCCTGCCGGAGGTAGAGCACTAGTTTGGTGCGGGCCATGAAACATGGTACCAAATCAAGTTAAACTCCGAATGCCGGTAGAGTTAGTACTTGGGAGTGAGACTGCGAGAGATAAGTTCCGTAGTCAAGAGGGAAACAGCCCGGACCACCAGCTAAGGTCCCTAATGTATGCTAAGTGGTTAAGGAGGTAGAGTTGCCCAGACAGCCAGTAGGTTGGCTTAGAAGCAGCCACCCTTGAAAGAGTGCGTAACAGCTCACTGGTCAAGCGACTCCGCGCCGAAAATACACCGGGTCTAAAGCATACTACCGAAGCTGTGGAAGGAAGTCTAACTTCCTTGGTAGGGGAGCGTTCTGTTGTAGGTCGAAGTAAGATCGTGAGGTCTTATGGACGAACCAGAAGTGAGAATGTCGGCATGAGTAGCGAAAACATTGGTGAGAATCCAATGCCCCGAAAGTCTAAGGGTTCCCACGGAAGGCTCGTCCGCGTGGGGTTAGTCGGAAACTAAGCTGAGGCCGAAAGGCGTAGGCGATGGCAGACAGGTTGACATTCCTGTACCACTTTATTCTCGTTATTAGCAGCGGAGGGACGCAGGAGGCTAAACACGCCGGAGATCGGTTGTTCCGGTTGAAGCGTGTAGGTAGTCTTTGCAGGAAAATCCGCAAAGGCGTTAAAAACTGAGGCGTGACCAGGAGCACCTACGGGTGCGAAGGTGTTGACGCCACACTGCCAAGAAAAGCTTCGCTCGTGAGAGAATAGGGTGTCCGTACCCGAAACCGCCACAGGTAGACAGGGAGAGAATCCCAAGGGGCGCGAAAAAACCCTCGCTAAGGAACTCGGCAAAATGGTCTCGTAACTTCGGGAGAAGAGATGCCCTGTTAGTGTGATCCAGACAAGCACTGGTGAGCATGAGAGGGCCGCAGCGACCAGGCCCTGGCGACTGTTTACCAAAAACACAGGTCTCTGCTAAGTCGTAAGACGAAGTATAGGGGCTGACGCCTGCCCAGTGCCGGAAGGTTACGTGGAGGGGTTAGCCGCAAGGCGAAGCTCTGAAACTAAGCCCCGGTGAACGGCGGCCGTAACTATAACGGTCCTAAGGTAGCGAAATTCCTTGTCGGGTAAGTTCCGACCCGCACGAATGGCGTAACGATCAGGGCGCTGTCTCGGCGAGGGGTTCGGCGAAATTGAGTTATCCGTGAAGATACGGATTACGTGTACCAGGACAGAAAGACCCTATTGAGCTTTACTCTAGCTTGCAATTGAATTCGGGCTGTGTCTGTGCAGGATAGGTGGGAGACTTTGAAACAGTTTCGTCAGGAGCTGTGGAGTCGTCCTTGAGATACCACTCTGATGCAGTTAGGGTTCTAACGGTAGTCCACTAACATCTGGCTACCGGACAGTTTCAGGTAGGGAGTTTGACTGGGGCGGTCGCCTCCTAAAAAGTAGCGGAGGCGCCCAAAGGTTCCCTCAGGTTGGTCGGAAATCAACCGCAGAGTGTAAAGGCAGAAGGGAGCTTGACTGTGAGGCCAACAAGCCAAGCAGGGACGAAAGTCGGGCTTAGTGATCCGGCGGTTCCGAATGGAAGGGCCGTCGCTCAACGGATAAAAGTTACCATAGGGATAACAGGCTTATCTCCCCCAAGAGTCCACATCGACGGGGAGGTTTGGCACCTCGATGTCGGCTCGTCACATCCTGGGGCGGTAGTACGTCCCAAGGGTTGGGCTGTTCGCCCATTAAAGTGGCACGCGAGCTGGGTTCAGAACGTCGTGAGACAGTTCGGTCCATATCCGGTACACGCGTAAGAGAATTGAGAGGAGTCGTCCTTAGTACGAGAGGACCGGGATGAACGAACCGCCAGTGTACCAGTTGTCCTGCCAAGGGCAAACGCTGGGTAGCTGTGTTCGGAGTGGATAAGCGCTGAAAGCATATAAGTGCGAAGCCCACCTCGAGATTATTTCTCTCACTGGGTTAACCAGGTAAGTGCCCGGGAAGACTACCCGGTTGATAGGCCAATGGTGGAAGTGTGGCAACACATGAAGCCTAATGGTACTAATAGCACGAGGGCTTTTCCTGGTGAACATGGTTATACATCTTTTACGTGTAAACTCATCAAATTTATGCAGCTCTCAGGATACAAGTTTATCCTGGTGACTATAGCGGCAGGAAAACACCCGTTCCCATCCCGAACACGGCCGTAAAGACTGCTTGCGGTGACAATACTCGGCGTGTGAGCGCCCGGGAAGATAGCTCGTTGCCAGGACTCATATTTAAAAAGCCTCTGAACTTAATTTTCAGGGGCTTTTGTAAATAATACATATGTATTACTATTTGCATAAAAACTTTCCTTTTCTTGCCTGTTAATATAATTTTTTTTATACTTGATTAAATTAAGTATTTAATAAGTTGCATTCAAAAATATTAGATTCCAGAAAAATAGTGAGAGTGTTTCATTAGAAATACATTATTGAATGCATTTTAACATATGTAGATGTGAGTTTTTTTTTGCTGTTTTTACAATATTTCAGACGAGGAGTTCCTTGAAAGATACTATTTTAAAGAATATTGTTTCTGACCGTGTTGTAATGTCGGTTATATTGTTAAATTCTCTGGTTTTGTTTTTTGGTGCGTTTCCTGGAATACGTGATGACCATAATAATAAGTTGTTTTATATTGACTATGCCTGTACGGTATTCTTTATTTTTGAAGTAATAATCAAGGTTAAGCTTGATACATGGCAGGGATACTGGAAAAAAGGCTGGAATAAGTTTGATTTTATTATTGTTTTGGTTAGTGCGCCTCTTTTGTTGTCTCCATTTCTTAATACAAGAGAGTTTGGTGTTATTCTGATCCTGCGTATTGGCAGGCTGTTCAGGTTTTTTAAAATGGCCAGGTTTATACCCAACCAGGAAAGGTTATGGGTAGGTATTAAAAGGGCACTTAGAGCATCTGTTGGTTTTATTATTACGTTATGTATCTATAACTTTATTCTGGCTATTGGTGCAGCTTATCTATTTGCTGATATTTCGCCAGAGCATTTTGGAGATCCGCTGATATCTATTTACTCTATGTTTAAAGTTTTTACTGTAGAAGGCTGGTATGAGATACCTGATATTATTGCTGAAAACAGTACACCGTTTATGGGATTTGTTGCGAGGTTATATTTTGTCTTTACTGTCTTAACAGGAGGGCTTATTGGCCTTTCTATTGCTAATGCTGTTTTTGTTGATGAAATGGTGATGGATAATACTGATACACTCGAGAGAAAAATTGATATACTTCAAAAAGAAGTGCGTGATGAGCTTGATTCATTGAAAAAATATAATCGAAAAGAACTCGAATCTATCTGTAACCGGCTGGATAAATACTTTAATCAGAAAGGAGAACCATGATGTTTTACTCTTTTTTACAAAATTTAGTTATTCAAACGAAATGTTATAATGTTAAAGAATTGAATTCATTGCTATAATGTTTTTTGTAGTAATTTCATACTTTATTAATTTTTAAAGCCCTGATCATGTTAAATAATTATAATTTAAACGGTTTACTACTTTCTTACATTTAATTTATACTGAATAATAAGGGTTTTAATAAGAAAAGTTTTTGAAGGTAAGTAAAGGTGAGATTAAGAAATAGAGACGAATTAATAAAATTACTCAGAGGTGGTATTAATGATTTTAACTCTTATCGAGAAAAAACAAATTATGCTCCTCTGGATTTAAGACAGGCCGATCTCAGTGGTTTAAACCTTTCGGGGGCTTTTGATTCAACTACAAAGACTAAAACAGGTGCTCTGGAGAACCTGGTGTCAAATATTGTGAATCTTACCAAAAAGCCCGATAAAGGAGCTAACCTCTATAAAGTTAATCTCAGTCTTGTTGATATGAGTAATACCGACTTACGATGGGCCAATATGAGAGGAGACAGCCTCTATAAGTCTAATTTGACCGGTGTTAATTTGTCAGAAGCCGATTTAAGCGGTGTTAATCTTAGCTTTGCAAATCTGGCTAACTCTGATCTGATGCGTTCAAACCTTAATGGTGCTGACCTGGGAGAGGTAATTCTTGAAGGCTCTAACCTCAGGGAAACTGACCTTTATAAAGCCAACCTTATTATGGCAAAGCTGTCAAATGCTAACCTTGTTAATTCTCACCTGGTATGGGCTAAGCTTGGCGAAGCTGATCTTACTGGTGCTAATGTTGCTGAAGCCGATCTCTATAAAGCAAATATGATCATGGCAAAGCTTGATAAGGCTATTCTGACAAACGCTATCTTAAGAAGAGCAAATGCCGAGCAGGCAAGCTTTATAGGTGGAGACCTTAGAGGTGCCAAAATGGAGGAAATAAATCTTTCAAGGGCAACACTGGCATTTTCTTCACTTATTGAAGCTGACTTGAGAGAAGCAAAACTAACTGAAGCAAACTTTAGTGGTACAAACTTAAAAAGAGCTAACCTGAGTAATGCAAATTGTACGGGCGTAAACTTCACAGATGCAGACTTTACAGGTACTAATCTCTGTGGATCAATGCTCAAAGATGCAAATATGAAATATGCTAAGAATCTTGAGAAAGCCCTGGTAAATGAATTTATAACCTGGCCGGATAAAGATCTTTTGCCGGAAGGGTTTATTCCTCCAGGAAGTGAGATGTAGCTCTTAAATAAAGGTTAAAGCTTGCTTCAGGAAGTTGAAACAAATAAAATACTTGAAGTTAAAGAACTTTCTACGGTATTTTCCACCGATGCTGGTGAAATAAGAGCAGTAGATAAAGTAAGTTTTTCTCTGGCAAAAGGGAAAGTGCTTGGTATTGTTGGTGAATCTGGTTGCGGAAAAACCGTAACATCTCTTTCTATTCTTCAACTTTTACCCAGAACCGCCTATATTTCAGCTGGAGAGATCTTTTTTAATAATAAAGACCTTTTAAAACTTACAGCTGACGAGATGAGAACTATAAGAGGCAATCATATAGCACTTATACCTCAAGACCCAATGACGTCGCTTAATCCTGTGTACACTATAGGGAACCAGATGCTTGAAGTAATTACACTTCATCAGGGCATTGAGAAACTTGAGGCTAGAAACAGGGCTATAGAAGCTTTAGAACAGGTTAAAATAGCTATACCATCCAGACTGCTGGAGAACTACCCGCATGAGCTTTCAGGGGGAATGCGCCAAAGAGTTATTATTGCTATGGCATTATCCTCCAGACCGGAAATATTAATAGCAGATGAGCCAACAACGGCTCTTGATGTAACAGTTCAGGCACAGATTTTAAACCTTATAAGAAACATTCAGCAGCAAGCAGGCATGGCTTTACTGTTAATTACCCATGATCTTGGTGTTATTGCTGAGATGTGTCAGGATGTAATTGTGATGTATGCTGGTCAGATTGTTGAGTATGCAAGTGTATACAGTCTTTATGATGATCCTTTGCACCCTTATACGATTTCATTACTTAAGTCACTTCCAGTAAAGCAGAAAAAGAGGCTTGAGCAGATAGAAGGTCAACCACCCAGCCTTCAGACTCTTCCTGAAGGGTGTTATTTTGAGCCCAGATGCCCAAAGAGGTTTCCGGAGTGTAAAAAAGTCTTGCCCGGGTTGATAGAAATACCTGATGGCAGAAAAGTTAGATGCCTTTTATATCGTTAAATTAATCCGTAAAAGCCTTTTTAATACAATCTTATAAACGCTGGAGTCGTGTTTTTCTTTTATTTATAAAGAAAGATTAAGTTTAATTGCAAAAATTGATTAATGGTGCTTTATTTTTAAGAATTACATTTTGTAAAAATAAGATTTTAAGAAGGAAAGTTAGTTTGCGATGATGAGTTTATCCTTAATAAAATGCCTTTACTCTTTTGTGTAGAAGTAATAACTTTCTATAGAGTGTATTTTCATGTTTAAAACGATCAAAAACTCTTTAAACTGTAAAAATGAGTATATTTAACAGCCATTTTGTCTTATTAAAAGCTTTTAGTAATGTAACAAAATATTAATCCATGGCTTGATATCAGGCGTTTTTCGTGATTTGCTTGTATTGAACAAAATGAATACGCTAAATTAGCTTTATATACGTACATACACATTCCATTTAATATTGACATTCAATTATGTACTTACTAAGATAGTGTTTCACTGGAAGCCGACTTTATGCGGCACCGCAAGATGGCAAAGATAGTTATTTTTAAGCCATCACCACTAAAAGGAAAGGCGTATGCCTGAGAAAACAAATATGGGTAGGTGTCCGAGTGGTTAAAGGAGGCGGTCTGTAAAACCGCTGGCGAAGGCCTACGTTGGTTCAAATCCAACCCTGCCCATTCCCTTTAAGCCCATGTGGCGCAGGGGTAGCGCATCCCCTTGGTAAGGGGAAGGTCATGAGTTCAAATCTCATCATGGGCATTTTGAATGATCGATAAGGGAAATCTAAAAGAAATAAATATGTCTGAGGTTGTATAAGCAAAGGAGAATAAGATGGCTCGGGCAAAATTTGAAAGAACAAAGCCACACGTTAATGTTGGAACCATTGGTCACGTAGACCATGGTAAAACTACTTTAACAGCTGCAATCACATTTTCTTTAGCTGCTGAAGGTAAAGCAACATCAAAAAAATTCGAAGAGATTGATGCTGCGCCTGAAGAAAAGGCTAGAGGTATTACAATTAACACAGCTCACGTAGAATATGAAACAGATAACAGACACTATGCACACGTAGACTGTCCTGGACACGCTGACTATGTTAAAAATATGATTACTGGTGCCGCCCAGATGGATGGAGCGATACTGGTAATTTCAGCTGCTGATGGTCCGATGCCACAGACCAGAGAACATATATTATTATCCAGACAGGTTGGAGTGCCACAGCTGGTGGTCTTCTTAAACAAAACAGACATGGTTGATGATGAAGAACTGTTAGACCTCGTAGAAATGGAAGCCAGAGAATTATTAAGTGCGTATGAATTTGATGGCGACAATATTCCATTTGTTAGAGGAAGTGCTTTAAAAGCTTTAGAAGCTATTACTGAGAATCCCAAGATTAAACGTGGTGAAAATCCGCACGTTGATACTATCTGGGAATTAATGGACGTTGTAGATGCAAACATCCCGACTCCTGAAAGAGATATTGATCAACCATTCTTAATGCCTGTAGAAGATGTATTCTCTATTACAGGTCGTGGTACTGTTGCTACCGGTAGAGTAGAGCGTGGCAAAGTCAAAGTTGGCGAAGAAGTTGAAATCGTTGGCTTTGGTGAAACACGTAAAGTCGTTGTAACCGGTGTAGAGATGTTCAGAAAATCTCTTGATGAAGGTATTGCCGGTGATAATATCGGCGCTTTATTAAGAGGTGTAGGTAAAGACGAAATTGAAAGAGGACAGGTATTAGCTAAACCTGGTTCTATTAAGCCACATACCAAATTTACGGCTAACGTTTACGTACTTAAAAAAGAAGAAGGTGGCAGACATACACCATTCTTCAAAGGTTACAGACCACAGTTTTACATTAGAACTACTGACGTAACCGGCACCATTGAATTACCTGGTGATACCGAAATGGTAATGCCTGGTGATAACGTCGTTATGACAGTTGAACTTATTGCTCCTGTCGCTATAGAGCAGGGGATGAGGTTTGCTATCAGAGAAGGCGGTAGAACAGTAGGCGCTGGTCTTGTAGATAAAATCATTGAGTAATAGTTAAGAGTCGTTAAGAATAAGACTTTTATGTAGGTGTAGTTAACTGGTAGGAATAGTGAGATATGGTTGCTAAACGTCACAGAATAAGAGTATGTTTGAAAGCTTATGATCATCGATTGATAGATAGTTCGGCAGAAAAGATTGTCGAAACGGCTAAGCGTACAGATGCTCGGGTGGCTGGCCCTATCCCGCTTCCTACCAGGAAACGTGTTTACTGTGTATTACGTTCACCACACGTAGATAAGAAGTCCAGAGAGCACTTTGAGACAAGGATTCACAAGAGAGTCATTGACATTCTTGATCCGACACCTCAAACAACCGATGAGTTGAGCAGAATGGACCTGCCTGCAGGAGTTGACATCGAAGTCAAGCTCTAGGGCTTATTCTTAACAGTGATCTACGGGCTCTTAGCGTAGCGCTCACTGAAAGGAAAGGAAAATATGGTTCTAGGAGTCGTTGGTAAAAAACTCGGTATGACCCAGATTTTCGATGAAGATGGGCTGGTCGTACCAGTTACTATTATAAAAGTTGAACCTTTAACTGTCACACAGGTTAAAAACGAAGAAAATGACGGTTATAATGCGCTTCAACTAGGGGCAATGCCCTGTAAGAAGAAAAAGCTTACAAAACCAGAACTAAAACACTTAGAAAAGAATAGTTTACCTGCTTTTAGACTTTTAAAAGAGTTTAGAGTAAATAATCCTGACGAGTATAAAATTGGGCAGAAGATAGATCTGTCCATTTTTAGTGATGTTGAGAAAGTTGATGTATCTGGCAAGTCAATAGGTAAAGGTTTTGCCGGTAATATCAAGAGACACAACGCACATAGAGGGCCTATGACCCATGGTTCAAAATCTCATAGAATACCGGGTTCAATAGGTGCAGGTACTACTCCATCCAGAGTCTACAAAGGACTCAGCATGCCTGGACGTATGGGAGGGGAAAAAGTTACTGTCAAAAAACTTAAAGTGGTTAAAATTGACAATGATGAGAACCTACTCTATATTAAGGGCTCTGTACCCGGTCACAAAGAAGGCATTGTGACCATTAAACCTGCTATAACTAAATGGAATGATAGGAGTAGATAATTATGTCTAAACAAGTAACACTCCACGGTAGTGACGGAAAAGTAATAGGACAGGTTGAACTCGAAGAAAAAGTCTTTGGCGTAGAACCAAACGTTCATCTGATGCACTTAGCCCTCAGAAGACAGCTGAATAATGCTAGATCAGGTAGTGCTTCCGCTAAAACCAGATCAGAAGTTAGAGGCGGTGGCAGAAAGCCCTGGAGGCAAAAAGGCACCGGCAGAGCAAGAGCGGGCACTTTAAGAAGCCCTTTATTTAAAGGTGGTGGAGTTATTTTTGGCCCAAAACCCAGAGATTACTCTTTTTCTATACCGACAAAAGCCAGAAGAATAGCCTTAAAATCTGCACTGTCAGCTAACCTGACTAAAGTTAAAGTCATTAAAGACTTTTCTTCTCTTCAATCACCAAAGACAAAAGACTTTGTTAACTTGCTTTCAACCCTTGAAGTGAGTGGTAAAGCATTAATTATTGCTGATGTAACAATGCCTGAAAATCAACATCTTGAGCTTTCATCAAGAAATGTTCCTTTTGTAAGGCTGATACATCCTCAAAATATTAACGTAAAAGATTTGTTAGAAGCTGAAACAATTGTTATAACTGAATCAGCTGCTAATATGATAACAGAGAGGTTAGGCTCATGAGCGTAAACTCAAAATTATATGAACTTCTTAAAAAACCATTGGTAACAGAAAAATCTACAACCCTTCAAGAACACAATCAGTACGTTTTTGAAGTACCGAAAGATGCCAATAAAATAGAAATTCGCAAGGCTATAGAACTTGCTTTTCCGGGTCGTAAGGTTGATAAAGTGCGTACCATTAATATGAAAAGCACTACCAGGCGATTTGGAAGAAAAATAGGAAAAACGAAGGCCTATAAAAAGGCAATAATTTCTATTATTGGTGAACCTATAGAAATATTGACAGGAGCTTAAAAATGGCTATTAAGAACTATAAACCAACATCTCCTGGCCGTCGTGGTATGACAAATGTCGATTTTGCAGACATTACTACTGATAAACCTTATAAACCTTTATTAAGACCATTAAAAAAGAAAGGTGGCAGAAATAACTCCGGTAAAGTTACCTGCCAGCACAAAGGTGGAGGCCATAAAAGAGCTTATCGTCTTATAGACTTTAAAAGAGATAAAAGAGATATTGCTGGTAAAATTGTGACAATTGAGTATGACCCTAACAGAAATGCTCGTATTGCTCTGGTTGTCTATGCAGATGGTGAAAAGAGATATATTTTAGCCCCTCATAACATAAAAGTAGGGGAAGAAATAGTTAGCGGTGCAACTGTTGAGGTGAAATCTGGTAATGCGATGCCACTGAAAAACATACCTCTTGGTACAATCGTTCATAATATTGAACTAAAACCCGGTAAAGGTGGCCAATTAGCCAGAAGTGCCGGTGCTGGTGTTCAGGTTATGGCTAAAGAAGGTGTTTATGTAACCCTGAGACTACCCAGTTCTGAAATGAGAATGGTTCATATGGAGTGTTATGCGACCATAGGAACCCTCGGAAATATTGATTATAAAAACATGAAAATCGGTAAGGCTGGGCGTAAAAGACATATGGGTGTACGTCCTACTGTCAGAGGTGTTGTTAAAAACGCCGTTGATCACCCGCATGGTGGTGGTGAAGGTAAATCTCCTATTGGTGGTACCCCCAAGACTCCATGGGGAAAACCAGCCATGGGGAGAAAAACACGCAAGAGAAACAAACCTTCTGATCGCTATGTAGTCAGAAAACGTAAGTCATAAAGGAGATTATCAATGACTCGTTCCTTAAAAAAAGGGCCATTTGTACATTATGCTTTAAAGAAAAGAATTATGGAGCTGAATGAAAGCGGCAATAAAAAGGTTCTCAAAACCTGGAGCCGTGCTTCAATGATTATTCCTGATATGATAGGGCATACTATTGCTGTGCATAATGGTCAGAAACATGTGCCAATCTATATTACTGAACAGATGATTGGTCACAGGTTGGGTGAATTTGCTCCCACCAGATACTTTAGAGGACATGCCGGTCAGGATAAAACAGCTAAAAGGAAGATGGGCTAATGGAAGCAAGAGCTAAACAAAAATATATTATTATGTCTCCACGCAAATTGCGTCGTGTCATGAATGAAGTCAGAGGCAAAAATGTTGTTGAAGCCTCAGATATGCTCCATTTCATGCCTTATGCTGCTGCAAGAGTTATTGAAAAGAACCTCAGAGCAGCAGTCTCTAACGCAGAACAGAAATGGCAGGCAGAACCGGAAGATCTCTATATCAGTGAGATCTATGCTGATGAAGGCCCTAGGTATGGAAGATTTAAGCCTAGAGCACAGGGCCGTGTTTATAAAAGAGTAAAACGCACGTCCCACTTAACTGTTGTAGTTAGTATAAAAGACAAAAAGTAAATATATAGGAGGATACCTTGGGTCAGAAAGTTCATCCCACAGGATTTAGAATAGGTGTTAACAAACCCTGGCTGAGTAACTGGTTTTCCAGCAAGAAAGAAGAGTATGCCAGCCTTCTTGCTGAAGACTATAGAATACGTAAATTTCTCAAAAAGAAACTTTTTACAGCCGGTGTAAGCCGGATAGAAATACAAAGAAAAGCACAAAACGTGCATGTAACAATTGTTACAGCTAAACCAGGTATCGTTGTTGGCCGGGGCGGTAGTGGTATTGATGCCCTCAGAAAAGAATTAAACCGCATGATCAAAAAAAGAGTGCAAATAGACGTGCTCGAAGTGGCCAGAATTGATGCTGATTCACAACTGGTAGCAGAAGCGATTGCTTTGCAGCTTGAAAAACGTATAGCCTTTAGAAGAGCCATGAAACAGGCTGTTCAAAGATCAATGAGAGCAGGCGTACAGGGTATTAAAATTGCTGTATCCGGCCGCCTTGGCGGTGCAGAAATTGCCCGTACTGAGTGGACTAAAGAAGGTAGAATTCCCCTTCATACTCTGAGAGCTGATATTGATTATGGTTTTACTGAAGCTAATACAGTGTTTGGTAAAATTGGTGTAAAAGTCTGGATTTTTAAAGGCGAAATTATGCCCGGTGAAAAAGCAGACAAAAATATCAAACCAAAAAGTTCGTCAGAACCTGGTGCTGGCGGTAAAGTTGGCGGTAAACGTGGCCGTTCAAGAGACTAGGAGCATAAATCATGTTAATGCCAAAAAGAACAAAATATAGAAAACAAATGCGTGGAAACATGAAAGGCAAAGAAAGCCGAGGTGTTTCACTGCATTATGGTGATTTTGGAATACAGGCACTTGATCCCGGCTGGATTACCAGCAGACAGATAGAAGCAGCCAGGCGGGCCATGACCCGTGAACTCAAAAGGGGCGGCAAAATCTGGATCAGAGTGTTTCCTGATAAACCGGTTACTGCTAAACCTGCTGAAACCCGTATGGGTTCCGGAAAAGGTAATCCGGAATACTGGGTAGCTGTTGTTAAACCGGGCAGAATGTTGTTTGAAGCCGCTGGCGTTAGCAAAGAAGCAGCTGAAAGCGCAGCCAGGTTAGCTATCCAGAAGCTCCCTATTAAATGCAAGTTTGTTTTTAAACAACATGGTGGTGAATAATGAATATTGAAGAAATGCGTGAGCTAACTCAGGATGAATTAAACGACAAAATTAAAGGATTTCGGGCCGAGCTCTTTGATGTTAGATTCAAACTGGCAACACATCAGATCACTAAATCCTCTGAAATTCCGCTTTTAAAGCATAGAATAGCTCAGGCCAAAACTATTTTAAGAGAAAAAGAACTCGCTGAAGAACTAACATAATTAATTTGAGGTAATAAAATATGCCTAAAAAAGAAAAAGTAGGTATTGTCGTCAGTAATAAAATGGATAAAACAGTTGTAGTCAATGTAGAAGACTATAAACCTCATCCAAAATACAAGAAATTCATCGTTTCAACTAAAAAATATAAAGCACACGATGAAAATAACGAATGTAACGAAGGCGATAAAGTCAAAATTATTGAATGTCGTCCTTTAAGCAAACATAAAACCTGGAATGTTTCTGAAATTATAAAAAGAGCGAATATAGAAACATCTGAAGCAAAATAAATTATCTATTTGAAATGGAGCTTAAGCCATGATACAGCAAGAAAGTCGCTTAAACGTCGCAGATAATACAGGAGCCAAAACATTACTTTGTATTAGAGTGCTGGGCACTTCTAACCAGCAATATGCTAGCATTGGAGATATAATAGTGGGTGTTGTTAAAGATGCTGCACCTAATATGCCTGTAAAAAAATCTGATATCGTCAGGGCAGTTGTTGTTAGAACAAAAGCCAGCCTGAGAAGATCTGATGGCTCTACTATTAGATTTGATGATAATGCAGCAGTCATAATAGCAAAAGATAATAACCCTGTAGGTACAAGGGTATTTGGCCCGGTAGCAAGAGAACTTAGAGACAAAAACTTTATGAAAATTGTCTCTCTTGCACCAGAGGTAATTTAATCAGGAGAGCTATTACAATGAATAAGGCCAAAACAAGACAGAATTTACACGTTAAACGCGGAGATAGCGTCGTTATCGTCGCTGGTAAAGATAAAGGTAAAGTAGGAACCGTCAAAGAAGCGTTCCCTAAAAACGGTACGATTGTTGTTGAAGGCGTTAATACAGTTACAAAAGCAGTTAAGCCTAATCCGATGAAAGGTGTACAGGGCGGACTTATTCAGCTTGAAGCCCCTATACATTCTTCTAAAGCAATGTTATATTGCTTGAAATGCGAAAAGGCTACTAGAATCAGACATGCACAGATGGAAGATGGTTCAAAAACCCGTGTCTGTATACACTGTAATGAACAATTAGATGTATAAAACCAAAAGGGAAGCATGAAAAATGGCTAACATTAACCTAAAAACACGATATAAAGAAGAAATTATACCCCAGCTTGTGGATAAATTCGAGTATAAAAACCCATTTGAAGTGCCCAAGTTAGAAAAAGTAATCGTTAACATGGGTATGGGTGAAGCTGCTCAGAATGTTAAAGCTCTGGATGCCGGTGTGAAAGACCTTACTACAATAGTCGGCCAGAAACCGATTGTTACAAGAGCCAAGAAATCAATTGCTACCTTTAAAATCAGAACCGGTATGCCTGTTGGTGCAATGGTAACACTGCGTGGACAGAGGATGTATGATTTTTATCAGAAACTTGTCTGTGTTGCCCTGCCACGTATCCGTGATTTTAGAGGCGTAAACGATAAAAGCTTTGATGGTAGAGGTAACTATTCTCTTGGTATCAAAGAGCAGATTATCTTTCCTGAAATAAATTATGACGATATTGATGCCGTTAGAGGTATGAATGTTGTGATAGTAACAACAGCAAATACAGATGAAGAAGCAAGAGAATTGCTTGCCCTGATGGGTATGCCATTTAGAAAAAGACAACAACAAAAATCATAGGAGATATAACCTTGGCTAAAAAGTCAATGATAGAAAAAGAATCCAGAAGAAGAGCACTCGCAGAGCAGGGTAAATACCCCAGAGTGAAGCTCAGAAACAGGTGTAATGTCTGTGGCCGGCCTAGAGGCTATCATAGAGATTTCGGTCTTTGTCGTTTGTGCTTGAGAAAAATGGCACATGAAGGCCTTTTACCCGGTGTTACAAAGTCAAGTTGGTAATGATAAGGACAGTGATATATGAATACAGATCCTATTGCTGATATGCTAACCAGAATAAGAAATGCAAACATGGTAGGCCATGATACAGTTGAGATGCCTTCAAGCAAGCTTAAAATGGAAGTTGCCAAAATTTTACAGGCTGAAGGCTATATCCATGATTGCGAAGTAGAAGAATCTGGCAAGTTTAAGAAATTAAAAATTGATCTTAAGTATACTGATAAAAACGACCCGGTTATAACTGGCATTAAAAAGGCCAGCAGACCTGGTTTAAGAGTGTATGTCAAGGCTAAAAAAATGCCTAAAGTGTTTGATGGCCTGGGCATTGCAATAGTAAGCACTAACAAGGGCGTTATGACTGATAGAAAAGCCAAATCTGAAAACGTCGGTGGTGAAGTGCTCTGTTATGTATGGTAGAAAATAAAGCTGGAGGCTTGTCCCAATGTCTCGTATAGGTAAAAAGCCAGTAGAAATACCTGATAAGGTTGAGGTAAAAATTGAAAACAATGTTGTTACGGCTAAAGGGCCACTTGGAACCCTGTCAACAACTATCAGACCTGAAATAATACTCAAAATGGAAGATAATAAAGTATATGTTTCTCCGAGTAATGAAAAAGATAGAAAAATCAGATCTTACTGGGGTTTAAGTCGTACACTTATCAACAATATAGTTGTAGGTGTAAGTAAAGGTTTTTCAAAAAACCTTGATATAGTTGGTGTGGGCTATCGTGCTCAACTGGATGGTAAAAATCTTGTGTTACAGCTGGGTTATAGTCACCCTGTTGTTATTGAACCTCCTGAAGGTGTTCAGATAAAAGTTGATGGCAATACTAAATTAGAGGTTTCAGGCGCAGATAAGCAGGCAGTTGGAGATATATCTGCTTTGATTAGAAGCAAAAGGACGCCTGAAGTCTATAAAGGTAAAGGTATTCGTTATAGAGGCGAAACGATTAGAAAGAAAGCTGGTAAAACCGGTAAGAAATAAGGTGTAATGTTATGATTACCAAAAGAGATAGAAAATCATTATCTGCAAAAAGACATTATAGAATACGCCGCAAGATATATGGCACGGCTGATAGACCAAGATTGGCGGTACATAAGTCAAATAAGCATATTTATGCTCAACTTATTGATGATGATGCAAAAATCACATTAGTATCAGCAAGTACTCTTGAGAAATCAATGAGAGATGAGATTGCTAATGGCGGTAATGTTGATGCAGCTAAACAAGTAGGGAAATTGCTGGCCGAACGTGCCAGAGAGAAAGGCATCGAAGTGGTAGTTTTTGATAGAGGTGGTTTCCTTTATCATGGAAGAATTGCTGCCCTGGCTGATGCTGCAAGAGAAGGTGGGCTGCTCTTCTAGTTATATCCTGCCTTTAAGAAAAGATGAAATCTAAGAGGGTTCTGACTGATAGCAGTTAGAACCCTCTTAACGTCATAATGTATTTTAATAAGACTATTTGAATCTTCTCAATTTGTTGTCTGACGACTCATCATCATTATCTTCAGGTGGAGAGTTGTTATTGTTTTGAATCAGTTTGAGATGACGTCTGAATTCCTTATAAAAGCCGCAGTTTGTCACAACCATATTGTCTTGCATGACAACTAATCCCATGCCTAAAGCCTGTAATAGCGGGCATGCAACGCCCCTGGCAAAGTTAGCACAGCTGATACATTGATCTTCGTCTTCGACATAAACACTACCGTTGTAAAAATACATTGTGAAATCCCTTTAAAACTTGCGTGAAAGTAATAGTAGTTTTTGTATAGTAACCAGCTCTGATAGCCTGTTAGTCAGGATGATTCAATTTGTATATTAACTATTGTTATTATATCCATATTATAGCAAATTTTTGTTTAACAAAAAAGGGCAAAAAATGCAAGACTTTGTTATTGTTGATTTACATTTATTTACAAACTTTGTGTGCGCCTTCTTGTATAGATTTTAAATGATGAACTTTGTTCACTTTGGCGTTACAAAACTTAATTATTTATTCTGTTGTTACAACTTTTTTCAGAAGCAATATTATGTTTAAATAAGTTATACTTGATTCAGGAGCAAAATATGAGAAGCAATTTTATTATCAGTGAAACAGATCAGTTATTCGAGCTGGCCGCAGATAAACTTAATCTTGATGATGATTTAAGGCAGGTTTTACGGGTTCCATATCGTGAAATAAAAGTTGAAATACCGTTGAGAGATATGACGGGTGAGTTTTATCTCTGTCATGGTTACCGGATTCAGCATAATGGAGCAAGGGGGCCTTATTATGGTGGAGTAAACCTTGATCATTCTCTCTCAAGAGAAGCAATTACAGCCATGGCAGCAAGAAATGTTTTCAAAACGGCTTTGATGAATGTTCCTTTTGGCGGTGCTTGCGGTGGTATTGATTTGAATTGTGATAACACACCGTTTGCACTAAGAGAAATGGCTCTTAGAAGCTATACAGGAAAAATCTCTTCGCTAATAGGCCCTTATAAAGATATTCTTTCAACGGGTAAAAATGTAGATCCCGGGCTTATGGCCTGCATTATGGATGAATATGGCAAAAGGCACGGTTATGTACATTCATCTGTGACAGGAAAGCCAGAAGCCCTCTCTGGTACAGCAGAAAGGTCAATGGCCCTGGTTACAGCTGCTTGCTATTTGCTGGATCTCACGGCAAGGGGTATGCAGATGCAACTACAGGGAATGAGAATGGCAATTGCAGCCTCTGTAGAGCATATATGTGGCTTCATAGATTGTATGGACTTTCTGGGATGTATTCTGGTTGCTGTTTGTGATGGAGAATGTACAGTTTATTTTCCTGATGGCTTCGATCTGGATGACCTTAAGGGGTTTTTAATTCAGGGAAATAGATTGTGTGATTATCATACGGGAGATAAATTATCGGTTGATGATTTTGCGGGGATAGAAACAGACATATTGTTACCTGGCCTGGATCCTGTTGCAATAAATGCAGATATAGCACACAGGGTTAAGGCAAGGTTGTTAGTTGAACTCAAAGATACGATGGTTTTCCTGTCTGCTGATACGGTTCTTGGTGAGAAAGGTGTTGTTGTTATTCCTGATGTTCTGGTTACTTCTGGTATTGTTGTAATGGATTACTTTGAGTGGATACAGAATATACAGCAATTCCGCTGGGATTATGACCAGGTAAATGAAGAAATGGCAAAATATTTCTCTGAAACCTTTAAAATACTTAGAGAATATACAAATAAATATGAGGTTAACTACCGTATTGCTTCTTATATGCTTGCATTGGAGCGTGTAGCTGCTGCAACACGACTGAGAGGTTATGTCTAGAATCTGAAAGCTTTATAAATAGTAAGTTACATTAAAAAATATTAGATTCCTAAACTCAGGTATGGGCTTCGTCGGGTTTACTCCGTAGAAATGCTTTTTAACCTTTTGTTTTGATGACCTTATTGAATGCATTTTAATATAATACAGCTTTTTTGCCACTGATCAGGGTTTGCATAGTATATAAGATGCATAGTATTTCTATTTGTATAATAAATTTTCACATATAGTATATTTTTGTAAACTAAATTTAAACAAATTTTATTTAAAAACTTGCTTCCTGAAAAGGCCAGCTATAAGAGTATTTTGCAAGCAGGAATACTATTGATTATAGAACAATGCTTATAGAACAATATGTTGTATATGAAAGGTTCTTGCTATTTTTGTAAGACCTCTGCCCTTAATCATGAAGACATAGAGTATTGTTCAACTTCTTTACCTCGGTGATTTGTTGCTCAACAAATAGCTTAAAAGCCCCTGCTTTTGTCGCCTGAAAGGCATGCAAGAAGCGATTAGTGCCGGATCTCTGAAAAGGGCCTTTCTGAACAGGTAAAAATTTCAATTTAACCTGCCGGTCTCTGAAAGATAGATTTTACATGTGTTTTCGGCTTCTGTTTATTGTATATGAATGCTTTGAAATCGATTAAAATCCCTGTATTACTATGTTTCTTGTTGATCAAAATCTGAATATTATATCTAATTGTTGCTTGTTTGTTTTGATTGTTCTTTGGTGTAAAATATTCCTGACTAAAGGCGTTTAACTGCGCCAGAATGTCTTGTGAGACGTTTAATAATAAAGATAATGAATACTAATGGCGTTCACCGCAATGCCGCAGCTTTTGTTGTTCATTATCCTCAAAAAAGATTATTTTATCAGAGGGTTGATAGGTTTAGTAGGAGTAAAGTGAAGTGGCATCTAATTTAAACAAGTCAAACCTATCTGTAGTCAAGAATAAACCTAAAACAACAGCTTTTAGTGATATTGATTTAAATAACTGGAAAGACTATGACTACATTGAAACAGGTACTTTGTGGATGATACCTTCAAGAGCGAAGGGTGCAGGTCACAAATTAGATTATTATGGTGGCTATGTGCCACAAATTGCAACTCAGGTCTTTAACCGTTATACCAAGGAACAAGAGATTGTTCTTGATCTCTTTCTGGGCTCGGGAACAACCGCAGTAGAGTCGATGAATATGAATCGTCGCTGTATTGGTGTTGAACTTAAAAAAGACCTTGTAAACTATGTGAATGACAAGATATATCCTGAGAAAAGGAATGAAATTGCTCTCTTAACAGGTGATAGTTCTGACAAACGTATTGTGCCAGGGCTAAAAAAAGTCTTAAACAGGATGGACGCTGATAATGCTCAGTTGTTGATTCTTCATCCTCCTTATCACGATATTATTAAGTTTAGTGATAATGCTAAAGATCTCTCTAACGCTGAAAGTACAGAACACTTTCTTGAAAAGTTTGAGCAGGTAGCTCAAAATGGTTATGATTGCCTTGATAAGAACCGTCATGCTGTTCTTATTATTGGTGATAAATATTCAAAAGGTGAGCTGATACCGCTGAGCTTTTTATGCATGACGAAAATGAATGAGGTAGGCTTTAAAACAAAATCGATTATCGTTAAAAATATTGAAGGCAACGAGCAGGGCAAAGGAAGGTTTTCTAATCTCTGGCGCTATAGGGCACTTGCAGGCGGGTTCTATATCTTCAAGCATGAGTATGTTATGATATTCCAGAAAAAATAAAGGAATATTTCATATGATTTACGATATTGCTGTTATTGGTTCGGGCCCGGGTGGATATGTTTCAGCACTTAAAGCAGCTCAACTGGGCGCAAAAGTTGCCTTAATAGAAAAACAGGATCTCGGTGGAGTCTGTCTGAACAGAGGATGCATACCTACAAAGGCTATGCTTGCTTCTGTTGCCTGTTATGAAAATATTAGAAGGGCTAAGAGTTTTGGTATTACTGTTGGTAATCCATTCATTGATCTTGCCGATGTCATTGAAAGACAGCAGAGTATAGTTACCAGGATGAGAAAAGGCCTTGAACAGCTTCTAAAAAGTTATCCTGATATTACTGTATTACAGGGAACAGCCGGGTTTGTCGATAGAGAGAGGCTGGTCATAGCTTCTGAACAGCCTGTAGAAATAACAGCACAGAACATAATTATTGCTACAGGTAGCGAAGCAGCTTCTTTACCGGGTATAGATATTGACCATAATCTTGTTATTAATAGTGATGATGCTCTTAAGCTTACTGAATTACCCCGGAAAATGGTGATTATTGGTGCCGGCGCAATTGGTGTTGAGTGGGCCAGAATATATTCAGCATTTGGTGTAGAGGTGACTATCATTGAAGCCCTGGATAAACTATTGCCGGCTGTTGATGAAGACCTGTCAAATGCCCTCTTGAAACTATTTAAAAAGAGTAAAATTAATGTAATAACAGGAGTTAAGGTTAAAAATATACAAAAACAGCCTGATATAGCAATTGTTGAACTTGATAATAATGAGGTATTACAGGCTGATAAAGTTTTGATGGCTGTCGGGCGCAGCCCTAATACTGAAATAAAAGGCCTTTTGGAAACTGGTGTTGAGTTAAACGGCCGGTTTATTAAAACTAATGATTGTATGCAGACAACGGTTCCTGGTATTTATGCCATTGGAGATGTTGCCGGTAAATTACCTCTGGCTCATGTTGCATCTCATGAGGGCATTGTAGCAGTAGAATGTATTTTAAATAAAGTAAAAGACCCTGTAAACTATGCCCGTGTGCCCTTCTGCATTTATGGTGAACCTGAAATTGCTTCTGCCGGGTTTACTGAAACACAGGCTAAAGACCTTGAAATTAATTATGATGTCCGTAAAGCATTCTTTATGGCAAACGGAAAGGCCATGGCAGAAGGTGAAACAACAGGTTTCATTAAAACGTTAGTTGAAAAGTCTTCTAAATCAATCATTGGAGTTCACATTATAGGTCCCGGTGCTTCTGATATTATACATCAGGGTGTTATTGCTCTGAGTAATGAGCTGTCTGTTGAAGAATTTGAATCAATAGTATATGCTCATCCTACGATTTCAGAGACTTTTCTTGAGAGTGTTATTAATCTTCATGTTCCAGGCAAGCCTTTAAAGAGATAGTTATTATGGGCAACATTGATACGGATAAAAGACGGTTGCCTTCATGGCTTAAAAAGGGTGTTCTTGACATAGAAGAGACACGATTTGTCAGGAAAATTCTAAAAAATTTAAATCTTAATACAGTATGCGAGGGTGCAAGATGCCCTAATAAAGGAGAATGTTATGCCAGCAAAACAGCGACATTCTTGATATTGGGTAATAAATGTACCCGCAATTGTCGATTTTGCTCTATAGAACACTCTGACAGCCCCGAATTTAATCTGCTTGAACCTCAAAATGTTGCTGAAGCAGTTGAAAAACTGGGTTTAAGCTATACCGTTGTTACCTCAGTGACCAGAGATGATTTAACTGATTATGGTGCAGGACATTTTGCACAAACCGTTACGGCTATTAAGGCACGGTTGCCAAATGTAGTGGTAGAAGTGCTGGTCCCTGACTTTAATGGTGATATAAAAGCAATTGAATCAGTTCTGGATGCAGGTGTTGATGTATTTAATCATAATGTTGAAACTATAAATGACTTTTACTTGAAAGCCAGACCGGAAGCAGATTATGAAAGAAGCCTTGATGTATTGCGTTATGCAAAGTCTTATAGGCCTGAAATGCCTACTAAAACAGGTATTATGCTAGGTCTCGGAGAGTCATTGCCTCAACTGGAAGAGCTGTTTAGAGACTTGAAAGAGGTTGATGTTAATATATTAACAATTGGACAATATATACAACCGGCAAAGCATTGTCTTGAAGTGGTTAAATATTATACAGAATCTGAATTTGAAGATATTAAGACCCTTGCATTAAAAACGGGCCTTGAAAATGTTATTTCTGGCCCGCTTGTAAGAAGTTCTTATAAAGCTTTTGAATGTTTTAAAAATATCACCTAGCTTTTTTTGATAAAGAAGTTTATTTTGAAAGTAGATTTAATGGGTTTTGTTGGGTCTGCAAAGCTCTGGCCTTCCCGTTCTGGCTTAACTTCCATTTGTGATACTTCTACAACAACGTCTTTTCTTGACAATTCATTAACAAATTCATTGATAGATACGTAATTGCCTCTGATAGCAATTTCATAGGGTATTTCTTCTACGAAATCAGAGAGTTGTAGTTGTGGTGGAGCATTGGGGTCAGTTTGTGTAGGGTCGACCCTGGCAGGAACTGGAGCTGGTTTTGGTAATGGCCTTGCATGAACGAGTTTATTTCCATGACTGCTCTGGCTCATACCAATTACAGAATCTATAAGGTCTCTTTTAGTTGTTTCAAGAGTTTCTCCGGCTTCAAAATCGATTTTACCGATGTCTTTACCTTCGGGCATTTCTGCATGAGCTCCGGCGAGGCTTACTTTTTGGCTTTCTAACGATGATATTGTTGCTTCATTGTTTGCAAACAGGCCATTTGCAGTATCTAACTCAGCTTTAGCCTTTTTAAACTCCTTTAATTGAGGATCGACACCGTAAAACCATCCAAAAATGACTACTGCTGCTATAGCTGCCACACCGATGATCGATTGTTCTCTTGGTTGTAACTTCATTTAAAATACTCCACCTTATCCTTGCTTATATTTTTGGATGACCAACCATTGTAAATTTGTATACTTTGACACCTTCTTCTTTAATTTCTTCTATATTTTCCACTGCCATATTGGTTAAAGGACTTTCTGTCCCATCAATGGTTTCGTTTCTATCGAAGTTTTTAGAGAATTCGATAATAGAATCATAATCTATAGAACGCCCTTCAACCCTAACGTCTCCTGAAATGGTTACAGTTTCAAGCCAGAGATTAGCCGGAATTCTATTTTTAATTGCATCTGTTATTTTTGAAATACTCTGGTTTTTCTTAATAACTCGTGTGACCCTGTCTGCTAGTTCTCTATCAACAGAGGCTTTTTTCTGCAAGCGATTAACTTCTTCTTGAAGTACAGAAATAGATGAAGTTTGTTGAGCTATCTCCTGATTGCGGTTTTTCAGCTGACCAGAGAAGATAAATGTTGCCAGCATAAGTATAAGGGTTGCTGCAACGGATAAAACAGCCAGTACACCGGCGGCGGCCAGCATAATTTTAAAAGATCCGAGCAATTCACCAGAAGATTCAGGGTCGACAGCAGGCTTAACGTCAATATAAGCAGGGAAAGAGTCAAAAGACTTGCATGAAATACCAATAGCTGAAAGGCTTAATTTAGGATCATCAAGCCGGATAGCATTACCTGCAAGCATTGGTCTGACATTAGCACCAAGCCTTGGTGTTAGAGAGGTGGCAAGAGACTCAGGTATGCCATAGGTGAGCCACAGTGCAGGTCTTGTCATGCCAATCGTACGGCGGACTTCTTCAACGAGATCCTGTATTACCGGGGCATCTTCACCCATGATTTTAAGGTCTGAAGTATCCAGAAGTACTTCACGCCAGTTTTTAATCTGATCATAATGCCAAACGGATATTCTTATTCTTTCTGGCTCAAAATGTATGCTTCCCCAGGGTTGATCACCGACTTCAGCAAGGGCTGCATCAAGGCTACCGGAATATTTTAACCCTCTCAGTGATGAAATAGTCTCAACTTCTAAAGAAGCTACCTTGATTTTCGCCATATCGAAAGCTTCTTTATAAGCTGCAACAGTATCTTTTCTCAGTGCGACAAGTATTATTTTTTGTCGTTCGTCAGGTTCTTCAGATATGACTTCATAATCTACCAGTGCTTCTGTGTCATTAAAAACTGCGTATCTTTCAGCTTCAGAGGTTAAAGCGAGAATAAGTTCATTTTTAGGTATTTTAGGCATTTCAACTATACGCACAAGTGTCCCGGGAACTGTAACATGTACGCTTTTTATCTGTGCTTTATTGCCTAATTCAGCTAACATTGCTGCGATAGAGGTTGCCAGTGTTTGAGGATCACGTAAACGATCTCCTGATGGGTCCATCGTTGCCATTGGCATGGGTAATTTTACTGATTTTTCTATAGTTTTTAAATCTTTAGCGAGTTGAATCAATTCAACCCATTCTGTATTTATTGCTATGCCTACATGTGTTGTTTTTCGTTTTGCCATGACCCCTTTTTCCCTTTATTTGATCTTATGGAAAATATTATAGCCTACATGAGCGTATCATTAAAAGTTGTTACATAATTGTAATTTAACATGGTAGTATGCCTGAATAATGTTCTTATAGACATTCTTCTTTTGTCTTGTAACGGTTTTGGCCATTTTTTTGCAGAAATATTTTTACAGTTTTGCTTAAAGTTTGAATGAATACTTGAAGGGCTCGCCCGGTATGAATTTTGCAGGATGAATTTCAACTATATGGGGGATATGTTAATTGATACAACTTGCTAATCTTTAAACATACATATAGAAAGGATGTGTTAGTGATTAACAGGTGGTTCAATCTAAAAAGTAGGTGGGCAAAGCGATGATAAAGATGTTAAAGAAGATTATTTTACTTTCACTATTAATAACAAATCTCTTTAAAAAGTTAACAGTGGGTTTAACTTTATTTTTGTATAATCGCACTTTTGGAACTCGTACGGGTGTGATTATGGGTGTTGCTGGCCTTGCAATGCTTGTTGTGGTTTCTACGTTTATTTTTATGCCAAAAAACCTGGCAACTGGAGATGCTGAAAATGCTCGTATGGTTGCGACACAGGTTCCGGCTAAAAAAGAAATCAGTTTTAATGCCGCTGAAATAACAGAAGAAATGAATGATACACAGGCCTTTGAACTTGAGATAACAGATGATTATATCTCTCAAAGTTCTGGAACTGTAACTATCGATGAAATAGAGAGACATTTGCAAAGCATAGATGCAATAAGTTATCAGGCTACAGAGTTTAATATGGGCGGTTCAGTAGGCCGTTCAGAGCCTTTTATGCCAGCAAGGCCGTTAAGCCCGATGGATAATATTATGGGTGGTGATCCTTTAGATCCGGCAGGTCTTTCTCCTGAAGAACTTGCCCGTCAGGAAGCTGAACAGAGGCGTAATGAAATTAGAGATAGAATTCATAGTGACATATCTGTAAAAGGTATTGTTTTAAGTTCAGATCATTCAGATCCGATGGCCATTTTAGAAGTTACAAGATCTGATGGTACAGTTAAAGTAGGTACATTTAAAGAGGGCGATGTAGTTAACCTTACATCTGTTCAGGGTACGATTTCTGAAATTTCTGATTATGTTATTAAAATTTCGGCAGAAGATGTGACAGAAGAAAAGCATTTGCCGCAATTTGAAGATGAAGAGCTCAATATAGTTCCGGTGGCAGATAGTGGAGCAGGAAGAGAAGTAGATTCTCAACCTCAGGGAGACCTGATGCCGCCACCAACACCCGGTAAATTTCCACCTCCACCGGGGGTAAAGTCTACTACGCCATCATCTATAGGTGATGCCAAAAAGAAAATAGAAGAAATAGATAAATTATTAGATAGTTTTTAAGCACAATTAATAAACCAATGGGGTAATAAATGATGAGTTGGAGAAGAAAACAGAAGTTATTAATAGCCTTTCTCTTATTTGGTTCGATTATATCGAATGGCTTAAATCTTAAAGCTGATGCAGCAAGCCCTAGGCTAACAAGTAAGATTGAAATGGCAGCACCTGTAGAGTTTAGAGATAATCAGTCAAAAGTTTATAATATGGACTTTGATGATATCAGTATTCGAAAGCTTATAAGGATGCTTGCACATCAGGCTAATATTAATGTCATGCTGGATCAAACAGTTGAAGGTAACGTTTCTGTAACCTTTAATGATCTGACATTAAAAGAAGCTTTTGAGTATCTGAGAAACATTGCAGGCTTATATTATGTCAATAAAGGCGATAATATAATGCTTGTAACCACAAAGGCAGATGCTCAGGAAAAAGGACTGAATAAGTCTATATCCAAATTAATTCCTATTAAGTATGTTAATGCCAGGTTAGTGACTTCTCTTTTAAATAATACAGTGTTTGTTTCTCCTGCCGGGGCTGAAGAAGGTGGTGACACTGCTAAAAAAGCTACTGCTGAGTTTAGAACCAATAGTATTATCCTCGTTGGAACTGAAAACGATATCAGACTTGCAGAAGATGTCATTAATAAAATTGATATTCCTAGAGAAAGCAGAACCTTTAGAATTAACCACGCCGGAGCAGTAGAAGTTGCACAACTGTTACAGGCAACAGTGTTTAATGATGGCATAAGTCCATTTAACCCTGCTGGCGGTGGTGAAGAAGATGGAATACCTTCTACGCCCTCGGGAATTAGCGTTGATATTGAAACCTTCCAGGAAGGTTCAGGGTCAGCTTCAGAGGTATCAGGTGCTTCCGGCGAATCTGGCGGAGGTGAACAGCAAACCTTTACTCTGAGAGCGAAAAGACTTGAAACTAAAGATATTAAGATTGCACCTGATGGGCCAATTATTGTGCCAGATAGCAGGACAAATACATTAACTATACTCGGTACAGTAGAACAGATAGCACTGGCAGAATCTTTGATACCCACACTGGATCAAAAATTGCCGCAGGTTGCTATCGAAACATCACTTGTTGAAATATTTGAAAAAGGTTTAAGGCAATTGCAGCCTACAATTGGTACTGGCGATGGCCAGTTTGCTTATGGTTTTAACAACCGGGCTGTCACACAATCAACGGATGTTCCGCCTGCTGCCGGTGCGCCTGCAATACCTTATAATCAGGTCATAGAGAAGCAATTTCCTGATGGAAGCACGAAGGTTTATCAAACAGGTTTATTAAATAATGTTCTTGGTCTTCCAACACTTAAAGATAAAGGTCAGGAAGGAAATGAATTTGCCTGGACAACCAAACCTCTGGAAAACAGCAGTCAGGTACTGGCTCAAATCAATGCCATGGTGGCCAATAGAAAAGCCAAATTGCTTGCTAATCCTACGATTATTGCAACTCATAATACTGAAGCCGTTATAAGTATTACAGAAGAAATTATTAGAAGTACTCAGATTACTCGTGATGCTACAGGTTTTACGCAAACTCAGGTTGAAATTGGTGAAGCCGGCATTATATTGAATATTCTGCCTAAAGTTGGCGGAGATGGTTTTGTAACAATGAGAATAAGACCTTCTGTTTCAACAGTTGCTAACCAGATAGAAGATCAGCAGAAAAACCTGATTTCACTGTTAAACAGAAGAGATTTAGCAGTTCAAGAAGTAAGAATAGCAAACGGTCAAACATTAGCTCTTGGCGGCTTGATTCAGGAAAGAGATGTTTCTGAATATGCAAAAGTGCCGGGGTTAGGTGATATACCAATTATAGGTACGCTATTCCGTACTTCTTATAAAGACTTAAGCAGGTCAGAGCTTATTATCCTGGTAACACCAAGTATTATGGAAGATGCTTATCCGTTATCACCGGCCAGCAGAATATCAAGCTTGATGAATAATCCTGAAGTGCAGGCTATGATGGCTGGAAATACTGCAAAAAATAGATAATAAGTCAATAAAAGAGCGGGGTAAAAAACATGAGAGTTGTGAAGCTAAAATTAGGTCTATTAAGTATAATGGCAGGAGCTGTTATAACCTCAGGTCTAATTGGTTTGAATGGTAATTCTGTGTATGCGGCAACCTTGCAGGCTAATGCTGCAAAAACAGAGTATTTACATCAGCCTATTGCTGTTAGTGGTGGCAATCAAAGAGTTATAATGAAATTAAGAGGAGTAGATCTTAGAGATTTATTGAGATCTCTTGCTACAAGAGCCGGTTTTAACATTCTTATGGATGAATCGGTGGATGGATCTATTAGCGTTGATTTAAACAACGTTACTATCGATCAGGCTCTTGATACTGTAAAAGATTATGCCAATCTTGTTTATATGCAGGATGAAAAGACGCTTGTTGTATCCAGTAAGGATTCAGAGTTGTCTCAAAGCATTAATCAGCAGGTATCTCAAATGATACCGGTAAAATATGTTAATGCTAAACTGATAGCAGATATACTTAACTCAACGTTGTTTTCAGCTTCAGGAGAGCAAGATACTGCTTCAGCGAAGAAAGCAACAGCAGAATATCGTACAAATACTGTTTTTGTCGTGGGTACGGATAACGATGTAAGACTTGCATCAGAGATGATAAAGAATATTGATGTGCCCAGACAAAGTAAAACCTTTAGAATAAATCATGCTAATGTTGTTGATGTAGCACAGTTGTTACAGGCTACAATTTTTAATGATGGTGTAGCTCCATATGATAGCACTGGTAGTGGAGATGGAGACAGACAGTTGAAATCATCTGCTATTAGTGTTGTTACAGAAACTTTTCAGGAAGGCTCCGGCACAGAAGAAGTACAGGGTGCTTCTGGTGATGGCGGTGGTGGTACTCAACAAACTTTTTCATTAAGAACAAAAATTATTGAAGCAAGAGAAGTAAAAATTAATCCGGAAGGGCCGCTAATTGTACCTGATTCAAGGTCTTCTACTCTGACTATTATGGGTACTGTCGAGCAAATAGCCCTTGCTGAAGCTGTTATACCTACATTAGATCAGAAATTACCCCAGGTAGCTATTGAGGCTTCTCTTATTGAGGTAAGTGAATCTTCGATGAAAAACCTTGAAGTTCTATGGGGGCAGCAGGGTGGTCAATGGGGTACTGGTTTTAATAACAGCTCCAAAGGCAAGGGTGCAGCAGCAGTAGCAGGCGATCCTGCTTTCCAGCCGTTAGCTGATTTAGTTCGGACGACAGTAGATCAGAACGGAAATATTGTATCAACAACCTATGAAAATGCTTTAGGGCCCCTGTCTCAGATTATAGGTTTGCCGACACTGAGGGGTGAAAAGCCTATCAACGCTAATGGATTGGCAGCAGCGTTTTCAACATCACCTCTTAATATTACACGTAGCAATCAATTCTTATTCCAGATTAATGCTATGGTCTCTCAGGGGAAAGCTAAATTGCTTGCTAACCCGACTGTTATGGCTGTTCATAATTCAGAGGCAGTTATAAGTATTACTGAAGAGGTTGTACGTAGAACGACAGTTACCCGTGATGCTACAGGCTTTACGCAGACTCAGGTTGAAATTGGTGAAGCCGGCATTATTCTTGATATTATACCGAAAGTCTCTGGAGATGGTTATGTAAACTTAAGGATCAGGCCTTCTGTATCCAGTGTTGCTCAACAAATCATCAAGGATGATCAGAATATTACTACATTGTTAAGAAGAAAAGATCTTGCTGTTCAGGAAGTAAGACTGGTAGATGGTCAGACACTGGCTATTGGAGGTCTTATTGACGAGAGATCACAGGCAGATCACAGTAAAATTCCTGGTCTAGCCGATCTGCCTATTGTTGGTACATTGTTTAGAACCAGTGCTAATGATAGAGAAAGAAATGAACTTTTGATGCTTGTTACACCCCGCATAGTTCAGGATGACAGGCCATTGATTTCGTCAAGTTTCCAGCAGGCTCCTGTGACGGCTATTTCAAATAATGAGGGCCGGATGAGTGCTCCGGTGCCGACGAAAAGGCAAGAAATTGAAGAAGATGTTTATGATATAGAACCCGTAGAGGTTACAATGGTTACTGATGTAAAGCCTGAGAAGGCTAAACCTCAAGAAGTTGTTGATGTTCCTGTGCGCAAAGCGGCTATTAAGCCAGTGCAAAAAACTGAAAAGCGTGTTAATGCTTATACTATTGAAGATGTAATGAGAGAATTTGGCATCAGTGATAAAAAGCTTCAGAAAGATAATGTCAGTATTGACAAAAGTGAGATTGACAAACTTCTAGATGAGTACCTGCCAAAAGGCTCCAATTAGAAACCCGCTTGTTTCGAGCCACCTATTTGCCAGTTTAGTTTAAGCTGGCAAATTTTTTTAATCTTATTAAGGGCTAAAAGCCCTCCTCTCAATAACAATAGTTTATTGAATGCCTGAATTAGTATGAAATAAAACTCTCTCCGGAGCGAACTAAGTTCGCTCCGGTAGTTATTAGCCTCTTTAGAACTTTTGAGTCATCCTGAGCACAGCGAGGGATCTATTTATAAGAGGTTTTCTGATGTTTATACTTCTGGCAGTTCGGGGTTTGTTTCTCTTATGATTGTTGTCATTTCATCATAAATGTATGGGTTGGAGGCGATGATATGCTTTGTAAAGATATCAAATGAATCTGAGAAAAAGTTAGAGACAATGCCGCCAGCTTCTTTAACTATGATGGCGCCGGCTGCTGTATCCCACGGGGCGAGTTTGAGTTCCCAGAAACCGTCAAAGCGACCGCATGCAAGATAGCACAGGTCAAGTGCAGCTGATCCCGGTCTTCTGATGGCCTGAGCTTTGTATGAGAATGCCTCAAAGTAGTCCATGTTGTTGGCTTTTTTGTTTCTTCTGTCGTATGGGAACCCTGTTGCCAGAAGACTTTCACTGACCTTTTTAACAGAGCTTACTTTTATTTCTCTGGTATTCAGAAAAGCTCCTGAACCTTTAATAGCGTGGAAAAGCTCATTTTTAACAGGGTCATAGACAACACCAACAATGATATCTCCTCTGTGCATGAGGCCTATTGATACACAAAATTGAGGGTAATTGTGGGCATAATTTGTTGTGCCGTCAAGTGGATCTATTATCCAGGTGAATTCTGCTGTTTCTATATCATTGTTAAACTCTTCTGAGAGCACATTATGGTGTGCAAATTTATTTCTAATGGTTTTAATTATTATTTCTTCAGATTCTTTATCGGCGTTAGTGACGAGGTCAAATTCATTGAGCTTGTGTTCTATTTCTTTATGTTTGCCAAAATACTTCATGTGGATATCACTGGCGTTTAATGCTGCCAGCTGGGCTGTCTGGAGAAGTTCTGATTTAAATCCGTCGTACAATTTTTGCTCCTTTAGAAATAATAAGTGGTTTTATGATATAAGATTAGTGTGAACGGTTGTAAGATAGGTGAATGATACGATCTAAGGCTATAATTAACTCATCCTGATCAAATTATGATTAGTATACTATCAAAAAATATTAAAGTCATGAATAAGGATTATAAAAATGTTTGAAGTTATGATAGAAGATAGTTTTGCAGCTGCACACAGGTTATTAAACTATGATGGTATCTGTGAAAACCAGCATGGCCATAACTGGCGGGTGCAGGTTTTTGCTAAAGGTTTAAACCTTGATAATGCAGGCATTCTTGTAGATTTTAAAGTCCTTCATGGAGCTTTAAGAAAGGTTCTTAAAGACTTTGATCACACTGATTTAAATACTCTGGATGCTTTTAAATCGTTAAGCCCCAGCAGTGAGCTTATAGCCAGGCATATTTATGAGCAACTTAAGCCTGAGATAACTAATATATCAAAAGTAACTGTCTGGGAAACAGAAAAATCAAGTGCTACGTATTATTGTGAAAATTGTAACGATTGATTCCGGGTAAAAAATTATTGTTATATTTTTTTACAAACATGTAAAGAAAATGTATGGACAATAATTTTTACTATTTGTGATAGGTGGTTCATTTTTAAAGGGTTCATGATGGGCTCCTTGAAACTAATTCTCAAAAGAAACTCTAAAGGATTCAATTTTTTTCTGCCAGATGAAAATTTCATTTTGCAGGAAAATTACAAATTTTTAAGTTCAGGAAGAGTCTTTTTTGAAGTTATTTTTATCTACTGGATTGCCCGAAAAAACATTTTGATGTAAATTCTAAATTAATATAAGTATTGATGATGAATTTGGAGTGGCTTTTTATGTCTCCAAAAAGGGCTCAGAAATACGTAACATTAATCAATGATCCGTTATTCTTTTTTTCAAAGAAAAAGTTGCTTTCTAATCACGTAGTATTCTATCTGTTAAAGGCTTTAGAAAGCGCAGATGCAGGTTTAACAGCTGATATTGAAAATGATCTGGTAAATATTGGCGATAAAGCTATAATGCCACTTCTTGTAGCGCTGGAAAGCCCTAATAGCAAGGTACAGAAACATGCAGCTATGGCTTTAATTCGAATAGGTAATCAGGTTATAGTTCCGCTTCTCAATGAGTATAGAAATAAGCCTGATCGCAAGTGGATGGTAGATTTTATCATCTCTGAAATTCAAGGTTATCAGACTTTAGAAGTGGATAAGAAGTGTTTTGAAACCATGGCAAGCTAGCGATTGGCAAAAGCAATTTTTTAAATAAAAGTATTATTAGCTTTTTTAAGAATTTAAAGCTGGTCGGGCACAGTATTCAAGAATCAAAGATTGACAATAAATTTTTTTATAATCAAAGTCATAAGTAATCAGATTTAAGAAAATATAGGGTGGGTGTTTTAGAATTGTTTAATTTTTTATGTCGTTTAGTATAGTCAGGTAGTTTTGCAGAATATTAGCCTCTTTAATGCTGCTATACCATTCCACGTAAATAATTAATATATGCTGATAGAATTCAGTAGGGTGTTTTTGCCAGCACAGCGGGCAAAAACACCCGGCCTCTATAATCTGGAATCTATACATTACTTTCAAGGATCAGTATATAATAAACATTTCAAGTAAAAACTCTTTAAAAATCTCATGCTTATTGAAGCACAATTTTTATATTGTCAATATTTGCAAAAAATATTCTCCAGGAAGCCCCGACACCAGTTTTTTGAATTGAGAAGCCCCCTCTAGTTTATTTTCTTCAAGCCTCTGTTGGGGTCGAGCAGTCTTCTGCCGAATTCCTGAAACTGTATTGAGCAGAGTTTCTTATCTCCGGTTATGATGATTCTATTTATAACGCCAGTACCGTAGCGTTCATGTTGAACCTGGTCTCCTTCCTGAAATTCAAGGTCTGTAGTATCCATTGAAGAAGAAGCATAAACCGGTATGTCTTCAACATGTTCGGGTATTGATTCAGGCTTTAGTGGTGCAGAATGCTGAGTGTAAGCCTGCTTTATGTCTTGCTGCGGAGGTTGTTGTTTCTGTTGAGGCGGCATTTGCTGTGGTAGAAACTCTTCATCCGGTATGTGGTGTGCAAAGCTTTCAGGTGGCCTCTGTTGCGGGCGTGGTTGCTGTGGCCTTTGTTGCTGAGGTTGCTGGGGTGGCATTTGTTGTGGCAAGAAATCTTCATCCGGTATGTGGTGTGCAAAGCTTTCAGGTGGCCTCTGCTGCGGGTGTGGTTGCTGTGGCCTTTGCTGCTGAGGTTGCTGGGGTGGCATTTGTTGTGGTAAGAAATCTTCATCCGGTATGTGATGTGCAAAGCTTTCCGGTGGCCTCTGCTGCGGGCGTTGTTGCTGTTGCCTTTGCTGTTGAGGTTGCTGCTGCTGAGGTGGCATTTGTTGTTGTGGGCGTTGTTGTTGAGGCGGCCTCTGCTGCGGTGGTTGCTGTTGAGGTACGTAAAACTCTTCATCCGGTATGTGGTGTGCTAAACTGCCGGGTGAGGCTTGTTGCTGTTGTGGTACGTAAAACTCTTCATCAGGGATATGGTGTGCTATGGATCCTGGGCTGACTTGTTGGTGCGGTTTTTCCTGCGGGTGAAAAGTAATTTCTGGTTCTTCCCCTTCTTCATCAAAGTTGATACCCATTTGACCGGTAAGAAACTCATCTTCATATTCTTCTGAGAGGTTTTTATAAGTTTCTAAATATCCTGATTGCTGGAAAGATGAAGGTGCAAAAGGTTCTTCTGTAGCTGCAGGATATTCTTCGTGTTGATGTTGCTGGCTTATAGCAGCAGGCTGGTTATAATAATCATAAGAGTCCTGATGTTGGGCCGCATGATGTGTTTCTACATTATGAACTGCAGGTGTTTCAGCGGCAGATTTGTAAGAATATACTATTTCTCCATATTCAGAGAGATGTTTTCTGATAGATCCAAAGTGTTTGTTTGTTGCCTGTTGCAGGCCTGTTTCACGCAGTTCTACCATTACAGGATAGTTATTTGTCAGGTCTCCATAGACCACAACAGTGTTTTCAGGAGCTCTTTTCAGCAGCATATCAAGCAATGTTCTGTCTGATTTAAGGTTATTAAAAAACATGGGGTTGTTTTCAAGCATATCTGTTGAAAACATAAATAAATTATCAGCCTGTTTAATTATTTCTACCGGTATTTCGTCTTCATAAGTCGTTAAAAAGATGTTGTTGAGGCCGAGGTTTCTGGTTTTATACAGCAAATCGACACACATTTCCTGGTCAATGTATTTATGAAGGTCATCATAGAATACGAATGGGCAAACATCAGAATCAATAAGGTCTTTAACACAGTTTTTAATGAATATTTTTTGCCAGAACAGAGGTATGCTTGATATATCAAGGATGGCCAGGTTTGCTTCTTTGAATATATTTCCTGTGTGTATAATATCTTCAGGATTGTTGGCAAAAATACCAAGTTTTTCAATGGCAATGAGTCTGTTTCTGAGTGTATTCATTTCATTAAATCGTTTTTGCCCTTCAGGAGTGCTCATTTCTTTTTCCAGAAGGTCTCTCAGTAATTTAAGAGGTATGAAATCTTTGGTCAGCGTGGCAACATGGTTAGAAAGTTGCATGTAGAGGTTTTCTATTTTAATCTTTAGATTAGGCTCAGTTTGTCCTGTTACAATGCTGCCGAGAGTTGGCAGACCATATTCAGCGAGAGATAGCTTGAAATTTTGCCCTGCAACCAGCAAACGTGCCTCAGGGAAGTTTGTATAGCTTCCTTTTGAGTCTATAACAATAACTCTGGCTTTTTTACGAATAAGTTCTTCCTGAAGTATATTAAGGAGGTTTGTTTTCTCCTTTGCTTTATCGCCTACTATGAGGGTCGTTCTTTCTAGCAGGCCAGCTTCAAGGTTTAAAGGAACAGGTTTATAACTTACAAATTGACCGATATTAAGAGGGTTTAAAGGAGATGAGCCTATTGTATGAGAGATTAATTCTGATGGTGGTACAATATCTGCAAAATCATTGAGAGATGGCAGATTGCCACGCCAGTTGAGCCATTTGTTGTTTATAATAGACAGTTTAATTTTACATTTAGCTATATGCAGAGAGCCTATTTCTTCTGCAAAACTTTCAGTAGAAATGTTAGAAAGGTGAGCTGTTTGTGATTTGAGGGTTTCATCCGTTATGTTTGTATAATCCAGGTTCTCTATTTGATATACCTGAGCGACAATACCCTGTTTCTGTTCGTCAATAACCTTAATGCTATCCCCTGTGTAAAGCTTTTGCAGTTTTGGATTAAAAATAATCTTTAACTCATCTTCGGATATTGAACCTATTAACATTGATGTAGTGTGAATATCGTAAGTCATATTACCCTAATTGTTTCCTTTATTAACACATTCAATTAAATCATTATAGTATTAATTTGTGTACTAAGACAATTTGTATAACAGTTCGATCATTAAACAGCCAAAAAGCGCTTGTGACGCCTGTAAAAGTTTTAAGGGCAGAATCTAATTGTAAAGTTTACAGGTTTAGAGACTGAAATCCTTATCTTCAGCAAAACCCTGAAATAGCTCACCGGCGTATTTTTCAACTGATCCGAATGGTATATCCCACTTGACCTCTCTGGTTTCTGTATTTATGATAAGAGAAATAGGCCCCAGATGTTTTGTTACGCCTTTCCATACATAGATCGGTATAATGCTTGTGTATGCTTTGTTATCGATAACATCTGTGTTTGACTTTTGAAAATAAACTCTATGATAAAGCCCTTCCACGATGTATTTGTTTTTATCTTCCTGGTGTGTTTTTATTACCTGTGAACCTACTTTCTGGTTGATGGTTTCAGTTATGTTTTCAAACTTTTTAATAAATTTCTCTTTGAAGCCTTCTTCTACCAGAGGTTCAACAATTTCACTTTTAAATTTTTCAGCTTCTTGCGTTGCTAATAAACGGTTTTTAAACTTATCAACTATTTCGTCAAGGTTAATTTCATCCATTGATGCTTTCCTATTTTATTGTGTATCAGGTAAACTAAACCTAAAGATTGAACATTTTTAATTATATCAATGAAAAAGTATTTACGTCTAATTGGAATATTTCTTTTTATTATCATCCTGTTGAAAATTGACCCGGGAGAAATGGTCGATTCTCTTTCAGGCACAAACTGGTCAGGCATAATAATAGTGATATTAATGAATCTTGTTATTATGCTTTTGAGATCCTGGAGGTGGATAAAGCTTCTTGAAATACAGAATTATAGTCTTGGCCTGCCTGAAGCTTTCTGGTCTTATATGAGAAGTTTTTATCTGGGTAGTGTTACACCTGGCAGGGTCGGAGAACTTTTCCGTGCTCACTATCTTATGAAATATGTTAAAACTGATTCGGCTGTTGCTGTTTCAAGTGTGGCTTTTGACCGTCTGCTTGATATGTATTTTATGCTGATACTCGGTATTGTGGGCCTCTTATTTTCTGATATATGGGTTGCTTATCTCTGGGTTAAAGCTGTGTTTATCTTTTTGATGATTTTGATACCTGCGTTTGTGTTATTTCCTTCTCTGACACTGGCTATTGCTGGTTTGTTGCCTGATTGGTGGCAAATAAGAACAAAATCGGCTGCTTGGCTTGAAAGCTTTTTTGCGGGTATAAAAATGTTTTTAACTCCAAAAGCCCTGCTGGCAGTCTCTTTAACAGTATTAATTTATATAATGTTTTTCTTTCAGTGTCTCTTGCTTGCTTATTTTATGAATCTATCGATAGATTTCTTTTATCTGACTTTTTGTGTGGTTATTTTCAGTATCTTCTCAATATTGCCGATTTCATTTTCTAATATGGGCACAAGAGAGTTTGTTTTGATCTTTATGTTTGGTTATATTGGTATTTCTCAGGCCGAAGCGGTCAGTTATTCACTGTTATTTTTCTTTACGATTAATGTTTTTCTTGCAACTATTGGGTGGCTGATCTTTGTCTTTTATACGGATAAAGACCAGAAAGAGCTTTCTAAACCCCAGTTGTTAAATAGTAATGAATAAAATTTTAAATATTATTTCATATTTATTATATTTTTGATTAATCCCTGAAATATAATAGAATAATAAAATAATGCAAAATTGATTTTAGGGGAGGTATAACCTTGGAATATAACTTAATAGACATACTGGTACCGTTTTTAATTGCGACCAACACAACATTTGTTGTCTTAATTGTCTTTGGCGTCTTTCTGATGGATCTGAAAGTAAGAACAGTTGTTAAAAACCTGGAAAGAATAGTCAAAATTCTTGAAGCTCAGGCTGAAAAAGATGGAGTAAGTCTGGACTCTACCAAAAAATAGATATTGTTATTATTCAGTCCAGCGGAAGTTCTTGACAGAAGACATATCGTATAAATTTCCCTGAATTTCAACAGCAAAATTTCTTATTTTCTGGTTGGTTTTTGGGCCTCCAAACCCCGGAATGAAGCCAAGACCCGGTATGAAGTCCAGCAATCCTCTTTTGCTACTGGTTCCGGGTATAAAACCAAGGCCCGGTATAAAGTCAGTAATTGTATGAAGATTCAATCTCCCCAGAGGGCCAAGCAATCCTGAAACATTTCGAGATAAATATCCCTTTACATTAAGATCAGCAAGCTCTGTAGCAATGTTAAAGTCTCCTGATATTTCGAGGCTGAGGTTTTTGCCTCTAGTGATAAGGTTATTTGTATTAAGCACACCTTCTCTAACAGTAAAATCTCCTGAAAGTCTTTCAAAATTGCCGGTATGCATGGGTATAATAGAAGCAAGGATGTTGTTAAGATTTATACCGCCAAGACCACCGGTTATAATGTTTGTAGCTGTCAGCAAGTGTTCTAGAGTGCCCAGCCTGGTAAATCTACCATTATTGATTATGAGACTCGCTGAAGCTTCAGCATTTTCCAGTATTTTATCATAGTCTGTTCCTTGAGAATCAAAGACTATAGTAGCATTTAGATCTCCAAATATTTCGTTGGGCAGGTCTAATAGTATTGTTGCAGCAGCGTTAGCTTTAACACCAATTATCTGTAGCTGGGCTCCCAGTGTTTCTTTAATAACATTAACATATATGTCACCCCGGGCTGTTCCACCTGCGGTGTTAAGGCTCATATTAGTAATTTGAAACAGTCCACTAGGGCAGAGAGAAATGTTTCCTGTTAGATTAGTTGTGATTAGCTTATCTATAATTGCATCATCAATGCTTATGTATCCGCTTTTTACTATAAATGGCAGGCTGTCTATTTGCTGACTGCCGGATGATGCAGAAGAAATAAGGTCTGTTAGCCTTAATGAGGGGCTGTGAATGTAAAGGTTTGTCAGTTCAATGGGGAATCGTTTGAAGTTATTTATATGGCTTTTTATTTCAAAGATTATGCCGTTGACGTTTATGTGTGCCCTGTTAATTTCGGCATCCTGTCCTGATAACTCAAGGTCAAGATCGAGATCAAGAACTTTTAACATGGGCAGAGTTATATTATCAAGGTTTATAAATCCTGTAATATCAGGGTTTAACACAGGACCTGATATTTTTAGATTACTGCTGATGTCACCTGATAGGTTATCAGTTAAAAGGCCTTTTTCCAGAAACTTATTAAATTCATCAAGATTGATAATCGGTATCTTAATATGCAAATCATCAATAGTTATAAGGTTTTCTTCAGAATATTCAAATGCACCTGCTGCATTAAACTCACTTTCTCCAAATTGCAGTAATATTTTTTCTATTTTGACAGATTCTCTGGTACCTCTGCCATCAATAAGTAGCTTTAATGGAGTATTTTCAGGTATATTAAAGCTGCCTTTATATGCTAATTGTGTTCCTGCTGGTACAAAGGTTTCAAAGAATAGATCCCATCTGTTTAAATTGCCTTTTGCATAGCCATTAAATACAATGTGATTAGAAAGAATGAATTTATCTCTGAAATCTTTTTCTAGAAATTCAGAGAAGTCTACAGGGCTGAAATCGCCATCTATGCTGATATTTATAACTGGGCTCTGGTTTAAGCTGTCAATGTTGCCGTTTAAATTGATACCTGAATCACCATAATGTAGTTTTACTCGGTCAAATGACATAAGAGAGTCACTCAGAATAATTTTGCCATAAATATCTCTAATGGGGTGTTGCAGGTGGTTAGTATATATAGAAAGCTTATCCAGGTCTGCGGTAACCTCAAACCCCTTATTTTCTGCTTTAAAATGCAGGCTAACATTGCCGGTTGTGTTGCTTACAGAAGAAATAAGCTCTCTGAAAGATGCAGGAGAACTGCTATGTTGCCCGAGTTTCTTGATGAGGTCAAGTGTTATCTTGTTGCTGGTTGCTTCTACCTGATATTCAGGTAATCCTTTGCTTATTTCGTCAAGGCTGCCCGAGATGTTAAAGGTAGATCCGCCTGTTGTGAATATCAGTTTGCTTAACTCTATTTTATCGTTGATTAAATTTAATGTACCGCTTGCAATATTGACGGTGTCAGGCAAATCAGGATGAGTGATAGAGCTCTCATTCATGTTGATATGAGCTTCTGGAGAAATATTAAGATGATTATCTGCTTTAATAGTAATGAGCCCTGATAAACTGCCATGGAGAGAGGCTTGTTTTAAGGTTTCTTCTTCTTCTGGTTTAAGTATTTCTGTTTTTAGTGCCAGGTTTTGAATATCTTTTAATTGAAAATCCTTTAGCTGTATGTCGATGTTAGAATTTCCACGGGGGTTTAACATTCCTGTAATGCTTATAATGTTGTTTTCGATTAAGCCTGTCAGGTTTTGAATGTTTATTACCTTATCAAATTTTAGTTGTCCGTTTATATTTTGAATAGGGGCGTTTATTTCCAGGCTTTCTACCTTAACATTAGATAGTGTAGCAGTTCCATAAGGATTAATATCTTTGATTGGGCCCTTAAGGGTAATATCATATTTAGTTGTACCTGAAATTTTGAGTTTTCTCAGGTCTTCCTGTGGTAGTTTTAGTTGTGGTGCAAGTACTATAAGCATATTTTGCAGCTGACTGAGATTTGTATTGCTACCTTTAATTGTTATTTCTTTTGCAATTTCTTTGTGAAAGTCGGCAATACCACTAATGTTAACGGTGCTATTCTTTTCCAGCTCTATATTTAATGTTTCAATATTTATTTCAGAACCTTTGAATAGTATTTTTCCGGCGATATTTTTTAGAGATCTGGTGAAGCCATTAATGTTTAAAGTGTCTGCACTTAGAGAAAGCCAGCCATTAATAAAAGGTTTCTCTATGGGACCATTTAGACTCAGGTTCAGGTGAGTTTTTCCTGAAATTAGAGTGTTTTTTAGCATGCTATCAGGGATTTTAAGAGTATTTAATAGGGGTATAATTATTCTTTGTAGCTCTTTTAAGTCCAGGATAGTTGATGATATTCTTAGGTGGTGAAATCTGTTTTTGAAAATATCATAAGAGCCATTAATTTGAAGGATATCGCCTCCTGTTAATGGTATTAAAAAGTTTCTGGCTGTGATTTTAGATCTTTCCAGCTGAAAAGTGCTTTGAATATTCTTTATGGTTACATTTTTAGCGAGATCTAATTGATAATTATCTATTCTTATGACCCCGAAAAACTCTGGAGCTTTGAGTGTGCCATGTATTTTAATATCAGCATTTGTTGTGCCGCTCAGGTTATACTTTTTTAAGGCAAAAAGAATATCTTTTGCCTGTTCTATAGATGGAATAGTACCCAAAAATCTTTTAATATTGCTATTTGAAAGCTTGATACCAAGTTTGAAAGCAGGGTTGTCTTTTTGCCAGTCTTTGATAGTTCCTGTGATGGTTGAATCGATTTTGTTAATTGTAGTTTCTATTTCTTCAACTTCTATTTTATTTTTACTGATAAGAGTTTTAAGTTTTAAATAACCGCTTTGTATGTTTAGATCATATTCTGGTATATTGATAGCTTCTTTAACACTGTTTTTAGTGCTTATGCTAAGTTTGTTACGGTGTTGTTTGATGTTAAATTTGCTATCGAGTATGCCGGTGATGTCTTTTACCGGTAAATATTCTTTAAATAAAGGAATTCTTAAGTTTTTTATTCTGCCTTTTAGTGTGTAACGATTCTGGAAGAAGTCTTCTTTCAGAGGGAATTGGAAAGATAACAGTATATTATAAATAACAGAATCGTTTAAATCTCCCTGTGTCTTGAATTTAAGAGTTTTGTTTTCAGTGAAATTTAGTAACTGAAATGATTTACCTTTTAATACAAAGGTTTTGGATGGTTTTATAAAAGTGTCTGTTATTTTGACATTGTAGTTTTTTAGGTGTGCACGGGTTCCTTTGAGCCTTATAAAAACAATGTCATCAGGCTCAGCAGGGGGGATGTAGTCTTCTATGTTAAACCTGAGTTCTTTTTCACGGGTTATAAATGCTTCTAAATTGTCTACTTCAAGGTTTTTGATGACTGCATCACGAAAAATTAAAGGTAGTATAGCTACTTTTAATTTAACATTTTCACCTGATAAGAGTGGTTGACCATTTTTATCAACCAGCTTAATGTAGTCTGTCTTGATTACTATGCCACCGGTTACCGGTAAACCCAGTTTTATTTCTCCAAAATCGAGCTTTCCTTTGATCTTTTGTTCTGCTATTTCAAGTAATTCATTTCTATATTGATTGACATTAATTATTTCTGGTAGCATCAGGGAATAAAACGACAGTAAAAGAACCACTATAACGCTTATAATGCTTATATCTTTCTTGTGTTCTTTTATTTTATTGATTATTTGACGGGCTTTTTCTTTCATGATTTTTTATGATACAAGCTTTAGCTCTTTTAATATGTTCATATGCCAGGATTCATGCTTCTCTACGATGATGTCTGCTCCTCTTGACTTAAGTTTATCGAATAATTTTTTCTCTCTAGATGGTACTGTTAGAACCATAATAAGGGTATTGGAATGGCAGATTTTGGTTGCTTTCCTGAGTGCTTCAATAACCATCATGTCATTTTCTGTTGTTGTTGACATATCAAAGAGTATGCAGTCATAAGAGCGGTCTTTAAGCTCTCCTATTGCTTCACTGTAATTTTTAACTAGGGTTACTTTACATCCGGATTTAGAAAAAAGTATTTTAAGCTGGTGCATGATGACACCGAGATTAGCTATAATAAGTATATCCTGAATTTGCCCGGGCGGTTTAAGTTCACGGGTTTCAGTTTCTTTAGGGGTATCTTTTTGAGTTTCTTTGCTGTTGTTTGTGGTATCGTTTTGGGCAGGTGCTTTTTTTGTTTCACTGAGTTGTTTTTTCAGGTCATTAATTTTGTTGTTAAGCTCCTTTATTTGTTCTGAAAGTTTTTCAGTAGTGCTGTTGCCCTCGTCAGCTTGCTTTTTGAGGTTTAATAGAACTTCTTTGATTCTTTTATGAGCTGTTTCAATGAAATCACTGGTGATTACTTCAGGGGTTTCAAGCCCTGCCAGTGAGCATAATAAGGATATATTTTCTACTGTTTTTGAATCGACTTCTAATTTATTTTTATGTTCTGTGTTCATTTTTGCCGTAGTAAATTCCTGATAGTGTAAGTTATATTTTACTTCAAACATGTTTTATTCATGAGAATATCTAAGAGATATTTTTTATTTCTACATACAAGAGATTAATTTGCTTAATAATAAATTGGAGGGACTATTTGATTAGTCCCTCCTGCTTATGTTTTAAAGAGATGGCTTATTTTTCTATCCTGATAGCTCTATCAGGGCAGATCATTTCGCACATTCCGCATGCTATACAAAGATTAGGGTCGGGTTCAACAGCCGGTGTAGCGTATACACCAACTTCTTTAGACCAGTTGAGGCATTTTTCGCCTTTGGCGTTAATAGGGCATTTGACGATACAGAGTCCACAGCCTTTACACATTGATGTATAGACATAGTAGGTAGCCTCATTCTTTTTGCCACAGCCTTCTATGACCAGTCCTTGATGTTTAACCTTAACTGCCATTTATATTCCTCCTGTGGGAAATTTTATACTTCTACTGGTTTTCTGGTAATGAGATCCATACCTGTGTCAAAAGCCTTGAGGTTAAGTTCTTTTAATTCAGGTCTGGCTTCAAATTTTTTGCCAAAGGCATCTTCCATAGATTTAAGACAGCTTTCTTTTTTGATGATGCCTGTAGCTTTGACAATAACACCTAAAATAATTATGTTAAATACTTTAGGGTCAAGTTTTTCCAGTGCGATATGGCTTGCTGGAATACCTATAATCTCTTTAGCCTCGAAAGAAGGCTTAGTTTTACAGACAGAACTGTCATATATGACAATACTGTTTTTCGGGTCAACGTATTGGGCGCAGCGTTCAATGGCTCTATCAGAGAGCATGATGATAATATCGCCTTTAGCGAATTTTGCTTCGCCTATGGGTTCGTCAGCAATCTGGCTGAATGCAATACTGACGCCTCCACGTTGCTCAATACCGAAGTTAGGTATATAAAGAACATTTTTATTTTCTATATAAGCGGCTTCAACGAGTATTTTGGCGATACTTTGAACACCCTGACCGCCTTCACCACCCAGAGCTATTCTAACTCGAGCCATTATTTTACTCCTTTAATTTCTTCTGGTACTCTAAGTTCTCCGACTTTGTAGAAACTTTCCATTTCTTTCAGTCTGGACCAGGTATCTACGTTGTTGGTTCTCCAGTTGAGAGGACACAATGAGAGAACTTCAATAAATGAGAACCCTCTGCCGTCAGCAACATTAGTTAAGCCTTTTTTCATAAATGTTTTGAGCTGTCTTAAGTTGTTGACGCTTCCTCTTGCAACATAACTGGCATCATCAGTGATAGATGCAACCATTTCTGGTCCCAGGAAAGGCTTTCCGTGAGCTTCAACATCACGGCCATATGGTGTAGTTTCGGTTTTCTGGCCTGGTAATGTAGTTGGTGCCATTTGGCCACCGGTCATACCGTAGTTTGTGTTGTTTACCAGGACTACCAGCATTTTTTCGTTTCTGGTTGCTGCGTTGACAAGGTGTTGTGCTCCGATAGCATAGCCGCCACCGTCGCCCATATATGCAATACCTACCGTGTCGGGTCTGGCTCTTGAAATGCCATATATAACCGGGGTTGTTCTGCCGTGGTGTGTTTGTACTGAGTCTACTGACATAAAGTTCCAGGCCAGTAAGCTGCATCCAATGTCACAACCGAATACGGCTCTTTCTTTTAGTTCTAATTCGTCTATCGCAAAACCGAGTGTATTGAGGGTCATTCCGTGCCCGCAGCCGGGACAGAATTTACTCGGACCAATTTCAGTATTTACAGCGTCGGCCTGCTTAGGAGGTAATGTTAACTCTTGAATCATTATATATGATCTCCTTTTTTCCTAAGTAGTAACAAGATTTTTCTGCATTTCTCTGACTTTATGTACGATGTCTTCACCAACAATACCGTAGCCAGGTCTGTAGTAGGTATCGTAAGGTGTGGTGAGTCCATACATGTTTTCCAGGCATATTCTTGCCAGCTGTCCGAGGGCTGATTCTGTGAATAACACCTGTTTCGCTCTGGATACAGCCTCTCTCAGAGGTTTTACTGCCAGAGGTCTTATTGTTATCGGGCGGAACAGACCTACTTTGACCCCTTCTTCTCTAAGAGCATCAATAGCTGTCATAACGCTTCTTGCTACTATACCGTGTGCTATAACGAGTATTTCAGCGTCATCTGCTTTGTATGTATAGTATTCTTCGATTTCTGGAGCTATTCTATCAAAGTCATTTTGATACTCTTCCATAGCCTCCAGGAGTTCTTCTTCGACACTGAAAGCGTTTCTGATGTGACATGGTGGTCTATCTATACCGGGCAAGCCTTTAGCACGAACGTAAGGTTCTGTTGGAACCATTTTTATGCCACGTGATGAGGGGTCGTAACATACGACGGGTTCTCTCATTTTGCCCTGATAGCCATCTGCTAGTACGTATGTCGGGTAACGATATTTCCAGGCGGTATTGAAGGATTTGATCGTATAGTCATAAAGATCCTGATTGCTCCAGGATGAATAAACGATTCTAAAACCTTCGCCGTTGCCGCCGAATACGGTCAGGGTTGTTTCTTGCTGACTGTAGATAACGGTGGCAGTACTCGGGCCGCCTCTTGCTAATATAACAAATACTGCGGGTAATCTCATCATTTCTGCCATGCTCATGGCATCTTGCATAATGACGTTACCCGGGCCGGCTGTTGCGGTAAATGCCCTTTTACCTGCTATTACGCCGCCTAATGTGGCAAAACCTGCAGAAATCTCATCTTCTGTTTGTAAGAAAGAGGCCTCTGTTTTGGGCTGGAGTTTTGCCCAGGTATGCATAACCTCGTTTTGTGGTGTAATAGGGTAGCCGTACATAATGTCTGCTTCTGCTGCCACCGCAGCATAAGCTACTGTTTCATTTCCTGTCATGAAAAGCTTTGTGTCTTCAGTGATTAGCTTTTTTACCATAGCCTTTACCTTTGATTACTGTAACAACTAACGTTCTCATATAAATGTACTATAAACATGAAATATTTGTAAAATAAAATTCAAAAAGCTATACTTCATGGTAATGTACTTTTTTCTAATATGTGTTTTTTGTATACTACATAAATGGCTGTTTATACCTGTTTTAAGGAGATGACGCTCTTTTAAAATGGCCTTCTATAGCCTGTTAAAGCCTTGTCTCTCTTGTTTTATAAGGATAGTAGAAGTGTATAAGGTCTGTAATCCTTTATTATAATGCTTGATGGGTTGATAAAAGTGCGGTTTCGTTTTCTTTGTTTAAAAATATTTTTGTGTTTATAAATACTGATATTGCTGGAGACTACAATTGAAACCAGTTTTATACCTGATAAAATGCCGTTTAAAATCAAGAAAAATTCATAACATTATTTCATTTCTTGTTGTGGCATTTTGCGTTGCGGTTATTATAATAGCTCTTTCAATTTCTAATGGTTTTGAAAAGGCTTTAATAGAAAAGATTATCGTTGCTTCTCCGCAGGTTACGCTTTCTGGAGATTTAAAAGAACTTATTTTGCCGGAAGATATTCAGCTGGAAGAAAGCCTTGAAATAGCTCAGGTGCAGGCACTGGCTATTAATTCTGAAAATAAGCAGGTGCAGGGTGTGTTGTTAAGGGGTACTTTGCCTGAAAATATACCATTATTATTTAAAAAGAAAGAAGTATTGCTTCAGGGGATCTACCCTTATGAGGGAGAGGTTATTATTGGCGATAAATTATCTGATGTAAGTGGCCTGTATATTGGTGATACTGTTAAAGTATTGACCGGTCCAGCTATATTTAAAGAGTTTAAAGTTAGTGGTATATTTAAAGTTGGTCTTTATGACTTTGACAGCACTGTTATGGTAGCTTCTTTTGATGATATTATTGATCTTGAGCCGATGGAAGGTGAAGGAATAGCTTCTAAAGTAAGTATTTTTAAAGCTTTGTGGCTTAAAGATCCTTTTCAGGCAAGTCTTGTCTCAAAAAGAATTTTATTTTTTAACCCTTCTATAGTGGTTTCAAACTGGCAGGATGATAATAAAAGCCTTGTACAAGCTATTTCACTTGAGAAAAAGGTTATTTTTATTGTGTTGCTTTTGCTGGTGATAGCTACATCTGTGGCTATTGCAAACTCTCAGTTTATTCAGATTATTTCACAACAAGAACAGATAGCAATACTTTCTGCTATAGGGTTTACACCTATGAAAGTGCTTATTACTTTTCTGATTGAAGGTTTTGTTATTGGCTTGATTGGTTCAATAGCAGGAGTAGCAATAGCTCTTGTTTCTGTTTATTATTTAGGTTCTTATCCTTTAACTTTGCCTATGGATGTTTATCAGGTAGAAACAATACCGGTTAAGATTGAGATGCTGGATATATTTTTAACAGGACTTGCTTCAGTCTTTATGGTTTGTTTATGCTGCTGTGTACCTGCTTATTATGCATCAAAGCTTGATCCGGTTGATGTGCTTAGAAGGGTTTAGTGATAATAATCTTTCCATTCATAGTGATACTGGAATAACAAATCATTTACAAAAGTTACAAATGCCATATTAACAGTAAAAATTATTGTGCTGACAAAGAAAGAAGAAAGGCAAGCAAGAACATTGCCCTGAATAAGTTTTTCTTTTTTAATGTTTTTGAACTTTGTGGCTGTTGCCCGGTATGTAAGTACCAAAAAATAGATGAAAGGTAATGTTTTTATAAGCAGGATAGGCAGTGTATCACGGGTGCTGACAAAAACAATTGCCATAAATGGCAGCATTGCTATAAGAATGTAGCCTATGATCTTGAAACTTTCTTTTAATGTAAAATTTGTCTGGTAGAGTTTCCCGAAAATTAAGTATAGAAATAGTGCCAGAAAAAATGTATGGGGTATAACTGATATAGGTGAAATAAGAAGAAGTAAAAAGGGTGCAAGGGTTTTGATAAAGTTTGCAATAACAGCATATAAGAAAGCACTCAGTATCAAATATACTGCTATCTGGTAGATGCTCAACTTTGGTGTGCTTAAAACCTTTTCAGGTTTAGTGATTGTGTTATAGATAATTTTGAAATAATTACCCGGAGAGGTTTTGTAAATATTATTGCTATTATTCATCTTAAAATAATGGCCTGTAAAGTTTTTACGGGCTTATTTTAACACGAATAAAGTATTTAAAACCTATGCCATGTGGTTAAAAGCTTTGCCGGGCTTGAAATTTGGATCCGGGGTCAGGTTGACCTTTGGTGAAAATTTCATTGGCAGGCCGGGTGAACCAGCGTTTTGTTCCTGATTGAGGACGCTTTTACGTGTTATTTGTACGTTTAGCCAGGGTATAAACATACCGAGTACTGCAATTGATGCTGCCATACCAACCATAAAGACGATGGATTTGTTTTTCATCAAGTCTTTATAGTTTTTAGGATCGATAACTTTCTCTAATGCCTTAATATCATCGAAAGAGCGAACCTTGTATCTGGTGAAGGGGTTTAGCATCTGGATGAACTTTTTGCCTGTTGATGGCCCCTTGACTAAAGATGTACCGGTTTTGGCAGTTGGTGTTAACTTATCTAAAGCATAACCAACAACATTCTGGACGATAGCTGCACCATAGAATAATGTTATCCAGCCCGGGATGTCTCTTGTAACAACTTCTCTGATTTCTTCTTTGCTTCTTGCTGCGCTAACTCTTGCTCCAACGGTACCGGCGTAAAGCGCCTTCATCATATTGGTAGAAGGTAATGCGGTGTTGAAATCAACTATGCGGGCAACTTCTAAGGGTATACTCATGCTTTATACCTCCTTAGAAAATCTTCAAACGCAACAGAACGGGGTATTTCAGCAGATTGAGAAAGATTGTTGTTTGCAGGTGCTGAAGGTACTTTTGTTTCAGCTAATAACTGATTGGCAGGCTTATCAGGTGTTTTTGAGTTGCCTGTGCTATCTTTTGTGTTGCTTAAACCGGCAAGACCGGGGAATTCTTCTTTGCCTGTGATCTTTTTGGTCATCCAGTTTACAAATCTGGGTAGTGTTACCAGCAAAGTGAGTATAATTGCAAATGGTAACAGTGCTTTAACGGTTTTTAATGTTTTGGTAGATTTAATAACTTTGTCTACTTGATTTCTCATAGTATCGACGTTGACTTTTGATGAGCCGTTAGCAGCCTTGAGAACGACGTCGTCAGTAGCCGTAAAGACATCTCTTACAAGTATACCTGTGTTAGTAGTGACAGGTTTAGCCCCTTTGACAGCAAGAGTTACTTCTGTTTCTCTGAGGTGCGGGTTCAGCTTTTGCAGGAATTTCTTTATGAAACTGCTTACACCCTGATCACGTTTGGCCAGAAGAGCACTTCTATTAGCTGATTCGATTGTTTTTGTCATTCCTTTTATAGATTCTCTGGCTTTTTTGACAGCTTCTCTGGTAACTGTTTTCATATCAGGGTTAGCAATACCTTTAGAAGTTGCTTCTTTCAGTATACTGGCTCTTGCAGTTTCAAAGGCCTGTCTGTATTCTTGTCTTAACTGAGATCTGGCAATAGACCTGGCTGCTTTATCAACATTACCCCTTTTCATACTGGAGCCGACTTCTCTTACGACGTCGTCAATTAATTCAGTTGATATTTTTAAGGGGTTTTTGGCTGTGCTAGAGAATGATCTGACATCTTCTAAAAGCCCTTTAGCTAACATTTGTCTGAGTTGATTAACATCAATAGTTTTAGTGCCTTTGAGGGCTTCGGTTCTTAATATGTCTTTGAGTTTTAGTTCAATAGCTTTTAAGGTATCAAGGTTTGTGAATGCCTTTGTATTAATGTTATATGGATTAAACTTGCTTTCGAGTAGTTTTTGTCCGACTTTGTTGAATACATAGCCGGGTCCTAAATATAGGCCAACACTGGCTAAAGACTGGTTCATTAACATCTCACGGCCTGCATCCCAGTTAAGGTGGCCGAGTTCTTTTTTGTTCCTGTTAAGTTCTATAAGGGTTCTGGGCATAACCATGCCGAGAACATCTATCGTAGCAAGCGATAGGATGACATTACCTTCTAAAGTGGATAATACTTTAGTTAATGGAACCCCTTTAAAACTTACGTTATCCTTATTAGTGCTGGATATATTGTAGTTTTTTTGTGGTTTTTGTTTATTTGTGCGGTGTATAGTACCTGGCTTATGTGATAGATCAGTTAAGTACATATTTAAGAAGTCCAATAAGTTACATTTAGACTGTGGGATGCATTTTTATCATTCCCTGGAAACAATTTCCCCTTGGTTCCTCTGTCTCAATTTGATCAAAACCCCTCAACAAATAAATTTGACATGATTAAATTTCAAAAAAATAAATATTGTTACAAATATTAATACGGAACCTGTTTTAAGCAGAAAGGAAGGGCATTTTCAGAATGATATTTTTTAAGTTTTCTACCATGTCTGACCGCAGGGAGTTTATAATTTTAGTGTAGTTTAAGTTAAAACAATGAAAGATCAGTGCATAATTTAAAAATTTTTCGATTTTCAAAACCCAGATCCCGCCCACCCTAAAGGAAGGCATGGGGTCTCACTCCCAGGCTACGCCTGCTCGTTCAACCCATATCTTCACTTTTAAAATTTTTGAAAATCGAAAACAAAAAAATGATTGTTATAGTTATGCATTAATCTTAGTGAATATATTCTGACTTAGGAGAAAAGAATTTGAAGACTTTTTATGATTGTATACCCTGTTTTATCAAGCAAACACTTGATGTATCCAGAATAAGTAAGCCCGAGGATGAAGAAATACACGGTATTATTTTGAAAAAGGTAATGTCAGAAGTTCTGGATCTTAATATGCAGACACCTCCGCCAGTTGTGGCCTCAAGAATACATAGATTAATTAAAGAAATGACAGGCAATAGAGATCCTTATAAGTTAGTAAAAGATAAATTCAACAACGAAGCACTCGAACTTTATGAGGTACTCAAAAAATATATTACAGAATCTCAAAAACCTTTTGAAACGGCGGTTAAGATTGCTATTGCAGGTAATATTATCGATTTTGGCCATCGTTCAACTAATGATGATCTGAAACTTGCTGAAACTGTTAAAGAAATACTTGCACAGGAGCCATATATAAATCATATTGCTGAACTTGAAAAAGAAATAGAAAAGGCTGAAAAGATACTTTATGTTGCTGATAATACAGGTGAAATATTGTTTGACAGGGTATTTATTGAGCATATAATGCCTCAGAATATAACGTTTGCAGTAAGAAAATACCCTATAATTAATGATGCCAACTATGAAGATGCTAAAGTAGTTGGTTTAACTGAACTGGTAAAGGTTATTGATAATGGCTCTGATGTACCGGGTACTTATTTGCCTGAGTGCAGCCCTGAATTCAGGCAGGAGTTTGAAAATGCTGACCTTATTATTTCTAAAGGGCAGGGTAATTATGAGACGCTGAACGATGTAAATGCTAATATATTCTTTCTTTTGCGTGCTAAATGCCATTGTGTATCAGATGATATTGGGTGTAAAATTAATGATATAGTTGTTTTTGGGAAAAAATATGCAATATCTACTTAAAAAGTTAGTTGTTTTAAGTTTAATTTTCTTTTTATTGCCCTTATATGTTATGGGGCAGGAAGAAGAAGCTGAGAAAAATACTGATGCTAAGCCTGTATGTCCTGGTATTGAGCTTGAAATATACATGAGAGAAGGTATAAGTAGAAATACTAGCCCTGTAATGGTAGATTTGCTTTTTAAAAATATTACTTCAAAACCACATAAACTCTGTATCTATAAATTTTATGATGCTCTCGTAAAGCTAAATCTTTATAATGCAGAGGGTAAAAAGATAGAGTTTGACCCAAAATTGGTTCAAGCTAGAAAATTAACAGATGATGATTGGTTTGAAATACCTCCTAAAAGAGTATATAAAAGAACCTTTAGCCTGACAAGAAGAGTTGTAGAAGCCACTGCCCAGCGGCTTGAGCCCGGAAACTACAGTATTAAAGCAGTTTATGAGGGATGCAACAAGTTTGACCCTGAACTCCCAGAGATTAATATAGAATCAAATTTGTTATATTTTATGGTAACTGATTAAGCCAAATATCATACAAAAGTGCGATTAAATTACCTTTTTAGATGGGCTATAATTTGATTATTAACAATAATAAAGGATGTTTGAAGTTTTTTTATGGCTAAAAAGTGGCTAATAGGCTTGGTTGTTATTTTAATTCTTATGCTATCAGGTATTGTTTGTCGCCATATGGAAGTTCAACAACAGTCAAAGTGGACTCAGCGTTCTGAAGAACTGCTGAAAATAAAAAAACAACCTAGAAAGCCCCTTCAGAGAAAAAACTTGTTTTCAGATTAATATCAGTTTGCATTTAATCAGCTAAGAATCTTTTTAACCACCGATACAAATTTCTGGAATCTGAGAATTTTTAAGTTATTCAGAGCCCCAGCATGTATTTATTTGTAAGTGTTTTGGTGAAGATTAGCCTCTTAAGTTAAGTCTTTTATAAATAAGAGCTTGATTTTTCTAAATGTGTTTCAAATGCCTGAAAACTGGTTTCTTTAATTTAAAATTTTCTAATCCAGAACAGAGATTATTACAGGTCTTATACATCTAAATACAATCTTTTACCAGACACCAGTGGGTTTCTATCTGTTTGTCGATAAAAAATGATGTTAAGTTTTGATACAAAATATTTCCTACTCTCTAATAATTACTTCCTTTTTGACGATATTACTTATTACATACCTCAGTGTGTAGTTAGGCTATTGTAAGGTATTTATACAGTACAACCCCTTTGTTTCAAATACATATGTATTTTTCTATATGCTGAATAGATGAAACTGGATTAGCCTTTACCTAAGCCATCATTTATCAAGTTATACTGGAGGACATTTAATGAGCTTGAGTTTTGGGAGCGTACAGTCTCTCTTCCTGCAAAGAACCTTATCCAGCACTTCAAGGCTGGTAGGCTCATCTCTTGAAAAGTTATCTACAGGTTATAGAATTAACAGAGCAGCCGATGATGCCGCAGGCTTAAGTATTTCAGAGCAGCTTATATCTCAAATTAGAGGATATGAACAGAGTATTCGTAATGCTCAGGATGGTTATAGTATGCTATCAGTAGCAGAAGGTGCTACGTCAACTATTAACGAAAACCTCCAGAGGATAAGAGAATTGTCAGTACAGGCTGCAAATGATACTTTATCAACAGCAGAGAGAGGCGCTATAAGCGCAGAGATTAATCAACGCCTTGAAGATATCGATAGGATATCTGACACAACTAAATTTAACAATATTGATCTGTTAAATGAAAATGTACCGGCTCAATTGAACTTACAGGTAGGGCCAGGTTCTAGCGATGTTATTGATATTTCAGATGCCCTGGGAGATGCTGCTGCTACAGCACTGGGGCTTCCTTCTGCTGGTACGGTAGATCTATCAACCGGTACAGCAGCCAGAGCTTTTATTGATACCGTTGACAGTGCCATTGAAACCTTGAACACGAGAAGATCCAGCATAGGGGCTTATCAAAACAGGCTGGATAGCGTTATCAGTAATCTCAGTGTAAGTTCTATGAACGTATCTGCGGCAAACTCACGTATACGTGATACAGATATAGCGGCAGAAACGTCTCGACTTGTGCGGTATCAGATGATACAGCAGTTTGATATTCAGCTGCTGGCACAGGTCAATTCAATGCAGGCAAACATGACACTGAGCCTGATTGGCTCTCTGCAACGATGAAAAATGTTAATCCATAGATTTGAAATGATGGTGGTTGTATAGCCGGTTTTAATACCGGTTTTTTTTTCTCAAAATAGTTTTATTATTGATTTTCACATCCTTTTCTCTAATGTAAAAATTCTACTGAGTGCCCTTTTTACCCTGTTATTTTCTGATAATGACATTTATAATAAGTATAGTAACCCTAAAGATGAGTAACGTATGCCATTAGAAGGTGTTAACCCTGCAGGTAGATTGATACCTGAAACCCAGAAGACAGAAGCCGCTAAGCTGGGGGCTTTTGATTCACGTGTGGAAGAAAACGAACGTATTAAGCCCCTCAAAGATGAAGACAAAGAAAAAAAAGATCAGCAAGAACGTGAAGAGCAGGAATATCCTGAATATGAGCTTAGTGAAGAGCTGCAAGAAAAAACACAATCTCATTCTCCTGCAGTGCTGCCAGAAAAAATAGATAAATCTATTAGCTATACGATTAGATTTAATAAATATACCGAGCTGGTAGAACTGGTAGACATTGATACAGGCAGAATTATACAGACTATACCTCCGCAGGACCTTATAGAACTTATAACAGAACTGAAATATACTTCTGGATTATTCTTCGATAGTGAAATTTAACCAGAATCTCATCTAAATGGATGATATTTGATCAAATATTCGATTTATTGCTAAAGTTTATTTGCGAGATGACGATAAAGTAAGAGAAGTTAATATTTCTTTACACATCCAGAGTGTAAGGAATAACAATCACCGTGGGGTAAAAAGAATTTTATGAATCCTTATCTGAATCAGTATAAAAAAGCCCAGGTTCAAACTGCTAGCCCCGAGCAGATCCTTATAATGCTTTATGATGGAGCTATCAGGTTTCTGAACCAGGCCAAAGTACATATCCAGAATAAGAACATTGAGCAGTCTCACGTCAATATCGTTAAGGCACAGCGCATTCTGACAGAATTTATGTCCAGTCTTGATATGGATCTTGGCGGCGATATGGCCAAGAATTTATTTAATCTCTATGAATATTTACATTACAGACTGGTTCAGGCTAATATTAAAAAGGATCTTGAAGCCATCGATGAAGTGCTGGAACACCTGAGAAGTCTTAAAGGTACCTGGGAAGAAGCTATAAAAATAGCTGCTAGAGAGCAAGACGCTTCGATGGATGAAGATTATCCGGATGGTGAGTCAGTTTCAGTATCTGCTTAATGTCAGAAAATATTCTTGATACATATAAAATGATCCTTGAATATAGTCATAAGATTAAAGCTGCCATTGAAAATAAACAGTGGGAGCAGGTTAATCTGCTGGCATCAAAACGAGAGGATCTTATTCAAGAAACTAATGCCTTTGTAAATAAAAATAAAGATATGGATCAAACTCTGAAAAAATCTATTATAGAGCTAATAAAAGAGATTAACATAATTGATGATGCCAATTTTAAACAAATTAAGGAAGATAAAATAGAGTTAAAGAGGTTGAAATCAGAACTTGCCAGAGGTCAAAAGGCTTTAAATGCTTACCAGGCAGTTAAAGATAATTCTCCGGGTTATTTAGATCAGTCTTTATAAACTTAACTGGCGATAAGTGTGATGAAAATGAGAGAATATAATCCTTCTGAAATACTGGCAAACCTGGGTACAGGTATATATCTGATAGATAGCGATATGAACTTGCTCTGGGTGAATACTGAAATAGAGCAGTGGTTTGGTGGGATAGAGATTAGCAAACCAACACATAAGTGTTATAATGCCCTTTTTGCAAGAGAGTTGCCCTGCAATAACTGTCCGGCATTGAGACTTTCTGATGCTTCAAACCTTGAGGTATCAAATATTCAGTGGAGTACAATTTCTGGTCATAAAAGACAGTATCGTTTTCAGGCAAAAAATAATCCTGATGACACTCTTCTGGTGATGGTCATGGATATCACTGATCAGTATGAAACACAGAGAATCAGAGAAGATTTTATTGCTACACTTACACATGATCTTAGAACGCCTTTGCTTGCAGAGTTAAGAACTCTTGAGCTTCTTACGGCAGGTTCTTTTGGGACTTTAAATGATAAACAAACAGAAGTATTGCAGGCTATGCTGGTGAGTAATAGAGAGTTACTTGCCATGGTTAAAAACCTGCTGGAGGTTTATCGCTATGAAGCAGGGGCTAAAGTTCTGAGCCTGGAGAACTTTGATATTGTCTGTCTTATTGAAGACTGTGTATTTGAGCTTTCAGCCCTTGCAGAAACAAAAAATATTATGTTGAAGGCAAATCTGCCCGAGGTAATACCACTTGTAAAAGCTGATAGAAGGGAAATATGGCGTGTATTAACTAATCTTATTGGCAATGCTATTGAATATACTGAAGAAAAGGGAGCAATAAATGTTAAATTATCACTGAAACAAACTGAAATACTTGTAGAAGTTGAGGATAACGGGCGTGGCATACCGGAAGAGGATATCAATAATCTATTTAAACGTTTTTCACAGGGCACTTCAGAGAATATATCTTCAGGTACAGGTCTTGGTCTTTATCTTTCAAAACAAATAATTCAGGCTCATAACGGTAAGATATGGGCTAAAAGCGAGTCTGGCCGGGGAAGTAAGTTTTTCTTTACTCTTCCTGCTGGTTTATAGCCAGTTTTTCTTATGTGGCTAAAGTTTAATTTTGCTATATTGCCTGTAAACAAGGTAAAAACCGGCAAACATTCCTAAAAAAGCCATAATGATTGCAAGAAGAGGAGTTGTTGATATCAGTTTATCAAGATAGAGCCCGAGAAAAAAACCGAGAACAACTGGAACTAGTAGTTTTACGGCTATTTCAATAAGCATTTATTTGTCCCTGTTTTTCTTGCTGTAGCGAAGCTTATGTATTATGGCGTCGCCGTTAATGAGAACATACTGGCCTGGAATAACTTTAACATCAGTAATATTGACCTGTGCATCGTCTTTAAGTCTTTTGTCTACATCTAAAAGCTCACTGAGTTTGTTGTTTAATATTTGTGTAACTTCTCCTGGCAGGGTAACACCAGAGGCATTGAGCCTGGGGTTAACCAGAGCGAGTTTTGAATCAACCAGAGTAAGTATGGCACTGTATTTTACCGGGAAGCCGACAAGGTTTGAAAGGGTTGCTTTCATAGCTATTTCTATGCGGTTATTTTCGAGTATTCTGGCTTCTGGTTCTTGAAAGCTTATAAGTCCTCCACTGAGTTCTATGCCAAGTTTTTTAATTTTTGTCCGGGTGACGTTAGAGAGTTTTTCCAGAACTTTGGGCTGGTTTAGAGTCTGGTTGATGCCGGTTTCAGTTATCTGTATATAAGCTTTTGCTCTGACCGGGTTTTTGAGTATTAGTTCCTGATCTTTTATAAGTCTTTCAGGGGTGAAGTTTACATTATTTAGTGTGAATCCCAGTCGGTTCAAATAGAGATCTTTAGTATTTATATCTATGACTGTAACGATTAGCCGGCTTATTTCACCAGTAATAAAGTTGGTATTGATCAGGTTAATGCTGAGTTTTCCGGTGTTAAATTTCTTAAAAGTTGCGTTATTGAGCTCAATATTTAGAGAATCCATGCGTGCAGTGTTTATTTGTGCGAAGGTATCAGGTTTGATCAGGCACATCAGGCATATAGCAATGGACGCTAGTAATACATATGTATTTGTTTTTTTCATATTTTAATCTCCTGGTTTTAAAGTCCAAAGAATTTTTTCATTTTTCTTAAGAATCTGAATGATTTTTCCTGTCCTCCTACAGCAACGAGTTCTTCTTCTGCATCTCTTTCAGTTGCGTCGAGCTCTAGTTGTCTGCTGGTGATAATAGTGCTTATTTCTTCAGTTATGGTAGGATTTTTCATTATTATTTCTTTGAAATTATTGGCACTAATACTAATGAGCTGGCAGTCGTTTTGAGCAATAACTGATGCGGTTCTATCCGAGCCGACTAGAAGAGAGAGTTCACCAAAGAAATTGGTGGCGCTGAGAGTTTTGATTGTTTCTCCATTTTTTACGATATTTACTTCACCTTTTCTAACTATATAGAAGGTATTTCCGGGAGTACCCTGTTTTATAATGCGCTCACCAGTTGTATAGTATAAAACTTTTGCTCCTTTAGCCAGTGTTTCAAGTTCATTTTCAGAAAGAGGTTTTAGGAAATCGACGTTTTTAAGCAGTTTTATTGCTGCTTGAATTTCTTCAGTTTCGATTTCTTTGTGGTCTTTTTGTTTTACTTCGTGTAAATACACGTCACGGATGGGGAATGGTATAGAGATATCGTAGCGTTTAAACTGGTACCATATTTTTGTATAGATACTATCGATAATAAGCTTATACATATCGAAATTATCGATATAGATACGTATTTCATAGTCAATTGAAAAGTCATTATAGTTTACCAGAATGATAGTGGGTTCTGGTTTTTTTAAAACCAGTGGTTCATTTTCTATTATATCCATAATGACCTGTTTTACAAAGTTAGGTGGGGCTTGATAACTAACCCCCATGGGTATAACAATACGATGTTTTCGAGTTGGTGCAGAGTAGTTAATGAAAGAAGCCTTGGCAATTTCACTATTAGGAACGATTAAATAATCTGCATCGGCTGTTTCGATACGTGTAGCACGCCAGTCAATGCTCCTTATCTGGCCTACTCTATTGTTAAAAGATACCCAGTCACCCTCTTCAAAGGGTCGTTGCATTTGTATTGCCAGTCCAGCAAAGAAATTACCCAGTGTATCTTGCAGGGCTAGGCCGATGACAATAGATATGACGCTGGATGTTACCAGAATAGATGTATCAAGTTTGAAGTATTCTTTTAATATAATTATAGCTACTACCAGAAATGCGCCAAGCTGTAATAGATCCTGTAGTATTTTAGGTACACAGACGTTCTGGCTGCGTTCAAGGAAGTCTTCTATGAATACTTTAAGGAACAGCCTTAAAAGGGCTAAAGCGAGTATCAGCAGGGATCCTATATGAAGGTAAAGATATAATGAAGGTGATATTTCAGGTGTGAGAGTTAATCCGAGTCTGGTTAAGAAGAATATCATAAGCAGAATTAGACTTAAAAGCAGGCTTTGCCTTTTTCTGGTCTTGAAAAAATAGAACCATATACCGGCTGTTATAATGATACCGCTAATAAAGAATAATTCTGATGGGCTTAAACCTAATAGATTCATAAAAGTTTATTTTTTACCTCTAAAATTAAAGCAAAATAACATAATGCGTGCTTATAAGTGTAGCGGGATCAGGGTAACTAAGCAATGGAAGATTTCAGATTGTGAATAGCCCGGGTTTTTCAGCTTGAGTTTGTGGTTTAACATGGTGAAAACGGCTTTTAAGTTGATGCCAGTATGTTATAGATTTTTTTTAGTCGGCTTTTATCCAGAAATTCTTTATCTTCTTCGGTTGCTTTTTGTAAATACCTGTATGTTTTGTCGTTATCTCCCTTTAAGTTGTATATTTGAGCTATACGAGCGTAAATAAATGCCTTGTTGACGGGTATTTCCAGCACATTTTCATAGTATTCGATTGCTTTATCGTGATTATTAATTTGAAAGTAGCTGTTAGCGATCCATATTTTTGCATAATTACTGTGGGTGCTGTATTTAAGAGCATTTTTAAGTGTTTCTATAGCATTATCATAGCTGTTTAGCATATAAAAAATGTAGCCTATAACAATATATAGTGTTATTTCTCCTGGGTTTAGTTTTAGTGCGATTTCAAATTCTTCTATAGCATATTTAAAGTTTTTTTCTACCAGATAGATGGTTCCCAGCCTGATGTGTCCGTTAAAATTTGCAGGTTCCAGTCTCAGGCCTTCCTGAAATTCTGTTATTGCCTGTGAATAAAGCCCTTTGTCGTAATAGGTTTCGCCGATTACAAGATGTACATTTGATTTATCGAAATTGACTTCCAGATCTTTAATCAGTGCTTCAAGGGCAAAGAAAGTTAGCTGTTTTTCAATGTAAATATTGCTGAAAAACCAGTAAAGGTTTGTGTCTCCCGGGTCAAGGTAGATGGCTTCTTTGAGTTCTTCGAGGGATATATCATAGTCGCCTTTGAGATAATATAAACGGCTGGTATGCTTGTAGGCTTCAAGGTGGTCAGGGTCTATTCGTATGACCTGATTGAATTCTTCCAGTGCCAGATCATAAAATTTGTTATCAAGATACAGCATGGCAAGGGCATAGTGTGTATCAAGATCGTCGTTATTAGCTTCTAGTTTTTTAAGGTATTCATCTATTTGCTGATTAAGCATTTTCCGGTTAGCCTTTTATCACAACGGTTATATAACGCTTATAAACAAATGGAGAGAAATGATTTGTGTAAGAATTGCTCACTTCAATTGATTCAATTTCCAGTTGTTCAAGTAGTTTAAGCTGTTTGGCTTTTTCTTCTTCAGTTTGATTGACCAGTAATATTATACCCTGTGAATTGAGTAATTTATATGCATGTTTTAGCATAGCCTCAGGAGCCAGATATGACAGTGGCAGCCCCCATTTTAGCAGGGGTTTTTCAGTGAGGAAGGGCAAGAACCAGGTAATAATGTCACAGGGCTGTTCTTTAAATTTCATAAAGTCACCTTTTATGTAGCGTGTATCAGGCAGATTATGAATATAGTAATTAGCGTAATCGTAGCGTGAATGGAAATCAGCCATCATTCGGTGTGGATCAACTTCTATTCCATCGAGGATAATCTTTCTGGGGTAGCTGGTTTTATAGTATGTAAAGAAATGATGCAGTGCTGGTGCATAAGAAAAGTTTTTGCTGCCTATATCGAGTATTTTGGGAGTATCTTTATTAATTTTCAGGCTTGCTTTTTGAAAAGTGTCTTCCAGAAGTTTGAGTGTGTAGAGGTTTTCTTGATAGTGTGTAATGGTTGAATTGTCTTTAAGTGCTTCAATATGGTAGGTTTTTATTAGCTGATTTGCTTCTTCTATAGTTTTTTTATCTTTAAAGAGGTTAGTTTTATCCTCGTTTTTAAGGTGTTTTATAGGTCTTGAGAAAGTGAAATAAGTTCGCTTTCTGAGTGAAATGATGTTGAGGATGTTTTTAATCCATGTTAGCAGGGTTTTGTGCCTTTCTCTTGCGGGTGTTCAATTTTACTTTTACTATTATAACCTTTATCCCTGAAGAGAAAAATCTGTTTTCTCCGGTGCTTTTTATTTTAAACCGGAGTTTTACCTGCGATTATTTCCTAAAAATAAAAGCAGACTATTAATGTCCGCTTTAACCTCCCCCGTATCATCTTTACTGCTTTTATGTTTGCATCCTTAAGCGATAATTTTTGCCTCTGGTGAATAAATATAATCTTTGATAATCTTTTTGCTATAAGGGTTTCCATTATTGTGAATAAGGAAAATGCTGTCAATTCTAGCCACTTTAACCTTTTGAATGTTGCGTCCATTGCTTGTATTGCTAATCATCCACTCCTCCTGACGATAAACGTTTGGTTCCCCTGATCACGATCCCTTGTATTTATTATTTTGACTTTTTTTGCTGAAACTTACATCAATCAGTGGATTACAAATCTTATTGACCATGTGGTGTAGACCGGTTTTTTTAGCCGGTATGTTGTTATGACAGGCTTTGCAAAGCTCTAAAGTGTTGTATTAAGTGATATCTAGTTTTTGCTGATGAGCTCACAGGATGCTTTGAATTTATCGCCCAGTCGACCTTTGATTACACCGGCGAGCTCTTCAGAAGCATTAACCCAGAATCGGCTGTCAGTAATCATTTTTAACGGATTACCATTGTTTTGCACCTTTATTAAAACAGGGTCAGAGCCTTTGTTAGAGACAATAATGTCTCGCAGTGCGCATATATCTTCAAAGACAGCATTTTCAGAGAACTCAATATTTAAAAGGCGGGCTTCTTTTATGTCTTTTGCCTCATCAATAATGATGCTTATGTTTATCTCTTCGTCGCCTCTATGCTTTACCTTTCCTTTAACGATTATACGGGCGTCTTCTTCAAGCAGTTCGCCGAGTTTCTCGATAGTTTCGCTGTAAGCTACTATATCTACTGTACCTGTCAGGTCTTCAAGTATACCTATTTTCATGAGCTTATTGTTTTTGGTTAAGACCTGCCGCATACTTGCTACAAGACCTGCAATAGCGACATAGCTTTCATCTTTAACTTCATTTAGTTCTGATATTTTGTTGGTAGTAATGATAGGTAAATAGTTTTTAATACTGGATAATGGATGAGAGGTGACGTAAAAACCCAGTAATTCTTTCTCAAAAGTCTGAATCTCAAGGTCTGAAAACTCTGTATCATCGCCTGAAAGCTGATATGTTTTGTTTAGTTCGCTATCAGGTTCTGAATCATCAAAGAGGTTAAACAGGCTTATCTGTCCGCTTGCTATTCTGGACTTTTCTCTTTCAGCTGCTTTTTTAATATCGTCTACATTTTCAAGTAGTTGCTTGCGGCTTTTTTCAATTGTAGAAAAGGCCCCGCATTTTATCAGGCTTTCGATAGTTCTGCTGTTAAGGCATGATGGGTCAACCCTCATACAGAAATCGTAGAATGATTCAAATTTTGACTCTTCTCTTGCCTTCTGTATGCACTCTACAACGCCGACTCCTACGTTTTTAACTGATGCCAGCCCGAACCTGATAGCCCCTTTGTCTGCTGTAAAGTTGACACCTGAGACGTTGACGTCAGGTGGCAATACTTCGATACCCATTTTCTGTGATTCAGCTATGTAAAGCTGTATTTTATCCTGGCGGTCTCTTACGCTGGAAAGCAGGGCAGCCATATATTCTACCGGGTAATGTGCTTTCAGGTAGGCAGTTTGGTAGGCGAGAAAGGCATAAGCTGCTGAGTGTGAACGGTTAAAGCAGTATGAAGCAAATTTAGCCATCTTTTCAAAAAGATCCCTGGCTATGTCAGGGTCGATGCCTTTTTCTGCTGCGCCGTCAAGAAAACGTTCACGTTGTTTATCCATTTCTGATGCTTTTTTCTTGCCCATTGCACGCCTTAGAATATCAGCTTCACCGAGCGTATAGCCTGCGAGTTTTTGGGCTATCTGCATTATCTGTTCCTGATAGACTATTGTGCCATACGTATCTTTGAGTATATCTTCAAGCCAGGGGTGGTCATATTCTATTTTTTGCTTGCCGTGCTTTCTCAGGACGAAGTCTTTGACCATACCGGTTTCAAGCGGGCCGGGCCGGAACAGTGCTACAAGGGCACCAACGTCACTGAATACGGATGGTTTCAGGTCTTTTACAAGCATTTTCATTCCGCTTGATTCAAGCTGAAAGACCCCATCTGTTTCCCCATGAGACAGTAATGAGTAAGTTTTTGCATCATCCAGAGGCAGGTTATCGGGGTCTATTTCAATGCTATGGTTCTGTTTTATGGCTTTAACAGTATTGTTAATGATGGTCAGGTTTCTAAGGCCGAGGAAGTCCATTTTGAGGAGTCCCAGCTTTTCTGAATCTGTCATAGAGTATTGAGTAATTATGGTTCCTTCTTTTGATTTCTGGATAGGAACTATATCAGAGAGGGGATCCCTTGAAATAATGACGCCTGCTGCGTGAGTACCATAATTAAAGATTGTCCCTTCGATAGATTTGGCCAGATCAATCCAGTTGCGAATTCTTTCGTCTTTATCATAGATTTTTTTGAGTTCCTGGCCTTCTGTAAGTGCGTCATTGATTGTTATGCCCGGGGCCTGTGGTATCATACCGGCAATTTTGTTTGACTCAGCAAATGGATAGTCAAGTACACGGGCAACACCTTTGGTAGCAGCTCTTGCTGCCAGTGTGCCAAAGGTTATAATCTGGCATACACGATCTCTGCCATATTTTTCTGATACGTAATCAATTACTTCGTCACGTCTTTCGATACAAAAATCAATGTCAACATCAGGCATGCTGATTCTTTCAGGGTTCAAAAATCTCTCAAAAAGGAGCCCATGTTCAAGAGGGTCAATATTTGTTATACCCAGACTGTATGCAACCAGGCTTCCTGCTGCTGAACCCCTGCCAGGCCCAACAGGTACACCTATATTTCTTGAGTGATCTATGAAATCCCATACAATAAGGAAGTAAGCAGCAAACCCCATCTGTTCAATGATGCTTAGCTCATATTTAAGGCGGTCTTCAATATCAGGAGTTATCTTTTCAAAGCGGTTTTCGAGCCCTTTTCTGGCAATCTTGTTCAGGTAAGATTCAACAGTATGATTTGGCGGTACCGGGTAATGCGGCAGGATAGACTTACCCAGAGGTATTGTTAAAGAACATTTTTCAGCTATTTTAAGGGTATTGTCAATGGCAATGAATACATCATCAGGATCCAGGTTTTTATAACCCTGTGCCATCTCGTCACCGTTCTTAATGTAGAACTGATCACTCGGAAAACGCATACGTCCGGGGTCGTTAAAAGTTTTGCCAGTCTGTAAACATAGTAATATATCGTGTGTATGGTGGTCTCCCTTATTTGTATAATGGCTGTCATTTGTTGCTACCAGTTGTATATCCAGTTCTTTGCTCAGCTTTACAACCTGTGGATTGAGAATTTTTTCTTCTTCCATTCCGTGATCCTGAATTTCAAGGTAAAAATCTTCACCAAACAGGTCTTTAAAATATTTAGCTCTTTCTTTAGCTGCTTCATACTTTCCTTCAAGTATTTTATGATTTATGTCTCCTGAAAGGCAGGCAGACATAGCAATAAGGCCTTCATGATATTGCTCTATATACTCATAATTTAACCGTGGTTTATAATAGAAACCCTGAACATGGCCTGTGCTGACAAGTTTAACCAGATTTTTATAGCCGTTATAATCTTTTGCCAGCAGAACAAGGTGGTTATACTTGCCCATTTTTCCGCCAGTTTGAGTTATATCTCCGTCAATAGTGTACACTTCGCAGCCTATAATTGGCTTTATGTTGGCACTTTTAGCCTTCTGGTAGAAGTCAATTACGCCGCTCATATTACCGTGGTCTGTAATCGCAATAGCAGGCATATTATTGGCCTGAGCACACTTAATTAAATCCTCTATTTTTGTGGATCCATCCAGTATGCTATACTCTGTATGCACATGCAACGGAACAAAAGGGCGTGTTATCATGGGTACCTCTGCAAACTTTCCTTCACTCACGAATCGCTGGTTTAATTTTATTACAATCTGTTGCTGAATTCGATAAAGAATTTGGGAAAATTTAAGACGTCTGCCCCATCTGTTGCGGCTGGCCGGCTTTTTATGGGTTTATTCAGTTTTAACGTTTATTAAACAGGCTTTCATCTCACATGGAGCCAGTTTCAAGCCTGCTGGTTTCAGAGATTCATTGAAGGGTTCATTTAAAAAATTGACTTCCTGTATGCTGCTTGCTGGTAGGGATATATGAAGGTCTGTGGTTTGAATATCCTTGGAAATATTGAGTAAACGTATAACAATACTATCAGATTTACTGTAATAACGCATACTGGTAGTAATTATATCAGGGTTACTTAGGCTAATAAGAGATTCAGGCGGGTTGAAATTTTCTATAGCCTTATTTTCACCTGTCAGGCTTATTGTGCATCCGCAAAAGCTTTCAGCAAGCCTGAATAGCTCTTCTGGTGTACTCGCAGGATGAAAAGCATAACGGGCAGTATTTTGCCTTAGACATTGATTTCCGGGTGTGCTGAGTTCAGGACCGGCATAAGCTCCCCGGGTTGACGGATGCTCAACTGATAGATAACCGGTAGCTCTCAGTAATGTTAAGTACAGGTTGCTTTTAAATACTTCATACTCAGGAAGACCCTCATTGAATATAGCGATATTGTTAGCCTGTACAAATCTTTGCATGGGTGCAGTGTTAGTTTTAAGCTCTGTTTGCTTTGATGCCGGTATATGGTTATAAATGTCATACTCAGGGTCAAAGGATCGACTTAGTATACCGCAGTGATTTTCAACATCTGTCTTATAAATCAGGCTATTTGAAGGAAATACTGCTTGAAGAAGATGGTTACGGGATTTATTATCCCAGTTTAACCTGAATTCGACAATCTTAGAATTAGCATACATAATAATATAACAGCTTATATAGTGACTTATAGTCGCACTTATGGGCTCAATAGTTTTGCTATCAGCCCCATCAGGAATATCAATTTCATAAAAGGCCTCCAGCATACCTCTAATAGGGCCATTTTCTTTAATCCTGCTGCTGGTAATGCGTGCCTTAACAGGCGTATCTCCTTTGATAGGGCCGAAATTATAGCTGTCTCCGGCGTCTCTTTTGTCTATTATCTGGTTAAGGTTATGATATGTTTCTCCAGTTTTAAGGTCTTTAACTGATATAGAGTCTTTATCTACTTTTATTTCTATGATGCCATTTGTTAGATTGCCATTATGCTCTCTTACAGGGGCCGGTATTTCAGCTGAATCAAGAATTTTCAACCCTCCAGCTGGAACCTCATCAGCCCAGACCAGTTTATTTTGCTGCTTTTTCAGTATAGTTGCAGGTCTTGCCTCTTTTATATCTGAATAAAATCTCGGATGTGTATCTGTAAATTCATCTATTAACTGGCTTTTTAGACCAGTATCATCTTCTTGAAACGTATTGAGAAGTACAGGGCCACTGTATGTAAAGTTAGAAGTGTTGAAAACAGCAATTTTACCTGTTGGAACCTGCTTGATAAGACTTAATTTAGCCCGGTTAATGTATTCATCACAGGCCTGATGTAGTGACTTAAAGCGTTGCTCCATTTCATCATGAACAGGATCAACACTGCACCCGCAGATGCTGTCATGAGGATGGTTTTCAATCAACATCTTCCAGAGATAATCAGTGTCAGGCAATCTGAATTTATCCAGATGATAAGCATTACAGTAGCAGGCAAGGGGTTCAATGAGCCTGTTGATCTTGTTTGTCAGTCTAGCGTTTTCCTGTTTGAGATAGAGTCTCGATGAGTAGACACCAGGCAGGATGTAGCTTCTGGTGCAGTCTCTGAACTCTTGTTGATAGCTATCTTTAAGCTGTTCTTTTTCAAATAGAATCATGAACTCTGTCAGTGTAACAGGTATAAGCTTATAATCATTTTGATGGTTGTTTATATCTTTAATAACGCCCTTAAAGTTTTGCGGGGCTGGCATGTGATCTCCTCCAACAGGCAATAGCATATAGTTAAGTGTTGTATAGGCCTTAATCTTTTGTATATAGCTGTTAATAATTTCGTGAATTTTTGTTATATCTGTATTATTATTTTCAAATAAGTTTATATAGTAGCCTTCACGAAGGTGGTAGGTTTTTACGGAGTTATTATCCTGTGATAGCCAGTTAAATTCGGTTATATCAGCATTGATACCCCGCCAGAGAAGGGCGTTGTTAATGTTAAATTTTTTTAAGATTGCAGGTATATCGATACTGTGCCCGAATGAATCAGGTAAATAGCCCGTTCTGGTGGTTTTACCGTACTTCTCGGTTAGCCTGTGACCCAGATAAAGATTCATTATAAGGCTTTCACCGCTGACGAGAAATTCATCAGGCAATACATACCAGGGGCCTGCTTCTAGCCTGCCTTCTTTAATGTGGCGTATCAGCCGGTCTTTATTCTCTGGTTTTACGTCAAGGTAATCTTCCAGAACGATGGCCTGACCATCCAGTGTAAAGCAATCAAGGGATCCACTGTCAAGCTGATCTAGAATATCATCTACTACTTCGATAAGCCTGAATCGGTATTCCTGAAAAGACCTGTACCACTCTCTATCCCAGTGTGTATGAGTATAGACATAAACTTTAAAAGGTTCTGCCATAGGATGCTCCTTGTGTATGTTTCTATAGGGTTAATGCAGTCTTGACAGTACTTTCTTGCCGAGTTCTATGATACGTTTGCTGACTTCTCCCTGGCTGATACCCAGTGTGCTTGCTATATCGCTCTGTTTCTTATTCTCGATATACCTGAGTTTAAAGATTTCCATGAAATGTTTATCTTTGTATTCTTTGTCCAGTTCAACAAGAGCCCGGCGTATATTTTTGACTTCTTCCTCTTTAATAAGGGTTTCTTCGACAGTCGGTGTGGGGTCTTCAATATCAAAGATGATATTAAAACGCTCATCAGTATTATATGGCTGGGATGCAGTCTCACTTTTAACTTTTTTATAACCTGATTTTAGTCGTCTCAGTCTGCCTGAAGACCTCAATACATCAAGAATAGCAGAGTTAGAAACCTTTGAAAGGTATGCCTCAAAGTTAACTATCGTCTCATCTGTCGATAGAATCTTGTAGCAACGCTTGAATGTCTCGCTACAGAAATCCTCGAAAAGGTCCTCATTCCCGACGTAGCGAGAGTTATTCCGGATAATTTTTTCTATAAGTGGTCTATATCTTTCAGGCAATGTGTTAAACCTGCTTAACCATACAATTGCTTACCCCATCTAATATTACCATTTTTCTTTCGTCGGGCCTACAGGACAATTGTAAGTTTAATTTCAACAGTGCCCGAAGTGTTTGCAGGGGATGGTAATGATTTGGCAGAAAAGCCCGCCCTGACTGCTTTAAGGATTATGCTATCTAGCTTTGAATAACCACTTGAAGAGCTGATATTCGAAGAAATGGAATTTGTAGAATTGTTAATTTTTAAGGTTATAACAGTTGGCCTCAAGCTTCCGGAGAAATTGTTTTTCTTAAGATCAGATTCAAGAGTAGTTTTGGCTGTTTGAGTTCCTTTTGTCAGGTATGCCATAAGTTCTGCGTCAATGTATTGCATATCAGCTGAGTCCCAGCTTATTTTAGCTGTTTTAATAGCAGTGGAACTTACGGCTGTGGAGGCAATTTTAGGGTTTAATGCTATTTTGAGGCGTTCTTCTTTCTCTTCAAGACCTGCTACAACAGGATTTTGTACTCTTTCTAGCCTTGCTGCTCCAGTTGATGCAGCCCTGCCTGAACTTGAATCGCCTTTAAAACTGGCATCAAAGAACCCTTCATCCTGCTCTTTCTTTGGCAGGAAGCTTACCCCTGTTTGTCTCTCCATGGCAATTGTTTCAGGAGTCTGAAGAACTTTGTATTCTGTTTCTTCCTGTGCGGCCTCATCAGCAGGTGAGATTGTTACAACAGGCTTTGCAGTGTCTTTTTTTCGGATATTAGTCTGTTCTGCTGCTGGTTTTGCAGGAGGTAAACTGGTTGGTTTTTTAGCTTTTGCGGGTTCTGGCCGGGGCGTAACACGGGGAAGCTCTGGCTCTGCCGGGCTGGCACTGGCAAGTATTTTTTCAGGTGCTGGTTCTTGTTTAGCGTTTGTTTTGTCTTCCTGTAAAGCATCTGGTTGTGTTTCTTTAGTAGTGCTGCTTGATGACAAGTTTTCTTCCGGTGTCTCTTCACCGGCTAGCATAGCACTGATATCTTCTGCTGGTATTTCTGTATCCGCTGATTTAGCCTCCATTTCAGAGCTGCTTTCTTCCGGGGGCAGTATCTCTGGTGCGCTTTCATTGTTTGCACGTGCCAGTTCTTTTGGGGGTTCTTCAGCTTTTCCTGGTATCATTGCAATGATTTTATCGACGTCAACTTTTTTCACCAGGTTATACTGGCCATCTTGAAATGGTATAATACCTGTTCCGACTCCACATAGGGCCAGACCTCCAGTTAATAAGATCATTACGGCAGCGGTTGTCAGCAGCGGAAACCCTTTTTTCCTGCGTCCTTTTTTGACTTCTTTCTTTTTGCTGTCTACAAAGCTTTTTAGTTCTGCCATATCACCTTCACTGGGTATGGCTGACATCTGGTCATAGGTTAGATCGGGTTGTTGTGGCTGGCTATAGTCTTCATAATCTCCGCCAGGCATGGCCTGATAACCACCTGATATTGAAATATCACTCTCGCCATAGGGTTCGCTGGTGTAATCCTGATCATAGGCTGGCATGGTTTCAGAGTAATCCTGATGCTGTCCGGGTGTCTCTTCTTGATATTGCTGCCTCAGGAGCTCTTCTTTCATCTTACCCAGCAATTGTGAATCCTGATCAGTGGTTAGTTGTTGTGGTTGCTCTGTTTCAAGGCTTTCCCAGCCAGAGGTATCGGGTATAGAATCAGAATCATACTCAATATAACCCTGTTCTGAATACTCAATAGGGCCTTCCTGTTTGTATTCCTGGTATTCCTGAGCTGATTGCTTAAACAATTCGTCTACATACTCTGTTTGTTGATCAGGATATTGTTGTGGTTCAGTGAATTCTTCGGACTGATCATAGCTTTCAATTGATTCCTGAGGTCTGGAAGGTTTTTCTATTTCTTCAAACTCAAATGAGGCAATTGAATCAAATTCTTTCTCCAGATCTTCCAGTGTTAAATCGGATGTTTCCTGCGGTGGAGGGGTGGGTTCTTCAGTGAAGTCAGATTGATAGCTAAAATCATCATGGAAGGTTATTTCAGGTTCTTCTGGTTCCTGATAAGTACTTTCAGGCTGAGATGTTTGATAGTAGGCTGTTTCATCGTCAGGTATGACAGTATCGATTGTTGGTTGTATGTCAATAGTTTCTTCATCAGGGAAACTTTCAATAACATCGAAGTGTTCTTCTTCAAGGCTTTCAAGTGTCAGGCTGTCTGTGTCTTCAAAAGTTTTAAAGCTTTCAAAAGTTGTTTCAGGATGTTCTTCAAAGCTTTCATAGATCTGAGGTTCTTCATATGATATTTCAGCTGGCTCTGGAAATTCTTGAAACTCCTCAAAATCTTCTGTGTGAGACAGTTCTTCCGGTGTGGATGAGAACTCTTCCATTGATGGGGGCATGCCATAGACGTCTTCTTCTGATGATATAAATGGTTCATCAAAACCTGTTCCGGCTTTTTCTCCTTCCTGCCAGAGGTCAGCATCGGGCAGGTCATCTATTTGTGGCGTTTCTAGATCCTCTTCCGGCCAGCTTTCAGGCTGTATATCTTCAAAAGGTATTTCTTCAGAGGCTGGAACATCGGGCAGCCCTTCAGGTGGAATGGTATAGGATGAGGCCCAGTCAGGTTCTTCTGTTAATCCTTCTGAATACGTTTCCTCAGGTTGTATATCAACTTCATGACCTGTTTCGTAAGTTGTTTTATCTGGTTCTTCAGCTTCTTTGCGAAAGGGAGAGGCTGGCTCTGCCACCTCCTCTTCTTGAATGAATGTAAACTGTTCTTCAAGCCCGGTAAGTTCTTCTGTTTCTTCTTGCAGGCCGGTATCCTCTTCGGATTTGCTTATGGTTATTTCTCTGGAAGGAGACTGGAATTCCGGCGGGAGCTCCAGGTCTGAAGGAGTTTGAGTAACTTCTTGAAATGGTTCTACTCTGGCCTCAGGTGCTTCTTCTTTTGCTTGTTTTTCTGGTTTGATAACTTCTTCGGGTTCGGGTAATTCTTCTTCTTCGTATTCTTCTACTAGTTTTTCTTCCAGCTCTTCTGATTCTTGCTGTGTCTGTTCTTTTATCTCTTCTTCTGTATAAATAGCCTCTTCAATAGGTATTGATTCATCGATGAAGACCATTCTATTTTTGGTGTTCTTTATTTTTTGGTCAAATAGATGGAGATAAAGCAGGTCTTCTCTGCATTCTTCACATATTGATATGTGGCTTTCAAAGAATGCTCTTTCTTTAAATGATATAGTATCATCTAAAAAACCTGTAAAAAGTTCTTTTACCAGGTCATGATCTGTTTCTTTGATAGAAGATTTATCTTTTTTGGCACTGGCAACAGGAATAATGTCACTGGCAAGCTCAAGCGGAGGTTTGAGAATATCTATATCAAGCACATAATAGTTCAGTCTTTCAGGGTTGCTTTTGAGAGAGCTTTTAACATCTTCTCCTGTGACGTATCCGAGAATTTCTGCCCTGTCTTTTTGTGTGTCGATGCTTATTGCTACGTAAAAATCAAACTGATAGCCGAATTCATAGGGCTTTTTAGGTATCCAGAGTTGTGTATAAGGTTGATTGATGATGCACCGGCAATCGATGTGTGCATTGCCAGCTTTTAAATCCGCAATGTCAAAGGCTTCAGCCAGGAAGAAGTTATCACAATAACCTTCACCTTCATTGATGGTTATACCTTGTTCCTTGAGAAACTCTTGAAGAGTTAGTGTTGCCAGGGAGCTTATATAAACTCTTTTTCTGCTTCTTGCTTCCGGAAAAAAAAGGCATTTTTGTCTGGCTGTTTTCTTATGAGAGAGTTTGATACGCTTGATGGTTGATGGCACTTTATCTCATCCTGTTATGTTAAACTATTTAACCTACTTGAAAGACTTTTATGTTTATGATAGACATGATAATAAGTTCCTCCAATTGTATAGAGCGCACCTGCAAGATAAATATTCCAGATCAGGCTATAAGAAGCTCGTACTGTTAAGAAATGTAAAAATATCGCTTCTGATGCACTGAAACCATGCAAGTTATAACCTTTAGAGGTTTTAAGAGAGCAGGAACTAATATAATGTCGGTAAGTCAGATATCTGCACAAGGAGATATTCATGAATGGTATAAATCCAGTAACAACACAGATCACTCCTCAAAAAGTCAGTTTTGCTTCTAAAAAAGGTGGCCTTTCACCAGCTCAACAGCAATTCTTAAAAGAAGCTGGTATTTCTGATGGCGGTGGCGGTAAAATGAAGAAAGTTGCGGTTGGCGCAGTCTTAACAGCACTTGTTGCCGCAGCAGCCCTTAAGTTTGCACCTGCAAAACACTTTGTTGATGGTGGTAAACTGCAAAAGCTTGCTCCATTGAAAAACAAAGTCGATGGTCTTGTGAAAGTTGTTGTAGATAAAGCAACACCTATAATTGATAAAGTTAAAGCTAAATTTGCTAAAAAAGCTCCAGAAGCAGCTGAGGCTGCCAAAGATGCTGCCGCAAAAATTATGGCATAGATAAGAACACTAAAATCGTTATAATAAAATTTATCTGCAAAACCCGGCGCAGGTCTTCGGGTTTTGTTGTTTAATATTTTTAGCTGTTTTGCTAAATTTTGCTACAATAAAGGAATCCTGGGGAGAGACGAAAGCAATACATATGTATTCATTGCCCTTTGCCACAGCCCGGGAGAGTTAGAGGTTTTAAAGGAGTTTTGCATGGTACGCTATGTTGATCTTATCTATAAGAAACGTTTCGGGGGAGAACACACTCAGAAAGATATACAGCAGATAATAGATGGAGTCTGTTCAGGTGAAATGCCTGATTATCAAATATCTGCATGGCTGATGGCTGTATGTATCAATGGAATGACAATGGATGAGGCAGCTTATCTTACTGAAGCCATGGTTAAATCAGGTGATATAATGGATCTGTCATCACTGGGTGACTATGTGATAGATAAACACAGCACAGGCGGCGTTGGAGATAAAACTACTATAGTCTTAACACCTATGCTGTCTTCAGCAGGGGTACCTATAGCAAAACTTTCAGGTAGAGGGCTCGGTCATACTGGCGGTACCATAGATAAACTGGAATCTATACCTGGTTTTAATACATCTATACCTACAGATAAGTTTCTTGCGCAGGTAAAAAAGTTTGGCATAGCCGTAGGAGGTCAGACAGCAAAGCTGGCACCTGCTGACGGTACTATTTATTCTATCAGGGATGTAACAGCAACAGTAGATAGTATTCCATTGATTGCAGCTTCTGTGGTCTCTAAAAAGATTGCCTCCGGCTCTAATGTAATTATACTGGATGTTAAATATGGCACTGGAGCCTTTATGACTACTCCTGAGGAGGCCCGAGAACTGGCAGAAACCATGGTGGAAGTTGGAAAGAGACTCAATAAACAGATAACCTGCGTTGTTACCTCAATGGAACAGCCCTTAGGCCGGGCAGTTGGTCACAGTCTTGAGGTGATTGAATCTATTGAAACCTTAAAGGGAAATGGGCCAGAAGACCTTACAGAACTGTGTTTAACTCTTGGTGCAGTTGCTCTCAAAAAGGCAAAGGCAGCTTCATCAGTTGAAGATGCACGTAAAATACTTACAGAGAATATCAAAAACGGTAAGGCTCTCAAAAAACTTGAGGATATGATAGTGGCACAGGGCGGTGATCCGTCAGTCTTGCAGGATTATTCTAAGTTTCAGCAGGCAAAGTTTAAAGAAGAGCTTAAAGCTGATAAAGACGGCAGTGTATCCCGCTGTGATGCTCTTACTGTAGCGAAAGCCTGCAAAATGCTTGGTGCTGGCCGTGATAAAAAGGGTGATCCGGTCAACATGGCCGTGGGTATTGTTGTACATAAAAAGGTTGGCGATGAGGTTTCAAAAGGCACTGTGCTGGCCGAAATACATGCAGATGATAAAGAGAAACTAGACCAATCAATTGAATTATTGTCTTCAGCCTATCAGATAGTAGATGAAGAGGTAATAAAGCCCGATCTTATTAATGCCATGATTGGAGCATAGCCAGCCGATCCTGCTGTTTTTAAAGAGAAAAGGTTATATCCTTGCGAGAAATAGCCGCCCTTCAGGAGGTTGCAGCTAGTGGATGAGCAGTCCTCTAAAACATTAATTTTCTTTGAGATGTGTCTGTATTTCTTTTTCCAGAGCTTTTTGAACCAGCTTATTGAGTGATATATCCATCAGGTGTGATAATTTTACGGCATCAATGTGGAGCTTTTGTGGTATACGAACATTAAAGCTACCTTTGCATGATTTGAAAAAGGGTTTACCGAGTTCTTTACAGGTTTCTATATAGTCTTCGACTGCGTCATAGAATTCCTGTTTGAGGTCGTTAACATTATCGGCTTCAAAGGTCACCAGGTCTTCAATGCCTTCGATTTTACCCCAGAAGACGTTGTCTTCAGCACTGAAAGAGACAGAACCGATGAAACCCTTATGGGTAAGTTTATTGTTTTTAGAAGTCTGGTTTTCTGTCATTTGAGGTGGTTTCCTGATGAATGTTTCATTTGTATGGTAACATTTTTTCTTACCAGATGCAACTATTTTTTAGTTGCATCTGGTTATATCTTTTATGGTATGATATATTGCTATGAGCAGACTGGATAAGTTAATAGAGAGGTTTTTAACTGTACCATCAGATTTTACGTATGACGAACTTGTAAGATTAGTTGGTTATTTTGCTTTTAAGGAAATTACAACCGGCAAAACTTCTGGCTCCAGAGTAAGATTTAGCAATGATAAGCAACAAATTATTAGTTTACATAAGCCTCATCCGGGTAATATTGTAAAAACCTATGCCATAAAACAGATGATAGAGCGACTTAAAGAATGGAATTACCTGGATAGTTAATTTACAAAGAGAAAGACCACCCATTGGTGGCCTCTAAACTAGGTTGGACAAACTAATTCTTCTTTAAGCCGTCAATGCATCAAATATAAGATTATCGACTACTTCTTCGACTACATCACGGTCAAGCTTAGCTCCCGGGAACTCCTGCTTGAATACTTCGCAGACTTTATTAGTGATCTCTGCGTGCTTCTGCGGTGAAATAGCGTCAGTAAAGTAGTTTATAGCATCTGAAATCGTCTTCGATGCTACCTTACCGGATGCCATGACATGGTTGAGGTTGTGAAGGCCGTGTTTCTTCATGGCATCCATCAATTTATCGGGGTCTACGTGCTTGTGCTCTGCCCGTATCTGTTCTTGTTCTTTAACTTCTTTCTGTTCAGCTTCTTCTTTGCGTGCACGCTGCTGCATGTCACCCTGAACATTGTTAATATTTACGTTAATTCTGTTGAGTTTGTCCACCATAGTTTACCTGCTCCCTTTTTTATTTTTATTACTTATATATTTATCGGATGGATGCGATGGAGTCTTTAAAATCATGGTGCCAAATGTTAACTAATTTTAAGTTCGAATTCTTTACCCGGTGGGTTAGTATTATTTCGTTACATCCGGAAAAACTGTCGCACCGCTATTAAGATTTTATTTGTGCATTAACATTTAAACAACTTTCTGAAGTAAATGTTAAATAATTAATACAAAATTAATTTTTCAGCTTTTACAAATGCTATCAGTCTTCTATAGTAAGTGTTTTGGCGATGGGCGTATTCTGTTACTCCTTCAGTACAGGTCTTATACCTTTTGTTATTGATTAGAAGTACTGTTATGAATCAGCTCTTTTATTTAATTTAAGACGTTATTTAAACAGAAAGGTTCTGACCTTAATAAATAATTAATATCAAAAAGCTCAAAATTACTTGAGTTGGATGATGTCAGAGCTCCCTTTACTCCATTAAAATATCAGTGGTCAGGAGGAAAAGGGGTAATTGATGATAGTCGAGTTCGCTTTAGCAAATTTGTTTATAGGGGTGATGGAGTTACATACTTCTCCGGATCTTCAAAGCGGGCTGGGTTTTGTCATGAATAACCGTACGGTCATATCTACACCCCTCAAAGAAAATCGTATATTGCAAAAATTAAACGATTCTGATCCACTGGAAAGGGCCAGAGCCCTTAACGACCTGACTGAAAGTAATAGTGAAATGGCATTTGAGTTTCTGGTAGTAGCTCTTGAAGATAGTGACTATCGTGTTAGAGGTATTGCTGCCATGAACCTTGGCAAAATTGAGTATGATGAAGCAATACCTTATTTAATACATTCGCTAACAGATGAACATTATACGGTCAGGGCCTCAGCTGCTTTATCACTGGGGCGTTTAAAGGCAGAAGAAAGCATACAATATTTGATACACGCCCTTAAAGATACATACTCAACTGTTAGGCTTGCTGCGACTTATTCGCTCGGTATACTTGAGGCATCAGATGCTGAAACACCCCTTTTAAAGATGATTTCAGATGAGAGCGCAGAAGTAAGAGAAAATGCTGCCTGGGTTCTGGGATTGTTGAAATCCAGAAAAGCACTTCCCTATCTGGAACTGCTTGTGCAGGATCCTGATGAGAGGGTTAGAAACAGTGCTAAAAAAGCAATTTTTTATATCAAATACGATATGATTTCTGATACATCCAGTATTGAGTATATGGGCGGCAGTGGAAATACTGTTGAAGATGCTGTTATCATCAGAGGTGTTAAAAATTCCTTTGCCTGCCTGAGATCTCAGAAAGAGTTTATCAATAAGTTTTATGGTGATAGAAGAACCTGGGAACAGCTTGACCAGAAACACGTCAAACACAATAACAGACACTATGACCTCATTATCGTTAAGGAAAATGAATCAGGCGATGTGAGAGAGTTCTATTTCGACATTAGTGAACTGTTTTCAGAGAATTAAACAAGAGTAGAGGCGTTAAGTATGAATAAAAGAGGTGTAAATCTTATAGCAACAATGTTGATCCTTGTGATTAGCGCATTTGTATTATTGTTTATGGGTTTTAATAAGGAATCAGAAGCCAGCAAACAGGCAGAAGAGACAAAAGCTCCTGAAGTTAAAATTCATAAAGATAGTGCAGGTGAAGAACAGTTAAATTTATACATTAGAAATGGCAAGCCTACCCTTTTGTATTTTACTTCTGATTATTGCAGAGATTGTCAGGAAGTTAAGCCAGTTATAGAGAGTCTTAAGAAAAAATATGAAGATCAAGTTGACGTTTTGATAGTTGATATTAGAGCCAGCGATGCTCTTAGCAAAGAAGCTATAAAGCAGTACAGGGTTCTGGGTGTTCCAATGACAGTCTTTGTAAAGAAAGATGGGTCAAAATATAAGGTTGTTCCCGGCTCTTACCCTGAAGAGACATATGAAAGGCATGTTCAAGCAATATTAAAGTGATTACAGATATACATTTATCTCCCTATTTCCCCCCTGTTTGTTTAGCGGCGTCGCAGAGCGGCGCCCTGAACTTTAAAAGGATTCTTCACTATCTGTGGAAATTTTATCCCTGCTTTATTAAAATATTTCTAGTGCCTATAATTTCTTTACGTTTTTTCACCAGAGGCACTGTTTGAGCGGGTTTCCGCTTTTATTTAGAGAAGGCCTGCCATGGAAGAACATTTAACACAACTTCTTGAATCTGCTATAACACAGAAAGCTCTGTGGGCCTTTATTATAGCCCTGGCAGGAGGTATTATTAGCTCTCTGTCACCCTGTACTCTTTCCATATTGCCTATTATGGCTGGCTATATAGGAGGATATTCAGAAGATAAGATCTCAAGGGCCTTTTTTAACTCTCTGCTCTTTGTGGCAGGATTTACAATTACTCTCACAGCAGTAGGCCTGATTGCAGCACTTGCTGGAAAGGTTATGGGTGCTTTTATAGGGCCATACTGGTTTGTTTTTCTGGCTGTTATTTGTATTTTAATGGGGCTGGGTCTTCTGGAAGCTTTCTATATTCAGATACCGAGGGTTTTCAAAGAGATGCCAGAGCGCAAATACGGCAAAATACTTTCGCCTGTAATTCTTGGTCTGGTCTTCGGTACAATGGCTACACCATGTTCAACGCCAATACTGATAACGATTTTGAGTTTTGTTGCCTATGAAGGCAGTATTGTTTATGGTTCACTTATGCTTGTCGCCTATGCTATTGGTCACAGCATTCTTCTGCTTTTAACCGGTACTTTTACCGGAGTAATCAAGCAAATAGGCCATGTCAGGCACTGGGGATTCTATATTAATAAGGTTAGTGGTGTTATGCTGATACTTATTGGTATCTATCTCTTTCTTTATAGTTTATTTCCGAAACTCAGGTTCTTTTGAAAAGACATGTAGTTTTTAGTTAAGCAATCTTCTGATGGTTCCAAGAAGTTCTTCCTGGTCGAACCCGCCTTTAGTGATATAGTCAGACGCTCCTGCTGCCAGCCCTTTTTGTCTATCTACTTCTGATGCAAGTGAGGTAACAAGTATTACCGGTATATTAGACAGCATCTCATCTTTCTTTATACGCTTTGTGAGTTCATAGCCACTTATGTCAGGCATTTCTACATCGCTTACTACCAGATCAAAATGTTGTGTAGTCAGTTTTGTGAGGGCATCAAGGCCATTAACTGCTACAGTAACGTTATAGCCAGCTGCTCTGAGAATGTTACGTTCCAGAATTCTTGTTGTTACAGAGTCATCGACAACCAGAATATCTTTTTTGCCTGATTCAGAGTCTTTTTGTTTCAGGGATGCTTTAAGCGCCATTCCATGGGTCATCTGGGCTGTTTTAACCAGATCGCCGACGTTGAGTATCAAACAAACTTCCCCTGAACCCAGTGTAGTTACTCCTGCTACGTTTCTAACTCTCATGAGGGGTGGTTCCAGGTTTTTATGGAGTATTTCTTGATCTCCGAGAAGGCCATCAACCTTAAAGCCTATGTTCATATCTTCTGTTTGAAGCACAAGCACAGTTATTTTGTCTTTTTTGTTTCTATTAGGGCTATCTTTAGGTAGTTCCAGCAGGTCACTCAGGTTATAGAGAAAGACCGGTAGTCCTCCTACAAGTACTGCTTCTCTGCCTTCTTTGAAGAAAACTTCTTCAGGGTTTATTAATACAGCTGATTGTATTGCTGAAGTAGGTACAGCATAGGTTTGACCTTTTAGCCTTATCAGGAAAACCTGTATGGTAGACATTGTTACTGGTAGCTGAATGGATACACGGCAGCCTTCACCAAGTTTTGAGGTCACTTTTACTTTTCCATTAAGCTGTGTAATCTTTGTGTGGACAACATCCATACCTACCCCTCTGCCAGAGATATCTGTTACTTCTTCACCGGTTGAGAAACCTGGCCAGAAAATAATATTCATTATTTGTGTTTCTGACATGGCTGCTAGCTCAGAAGGGGTGAGAAGTTCCTTTTCGAGTACTTTTGTTTTGATTTTTTCTATATCTATGCCTCTGCCGTCGTCGATAATTTCTATAAGTACGCTGTTTTCAAGATGTCTGGCGTTCAGTAAAAGTTTTCCTGATGCGGGTTTGGCATTCTTTTCTCTGTCTTCCGGGCTTTCTATGCCGTGATCAATAGCATTTCTGATCAGGTGCATCAGTGGTGATTTGATTTCTTCAATGATTTTTTTGTCTACAGTTGTTTCACTGCCACGTACTTCGAGCTCAATTTCTTTTTTTTGTTCTCTGGCAAGATCTCTAACCATCCTCGGGTACATATTGAATATTGTTGCTAGAGGCAGCAGCCTGACGTTTTTGATTCTATTCTCAAGTTCATTGATTATTAGCGTTAGCCGTGTGTCATCTTCCTGAATATTTCTGTAAAGCTGATTAAGATAATTAGTTAGATGGGCCAGTCTATCTGAATTTTCTCTAATAATTGCGTTCATATCCTTGCCAGGAGTGTAGATAGAAGTTCCTTCTGGCATGAAAGTTGATTTTTTAAGGCTAGCAGGCTTTTTGCTGATGTTTTTAACAGTATATTTAGTTTTAGCCCAGTCTCGTTGCCATTCATCAACTAGATGCAGGAGTTTTTCTATATCTGTAAGACGTTCTTTGGCTTTAATTTTGGCTATAATGAGTTCTCCTACCTGTGCAACTAGCTGGTCAAGCTTTCTTGTGTCTACACGCAGGGTTTTAATGGTGTATGTTTCGGCTGAATCGCCTGTATCTTTTGCTGGTGTCATTTGTCCGGTGGGTGAAATATTTGTTTTAGGTGTAAACATTGATGAGTGAACCTGTGCAGCAGGTGGGGTTGTTATTTGTCGTGTGGTTTGTATTTCCTGGGGTTCAGTTTTTGGTATTTCTTTACTCTCTTTAGTCTCTGTTATTGAAGGCTGTTCTGTAGTGTTTTCTTCTATACGTATGCGTGTATAATTATCCTGAAATATTTCTGGTTCTAGCTCTTCTTCAAAAGGTATGCCTGCTGAAAGTCTTGCTGTCTGGTGAAGTATCATAAGTCTCTGATATATAAGACTGGGGTCATCAATAATTTCGTCTCTTGTGTCTTCTGAAAAGTTTACTATAGCAGTAGAAGCTTCTATGCTTTGCGCTATTACAGTAGCCATTTCTTTACTGAATAGTATTTTATTTTCGCTAACTTCTGACAGGATGGCATCTATCTTGGCTATTATGGCTAAAAGTTCCTGTCTGTTTTCGTTATAGGCAAGGTCTTTAGTACGTTTAATGTTTTCAATAGTTTTTTGAAGTGCTGATTTGTTGTTTTCATTGTGAGAAAGTATATTAAGGTCATCTGTAAGATATTGTAATAATGTTTCGATAGACTCTTTGCCGGGTTTTTCTGTTGGAGGTGGCTTTGCAGAAGACCAGTAGACGTTTTTAGGCATTTTATCTTCTTCTTTTTCAAGCCCTTCTGGTGGTACTTTAGGTTTAATACCTTCCAGAGCACCCAGTTCCAGGTCTCCTATTTCTTCATCAGTGAGTGATAGTGGATCAATTTCAAGTTGTTTTTTAGATTCTTCTTTTTTCCTGTCGTCAACAATCTTTTGAGCTTTTGCCTCTTCTTTTTGTTCTTCTTCTGTGAGGGGTTTAACACCTAGATCTTTTAAAACTTCTTCTTCGTTGAAGTCCAGTGCATCACTGGAAAGTGCGATCTTCTTTTTATGGCTTTTTTTAGGTTTATCATTCCCCTTTTTGTAGGTGTTCATCTTTTCTTCTATTTGTTTTTCCAGTTGATCAAGGTTGAGGCTTGTTTCATAGCCTTCCTGATCATATTTTTCTTCAATAATTTCTTTTACTTTAAGCAGGTATTTTTCTATTTTTGTTATCATATCGGCATTAATGAAGAGTTCTTCTTTGACTGCCTCTTCGAGTATATCTCTGATGCTATGGGCGATTTCTTTTATTTCATCGAACTTTATAAAGCGTGTGGATCCTTCAAGTGAGTGGGCACTGCGGTATACTTCAGCAAGTATTTCTCTATCATAAGGGAACAGCTTTAATCTTTCCAGTGATTTAAATATAAAGTCAATGTTTTCACGACTTTCTGCATAAAAAATTTGTTTGAGCTCGGCTAGCTCTTCCTCTGAAAAATCATTTTTTGAGAGTTCAAGCTCTTCTTCGATAGTTTCAGCTATTTCTTCTGTTTTAGTCTTGGATACGGGTATATTAAGCTTTGAGAAAGTATCTAATGCTCTACTGTCAATAGTTTTATCTTCAGGTGAACTGGAAGATCTTTCAGGATCTTTTTTTCTGAGTTCAAATTGAGGGAATTTATCTTCTTCCTCCTCCTCATAATAATCATCTTCAGATTCTTCTGGTTCTGCATTGATCGCTATTTGAGCCTGATGAGCCCCGAGTAACTTTGTAAATTCACCTGTTTCAATCATTTTAAGTTGTGTGAGTATGGCGGTTACATCGACTTTGTGGGTGCCTTTGTTCTTTATGGAATCTTCAATGATGCTGGCAATAGCGTCTACGGCACTGCACATGATATCAATCAATTCTGGAATGATTTCAAGTTCGTTGTTGCGGGCCAGCCCGAAGATGTCTTCAAGCTTATGAGCGATAACCTGTACATCGTCAAGGCCTATCATGCGGGCGGCGCCTTTTAAACTATGGGCTTCTCTAAAAATTTCCTGTATAATCCTTGCGTCTTTAGGGTTTGCCTCAAGACGCAGCATATTGTCGTTTAAATTCTGTATTTGTTCTTCACTCTCCTGCTGGAAGATACTCAGGATCTCTTCAAGTTCCTCTTCTGAAAATTCCATAGTTTTACCTAATGTTGTTATTGTTAGTGATTAATATCTCGTTGAGACTTTGTGTTACCTGCTCCAGAATTATTATAGCATTTTTGCTCTTTTCGATTGTTTCAACAGAATCTTTTATGCCTGTGTTGACTGCTATCATTACGCTTGAAACATCGCTGGCATACTTAAACTGTTCTCTAGATGCTGAAACGATTGTTTCTATGGCTTCTACAGTTTCTTGCATGGTGGATCTTAACGCATTAATGGTTTCAGCTGCTTGATTAGCCAGATTAACACCGGCTTCAATTTCTTTAGTGCCTTCTTCGGTTGCCATAACAGTGGAATTGGTTGCTTGCTGAATATCATAGATCAAAGAGGTTATTTTATTGGTTGCCTGCTTGATTTGATCTGCGAGTTTTCTTATTTCACTGGCTACAACGGCAAATCCTCTTCCATGTTCACCTGCCCTTGCTGCTTCAACGGCTGCATTAAGTGCAAGCATATTTGTCTGTTCTGTAATGTCTTCTACTACACCTACGATGCTGCCTATTTGCTGGGTATGCTCACTGAGTTCTAATATCTGTTCTGCGATGGTTTCTATTTTCTGCTTGAGTGTGGCCATCTTTTTGATGTTTACATGCATGGATTGCTGGCCTTCTTCAGATATTTTCAAAGCCTGATTGGATTTATCTGCAACTTTCTGTGCACTATGTTTTGTGTTCTCTGAAGTGTAGCTCAGCTGTTTGATTAGTTTTTGAATATCATCTATGAGTTCAAGCTGCCTGTTGACAGACGTTTCATATTTTATGCTTGCCTTATTGATAACATCTGTTGCTTTGTTAGTGGAATTACCAGCATCAGATATTGGTTTTTTCAAAGCAATGGAAGCCCATTTAGAAAAATAATAATCTAATGCTATTGTTGCAGCAACAAGCATACCTAAAAGAATCAGCCAGTTGAGCCAGAGAGAAATATTTCCGCTGGCCAGGTTTAGCACAACCAAGAATATAACAAATGTAATGACAATTAAAACGGTGTTTACAATTAATTTTACTGTAATTCGTTCATTAAAATTAAGTTTGTTAAACATATAATTAATTTATACTCCCCGGTGAAATGATTTGTTTTACTGATTCTGAAATGTTTATTTTTAAGTTCATTTACTTTTCGTCAGACGTCAGTTATCTTAATTATTATAGTAGATAAAGATTTTTAAGAATATACTTCATAGATATGAAAGGCAAAATCTTAATTATAGATGATAGTATAACACAGGCAACCACAATAAAGTTTGCTCTGGTTAAGGCTGGCTTTGATGTTGTAGTGGCAAAAGATGGCATTGAAGGTATTACCATGGCATATCAAACCTTCCCTGATATTATTGTTTCTGACATTATAATGCCTGAAATCAATGGATACCAATTGTGCAGGGTGCTTAAGAATGACAATCTGACCAAACGTATTCCTATAATATTGCTTACGAGCCTTGATGAAAAGATAGATCGCTTTTGGGGCATAAAAGCCGGTGCAGATTCTTTTTTTGTTAAAGGTGGGCAGCTTTCAAAGCTACTTGAAGAGATTAATAACTTTTTATCCACAACTTCTCTTCTATCAGAATCAGAGAGAAAACGCCTGGTTGAAAGAAGAAAGGTTGAGTCTACTAATATAAAATCACGGGTTAACCAGCTTTTAGACCAGTCTTTAATTGAATCAACGATTACAAATGAGTTTAGAAATCTTTCAGAACTTATTCATGATCGTATGTTCCTGACGAAAGGGCTGTTTTCATTACTATACAGTATACTTGATTTTCAGGTTGCAGGCATTTATTTCAATGATCATGGTGATGATAAAAAGCTTCTCAGTTTATGTTTGAACGATATAGATGCCAATGAAACCCTTATAGATCAGATTAGAGAAGACTTTTTTGAAGTTGTTCATTCTGATATTTACAGCTCTGAGCACATACACATGTTTGAACATGAAATCTTTGAAGAACATAAAGGTGATAGCAAACAAACAATTAACGATATAAGTCAGTTTTCATCCAAGATTATAATACCTATAACTTATGGCAAACAGGTATTAGGTGGATTGTGTCTCTATAACCTATCTCATAATCACTATAAAGAAGAACATCTTATAAAGCTGGTATCTGAAGAGCTTGTATTATTGCTTCGTTTGAGAAGTTTGTATATTGAAACAAAAATTCTGGCTATTACAGACGGACTGACTAAACTCTTTAACAGGCGCTATTTTCAGGATGTCTATGAAAGAGAATTTAACAGATCTAAAAGGTATAAGACTCCGCTGAGTGTTGTTATGATTGATATTGACTTCTTTAAAAAGTTGAATGATACATATGGACACCAGTTAGGTGATATTGTACTGGTGCAGGTGGCCTCTATTATCAAACAGAACTACCGCAAAACTGACTGTGTTGCAAGATTCGGCGGTGAAGAGTTTATTGCTGTGCTGCCTGAAACGAATCTTGAGCAGGCACAGATACCTACAAAGAGGATGAAAGATACTATTGAAGAAACTACTTATGAATGGGATGACGATATAGTTAATGTTACTGTTAGTGTTGGTATTGCAAGTATGCTTCCTGAACTAAAAAGAGATCATGAACTTATTAAAAGAGCAGATGAAGCATTGTATAATGCCAAGAAAAATGGTAGAAATAGAATAGAACTTTATACTACGGGTTAATTACCATGGATAAACAGTTCCTTATTACAGATAATGTTGATGTGAAAAAATATAAACTCTATATGGGGTTTAGTCTTGAGGATCGTCTTTATGCAGCACCCGCTGAAAGTATCGTTGAAGTTATTAAATTGCCGATGTTAAATATACCTGAATACTTGCCAGAGTACATTGTGGGTATACTTAACCTCAGAGGTAATATTATTAACGTACTTGATATTAGAAGCCTTCTGGGTATGTCCCTTAAAACCTATACTAAAGAAGATTGTATTCTGGTATTAAACTATAATGATAAGACCTGGGGCCTAATTGTAGATTCTGTTAATAATGTTATCAATATTAATCTTGATCATATCTCACATACACCTTATGGAACAAAAGATAGACATACTATTATTAAGAGTGTTGCCCGTACAGAACAGGGTTTGCTGGCAATATTAAACCTTGATTTTATTTCTTCAATTGTTTCTTCAGCTGATGAAAAAGTTCCGCTGGAAGACCTGAAGGAACAGTATGATTTGCCGGTGCTGCAAAAACTTTCAGGCAGGGTTGAACATACATTTGATAGTGATGAAAAATCCCTTGAAATGTTTCAAAGACGTGCTAAAGAACTTCAAAAAGAACTCAGCCTATCGCTGGAAAAAGAACGCAGGCAGGATCAAAAATTTATGAGCTTTCTTCTCAATAATGAACTCTATGCAATTAGCCTGAAATACATTAGAGAGTTCAGTAAAGTTATTAATCTTTCTCTGGTGCCCTGTTTGCCAGAGTTTTATATTGGCCTGAGCAACTTGCGGGGTGAGTTTATACCTGTCGTTGATATCAAAGGCTTTCTTGGTATATCTAAAACGCCGATTACTGATAAGACAAAAATCATTTTTACCAAGACAAACCAGATGCAAATAGGTATTATAGTAGATGAGGTCTTCGATATCATTAATGTGTCTTCTGACAGGATAAATAAATCAGCGGTCATGCAGATGGATAAGACTAAATACACTTCAGGCGAGATAATTCTGGATACAAATACGGTGATAAATATTTTTGATCTTGAAAAATTCTTGCAGGATGAGCGGCTTATTATTGAAGAGGCTGTGTAAAAACTAACACATATGTATTAATATCTTGTGGCTAATTGTGATGTCAGGATCCGGTGAAATACTTTTTTATACCTGAAAACGCCAGGGACTTGCCCGGGCGTCTTCTTAATGCTTATTTTTGTGCCTGACTAATACATAGAACTTACAGATTTGTTTTGCAGCAGAGAATGATTTAGCGGGCAGTTTTTGAAATTTCTTCTGAGCATCCCTCTGTAGAAACTGATTGTTTCTTCTCTGCCGTTTTGCTGATCCAGCTCTAATAGAAGGTGATCTAGTTGCTGGCAATTCAGAATACCATTGCACTTAAAGTGACAGCTGGGGTATTTCATTCTGTCCTCCCTGGACTTTAAACATGACCACTTAGTATAAACAATAGTGTTAGCAAATAAAACTAACTCATTTTAGCTTATGTCGCTGTTTTCTGATAGATGATAAAAAAAAACAGACTCAAAGCGTTGTGCTTTGCAGTTTTTAGTGAATTATTTACCAGGTTGCCTTACGGTTAAGATCTTATATTTTAATGATACTTTATTTTTTGGTTGTTGTAATGATCCGTGGGGATGAAAAAAGGATGATTTTTTATATTCAGGGCTTAGAAGTTTCCATTTGATGTATATATTTTTTGGCTGTATGAGCTAGATCCAGACGTGGTTCAAGGTTTATGAAGGTGTTAAACGCAGATATAGATTTTTCGTTGTTGTTTAATTTTTTATAAACCAGCCCGAGTATAAAATATGCCTGAGCATCCTGAGGGTTTTCTTTGACTATTTGCTCATAATGCTTTATGGCATCTCTGAGGGCTTTTTTGTTATGATAGGCCTGAACCAGGTTTTTATAGTATAAAGCAAATTCAGGATTGATTTTAATGGCGTGTTGATAAGACATAATAGCCAGATCATACTCTTTTACGACTTCATATGCCTGCCCGAGATTGTTGTATAAAGAGGCACTCATTGTTGCATTAGGATTCAGCATTATTGCCAGCTTAAATTCATTTATAGCATGCAGCGGATACCCCTGACTTAAATATTCCATGCCTCTTCTGTTATGTTGAATGGCATTATTAGATGCATTAACACGTATGTTTTCAGATGGATCAGTATTTTCAAGAGGGTTCTGTGCAATTGCTGGCAGCTGACACAAAACTAACATACTTAAAAGAATGCTTAAATGAAATGAATTCATTATGATAGATACCTTTAATCTTCTGGTAGCAGGTTTAATTCTAACCCCTCATAAGCTGCAATGGTATCAGGATAGATTTTTTGAGTATTCTTTTCGGCCTGTTGAATGGTTTCATCATCGTAAGAGGGGTCATAGTGGAACATAACGAGTGTTTTAGCATTAGCGCTATTTGTTGCTTCGACGGCCATTTCAGGTGTACTGTGGCCATAACCCTGCTTGGGCGTGATGGGTGAACTATAATCATCGAGCAGGTATTGTGTATCGTGAATAAGGATATCAGCATTGCGGGCAAATGTTGCCAGCCGGCTATCTCCTCCTATATAACTTTCTTTATCTGATGCATAGACAACACTTTTGCCTTTCCAGTCTACTCTAAAGATTAATACGCCATCTTTAGGGTGTGCATAGCTCTTGAAGGTAGTTATTTTAGCTACATTATCAGGTATAGGTTCTGAATCGGATTTGTAAATATTTCTGACTTCTGGTTCTTTTTTGTTAGGATAGAGTAGAAGCATTTCAGTCTCTTTGAAGTTTCTGATATGCATTTGTGCTGCCATTTCGCCCAGATCCACAGGGAAGAAGGGTGTAAACATTGAGTGTGAAAGAGTTTCAGCAAAATCAACATTGAGACTTTTTGCACCGAACATATACAGGGCTGAGGTGCCGATGAAGGCCGGTTTAAAGAAAGGAAAACCCTGAATATGGTCATGATGCGTGTGACTGAAGAGCATGGTAAGTGTAATAGGCTTACGATCCAGGTTATTTGTACCGCTGGAAATAAATTCTTTTATAAGTTCATTGCCCAGATTAATGATACCTGTTCCGGCATCGATAATAACCCTGTGTCCATTGACTTTTATTTCTACGCAGGATGTGTTACCCCCGTATTTCAAGGTATATCCGGATGGATTGGGATGACTGCCCCGTACGCCATAAAATTTAATTGAAAACTTATCTTTTTGCTCCATTGTCTGCCCCGGCAATGTATTGTCACTTACTTTTTATAAGTATATATGATTTGTGAATTTTTACAAATTATTAAAGAGAATGTTACAGGCATTATTGTTGAAAAATCTATAACCATTTTTTTTTAAAGCTGGTAAAGCTTTTGGCATGGATTATGACGGTATGTGCTTATTGATAGTGTTATATAGATGTATTATACGGTTAACTTGTTGTATTGAGAGTAATAATGATTGAATAGATCGTCAAAATTGCTTATGCCTGAGTATGCCCCTACTTTTTGAACGCACATCGCCCCTGCAGCGTTGCCCAGCTGGACGCATTTCACTGTGTTATATCCGCAGGCAAGCCCTTTTATGAACCCTGCCAGAAAGCAGTCTCCTGCACCGGTAGAGTCTACCAGTTCTACAGGAACTGCTGGAATATGTTCTGATATGGTCTTTGTTTTGATATAACTGCCGTTTTTATCCATTTTGAGTATAATATTTTGACTACCTTTATCTGTAAACCAGTTAATGACGTCTTGAATGTGTTTTTTGCCTGATATAACCTGTGCTTCTTCATAGCTTGGAGTAAAATAATCAATATAAGGCAAAGCAGGAACGATCAAATGCTGATTTGGCCGGGTCAACCATACAGTATCTACAATGCTTAAAACGTTTTTGTCACGGCATTTTTGCAGCAGAGAAGGCAGATCAGGCAGAAGACCGTCAAGAATAAAGCATGATCCGACGAGTATTACATCAAAGTTATCCAGCAAATCCCAGTTATAATCATTGATTGAAAGGTTGATATAGTTGCCAGGGTTGCATATAAAGCTTCTATCTCCGTCTCTGGTGATTAAGACATTTACTATAGAAGTATATTTATTTTCTCTGTTGAGTATATAGCAGTCATTGACGCCTTCTTCCTTCAGGATATGCCTTATTATGGTTCCTGCATAGTCGTTGCCTATTTCACCCATGACGAAACTTTGCAAACCAAGGCGATTCATGGCTACGGCTGAGTTTAGAGCACCGCCGCCACCAAGCACTTTAATGGAATCCACTTGAACGGCGTGGTTGGGTGCTGGCAGTTCATCGAGGTTTTGTATCAGTATATCCAAACAAATGCTGCCCAGAGATAGAACTTTCATTGGTTAATTCCTTATTTTGTTGAGTAATATTCATTGTTATTATTATGTAACCTGATATTACTATAATAATACTTCAAAATGTCTTCATAATGGAAGCCCTTTTCTGCCATTCCTCTTGCTCCCCACTGACAGAGTCCTGTTGCATGCCCTGCCCCTCTTGATATAATTTCGCAATTATTCTTGTGGCAGTTGATTTTATACTTGACACCCGGCACTGCACCCCAGCCGAGATTTTTCCCGAGCTTGAGCCAGAACTGATATGCTGAAAATAACCTGTTACCTGCTCTTATAGCCTGAATGTCGTGGTTTTTTTTTCTTACGAACTCTATATCAGGGTGGCCTGCAATCTCAATAAGGCGGTCTTTTTTGATAGAAAAGTATTTTGCCATATAGAAATTTGAATCTTTATCGTATGGGCAGATAACCTCTCTGAGATAGCTGACAGGTTCACCCCTGAAAACATCTTCGTTGTTGAGTGTTTTGCCTCCGCAGGTTGAGTGGTATAATGCTTCAATTGGTTGCCCCTGAGAATCTATTATAATGATGTTTTGCACTGTTTTAACAGCCTTTGTATAAGCCGGGTTTATACCATCTATCCCTCTGTATGACTGATTTTGAGTGCTATCTTTAATATTAAGACGTTTGTTTTGCAGGTATTTTAAGTATGTATGTATTGCGATTGCCTGTGCTTTTACTGCTTCTTCTGGCCAGCCAGGGGGTAGTTCGCTTCCTGTAACTGATAGAATATAATCTTCAATAGGAGTATTATTAAAAATTGTAAGACTTTTATTGTTATTTTTAATTTCTATTGTACCTGTATAGCATCTTTGAGAGTTATTTACTGTAATACACAGTTTACCCTGAGTTTCATGGGCCAGTGTGATATCTGCCGGCAGACTGTTTGTAAGTGATGTAGTGTTATCAGAGAGTTTTAAATGTTTATGGTCAGGTTTAATACAGCTCCCGTTTTTGATGTATGTGTTGAGTTCGTTTATTTTGGCTTGAGAACTAACACATATGTGTTGTATTCTCCGGGTGCTAAAAAGCTCTACCCTGACGGTATTTTGTGGTTCTGTTGAGCCTGCCGGATTGCTGATAGCTATCAACAGCCAGAAGCTGTATACAACACATGATATACATGTTAAAAGAGATTTTTTTGTTTGCATATATTAAGTACCTTTACTGCAAGTGGTACTGCGTCAGAGAAGCCTGTACCTTCATTAACGAATACGCAGAAAGCGAGGCGTGGGTTGTCATATGGCAGGTATCCTGTGCACCAGCCGCAGGTTTTTTCAGCTTTAATGGGGGCTGTGCCTGTTTTGGCGGCGGCCCTGAAACCTTTTTCGTTTAGAAGTTTAGCAGTGCCTGTACTGGCAGCGCCTTTCATTCCGCTTTGTATTGCTTTCATTGTATGTGAGCTGACTGTTATGATTTCTTCTGTTGCTGGTGGAGTTGTGCGCCATAGCGGTATGTAGATGCCATTGCGGGCTATGGTGCAGCTGAGGTTCAGTATGTTAGCGGGGGTTAGCAGCAGGTTTCTATCGGTTCCCAGGGCCAGCTGTTCGGTTAATCCGTTTGGGGGCAGAAAGTTAGCCGGGGGTATAGTACTTTCACTCTTTAGTTCTGGTCGATCGAGTTTAAAGGTGTAGTAATATTTTAGCAGGTCACAGGGGGCTATTTTTCTTGCCTGATTGAGAAAATAGAGGTTACAGGATTCTTTGATAGCTGTTTCAAGGGTCATTATGCCATGGCCGTTCGGGTTCCAGCAGTTTATTTTTCTGTTGCCTCTAATGTCGAATCCTTTGCAGTAGTATTTGTGGTCTTTATGGATGATTTTTTCTTCCAGCAGTGCTGTAGCTGTGATGATTTTAGCTAGTGACCCGATCGGGTAGCCTTTTATCGCTCTTTGCATTGCGGAGCATCCAGTGAGCAGCCCTGTTTGAATGTCTGCTATTAGTGCGATTCCCCGGTTAGAAACGGCGGTTTTGAGTTCATCATCAAACGTTTCATTTTTAAAATCAAATCCTGCCAGAAATGGCAGGGCTGCAAGCATTATCAAAAATTTTCTTCGTGAAAATTTCGTATAAAGATTTTTATTATTAGATAAAATGGTATGGTACATCTCAATTGCAGGAGTTATGCTCAGGACGTTTTTTAAACTGATTATTTTTATAAGTATAGTATTTGCGCTGGCCGGTGTAAACAGTCCGGTGTATTGTGCTGGTTTGACTTATGTGCAGCTGGCACGGATAGCGGTAGAAAGCCACCTGAAGGGCGAAGCGGTGGATTATAAAAGTTTTCCACTGAAGCAGGCTCCGTCAGAAAAGGTTCTGGGGGTATTTGTGACACTTCTTGATTCTGAAAAGAAATCAAGAGGATGCTGGGGAGAGTTATACCCCGGGGTGGGGCTGAAAGAGGCTATTATTAACGCAGCAATAGGCTCTGTAAAAAGAGATTATCGCTATGAGCCTGTTAAACTCTCAGAAATAAAAGATCTAAAGCTACAGGTTACTATTGTAAGGCGTATTGAGCCTGTTTCTTCTACCAAGGAAGTGAATCCGCTTGTTAATGGTATGATGGTAACTTCGGGTGGCAAATCAGGTATATTGATGCCAGGAGAGGCTATAGATGCCCACTATCAAATGGTTCAATGTAAACTAAAAGCAGGAATACAGCCTGGAGAACCTTTTAATCTTTTCAGGCTGGTTACAGGTGTTTATAAAGAATAATTAAGAGGATTATAAAATGCTTAAATGGGTTGTTACACTAACGGTTTTGATAGCACTGGCAGCAGTAGGCTTGCTTGTAGAAAAGCCCCGTGGTAGTATAGTAGGGTCTGTTATACTTGAAGCGAGTGCCAAAGAAGGTTATGATGCTGTCTTTAATACTGATAATGTTAAAGAAGCAAACGCACGTGTTATAGCCTATGGTAATGTGGTTAGAGCTTCATACGTTGATAAAGATGGCAAATTCAGGATTGATGGCCTTCCAGTTGGTAACTATAGCCTGAGAGTCAGGGCAGACGGCTATAATTCACAATCACAATGGAATATAAAAGTTTCAGAAAACAAAATAAAAAAGATTGAGCAGTTCAAACTGTATTTTCTGTCACCCAGTTTAGACCTTGCATCTAATACAAAGGTTTATACAACACAGGAACACCCGTATTTGTGGTTTACATCTTCAGCTATTAAAGATGTTCAGTTTAAACTGTATCGCTTTGACCCTGTAAAAATGCTGAAAAAGAAAGAGATTAATACTGATAACTATTTTAACTTCCTTATTGGAAACTATTATTATGGTTCTTATGACTTTGTATCAGAGATAACAAAAGACAATGAACCTGTAAAAACCTGGGAACAGAAGGTAATCTATGGCAGTGATGATTACGCCCGTAATAATGTTAGCTTCGATAGCCGTCTTTCTGAAGGCAGTTATCTTCTTGTAGCAGAGGCTAAATCAACAGTTGATGGTAGAGAAACCTCAGATGCATACTGGTTTGGAGTAACTAAAATAGGTCTTATTGCTAAACAGGACCCGGAAAAAATGTTGTTTAGAACTGTTAACCTCGAAACTCTTGAACCTGAAGCCGGGGTTAAGCTGAAAATCTATGATAGAAGTAATAAATATGCTCTGATGGCTACAGTACAGACCAATAAAGACGGCATTGCAGAATATTTATTTGATAAAGATTATTCAAATAGATATTCTTCGCTTTTTGTGCTTGCAGAAAAAGGTGAATCGCTTGCTGTTAATGGTTCTTATGCCTGGTATTACACATCAGATAAATACCGGGTGTATGTATATACAGACAGGCCAATTTACCGGCCAGACCAAACTGTCTATTTTAAAGGTATAGTGAGAACAGTGGAAAAAGAGGGTATTAAAAACCTTCAGGATGAATCACTCAAGGTTACAATCTTCAATCCGGATGATGATCCGCTGAAAGTTTATAACCTCAAAACAAATAAATTTGGTACCTATAACGGTCTTTTAACCCTGCCTAAAAATGCAATGCTTGGTGCATACCGCATTAAGACTGAATTGCACGATCAGGAATATTACAGTTACTTTGAAATTAGCGAATACCGTAAACCAGAGTATAAAGTAGATGTTAAAACGGCTTCAGACCTTGTTATAGGTGGCTCAAGAGCTACAGCAACTATTATGGCAAACTATTTCTTTGGATACCCTGTAACAGGTGCAAAAGTTAAATATACTGTTTATGCTAAACCTGACTATAGCCTTAAATGGAAACTTATACCCAGGCCTGAATACTATTCTTACTACGACGACTGGGATGATGATGATATGTATTACTATACTGGCTATCGTTATGGAGATTCTTCAGGAGAAATTATTGCACAGGGTTATGCTACAACTGATGAAAACGGAGAAGCAAAGGTTACATTTGATACAAAGCCTGTTAGTATTAGTGAAGATTCTTTCTATAGCTACTATGATGCCATGGCCCAAAAATACTGGGTAGAGGCAGAAGTTACCGATATAAGCAGAAAAACATCTACAGGTAAAGGCGGATTTAATGTTGTGGCAGGTGAATATGCCATGTTTCTTGATACAGACTATTATGTTTATACCCAAGATCAGGATATAAGAGTCAACGTCAGGACAATAGACTATGATAAGAACCCGGTGTCAAGAAGAGTCGATCTACAGCTTCAGAAATGGGATTGGAACAAGGATGAATGGGAATATACTAATCCTAAAGTTATTTCCAATAGTCATGTTACTACTGATAAGAAGGGAGAAGCTACTTCTATACTTGAAATACCAGCTAATGCTCCAACTCGAACCTACCGTATCATTGCTTATAGCAAAGATAGTCAGGGCAATCAGATTACATCAGCCTCTTATGTCTGGGTTTCTAACTATGCCTACCGTGCTTCAAAAGCAGAGGTAAAGCCTAAAATTCAGGTCACACTTGATAAAAAGGTCTATCAACCCGGAGATATAGCTAAAGTCATGATAGTTTCTCCGGTTAAACCTGTGAAAGGCCTTCAAGCATTACTTACAATTGAAGGCAATACGCTGTATGAACATAAGCTGATAGATATAACAGATCCGGCAATGATGATACGACTTCCTGTCAAAGCGAATTATATGCCGAATGCTTATATTTCTGTCTCACTGGTTGGGCCTGAGAAACAGTTCTATCAGGATACTAAAATGATAAAGATATCACCTGATACAAACTTCTTAACGCTTGATATTAAACCCGATAAAGAACGATACATGCCTCAGGAAGAGGTAAAATATACTATTAAAGCAACTGATTCTAGAGGTAACCCTGTGCAGGCTGAGCTTTCAGTAGGTGTAGTAGATGAAAGCATTTATGCTATCAGAGAAGACTATACGCCTGATATTAAGAAGTTCTTCTATCAAAAGAATCCTAATCTGGTTCAGACGTCTTATTCCTTTGCACAGAACTACTCAGCCGGTGGAGATAAAATACAGCCACGCATAAGAAAAGACTTCAAAGATACAGCATTCTGGAATGCTACTGTTACTACTGATGAAAATGGCATAGCTATAGTTAAATTTAAGCTGCCAGATAATCTTACAACCTGGAGAACTACTGTAAGGGCAGTTACTCAGGAAACAAAGGTAGCCTCGGCTATTAATAATATACTGGTAACAAAGGATATTATCGTGCGTCTGGCACTTCCACGCTTTTATACTGTGGGTGATAAGGCTGTTCTGTCTACGATAGTGCATAACTATACTGAGAATAAACAGGATCTACAGCTTAAGCTCAACCTGCCCTCTAATTTTAAGTCATTGAAGAAGAACGATACCTTTGTGCAGGTTGCTTCTATGGATAAAGCCAGACAGGACTGGATGGTAGAAGCTGTTACAGCCGGTGAAGCCAAAGTGCAGGCCTTTGCGCTGTCTTCTGCTATAGAGGGTGATGCAGTTGAGCATGACATAAATGTTTTACCGTATGGTATATTGAAATCTAATGTGCTATCAGCGAAAAATACTGATGATACAGCTGTAATACCAATAGAGAACAAGATAACAGAAAAAATTGTCCCCGGTAGTCTTAACTGGCAGGTCAGGCTGACAGCTTCGCCAGCAGGTATGATACTTGGCAGTCTTGATTACCTGATTGGTTATCCATATGGCTGTGTTGAACAGACAATGAGTAAGTTGCTCCCCAGTTTAATAGCTGGTGATATATCAAAAACTCTTGGTGTACCGCTAAAACCTAAGTCAGAGAAGAAGCTCAAAGATGTTGTAGCTGATGGTCTTGACCGCCTTTACAAAATGCAGAATACAAATGGTGGCTGGGGCTGGTGGACTGAAGGAGAGGCAGATGTGTATATGACTACATATGTATTACATGGCCTCAAGTATGCTATTGATAGTGGTTATAAAATAGATCGAAAACGTGTTGATAATGCTGTTAGCTGGTTGGAGGGTTATCTGGCCCGAAATGAAGTTCAAAAGGAGATGAATAACTTCTTTGCAGGTTCTGCTGACCGTATAAATCTTAATTCCAGAGAGGTAACGAATCTTTGTTATGCCAGTTATGTGCTTTCTTTGTACGGTAAGAAAAACGAGGTAGTTCTGAAGAAGCTTTATCAGGAAAGCAGCAAGATTCAGAGTTCTGGTTTGTCTTATCTGTCAATGGCTTTTGGTGAGCTTGGTTATCAAGAATATGCTGTGAAACTTGTTGATGAACTGTTGACCCGTGTTGATGTTAATGCTCCGGCGATTAGCTTTGCTGTGTTGAAGCATCTGGGTATTAGTTTTAACTATAATACTGCTGAGGTAACAGCTATTGCTCTGAGGGCTATTATTAAGGTAAAACCTGATTCTTTTATTGTTGATAAGATGGTTAATTATCTGATTGATAACAGGCAGGGTAATTACTGGGAGAATACTAAGACTACGTCAGTTATAGTTCTTGCTCTTTCAGAGTACATTAAAGAGTCAATGAAACATGAAAATCCTGATTATGAGCTTATTATAAAAGTTAATGGAAACCATGTTCAGCGTCTTAAATTTAATAAAGAAAATATGTTTGATCCTGAACGAGTTATTGAGATACCTGACAGGTTTATAACTGATACTAATCAGCTTGTTATAGAGAAAACAGGTAATGGGCCTCTGTATTATACCAGTGATTTTAGCTATTATCAGATTTATAGTCCTGAAGATATTATTCCTGCCAGAGATGATAATGGAGTTAAGATTACTAAAGAGCTTTTCAGGCTGAAGTCAAAGACAGATAAAGATGGTAATATTACTTACAGTGAGGTTCCGTTGAGGGGTTCTATCTATGCAGGAGAGCTGTTGCTGGTTAAATTAACCATTGACACATCAAAGTTTGGAGAATATCTGATTTTAGAGGATCCCAAGGCATCCAGTATGGAGGTTGTATCGACTGATCCGGATAATAAGCTCAATATGAAAAGAGATGATGATTATTTCTGGTGGCGTACCTGGTGGACTCATCAGGAGGATAAGGATACTCATATGGCGTTCTTTATGAACCGTTTGAAATCAGGTTCTTACGAAGTAAAATATCTGGTAAGGCCTGAGTTTCCAGGTGAATATATGATAAGACCTACTGTGCTTGAGGGTATGTATTCTTCAAGACTGGGTGGATCATCAGTGAGTTCGAGATTGACTGTAAAAGAATAATTTGATGATTCAGAAACACAGAAATATTGTCATTTTTCTGGCTCTTGTGTCAGTATTGTTACTGGCTATTTACCTGACTCGGCCGGTGCCTGATGTGCTGGGTTCTTATACTGCGTCGCTTGATGGTTTGAGTGTTGCGCAGCGTAAGAATATATGTCATGCTGCCCGTAAGATTAATGGTGTATATCTTTTGCCGGGAGAAAAATTTGCTTTTAATTCAGTGGTTGGCCCTCGCAGTCTTGAGGCTGGTTTTGTGCCTTCGGGAGCTCTTTTTGAATCTCGTCAGGTTGAGTCAGTGGGTGGTGGGGTTTGTATGCTATCTTCTGTTCTTTATAGTACTGCTATAAAGGCCAATTTAAAGATTGTAGAGAGGGTTCCTCATTCTGTTCCTGTGGGTTCAGTGCCTCCCGGTCTGGATGCGACTGTATGGTATGGTAAAAATGATCTGGTTATTCAGAATGATTCAGCAAGCAAGCAAAAGATAGAAGCACAGTGTATTTACAGCCGTTTGACCGTGCTTATCAGGGGGCGAGCCAGCGGTGAGGCGCCTGAAATCCATGTTCAGCGAGACAGAATATCACCCGAAAAGCTTCATGTGAGAGTTTATAGAACGTCAGGTTCTCGCCGTGAGATGCTATCTGATGATATTTACCAGTATAAATAAATAAATTAAACAGGGTTCGAAACAATACATATGTATTGTTTTTTGAGGATTAACCTCTTTATTACTGCCCTGCTTTAAAAACTAAAAAAGTACTATCCACAGGTATTCTGGCTTTTGGGGGTGGTCTAAACCATGGGATACAATAGTTTTTTGCGGGTATTTACATCATCTGATGGATGTAAACAGGCGGAAAAAATTGTACTTTAAATATAGATGCAAAAGTATTTTTGAATGCATGTGATTTAAGCTCAATCGTCGGGGTGAGGAATGCAGCTTACGAGTCTAGACCTAACTTTAAGGCGTATTAGTGAGATAAAAACACGCTTTGAGCCTCAAGAAAAGGCTCCTTTAGCAACAAGGAAGTTTGATAATTTGTTATCAAAGGCTTTAAACAGTTATGAAAACGCTGGCAATTCGGAGTATTTATTGGGCCCTGTTGGCAGGAATTTCAAGTATACAAGTTTACAAAATAACATAGAAAACTATATAGGCAAGCATTCAAAGATAAATGACCTTGACCCTTCTCTTGTTCGAGCTGTTATACGGGCAGAGTCGAATTATAATCCTGAAGCAGTTTCACCAGCAGGAGCTAGAGGTTTAATGCAGCTCATGCCTTCGACGGCGAGTTCTTTAGGGGTGCAGGATATAATGGATCCAGAGGAGAACATTGCAGGTGGAACAGCTTATTTGAAGAGTATGATAGACATGTTTGGGTCGGTAAAACTTGGCCTGGCAGCTTATAATGCAGGTCCGGGGGCCGTAGAAAAATACGGGGGTATTCCACCTTATAAGGAAACACAGAATTATGTAGATAAAGTTATGAAGTATGCGGCAGATTCAAGAAAGACAACTGCTATAAACAAGTATAAGCAGGTCAGTTTGCCGGAACCACCGCCAATTTTGATTCCTGAGCATGCTGATTACAATAGTTTGTTGGGTGCTCAATTAGCTCCCCCTCAAGATATACAAGGAGGAAGGGTATGATAAAAGGTATCTATACAGCAGCATCAGGGATGGTGTCTTTGCTAGCTTCCAATGACAATATAGCGAACAGTCTTGCTAATGTCAATACACCTGGCTTTAAAAAAGGTGTGACTCTTTTTAAATCGTTTGCACCCATGTTAATTGATAAAATATCCGCTCAGGGTACAAAAAATACTGATAGGTCGATGCCTCTTGGTGCTATTTCTCCTGGAAGTGCCCTTTCCGGAATAGCTATAGATTTTACCCAGGGCCGTATAGAAGATACAGCAAATAAACTTGATTTTGCAATTGAAGGTGATGGTTTTTTTGAAGTACAAACTGACAGCGGAGAAAGGTTATATACCAGAAATGGGCGTTTTAAGCTGGATGATGAAGGTTTTTTAACTACACTTGAAGGTTACCGGGTTATAGGGATGAATGATGCCCCTATAAAAATGGGTATGGACCTTACAACACTGGAAGTGACCAATACAGGTGAACTTATACTTAACAAAGAACCCATAAACCAGCTTAAGGTAGTAGATTTTGAAAACAAGCATGGTCTTGTTAAAAGAGGTAATAGCTGTTTTGAGGCAACAAACGTTGCAGGTAACCAGATAGAGCCCGGATACAAAATAGTTCAGAGTGCTGTTGAGGGTTCTAATGCAAATGTAATAAGTTCCATGGTGAACACTATCGAAGGGATGAGAGCTTATGAAACACTTGCAAGGGTTGTAGAAAACACCAGCCGTAGCCTTGAAAAGACTACAACTCAACTGGGAAGGATACAGTAAGATACTAAGGGGTAGAAATAAACATTAAGGTTGGAGGATAATATATGTTACGTTCTTTAAGTACAGCCGCAACAGGGATGTTAGCCCAGCAAACAAATATTGATGTCATCTCTAACAACCTTGCAAACGTTAATACAACCGGTTTTAAGAAGTCAAGGGCAGAATTTCAGGATCTGCTCAGCCAGACAATCAGGGCTCCCGGTGCACAGGTCGCCCAGGGTACCTATCAGCCTTCAGGTATACAGATTGGTCTGGGTGTTAAAAATTCAGCAGTACAGAGAATTAACACTGCTGGCGTAATGATGCAGACAGATAACCCCTTAAATGTTGCTATACAAGGAGAAGGATATTATCAGATTCAACTTGATGATGGAACATTAGCCTACACCCGTGATGGAAACTTTAAGATGGATGCTAACGGCCAGCTTGTTACTTCTGATGGGTTTCAACTACAACCTCAGATAAGTATACCAGAAGATGCAACACAGGTTATTATTACAAATGGTGGAAAAGTAACTGTACAGCAGCCAGGCTCTGCTGAGCTAACAGAAGTTGGTACTATAGAGCTTGTTAGATTTGCTAATCCATCAGGGTTACAGTCAATTGGTAAAAACCTGCTTATTGAAACAGGTGCATCAGGAACACCTATACAGGGTATTGCTAACCAGGAAGGATTCGGAAGCATAGAACAGGGCTTTGTAGAAGGCTCTAACGTTCAGGTCGTAGAAGAATTAATCAACTTAATTACAGCACAAAGAGCTTTTGAAGCCAATTCTAATGTCATACGTGCTTCAGATGAAGCTCTGAAAACGGCTAATAGAATGGTGTAACTTAGTTAATTATATCTAAAATCGAACGGGGAAAATATTGAAACGTTTATTTATCAGTTTAATACTTACATTTACTCTCTTTCTGACGTCGCTGGCGGCAGAAGCCAGGCAAATTCAAATTAATGATCTTAAGCCGTTAATAAAAAAAGAGATTATTAACCATTATAAAGATCTTTATGATGGAGAAATTCAGGTAGATGTTGGCAGAATGCCTGGTGTGCCTTTTGAAATCGAAGATGGAGAGCTGGAAATAAAAATTAAAACGTCTCTAAGAGATGCTTTTGTGAAGAGAACCATCGTAAGAACTACCTTTTATGTTGATGGAAAGTTTCAAAGAGCACTAGGTGTTCCTGTTACGCTCTCTCTGTATAAGAATGTATGGATAGCTAAACAGCCTATACAAAGAGGAGATGCTCTTTCAGGTATAAATGTTGAAATGGCCAGAAGAGATATTAGCAGTTTAGCTGGAACTGCTGCCAGGTCTTCAAGTGATTTGAACCTTACCAGAGTAACTAAATCATTTAAAACGGGTGATATTTTAGATCACAGATTTATTGAAAAGGATCCTGCTGTTATAAGAAACAATATGGTTGAAATAATCTTTAAATCAAGTACTGTTGCAATCTCAATACCAGGAGAAGCAATGGAAGATGGCTATATGGGTGACATTATCAGAGTTAAAAGTAATGAATTCAAGAAGGAATATAGAGGTAAGATTATTCAAAAAGGAAGAGTGCTTATAAACATTTAATAAAAGGATGTTAGGAGAGATATAAATGCTTTATAAATCAAAGAAAAAAATAATAATAACCTTTCTGCTTTTGTTTGCTATGGGTATTGCTTTGCCAGTACAGGCAGAATCTCTTTTCAAAGCAGGTGTCAGGCAAAATATTTCTCCTGTTACTCCTCGTTCCTGGTTCTCTAGTATCAGAGCTACCAGTGTTGGTGATTTAGTGACGATTCTTATTGAAGATTCAACACAGATGGAAAATACAGTAGAACTGAATTCTAACAAGAAGACCGCTACTGAAGATAAGTGGAGCGGTATACTTGATAAGATATTACCAGGTAAAGGTGTCGTGCCAAATGTCGACGGTTGGGGTGGTTCTAGTAAAATAACTAATAGTGCTACTATTAATCATACTAATTCAATTAAACAGACTATAACAACTCAGGTCGTTCAGGTACTACCAAATGGAAATCTGGTTATTCAGGGTCAGAAACGTATTATAAATTCTGGTGAACGTCAGGATATAATAATTAGCGGTATCGTTAACCCTCGCCACATAGATGGTGAAGGTAGTGTTAAATCTGATTATGTAGGAAATCTACAGATAGCAATTGTAGGTAAAGGTACGGTATCTCGTGCGCAGTCTGATGGCGTAATGAATAAGTTTTTAAGATTGTTATTCTAGTTAAAGTAAAGTGTTAGGGGAGATTGAAAAGTGATAAAGAAGGTTTTCACAGTATTCATAATGATAGGAATCCTTTTATTTTACTATGCTCCTGCTTGTTATGCAGTAAGAGTAAGAATTAAAGATATTGCCCATATTCACGGTATTAGAGATAACCAGTTAATAGGTTATGGAATCGTTGTAGGCTTACAGGGTACTGGTGATAACAGTAGATCAACACAGAGAACTAACCGTGCTCTCTTAACAAACCTGGGTACAATCATAGAGAATGATAATGATATCAAAAAAGGCAACTCAGCAGCTGTAATAGTGACTGCATTAATACCGCCATTTGCTAAAGAAGGCGATAAAATAGATGTAGTAGTTTCTTCATTAGCTGATGCCAAAAGTCTTGAAGGTGGTGTGCTGGTGCAAACCCAGTTGTTAGCTCCAAATGGTGAAGTTGTAGCTATTGCTCAGGGGCCAGTCAGTACAGGTGGTGTTAGTGTTTCTGCTGCAGGTTCCAGTGCAAGGACAAGTATCACTACATCGGGGAGAATACCCAGTGGTGCTATTGTAGAGAGAAGTATTTATACTGAAATTGGTGATGACTATGGTATGGAGATTGTATTAAATAGAACAGATTTTACTATGTCAGCCAGAGTTGCTCAGGTTATTAATGAAAATGTTGCTCCTGCAAAGGCTGTTGATGGTACAACTATACGTGTTGATATACCGCCAAGCTTTATTGACAATAGAGTAGGTTTTATATCTGCTATTGAAAACCTTACTGTAGAGACAACTGATGCAGTAGCTAAAGTAATTGTTAATGAACGAACAGGAACTATTGTAATAGGCAATGATGTTAAGCTTTTACCTGCTGCTGTTGCACATGGAAATATTACAGTTACAGTTAGTACACAGAATGAAATCGTTCAACCTGAACCATTTTCACAGGGAGTGACAGCCGGTGTAAGTAATGCTCAAATAGCTGTCTCTAAAACACCGGGCAGACTTGTGGAACTTCCTGCTAATTCTAACTTAAGAGATCTTGTAAGAGCTCTGAATGCTATTGGAGTTACACCTTTTGATTTGATTTCGATTCTTCAGGCCTTAAAGGAATCAGGCAGCTTAAAAGCGACAGTGGAGATAATCTAATGACAGACTTTATGAATAATATAGCAGCTAATAGTCTTACTTCCAGCCGTTTTCAGTTAGAATCAGGTAAACTTAATTCTTTGCAAGATGATTTACACAGCAGGAATAAAACAAGGCTGAAAGAAGCTGCCCAGCAGTTTGAAGCTGTATTTGTTCACCAGCTCTTGCAGGTAATGGATAAAACTGTTCAGAGGTCAGATTTTATGCATGGTGGCCAGGGTGAAAAAATATTCAGAGATATGTTTTATCAGGAAATAGCAAAAGAAATATCTACAAATAGTCTCAGCAACTTTGGTCTGGGGCAACAGGTTTATGATCAGCTCTCAAAACAAATGTAATACCAGTCAGTGTGTGTGCAGGAGGATTGAATGGTTAGTGTTCACAACAATATATCAGGGTTAGGTGTTAGAAATTTAGACCATCCTCAGACTGTAATTAAGTCTAAAACCAGTAATGCAAATATCCTGGAGAAAAACCAGACCGGTCAGGATTTTTCATCTGTCCTTACTAAAAAGACAAATCAGGCAGCAATAAATACAAGAACACAGCAAAATCTAGAGCCGGCAAATACATATTCTCCTTTGATGTTGCGTTATGGGCCTAATAAGATTAATGAAATTAAAGATATTGCTGCTGAAACAGGTATTAACGATCTGACAAACGAAGACTTCGATTATGCAATTAGATATGGCAGAAGTATTTTAGCAGATTATCTGGTATAAGGGGGAAACACTATGTTAAAGGTAGCTACACAGCTAAAAGACAACCTTTCAGAGCAATTAAAGCTGTATAAGTACATGGATAAACTAACAGCGGAGAAAAGAGAAATCATTATTAAAGGTGATGCGGAATCTCTTTCTGAAATGGATAAAGTCATAGAAGCTGTTGCCTGTCAGATATTAGAACTGGAGCAAAACAGATTATCTGTTCTGGAAGGTTATGTCTCAAGGGAATCTAGCTTAAGTGAGTTTATTAAAAAACTTGACCCGGAAATTTCTACTGCCCTCAGTGATATAAGAGAACAGCTTATAGGAGTAATGCAGAATATTCAAAAGATGAATAAGCAGAATATATACTTGATAGACAATTCAATTAAGTGGATAGAACATTCAATAATGACTATTGCAAATGTAATATCTCCTGAAAGTGCGGCATACAACCAGAAGGGTAAGGCTCTTACTTCTTCTACCTATAATATAAGTTCATCTGGCATGATTGAACACGAGGCATAACAACTATAGAGGATAATTAGTTATGGTATCAAGCTTTTTTGGGCTCTATACAACACAAAGATCTCTGTCGACCACTCAGACAATAATGAATGTAATTAGTAACAACATTGCAAATGCTAATACACCTGGTTATTCAAGACAAAAAGTAGACCTTGTAACCAGTTCACCTTATCCTCAACCTATTGTAGGTGTTCAGGGTCTGCCAGGCACTTTTGGTACTGGAGCAGAGATAGATAGAATAGCAAGAACTAGAGATAGCTTTCTTGATGCACAGTATCGTATTGAAAGTTGCACGAAAGGCTATTATGTAGAAAGACAATATGCTTTTCAAAACTCTGAAGGCATATTAATGGAACCTTCAGAGTCTGGCATTACAGCAAAACTGGATGGTTTCTTCCAGAGTGCCCAGGAATTAAGCTTATACCCTGAAAGTCTGGCAGTAAGAACGAACTTCGTACAGCAGGCTATAGACCTTGCAGTTGTTTTTAATCAACAGGCAACAAGTTTGATAGATCTTAGAGAAGCTCTAGTAGGTGATTTTACCGATTTAACTTCTATTAGAGAAAGTCGCCTTGGTATGAATGTTGTTGATATTAACACAAAGCTTGATACGTTAGCGGATATAAACCGTCAGATCATTACTTTAAAAGGTAATAATGTTGAACCCAATGATCTGCTTGATAAAAGAGATTTATTGCTGGATGAATTGAATTCATATATGCCTATTACAATTGATGAAACGCCTGTAGGCAGTGTTAATGTATCACTTGGAACTAACATACTTGTTGCAGGTGGTACAGTAGTGAATGTTTTACAGGTTAATACTGGTGATGCTGATGATCCGGCAGTAATTGAGTTATATGATCCTGCCGACGCTGGTTTTCCTCCTTCGGGGCCTCCAAATTTAGCGAATGCAAATAGTTTGATTACTAACGGAATACTGGGTGGCCTTCTGGAAATAGGAGGACACGATCCTTCCAGGCTAACAATCAGGGGCATGCTGGATAGGCTGGATACGCTAGCTACTGAAATAGCTACAGAAATAAATACCCTTCAAGCAGGTGGTAGCTTTATTAATGCTGCTGGCGATCTGGAGCTGGCAGGACCTACATATCCCCTCTTATTTGGAGATGGTGCTGGTGGGCCACCAACTTCAGCCGCTGATATCAGAGTTGAACAGGATATTATAGATGATCCGAACAGGGTTGCAGCAGCAGGGCCTACACCTCCTCTGGATGTTGAAGAGGTTGGTAATGCAGATCAGGCACTCTTAATGGCTCAGTTAAGAAATGGAAATATCGCTGGTCTGGGAAATTCAACATTTGCTAATTATCATAGTTCAACAATTTCAACCCTGGGGGTTCAAGCCCGCAGTAATGAAGAAAAGCTGGATAGCCAGAATGCCTTGCTGGGGCAGATAGATCTCAGAAGAGAGGCTTATTCCGGTGTTAATATAGATGAGGAACTTGTTGACTTGATTAGATTTCAAAGGGCTTTTGAGGCATCATCAAGAGTATTGACAACTATGAACGGCATACTGGATGTTCTTATTAACAGAGTAAGATAGATTTAGGAGCGATGATATATGAGTTTTGCCAGAATTACCAATCGTTTAATGTCTAATAGAAGTGTTGAAAATCTTCATTTAAACCTTCAACGTTTGAATGATTTGCAAAATAAGCTGTCATCTGGCAAGAATATTAATGTGCCTTCAGATGATCCTGTTGGTTTAAGCCGTTTATTGGGTATTGATGAAACCAGAAAGCAAGATGAGAGATATATTTCTAATATTAATAATGCTAGATCTGAGTTAAATACAACTGATGCTCTATTATCTAGTACGACAGATGTTATACAAAGGGCTAGAGAGCTTACAGTTCAGGCTTCAAATCAGACAAATGGTCCTTCTGAGCTGGCAGCTATCCGAGAAGAAGTTCAGCAACTTTTAAATCAGGTTGTACAGGTTGCAAATACCAGGTTTGGTAATAAGTATATTTTTGGTGGTACCAGAACTAATGATGCTCCTTACACTACAGCAGGTGCGGATGTTATTTATAATGGTACACAGTCAACAGGAGCCTATCAGCGTAATATTGAAATTGGTAGTGGTGTTGTTATTACGGTTAATTTTCCGGGAGATGATATATTTGGCCAGTATGATACAGGTTCAGGTAATGAATATGGTTTGATTAATACTCTATCAACATTAATTAATGATTTAAATACTGCTATAGCTGCACCTACAGCAGCTAACTATGATGCTATACGAGGTAATATTGATCTTCTTGATAATGATCTTGATAATGTTTTAAGTGTACAAACAACTGTTGGGGCTTTGGTTAACAGGCTTGATATGACAGAAAACAGATTGCAGGAAAGAACTATATCTTTATCAAAAGAATATGGCTCAATACAAGACGTTGATCTTGCAAAAGTTATATCAGATCTAAATTTTCAAGAATCAGTTTTTCAAACATCTCTTTCTGCAACTGCAAGAGTTTTACAATCAAGTTTACTGGATTATTTACGGTAGAATTATTACTCACTCCTAACACACATGCACCTCAATAAGGGCTTTTTAGCCCTTTTTTTTTAAATGTTTTTAATTAATACATATGTATTGTGTCTTGATAAATAATTTTTGAAAGGTAAAATCTTGTTAATATTTAGATAAATTATGTAAATTTTTTGTATGTTTTACCTTTATTAACATGATATTCTCTCTCATAAGTTATCAATTTTAATTTAAAAATAGGCAAACAAGACATTTTCTGCGGTTAAAAAAACAGTTTTACGGGGTCTTAGAACATTTTGTTTAAGCAGATGTCAACACTTATAGCAAAGAATGCCAAAAATTTTTATGGCAAACTTGGGTCTAACCCGGATCCGCTATTTACGATTGTTGCGTTATGCGTATTCAATATGACATTAAGACCTCTTATTACGCTCTCAGACCCCAATCAGCCTAAAGAGAGAAAAATGTATGCCGCTATGAGAGAGTTTGTAACCGAAGCCCTGGCAATGCCTATATGTATTATAATGTCCAGGCTGGCAGGTGGCGTTTTAGCGAAGAAATTTGCCAGGCCAGAGAACATTAACAAAGTTAAAAACGTTTTTTCTTTTGCCGGGTTGCTTCTGGCAAACTTTACGATTCCTATTGTTGGTACTTTGATTATGGATCCTCTGATGAATAAGCTTAAAAAGAATCCAAAGTTTAAAGTAGAAGAAGACGTCACAAAAGAAAAACCTTCTCTGGATATAGTTTCAAAAGCTGAAGATCTTAACATACAACAACCAAAACCTGTAGCACCTGTTAAAATACCTGTAAATGATAATATATGGCAGCATTACAGGTTTGAAAGTTCACAAGGATTAAGGATACATTAGTAAATGCAGTTAACACCGGTCATAAAAAGCATAGTTAATAATCCAAAGGTAATGAAGTTTGCCAGCGATCCTGTATGGCCGGTAGCAGGTTTAATTGTTAGTAATGCTGTTTTTAGACCTGTATTTACGCTGGCAGATTCAAAGGCTTCTCCTGGGGCCAAGAAATATTCGGCGGCCAGAGAGTTCTTCCATCAGGTATTATGCCTGGGAGCTCATCTGGCTCTGGCGGATGTCTTTAAACGTTTTGGTTTTTCAGTTGGTAAAAAGCTGGTAGGAAATTTACCGAATACTGGTTTTGATCAGTTTAAGAACTATGGTGCGGTTTCTGAGTTCCTGAAAAAGGGTGGTAACATGCTTCAGAAGGCACCAGTTGTTAATGGAGCTATTGCAGTAGGGTCTATTATAGGTTCAATTGTTGCTCTTGCTGTTATAGCACCAAAATTAAATAATATGATTCTTCCTCCTCTTTTAAATAAACTTGGTATTAAACTTGAAGAAGGTGAAAAGATCCCTGAAAGAAAGGCCGGTATATATGCTAAACAGTTAAATGATTTAAGAAACGGTCAAATACCAAGAAATTTCACTGCTTCTCAGTTGCAGGAAGCCTCTTTAGATATTAAAGCCTGATAAAGGCTAACTTATGAGATAGAATTATTTAATAGATCGTTCAAGTACAAGAACTTCACCGCATTTAAAGTCCTTTAACACGAAGTTACTGTTGATTTTAGGTGGTATATCTTTCATTGCCGGGTGTTTAATAACAACTTTCCAATCATATTCGTTATTAATAAATTGGTTTAGTGCTAGTTTGATGAGAGGATTACCTTCCATGTTTGCAATAATAAATATTTGTCTGGTGTTTTCAGGATTGGTTCTCCATCCGTAATAGATAGTGTTTGAGTTAATAAGGTCACCTTTATCGGAAAAGAAAGCACCTAGATCCTTTGCGCCATTTGTAATAATTTTTCGGTTGAAAAAGTCTTTAGTAATGTCGTTGCCGGGGTTGTTGATGAGCCATGGATTCTTTCTTCTGAAGAGTCTCAGGTTGAAGTTAAATAAAGCAAGATCTTTGTTAACAGTATTTTCATAGTTGTTAACTTTAGAAACATCTCTGGCGTCTAGCATGAAGGCCAGAGCAAATTCTTTTAGTTTTTCTTCTGTTAGCTTTCCTTTTTGTTTCATTTTTTCAGGGGCAGCTTTTGTAAGCTTTTTATCTTTTGCCCATTTTTGAATGTTATATTCATTTATGGATGCTGCATCTTCAAGAAGTAATGCCAGGCTGTCGTTATCCAGTGCTTTTAAGAAGATTAATTTTTCTCTTTGTGCTTCCAGTTCTTTGTTATTGCTATTTGTTATTATATCAAGGTCTTTTTCTATTTGTCCTAGAGACTTATTTAACATTGTTCGTGCAAACTTAACCTTACGTTTTGATTCTATTGTATCGTCGAAAATCCTTTTTCTAAGTTCTTCTTGATGTTTTATATCGTTTTCTTTAAGTGGGTTGGTAAGCTTTTTATAGTGTTTTTTGAGTTCATCAGCGTTTTTGAAGTGTCCTTCTTCTTCCGGTGAATCATAGAGATAGAGTACCATTACAGGGTCTGTTTTGATTTTTTCGTGTTTATTAAAGAGTATATCCATAAAGCCGGATGGCTTTTCTTTTGAAGGATCGTTGATAAGCTGATTAAGTGTTTTGAACCCTAATTCTTTCAGTCTCTGAAAGTTTTTCGGGTTATCATAAGTTTTGTTATCTATGTACCAGTTTAAAAACCTTGAGCCTTCATCTGCTGTAACCTTTACTCCGTAGTTGTTATCGATATCTCTGAAGAATAACCAGGGAGTGTGGAAAAGGGCATTGAGGAAAAACATTGGTGATCCTGGTAGAAATGCTAAGTTTATGGCACTTAAAGCTCCATTGTCTAGTATATTGTGTGCTGCTTCAGGCAAAGATTTTCCAAATTCATCGTTGTAATAATTATCTAAAAGTTCTCCTGGTGTGTAAGAGCTGCCGGGTTTTATTTTTACCAATCTATAAAAATATCTGGCGTTGTCGTGATTGGAGTGTCCTGTGATCCAGTACTGGCCTTCTTTGAAGTTATCTTTGAACCTGTCCCACTTGTTCTGAAACCATTTGAATTTACCGTGAACATTGTGTGCAAAGATAAGAGGACCCCATTGTTTGACTTTATCTTCGTGCGGTAAGGTTCTTTCAAGTGTATGTTCAGTATAGGTTGCGTTATAAAGCCAGTTCATGTCGTTAGGCCAGGGCCTGCCATCCTCTATATTGGTGTCTAGAAGGCGTTTGTTACCGTCAATTTCCTGTATAGTATTGATCATTTCATTGATAAAAATGTCATCTTGAATTCTGAAGCCTGTTTCATCGTCAACATATTTGACAAAATCCTGTCCTCCATCAACTCTCAGGCAGTCAAAACCATAGTTAATCTTTCTTCTTAGCATTTCAAGCAATATGGCTCTTACCTGAGGGTTGGCGTAGTTGATATCTCGCCCGTACATGTTTGGGCCTCTGAAGTATTTACTGTTGATATATTTGATGTTAGATGGGTCTGGTGACGTTTCGTCAAAGGTTTCTAGTAATCTAGCCCCTTGAAAGTCTGCATGGCCGAGTACTGCATCAAGAGATAGCTGTATTGGTTGATCAGGCATTGTGTGTAGAGTTTCTATAAACTCAAGAAATTCGTCTGGTCTTAATGTCCTTAAAATAGATGGGTTTAAAGCTGCAGTACCTGTAATAGGTGTGTCGTATCCCCAGTTTGAAATATCTGGTTTTTTGAGTTCAACAAGAACATTAGAGTTTTCTTTTGATTTAACGTTAAAGAATTCACCTGATTGAGATTGAATGGTTTCTCGTTCAACAGGTGGTACTTCAGGAGTGAGTTCAATGGTATCAAAGCCAGTGAAATGAAGTTCATCTGCTGTAAGAGTAGCATAAATATTACTGTTATTGTTTTTAATGTTGTCATTAATTTTAGAAGCAATACTTTTGAATTTTTCTGTCAAAGCCTGTATGGTACCTTCTCTGGTGGCTGTTTCAGTGTGTATTTCCAGTGTTGAACCTATATCTCTGGCACGATAAAGCCCGTCAGGATATTGTATTTTATTAAAAGTTTTAAAATAGCCTTTATCTTTTCTGTTTTTCAGTATTTCTTCAATATCATAAACCTCTGCTGGTGCATAAATACCAAAGGGAACAGATTGTGCCAGTGGATCTCTCATAACTTTTGCAGAGTTATTTGTACTGTAGTACTTCAGCCAGTAAAATGAACCGAATTCATTTTTATTTCCAGTGTTGATGTTATCAATAATGCCTACCATATATTCATCTATATGTATAAGCTGTATTTCATCATGCCTGAATGGAATTTTTAGTGCAGTATTTTCAGTGAGTTTAGTAGGGCTAATTGCTTCAATGGGAGTAAAAAGTTCAAGTTTAAATTGTTGCTCTTTGCCCTTTAGCTTGCCATCTTTAAGGCCTGGTATCCAGAATCCAAATTGTACCTTGTTGTTATCTATTTTGCGGACTCCCAGTATATCTTTTGCAATTATTTTTGCTGCTTCATATTCGTTATTGGCAGTTTGTATTATTGATTTTATGTTATTAATTAGGCCTTCTGTGTAAATACTATCTAATTTTGCTGGATGTTTAAGGTTTATACTGGTTCTCTGACTCATTTTTAGTATCCTTATGATTTTGCGGGTTCTTTATTCAATATTATCATGATTATGTTTTTGTTTGTTTTGTCTTGTTTTTATGTGCATAACACATATGTATTACAATTATGTTTTTTTCTTTCATATTTTAATTTTTATTTATATACACATTATGTGTATATAAATAAAAATCTCACTGGTCCTTTTTGTATGTTATGATTGACTTTTAATGTCTGTTATTTTTTAGAAAGCCATAATAATGAATAATAATGACGAAAATAAAGAATTAACCACCAATGAACATAATTCAATACAACCAGCTGTTGTTGAGCGAGTGAAGAAAGATATTAAAGGATGGTCAAATGCTTTAATTATTATTGGTATTATTTCAATGATATTTGCTGGTTTTTTGAGTTGGGTTTGGGGTATTATACTTATAATATTGGGGGTTTTTAGCTTTTTTATACTTGAACCTGCTATGTATATTGTCTTCGGCGTGACCATTATTCTTCTTGGAGTGATTAATAGTATTACTACAAGTGCAGGGTGGGGTATTTACAGTATTTTTCAATTTGTTATTGGCCTTTTTATATTGAAACACTATTTTGATACAAAGAGTTTTTATGATGTTGTTGAAATTAAAAGTGTTAAATTTTTAATTATTTCCGCTGGTTTGTTTGTTTTAGCTGCCATTGTTGCCGCAACAGGCTTTGGTTTAATAGTTTATGATGATATACAATATGCTCAATTTGCCGGTTTAATAATTGAAATCAGTGGATACATAACAATACTCGGTACTGCTGCCGGGTTAGCCTCTATTTTTACCGAAAAAATATTTAAATTGTTACCTGTTGTGTCTACTGCCCTTTGTTTTCTTTTATTTTTAGCTTTTATTGCTCTATCTATGCTTGGCAAAATGTCTATTTAGGTTTATTTTCTTCATCATCAGTCATATTGAAAAACTTTTTAGCATCTTTTAAAGAAAATTCTCCACGTTTGACAGGGCCGGGTATCAGCTTAAAAACTAAATCTGGATGATCTTTTCTTTTTAATTGAGAGGCTGTTTTTATATAAGAGCTCTCAAAATGGCTCATAATGAGTACCCATAAGGATAAAAATACTATAGAGAGAAAGATGGCAGAAACAATAAACGATGCTACCATATCCCAGTCTATAAAAGGATCTTCTTCAAGTTTGCTTTTTTGTTGTGGTTTGTTTTGAAGAATATTTTTTAATTTTTCTTCTGCTTTATTCACACTTTTTTTATCTCCGTGCCTTATTAAAAGTGTATCGTTATTGTTCTTTTCATTCAACATATACATTTATATAATTAGACTGTGTTATTATTATTACCGTTGAATAAAACCGGAATAACCACTCTGATGAGAGAAAAAAAAGAAAAGAAACGTCTGGATACTTTGCTTGTTGAAAAAGAACTTTTTGAAACAAGACAAAAAGCACAGGCAGCTATTATGGCAGGAGTAGTTTATGTTAACGGCAATAAAGAAACTAAATCAGGTACAAAATTTTCTCAAGAAGTCCTGATAACAGTTAAAGATGATTATCTTCCTTTTGTTAGCAGGGGTGGATTAAAACTGGCAAAAGCTCTTGATGTGTTTAATATTGATCTAAAAGACCGTATTTGTATTGATGCGGGTGCTTCAACCGGAGGATTCACAGATTGCCTGCTTCAAAACGGTGCTGCCATGGTATATGCTGTTGATGTAGGTTATGGTCAGCTTGACTGGAAGTTACGTAATGATCCCAGAGTAAAGGTAATTGAGAGAACTAATATCCGTTATCTCACACCTGAAAAACTTTATAATGATGAACAGTCTATAAAGGCTTCGCTGGCTACTATAGATCTATCCTTTATTTCTGTAACTAAAGTTATAATATCTCTTGTTAGTCTTATGAGTTATGAAAAGCACCTCATAATATTGATAAAGCCCCAGTTTGAGGCTGGCCGTGAAAGGGTAACGAAATCAGGAGTTGTAAAAGACAACAAAACTCATATTTCTGTGATATCAACGATTTTCGACTTTTGTAAAAACCTCGAATTGTATCCTGTTGATCTGACCTATTCCCCTGTTAAGGGCCCTTCTGGTAATATAGAGTATCTGGGTTATGTTACCGGTAAACCAGCTAAAGATTTAATAGATAATACTTTAATAAATTCAATTGTTGAAAAAGCTCACAAGGACCTTGATTAAATGATTACTGACTTCCATAATATTGCCATTTACTATAATACAAAGCACTCTAATTCTAAAAATATGGTCAGCAAGCTGGCCAGTATAATGTCTAAATGTCAGGTGAATACTTTTATAGAGGCTATTAACCCGGCTGCCTGTGTTTTTTTTAAAGAACCAGATTTTAAACCAGATTTAATTATTATTATAGGCGGGGATGGTACCTTTTTATGTGCAGCAAGAACCTTTGCTTCAAAAGGCATACCGATTTTTGGCATTAATAGCGGCAATCTTGGTTTTCTGTCTCAAACTTCTATTGATACATTTGAAGAAAGTCTTAATAGGCTACTATCAGGAGATTATCGTATAGAAGAAAGATTGATGCTGGAAGCTGTTGATACGAAGTATAATACTTCAACTACTCTGACAGCTTTAAATGACATTGTTATCAAACGTGGAACAGTTTCAAGACCGCTGGTATTAAATGTATTTGTTGGTGATGACAAAGTTAATGACTTTTTAGGAGATGGCCTTATTGTATCAACTCCTACAGGATCAACTGCTTATAATCTATCAGCTGGTGGGCCTATCATACAACCCGGCATGAAAGCTATTGTATTATGTCCTATTGCCTCTCATAGTCTTGCTATGAGACCTATTGTTATACCGGATACGCAGGTAGTAACAATTACGATTATGAACGAACCAGGTGAAGTTTTTATTAGTGGTGATGGGCAGGATCATACTCCTTTACAACAGGGGTCTACTGTTAATGTTGCGAAGAAACCTTATAAGGCCAGGCTGGTATTATTAGGCAAGGATGAGGATGGTTTTTTTAAAGTACTCAGAGAAAAGCTTCACTGGGGTATTTTTCCTGGTAAATGCCCTGATCATAATGTTAAACAGAATTTAAAAGTATTATAATTATTCATTTAATTCTTTATTACCTGATTCAAACCAGTTTATCCAGTCATTATAATTTTGTTTAAAATCTTCTCCGGTAATATTTTTTAGTGCTTTTTCTGCTTCTCTTTTAACAAAATCTTCATCGTTTTGAAGCAATTCTATCAGGGGTTTAATAGCTTGTTTTGCCTGTAGTTTACCGAGTGCATGTGCTGCAAACCCTCTTACCTGGGCTTCTTCATCGTTTAAAGACTCTAATAAAGGGTTAATTGCTTTTCTAATTTTATTTATACCTGACTGACGGGCTGCTTCTGCTCTTACAAGGTAACTTTGATCATTTAGAGCTTTTATTAGGGTTTCTTGGGCAATATCAGAATAATTTTCTCCAAGTGTACCTATGATAACCAGTCTTACCTCAGCATTTTGGTCTTTGTAAGCATTTATTAAAATATTTTTACCTTCATCTCCCAGTTTATTAATAGCTTCTGCGGCTCTTAATTTTACAAGAAGTTCCTCATCGTGCAGGGCTGCCATATAATATTCTATTAATTCTTTATCTTTAATGTTTTTAGCAATTAATAATGCATTTGCCCTTATGTAATGATGTTCATTTTTAAGTAAATTTTTTAAACTGGTTATTAATTCTTCGTTTTGGTAACCTATATTATTAATTGATATAGCTGCACTGTCGCTAACATCCTGGTTTGAATCTTTTAAGGCTTTCAAGAGAGGCTTTAGAGCTTTAACATCTTTTCTTTTGCCCAGTATTCTTGTTGCTTTTTCTCGTATAGCTGGATCATTATTTTCTAGATAACTTATAATAACATCGGTGGCTTTTTCTGATTCAATAGATGCAATATTATCCAGTGCTTCGAATCTGATACTGGCCTGACAGGAGTTATTTTTGATTATATCCTTTAAGCAATCAATATTATTAGATTTTTTACAGGTATTAATTTGATCTATGTTGCAATTTTTAGTACATCCTGTTGTTAGAATAGCATAATTGATTGATATAACTAAAATTAAACCTGTCAGTTTTTTCATAATTGATTCTCCGGGAACAATTTGAAAGATATTTATTAATGACCAATTTTTAAAAAATCTAAAAACTTTGAATAAGTTTTATTTTATAACTATTAGAAATAGTTTTAACCACCTTTGACTTTTCCATATATAGCACCGGCTGCAACATTGGTGCCAATGAATAATATTCCTACGCCAATAACAATACCGATAGCCATGATGACTCCAATTGCTCCGGTTGCCAGTTGCTCGGTACCGAGATCACCAAACATAGCATTGGTAGTACCTATAAAGAGGGTTAAAATAGTACTGATAAAAATATTAATTATAACTGTAATAGTACTACTGATGGCTGCACTGATTGCTCCAGCTGGTGCATCAATCATACCTATTTCATCATGAACTGCTTTAGCACCAGCTAATCCAGGGACAAAAAGCAGACCAACACAGCTGAGCAGACCGAATATGCAACCAAGATAAGGTATTCTTGCCATTACACTCAGTATTAGAAAAATAACGGCCATTATTAAACCAGCTATGGCTGCTTTTTTATATACAACCTGATGATTCATGTTATTCTCCTTTCTCTTAGTTAACCTTTGAAATAGTATCAAAGAGCCGGGTAGAAGTAAAATGTTTGAAGCTTGTTGGTTTTTTTAGGTTTGTTTTTATTAATAACACATATGTATTGATTTGTTCGTTTTTATGTTATAATCTGCTTCTTTATTGAATACAAATTAAGCACTTAAAATTACCCCGGCTTGAAGATCTTAATATTAAGGAGCATTTTTAAATTTTGTTTTATAATCAAAAAAATACTCAAAAACTAAACACTTCAGGCAACGTCTTAAAAAATAAAAACAGGAGCATCTACATCTAAATGAAAAAAAAATGGCTGCCTATAATTATAATAATTGTTTTAATCCTTTCTTCCTGGTGGATCTTAACTAATACATCAGAAATAAACAAAAAAATTGACCAGTCTGCTGAAAATGCTGAAGCAGATAAACCTGAAACTATTCAAGCAAAGAATATACATATCGTTGAAACAGAACAGGGCAAAAAAATATGGGAACTAACAGCAAAACGTGCTGTCTATCATAATAAAGATGCCAGATTACATAACATTACCGGGCAGTTTTATGGCGATCAGGATACTATTTTGCTTAATTTTAAAGCCCCTGAAGGAAACTATATTCAAGAAGAACATAAACTCAGCCTTGATAAAGGGGCTGAAGTTAAACATCCCGATGAAAAAATTTCTATCTCTTCTGATACAATGTACTGGACAAACAAATCAGACAAGATCTTCGCTGAAGGACAGGTCAAAATTGTTAAAGAAGGTTTCGGAATCAGCTATGGAGAAAAAACAACCTTTACCAGCGACTTTAAAAATATAAAAATAGAAGGTAATACTTACTCGGAGCTAAGTTTTTAGTTAAAATGAATAACATGAAAAAAAATTTATATATATTTTTGATCTTTATCTTTCTAATAACCTGCTCACAGCTTACGAATGCTATGACAGTTACTATAGAAGCTGACAAACAGGATTTTCAGGTAGACCAGAATACTGCTCATTTCTCTGGCAACGTTAAAGTTGACTACGGCTCCATTACAATACAAAGCCCAATTGCAGTTTTAACCTCTAACGAAAAAGGCCAGCCCGATAAAGCAGTTTTTAGTAAAGGCGCCTCAGCTATAAGAAAATCTCAGGATGCCAGCGATAAGCTTACAGCAGAAAATATTACACTTATGATTGCTTCTAATCAATTGATAGCAAGAGGTAATTCATTTGCTTCTATTAAGCAGGGCTCTGAAGCTGCAGTAACAATTAGTGCTGATACACAGGAATTCAACAACGTTACCAATGAAATCAAAGCCTCAGGCAGTGTAAAAGTTACATATAAAGGTATGCAGCTTTTTGCCAATCAAGCTAAACTCACAACAGATAAAACGGGTAAACCATATAGAGCTGAATTGTCTGGTAATGCAAGAGTAGTCAGACATAACGGTACTATTTCTGGCGGTACTATTACATATGATGTTAATTCAAATAATATTAGTGCCTCAGGTGGAGTTAATACAGTAACTTCTTTACCGGGTTCCGGTCAGGTGACAATGCGATCAGACTATCAACAGTATGATAGGGCCAGCAATATTATCATAGGTAGCGGTCATGTTAGAGTTACATATCAAGATTATATTGCTACAGGCCCAAAAGCAACTATCTATACTGCCGGCGGTAATAATATAGATAAGATTGTCTTTACCGGTAGAGCTCAAATTGCTGATTCACAAAGAAAAGTAACTGCTAATACTATTACGGTTTCTTTAAACCCCAAAAATTTTATTGCAGAAGGAAATGTTAAAACACAGTTCGTTCAAAAAAATGTACCTGAAGCGGCTTCTCAACCTGCCGTAAAAGAAGAAAAGAAAGAAACAAAAGAGCCTGAAAAAGAACAAATAGAACAGAAAGAAGAAGAAAAGAAACCTTATGAAAAGCCTGAAGAAGAAAAAAACGTTAATAAACCAGAAGATAAAAACGATAAAGCAGCAGACAATCTGGAAAATAAAGAAAACAATTGAGGAATCACTATGACCATTAAAGCTGTAAGCTTAAAAAAACTTTATTCTGATAAACCAGTGGTCAACAATGTTAGTTTTGAAGTTAATCCCGGTGAAATTGTTGGGCTTTTAGGCCCTAACGGCGCAGGTAAAACAACATCTTTTTATATGATTGTTGGCCTGATTAAACCTGATGGTGGTTCTATATATCTAAATGATGAAGATTTAACAGTATTACCGATGCACAAAAGAGCCAGAAAAGGCATTGGCTACCTGCCTCAAGAAGCTTCTGTCTTTAGAAGGCTTACAGCAGAAGAAAATTTAAGGCTGGTTCTTGAAATGCAGACACTGACTGAAAAACATATTAAAGATCGTGTTAATGAACTTTTAATAGATTTTGGCATTGAAAGATTAAGGCATACAGTAGCAATTCAGCTTTCAGGCGGTGAAAGAAGACGGCTTGAAATAGCTAGAGCTCTTGCAGTTTCTCCAAAGTTTATTTTGCTTGATGAACCTTTTACAGGTATTGACCCTATTGCTATAGCAGACATACAAAAAGTTATTTCAAAACTTAGAGATAAAGGTATAGGAATACTTTTGACTGATCATAATCCCAGAGCAACTTTATCTATAACAGATAGAGCTTATATTATTCATGAAGGTGAAATCAGAGTTAAGGGTTCCAGCACAGAAGTTGCAAATGATCCTGTAGCTAAAAAGTATTATCTGGGAGAAGAGTTTATATTATAGTTATACCAGTCATGTTAGATTCAGGCTTAAAGAATTTTTACCCAAAATGTTTATTATAGCACTATTAAAGAAGACAGAAGAGGCTAATATTGAGCAAAACTTCAGGAGTGCACTTAGTGCACTCCTGAGAGAGTCTTTTATTTCATACTAATTCAGGCATTCAACAAGCTTTGATGTTGTCAATGTTTGAAAAAATTATGTGTTACTACGTATATAAGATTACGTAATTTCATTGATAGAGTCTTTATGGTTGTGGCCGATACAGAAAATAGATGGCAGAGCCTTCGAATTTTAGAGTTGATTATAGGTATCAAAATACAGTAACCATTAAAAGGAAAGAGACAAAACGTGATAAAAAAGGCAATAAAGTATTTTTTAATAACTATAAGCCTGATTATGCTGGGATATATAGCTGTTCCATCATTTTTTAGCCAGCCTGAAAATGGCCAGACTCTTGCAAAATATGTCTATTACGAATTAGAAGGTGCTTTAGCAGTCTATTATGCCCGTTATGGTAATACTCCCCAGACTTTTGCCAGCTTTGTAACATCAGATAAAGAACTTAATGGTACAAAAACGCTCAGTCTTTCACACATACAAACAGAACTTATTAATAAAGACCTTCATATACCTGAATCTAACAGATTAAAATTGCCTTTTAAAGGTGGTACGGCTTTTTATTATCTTGAAGGAACAAAAATCAAGGCAGATTATCACTTTTAACCCGGATAAAAAGCCAATACAACAGTTATACCATTCCACGTAAATAATTAATATATGCTGATAGAATTGGCCTCTATAATCTGGAACCTATACATTACTTTCAAGGATCAGTATAATGTCATTTTAAAATTGATCCTTCATAAAATAAAAATCTTCTATATCATCATCATACGGATCATCAACATCATTATTATTTTCTTCTTCTGCCCTGGGTTCTTCATAAGAAAGACCCGGCAGGTTATATTCATCAGCTGCATACTCTATAGCAGTAGTTATCACAATATCATTAACAGCAGCTTCAGTTATAGCAGGCTCATCATCCTGATGCCTGGCCCGTTGATCAAACAATAATTTGAATAAAAAGACCAGCAAAACAATTGCTATTATGGTATCACACATACAGGCTCCTCTTTTTATGGCCGTAAAAACTATTATACGTGATTAATAAACCATTAGAAAGAGGCTTTATATTGATTTGTCTTGAAATTTCTTTAATGGCAAAATGGCTTCTTATAACAGCAATTTCAGTCATTACCATACCACGAAGTGTTAAAATTAAACCCGAAAGCTAGATTGCTATTTTGCATAGTCTTAAATTACTTGATATCAGCGCAAAATTAATGAATTTTTTTTAATATTCAGTAATAATAAAAACATTTTTAGTGATTAAATTTTTCAAAAGGTGTATTTTAGAAAAGATCAAACAAAAACCTGATTATTTCTATTAAAGATTAACAAATTTATGAGAATATATGTAATTATTCATACTACAGGAATTGTATTAATAGCATTCGGTGTCCTGCTTCTTTTTCCGGCATTAGTAGCCCTGATTTATCAAGAATGGATAGGCCTTGAAGCTTTTCTTCTTTCTGCTTTAATTGGCGTCACTTCAGGTTTTATGCTTTCAAAAATAAAACCCGGCAATGAAGAAATAAACCGGAGCGAAGGTCTTATTATTGTTGCTATGGCCTGGGCTTCAGCAGCATTATTGGGTGCAATACCTTACCTGTTCTTTAATATCAATATTATTAATGCCCTGTTTGAATCTATGTCAGGCATTACCACAACAGGATCAACAATATTAACTGACTTTTCACTGTATCCAAAATCAATGTTCTTCTGGCGCAGCTTTTCACAGTGGTTAGGCGGTATGGGTATCATAGTTCTCTTTATTGCTGTTTTACCCCAGTTTAAGGTTGCCGGCAGACAGCTCTTCTTTGCTGAAGCACCTGGCCCCTCAGAAGATAAACTCTCTCAAAGAGTGAGGTCAACCGCTATTAAACTCTGGAAAATCTATATTATACTTACTATAATAGAAATTATTCTCTTAACAGAATTTGATATGCCACTTTTTGATGCCATCTGTAATTCTTTATCTACCCTTGCTGCTGGCGGATTTTCACCTCACCCTGAAAGCATCGGGGGCTATCAAAACCCTATATTTGAGTGGATTATCATTGTATTTATGTTCCTCGCTGGAGTTAACTTTGCACTGCAATTCAGGGTTATAAAAGCCAGAAACATTAAACTTTTGTTTAAAAATTCTGAATTTTTATTCTATAGCACCATTTTTCTTGCTGCAACAGTTCTTTTAACACTGGTATTAATGAATGATTGTCACTATAATATCTTTGATTCCTTAAGAATAGCGGCCTTTCAATGTATTTCTATATTAACAACAACCGGGTTTGCTACATATGACTTTGCAGTATGGCCTGCCGCAGCTATAATTATTCTTTTAATTCTTACATTCTTTGGGGGTTGCGCCGGATCAAGCAGTGGAGGTATCAAGATAGTCAGAATACTTTTGCTTATTAAAACAGTGCTAAAAGAAAATATCCTCATCAAACATCCGAACGCTGTTATACCTGTCAAACTTGATGATCAGGTTGTCAGTAAAGAAATTATAAGACAAATTATCATATTTATTCTTCTATACTTAATAATTTTGATAATTAGCACCTTTATTATAAGCTTTATCGAAAGTGATATAACAGTAGGGTTTTCATCTTCTTTTGCAGCTCTGGGTAATATAGGCCCTGGTCTTGGATCTGTTGGCCCTATGGGTAACTTTGCAGATCTTCACACAATATCAAAACTAATTATGATATTCAACATGTGGGCAGGCAGGCTAGAAATCATAGCAGTGCTCTTTTTACTGATACCCTATACCTGGAAAAATGTAACCAGAACTTGAAAATAGAAATTTTTCCAGTTTATGCATTAGACTTAAAACGTACTTTTTAAAAAGCGATTTAATATTATACCCATTTGCTTTCAAGACACAACTTTTCACCGGATTTTTTTGAGACCCACTGTCTCTGGAATCAGTTGCCTTTCGATAGCAACTTCCTATTTAAAAATATTTTCTTCAAACAAAGTATTTAATAACTATTTATGGAACCTCTGATTAATTAAGAAATTACTGATTCCAGCAAAAGCAGGGAGGGGGTTAAAAAAAACGCACAGCGTTTTTTTTAACCCCCGACACTAATTTCTTGAATCTGTGAACTTTTAAATTATTCAGAGATCGCTTATTTAAAATGATCTGGTAAAATATCAGGTATGGAAAAAAAAATTAATCGAGAAATTAAAATAGTTATACCCATATTTGCTGTTATTGTTCTTATAGCACTTGGCTTTGGAGTTATTATGCCTGAAAAAGTTCCAGTGAGCTTTGATATAGCCGGCACTGCAACTGAATGGCTTCAAAAATCTGAAGCAGGAACAAATCAAACCATACTTCAAGAACTCACACGCTACCACATACCTGTTCTGGAACTGATTGTCTATGTCTTGCTCACATTTATACAGTTTCACTTCTTCAAAAAACAGGATGAGCTTTCAGAATTCATTTTTCATTCAAAACTTGCCATTATAGTTCTTTTTGGAACACTCATACCTCTCAGTACTTACTTTTATGCCATGGCATATATTCCCAGTATATGGTATATTGTCGGCCCCGGGGTGAGTTTTCTTCTTATATATCTTTTTGTTGTAGCATTAATTACGGGGTTATTTAATACCACAATGAAAAGCAGAGCTAAAAAAGGGGCATTGCCTGCTAAAGCCAGAAAAAAGAAGAAAAAATAAGTTTGAAAAATTTTTAAATGTAAATATTCGTTAACAAAATTAGCGAATATTTCTTTCTGCAGGGAAATTCAGCCAGGCTAATTGTTTTTAAATATATATAACATGTTCTCTGTTTATCTGCGTTCTGATTTTACTCTACAAATTGTTTCATTGAATGTTTTCTTCTTACTTATTTTATGATTATGGCTGTATTAAGCTTATTTAAACAACTTGCAATCTTCAATAACCAGACAGCAGAACATGTTAAGGCAGTATATTAGAGCACACTTATTTTAAAACAAGCAATTTGAGTAGTGGTATTATTGAATGAAACCTGAATTTAAAGTTTTTAAAGCCCAGACCGATTATAACAGTATATCTGTTATTAATGTAACTGCCCGGTTTTACGGACAGTATGGTGCTGATATCAACTATTTTATAAAGTCACCTGATCAATCACAGTTGATTGTTCAACAATAAGGAGTGACGAAATTCAATTGCTGCTTTTACTTTAATAACTTATATTTTAACAAGGCAGAAAGGAATATTTATGACAGGTGAAGTGAATCGCATTGACTTTAAAGCAATTCAAGAGCAGGCATTCAAAAAAGCTGAAGTTAAAAAAGATAATACACGTGTTGAAATAATTAGAAACGACCAGCAGGTTGTTACAGGTAACGCTTATATTCCTGGAACACCCCTGCCCTCTAACACCTCCTGGGAAAACATACGTCAGCAAAGACGAGATGACGCCGGTACAAACACTGTACAGGATGCCATCACTCAGGATAGACAGGAAGACGGGTATTCCAGTACTTATACAGTTAAATCAGGCGACACAATGTGGGATATAGCTGAATCCTGTCGTGATACAGGCCGCTATGGAAAAATGGGCATACCTGATATTATTAATAAAATTGCTGAATACAATAATATTGCTGATCCTTCAAAAATTTATGCCGGTCAAACTATTAAATTACCACCTGCAGAAGTTGATGCAACAACCTATACCTACACTGAATCTGATAAAGATATCAAAGGCTCATTTAACAATGAAGGCAGCGTAAGAGTAAATGCTGCTAATGTCAATGGAGATATCGATCTTAAAAGTAAAAACAATGATTATGCCCAGCTTAATGCTGCTAATGTCAATGGAAATATAAACCTGCATAGCAAAGACAATACATATACTGAACATAACGCTGTTAACATAAATGGAGATATAAACAGCAAAGTTGAAGATACCTGGATAAATCAAAATGGCGACTCAGGCATTCAAAACCTGGCAAACTATAATGGCAATATCAAAGCTGTATCAGAAGATTTGACCTATGCAGAGCATAATATACTCAATATTAACGGTAATTCCACATCAGAAATTAAAGATACATGGCTTAATCAGAGTGGAGACACAGGCGTTCACAATATGATTAACTATCATGGCGATAACGTCTCCAGATCAAAAGATCTTGATTATGCAGAGCATAATATGTCAAATGTTTACGGTAATAATGTTGCTGAAACAAAGGATACATGGTTTAATCAATTTGAAGATTCAGCCAATCACAACCTGCACAATGTATACGGTGATAATCAGGGCTCTATAAGCCGTATTGATGATGCATACCAGTATGGTGAAAATATCCATGGCAGCAATGTTTTCAATGCTACTAACGGCATGTATATCGGCCAGGACGGCATCACAGAGTATGGAAATAACGATTTTACCTCCAGTAACTTCTTTAACTCACAACAAAATGGTGTTAATATATATGGAAATAATAATTTAACGTCTTCTGGCAATGTATACACCTTCCAGGATGGTTTTACAGTATTTGGTGACAATAACTTAAACATCACCTATGGCGGAGAAGTAGGCCAGTCAGCTGAAAGCGTTTATGGTAATAATAACCTTTATGCACAATCCAATACAGGTATGATTGATCAACGTTCTACCGGTACTATAGGAGATCATAATCTGTATGCAAATTCACCTTATGGCGCCAATCAAACAGTAGACGCTGAGTATGGAAGCGCAAACCTCTATAGCGCACAGGGTGACAGCTATCAGGAACTCAACATGGGAGGCAGCTATTTAACAGGCAATCAACAAACCAGAGGCGGTAAAGATGACCTGAATATGACAGTATCCGGTGATTATAACGTTACCAAACAAGATTCAGGTCGCAATAAAGATGTTGTAAACTTTAATGTCTCGGGACACGGCAATGAGCATACTGTAAGACTGGGCTCCAACAATGATTCTGCTAATGTAGTATTTGAAAATACCAGCGCCAACAACAATGTTTCAATATATGGTGGTGGTAAATATGCTGACATGAGGCAGGATACATATGATGTTACCCTTGATGGCACAGGCAACACTGTAAAAGTAGAAAAGCCTCATTTAATATATAACAGTAATGATATTTTAAATCTTTATATTAACGGAGATTATATTGTTGATCAGCATAATCAAGATGGTTATTCTCATGTAGTCAGAGATGACAATCAGAATGAAGTTTATGTTGGTAAAACAGTATCAGTTTTAAATATTAACGGCAGAGAGATACCTATAGATTTCGGTAATGGCCAGCAGATCAGAGGTAATGGTACTGACTATCAGGTGGTTGATGATAACGAGCCACCAAAAGAACCTCCTATCACTGATCCTATCTGGATTTAACAGTTTACCGAAATTTTCAACCCGCAAAGCCCGCTATTAGCGGGCTTTTAACTACCCTATTCTCCTGCCATACAAGAAAAGGATGCTATTTGCTCAGACTTGCTGAGCAAGCAAACATTTGAACGAAAGCAGGTATTCTCCTGAACTTATTCAGGATTCTAATTTTAACGTATAACAGTTTTATTTCCTGCTAGCTTTCGCTACTCTCAATAGGCGTAACCGTTTTCGTCATAATAGGTGAGCCGGCACTGCCCTTTTCACCATAACCCTTAATGATAACAGAATGACTATCATCCGTCGTTACTGTTACCTGACCGGCTTCAGCAGCAGCATCAGTCGTAAACGCAAATATCTCAGAGTTATAAGGGCTCTTAATCTCATCTGATGAATCTTCTACTCCATCAGGATCATTAAGCTCCGCAACTACCTGCGGTATCAACTCTTCAACATTCACATCTGCCGATTCATTCAGCTTAAAAATAAACGACGAACTGGCTGTCGCTACATTAGCTTTCACAACGCCCTCTTTAGCTTTATCTGCTGCGTTAAGAAGCATTGCACCGCTCATTAAGGCCAATATACCTATTATAACTGCTACCATAGCAAGCTCTATTAAAGTTAAACCTTTTTCTCTTCTATTCATACCGCTTCTTCAACATCCTTAAAATTTTTAATAACCTGCTGCAAATGAAAATTTTTATAATAACTATTATCAGCTAAATTTCTATTAATTGCCAGCCTTTTGAGCGATATATTTTCATTTATTGACAAATCATTAAGGCTATCTGCAATCAGCAAAGTTTTTTCGGGTGTTAAATGATGCTCTATGCAAAGGTTTTCAATGAAGCCTGACGATGTATTACCCACCTTAAGGCTTAAATCACAATGTTTTTCAATCATTTGACACAGATTAAAATGCTTTAAAAGCTTACTTGTATCCTCAAATGACCTCCGTGAAAAGGTTATCACTTTTACTAACTTTGTAAAGTATTCTAAAAACTCTAATGAATCTGCATAAACAGAAGTGTAAGCAGTGATGTCAAGCTCCTTTTTCATCTCATCGACAATCTTTTCAATGGATTCAAAGGTTTTCTGCCAGCTGACGTTATTAATATAAAGTATTGACCCTATGGCCATAAAGATCTGGCTCTCATCACAGGAAAAAAACGGCCCGGTGAAGTCTATTTCTTCTGTCTCAGGATCCACCCCGAGAACTTTTGTTAGCATGGCCCTTATTCTAAAAAGCTCTCCCCTTGTTTCTGAGTGCATCTCTGCAAGCCTTTGAGCTAAATAACCAATCTGCTTCAACCACAACTCATTATAATTGAGTAATGTTCCATCTACATTGAGCAAAACAGTTTCTATATCTTGATAAATATGGTCGTTACATTTAATATTTATTGACATTACTGAACCTCTAGGTATTAGCTTTTTGTGAAACGTTGTCTTTAACGCTTTTCAGAGCCTCATCAAGTTTTGAAGCATCTTTAGCTCCTGCCTGAGCAAAGCCGGGCTTTCCTCCGCCTCTGCCGCCACAGATAGCAGCTACACTGCTGGCTATATTACCTGCATGATAAGACTTCTCAACAAGGCCCGGTGATACTTTAGTTACTATAGTCACTTTACCGCTCTCATTATCATAAGACCCTATGACAACAATACTTTCACCCAGTTTGTCGTTAAGTTTTTCGGCAGCGGCTTTTAATGAATCTGAATTAAGATTATCCACTCGGGCGGATAGCAGGCGAAAATCATTGCAATTTATAGCCTTTTCAATAAGGTTATCTACCTTTGTCAAAGCCAGTTCAGAGTTTAAAGCTTTAAGTTTTTTTTCTGTGTTTCTTAGTTCATCCATAAGCTTGTTGACCCTCTCTGAAACCTCTTCAGGTGGAACCTTAAGGGTTGTAGACAGAGAATAAACCTGTTTTTCATGCGCATTGACATAATTCAGAGCCTGCCTGCCACAGACAGCCTCAAGCCTTCTGACACCTGCGGCAAGAGCTTCTTCACCAATGATTTTGCATATATGAATTTGCCCTGTGCTATCAATATGTGTACCGCCGCATAGCTCTTTGCTTATAGCACCATATTTAACTACCCTGACAGTATCAGAGTATTTTTCTCCAAAAAGCGCAATAGCGCCTGCCTTTTTGGCTTCTTCTGGTGTCATTACTTCTACTTCACGGTTAAAATCTGCCTGTATCCATTCATTAACCCAGTATTCAATCTTTTTCAGCTGATCAAAGCTCAGTGCTTTATTGAAAGAAAAGTCAAAACGGGCTCTATCAGCGGCCACCATTGACCCGGATTGATTAACTCCATCGCCCAGTACTTTTTTCAGTGCTGAATGAATAAGGTGCGTGGCTGTGTGGTGGCGGGCGATATCTTTTCTGCGTTCAGTGTTAACCTCTGTCATAACAGGTTTGTTGAGGGTTACCTCACCTTCTTCTACTTCGCATCTATGTATAATGAGATCTTCATATTTTGTAGTATTAACAACTTTAAGTCGTGCAGATATTGTTTCTTCTTGATTGACTTCAATAGAAGCAGACGACAGCGGAGGGGTATACATAGTTGCTGCTATAAGACCTTCTGCCAGATCAACCGGGTCAGTGATCATTGATTCATCAATGTCATGCACAACAATATTTCCTGTATCACCTACCTGGCCACCTGATTCACCATAAAATGGCGTTCTGTTAATAATTACTTCTATTAAGTCACCTGATTCAGCTGTTTCTACTACTTTTCCATCTTTTATTATGTAAAGCAGCCTGCCATAATCTTTTGTTGTATTGTAACCTGTAAACTCTGTCGGCCCTGTTTCTTTCATTATACCGGCATAAACAAGGGCATCTGTCAGGTTTTCTATTACATGTGACTGTCTGGCACGCTCACGCTGTTCATTCATATAAGATACAAATTCATCTATATCTATCTCGATATTCTCTTCACTGGCTATTTCAATGGTTAACTCTAACGGAAAACCATAGGTATCATAGAGTTTAAATGCATCTTTACCGGAGATAATCTTTTTGCCTTCTGCCTGAGACTTTTCTATAATGTTGTAAAGCAGCACCATGCCACGATCAATCGTTTTTGTAAAGCGTTCTTCTTCTGTTTTAATAATATCTATGATCTTATCCTGTTTTTTCTCCAGCTCGGGATAAGCGTCTTTGTAAAGCTTTATGACATCATCAACAATGGTATATAGGAAGCTGCCAGCCACACCCAGTATTTTGCCATGGCGAAGTGCCCTTCTAAGAATCATTCTCAAGACATAATTCCTACCAGCATTTCCTGGTACAAGCCCATCAGCTACCATGAATGTTACACATCGGGCATGATCAGTAATGATACGCAGGCTGGTATCTGTTTTTCTGTCTTCATTATAGTGTTTGCCTGTTATAGCACATACTTTATCCAGTACTGGTTTAAGCAGGTCTGTTTCAAAAGTGGATAATTTTTGCTGGCAGCACATGGCTATACGTTCAAGACCCATGCCGGTATCAACGTTTTTCTTTTCCAGTGGTGAATAGTTACCCTTTTCATCAAGGAAAAGCTCCATAAATACCAGGTTCCATATTTCAACATAGCGATCACACTCGCATTTGCCGGGCAGGCAGTTATCACCGCAGGCAAATTGCTCGCCCAGGTCAAAATGTATTTCTGTACATGGCCCACAGGGGCCGGTAGGGCCGGGTGGACCCCAGAAATTATCTTTACGTCCACACCTTATTATTTTATCTTCAGGTATGCCTACTTTGTTTTTCCATATTTCAAAAGCTTCTTCGTCTTCTTCATATATCGTAATCCAGAGTTTATCTTCGGATAAAGACAAATCTTCTGTGACAAATTCCCATGACCAGGGTATTATCTCATCTTTAAAATAATCTCCAAAGCTAAAATTGCCCAGCATTTCAAAGAAGGTGTGGTGCCTTGGTGTGCGGCCAACGTTTTCTATATCTGAATCCTTGCCGCCAGCACGAACGCATTTCTGGTAGGTTACAACCCTGGGGGGGGCGGGGGGGGCACTGTAGCCTAAAAAGATCGGTACAAATTGTAACATACCGGCAGGTGTCAATAGCACGGTCGGGTTATCAGGTATCAAACTCGAGCTAGGCAGGTGTTTATGGTTTCTTTTATCCCTGAAATAGCCAACAAATTTATTTCTTATTTCGTTTCCGCTCAGCATAGTGTATCCTTTGTATTGGGTTGAACTTACAGAAATGGTTTCACATTTCAATTTTACTGGAAAAAAGAAATTTTTGTTGCTGGTATACGAATTTTTTTAATAAAAAACTGTTAAAATGCTTATTCTATAGTTTTAGTGATTGATTGATTTGTTTTATTGAGGATATAATCAGCAATTTCTTCTGCGTAAAGCTTTAAAGCTTTCTCATTGGGATGTGGATCAGTTTTGCTTACCTTTAAAGACTCCATGTAGTCATGTATTTCAAGGTTAGTATCAGCATTTTCGTATAATACAGGTTTGAACAGGTCTACATATTCAATGTTATGATTTTTAAGGAAGGCAATCAGCTTCTGAAGTCCCTGTAATTCCGGTGATGTCTCATTAACAATAATATTAAACCATGGCATAATAGCTACAATACAATGAAGATTATGTTTCTGACAAATTTGTTTGAAATCCAGCAGGCTTTTCTCATCAAAGATCTTACTATCAGCTATATTGTCTTCAAGGTGTGTTTTTTCAGCCATATTTGAATAAAAATGATATTTATCACTGAAAGACATAAAATGCCTGTAGAGTGCAATGTCTAAATAATAGTAAATCAGCAAATTATTGGCTAAAAAATCGTGAACAGAATCAGGCATAGCTTTTTGTAAAAACGGTGGCCTTGGTATATTGTTCATTACCTGACCATTTTTAACTATGATCCAGTCACGACCAGCATCACCGAAGTTTAATGCTATGATAGCTATATCTGGATTAAATTTCAAGCCCTTATGTTTCAACACAGCAACTTCATGGTGTGTATTATACCCCTCAACGCCCATATTATAGGTCTCAAAAGGGATCTTAGAGTTTTCATTCAATATTTTTTCCAGCATGGCGGGGTAAGTTTCGTCAACATTTTTAATGCCATGACCATATGTAGCAGAATCTCCGAGGCAAAGAATTCTTATCAGGCCTTCCGGTTTATCTTTTGAAAATTCTTTATCTCTAAAACCGTGTGAATTAAGTGTAATTTGGGTCTGATGTCTCTGGTGATAAAAGTTCAGGTTTGGTTTATATTCATATATTACTCCCGGGTAGCGGCTTTTTCTGAAGTCAGATTTTTTTAGGTGGGGCAGCCCAAATCTTAATACTATTTCTGCAAGTGTAATGCAGGCAATAATAGTAATTATAACTGTTATTATTTTAAAAGTTGTCTCTCGTTCTTTAGTTCTTGTCATCAATTACATGATATATCATAGAAAGAATTTTTATCAAAGTATTATAAAACCGATGAATACTTTAATTTTTAAAATTTCTTTCCGGAAAAACTTTATTACCCCAAAACGCTAATATGACAGGTAAGAGGTATTAAATTATTCGTTCACTATAAATACCGTTTTAAAGGATTTTTACCCTAAATGTTTATTGGAACCTCTGATTAATTACTGAATTACTGATTCCAGCAAAGATACCAATTTCTTGAATCTGAGAACTTTTAACTTATTCAGAGATCTCTATTATAATTTGTTCTATGATTGTACTGATCTTAATACAGACAAAAATATTTTAAATCTACCCTTGCAATAATTTGAATTTATTATATATTTGAATATCATTGTTAATTATCAAAGGATGTGGTCAAATCGATGAATCAGCATGCGATCGCTTTTATCACTGTTCCCGATGAAGAAATGGCAGCTAAAATAGCCGGGGTATTAGTAGAAAAAAAATTGGCTGCCTGTGTTAACATTATACCTCAAATTCGATCAATATATCTCTGGGAAGGCAAAGTATGTGACGATAAAGAGCTGTTGCTTGTCGTTAAAACAAAGTTTTCTGTTTTCGATGATTTAAAAAAAGAAGTTCAAAACCTCCATACATATGATGTACCAGAAATTATTCTTCTACCTATCGAAGCAGGCCTCAGAGATTATCTTCAATGGATGGATAAAGTTATTGTCAGTTAATAAATAAGGAGTCAAAAATGGCAGAAAGAACATTATTAGGCCTCATTGAAAGAAATGCGACAGAAGAATTGCAAATAGCTATCAATGAATATAAAGGCAAAAAGTATGTAGACCTAAGAATTTACTATACTACTGATGAAGGTGATAACTGGAACCCAACAAAAAAAGGTATTACTGTTCCGCCGGATAAAATTGATGACGTCATTGAAGCACTCGAAAAAGCTAAAGAAGAACTCGGCGTCACAGAAGAAGATGAAAACGAAGAATAGAAATTTATAAGGTATCATTAATTAATAGCAGTCCTCACAGGGGTCTGCTATTTAAGTTTGCCTGCAAGTATTTAGAGCAATAAATAAAATCAGTAAACCAGGCGGTATTAGTTGCCACTAACAGTAAGCTGTCTGGCAAATGTTTCTCTAAGTTTAAACTTTAACACTTTGCCCAGCACATTACGTGGCAATTGTGGCATAAGAATAAAATCTTCTGGTATCATATGCGCTGGCAGTCTGTTTTTACAATATTGTCTGAGCTCTTTTTTATCCAGTTCGGCTTCTGTTTCGATAGCGCAAAGAATTGCTTCACCCAGTTTTAAATCTTTTACACCAAATACAGCAACATCTCTTAGTGCCTCAAATTGATACAAAACATCTTCAATTTGCTTGGGTGATATATTTTCACCGGCACGAATTATGATATCTTTTTTTCTATCAGTAATATAAACATACCCTTCATTGTCTATATAGCCTGTATCGCCTGTTCTGAAATATCCGTCAGGGGTAAAGCATTTCATATTAGCCTCTATATCATTCCAGTAACCTTTAAAGACAGAGTTACCGCTGATAGAAATTTCGCCGTCCTCTTCAAGCCTAACCTTTACGCCGGGTATGGGTTTTCCTACAGAGTTTTCTTTGTAGCATATTTCCGATTGAGAGATAGTTATAACAGGTGATGTTTCTGTCAGACCATATCCTTCGATGATTCTGGCTCCTGTGGTTTCAATGATTTTCCTGTACAGACTGGTAGAAATAGATGCGCCGCCTGTGACACAATAATTTACAAAATCAAGCGTAATATTTTTCTTTTCTGCTGCTGTAATAATAATATCAAACATTGTTGGTACCAGTGGTAGTACTCCGGTTTTATAGGTTACCATGTTTTTTAGTATTGTCTGTGGTGCAAACTGCTGTATCAGTATGGTTGTAATGCAATTAAACAGACAAACAAGCAGAACTATCTGCCCGAAAGCGTGGAATAATGGTAATGCCAGTATGGCACTGTCTCCTTCTGGAAGTTTTGTTACATTAAAAAAGCCGTTTACATTGGATATCAGGTTTTTATGTGTTAATAAAACTCCTCTGGGCATGCCTGTTGTGCCTGATGTATAAAGCATGACGGCAACATTATCTTCTGAAGTTTCTGTTTCAACATATATTTGAGGCAGCATCATAAATTCTTCAAACGTTGAAAAATACCTGTCAGCAGACTTTTGACGGCTAATAACAATAATTTTTATATGCTTTTCTTCTGCCAGGCTGATTATATTGGAATATTTATGAAATATTTCCTCTGATACAAAGAGCATTTTAATACCAGAATCAAATATAGTGTATTCTATGATTGTTTCTTGTTGCATGCAATTGACAGGTACCGTTATAGCACCTATTTTACTGGCAGCAAAGAGCAGCATAACATATTCATACTGGTTCATACAGAGCATACCGACATGGTCATCTTTGTTAATATTTAAAGATTTAAGACCAGAAGCAGCTCTATCAACAGAATTCATAAGTTCTGAATATGAAAAAGACTTATCATTATCAATAATGGCCCTGGCATAAGGTTTTTTTTCTGCCTGTTCTTTGAGTTTTAGATACAGACTCATGGTAAAGACTCCATCTGGTTGGCTATATATAGTAGTTATAATTATCTGTTACAATGGTCATTTGATTAAACATTGTAAATCAAAGAATGTCATAAGCCTAGCTTTTTATGGTGTGTTGGCACAATTATTTACTTAATTGAAATTGTTGTGTGACAGAATATAAATTTGTTTTAATGAGAGTGGTCTTATAAAATGGGCTTGTGATATATTAAGTGAGAATTGAATATAAGGAGAGGTGTCCGAGCGGTTTAAGGTGCAGTCCTGGAAAGACTGTGTGTCGAAAGGCACCGCGGGTTCGAATCCCGCCCTCTCCGTTTATACAGGTTTTATACTATTAAGCAATTCTAAAAATCTTCAGGGTATTTTTTTGTTGTGCAGCAAAGATAAATATCTGCTTTTTACCCTTTGTAATTTTATTTTTCAGGGAACCTATGATTAATTAAGGTGTTACAAATTAAAGCAAAAACAGCGACCTGAATCTGCAAACTTTTATATTATTCAGAGACCCCCTCAGGATGTTTATTATAGTAAAATATTACCGGTTTTTAATTAAATTTAGATAATGTTACTATAAAAAGTATTATGATAAACTAAATTATCAGTCTATCTCAGACAAATAAAACATCAATAAATAAAGGATCAGATATGCAGGAAAACAACAACTCTGTTATCAAAGAGAGAATAGAGCAGCTTAAAGCCAGCAATTACTTGCCAGAAGAACTTGAAGAACATTTTTCAAAATTAGAGCAAGAACACAAAAACAATATTGAATTGCAGCAACTGCTGGAAGAATCCCGGCAAATATGGAACAAAGAATTGCTCGAATCTTATCTCTGTGTGGAAAAATTACAGCACACTCTTAACCAGTACGAAAATGATCTTGTTCTTATGATGGATCAAATGGATGCACTGGTAAAATGCAGCCTTCTTATCAAGCAATATAGCCTCTATCTCAAGGAAGAAATAGATAAAGTTGCAGATAAGATAGATAAACAGGGCTTTGATGAAAGACTCGATCAGCTTGTTTCACTTTTAGATGAAATAAAACCTAAAAAACATCTCAATCTTGTTCGCAATGCTGATGTACTGGAATTCCCAAAAAAAGACTAACTCTGATTGCATTAATTTTTAATATTTCTTTTGCTCTAACAGCAAATAATATTGAGCTGGTTTCGATTTCTAAACCATATCTTCCTTTTTATACTAAACGACATAAAAAATTAAACAATTCTAAAAGTCTCCAGGGTGTTTTCTGAAATCTGATTACTTATGACTTTGATTATATACCGGCTCTTAATCCACTTTGGGTGATTTGCTGAAGTATAGCCTCTTTAGAACTTTTTTGTCATCTTGAGCGAAGTGAAAGATCTATCAAATGTTCATTCTGGGTTATCACGTCAGGCTAAAAGCCTTCTTCGTAATGACAATAGTTTGTTGAATGCCTGAATTAGCCCGACATAAAACTCTCACCGGAGCGAACTTAGTTCGCTCCGGTAGTTTTGCTTAATATTAGCCTCTTCTGTCTTCTTTAATACTGCTATAATAAACATTTCGGGTGAAAATTCTTTAAAAATCTCATGCTTAAGTTCAGTGCATAACTTAAAAATTTTTCGATTTTCAAGCCCAAATCCCGCCCACCCTAAAGGAAGGCATGGGGTCTTACTCCCAGGCTGCGCCTGCTCGTTCAACCCATATCTTGACTTTTAAAATTTTTGAAAATCGAAAACAAAAAATCTATTGTTATAGTTATGGATTAGTCTTTGCTTATTGAAGCACAATTTTTATATCGTCAGTCTTTGAATTTTATACAATCACCCTGAAAAATAATGTATGATATTGATCAGGATGCATCAATCTGCTATCGTATAAAGGTCAGAAAGAGTAGAGGAAAAACTATGGCAAAACATATTTTCGCACGGTCAAAGTTCTTGTTGCAAGTATCAAATAGAACTGGCAGAGATAAAAGAATTCAGGATGGCTATATACTTACAGAAAACGATAAAATTTTAGAAGTTGGCCCGTATACAGAAGAAATTGGCCTGCGTATTATAGATAAATACGGAACAAGCTTAAAAATTCTTGGTAAGGAACAGTCAAGTGAGCCTGTTCCAATGATTGAAGGTGTGATGCTTCCAGGTTTCGTCAAAGCCCACGGCCATGACCACGAATCACCTATCATAGGAGTCGCAAAAGACGTACCCCTTACACCATGGCTTGATAAAGCTGTCAACCTTTTCACAGGCTTTATGAATAACAACAGAGAAAAACTCACCTCTCACTTCAATAAATCACCTAACCTGATTGCCTATCTCAAGGCCCGTGTGGATGATATACATTACGGAATTACCACAACTATGGTACATCACTGCAACCACAATAAATACAGAGTGGATGAGATAGTTGAAGCCAATATACAAGCATCAACGAAGATGATAGTCGCTATAGGCAGTCAGGATCGCAATTATGCTAAAGACCTGCTCGATAAACCTTACACGATAGCTCTTGATAGGGTAGAAGAAAATTATCAAAAGTTTAAAAATACACCCCGCATACGTATTATACCCGGGCCAGACCAGCTTTTCTCCAATGGTCCTGAGATCCTGAAGGCACTCAAAAACTGGAGCAGAGAACATAATACCCTTATACATATTCATAGCTCAGAAGAACCTAATACTACCCGCTGGTTCCGGCAAGAATATGGTATGACACCAATTGAATACGCTAAATCTATTGATTTTCTTGATGAAAACACAGTTGTTGCGCACCAGGTCAACTGTACTGATCATGATGTTGAAATACTCAGAGATACAAATACCCGTGTAGTCCATAATCCACTGGCCAACACAATACTGGGGTCAGGCATGCCACCAGTTATTAAGATGCTAGAAATGGGAATTAAAATGGCTATCTCAACTGATGGATCAGGGTCAGCAGATAATCAAAATATTATTGCTGCCGCAAGACTGGCCTCTCAGTATCAGAAAGCCTTGAACCAGAATGCAAGTTTGTTACCTGCCCAGAAAGTCCTTGAAATGATAACAGTAGAACCGGCTGAAATTCTCAAGTTTAATTGTGGCAGCCTTGATGAAGGTAAAGATGCTGACTTTATTATATTGGACCTCACACGGCCTAATTTGATTCCAACAAGACTCGATAACCTGGTTGAAAACATAATCTGGGCAGCAGACGGAACAGAAGCACAGTATGTTGTAGCTAATGGCAACGTGATAAAAGAAGACCACCAGATCACAGGGCTTGATGCAAAAGCCATTCTTAGCGATGTTCAGGAGCTTTCAGAAATGTTTGCAGATTATGCAGAAAAAACTGAAGTTGTTCTTGAAACAGGCGCCCAGGGAAAGAATTAAATTAGTGTATACCTGTTAATTGCTATAAAAACTAACTCTTAAACCAGACAGATGATAAAATGCCTGTATCAGCTGATTTTGATGCTAAATTTTTTTTGCTTTATTGATTTTATGTTTTGTATAAAATTATAGTGACTGTTATTTACAAAATACGATCGGAGGTCAACATGGGTGAGTGCTTTGGTGGATTACTGATTTTACTACTTCTAGGGCTTTTTGCCGTTATCGTTCCACTTGCTGCAATGTCTATAAGGATTGTCAGACAGTCAACAGTTGGCATTGTTGAAAGACTAGGGCGGTATAAAGGTATCGAAAAACCCGGTCTGGTATGGTTGATACCTGTTATGGATAAGATGTATATCGTTGATATGAGAGAACAGGTATTCGCTCTCCGTCCACAGCCTGTTATTACTCAAGATAACGTAACTATGAATATTGATGCTGTTATCTATTACCAGATTACAGATCCATATAGAGCAACATATCAAGTGGCCCAACTTGTTAGCGCAGTAGAGCAGCTAGCTTTAACAACTCTACGTAATATTATTGGTGAGATGTCACTTGACGAAACGCTTGCATCCCGTGAGACTGTTAACGATAAACTTCAGGTTATTCTTGATGAAGCTACAACAAAGTGGGGCCTAAAAGTCAACAGGGTTGAGTTAAAAGATATTAACCCTCCTAAAGACATTGAAGAGGCCATGCAGAAACAGATGAGAGCCGAACGTACCAAGAGGGCGGCTATACTGACTGCTGAAGGTGAAAAAGAAGCTGCAATTAGAACAGCTGAAGGTCAGAAAAGATCAGCTATTCTGGAAGCTGAAGGTAAGAAAGAAGCTGCTGTTAGAGAAGCAGAAGGTGAAAAAGAAGCTATTCTTCTCAGAGCTAACGCAGAAGCTGATAGAATAAGATTTATAAAATCTGCTGAAGCTGAAATGATAGAAAAAATATACAATGCAATTCACAATGGAAGACCAACACCAGAACTTATTCATATTAAATACCTTGAAGCACTTGAAAAAGTGTCAAATGGTGAAGGTAATACACTGCTGCTACCGTTTGAAGCAAGTGCATTCATGGGTAGTATAGTCTCAGCAGCACAGGGATTTAAGATTCCTATGAGAAGACACAGTATGCCCCGCCCGGGTTCAAGGCCAGATATTAACCCGGAAGGCTAATAATGAGCAACAACAACAAATCTAATCTGGAAAAACTGATTAAAACTATTGAAATACTTCGTAGCCCTGAAGGCTGCCCCTGGGATAGAGAACAGGATCATAAATCCCTCAAAAAGTATTTGCTGAATGAATCTTATGAATTGCTGGATGCTATCGATACGATGGATGACCGGCTTCTATGTGAAGAATTGGGAGATGTTTTGTTGCAGGTTATTCTTCATGCACAGATAGCTAAAGAATCCAGTAAGTTTGATATTGAAGATGTTGCTAAAAAGATTAATGACAAGCTAATTCACAGGCACCCGCATGTATTTTCTGATACGCCTGTTAAAGACTCAGCTGAGGTTGTTGAAAACTGGGAACAGATCAAAAGTAAAGAAAAGCCCGAAAGACAATCAGCTCTCGATGGTATACCGAATAATTTTCCGGCACTTATGAGGGCTGATAATATAAGCAAAAAAGCTGTTCGAGTAGGGTTTGAATGGCCTGATATCGACATGCTATGGGATACCCTGTTTTCTGAGATTGATGAGTTTAAACAGGCAGCAGCTTCTGGCAATAAAGATAGAATACAGGATGAAATAGGTGATATGCTCTTTACAATTGTCAATATCGCTCGCTGGCACAAAGTCGATGCAGAAATGGCATTGCAAAATACCTGCAAAAAGTTTATTAAAAGATTTCATATGATGGAAACAACTTCTCCTGTTGATCTTTCTAAACTGTCTCAACCTGAACTTGAAGAGTTATGGCAAAAAGCAAAAAAAGAACTTCAAAAAAGGGAACAAAATGACTGACAAAAACACCCTGAAAGATAATAATGAAACTCAAAAACCCGAATGCGACAGGGTAAAGCCTGACGAGCCAAGAAAAAAAGGCCTCATCAATGGTATTAAATCCAGAATAAGGTGTGCTAAAAGACGTCTGTTCAAAGATAAAGATGTTGCTCTTGTTAAAATCGATGGAATCATAATGGATTCAACTAATTTTCCTGTTGCCAAAAAAGTCATAAAAGCACTGAAAGAAGTCGAAAATCGTGAAATAAAAACACTGGTAATAAGAATCAATAGCCCCGGCGGCACTGTTGGGGCATCACAGGAAATATATAATGCTATTGAAAGGTTGAAAGCTAAAGATACATTAATAGTTGCTTCTTGTGGTGAAGTTTGTGCCTCTGGTGGTGTGTATATTGCAAGTGCATGCTCAAAGATAGTTGCTAATCCCGGTACTATAACAGGTTCTATTGGTGTTATTATCAAAAGCTCTTCATTTAAAGCCCTTTATGAAAAAATTGGTATAGCTTCAGAAGTTATAAAATCAGGTCCTTATAAAGACATCCTCTCTTCTCACAGACTTTTAACCGATGAAGAAAAAGAACTCCTTCAGGGAATGATTGATAATACATATAACCAGTTTGTTGATGTAGTTGCCCGGGGCAGAAATATTGATCATAATATAGTTAAAACATTTGCAGATGGAAGAATATTTACAGGTGAACAGGCTCTAGAATACGGAATGATAGACAAAATGGGATCTCTTAAAGATGCTATTTATTATGCAGCAGAACTTGCTGGCATTGAAGAAGAGCCGAATGTTGTTGATGTCTCTCCTAAAAAGTCTATGTTTTCTCAAATGGTTTCATCCAGAATGCAAAACATTGAGTTGATGACGGAATACTCAGGTGTACCGCTCTGGCTTATGCCCTGAGATAGCCCGGAAGAACTTTTTAAAAGATTATACACCCTGATGTAAAGAACTTTACGCATGTTTTTAATCTGTAATATCTATACTAAACGACATAAAAAATCAAATAATTCTAAAAGGTTCCAGGGGGTTTTTTGTTGCGCAGCAACGAAAAACACCCTCCCTATATTTTCTGAAATCTGATTACTTATGACTTTGATTATAAAAAATTTGTTGAACTGAAGCTAAGTTATACAATTGCCTTCATCCTTAAACAAATCAGCTTATCAGCCTTTAAAAGTATTTAATAACTTTTGAAATGCTTTATTTTCTTGAACAATGGTTCTCTGTTAGTGTACAATTATTTTAGATGAAAGAAACAATCCTGAACTTTCTTTCACTGCAACAAGAAGAGGAGAAAATTCTCAATTATGTTTGAACGATTCACAGAAAAAGCAATCAAAGTAATCATGTTAGCACAGGAAGAAGCCAGAAGACTGGGCCACAACTTTGTAGGCACAGAACAGGTTCTTCTTGGGCTCATTGGTGAAGGAACTGGAATCGCTGCCAAAACTCTGAAAGGTATGGGGGTCACACTAAAAGATGCCCGTAACGAGGTCGAAAAGATTATCGGTAGAGGATCAGGTTTTGTTGCAGTTGAAATTCCTTTTACGCCAAGGGCAAAAAGGGTTCTGGAGTTGTCATGGGATGAAGCTAGACAGCTCGGACACAACTACATTGGTACAGAACATCTTCTTTTAGGGCTTATTAGAGAAGGTGAAGGTGTTGCAGCCAGAGTACTCGAAAATCTTGGCGTGGATCTTAACAAAGTTAGAAGCAATGTTATACGCATGCTCGGAGAAGCCAAAACTGGCTCAACAACAAGTACTGCTTCAACAGGTCGGAGTAAAACACCTACTCTGGATGAGTTTGGCACAAACCTGACTTTAGCAGCCCAGGAACAAAGGCTAGATCCTGTTGTTGGCAGAGAAAAAGAGGTCGAAAGAGTTATTCAGATTCTTGGTCGACGAACCAAAAATAATCCGGTTTTGCTTGGCGAACCGGGTGTAGGAAAAACAGCCGTTGTTGAAGGCCTTGCACAACGCATTGCCAATAGTGATGTTCCTGAAATTCTTATTGACAGAAGACTTGTTACGCTGGATATTGGGTTGTTGGTTGCAGGAACCAAGTATAGAGGCGAATTTGAAGAACGTCTTAAGAAAATCATGGATGAAATCAGACAGGCCGGAAATGTTATTCTCATTATTGACGAATTGCATACCCTTATCGGGGCAGGGGCTGCTGAAGGTGCTATTGATGCTGCAAATATACTGAAGCCTGTTCTCTCAAGAGGAGAATTGCAAGTCATAGGCACAACAACACTTGATGAATATCGTAAACACGTTGAACGTGACGCTGCACTGGAACGAAGATTTCAACCTGTTTACGTAGATCAACCTTCCGTAGACGAAACAATCGAAATTATGAGAGGGTTGAGAGAAAAATATGAACAGCACCATAAGCTAATTATATCTGATGAAGCTATAGAAGCTGCAGCAAAATTATCTGATAGATATATTACTGATAGATTTCTGCCTGACAAAGCCATTGACCTGATTGATGAGGCAAGCTCTAGAGTGCGTTTAAGAGCTTCTTCACTTCCACCAGAAGGTAAAGAAGTAGAAAAAGACCTTAAACAGGTCATCAGAGATAAGGAACAGGCTATTAGAAACCAGGAATTTGAGAAAGCAAGCTCGCTGAGAGATAAAGAAGCTGAACTCAAAGAAAAAATAAGAGAAATTCAGGTCAAATGGAAAGAAGAACAGGAAGCCCAGAAGATCTGTGTTACTAGCGAAGAAGTTGCTGAAGTTGTCAGCAGCTGGACAAATATACCTGTTACTAAACTGACCGAAGGCGAGACAGCCAGATTGCTCAAGCTTGAAGATGTCCTTCATAAAAGAGTTATAGGGCAGCATTCAGCAGTAGTGGCACTTTCAAAAGCTATCAGGCGGGCTCGTGTAGGGCTGAAGAATCCTAATAGACCTGTTGGCAGCTTTATATTCTCAGGCCCTACTGGTGTTGGCAAAACCGAGCTGGCAAAGGCTCTGGCTGAAGCCATCTTTGGATCTGAAGACAATATAATCAGAATCGATATGTCTGAGTTCATGGAACGGCATACAACGAGTAAGTTGATAGGCTCTCCTCCTGGTTATGTTGGATATAACGAGGGTGGGCAACTAACTGAAGCCGTTAGGCGCAAACCCTACAGTGTTGTTTTGTTTGATGAAATCGAAAAGGCACACGCTGATGTCTTTAACATACTGCTTCAAATTTTAGATGATGGCAGATTGTCTGATTCCAGAGGTAGAACCGTCAGCTTTAAAGAAGCTGTTATCATTATGACAAGTAATGTTGGGGCAAGATCACTGGAAAATACTTCAAAACTTGGCTTTGCTGTCATTGATGATGAAGAAAAAGATAGATATGAACGTGTTAAAGATACTGTTAATGAGGAGATTAAAAAAGCATTTAGGCCTGAATTCCTTAACAGGCTTGATGATATAATTGTCTTCTCTCATCTTAACAAATCTGAAATACGTCAGATTGGTGATATAATGCTTCAAGACCTTGTTAAGAGGGTCAAATCTCAAGAACTTGATATTATCTTTACTGATGAAGTTAAAGATTTTCTTGCCAAAGTTGGTTATAGCACAACTTATGGTGCTAGACCTCTTAGAAGAGAGATTCAACGCCGTCTTGAAGATCCTATTTCTGAAGAAATACTGCTGGGTAACTATCAACCAGGAGATGCAATTAAAGTCGTGATGGAAGAAGAAAAGAAAATCGGCTTTGAAAGAATACCTAAAGAAGAGCGTCCTGATACTGATGATGCTGAAAAGGTTCAATCAGAAGAAGAAATAGCCCAAAAAAATAAAGAAATCAGCGAAGGAAGTCCTGATGAGTCTTCCGGAGAAACTGTAGAAGGTTCTATCTAGCTAGGATAGAAAATATAATAAACCAAGCAGGAGGGCTTTTAAGGCTCTCCTGCTGCTTTCTGGCAAAAGCCCTGATGTGATTGTCTTACAGTTTATACAATGTCTTTTATAGGACCAATGCATAACTATAACAATAGACTTTTTGTTTTCGATTTTCAAAAATTTTAAAAGTAAAGATATGGGTTGAACGAGCAGGCGCAGCCTGGGAGTAAGACCCCATGCTTTCCTT